>VFQQ010000032.1_pt1 | contig 380822 bp, 357 predicted proteins | sample 3512341 | NCBI WGS metagenome assembly VFQQ01 (sample SAMN10412373, study PRJNA504923) | tailings metagenome | isolation source: Relicate 2 Philex TSF1 revegetated site | place: Philippines: Tuba, Benguet | collected 2017-08-29
TTTCGGGCGCGCTGACCCGCGCAGCCGGAGAGAACGTCGGAAGCTACGCCATCGGCCAGGGCACCATAGCGGCGTCCTCCAACTACGCGCTCACCGTCACGCCCGGAAGCACATTCGCGGTCACGCCGCGAGCGATTGCGGTCACGGCGGACACAGGCCAGGCCAAGGTGTACGGTAACGCTGACCCGGTGTTCGCTTACGCGATCAGCTCGGGCACGCTCGTGGGAAGCGACGCGTTCTCCGGCACCCTCGACAGAGCGACAGGCGAGAACGTCGGAACGTATTCCATTGCGCTGGGTTCGCTCACCCTCGGTCCAAACTATACCCTGACGGTTACGCCGGGCACGACCTTTGCCGTGACGCAGCGGCCGATCACCGTGGCGGCAAACGGAGGTCAGTCGAAGGTCTACGGCAACGCCGACCCGGTGTTCGCTTACGCAATCAGCTCCGGCTCGCTGGTGGGGAGCGATGCGTTCTCGGGCGACCTGTCGCGATCGGCAGGCGAGAATGTCGGCAGCTATGCTATCGAGCAGGGCTCGCTGGATCTTGGCGGGAATTACAGCCTCACCTTCACGCCGGGCACGACCTTCGCCGTGACGCAGCGGCCGATCACCGTGGCGGCAAACGCAGGTCAGTCGAAGGTCTACGGCACCGCTGACCCGGCGTTCGCTTACACCATCGGCGGCATGGGGATGGCGTTCAGCGATGCGCTTTCGGGCGCGCTGACCCGCGCAGCCGGAGAGAACGTCGGAAGCTACGCCATCGGTCAGGGAACCATAGCGGCGTCCTCCAATTACACGCTCACCTTCACGCCGGGCACGACCTTCGCCGTCACGCAGCGGCCTATCACCGTGACGGCGGATTCCGGTCAGTCGAAGATCTACGGCCACGCCGACCCGGCGTTCGCTTACACCATCGGCGGCATGGGGATGGCGTTCAGCGATGCGCTTTCGGGCGCGCTGACCCGCGCAACTGGAGAGGACGCCGGAAGTTACGCCATCGGCCAGGGCACGATAGCGGCGTCCTCCAACTACGCGCTCACCTTCACGCCCGGAACCACATTCGCGGTCACGCCGCGGCCCATCACCGTGACTGCCGACACAGGCCAGTCCAAGGTCTACGGCAACGCCGATCCGGTGTTCACCTATCACATCAGCTCGGGCACGCTCGTGGGAAGCGAGGCGTTCTCAGGAGTACTGGATCGCGTTTCTGGCGAGAACGTCGGGACGTATGGCATCGGCGCAGGCTCCTTGGCGCTGAGCGCCAACTACACGCTGAGCTTCGTTCCGGGCACCTCATTCGCGATCACACCGCGGCCCGTGACGGTTGCTGCAAACGCGGGTCAAACCAAGATCTACGGCAACGCCGACCCTGTTCTCGCGTATGCGATCAGCTCCGGCTCGCTGGTGGGGAGCGATGCGTTCTCGGGCGACCTGTCGCGATCGGCAGGCGAGAATGTCGGCAGCTATGCTATCGAGCAGGGCTCGCTGGATCTTGGCGGGAACTACAACCTCACCTTCACGCCGGGCACGACATTCGCCATCACGCCGCGCTCGCTCACTGTCACGGCGTTGAATGTCACGCGCGTCAACGATGGCGTCGCATTCTACGGTGGCAACGGCGTGAGCTACGCCGGCCTCGCCGTTTGGGACACGCCGTCGGTCCTGGGGGGCACGCTCGTTTACGGCGGAAGCGCCCAGGGTTCTCACAAGACCGGGAGCTACGACATCACGGTCTCCGGCCTGTCATCGGGCAACTATACGATCGGCTACATGCCCGGCATGCTCGTCATCGATCCCAAGCCCCCGTCAGGTCCGAGCCTGAGTTCGATGACGCCGCAAACACTTGTGGCTGGCCAAACAATGGAACGGTGGAGCAGCGACAAGACTTCGCCTCTCTTCCCAGTCGAATTCAACAATCAGGTCGCCGCCGACGAAGATAGTGAAAACGACTGAAAGCAGCTCGCCCGAGTGATCGTCCGTTTGGGCAGTGAGGCATGGTGAGGTGAGGGGCTTTTGCTACGATGCCGCTTGTCTCATCCGCGCGGCAACGCTTGCAGGCTATTTGACTTCGAGAAGATAGAGCGCCCAGACCCACGTCGCTTCCACCTCCTGCGAGACCGCTTTTCCGTCTGTGCCGTGGATCAGCCAGACCGGGCCGCGCCCGCCGATCGACAAAGGCACCCCGTCGGCGCTGACCGCCAGGATCCAGTCGTGTGAGGCCATCTCCTCCGGCGTCAGCTCGACGTTGTAGCCGTCGAGCGCGGTCGCCGCGATCGTGGCATCCGGGGCGACGCCGGCTGCAGCCAACGCGTCGCGCAACCGCGGTCCTTCGAGTTCGATCTTCCCCGGCCAGCCTTCGACGTTGGTTGAAATTTTGGTTTGCGGCAGGGCAGCGAGAGCGGAGAGCGTGAAGGCAAAAGCCTTCGCAAACGTCTTTTCCTTATGCATCAGGAACGCGTCGCGGAACGGGTCGAGCGCCCCGCGATTTGGATGCGAAATCTCGCCCGTGATGGTCAGGCTCGATGGTTCTGGCCCAGCGGAGGCGTTCGATGCTCCACCGATCAGCAGCGCGAAAGCGGCCATCGTGACCGAAAGAAACTTCTGCACCCGTGCCTCCTCAGATCACAGTTCCTTACGACTCCAGTCGCGAAGCAAACACCTTGCTGTTCGACGTACCCCAGCCTAGCAGACAATTGCGAAGTCGATCACGGCCTTCGTCACGCTTGGCTGCCAGAGATGCTCGGTTTGAGGCCGTAGGCGGCGGCGATGAGCGCGGCCACGCCGGCGACCACAGCCACCGCAATGTAGCCGAAGGCCGCTGCCACCCACGCGACAATGCCGAGGCAGATCACGTAGAGAATTGCGACGGCGCCTCTACGCGGCTCTTTCCGGAAGGCGAGATAGGCCGCGCTCCCCAGCAGCGGGAGAAAGAGCACGAGATCGACGCGGATGTTGCAATCTGTATCGCACAGGGTGCCGTTGGCCACATAGTACTCGTAGACGGAGTAGGCCCCCCACAAGACCGCGGCTAGGATTCCGGCAGGCCGCGGCCGCTGCACCGCCGCCACCACAAAGTAGAGGGCCATTGCCCCCGCCGCGATCGCAAACGCGTACATGCCTCGTCTCCAGTCAAACGCCAGCGGAACCCAGAATTGTTCGTGCCCAGCCCCGTCGCACAAGCGGGAGGTATTGCTTGCTTTGTTTAAAGCCTTTAGTCCGTCGCGAGGAGCCATAAGTTAACGCCGGATCAACAGTGACCTCTGCCAAGGGAGTCTTCAGATGACGCGGTACCTGATCTCGTTCGACGATGGCACGATGAAGATCCCCGAGGAGGAGTTGGAAGCCGTGGGTGAGGCAGCTCACGCGGTCGTCCACGCCGCGCAGGAGGCAGGAGTATGGATCTTTGGCGGCGGGGTGCAAAGGCAGAGGGCGAGCATTGTGGCCACCGATGGAACGGTTTCTGACGGCCCGTTCCCGGAGACAAAAGCCGTTATAGGCGGGTTCGTCATTCTCGATGTGCCGTCACACGCTGCCGCGCTGGAGTGGGCTGCCAAGTTCGCTGTCGCTTGCCGCTGCGCGCAGGAGGTCCGGGAGATCATGTTCGAGGAGCCCGTGATGCCGCAGAACGACGCGAGGGGGGTGACCTTCCGACAATCGCGTCTCTACGGGACTCGCGAAATTTCGGCTTTATGCTAGGCATGCGCTCCCCCCATGTGGCATGCGAGATGGAGAGAAAATGAAGCAAGGCATGCTGTCCCCATGAAGCGACGCTTCGTACCGGGGGCCTTCCAGCTCAAAGTACTTCGGTCGCACAGTGGCCGGGGTCTTTTCGCCCAAGAACGCATACCCAAGGGATCATGCGTCATCGAATACTTCGGGCGGCCCGCCACGGCCAAACAGATCAAGGAGAACCGCGGGAAATATCTCTTCTGGACAAGCAACGAGAGCATGATCGACGGCAATATACCGGCAAATACGGCTCGCTTCATCAATCACTCGTGCGCACCGAATTGCGAGATCGTTCTCAGCAAACGTCGCATTTATGTCTTCGCGCTCCGCGCGATCGAGCTTGGCGAAGAGCTATCTTACGACTACGGCGAGGAGTATTTCGAGATACATCTCGCAGGAGCCTGCCGCTGCGCAAAGTGTTCCAGGTAACGAACACCGATGCCGCCGTAGAAGGCGCATGAGTCGCGCTTCCACCGGCATCTTCCCATTGCCAATTTCCGGAGAGGCTCGTGGAAGGCAGACCTGTTGCCGCTCGCCGCGCGCAGATGACGATCCTGCTGGGGCTGCGCGCTTTGCATGCCAACCCTGGAGGCGCCAGGGCCGGCGACCGGCGGGAGCAGGGCTCGTCATCGCATGCGAATAAGGCGGCGGTGTCCGCCGCGCTTCGCATTGACTGCCCCGTTAGCTTGCTACGACAAGCTTTTTCATGAGATGCAGATTGCCCTCCAGTTCCTCGAGACGCTGCTCGAGGACGTCGCGCATGCCGACCATGCCGACCACCTTTCCGCTGTCGACGACGGGAACGTGCCGAATATGGCATTCGCCCATCTGGCGCACCACGTCGTAAACGCGATCATTCAGTGAGCAGGTTATGACCTTCCTTGTCATGAGCGCGCCCACGGTCATCTCGTGAAGATTGCTTCGATGCAGCGAGAGCGCATAGGCGATGTCGCGCTCGGAGATAATTCCGGCGATGGAAGTGCCATCGTCGCTGACGACCATTGCGCCGACCCGCTCTTTCTGCAGCTTCCTTGAAAGAGATCCGATCGTTTCGTCGCTCTTGATGGTGTGTACCGGCTTTTTGGAAATGATATCGGAAACCTTGGAAATGCGTCGCTTCATCGGGCCTTCTCCCTTGCGTTTTATGTGATTGGTGCTGACTGGGCTCATGACTGAGGTCCTCAGCCGCGAGCGATGGCGTAATCGCGTAATACGTTTGCCTCCAGCTCGAGTTCGCCAAGCCTGTGCTTCAAGACGTCACCGATGCTGATCACGCCAATCAAACGATTGCCATCGCGGACCGGAAGATGGCGGATGCGCCGCTGCGTCATCACGCTCATGACCTGTGCGATGCTGTCACGCGGTCCGCACGTAATGACGGAACGGGTCATGAGATCGGCAACCGGGATGGCGTAGAGGCCTGCGCCATGAGCGGCGAGGCCGAACGCAATGTCGCGCTCGGAAATGATCCCGTCGAGGGACCAGCCGTCGTCGCTGACGACCAGAGCGCCGACCCGCTCACTCTTGAGCCGCTTGGCGACACACATTGCTGTTTCGTCGGATCTCGCGGTTTTTACCTCGCCGCCCTTATGCTTCAAGATGTCGGAGACCAACATGGTTCACCTCATTTTGCAGGAATGCGCTCGCAGGAGAAAAAATATCCGAGGGGTAGAGAAGCCGGCATTGCATGCTGTGCACCTCGCGGATGTAGGAAAGCAGGTCACGGGGAGGCGCACAGTCCCAACGGTTGAGAAGGAAGCTGAATGCGTCCGCGATGGATGTTGTGAGGCCTAGGTTGCGCGGCGACGTGATGTCGTCCATCCGAGGGTAGAGACCCCAGGTCATGAGCCCCGCGATCCCGGCCGCGCGCGCCTCCGCGAGGCTCGGAGCCGAGCTTTCCACGACGAGACAGCGACGCATGTCCATATCGAGCGCGGTGGCAATATTCGAATATGTGCTGGGCCCATTTTTCATGTCGCAATGCGGCTTGAGCGCGATAATCTCTATCGCTCCGCTCAACTCGGCTGGCAGCCGCGTTTCAAGAAGCGTGCGGCAGTTCTCGCTATCGTCGCGCGCCATGATCGCGAGGGTAATCCCCTCTCTTGCGGCCGCATGTAGAAACGGTGCGATGCCGGCGCGAAGTTGCACGCGCCGATGCGCAAAGCGGTCGCGCAATAGAGACGCGTGCCGCCGTTCCATGGCGGCAATCATGTTGGACAAATCGCCGAGATGTCGCGGGCGCACGACGCGTTCTCTGAGGAACGCCTCGATGAGGGCACTGGCGGCCAGCTCCTGGCCGCGGGAATCTCTGAGGAGCTGAGCGTAGCAGGCTCGGTCCCAATGCCACCCGACGCCCGCTTCGGAAAACACGTCGTTGAATGCTTCGCGCCGCGCTTCATGCGTCTCCGCGATAACTCCATCAAGGGCGAAGATTATTGTCCCGAGCGTCATGTGCGGCCCTTTTCCCGTTCGGTTGCCTCAATTGGCGAAGCGCTGATGCCATTCGAGACGAGAAAGCTGGAGAGCGATCGCAGTGCGCGATTTGGACGTCCAAATTGGCTGACAACATGGACGGACAGGGGTACGCTCACACCTGTCAAGTTGGTGCGACTGGGCGGACTCGTGAATTTCAAATTGCTTTGTAGCGATGAAAGAAAAACTTAGAGGGCCGTTTCAGCGAAATGCCACCTTGAAACAACTGCGCGTTCTTGCTGCAGTTGCGAATGGCGGAAAAATCACGGGCGCAGCCAATCAGTTAGGAGTGACGGCTCCAGCCGTCGCCCTTCAGCTCAAGATGCTCGAGCAGAGCGTCGGATTGCCCCTCTTTGATCGCGCTCAAGCAGGCATGCGACCAACCGACGCTGGGAAATGCGCTCTGCAGTTACATGCCCGGATCGAGGCTGCGCTGGAAGAATGCGATGACATGGTGCGCGCCTTGAAGGGGCTTGAGAGCGGCAAGGCCTCACTCGGTGTCGTGAGCACAACCAAGTATTTTGCGCCCATCGCCTTGGCTGCATTCGCCCGCGACAACCCAAACGTCCAACTCGAATTGCTTGTCGGGAACCGGCAAGAGACGATTGCAGCGCTTGAATGCTTCAAGGTCGACATGGCGATCATGGGCCGGCCGCCGGAAACCGTGGCGCTTGAGAAGCAGGAAATTGGTGACCACCCGCACGTCATTGTCGCCGCGCCAGCTCATCGCTTCGTATCCGCGAAGGGAATTCCCCTAAGGGCGCTCGCTGACGAGACGTTTCTTTTGCGTGAGCCCGAGTCCGGCACGCGCATTCTTAACGATCACATCTTCGCAAAGGCCGATGTAGCGCCGCGGCTTGCGATGGAGTTCGGCAGCAACGAGACCATCAAGCAGGCGGTGATGGCCGGGCTCGGCGTGGCGTTCATTTCGGCCCACACCGTCGCTGCTGAAATTGCGGAGGGACGTCTTGTCGTATTGGACGTCCGGGGGCTGCCGGTCGTCAGGAAGTGGTACCTTCTTCGTCCGAAGGCAAAGAAGCTTCTTCCGGCAGGCACTGCGCTTTGGAAATTCCTGGTGAGCAACGCCAGGGATTTCCTGCCCGACGTTTCGGTGCTCATTCCCCGCGCCAGCCGGCACGCCAGAACGGCTCGCAGCCGGCAAACTTGATCAGGGCTCTCTTTGCGGATCGGAGCTTGTGCTCATGCGCAGCCGCAAATCCGCGATGTGTGCCACGAGAGAAGCAAAAAGAAAGAGAGCGACGATCGTCCAGTCTTGTCCGGCCAGTGCCGCGCGAAGAGCAAGCAGGAGCCCCAGCCCCGGCATTAGGACGCTCACTGCGCCGCGCAGAGACAATCCGACACCGGTTCGCGACTTCGCGAGAACCAGCAGCACGCCTTCCACGGCCATGAAGAGAAGGATCAGGTCGACGATCCGGCCGCTGTCGAAAAGATCCTGCATCGTTTCACCCAAACGGACCGTTCAATTGCACGACCCTGTAATTGAGGAATGCGGCGAAAGCCACCCACGCGAGATAGGGTAGTAGGAGCAGGCTTGCCAGGCGGGAATAGCGTCCGATAACGACAATCGGCACTAGGATCGAAATCCAGAGGATCGCGACCTCGAAGAGCGCCCAATCCGGCCGTTGCGCGGTGAAGAACAGACCGCTCCAAAGCACGTTGAGGACACCGTTGGCCGCAAACATTGCGATCACCCACTCTCGATCGGCGTCAGTCGGCGCATCGCGCCAGGCAATGGCTGCGGAGAGTGCAGCAAGCGCGAATATGATCGTCCACGCGGGTGCGAAAGCCCATCCGGGCGGCTGCCAGGCCGGTTTCGTCAATCCCTGGTACCAGGGACCGGTATCCGTCATGCTGCCGCCGAGGAATGCGATGACGAGCGCGGCCGACCCTGCCGCGAGGACAGGAAGCCAGAGACTGGATCGTGTCACGGCGACACCACCCCGAAAAGGTGCGCAAGATCCTTGAAGAATATCCGCACGTGGGCGAGGGGTTCGCGACGAACAAGCCGCTTGTTCATGTAGGCCTCCCAGGTTAGCCGCTGGACATCGCGGTCCTGACACATGGTAACAAAGCGCTCGCGCCGCTTCTCGTTCCCGTACCAATACTTCTGCATGATGCCGAGGATCCAGAACACGCGGCCGTGCACGCCCATGAAGCGCCGGCGCGCGCTTCGGAGAGCTCTCGCGTCGCCCGTAGCGAGGAACATGGCGGCGGCATCGGCGGCCAGACGCCCGCCCGTCATTGCATAGTAGATGCCTTCCCCCGAAGCCGGTGCGACGACGCCCGCGGCGTCTCCTGCCAAGACGACGTCGCGACCGTTGTCCCAGCGTCGGAGCGGGCGAAGCGGAATGGGAGCCCCTTCTTTTCGGATGGTTTCGGTCGCCGCGAGGCCGGTTCTTTCGCGCAGCGTTCCGACCGCGCTACGCAATGAGAAGCCTTTGTTGGCGCTGCCCGTTCCGATGCTGGCGGTGGTGCCGTGCGGGAAGACCCACGCATAGAAATCCGGCGAGTAGGCGCTCTGATAGTAGATGTCGCAACGCGCGCCGTCGTAGTTCGAACCGTGGACCGCGCGCAGTCCATCCGGAACCTTGACGATCTCGTGGTAGGCGAAGACATAGCGAATGCGGTCTGCTCCGGGCACGGTCTGCCGCGCGACCGCCGACAAGGCACCGTCTGCGCCAACGACGCATCGCGCGCGGACGGTTGTTGTTTCTTCGTGACCCTCCTCGTGGCGGCTTCGATAGGTGATGAGAGGCGCGCCGTCCTCGCTGCGCGAGAAGGCCAGGAATGTTCCGCTGCGGCGCTCTGCGCCGGCCGTCCGCGCGCGTTCCCGCAGCCACTCGTCGAACACGTCGCGATCCACCATCCCGACGTACCCGTTGGCATCGATCGGCATCTCGACCTTGCGCGCGCTGGGAGCGAAAATCCGCGCACCTCCGACCTTCGCAACGATCAGATGATCGGGAATCTCGAATTCGGCGATGAGCTTGGGCGGCACGGCGCCGCCGCAGGGCTTGATCCGTCCGGCGCGATCCAGGAGCAGCACCGAATAGCCCGCGCGTGCGAGGTCGGTTGCGGCCGTCGCGCCGGACGGTCCACCTCCCACGACGACGACATCGAATGCCTCATGAATGCTGGCCATGGCTTCACCCCCGTCCAGATTGAAACGCGACGCTTGCCTTGATCGGTGGTTTGCCCTGAGCGCGTTCCTCCCTGCGAGCAAGCCGCGCCGCCAAAACGGCCGACACGATGAACAGCAGAGCCTCCGCTGCGAACACGAGCGCGTAGGCGCTTGCAGGCTCGGAAATCAAAAGGCGCGCCACGTCGACGGAAGCTGTGCCAGCCAATCCGCCGAGGCCAAACGCAATACCTTGTGCGGCGCCCCAAAGCCCCACGCGGATGCCTTCCTTGCGCTCTCCGCCGGAGGACGCTAGCTCCATCATCGAGCCGATGGCAGCAACGGCGAACGCGCCATTAGCCGCGCCGAGCGCGAACACATTGGCGGAGAGCGGCCAGGAATCGCCCGCGCTGGCGCCGAACGACAAACCGGCCAGCGCGAAAGCCGAAGCGATGCAGCCCCCGATGCACCAGGAGCGTAAGCTCCCCACGCCGCGGCGGGCCGCATACGTGCCGAGCGTGCCCGTCAGAAGCATGCCGACGAGAACTCCTGCATGCTGCACACCGGAAAGCTTGGTCGATTCCCCCGGCGTGTAGCCGAAGACATGCCCGGCGAACGGTTCGAGGATGAGATCCTGGGCGCTATAGGCCAGCATAGAAACGAACACAAAAATCGTGAAAGCGCGGGCTTGGTGGTCGGCCCACACATCTGCCAGAGCGCGCTTGAAGGAAGAAACGGTAGCGTTTGGAGACGCCGGTCTCGCCTCGACAACGTGGCCATCGGCAGGCTCGAGCTGCCAGAGCGCAATCAAAGTTACGGAAATTGCGATCATCGCTACGCCCGCCGTGACAGCGATGAGGCGAGGTGGCGAGTAGGGATCGAGCAGATTTCCGGCACAGATCGTCGTGAACACGATCCCAGCGATCATCATCATCCAGGTGACCATGGCCGCACCGGCCCGTTTCGCGGGATCGGTTGCCGTCGCGAGCAGCGCAAGGAGCGTTGTCCCGGCAGCTCCGACACCTGCGCCGATGAGCAGGAACGCCAGAACCGCGGCGAGTACACCGGCGGTCAGAGACACCCCCATGAGAGCGGTCGCCCCGGCCGCTGCGATTGCGCCGATTGCCAGCACCAGCATACCGGCGATGAGCCAGGGGGTGCGGCGCGCGCCTCGATCGGAGCCATGCCCGAACGCGGGCCTCAGAAGCTGGGTCGCATAATGCAATCCGACCAGCGCTCCCGGTAGTATGGCTGGCAAGGCGAGTTCGACCACCATCACGCGGTTCATCGTCGACGTGGTCAGAACCACGATCGATCCCAATGCGGCCTGAACAAGACCCAATCGCGCGATGCCGAACCAGCCGAGCTTTTGATGGCTCATGGCGAACCTCCCGGGAACGCGCGGAGCGCAAACGCTGTGACGAGCATGCCTGTGACGTAAAGGCTAACGCCAGTCGCGTTGTACCAAGGGGCCAGAGCGCGAGGATCTTTGAGCAGTTTCCTCATCAGGAACACTTGGAAGGCGAGCGAAGCCACGACGATCGCGGCATGGACGGGACGATCCCATGCCACCAGCAGGCCGACGACGATGGCCTGCGGCACGGCCATCACGATGCACGCGAAGCGAGCGGCGCGATCGGCGCCGAGTTGAACGGGCAGCGAGCGGACGCCGCACCTCTTGTCCCCTTCGATCGACTTGAAGTCGTTCAGGGTCATGATGCCGTGTGCGCCGATGCTGTAGAGTGCCGCAACGGCAAAGACGCGCCAGTTGGGAAGAGCCCCGGCCATGACAGCCGCGCCGGTGATCCACGGCAAGCCTTCGTAGCAGGCGCCCACCGCCGCATTTCCCCACCATCCGTTCCGCTTCAGGCGAAACGGCGGCGCGCTGTAGGCCCACGCGAGCGCAAGCCCGATCGCCGCAGCGATGAGAACCTCAGTTCCCAGCAATGCCGCAACAGCAAGCGAAAGTGTCGTCCAGACGAGAGAGATATAGAAGCCCCAATCGCCGGGCACGCGACCAGACGGGATGGGTCTGCCTGGTTCATTGATCGCATCGACGTGCCGATCGTACCAGTCGTTCACAGCCTGGCTCGTGCCACACACGAGTGGACCTGTAAGAAGAATGCCCACCGCGATCAACGACCATCGGCCGTCGAGCGCTACGCCGGAACTCGTGACACCACATCCGAACGCCCACATCGGCGGAAACCAGGTGATGGGCTTGAGCAGCTCGAGCACGGCCGAAGCGGACGGTATCGGCGAGGTGGTTGTGTGGAATGCACGCTTCATAGTGTCAATCTATGATGACACTCGGCGTGACGAAAGCGAAAAGTGTCGAACAGCGCGCACACTTTCGTGCAGGCGCGCTTCGGCTGAATTCATGAAAATGGGAGTCGAGCGTGGTGGCGCTCAGTCCTGCTCGTCGTCGGTGAAATCGATACCGTGACGTCTCAGCTTCGAATAGAGGCTTTGGCGCGACAGCCCCAGAACCTCCGCCGCCGAAGCGCGATTGTCGCCTGTCAGCTCCAATGCTGCTTCGATACAGAGCTTCTCGATGACATCTGTCGTTTCGCGCACGAGCTCCTTGAGCGAGACGCGGCCGACAAGACCGGTGAGCTGCTCCACTGAGCGCGGAAGCTCTTTCTTACCCTTTGCCCTCGGGAATTCTTGTCGATTGACCCGGCGAATGGTGAACCCATAGCAGGGGTGCTCGCCGGTCAGCACCGACACAGCCGATATCTCGACATCCTCATAGGAGCCGAATTGGCCGCGAAGGACCGTTGCGAAGTTCTGGACGGCGCCATGCTCGCGCACCGCGGTCGTGAGCGCGTTGACGTCGACACCCGAACGGCCCACCCAGCGATCGAAAAGCTCGCCCTTCGCCTGTTCTTCAGTGGCGAGCTGGACCATGTCGAGGAACGCGGCGTTCACCTTCAGAACCCGGCGGTCGAGATCGGTGACGACGAAGCCGTCTGGCAAATTCTCGACCACCGAGAACAGCTTTGAGACGCCTTTCGGCGCGGTCGCGCCGTCCGCTCGGGACAAGCGAACGAGGAAGTGGGCGCTGGTGTCCTGGCGGAACAGCGACGCAGAGACAAGGCAATCCGTCTTTTCACCATTGAGCTTGACGCTCACCTCGTCCCCGCTGCCGGCCGTGCGCACGGCGGACAGGTGTGCCTGGACCCGTTTGCTCCCTTCGGCGTCGAAAAGTTCGAGGAAATTCCTGCCCGTCAGGCGCTTCGCCGTCTTGTTGAGGAGCTGTGCTGATGCCGGGTTGGCTTCTACGATTTTGAGACTCGTCGAATCCACGATCAGCACCGGCTCGGAGGCGATCTGGAACAACAGCCGGTAGCGAGTTTCGGCATGCCTCAGGCGCGCGTATTCGCGCTCCATCGATTGTTGCGCCTCGACGAGGCGCTGCTGCAACGCAGCGACAGGTCGCAAATCGCGGCCCACCGCGACGAGGCGCGCGCCAGGTCCGATACGCACGGCAGTATAGCGGATCGGGATATCGCCGCGCTTCGTGGGATGGTTGACTTGGCGCCAGCGCGGCACTTCGTTTGCTGCGTTATCCGCCAGCAATTCTTCAATCTTTTGACGGCTTTCCGTCGTTACCGTATCGACCCATGGCCGACCGACCCATTTTTCGAATCCTTCCTTGGCGAGTTCGTCGTTGCCGCACGCGACATCGCGAATGACGCCCTTGGGATCGACCACGAGCGCAATATCCGCCGCTGCCGCTATAAGCTTAGCGGCTATTTCGGCGTCCAGATCTCCCAGAGTTCTTTTGGGGGTCCGGAACACGACTCCTGGATCTCGAGCAAACACAGGGCCAATCCCCACACCAAAGACATCATCGTACTTGGTGGGTTATCAACTTCAGACAGCTTTTGTGTCAAGGAGACTTGATAGTTGACGCGTCGCCGTCTGTGCATCCGTTGCCATGCCGTCCGCACCCACGACCCTCGCGAGATCGGGTTGCGCCAGGAACAAGCGTCCGCCGACGACGATCTGGCATCTGGGATCGGCGGTGGCGCGGCGCAGGTTCTTGATGAACGACTTCAAATCGTCTGGGGCGGTATCGCAGGAAGCCGAGATCCCGATCAAACGGAAAGGCGCGCTGCCCGCGATATCGACAAGGTCTTGTCTGCAATTGGGAATGTCGCCGCAGACAGCCCATCCGTCCCGGCGGAAAAACTCCTGCAACATCGACACGCCAAACGTATGCTGGTCTCCCGGCATCGCAGCCAGCAGAGCCTGTGGGCTTCGACGGCTGACGCGTGTGTCGGCTTGAAAATCGGGCGCCAGCTCGCGCAGGATTTGCTGCAGGCGCGAAGTGGCGATTGTAACTGTGGCGAAATCCGCCGTGTCGTCCACCCACCGTTCCCCGAGAAGACGGGCCGCTGGTGTCAGCAGATTCAAGAAAATCTCGGCGATCGATACGCCTCGCGCTCTTATTCGGCGGACGTGCGCAAGAGACAGGCTCACGCTCTCGCCCGAGACCAGCCGCACCATTTCGGCGATTTCCAAAGCGCTGGGTCGAGGCAGATCTCCCGCTAATGTCTCGGAAGATATCGGCAATATGTCTGAAGAAGAATAGTGGCCCAGCATGAGCCGCGGAACGATCTCTCGTTCGACCGTGTCCTTGAGCACGCGCCGGCGGCTTTCGGTCCAAGGTGATTTGCGGGCACGGGATAGAATGGGCACTGGGCTCTTCCAGCCACTTTCACTATGCGCGATCGGCCACCGCTCGAACTCGACGAGATGCCGTGTGCTGGACATTTATCCCTCCCCCATAGCCGAATACGAAATAACGCTTTGGCTTTGGCTCAGAGGTAGCGCCACGTCGCGTTACCGCTCTGGGTCATGCAGGCAGCAGGCTCGCCGCACGCTGCGTCAGTTAATCACACTTGACACTTCATGCGCAACTTCAATTGGACACAGAGTTGCCCCGTCCATAATTTTTGTAAAGATAAAATTACGTCCAAAATAGTTGACACTCTTTGTGTCCCGGCCGTACTCTGTCTCGACTGTGTGCACCCTTTTCGGGAGCTCGCGCGGGAGGGAAACGAGCGATGCCAAAATCGCCGAAGCCTCGGAGAACACCGCTTTACAGCGTAGCGGAGCGCGAGCGGAGAGATTCGTCCCCGTGGACGAAAGTTCAGGGTGTCCTGGCTATCGTGCAGTTCGCTGTTTTCCTTGTCAGCTTGTCACTGGTGCTCCGCTATCTCGCGACCGGTGACGGCTACTTGGCAGCGACGGTCTCCATCGTCACGAAGACCCTTGTGCTCTACGCGATCATGATCACGGGGTCGATCTGGGAGCGGGATGTCTTCGGTCAGTACCTGTTCGCTCCTGCCTTCTTCTGGGAAGACGTCGTCAGCATGCTCGTGCTGGCCCTCCACACCGCGTATTTGTTCGCTGTATTCACCCATTTCCTCGATGCACGGGGGCAGATGCTCCTCGCGCTCGCCGCTTACGCGACCTACGCGGTCAATGCGGCTCAGTTCCTTTGGAAATTGCGGTTGGCCCGGCTGGATGCGGGCATCCCATACACGCAGCCGATGACCGGAGGTGTTCGATGAGCTCCTCCTTCGGTCAGCAGGAATCAGGCGTGCCGACTCTGTCCAAGCCCGGATGCGACCGCACAATTCTTCGTGAGCGGGGCCAGCGTGAAGTCTTCTGCGGCCTGACTGGCATTGTCTGGCTGCATCGCAAGATTCAGGACGCCTTCTTCCTGGTCGTCGGATCGCGCACCTGCGCACACCTGATCCAGTCGGCAGCGGGTGTCATGATCTTTGCCGAGCCCCGCTTCGCAACGGCGATCCTGGACGATCGGGATCTTGCAGGGTTGGCGGATGCAAACGACGAGCTCGACCGGGTCGTGGCGCGCTTGCTCGAACGCCGCCCGGACATCAAGCTTCTGTTTCTGGTGGGCTCTTGCCCGTCGGAAGTGATCAAGCTCGACCTCGCGCGGGCGGCCCACCGTCTGACGCGCAGCTACTCTCCCGCCGTGCGCATCCTCAACTATTCAGGCAGCGGCATCGAGACGACCTTTACGCAAGGCGAAGATGCCTGTTTGGCCTCGCTTGTGCCGGAGCTTCCGGAAGCAGGAACCCAAGAGCAATCGCTTCTCGTTGTCGGTGCGCTGTCCGACATCGTCGAGGATCAGTTTCGGCGCTTGTTCGAAGACCTTGGCATATCACCGGTGCACTTCCTGCCGCCGCGCCGCGCCGCAGACCTTCCACCTGTCGGGCCGGGGACGCATTGCCTCCTGGCACAGCCGTTCCTTTGCGATACCGCGCGCGCGCTCGAAGCCCGCGGCGCGAAGATCATTCCCGCGCTATTTCCGATCGGCTCCGAAGGCACGACGGAATGGCTGAAGGCCGCGGCCGACTGCTGGGGAATACGGCATGATCGCCTTGAGGCCGTTACGGCCCCTGGCCGGGCGCGGGCCGCCGCGGCGCTCGCGCGGCATCGGGCGAAGCTCGAGGGTAAGCGCATCTTCTTCTTCCCCGACTCTCAGCTTGAAGTGCCGCTTGCCCGTTTTCTTTGCCGCGAGCTTGGCATGAGGGCGACCGAGATCGGAACGCCGTATCTTCACAAGGATCATCTTGAAAGAGAGCTGGCACTACTTCCGGCGTCCGCCCGCATCAGCGAAGGCCAGGACGTCGAGCGGCAGCTCGACCGATGCCGTCAGGACGATCCCGATCTCGTCGTGTGCGGGCTCGGGCTTGCCAATCCGCTCGAAGCGGAAGGCATCACCACCAAATGGTCCATAGAGCTGCTGTTCACGCCCATCCAGGGTTACGACCAGGCAGGTGACGCCGCAGAGCTCTTTACCCGCCCGCTGTCACGGCGCGAAAGGCTGGAGGTCTAGCGGATGCAGCTCACCGTCTGGACATACGAGGGACCGCCACACGTCGGGGCCATGCGTATCGCGACCGCTATGAAGGGCGTGCATTACGTTCTCCACGCCCCGCAGGGCGATACCTACGCGGATCTTCTTTTCACGATGATCGAACGCCGTGATCGTCGCCCGCCTGTGACCTACACGACATTTCAGGCGCGCGATCTCGGGAGTGACACGGCCGAACTCTTCAAGACGGCGGCGCGGGAGGCCTATGAGCGCTTCCGCCCCGATGCGATGCTGGTCGGCGCCTCGTGCACGGCCGAACTGCTGCAGGATGATCCGGGCGGACTCGCGCTCGCGCTGGGCCTGCCAATTCCGGTCATCCCGCTTGAGCTGCCGGCCTATCAGAAGAAGGAGAACTGGGGCGCGGCAGAAACATTCTATCGCGTCGTAAGGGCATGCGCCGCGCCGCACGCGCAATCGCCCGCGGTGCAACGCCCCCGTCGTGCCGATGGTCTCAGGCCCCGCTGCAATCTGTTAGGACCAACAGCGCTCGGCTTCCGGCATCGCGACGATGTCGTCGAGGTGACAAAGCTGCTCGATGAGCTCGGCATAGATGTGCATGTGACAGCCCCGTTGGGCGCATCGCCTGCGGATCTGGCGAGGCTTGGGGACGCGGATTTCAACGTCGTCCTATACCCGGAAATCGCTTTGCCGGCAGCGAAATGGCTCGAGCGGACATTCAATCAACCTTACGTCAAAACCATACCGATCGGCGTGACGGCGACACGCGCTTTCATTGCCGAGGTGGCGAAGGTGAGCGGAGTTAGCCAGCCGATCGCCGAAACGGACTCCCGGCTGCCGTGGTATTCGCGGTCAGTCGATTCGACCTACCTGACCGGCAAGCGCGCCTTCATATTCGGCGATGCCTCGCACGCGCTTGCGGCCGCGCGCATTGCCTCCGAGGAGCTAGGCTTCAGCATCGTGGGTCTCGGAACCTACAGTCGCGAATTCGCGCGCGAGGTTCGGGAAGCCGCGGCGGGCTATGGGCTCGAGGCGCTTATCACCGACGATTATCTCGAGGTTGAGGCGCAGGTCACGGCGCTGCAGCCGGAAATCGTGCTCGGCACGCAGATGGAGCGTCACATCGCCAAGCGGCTCGGCATCCCGAGCGCTGTCATCTCTGCCCCGGTCCACGTGCAGGATTTCCCGGCCCGCTACTCCCCGCAGATGGGGTTTGAGGGTGCGAACGTCATCTTCGATAGCTGGGTCCATCCGCTGATGATGGGCCTCGAAGAGCATCTTCTCGGCATGTTCCGCGAAGATTTCGAGTTTCACGACGGCGCCGCGCCGTCCCACCTGGGTCACCACGATGCGGGGCCCGCCGAAGCGCCGCCGCCTGCGCCTGCTCCGATTTCGATCGGGTGGGCACCAGAAGCCGAAAAGGAGCTTGGAAAAATTCCGTTCTTCGTGCGCGGAAAGGCGCGCCGGAACACCGAACGATTTGCCGCCGAGAGCGGCGTCGCAACCATAACCCTCGAGACGCTGTACGATGCAAAAGCACATTTCAGCCGCTGAGCGCGTGCCGGTCCGCGTCGCCATCATCACGCTGGATAGTCACCTGGCAGGCGCGATCGAGCGGGCGCGCCCGGCGCTCGAGCGCGACATTCCAGGCTTCGAGATAACGCTTCATGCGGCAACGGATTGGGCACGCGACGCCGAAGCGCTCGCCCAGTGTCGCGCCGACATCGCACGTGCCGATTTCATCATCACCACCATGCTGTTCATGGAGGACCACATCAATCCCGTGCTCGCCGACCTTGCGGCGAGGCGTGACTCTTGTGATGCGATCCTGTGCGGCATGAGCGCCGGCGAGGTCATCCGCCTTACGCGTCTCGGCGGCTTCACCATGACAGGGTCCGACAAGGGCGTCCTGTCGCTTCTTAAGCGGCTACGCGGATCCAAGAAGGGCGCGACCTCGGGCGCCCAGCAGATGGCCGTTTTGCGCCGTATCCCGAAGATCCTGCGCTTTATCCCCGGCACTGCGCAGGACGTACGCGCCTATTTTATCGGGCTGCAATATTTGCTGTCGGGCTCTGAAGAGAACATCGACGCTCTCGTCAGATTCCTGATCGACCGTTACGCCGAAGGTCCTCGCCGCGCCCTCCGCGGTAAGCTGGAAGTGCCCCAGCCGGTCGAGTATCCCGACGTCGGCGTCTATCATCCCCGATTGGAGCGCCGCGTCGATACACGGGCGGATGTCCTTCCGTTGCCTGAAGGCCGAGCGATGGGCACGGTGGGCGTTCTCATCATGCGCTCCTACGTCGTGGCCAAAAACAGCGCTCATTACGATGGTGTGATCGCGGCGCTCGAAGCGCGCGGCTTGCGGTGCATCCCGGCATTCGCGACCGGTCTCGATGCGCGCCCCGCCATCGAGCAGTACTTCCTGAAGGACGGCCGGTCGACTGTGGATGCCGTCGTTTCTCTGACCGGGTTCTCGCTCGTCGGCGGTCCTGCATACAACGACGCGAAAGGTGCCGAAGAAATTCTCGCGCGCCTAGACGTGCCCTATGTCGCCGCGCACGCGCTGGAATTTGAATCCATCGAGCAATGGCAGGCATGCGAGCGCGGACTGATGCCCGTCGAAACGACGATGATGGTCGCCATTCCCGAGATCGACGGAGCGACAGGTCCGATTGTGTTCGGAGGGCGTTCGGAAATCGCCAAGAACCCGCGCGACATGCACGCCCACGGCGAGCGCGCTGCCATGCTCGCGGCGCGCGTGGAGAAACTGGTTGCGCTGCGGGCGAGCTCGCGGGCCGACCGCCGGATCGCGATCGTGCTCTTCAATTTCCCGCCGAACGCGGGAGCGACAGGTACGGCGGCCTTCCTGTCCGTCTACGAGTCTCTGTTCAATACGCTCACGGCGCTCAAGCAGGGCGGCTACACGGTAGACCTGCCGGACAGCGTTGAGGCTCTGCGCAACCGCGTTCTCGACGGCAATTCATCGCGATACGGTGCAGCGGCCAACGTCGCCGCGCGCATAGCCGTGGACGATCATGTCAGGCGAGAGCGCTGGCTTGACGAAATCGAGGCCCAGTGGGGACCGGCACCCGGCAAGGTTCAAGCCGATGGGCGGTCGATCTTCGTGCTCGGCGCTCAATTTGGTAACGTCTTCGTCGGCATACAGCCGGGTTTCGGCTACGAAGGCGATCCCATGCGCCTGCTGTTCGAGAAGGGATTTGCGCCGACGCACGCCTTCTCGGCGTTCTATCGCTGGCTGCGGGAAGATTTCGCCGCGCACGCCGTGCTGCACTTCGGCACGCACGGTGCGCTCGAATTCATGCCCGGCAAACAGTCGGGAATGTCAGCGGCATGCTGGCCGGACAGGCTGATTGGCGATCAGCCCAACTTCTACCTTTATGCGGCGAACAACCCCTCCGAAGGAACCATCGCCAAGCGGCGCGCCGCAGCCACGCTCATCAGCTATCTGACGCCGCCCGTCGGGCACGCCGGGCTCTACAAGGGTCTCCTCGAGCTCAAGTCTACGATGGAGCGCTGGCGCGGGCTTGCCCCGCACGAGGCGTCCGATCGCTCCGCACTGGTTTCCGCAATCCAGGCCCAGGCAGCAGAGCTCAACCTCGCCCCGGCAGAGCCGATTTGGAGCGATGGCGAATCCGAAGCCCACGTCGCTGCCTTGCAGGCCGCTGTTCTGGAACTTGAATACGAGCTCATTCCACAGGGCCTCCACATTGTCGGAGAGCCCCCTAGCGTCGCAGAGCGCTTGGAGCTTCTTGGGCTGCTCTCTGAGACCGAGCTCGGAGCGCGGCTCAACGATCACGCGCTCGAAGCTTTGATCAACGGCGAACCGGCGAAGCGCGTCCTTGCTTTGTCCGGGTTGGCCAAAACGAGCGAGACCGTGCAGTCCCTGGGTTCACTCGCGAACACGGCGCTGCTGCTCGCCGAAGACCACGAAGTCGCCGCGCTCGTGACAGCGCTCGACGGTCGTTTCGTCCGGCCGACGCCCGCGGGTGATCTTCTCAGAACACCGGCCATTCTGCCCACCGGACGCAACATTCATGGGTTCGATCCATTCCGCATGCCAAGCGCATTCGCCATGGAGGACGGCCAGCGCCAAAGCGGAAAGCTTCTCGCGCGACACCTGGATGAGACTGGCAAGCTGCCGGAATCGGTCGCGATCGTGCTTTGGGGAACGGACAACATAAAAAGCGAAGGCGGCCCGATCGCGCAGGCGCTGCATCTCTTGGGCGCACAACCTCGCTTTGATTGCTACGGACGATTGACCGGTGCCGCTCTTGTTCCGTTGGCTAAGCTGGGCCGCCCGCGCATCGACGTCGTCATGACGCTCTCGGGGATATTCCGGGACCTCCTCCCGCTGCAGTGCAAGCTTCTCGCCGAAGCGGCCTTGCTTGCTGCCGAGGCAGAAGAGCCCCTGGAGATGAATTACGTGAGAAAGCACGCGTTGGCGTTTCTCGAAGAGCACGGCGGCGACCTGGAAACGGCAGCGCTGCGTGTGTTCTCGAATGCAGAGGGTGCCTACGGCTCGAACGTCAACCAGGTTATCGACGGCGCCCGCTGGACCGAGGAAGACGAGCTCGCCGAAGTTTACACACGTCGCAAGTGCTTCGCATACGGGCGCGACGGGAAATCGCGCCAGAACTCGACGTTGCTCAACGCAATGCTGTCGAACGTCGATCTTGCCTATCAGAACCTGGAATCGGTTGAGCTCGGCGTCACGACGGTCGATCACTACTTCGACACGCTCGGCGGCATTAGCCGATCCATACGTCGTGCCCGCGGCACCGACATCCCGGTCTACATCGGCGATCAGACGCGCGGCGAAGGCAAGGTGCGCACGCTGGCCGAGCAGGTAGCCATCGAAACCCGGACGCGCGTTCTCAATCCCAAATGGTACGAGAGCATGCTTCGCCACGGATACGAAGGGGTGCGTCAGATCGAAGCCCACGTAACGAACACAGTCGGGTGGTCGGCGACCACTGGTCAAGTGGCGCCGTGGGTCTACCAGAGCCTCACGCAGACTTTCGTCATCGACGATGCGATGCGCCGGCGGCTGGCAGAGCTCAATCCGGTCGCCTCTGCAAAGTTTGCGAACCGGCTGCTCGAAGCCCACGAGCGCAACTACTGGACGCCGGATGCCGAAACGCTGGCAGCGCTTCGCAAGGCCGGAGAAGAACTTGAGGATCGCGTCGAGCGTGTCGGCGGCATGGAGGTTGCGGCATGACGACGGGTGTACAGACTCTCTACAGAGCAGCGAACCTCCCGAACCGCCCCGACGGCGAGGGCAGCGTTCAGGTCGCGCTCGATCCGAACGTCGCGATCGGCAACGCGCGGGTGTTTTCGATCTACGGTAAAGGCGGAATTGGCAAGAGCACCGTCTCGTCGAACCTGTCGGCCGCGTTCTCCAAGATCGGCAAGCGGGTGCTGCAGATCGGCTGCGACCCGAAGCACGACTCGACGTTCACGCTCACGAAGCGGCTGGTCCCGACCGTGATAGACGTCCTCGAGTCGGTCAACTTCCACAGCGAGGAGTTGCGCGTCGAGGACTTCGTCTACGAAGGCTACAACGGCGTAATGTGCGTCGAGGCTGGCGGGCCGCCGGCCGGAGCCGGATGTGGCGGCTACGTCGTTGGGCAGACGGTGAAGCTTCTCAAGGAGCATCATCTCCTTGAGGATACCGACGTGGTGATCTTCGACGTGCTGGGCGACGTTGTGTGTGGTGGTTTCGCCTCACCGCTTCAGCACGCCGACCGGGCGCTGATCGTAACGGCGAACGATTTCGACTCCATTTTTGCGATGAACCGCATCGTGGCCGCAATCCAGGCGAAGTCGCGGAACTACCAGGTTCGCCTCGCCGGCTGCATCGCCAACAGGTCGGACGCGACGGACCAAATAGACCGCTTCAGTGACGCGATCGGCCTACGCCGCCTCGCTCTCATTCCGAGCCTCGACGTGGTCCGCCGCAGCCGTCTCAAAAAGTCGACACTGTTCGAAATGGAGGACAGCCCGGAGCTTCGTGCTGTTCAGGCCGAATACCTCCGGCTCGCCGAAACGCTGTGGGCCGGAGCGCCCGCTTTGTCTGCGCAACCGATGAAAGATCGCGAGATCTTCGATTTCCTGGGGTTCGACTGATGCCTACGCTCTCATATCTCGAACGGCGCGGTGAGCTTGAGACGTATTTCGACCGCACTGCCGTCGATGCCTGGAAGAAGCTGACGTCCGACGCTCCGCTCGGTCGCATCCGTAAGCTGGTGCGCGCGGGACGCGACGAGATGCGGGCCGCGATCCTCTCATGGCTACCACAGGATCTCAGCGGGTTGCGGATTCTCGATGCCGGCTGCGGCACAGGCGCGCTTGCGATCGAAATGGCGAAACGGGGCGCGGATGTCGTTGCCGTAGACCTCTCCTTGAGTCTCATCGAACTCGCACGCGAAAGATCGCTAGAAGCGTCGCCCGGCCGCGTGACGTTCGAGGTTGGCGACATGCTTCACCCCGGCTTCGGCCGTTTCGACCATGTCGTGTGCATGGATTCGCTGATCCATTATGCATCGAACGACATGGTCGAATCCTTGACGCGCCTAGCCGCACGGGCCGACCGCAGCCTCGTCTTCACCTACGCGCCACGTACGCCGATGCTGGCCGTCAAGCACGCGATCGGCCGCGCGTTTCCCCGCAGCGACCGCGCGCCTGCGATCGAGCCGGTTTCGTCTGGGAAGATTGAAGCGCTGATCGAGAAGGAGCCGCGGCTTTCGTTCGTCGAGGCGCGGCGCACGCGCCGGGTTCAGAACATGTTCTACATCTCGCAGGCATTGGAGTTGGCCAGGGTATGAAGCGTCTGAATGCGAGATTGGCGCGAGGCTGGGCACTTCTGGACCCACGCTTCCTGCCGTTCGCGGACGCCGCGACGGAGGAGTTGCCGCTAGGCCGGCTTCTTCGCCTATCGCTGTTCCAGGTAGCCGTGGGCGCGGTTCTGGTTCTGCTCAACGGCACGCTCAATCGCGTGATGATCATCGAGCTTGGAATGCCGAGCGCACTCGTGGCCTTCATGATCGCGCTCCCGTTGGTATTTGCCCCCTTCCGCGCGTTGATCGGCTTTAGATCCGACCACCACAGATCCGTTCTCGGTTGGCGGCGCGCGCCGTACATCTGGTTTGGAAGCCTGCTCCAGTTCGGCGGCCTCGCTATCATGCCGTTCGCATTGATTGTCTTGTCGGGAGACGCGAATGGACCGGTTTGGATCGGTTATGCCGCATCGGCGCTGGCGTTCCTCCTCGTAGGTGCTGGACTGCATACCGCTCAGACTGCAGGGCTTGCGTTGGCCGCCGACCTCGCACCTGAGCGTGCCCGCCCGCGCGTCGTGGCGTTTCTCTATGTAATGCTGCTGTTCGGAATGGTCGCAAGCTCGATGACGTTCGGCGCGATCCTCAGCAATTTCTCTCAGGTAAAGCTGATCCAGCTCATTCAGGGTGTGGCGGTCCTCACGATGGCTCTCAACGTGACCGCCCTCTGGAAGCAGGAAATGCGTGATCCGTCGCGGACGGCGAGTGCCGCAGAGCGGCCTGTCTTCAGGGAATCTTGGCACGCGTTCCGCACCGGCGGCCGGTCCGCTCGCGTGTTGGTGGCAGTGGGTCTAGGCAGCGCCGGCTTCAGTATGCAGGACATTCTGCTGGAGCCGTACGGAGGCGAGGTCCTGATGCTGGGCGTAGGTGCCACGACTGCGCTTACAGCTCTGCTTGCCGCCGGAACGCTGGCCGCCTTCGCAATCGCTGCAAAGTCCCTAGAGTCCGGCATGGATCCCTATCGGCTGGCGGGATACGGAGCGCTCGTCGGCATCATCGCCTTCTCCGCAGTTATCTTCGCTGCGCCCTTCGATTCCGCTGCGCTGTTCCGGATCGGCACCGTGCTGATCGGTTTTGGCGGCGGCCTCTTCGCCGTCGGCACGCTCACCGCTGCCATGACTCTGGCTGAGGAAGGCCATAGCGGCCTCGCGCTCGGCGCATGGGGAGCGGTGCAGGCTACCGCTTCCGGCGTCGCGATCGCCTTGGGTGGCGGCATCCGGGACGTGATGTCGGGACTTGCGGTCAGCGGCAAGCTGGGCCCCGCCCTGGTCGGCCCCGCCGTCGGCTACGGCTTCGTCTACTACATCGAAATCATGCTGCTGCTCGTCACGTTGGCCGCGGTCGGACCGCTCGTGCGGCCTCGCAGCGAGCAGCGCGGCCATTCTACGAGTTTCGGACTATCTGAGTTTCCCGGGTAAACCCAATCGCTAGGTGGAGAAAATGGAAAAGGGTGCCATCACGCAATACATCGACGTCGCCCAGGTCGTGCTCTACTTCTTCTGGGCATTTTTCTTGGGGCTGATCTGGTACCTGCGCCGAGAGGACAAGCGCGAGGGGTATCCCCTTGCATACGAGCGGATCGACACCGCGCCGTATCTGAACTTCCCCGCCATCCCGTCACCGAAGACGTTCTTCCTCGCGCATGGTGGATCGGTCGAGGCGCCACGCGCATCCGACCCGCAGATAGACTACCGCGCGGAGCCTGTGGCCCCCTTCATCGGGGCGCCGCTCGAACCCGTCGGAGATGCGATGCTTTCCGGGGCGGGGCCCGGCGCCTATGCGCTGCGCGCCGACACGCCGGATCTGACGCTCGAGGGTCTGCCGAAGATCGTTCCGCTCCGTATCGCATCGGGCGAGAAACTCGTGACCCACGCGACGCAGGGCACCGAAACCGCGCCCGAGCCGCCGAACTCCGGACATTACAAGCATTATACCTTGAGCCCGAGAGACCCCGATCCGCGCGGAATGATTGTGATAGGCGCGGATGGCCGGGCGGCTGGCACCGTTCAGGACGTATGGATCGACGTTTCGGAAGTTCTGATCCGCTATCTCGAAGTCGCGGTCACAGGAACCAATACGACGGTCCTTCTGCCGATGACGTTCTCTTCGATCGATGGCCGCCGCCGCCGGGTGAACGTTGATGCGATCCTCGCCTCGCAGTAGGCACAGGTCCCGAATATCAAGACCGCGAACCAGGTCACCTTCCTCGAGGAGGAGCAGATCTGCGCCTACTACGGTGCGGGCACGCTTTACGCAACGCTGCAGCGTCGGGAGTCCTTGCTGTGAGAGAATTCGATAGCGAGCCCGTTCCTGGATTACCCGAGCACCTGCCGGAGGGAGAGCGTATCCTCTGGCAGGGGCGGCCGGAATGGGTCGCACTGGCGCGGCGCGCTTTCCATGTGAGCGGTGTCGCGATCTACTTCGTTGTTCTGGCGGTCGTGCTTGCGTGGCACGAGCTGTCGGCCGGCGGCACCACCCGCGATGCCGTGCAAGCTGCCGCCGGTGTTGTTCCGGGCGCGTTGGTGGCGCTCGCGCTTCTCGCCGCTCTTGCAGCCCTCACGACCCGATCGGCGCTCTACACGATCACCACCCGCCGTGTCGTCATGCGGTTCGGCATCGCGCTCCCGATCGTGCTCAACATTCCCTTCAAGCAAATCAAGTCCGCCGATCTCAGAGTGTATTCCGACGGCACCGGCGACATTCCGCTCGTCGTCAGCGCGCCAAAGCGCCAGTCGATGGTTGTCCTGTGGCCCCACGTACGGCCGTGGCGGGCCCGTGATCCCCAACCGATGCTGAGATGTATTCCCGACGCGTCTCGTGTCGCCGAGATTCTGGCTGCGGCGCTCCGCGTGGAGTTCCCGGACGCATTCGCCGTTCCTGTCCGCGTCGAGACGCCCGCGCCGGGTGGCGCGCCCGTGGCGCACGGACAAGCGGCAGCGTGAGGTCACCATGACAGATCATGTCGCAAATCGCTTCCCGACGCTCCCGCTCACCGGAGCAGGCGCCTTGATCTTCGTAGCGCTCTGCGCCGTGGCCTTCGCGCAATTCTTCGATGTTGGCACAACGCGGCTGAGCGAGGATACGCCGCTCGAGCAGCGAGAGCTTCGCTTTATGGACCGCGCCGACGGCGCCGTTGCCGTCCACGCCGCCGGAAATGGCGAGCTGATCGCGCTGATGGAGCCGGGATCCAACGGCTTCATTCGGATCGTCATGCGCGGACTGGCGCGAGAACGGCAGTCCAAAGGCTTCGGCGAAGAACTGCCGTTCATGCTGACAAGGTGGTCGGATGGCCGCCTCACGATTTCCGACCCCACGACAGGCCGTAAGATCATGCTGACCGGGTTCGGGAAGGACAACGTCAATGCATTCGCAAAACTGCTTCTGGCTGGGAGTGAGGCGAAATGATTGCAGAACTGATTGCACCACGAGAACGGTTCGACGTGCTGTGCACGGTCGAAATCGAGAACACTTTTGAGAGCCTCCACGCTCACGTGGATCTCGATGGCAAGATCGCGATCGAGGTCGGTGACGAGGTTCTTGTGCATGGCGACGAGGTAACGGTGCCGTACGGCGAGAAGCTCGTGCTTCGCCGCCTCGCAACCGTCACGCGCGCCAACTGGCTCGATAAGGCCTGGACGCGCCTGCTCGCGCGTCTCGAGTTTACCGAGCTTTATGAAGTGAGCTTCTCGTCTGGGAGGAAGCTATGACCATTGAAACCATCGGCCGCCCGAATGACACCACCCTCGAGGCGCAGAAAAATACCATTCTAAGTCCGCGCTTCTATACAACCGACTTCGATGAGCTGGATGCCATGCAGGTCGACAGTGTTCGCGGCGAATGGGATTTGCTGCTGGCAGAGATGCGAGCCGATCCCAACAAGGGCCATTTCCGCCGCAACGCTGACTGGGACAAGATCGACCTCGAAAGTCTGCCATTGGGCTTGCAGAAGGAATTCCTCGACTTCCTCGTAAGCTCGCTGACGGCAGAATTCTCCGGGTGCGTGCTCTATGCGGAGATGAAAAAGCGCGGCAAGAACCCGGACATCGTCGAACTGTTCAAGTTCATGAGCCGGGACGAAGCGCGTCACGCCGGTTTCATCAACGATGCCTTGCGCGATTTCGGCATCGGGATAGACCTCGGTTTCCTCACCAAGACCAAGAAGTACACGTTCTTCCGCCCCAAGTTCATCTTCTATGCGACGTACCTATCCGAGAAGATCGGCTACGCGCGCTACATCACGATCTTCCGGCACCTGGAGCGGAATCCGGACCGCCGCTTCCACCCAATTTTCAAGTGGTTCGAGAAGTGGTGCAACGACGAGTTCCGGCACGGCGAAGCCTTCGCGCTGCTCATGCGCGCGAACCCGCAGTTCTTGTCCGGGATCAACAAGCTCTGGGTCCGCTTCTTTCTGCTCGCGGTCTACGCGACGATGTACGTCCGCGATCACGCGCGCCCCGAGTTCCACAAGGCGATCGGTATCGACCCGACGGACTACGACTACCGCGTTTTCTCGATCACGAACGAGATCTCGCGGCAGTGCTTCCCGGTCGTTATCGACATCGACAATCCGACATTCCGCCAAGGCTTGGACCGGCTCCACCGGATCAACGCCAGCATCGCGGAAATTGCGGATGCGACGGACGTAAAAAGCAGGGTGAAACGCGCGTGGCTCTCGGCGCGAGCCGCGGCCGTGTTTGGCCGGCTCTTCCTGCTGCGCCCGCTCGACAACACGCTGCCGGCTTCCAGTCACCTGTCACCGATCTGGTAGGAGTTCGCGTTGGATTTCTCCGCCGCCATCGCTCTCGTCGTGTTCGCCTGGTGGATCAGCACGGGCGCGGTTCTCTATCTCGTGGGAATGCCGCGCCTGACTTACCCGCTGACGATGGGCGCGATCACGCTTGCGCTAGCGATGGCGTTTTTTGGCCTGTGGGCGATCGGAGACATGCAGACGCCGGCCGCCGCGTATGGCGGATTCCTCTGCGGGCTGGTGATTTGGGCCTGGAACGAGTTGAGCTTTCTCACGGGCCTCGTGACCGGTCCGCGGACAAGCGAATGCCCGGTTGGCGCGAAAGGATGGGCGCGGTTCTCGGCGGCTGCCCAGACCGTCATCTACCATGAGCTTGCCATCGCCGCGTCTGTGCTGGTCGCCTGGCTCTTGACCTCCGGCATGCCCAACCAGGTCGGGCTGTACACGCTGTTGATTTTGTGGATCGCCCGCCTCAGCGCGAAGCTGAACGTCTATCTCGGCGTCGCGAACCTGACCGAAGAGTTTCTGCCGCCGCATCTGCGGTATCTGCCGAGCTATTTCCGCAAGCGCTCAATGAACTTCCTGATCCCGGTCTCGATCACGGTCGCGACCGCGACGACGGCGGTCCTGGCGCTGATGGCGTTCGAGCCCGGCGCAGACCCGTTTCAAGTCGCCGCATTCACGATGCTGGCCGCGCTGATGGCGCTGGTCGTCGTCGAGCACTGGTTTCTCGTGCTGCCGATGTCGCCGGCGGCAATGTGGAGCTGGGGCCTGGCGTCGCGAAGCGAAGACGATGGGTCGCCGGCAGTAGCAACGAAATTTGCAGAACCTGCCCCGATCGCGCGTCGCGCACCCGCTTTGCGGCAGAAACTCGGAATCAAGACGTCATGACGTCGGGAGGGAAAGATGACCTACAATAATATCTTCGAGCGGCATCTGGATCAGCTCCATCAGGAAGGGCGCTACCGCGTGTTCGCCGACCTGAAGAGGCGTCAGGGCAGCTTTCCCGTTGCCGATCATTATTCCCAGTCGGGACGTCGCGAGATTACCGTGTGGTGCTCAAACGACTACTTGGGCATGGGCCAGCACCCCAAGGTCGTAGCGGCAATGCACGAGGCGATCGACACGGTCGGCGCCGGATCAGGCGGGACCCGCAATATCTCGGGCACGACCCACTATCACGTCGAGCTCGAGCAGGAAATTGCCGATCTGCATGGCAAGGAGGCAGCGCTCCTGTTCACGTCGGCCTACGTTGCCAATGACGCGACGCTCTCCACGCTCGTCAAGCTCATTCCTGGCACGGTCATTTTCTCCGACGAGAAGAATCACGCGTCAATGATCGCCGGCATTCAGCATGGTGGCGGCGAGAAGGTCATCTTCCGCCACAACGATCTCGCAGACCTCGAAGCAAAGCTTCGCAAGTACCCCAAGGGCACCCCGAAGATCATCGCCTTCGAGAGCGTCTATTCTATGGACGGCCACATCGCGCCCCTCGGATCCATTGCAGACTTGGCCGAGAAGTACGGCGCAATGACCTATCTCGACGAGGTGCATGCCGTCGGCATGTACGGCCCACGCGGCGGCGGCATTGCGGAGCGCGATGGCGTCATGGACCGCATCGATATCGTCAACGGCACGCTTGCCAAAGGCTTCGGCGTGATGGGCGGCTACATCGCCGCAAGCGCCGCCTGCTGCGATGCAATTCGCTCGTTCTCTTCCGGATTCATCTTCACGACGTCGCTCGCTCCGGCAATTGCCGCCGGTGCCCTGGCCAGCATTCGCCATCTGAAGTCGAGCACGGTCGAGAGAACGTCTCATCAGGAGCGGGCCCGGCGCCTCAAATCGATGCTCAAGGCGCGGCGCTTGCCTGTTATCGACAACCCGAGCCACATCGTCCCGGTTATGGTCGGCGACCCAACTCACTGCAGGGCCGTGACGGACGTCCTGCTGCGGGAGTACGGCGTCTACGTCCAGCCGATCAATTATCCCACAGTCCCCCGGGGAACTGAGCGGATGCGCTTCACGCCGTCGCCCGTTCACAGCAACGTGCAGATGGATCAGCTCGTTGACGCGCTCGAGACGCTCTGGATGGCGTGCCCGGTGGCCAATGGCACGTACGTCCGTCTCGCCGCCGAATAAGGAACGGCCTGCAGCACCATTGTTTACTCAAGCGGGTATTGGGGGCGCAGTCCCGCATTCGCGCGCCCCGCTTGCACTGCCGTCAAGCGCCAAGAGCGCCGGCCACGAGAACACCGATCTCGCTCAGCGTCCCTCATGCACATCCCTCATACAGTCATAAAAACGGCGGCGACCGGAATGCGGGCGCCGCCGAGTTGGATGCACGTTCAGGGGAATTTCGATGAACCGCCGGAGTCTGTGGCCGGGCGTCTCACCGAGTTGCTACCGGAGCGATGAAGAGCTGATCGCTCCGGTTGCGGGTGTGAGCCGTAGATGCCTCCGCACCTGGGCTTAAGGCGTATAGGTCGTGGGTCCGAGGCCGTGCTTCAGGCCCCAGTCGTACCAGTTGTCGACCACGGTTCCGGTGAGCAGGATGCCGATGCCGCCGGTGAGCGGGCAGAGCACCGCGAACCACCAGGCCCAGCGATGGATCGACTCCGCCGTCGCGTTGAAGCCCATCGTCCACCTCCAGAACAGCGCGCCGCGCTCGAACGCAGTGCCACGATCCGTGATCTGCTCGAGCTCGCGATCGCCGCCGTACCGGCTTATGGCGAGCACGGTTGCCCCATGCATCGCGAACAGAAGTGCCGACCCGTAAAGGAAGGCGATCGAGAGCATGTGGAACGGATTGTAGAAGAGGTTGCCGTAGTCGAGTGAGAGCTGGTTCGTCCAATCCAGGTGCCGGAAAATTCCGAACGGAACTGCATGATGCCAGCTTCCCATCAGGATCGGGCGAATGAAACCGAGCACGAGATAAAGCCAGATGGCCGCCGCGAAAGCCCAGGCGACGTGAGTGCCCATCTTGAGGTCGCGCGCTCGTTTGTACATCCGCACCCACCACAGCAGGATCGATGTTGTGAGGAAGAAGCCCGCCATGAGCCACCAGCCGCCTTCCTTCAGCGGCGGCAGGATCGTAAGGCCGTGCTTGGCAAGTGGCGGTTCGAGCGACAGCCAGAACAGCCTGCGCATGAACTCGATCGGGCTCCAGTTCACGGACGCCAGCATGTTGAGGCCGATGATTTCGATCGCAATCACGCCGCACACGATCGACAGGAAGCCGGTCGTGCCGAGGTGAATGGGGCCGACCTGCGCATCGCCGATCTTACCCAGCCAATAGGAAAAGAAGGGCTGGCCTTGGCGTGGCCAGAGTCCCATGCGTGCGGGCACGCCGAACTCCACGGGACCTCTGACCTGTACCTGATGGAAGATGTTCTGATATTGGGTCATTTGTCGTTCCTCGCATCAAGACCAGATCGGAATTTTGAGCCACCAGTCCCACCAGTTGACCCAGGCATCGCCTTCAGCCCAGAGCGGGCCGCTAATGATGATGCACACGGCGCTGAAGAACACTGCGGACAGTGCAAGGAAGAGCCCAAGCCGATGGATGCCGACAGTGCCGATGGAATAGCCGATGGTATCCCGGAAGAACGTGTTTTCATGGTCGGGCGTCTTCACGGGCTCGTTTTCAATTCCGTGGCGGCCGGGATTGACGGCCGACAGGATGACGCTTCCGTGCAGCGCCAGCGCCAGGCACGTCGTGAAGAAGAACGTGATGGCGATCATGTGCGCGGGATTGTAGTGGAAGTTTCCGTAGGTGTAGCCCGTGTTAGACACCCAATCGAGATGACTGATGATGCCGTACGGGAAACCATGAGACCACGATCCCATGAGAACCGGGCGGAATACCACGAGCGTCACGTAGGCCAATATGGCGAACGAGAAAGCGATCGGGACGTGATACCCGATGCCGAGCTTCCTGCAGATCTCAACCTCTCTCAACGCCCACGAAACGAATGCGCCGATCGCGCACACGGTGACGATCTGCCAGATTCCACCCTGCTTGAGCGGGGCGAAAGACAAGCCGAACTCTGGCGGCGGTGGATTGACGCTGATGCGCCAGATGCTCCACGTCGGTCCAAGCGATGCCTCGAAGAGGATCATGGCCACGCCGACCATCGTGAACAGTATTGTCGTAACCCCGAAAAAGCCGACGTAGAACGGTCCCACCCAGAAATCGAACAGATCTCCGCCGATGAGAGTGCCACCACGGACGCGGTATTTTCTCTCAAAGCTTAACATTGCCATCGGTGGTCCTCCCCGATTGCGTTAGGCGCTATGCCAATCTTCCAAGCCGGTTGAGTTACGGACGGGCCCCGCACGATGGGTCAAGGCCACCGGAAGGGCCGCGTCCGTGGCGCTAGCCGGCGTTAAACCGGCTTCACCGGAAGCTCGATTGCGGCCTTCGGTGCGGGTGCCGCGCCGGGGCCATCGAGCCAGTTGAACCTGTTCGTGCTGAGCAAGATGAAGTGAATGATCAATGCCAGCGCGAACAGAAACGTGAAGAGTGCGACCAGCGTACGCCGCGGATCGAACAGAAGCCAAAGTCGCCACATGTCCATTTCCTCCTATGTGGCTAGCGTGGTGATCAGAGTAGCCACGTTCGTCAGGCCGTCCGTCAGAGACGAGTAGCCTCCGGGTCCGGGCAGCCAAGGGCGCCACATCCAGACGAGGATGTGAGCAATGATCGCGACGATCGTGAACAGGATGAAGCTCGTCATGAATATCGAGTGGAATTCCTTCGCTTCCTGTTCAGTCAAACCGGATAAAGATCCGGCCCGCCTGTCATCTACTGCCATTCTCAGTTCTCCCTTCGAGTTCCTCCTAGTCGTTACCGCGCACGTCCGCGCGGCTGGAGTGACCGCCTGGGTTTCAGGCGGCCCTTTCGTCCGGAGAACGTCTCCGGATGAAATGCTCGCCTAGCCCTTGAAGGCGTAGGCCGTGCAGGTTCCCGCTGCTCCCCAGGCTTGTTGCAGGAGCGTGAGCGGGGGTCTCATGTCGCGCGTTGACGTTCGCCAACTCGGCGGCAAAAGACGTTCTATGAATCCGGCCAGCAGGAAGACGATGAAACAAACGCCGAATATGAGGCGGTACTCAAGGCTCTCGCGAGAAACGTGGCGCGCGTGAGTCGTGGCTTCTCTCAACAACGTGTCTGCCATTGCGACCTCCCAGTAGAACCATGTGAGCCGACGGAACACGGATGCTTCGGCGCCTGTGCCTTGGATGGAGAAGGCCGCGCCGTTGAAGGAGTGGGCGGTGAGAGCCGGGGAGACTTCATAGGGAGTGGCCCTCCATGAGCGCAGCATGAGCCTGGCCAACTCTGGCTGCGGTCACACGCCCCTCACCGGCTTGACGCACACCTCTCTCGGCGGCGTCGCGAAGACGCTTGGCTGCAGAGATGCGCACCAGCACCGGGTGAGCTTCGAGAATGTCGTCGAGAGCGGTCTTCGCCTCCTCGTCCCATGGAATTTCGGGAGCAAGGCGCGCCGGAGTCGCTTCGACCTTGTCGAGATCGGTTCCCAGCGGAAGGATGTTGAAGAGAGCATCGAACAGCGCGTTGCAGACCTCCTGCAGGAGGTAGGTCGCCCCGGCGTATCCCATGAAAGGTGTGCCCGTGTGCCGGCGCACGATGGCGCCCGGGAACGACGCTGGAACGAAGATCGCCTTAGCGCCGGCTTCGGCTAAGTACATGCGCTCGTTGAAGCTGCCGAAAAGGACCAGCGGGGTCTTCTCTCGCACGGCTCTTCGCACCGAGTCGTTGTCGGTTTTGCTTCCAGCCGACCGGGCGAAGGCAAAGGTGCAGGGCAATCCGAGCTCGGTTTCGAGAAAATTGCGCACGCCGCGCGCATAGGTCTCATTTGCGACGATCGCGAAGGTCGCTGTGCCGAAGAAATCCTGCGTCACGGACCGCCAAAGATCCCAAAGCGGCTTGATCGTCGTATGCTTCTCGCGCTCGATGAAGGGTTCGGGATCGAGGCCGGTCAAAGCGCCGAGTGTCTGCAGGAACTTCGTTGTCGAATGAAGACCGATCGGGGCCTGCAGGTAAGGCCGCTCGAGCGCCTCGCAAAGCATGCGTCCGTATTCACGGTACATGCACACGTTGACGTCCGCATCGACCAGCTTGCCGACATCCTCGAGATGGCTTCCGAGGGGAAAAACCATGTTGATCTCGGCGCCGATTCCTTCGATCAGACGCCGGATCTCAGCGAGATCGGAGGCGGTATTGAACGTACCGTAGATCGGGCCGATGATGTTGACACGGGGCTTTTCGCCCTCCTTGCGCGGCTTGCGCTCGGGGATTTTTTTGCGCCCATACTGCGTCCACAGCCAATAGATGGCGCGATTGGCGCTCTGCCACTGATCCTCGTCGATCGTGCGAGGCAGGAAGCGTTGTATGCTGGTTCCTTCGGGCGTCACACCGCCGCCAATCATCTCGGCAATCGACCCTGTCACGACGACGGCCGGCAGATCGTGATCGAGCGTCTTGTGCGCGCGGCGCATCGCGTCTTCCGTGCCGGTCTGGCCGAGCTCCTCTTCGCCCAATCCGGTCACGACGATGGGCAGCTCGTGCGGCGGCAATGCATCGGTGTAATGCAGAACCGAGGTGACGGGCAGGTTCTCGCAGCCGACAGGTCCGTCGATAATGACCTGAAGGCCCTTTATGGCCGTGAAGGCATAGACCGATCCCCAGTATCCGCCTGCGCGATCGTGGTCGAGGATGAGCATCAGATCATCTCCTCGGCCTTGCGTTTCTTTGCCTCTTTCTCGAGGCGGCGGCGATACTCGGCCCGGAACTGCGGGCGCTCCTTGGGAACCTCCTGCCAAACTCCGGCAGTGAAGCCTTCGCCCACGCCCTCGAAAAAGGCTTTCATGGTGTCGAAGCGCGCCTTGCCCGCGATGGCGGCGTTGACGACTTGCGCAAGCGATCCGGCCCCGGCGATGCCCATCAGCGGCCGCGCGGAAATGAGGTTGGTGAAGTAGAGCCCGGGGATGGCTTTCTGCTTGGCCATCTGAACGACCGGCGTCGTCCCAATGGCAAGGTCGGGCTCGAACTCCTCGAGCGCAGCCAGATCTTGCTCGAGCGAAGCCCTGCATGCGACCCGCACGCCTTTGCTCGAAAGCCATTCGCGATCGGCTTCGGACCATTTCGTTGCAGGACACGCGGTGCCGACGTAGCGAAGATCCGCGCCGCTTTCGACGAGCAGTCGCGCCACGAGAAGCTCAGAACCCTCGTAGCCGGAGAGCGTGATGCGTCCTTTGATCGGCTTGTTCGATAGAGCCCCGTGGATCGCGGGCAGAATCCGGTTTTTGGCTGCCGCGATCCGTTCGGTCGGAATCTCGCAGGCGGCGCCAATGGCATCGAGCCAATCGGCGGTTCCGTCGGCGCCCACCGGAGCCGATCCAACGACCGGTCGCCCGGCGTGCTCGAATTCGCGGATCGAGGCGGTGTAGAACGGATGGATCGCCGCGACCGCCGCGCAATCCAGGGCACCATAGAGCTCGCGCCACTCTCGCGTAGGCACCACCGGCCCAGCGGCAAGACCGAGCGGTTCGAGCAGCATGCCGATGCCGATCGGATCGGCCGGGAACATCTCACCCAGCATCGCCACGGTGGGCCTGGCGCTTCTGCCGCCGCGCGGAGCCTGCACCGGGCCCTGTTCGGCTTCGGTGCGCGCATACTTCAGCATTGCCCCGGCCAGCACGTCCTTCGCTTCCGCGTGGGTTGGAACGCCGAAGCCCGGCACGTCGATCCCGATGATGCGCACGCCGTCGATGTTGTCCGGTAGCAGCTTCAGCGGCACGCCGGACGCGGTTGGCACGCAAAGATTGATGATGACGACGGCATCGTAGAGCGCCGGATCTGCAAGCTTGTAGACCGCCTCCCGGATATCCTCGAACAGCTTCCCTGTGACGAGCGTCTCGGAGTTGAACGGCACATATCCCACGGAGCGCTTGGCTCCATAGAAATGCGATGTGAAAGTGAGGCCATAAACGCAACATGCGGACCCGGACAGCACCGTAGCCGTGCGACGCATCCGCAGGCCGACCCGGAGCGATCCGAAAGCCGGGCACATGCTCTGCGGCTGGTCGTGCGGACCGGCCGGATAGTCTGCGGCGTAGCGTTCAAGCAGTTCGCTGTTTCCAGCCTTCTCGGCCGCACGCCGCATCTCTTGCTTGCCGGCATGACAGCCGACGCCATCACCTTGGGTCGCCGCGAGATTTATCGGCGGCGCATCTTCTCTCGGCGCCGCGAGATCGGCATCGTTGCTTAAGGCGGCTTCGCCGGCGCGATCATAGATGACCTCGCCGCTCTCATGTGGCGTCGACGATTGATCTGGCAGGCGGTCAGTCATGGGTGTGACCGGTTCCCTGGTTCAAACGGTGTCGTAAAAAACTTCGAGTGAAGGCTTCGTGATCGCTATTCCGCCGCGCATGTCTTCCTGCGACGCGGGTTCGAGCACTACGCCGCGGCCCACCGCATCGCCCTTGAACAGTCCGAGAAGCTGGTCTTGCGAAAGGGGATGCGGCCTCACGGGCGGTGCTTCGGCGACGTTCAGCGCCAGGCCTTCGAACAGCGGAGCCCAGTGAGACTCGGGCCGCCCGATGATTTCGTAGTTCGCGCTCTTCTTGCGGATGTCGTCGTGTGCAGGAATGGCTGCGAGGATCGGTATGCCGACCGATTTGCAGAACGCCTCGGCTTCGCCGGTGCCGTCATCCTTGTTGATGACCATTCCCGCCACGCCCACGTTGCCGCCGAGCTTGCGGAAGTATTCGACCGCCGAGCAGACGTTGTTGGCCACATAGAGCGATTGCAGATCGTTGGAGCCGACAACAATGACCTTCTGGCACATGTCGCGGGCGATCGGCAGGCCAAACCCGCCGCAGACGACGTCGCCGAGAAAATCGAGCAAGACGTAGTCGAAGCCCCATTCGTGGAAGCCTAGCTTCTCGAGCAGCTCGAACCCATGAATGATGCCGCGCCCGCCACAGCCTCGCCCGACTTCCGGGCCTCCGAGCTCCATGGCGAACACGCCGTCGCGCTTGAAGCAGACGTCGCCGATCTTCACGTCCTCGCCGGCAAGCTTCTTCTTCGAAGAGGTCTCGATGATGGTTGGACAGGCGCGTCCGCCGAACAGAAGCGATGTCGTATCGCTCTTCGGATCGCAGCCGATCAGGAGCGTGCGCTTGCCTTGCTGCGCCATCATGTAGGAGAGGTTCGCGAGAGTGAAGCTTTTGCCGATACCGCCTTTGCCGTAGATGGCGATGATCTGTGTCTCCTTGGTGGGCGGCGACGTCGACACGGGGTCGGGCTCGATGGCCGCCTCGGCTCGCAGGAAATCCTGCACGGCAAGCTTCCCCGGCGTGAACGATATGTTTCCGCAGCCGCTCATTGGCAGGTTCTCCAATCCAGGATCATCTTGAGGCAAGCCGGGTCTTCGAAAGCCGTCAGGTAGGCAGCCTGCGCGTGCTCCGGCTGATGGCGATGGGTGATCAGGCTGGCGAGCGAAAGCCGCCCGGTCTCGACGAGCCCCTTCACCGCGACGAGGTCGTCGGGTTGCCACTCCGCTGCGACTCGAAGCCGAGCCTCTTTCATGAAGGCGCCGGGGAATGCGAACGAGATCGGATCGGCGTAGAAGCCGGCGAGAACGATCTCGCCGCGCGGAGCGAGCCGCTCGATGAGCTTATCTATGATGCTGCAGCTTCCGCTGACGTCGTATACGGAACTATAACGCCGCGCCGGTTCGGACGAAGGGTCCTCGACCTGATAGCCAGACGAGCCCGTTCTGCGATCTGGATTTGTCTCCCAGACGATCGGGTTGCCGCCGAGGGCAAGGGTGAGGCGCGCGAGCAACCGGCCCAGAACGCCATGACCGACGATGAGGTCAGGCAGGCTTCCGCCCTTGATTGCATGGTAGGCGGTAGCTGCGAGCGCAAGCAGGATCCCCTGCTCGCCGATCTCGTCTCCGATCTCGACGATACGGTTGCCAGGCACCACGAGCCGCGATGCGGCGCCGCCGAAAAGCGCATTCACGTCGCTGAAGCAGCGCGCACCCGGAACGAACACGCGCACGCCGGTCTCGTGGCCGGACGCCGATCCGGCAGCCGCGACGCGACCGACGGTTTCATAGCCTGGAACGAGTGGATATCCCATGCCGGGGAATGGCGGCATCCGGCCGGACCACAGCAGGCGTTCGGTGCCGGTGCTGATGCCGCTCCATTCGACATCCACCACCACGTCCTCGTCGCTAGGAGCACGCAAGCGCAGGTGGCTCAGCGCCAGCTGCCTTGGTTTCTCGAGAACGATCGCGATGCTGTCCATTGCCACCTTCCGCGACGTTTTGGGTGCCGACAGTGTTCTGTCACCCAAGCTCAGTTGGTGTATGTTGGGACTGACAACACAAAGTGTCAAGCAAACTATACAGTCAATCCGGTCTTCGCCGCTATTATTCCGGTGCCAAGCACGCCGCGTCCGCGCATGTGTGTCACGGCACGAAAGCCTGCATCCTTGCAAAGGCTCTCTAATTCGCCTCGTGTGCGGGCACGGCCACGCCCCATCGCCATAAGATAGAATCCGAAATAGGCCGCACCCATGCGCTCGCCTGCATCCGGGTCTGACATCGCCTCTGCAATGAGAAGGGTGCCGCCCGGCGTCAACGCGGCGCGGGCATTGCGTAAAAGGCGCAAAACTTTCTCGTCCTCATGATCGAGCGCTACCCTCACGAGGGTTATGAGGTCGGCCCCACCCGGAAGTGTTTCGCGGAAAAAATCGCCTTCGTGGACCTGGCACCTTTCATCGATCCCGCGTTCTCGAAGGTAGGCGATTGCACGCTGCGCGACTGCCGGCAGATCGAAAAGCTTGAAATGCAGGCCAGGCGCGCGCTCGGCCGCCGCGGCAATGAATGCGCCTTCTCCACCGCCGACATCCATCAGCACGCGATGCCGGGCCACGGGATAGGCGTCCAGAACTTCGGCAGCAACCAGCGGCTGGGACCGCGTCATCAGAATGCTGTAGGCCTGCACCTCTTCCGGCGCCAGGGCGACGGGTTGTGCGCTGCCTGCGTAGGCCCAGTAGCTGGATAGCCCCGTGTTCCGCGCCTCGTTTCGCAAGAGCGCCAAAGGATCGGAGAGATCCCGATAGAGCACCGAATGATGCTCTATCATTTGTGTCAGGGCCGGATTGTTGGCGAGGGCGGCGCCGAGCGCGCCTAGTCCATAGCGTTCGCCATGTCGCTTTTCGAGAAGCCGCAAGGCCGTTGCGGCGGTTGCAAGCCGTTCGCACGCCTCGGGACGAAGGCCGCTCCGCGATGCGATCTCCGGGATCGTGAGCGGCCCCTCGAGCAGCAGATCGAAAAGCCTGAGCTGGACGCAGGCGGAAAGGATTTGCGAATAGACGAAGCCGGCGCAAAGGTCGAACAAGGCGCTGGCTCTGGCGCGCGCGATAGGCCGCGACAGGGGAAACGCGGCAGCAGCGGACTGGAATTTCTCGCTTGCGAGAAGGCGGTCGCGCGCCCGCAGCAGGCGATCCATAAGGCCGGATCTCGGAGCGCTCTCTTGCACGGCATGTCCGAGCTTGGAGTTTCGGGCCACACTTGGCCTCTCAGGCTGCCGCGCGCGCGAGCTCCTTCGGCAGGTAAGGGCGCGCGGAATCGAGGATGTGGGATTTGAGCTCGGCCTGTCCGGGGCAGGGGGGCACCGAGTCCATGGCGTTAGAAAGCAGCCGCTTGAGGTGCGCAACCGCGCCATCGATCCCGAGTTCCGCCACGGCGTTCGGTCGGCCGAGCAGGCTATCCTGGTGAACCGGCTTCCCGAGCTGTTCTGCGCTTGCAACCAGATCGCAGATATCGTCTGCGACTTGATAGGATTCTCCGAGCAGTTCGCCGAGCCTGCTCCAGGCCTCGGCATCATGTCCCGCCGCCATGGCGCCGGCACGGGTCGCCGCCGCGAACAGGGAGCCAGTCTTCGAGCTGTGATAGTGCGCCAGCGAAACCTCGTCCTCGCACTCCCAGGCCTGCCCCGCTACGATGCCTCCGGGCCCGCCGGAAGCCTTGGCCAGGATGCCGATCAGGCCGGCGGCGCGTGCGCATTCCGTTGCGGCGCTCCTGCCGAGCGTTTCAAATGCTGCGACGATCAACGCATCGCCGACGAGCAGCGCGAGCGGCTCTCCGTAGGCGCTCTGCACAGAAGGTTTTCCGCGACGCATAGCGGCATTGTCGAAGCATGGAAGGTCGTCGTGAGCGAGCGATGCACAATGAATGAGCTCGATCGAGGCCGCGGCGGCATCGGCAAGCGCAGGCTTGTCATCGCCACATGCTGATGCAACGGCGAGGCAGAGACGCGGACGGACGCGCGCGCCACCGGGAAAAACCGCGTATCTCAGGGCCGCGGAAAGCCGGGGAGGGCAAGGAGCAGAGCACGGGCCAAGCAGAGAATTCTCAAGTGCAGCTTCGATCCGGTCGATCGGAAACATGTCTGTCACCTATGACTGTCCATATTGCAAGTCATCACTATATGTCCAATAATATTGACAATCGTTGAGCGCATTGGCAAATGCTTTTTTCTTTCTGGTGTGGAGCGTGGCTCAGGCCCCGAAGATCATCGTCGTAGGCGCAGGGATCGGCGGGCTTGTCGCTGCGCTCGATCTCGCGCGGCAGGGGTGCGACGTTCTCGTAGTCGAACGCGCGGCGTCGCCCGGCGGGAAGATGCGGGAGATCCTGATCGACGGGCGCGCGATCGACTCGGGTCCCACAGTCTTCACCATGAAGTGGGTGTTCGAGGCGATTTTCGAGGATGCTGGAGCCGTCCTCGGCGACGAGCTCGATCTTGTAAGGGCTGAAATCCTTGCGCGGCACGCCTGGAATGAGACGGATCGCCTCGATCTCGTCGCTGATGTCGAACGGAATGCGGAAGCGATTGGGGAGTTTGCAGGCCCCGCCGAGGCCAAGCGATATCTGGAGTTCTGCGAACGGGCGAGGTTGACTTACGATGCGCTCGAAAAGCCGTTCATCCTGTCCCCGAAGCCGAGTCCGGTATCGCTCGCGATGAGTGGAGGACTCAAGGGGATCGGTGATCTCTGGCGAACCTCTCCGTTCGAGACGCTATGGCGAGCACTCGGGGATCACTTTCACGATCCTCGCCTCCGGCAGCTTTTCGGACGCTATGCCACTTACTGCGGCTCGTCTCCGTTCGAATCGCCCGCAACGCTGATGCTTGTCGCGCACGTCGAGCAATCCGGCGTTTGGCTGGTTCGCGGCGGCATGTACAGGCTGGCGACAGCGCTCGCACGGCTTTGCCAGCAGTGGGGCGTCTCTTTCCGCTACCGAACCGAAGCTGGTCAGATCCATATGAGCCGGGGCCAGGCCGCCGCGGTCGAGTTGTCGACCGGCGAACTTATGAGTTTCGACGGCATCGTTCTGAACGGCGATCCGGCTGCTGTCCACGACGGCCGGTTCGGTGACAGTGTCGCGCCGGCCGCGTACGTGCCGCGGTCGAGCCGTTCACTTTCTGCCGTCACTTGGTCGATGGTCGCTGAGACGAGCGGCTTTCCGCTCTCGCGCCACAACGTCTTTTTCTCGCGCGACTACGAGCGCGAGTTCGCCGACGTCTTCCGTCGCGAGCAACTCATCGCCGAGCCTACGGTCTATGTTTGCGCTCAGGACAGAGACGATCGCGGCGGCACCTCGTCTGAGGGTGAGGAACGTCTGCTTGTCCTCGTCAACGCTCCGGCTATCGGGGACACCCGCAAGTTCGAAAAATCGGAGATCGAGCAATGCCGAACGAGGGCTTTCGCGGTGCTGGAGCGGTGCGGACTTTCGATCCAGGCCCGCGCCGGCCGGACGGAGGTGACGACACCATGGGACTTCGAGCGGATGTTTCCGGCCACGGGCGGGGCTCTCTACGGCCAGGCGTCTCACGGTTGGACGGCGTCCTTCACGCGGCCAACGGCCAGGACGCCCATTCCGAGGCTCTATCTTGCGGGGGGAGGGACGCATCCGGGGCCGGGGGTGCCGATGGCAGCCATTTCGGGTCGGCTGGCCGCGGCGCAGGTGATTTCGGACCTGGTTTCGACGTCGAAGTTCCGCGCGGCGGTTACGCCTGGTGGTACATCGATGCGTTGAGCGACGACGGCCGTAACGCATTGACGCTGATTGCCTTCATCGGCAGCGTGTTCTCCCCTTACTATGCCTTCAACCGACGCTTCGGCAGCGGCGATCCCGCGCAGCATTGCGCCGTCAACTTGGCCCTGTACGGAAACCACGGAAAACGCTGGTGCATGACGGAACGGCCTCGCGCCGATCTGATGCGATCGCCCGCCAGTCTGGCTATCGGACCCAGCGGTCTCCAGTGGGAGGAAGGCAGGCTCACCATCTCGATTGACGAGCGCACCGTGCCGCTGCCCCGGATCATCAAAGGCACTGTCACAGTCACAGACTTCACACCCGGCTGCGCGTCCGTTGCGCTGGACGGTCGGGGAGCCCATCTTTGGCGGCCCGTAGCGCCTCACGCCCGAATTCACGTCGCCTTCGAGCAGCCGCTCTTGAGCTGGACCGGCAACGCGTATTTCGATCGCAACTGGGGTAGCGAACCCCTTGAGCGCGCATTCAGGCGCTGGACGTGGGCGCGCGCTCACGCGGGGCGCCGCACGCACGTGATCTACGACGCGGAGCGCAGGGACGGTGCGCGGCTTTCAATCGCCCGGCAATTGAGCGAGACGGGTGAGCATAAGGATTTCGAGCCTCCATCGGAGGCAGAGCTGCCGCCGTCGATCGTCTGGCGCATGCCGCGCGCGATGCGCTCCTGCCGGGATGCTCCGCCCCGTATCGTCAAGACACTCGAGGATACGCCGTTCTATGCCAGGAGCCTGATTCAAAGCACCATGGAAGGCGAGCGCTTGTCGTGGATCCACGAATCCCTTTCGCTGGATCGTGTCAGCAATCCGGTGGTGCGGTTGATGTTGCCGTTCAGAATGCCGAGGTTCAAAAGCCGCCCCCGCTGAGCGCTGCCCCGGCCCGCCAGCGGGTCGGCTTTCCTGACGTCTCGTTGGCTTGACAGCCGGGCAAATGACGATGACGATACGTCACGGGCTCGCCAAAAAGAGCCCCCTCGGAGGAGACGAACTTGCGCCGAATTTGGCCCGACGCGGTCGCACGTGCCGACGCCGGCCTGCGCTTGCAGGCTTGAGGCTGCCATGTCCCGCGCAAAATTACCGTCGAGCAGCGATCTCGTCACGGCTCGCAATGTCGATTTCTCTAACTGCGACCGTGAGTTAATTCAATATCCCGGTGCTGTGCAAGGTCACGGCGCTATGCTCATCGTGGACGAGCCGGACTTTCGCATCCAGCAGGCGAGCCTCAACTGCAGGGAAATCATAGGCGTTGATGCAAAGGACCTTCTTGGCAAGTCGATCGCCGATGTGTTCGGCCAACGCGCGCCGGAAATGCTCGAGCGCATGCACCGTATGGCGCTGGAGTATGGCCCCGTTCATGTCGTGCGCGAAAGCTTCGCCGGCTCGACCAGTGGCGTGAACATCTTCGCCCACCGTTGCGACGGTGTGCTTATTCTCGAGCTCGAGGCGATTACGAGCGCCACGGAGCCGGCCAGCACACAGCTCTATTCCGACGTTCGGGAGAGCATCGCGAAGTTGGAAAAAGCCCGGGGGATTCAGCAATTTCACGACCTTGCCGTAGACCGTATTCGAGCCTTCACGGGATACGACCGCGTCATGGCATACAAGTTCGCGGAAGACGGCAGCGGCCACGTCGTCGCGGAGGCGAAGCGAGAGGATCTCGAGCCCTATCTTGGCCTGCATTACCCGGCGACCGACATTCCCGCGCCTGCCCGGCGTCTTTTCGGGCTGAGCTGGCTTCGGCATTTGCCTGACGTCAACTACACCGCCGTCCCCCTCATTCCCGATGTTCACCCCGTCACGGGGCGCCCGATCGACATGAGCTTTTCGATCCTGCGCAGCGTTTCCGTCATGTACGCCGGATACCTGAAAAATATGGGCGTGCACTCGACGATGGTCATGCCGCTCATGAAGGAAGGGGTGCTGTGGGGATTGATATCGGCCATGCATCACAGCGGTCCTCGCCACGTGCCCTACGAGGTCCGCATGGCGGCCGAGTTTCTCTCCCACATGGTTTCGCTGCTCATGGCGGGCAAAGAGGATTCTGAATTCTACGAAACCCGCTTCCGCATGAGCGCCGTCGCGGACCAATTGGTCGAGGAGGCGCGGCAGGACCCCGACCTTCACAGCTCGCTCGGATCTCAGGACCGCAATTTGAACCTTTTGAGCCTGCTTCCGGCGCAAGGAGCGGCTGTAAGCTCGCGCGGGAAGTTGTCCTTGATCGGACTGACGCCGACATCCGAGCAGACCGCTGAATTGGTGCGATGGGTTGCCGACCAGAACCTTCCGGTCATTGCCACTGACAGGTTGTCGGAAATCTATCCCGCAGCGGCGGCTTACAAGTCCGTGGCGAGTGGCGTCCTTGCAACCCGCCTGGCCGCGCACACCACAGAAATGCTCCTTTGGTTCAGGCCCGAGCATATCGAAATCGTGAATTGGGCTGGTGACCCGAAAAAGCCGATGCAGATCTGCGAAACGGATGGAGAGGTTAGATTGCAACCTCGCGCTTCGTTTGCGCTGTGGAAGCAGAGCGTCACCGGCCGGAGCGAGCCATGGCGCAAAGACGAGAAGGATGTTGTCGAGCACCTCCGGCAGGCGCTGATGAGCTCAATAGCGTCCCGCGCCGAGGAGATCGAACGCCTCAATCGGCAATTGGCTGATGCGAACGTCGAGCTGGATAGCTTCGCCTATGCGGCATCGCACGATCTCAAGGAGCCCCTCCGGGGTGTGCATCACTTGGCGAGTTTCCTGAAGCGGGGCGAGCAGGACCAACTCACGGAGGAGGGCCGTCAGCAACTGGATGCGATCCTGCGGCTAACCCGCCGGATGGACGATCTTATTGAATCGCTTCTTCAATATTCGCGAACCGGGCGCACCGAGCTGTCGCTTCAGAATGCCGACCTGGATGTGCTGCTCGATGAAACCCTTCTGGCGTGCCGGCGGTTGATCACTGATACCGCGACGGAAATTCGGCGTGCGGAACAGCTCGGAACTGCGTTGTGCGATGCGGTAAGGCTGAAGGAGGTTTTCGCCAATCTCATCATTAATGCAATCAAGTACAACGACAAACCAAACCGGATCGTCGAAATCGGCGTAGAGGAGATTGTCGTAGAGGAAGCGCCACGGAAACGGTATTTTGTGAGAGACAACGGCATCGGTATTACCGACGCGGCCAAGGAACAGATATTCGAGATCTTTCACCGCATGCATGGGCAAGACGAGTTCGGCGGCGGCACAGGGGCGGGGCTCACGATTGCCCGCCGCACGATTGAGCGTCACGGTGGGAGGCTGTGGGTGGAGTCGTCGGTCGGCGAAGGCTCGACGTTCTTCTTCACTCTCGGCCCGGAGGCATCCAGATGACAGCTGGCAAGGGCAAGATCATTTCCATTGAGGACAGTGACACGGATTTCATGGCCCTGAGATTCGCGCTGAAATCCTCAAAAATCGACGCTGAACTCGAACGCTTCACGACCGGCGGCACCGCCATCAGCCAATTCGGCGCGAGTTGCCCGCTCCAGCGAAAATCGACGCTGATCCTGCTGGATCTCAATCTGCCTGGTATCGACGGCCGCCAGGTTTTGAAGGCCGTGCGCGATCACGATCCCAAGCGGCAGGTGCCGGTCATCGTGCTCTCGACGTCGTCCCACCCCCGAGACATCGAGTTCTGTCAGCATGCCGGCGCCGATGCCTATGTCGTGAAGCCGTTCGAGCTGGACGATTGGGAGCGCAAGATCGGGCCATTGGCGAGCTATTGGCTTGAGAAGGCGTCGCGCACGTCGGCCACCTCCAGCAGCAGAGCCGACTCGCGCACGCCCGGCCACCTCCCGGTTCTGGATCGCTCGCAGCTGATCCGTGCCATCGAGGCCGAGATCATTCCGAGGCTGCTTTTGGCGCACGGCCATTCGTCCTCCGAAAACGCGGCAGCGGCTCTATCGGACGAGATTGCGGAGCTTGCGCGGCTTGCGCTCTCCCAGGACACGGCCGCCGCGACGGCGCTGGTCGAGCGCTTGCAAACTCCCAGCGTAACGCTGGAGATGCTATTCAAGTCGCACGTCGCACCGGCGGCGCGACTGATCGGAGATCTCTGGAAGGCTGAAATGTGCGCGTTCAGCGAGTTCGAACGCGCATTAACCTGCCTTCAGGATCTGTTGGTGCAGGTCAATCCGCCCAAAGCCTCCGACGAAACGCTTCACTGACAACTCTTCTGACGATTGCCTTCGCAACACTTGGGTCCCCCTGGATTCCGGTGACAATGAGTTTGTGTTCGGGCGCGCGCGCCCGAACTGGGCGAGCATTTTTTTTGGCAGGTGACGAACGGCGCGCGCCGATGCTATAAAAGCGCATGTCAGAGAAGTTGACACATATAACTGTCATACTATCTAGACCCCGAGGGTTTTGTGCGGGCGTGGTTCGCGCGATTGAGATCGTAGAGCGTGCGCTCGAGCTCAGCGGACCGCCGGTCTACGTTCGCCACGAGATCGTCCACAACAAGAGTGTCGTCGAGGACCTGCGCGCCCGAGGCGCGATTTTCGTCGATCGGATCGCTGATATCCCCGAAGGCGCGACGACAGTTTTCAGCGCGCACGGCGTTTCGCCATCCGTGGAGGAGGAGGCCAAGCAGCGTTTTCTCGACGTCGTCGATGCAACGTGCCCTCTCGTCCGCAAGGTCCATAGTGAGGGACGTCGCTATGTCCAACAGGGCTATGACGTCGTGATGATCGGCCACCGCGGCCACGCCGAGGTCGAGGGCACGATGGGCCAAATTGGCGTTATGGGGAAAATTCACCTCGTGGAAACGCCGGCGGATGTCGCCGCGATAGACGTCGCGGACGCCACGCGAGTAGCTTACGTCACGCAGACGACGCTCAGTCTGACTGACGTGAGGCAAACCGTCGAAGCCTTGAAGGGGCGCTTTCCTTCCATCGTCGGGCCGGACACCCGCGACATCTGCTTTGCGACGCAGAACCGCCAGGCGGCCATCGCCAGCATCGTCGACCGCATCAACCTGCTTCTCGTCTTAGGTTCGAAGAACAGCTCGAACGCCAATCGGCTGCGAGAAATCGGCGAGGCGCGGGGTGTGCCCACCTACATGATTGAGGACGCGCTCGCGTTCGATCCGGACTGGCTCAAGGGCGTCCGTACTGTCGGCGTGACCGCAGGAGCATCGGCGCCGGAGCGGCTGGTGCAGGATCTCGTCGTACGAATGAGCGAGCTGAGATCCGTGAGTGTTGAGGAAATGGACGGCCGGAAAGAGACCGTACGATTTCGCCTGCCGGACAGGTTCTTGGATGGAGCCGTGCGGGCGGCGAGCGGCATCGGAAGGTGACAGGCATGGCGAAGACCTATCCGTTCTCTGCGATCCTCGGTCAGGAGGAAATGAAACGCGCGCTCATGATAGCGGCCGTCGATCCCGCAATCGGGGGAGTCTTGATTTTCGGCGATCGCGGAACGGGCAAATCGACGGCTGTTCGTGCGCTGGCCGAGCTGCTGCCGCCGATGCGCGCCACCGCTGGCTGTCGTTACCATTGCGATCCTGACGCCAACGGATCAGGGTGTGCCGAATGTCAGGGGCGCGGACACGGTGGGCCGCTCGAGAGGGAGATCATATCCGTTCCCGTCGTCGACCTTCCGCTCGGCGCGACGGAAGATCGGATCGTCGGAGCGCTCGATCTCGAACGGGCACTGACGCAGGGCGTCAAGTCTTTTGAGCCGGGACTGCTCGCGCGGGCGAACCGGGGATTTCTCTACATCGATGAAGTCAATCTGCTTGAAGATCACATTGTCGACCTCCTGCTCGACGCCGCGGCGTCCGGAGAGAATGTCGTCGAGCGCGAGGGCCTGAGCATTCGCCATCCGGCACGGTTCGTGCTGGTCGGCAGCGGCAATCCCGAGGAAGGAGAGTTGCGGCCCCAATTGCTCGATCGCTTTGGTCTTTGCGTGGAGGCGGTGACGCCGGAGGACGTGGAGACGCGTGTCGAGATCGTCCGCAGGCGCGATGCCTTCGAACGCGATGGATCCACGTTCCTCGCGGCTTGGCAGTCTCAAACGGATGAGCTGCGGCGCGGGATCGTGGCTGCTCGCGAGAGACTGCATGAGGTTTACGTCGGCGACGCGATCCTGCGGCAGGCATCCCAGCTCTGCGTGCGAGTCGGCGCGGACGGGTTGCGCGGAGAGTTGACGATCGTGCGCGCTGCGCGGGCGCTGGCGGCGCTGCAAGGTAATCATGCCGTGGTCGTGGAGCACGTCCGCGAGGTCGCGCCAGCAGCATTGCGGCATCGGCTGCGTCGCGACCCGCTCGACGAAAGCGCTTCGACGGTGCGCATCGGCCGTGCGATCGAGGAAAACTTCAGAGCGTGAGGCCATGGCGGGCGAGGCAGTCAACGCGGATTACGATGCTGCGTTCGCCGCGGCTCTTCTCGCTGTCGATCCAGTGGGCCTTCGCGGTCTCGTCCTCTTGGGACCGCCCGGTCCCAAGAGAGAGCACTGGTTGGCGCATTTCGGCTCGCTCCAGTCTGATCGATCGCGCGTCACACGACTGCCGGTTCACGCGACGTCGGCCCGGCTTCTTGGAGGACTCGACCTGGCGGCGACGCTTGCAGCCGGGCGGCCTCTTTTCGAGCGCGGCCTGCTTGCCGCAGCCGACGGCGGGACCCTTCTGATCGGGTCCGCGGAGCGTCTCGACCGCCACGCAGCGTCGCTGCTCTCGTCTGCTCTCGATCGCCGTGAGTTCGTCGTCGAACGCGATGGTTTTACGGAGAGACATTCTGCATCGTTCGCGGTTGTCGCCTTCGATGAAAGTTTGGACGACGATGAGGGGGTGCCTGCAACCTTGTCCGATAGACTGGCGATGATTTGCAGTCACGATGATCGCGCGCCGCTAACCGCAGCGAGCTGGACGATCGACGATGTGGCGCAAGCGAGGTCGCGCCTTGAGGTTGTGCACATCGGAGACGAATGGCTGCGCACGTTGGACGAGGTCGCGGCCCAGTTTGGCGTGAGGTCGCTTCACGTTTTTTCATCGGCGGTCCGCGTCGCCCGGTGTAGCGCGGCGCTCGCGGGCCGCACGCAGGTTTGTGAAGACGACGTCGCTGCGGCTGCGCGCCTCGTCATTGGTCCGCGTGCAATCGTACTGCCGGTCGAAGGGACGCCGGACCGGCCGGAGCAGGAAAGTGCTGGCGACCAGCCACGGCCCGACGACACCGATCCCTCAAGCAGTTCCTCCGCACGGGATATGATCGTTGCGGCAGCGAAGTCCGCTCTTCCTCCCGGTCTTCTAAGCAGCCTGAACAATGGCACTTCGAGCAAGCGGTCCCTGCGATCCGGCCGCGCAGGACAGCCGATAAAAGCAACGCGCCGGGGTCGTCCTGCCGGCATACGCGCCGGGCGCTGGGACCGTAACGCGCGTCTCAACATATTCGAGACGTTACGCGCCGCCGCGCCATGGCAGAAGATCAGGCGAAAAACCTCTCCAGGGTCCCGTCGCATTCTTGTCAGGCCGGACGACTTTCGCGTCACAAGGCTGAAACACAAATCCGAAACCGCTGTTATTTTTGTGGTCGACGCCTCTGGATCGACGGCCATCGCCCGTCTGGCCGAGGCGAAGGGTGCGATTGAACTCCTGCTGGCGCATTGCTACGTCCGTCGAGACCAGGTGGCCTTGATCGCCTTCGGGGGGCGCGGCACCGATCTTCTGCTGCCTCCAACGAGATCGCTGACAAAGGCCCGGCGGGATTTGTCGGATCTGCCTGGCGGAGGCGGAACGCCGCTGGCGTCGGGCATCTGCGCAGCTGGAAAGCTTGCTGCACAGGTTCGTCGCAGAGGGCAGTCCCCGTTGCTGATTTTGCTGACCGACGGGCGCGCAAATCTGGCGATCGATGGAACCGCGGACCGGCCGCGCGCTATGTCGGATGCCCTGGCAGCCGCGGCGGCGATCAAGTCCGGTAACGTGCCCGGCATTCTGATCGACACGTCGAACCGTCGTGCAAGCGAGCCGGCTCAGCGGGTTGCCGAAGCTCTGGGCGCGCGATATCTGCCGCTGCCGCACGGAGATGCCGAGACGCTTTCGCAGGCCGTACGCCATCACGCCCGCCGGAGCGGACTGTGACAGCCCCCCTCGATTGGCAGCGCGACGGCCGTGACTGGCCTAACCGCGATGCCAGCAGTTTCGTCTCGGCGGGAGGGCTCGTCTGGCATGTGCAAATGATGGGGGCCGGCCCGACGCTGCTTTTGATCCATGGCACAGGCGCGTCCACACATTCGCTGCGCAAGATCATGACGTTGCTGGCCCGACAGTTCACGGTAATCGCCCCTGATTTGCCCGGTCACGGGTTTACGGCTGTGCCAGCCGATGCAACTGGACTGAGCCTCCCCGCGATGGCAGGGGGCATTGGCAAGTTGATGCGCAAGCTGGGCGCAGAGCCCGTTCTAGCGGCGGGTCATTCGGCGGGGGCGGCGATCCTGATCCGCGCGGCTCTGGACGGAGAGATCAAGCCCGCGAGCATCGTGAGCATCAACGGCGCGTTGCTCCCGTTCAGGACACCGGTCGGGCGGCTCTTTTCACCGATTGCCCGGATGATGGCGCTGTCGCCCGTCGTGCGACACATCATGGCGTGGCGCGCTCAAAGCCCGTCCGCGGTGGAGCGCGTGCTACGCGGAACAGGCTCGAAGCCGTCACGTGAGGACGTGGCGTTCTATAGTCGTCTGTTTGGCAATCCGGGACACGTCCAGTCGGCACTCGGCATGATGGCGAGCTGGGATCTCGACAGCCTGGTCAGCGACATGCACCGCCTCGGCCCGGAGCTCGTGCTCGTCGTTGGAGAGGATGATCGCGCGATTTCTCCTGCGGATGCGGAAAGAGCCGCGTCTCTCGCGCCGTCGGCTCGCATCGTGAGAGTCGCAGGCGCCGGACACCTCGCGCACGAGGAGAAGCCCGAAGAGATCGCGGAAATCGTAGTCGAAACGGCAATGCGGTTGTCGCTTCTGAGCCCTCCGGCGCGAAATGCGTGATTTCCCGCCAAGACGGTTGCGAATAATGTAATTACAGTATTTAATGTCAAACTATGTTGACACTTCCGTCACGTTCCCGCAACGCCGCGTCTTCTGATGGCCGCCCACATGCGATCGTGATCGGCAGCGGCTTTGGCGGGCTGGCTGCAGCCATCCGGCTCGGTGCACGGGGCTACCGCGTGACCGTCCTGGAAAAGCAGCTGAAGCCCGGCGGTCGCGCTGCCGTCTTCCGCCAGGACGGCTTCACGTTCGATGCTGGCCCGACAATCGTCACAGCGCCGTTCCTGTTTGAAGAGCTTTGGGGGCTCTGCGGACGGCGCATGTCGGACGACATCGATCTGAGGCCGCTCGATCCCTTCTACCGGATCCGCTTCCACGACGGACGGACAGTCGACTGCAACAGCGATCCGGCCGCGATGCGGGAGGAAATTCGCCGGATCGCTCCCGAAGACGTCGCCGGTTACGACCGCTTCATGCGCTTCTCCGAGGAGATCTATACCACCGGCTTCGAGAAGCTTGGGCATGTACCGTTCTCTTCGTGGACCGACATGGCGCGCGTTTTGCCGTCTCTCCTCCGCCTGAAGAGCTTTCGTAGCGTTTATGGGGTGGTGTCGCAGTATGTACGCAACCCACAGGTCCGCATCCTTCTGAGCTTCCATTCGCTGTTCGTGGGCGGCAACCCGTTCGACGTCACGTCGATCTACGGCCTCATTTCATTCCTGGAACGTCGATGGGGCGTGCACTTTCCGATGGGTGGAATGGGATCGCTGGTCGAGGGACTTGTGCGTCTGATCGCGGGGCAAGGCGGCCGCATCGTCTACGGCGCCGAAGTCGCAGAGGTGCTCCTCGATGGTCGCAGGGCGATTGGCGTGAAGCTCGCAACGGGCGCCATCATGCGATCCGACATCGTCGTCTCTAATGCCGACGCTGCGTGGACCTACCACAAGCTCGTTCCATCCCACGCGCGTCGTCGCTGGACGGACCGGAAGCTCGAGCGGGCCCGCTACTCCATGGGCCTCTTCGTTTGGTACTTCGGGACGACGCGGCGCTATGCGGATGTCCCGCACCACACTATCCTGCTCGGCCCCAGGTACCGGGAGCTTCTGCGCGACATCTTCCGAAAGAAGACGCTCGCAGAAGACATGAGCCTATACCTTCACCGGCCCACGGCGACGGATTCCTCCATGGCTCCGCCCGGCTGCGACGCATTTTATGTCCTGTCGCCCGTTCCAAACCTCTGCGCATCCATAGATTGGAACAGCGAGGCAGAGCGGTATCGCCGCGCGGTGGCGAACGTCCTGGAGTCGACAGTGCTGCCCGGGGTCGAAAAAAATCTCGCGACCTCTCGCGTGGCGACGCCGCTGCATTTCGAAAGCCAGTTGTTGTCGTTCAAGGGAGCCGGCTTCAGCTTCGAGCCGATCCTCACCCAAAGCGCTTGGTTTCGCCCACACAATGTCAGCGAAGATATCGACCGCCTCTATCTCGTAGGAGCGGGCACCCATCCGGGAGCAGGAGTCCCGGGCGTTCTCTCGTCGGCTCGGATTCTCGACACGGTGGTACCTCATGCAGCCGCACTCGCTTGAACTCGCGCACGGCGCGCATTCAGATCTCATGGCCTGCCGCGCTCTGCTCCGCGACGGATCGAAATCCTTCTACTCTGCTTCGTTCCTTCTTCCCCGCTCTGTACGGGAGCCCGCGACGGCGCTCTACGCCTTTTGCAGAGTGGCGGACGACGCCATCGACGTTGCGGCGCGCCATCCGGGCGCGATAGAGATGCTTCATCAACGCCTGCATCAGGCCTACATCGGCGAGCCTTGGGCGATCGCATCTGACAGGGCTTTCGCGCGGGTAGCGCTGCAGCATCGCATTCCGCAAGAAGTACCTAGAGCGCTGATCGAGGGCCTTGCGTGGGATGCCGCCGGGCGGCGCTACGAGACCATCGATGATCTCATTGCCTATGCGGTGCGCGTCGCAGGGACGGTGGGCATCATGTTTGCGCTCGCAATGAACGTTCGATCCCCTCAGCTTCTGGCGCGTGCCTGCGACCTCGGCATTGCGATGCAACTTACAAATATTGCGCGAGACGTGGGCGAGGACGCTGCTGCGGGCCGCATCTATCTTCCGTTGAGATGGATGCGCGAGAGCGGGCTTGATCCGGACGCTTGGCTTGCTGCGCCGAGGACATCCTCAGCACTAGCCCGGGTGGTCGGGAGACTGCTTCTTACGGCAGACGAATTCTATCGGCGGGCCGACTCGGGCATCGCGGCCCTGCCGGCGCTCTGCCGTCCAGGCGTCAATGCCGCCCGCCTGATTTACGCCGAGATCGGTAGAGAGGTCACACGCAACAGGCACGATTCCGTCTCGCGTCGCGCCGTCGTGTCCAAGGAACGTAAGCTCGCGCTGATCGCCCAAGCGCTTGTCCCGCCAAACGAGGCGCCGCTCGCGCGCGATCTTCCGCCCGCGCCGGCGGCGAAGTTTCTGATCGACGCCGCGTCTCACCTCGAGCCCGCAGATACGCTGCCTGCATGGTGGAATCTGAATGGGCAAGCCGTCCGGCTGATTGAAATCTGGGAGCGGCTCGAGAGGCGCGAGCGCGCGGCACTATGAAGAGAAGTAGTTCGTTCGGTCCGGGCAGGGCCGGGAATGGGTGCAACACATGACGTCGATGGAAGGCACGCCCAAGAAACGCAGCACGCCGGTTTTGGATCGCGTCTCAATTCCGGCCGACCTCCGCGCTTTGCCGGAGAGCGACCTCGTTCAACTGGCTGATGAGCTCCGGCAGGCGACGATCGACGCTGTGTCGGTCACCGGGGGGCATCTCGGCGCCGGCCTCGGTGTCGTCGAGCTCACCGTCGCCTTGCACCGCGTTTTCGACACGCCCAGAGATCGGCTGATCTGGGATGTCGGGCACCAGGCTTATCCGCACAAGATTCTCACGGGCCGGCGAGAACGGATTCACACGCTGCGCCAGCCCGGCGGGCTCTCGGGCTTCACGCGCCGTTCCGAAAGCACGTACGATCCGTTCGGCGCGGCGCATTCCTCGACGTCGATCTCCGCCGGTCTCGGCATGTCCGTCGCTCGCGATCTCAAAGGCGAGACGAACAATGTCATTTGCGTGATCGGGGATGGCGCCATGAGCGCAGGCATGGCGTATGAGGCCATGAACAACGCGGGAGCGGCGGATGCGCGTCTTATCGTCGTTTTGAACGACAACGATATGTCTATCGCGCCGCCCACGGGGGCGCTGTCTCGCTATCTCACGCGCGTCACCTCGGGTGGCGTGTATTTGCACGTCCGCGATCTCGCGAAGCAGCTTGCCAAGAGACTGCCGAAGCAATGGGAGCGGCGCGCCGCGCGGATCGAGGAACTGTCGCGGACCTACTGGTCCGGAGGCGCATTCTTCGAGGAGATGGGCTTTTATTACGTCGGCCCCATCGACGGACACGATCTGTCTCAACTTTTGCCCGTGCTGCAGAACGTCCGCGACGCCGATCGCGGGCCGATCCTGGTGCACGTCGTGACGCAGAAGGGAAAGGGCTATGCCCCGGCCGAGGCATCGCCCGACAAATACCACGGAGTGGTCAGTTTCAACGTGCTGACCGGTGCACAAGCGAAGCCGAAGCCGAAGGCACCATCTTACACGCGCGTGTTCGCCGACAGCCTCGTGGCGGAAGCTCGCAAGGACAGTCGCATCGTCGGCATAACGGCGGCGATGCCCGATGGGACCGGCATTGACGTGTTTGCTAAGGAGTTCCCGGATCGCGCGTTTGACGTTGGCATAGCCGAGCAGCACGCCGTAACGTTCGCGGCTGGTCTTGCGGCCGAGGGCCTCAAGCCGTTTGCAGCCATCTATTCGACATTCCTGCAGCGTGCTTACGATCAGGTCGTGCACGACGTGGCGATCCAGCGGCTCCCGGTGCGCTTCGCGATCGACCGCGCCGGGCTCGTCGGTGCGGACGGGGCGACCCACGCCGGGTCGTTCGATTTGGCGTATCTCGGTTGCCTGCCTCACTTCACGATCATGGCACCGGCTGACGAGGCCGATCTGGTCCACATGGTGGCCACTGCAGCGGCCCTCGACGATGGGCCCTCGGCAATTCGCTACCCGCGAGGCGAAGGAACGGGAGTTCCACTTCCGCGAGAGGGCGCCCCACTGCCGATTGGCGTTGGGCGCGTGGTTCGCGAAGGTACGAAAGTTGCGCTGCTCTCTCTGGGCGGGCGCCTGAAGGAATGTCTCGCCGCAGCCGATAAGCTATCTGCGCTCGGACTATCGACAACAGTAGCGGACGCGCGGTTCGCAAAGCCGATAGATCACGCGCTCGTGCGCCAGCTGGCGCGCCATCACGAATTGCTCGTCACCGTTGAAGAAGGCTCGATCGGCGGCTTTGGCAGCCAGGTTCTCCACTCCCTCAGCGGAGAAGGCTTGCTCGACGGCAAGCTGCGCATCCGCTCTCTGGTCCTCCCTGACGTGTTCATGGAGCACGGAGCGCCGGACGCCATGTACGCGGCGGCAGGGCTGGACGCGGCAGGTATTGTCGGGGTCGTTCTTGCGATGATCGGCAACGATGTGCTGACCGGGGGCGCCGCCCTTAGCCAGCTCTGAGAGCGGACGTGGATGGTGGGTTATGGCCTGATCGAACTGGCGTTTGTCTTCGGTGTCGTGCTGGCGGTGGCTGTGTGGGAGCTTTATGCGGTGCGCAAGAGCCTTGGTCGCCAACGCAAAGACAAGGACGAGGGCGATGACGGGCGGCGGCAGCCATGACCGCATTTTCGCCACTTGCGTTCATCGAACTGGCCGTCGTTGCCGCGTTCGCCGTCGCCTGGGCCATCCTCGAGCTGGTCTGCAGGCGGCTCGACCGGCAACGCAGTGCGAGACCTGAAGTCAAGGAAGATCAAAACGCAGCCCCGAGAAGCGACGCCGACATCGAGAATTGACGTGCGCTGCGGGCATTGACGGGCCCCCTAAAAAGGGAAAGTCTGAGCTCAACCGGCGGGGTGCAGATTGGGGATCGGAGATCGGACATGATACTATCGACGAACGCCAACCTTTGGGCCATCGCTGGGATGGTTTACGCTCTCGCTGGAGCATGCCTGCTCTGCAATTCGTTGTTTCTTACACCCGCTCCCGAGAGAGCCGGCGCACCGGGAGATGCCTTCGCCAGACGCAAGCTCTACGAGCAGTGGCTCGATTCCCGCGTAGGTGGCGCGCTTGTCGTTGTCGGGTTCTTTCTGCAGGCGACCGGTTCACTCGGCTCCAATTCTCTGAACGTTCCAGCCGCGTTCGTCCTTCTTGGCCTCGCGCTCGGCGCTGTCTACTACGCGATGATGAAGGGCTTGATGGTTGAAAACCTTTTGGAGAAGGCGGAGCCGCAACGGACGGAGCGCCCGCTGGCGCTCGTGTATCGTGCTGAATGCCCGGAGCCGGCACCTGCCGTTTCGGCGGATCCGGTCTTCGAGCAGAAAGCACCGTCGTCAGCCAGCACGTCAGAGCACAAGCACGGCTGAGCCCTTGGCACAGCGCGTTGACGTCACAAATGTGCACGACTGGGGCGCAAAGCCTAGCCCGCCCTCGCGGAGTGCCCATGGGCGCGTGATTGATGCGCTTGTCAAAGCCGGCTGCGAACATGTCCTTCTTGACGAAGGAGTTTCTGGCGCCCGGGGGAAGCCGCCCTGCCCTGGACCGAGCTTTGGGTCAACTTCGGCCAGGTGACGTGCTGGTGACTTGGAGGCTAGATCGCTTGGGGCGCAGTCTGTCCCATTTGATCCATGTCGTAGCGGCACCCCCCGTTCATCCCCGCGTGTGCGGGGAACACCTGGCTTTCGCGATCGGAGGGGTTCTTCCTCTCGGTTCATCCCCGCGTGTGCGGGGAACACGACGGCGTTTCCGGCCTCGGCCAGCGACACGGCGGTTCATCCCCGCGTGTGCGGGGAACACAGCATCCCGATCTCACGTTCAGGGTGACAGCGCGGTTCATCCCCGCGTGTGCGGGGAACACTTTGTCGCGATCGATCAGCTCGCGCCTCAGAACGGTTCATCCCCGCGTGTGCGGGGAACACAGGTGTGGGGGATGCGACCTGGCTGTGTCGAACGGTTCATCCCCGCGTGTGCGGGGAACACCCGCGCTCGCGCAGCGCTGCGAGAAGCGTGGTCGGTTCATCCCCGCGTGTGCGGGGAACACTGAAATCCAGAGCGCCGCCGTCGTCACGCAGTCGGTTCATCCCCGCGTGTGCGGGGAACACGACGTCGCCCCGCGAGAGCCGTGGTCCGGACATGGTTCATCCCCGCGTGTGCGGGGAACACGGCGCGGTAACGCTCGCAATGTCGCTTTCTGCCGGTTCATCCCCGCGTGTGCGGGGAACACGCGTCGCACTGAAGTGTCACGTCGTGATTACGCGGTTCATCCCCGCGTGTGCGGGGAACACCGCCACCCTGGCGCTTTGGTCGTTCGTGCCGTCGGTTCATCCCCGCGTGTGCGGGGAACACGGCACGAGCTGCCATCCTTCGTGGATGCGTGCCGGTTCATCCCCGCGTGTGCGGGGAACACAACACTACACGATACGCTATATCCAGTTCCGACGGTTCATCCCCGCGTGTGCGGGGAACACCCCCTTCATCACGGGCCGCCGCAAAGCGGGGACGGTTCATCCCCGCGTGTGCGGGGAACACGGCTGCAAATGGGTCGTGAGCGGCGCGGAGAACGGTTCATCCCCGCGTGTGCGGGGAACACAAGAGAGGTCCCACCAACGCCTATAATCGTCAACGGTTCATCCCCGCGTGTGCGGGGAACACCCCATCCGTGAGTGCATCGACGGGCGCGTGAACGGTTCATCCCCGCGTGTGCGGGGAACACATCTCCGTGAGGACGCGTCTAACCTCGGCATTCGGTTCATCCCCGCGTGTGCGGGGAACACGCCACCGTACACGATGTCGGCAAGCTCTTTCGGGGTTCATCCCCGCGTGTGCGGGGAACACGTGCGGTTGAGGGAATTTTTTAGCGAAGTGATCGGTTCATCCCCGCGTGTGCGGGGAACACCGATCGAGGACGCGTTGGTTGAGGCGCGCGTGCGGTTCATCCCCGCGTGTGCGGGGAACACGCCGCAACGTCAAGGCCCTTGTCCTTGAGCATCGGTTCATCCCCGCGTGTGCGGGGAACACTCCTCCGCCTCACGGACGCGGCGCTCTACACTCGGTTCATCCCCGCGTGTGCGGGGAACACTGCCCTCCTATGCGTGTGCTGTAGAGCGGGCGCGGTTCATCCCCGCGTGTGCGGGGAACACGCAGCCTGAGCGTCGTATCTCTGAAGTGCAGACGGTTCATCCCCGCGTGTGCGGGGAACACGTAAACCAAAGGTTACCGTCACAGTGACAATGCGGTTCATCCCCGCGTGTGCGGGGAACACGTGAAACGTCATTCGCCGTCCGGTCAGAGGCGCGGTTCATCCCCGCGTGTGCGGGGAACACTCTTGTTGGCAACGCATTGATCTAACGATCAAATTAAAATGTCAAAGAGCGCACCGACGTTCTTGTTTTGTCTTTATGGTGTCAGGGAGCTAGCACTTGGCAGCGTCGATGTCAGGAGACTGGCGGGGGAGGTTTAAAGCGCACCAGCGTCAAACCGTCGAAATCGGCGGCCTCTCGCCTGTTTTCGCCAATGCACTCGAACGCGAAGCCGCTGTCGGTGGGAGCGCTCCACGCCATCACGGCATTTCCGCTCTCGATCATGATCTTCGTTTCTTCCCAAATCCGTTCGCGCACGCGCCGTCCGTAGACGCCCACATATACGCCCGCCCGCACCTCGGCGAGCCAGAGTGACAGGCGTCCGCGTAGGCGCGGCGGCGCATTCTCAACCACGATGACCATCATCCCCCGAGACCTCCTCGCGTGGAATTGCCGGCGCTGATGCCTCCGGTGCGTCTTCGGGCGGGGCGAGGCCGCCAGCGTTCAGCATCTCCTCAATAGAGGGGATGATCTTGTCGAGTAGTCCGGTCCGGCGAAAAAGGTCGCGGCATCCGATCCGAACCTGCCGCTCCGGTGAGCTGCCATCGCCCTTGCCTTTGTTGATCTTTGCTGCCGTCTCAAATGCAGCAGGTACGACGGTGTCGAACTTGAACACATCCGCGACATCGTAAACGAAGCTCTGGGCTTTCCCCCGATGCAGAAACCCGATTGCCGGTGCGTAACCGGCGGCCAGAATTGCGGCTTCACTCAGGCCGTACAAGCAGGCGGTCGCCGAGGACAGGCACCTGTTCGGGATGTCTGCCGCATCCCATGATTTCCGATCGTAGTTTCGAGACGACCACTCGACGCCGTACTTGCGCGCCATAAGCTTGTAGAGCTCGCGAACTCGCGCTCCCTCGATGCCACGCAACTGTTCGACAGAGCGGCGGCTTGGCGCCTCTTCGTCGAAACGGCGACGATACATCTCGCGCACGACTTTTAAACGAGCATCCTCATCGAGCGCGAGCCTCGCCTGATAGAGAAGCTTATCGGCACGCGCGCCGCCTGGTTGGCCGGAAGCATATAGGCGAACTCCGGCCTCTCCCACCCAAACCAGCAAGCAGCCTACGCGCGCCGCCAACACGACCGCGGCATGGCTTACGCGCGTCCCCGGCTCCAGCATGATACACGCCAAGCCCCCGACGGGGATCTGCGTGCGAACGCCGATTTTATCGACGAGGACAAATGCGCCATCGAGAACATCGAGTTCTCCGTATTCCAGAAATATGATGCCGGCGCGATCCTTGATTGGGATCGGACGTAGAGGAACGTAGGCCGGATCCGAGGCCGCCATTCTAGGCGCGCCTGATGAGCATCAGCCCGTTACCGAATGCTTTGGCAGCTCCAAATCCCGGAGCAATCTCACGTCCTGCTTCGTCGTGTCCGCCAAGGAACGCCTTACGCAGAAACCTTTCCGGATCGACGACTTCGATCTCCCCTTTGAGATCGAGCACCGAATAGCTTGCGGGACGGCGCCTATCCCTGCGCCGCTCCACGGGGACCTGCGCGTACCCGTCGACCACGAGGTGGCTTCCGTCCCCCTCCACCAGCCTAAAGCCGGCCTTTTCGCCCTGCGTCGAAAGCCAAGCCGCTCCTGCCTCTCGCGCAATGCGCTCGCGCTCGAGCTTTCGATCGGCCCGAGGGATGCTCCACAGCGCATGCATGACGATGTCGACGCGTTTACCGCGCGCCTTTTCGGATTTGATGTAACCGGCTTCTGGGCTTTTGGTCGTCACGACCGGATTTGCGCGCAACACGAATTTGAGGCGATCCCCTGGGGACAGAGCCGGAGAGAACTCCTTTGTCTCGATCTCGAAAAGCCGATGCGGATCCGCAGGCTTCCGGCGCGACAAGATCATGAACCGGCCCGCCCCTTCGTCGCGCCAAAGAAAATCTCGAATAGACTCCGCGTCGCTCTGAAACAGAAGCCAGAGAATACGGTGGGCATGGCCCGGACGAGCTTTCCTGTCGTCGGGAATAAGCAACGGGGCCACGGCAGAAAGCGCTTCGCCCCGTCCTGCGCAAAGACGGACCCGGGAGAGAAAAGCCGATGATCCCGTCACCTTGTGCCTCCGTCGGTAGGATCGTTACGCAACAGCAATTCGGAACGCAGACCGAAACGCCACTTGTCTCGGCTTTCGGGATTATCCCGCCGCTCCACAACCTGCACCACGCGTGCCGCGTGCTCTGCCGCCGGTACTGCGTCGGCGTCAGCGAACAGCGGGCTCGATGCTGCCCGCGCGGTCCGAAGATCCTGCAACCCGTCCAGGATGGATCTCACTTTGGGATCCATCCCATCGTCGAACAATGAGAAAGCCGCTTCGACACGATCCGCCTCGACGAGACGGGGCGCCATCGGCAGCATGAGGGCGTGGGCCTTGCGGCCGGCATAGGGCGTGAACTTCGGTGACGCGAGGCTCTTCTGAATTTCCTCCAGCGAGATCGAGGTGCCTTCCGACGCACACCACAGACAGATCGTGTAGCGGCCGCCGACACGAAACTCACGTTGGGACAGGATGGTCTTGCGGTCGGGACGTGCAAGCTCGTCGGCACGCGTCCGGATCGGTCCGTGGCGCTTCGTCCAATCCTTGTTGATCTTGCTATCCCGCGGCGACTCCGCGGTGTGATAGTCGGACGCGACAGTCCCTGGGTCATCGATACGCACGGCGAAGCCCAACCCAAGCGCGAGCGCTTGCTGGTCGGTTTCGTTGCTGCGCTCGATACCGAGGCACGCCGCGACCAGGCCCGTGATTTGCGATTTGCTCGGACGATCCCAGGTCGGACGTCTTTCGCCGACCGCTACCGTGCCGAACGACGCCAATGGAGCGGAGTGGGTGAAAAGGAGATATCGGGTCACGGATTTTATCCCCCCGATGCGAATGCGATGACCTCCGCGAGCGAACCCTTACGCTGCGGAAGGCTCATCGCAGTGTCGCTGTCGTAGCACGCGCCGTAGGCGTCGTTCATCGAGGCGGCGAGGTCTTCGATCCTGTCGATCGATTGCGCGAGCAGATCGTCGCTCTTCGGTGGATTGAAGAAGGCGGCAGCGAGACTGCGCGGCTGCTGGTTTCCTTTTTCGGCACGCAGATAGCTCGCGCGTGACCGGCTCGCGAAGCTCGCCTGCTTTCCGGTTGGAGAAGCTGTGGCAAGTCCCTCGACGAACGCGGCGATGGCCGTCGAGGCGAGCCCCTTATCGCCGCCGAGGTTGGCTTCGAGCAGGTCGCGATCGATGCAGGCATAGAGATAAAAAACGCCGGACCCGAAGCCCAGTTCGCCGATGAAGCCCGCGCCCGCGTCCTCGGCCGGCCTCTTGAGATCATCGACTGCGGTGTAGAAGTCATCCTCGATCTCGACACGATGCGTGGTGATCGCATGCGCCACCTGCACCGCAGCCTCGCGGTTGAAATCTGGGGCCGAGGCGATCATGCGGCCGAACATGGCGATATCGGCGGCGGTATCGGTCTTGCGAAGGATGGTGTCGATCAGATCATCCGGCTTTTCCGGGATCGGCTCTCCGGCGGCGAACTTGTCGGCAAGAGCGAGCGCAGCTTTGCGTTCTTCGGGGGAGATGAAGGCGAGCTGCTCGATGTAGGCCGGGTTCTTGTCCTTTTTGTCCTTCAGTTTTCCAAAGATGGCGGCAGCGCCTCGAGCGGCCTCCAAGGCTAAGTCCGCCGCCACGTTCTTGCTGACGAGATAATCGCGTATTTCTTCGCCGAGCCGCTGAGTGCGCTCACCCCTGTGATGCTTCAGATGTTCCTTGAATGCCTCGCTTGTCCGGATTGCGCGTTTGAGCGCCTGGGACGAGATACGCAGCCGCGTCACGCCGCCAAACTTCGCCGTTTTCGGCCGCCCCGTATCGTCGCGGTTGAGATTGGAGGGAGCGTAAATAGTCAGCGCATGAAGCTGTATGAAACGGGCCATGGATCAGTCCTCGTCGGTATCGTTCGATGCGGAAGGAGTGGCGTTCGGCGCGGCGATGCCTGCGCCGTGATAATCGAAGGCGAAGATCGTGCGGGTTCTGTCGCCGGCCTCCTCGTCGTTCCAGGCGAGAAGAAGACGTGCGAGGTCCTTGATGTCTGCCGTTCGATCGAGCAGAAGCACGGCGCGCCGGAATGCGGTCAGCGTCTCGTCGTGCGTGCGCGCAGCTTGGAGACGTACGAAACGCACGGGCGACAGCAGGGCGGTCGACCCTGTCCCTGCTCGCGGCGTGCCGAGAAGGGTTGCGAACCCCGATCCGTTCGTTTTTTTGGGCTCGTCCCGAACATGTGCAAGCACCGCCGCCAGCACGGCCACCCGTGGCAGCATGTCAATTTTCCGGAGCCTATCCGCGTCGGGAAACATGCGATCCAGAAGATCAGCGACCGCAGGCTCCGCGGCCGCCTCCAATGCCGTGGCGCAGCGCTTGAGACGGGCGACCGTGGCGCGATCGCCGGGAATATTGCCGCGCTCGGTCACTCGTGGCTGCAGAGACCTCCACCACGAGATCGCAGCCCCCGCCTCGTCATCGAAGGGCCTCGTGCTCATTTCCCCTTCCCCCCATTCTTGCCTTTTGTCTCGGGCACTGTCTGGTGCAACTGGTGGAAAAGCGCCTTGCCGGCCGCGCCATACCCCTTGAGCGTTAAGACCAGCAGCTTGCGCCCGTCGATCACATCCCTGATGCGATCGCTTTCCGCATCGTCGAGAGGAACGGTCTCGTCGAAAATGCCGAGCGCATGCCGTGTGAGCGTTCTCAGCCAGCGGCCTCCGGCTGCCGATTGAACGTCGAGGAGGTGATCGCTCAGCTCGTCCGCCTTCGCTTCGATTTCGTCCGCCGCTGCACGCAGGTGCCGGAAGAACTCCGGCTCGGTGTCTGTCCAGAAGCGAGCCCTCACCGGCCCCAAAGTCGCACTGTCCCGATCCGCCTTGCCTTTCGGTCCGTAGAGCGCGACGCGCACAGCGGTGACGAGCTGGCTTGACACGCCATCGGCCGCCTGAACCCAGGCCCTGGTCAAATCCTTGATTGCATCGTCCGCTTTATCTGTACGGGCGACGAGAAGCGGCAGCATCGCCTCGCCGAAATCGAGCGGCTTCATATTGTCCATCGCATAGCCGGCGACGAGCAGCCGGGAACGCCGCCCCGCGTTGGGCTCGTGCTCCGCGATCTCTCGCGCGCGCCGGCGGAACGTTTCGATGCACGCAGCCGGAACCGTTCTATGGTTCGCGACCACCATGCCCAGCCAGTCGCGATAGCCGACGTGCGAGGACTGCAGGTGAAGCGGGAGATATTCGGTATCTGTGGGCTTCGGCTTGTAATAGGGCGAGAGCGGATGGCCGCGACTCCAGGAGACGTAGTTGGTGCCCCACGGCCGCGTGATGTATCCGGTCACGACTGTGTCGTCGACTTGTCCGGTGAGATCGCAGGCGCGTCCGTTCGTGTTGGGCTCGAAGACCAGCCGGATGCGACGCGGCATGCCGAAAAAACACTGCGCCGGGTCAACATCCTCCGGAGCCGTGCTGACACCGCCGTTCTTGAGATCGGAGGTACGTGTATTTCCGAGCCACGGAAAGACGCGCGACAGCGTGCGGCCGTCCTCGGTCTTCATATCGTCCGGCACATTGGCCCATAGGCGCTGCCAGAGCGTCGGCTCCCGGTCATTGGCGGTACCTGGAACGGCAAGGGTCGAGAGTGGTCCCCCGCCGCGGAGAGACGTCCGGTGGCCGGCCCCACCGGCCGGAGCACTCGTTTGCAGCGTCAGAAGGGCGATGGCGGCGCCTGTCCGGGAGAGCACGCTGATGCGTCCCGGTTTGACGAAATGCTCCGCAGGCGCATCCATGAAAAGCGCTTCGACAGGGGTCGTTGCGCCTTCCAGCGTCTCTCTGTCCTGAAAGAAGCGGCAGCCGTCGCCGTCGAGCCTGAGCGCGGGCTCGAAGCGCAGCAATGCCGCCTCCAGCTCCGCCTTCGAAGGCGGTTTTAGATAGAGATCCGCCCACTCTCGTTCGCCCGAAGGCCCGACGCTGGCGGCAAGCAGGCCGATCAGCACCTCGGTGAGGCTGACATCGCAATCCGGCCGCCCGGTTGCGATGCGCAGGATCGCCTTACCCTCATAGGGCTCGGAAATTTCGCACGGCCGCACGAACGCCCGCTGCCCATCTTCGAGGGCGACAGGAATCCATCTCTGCCGCGCGAGCGAGAAGTGCTCAGGCATGATGAAACCTCAAGTTGTTCCCAGTTGAGGACCGAACTGCGGAAGACGCAACGCATCGCAGCGCGTTCTCCACAGAAGGAGCGACTTGTTCACGGGCGTCGATCAGGAAAAGCACGAATGAAACGAACAAAGAGGTTCAGTACACGTGATCGTGATGGAGTGTGGTTCATCCCCGCGTGTGCGGGGAACACCAGTATTAAGGTTGGGGACAGGGTCACGATCACGGTTCATCCCCGCGTGTGCGGGGAACACGCGCTTCTCCGGCTCGATACCACGCATCAGCTCGGTTCATCCCCGCGTATGCGGGGAACACGCGCGCGATGTGGCGCCAAACGCAAATGACACCGGTTCATCCCCGCGTGTGCGGGGAACACGCCGCGACATAGACCTCGTGGTGGGAGCCCTCCGGTTCATCCCCGCGTGTGCGGGGAACACCACCAAATCAGGATCGACTATCCAGACGGTTCCGGTTCATCCCCGCGTGTGCGGGGAACACACCATGTATGCCGGAGACACGCTCGTAGTGAACGGTTCATCCCCGCGTGTGCGGGGAACACGCCTGTCGAAATGACTCTCCAGGCTGCCGGTACGGTTCATCCCCGCGTGTGCGGGGAACACAGTTTAACGTCGAAGCCAAGGCGTTCTCGGATCGGTTCATCCCCGCGTGTGCGGGGAACACTCGCCCTCGATGAACGGAACCTGCGGTATTTCCGGTTCATCCCCGCGTGTGCGGGGAACACGCAAGCGCGACGATGCCGATCACGATGCTATGCGGTTCATCCCCGCGTGTGCGGGGAACACAGTAGGTGCTGCGGCTTTCCCTTCGACACGGACGGTTCATCCCCGCGTGTGCGGGGAACACGCAACACTGACATTCGCTTCCAGATCTCAAGTCGGTTCATCCCCGCGTGTGCGGGGAACACTCCCAGGCCCGTGCGCAGCTCTCGCATTGGGCCGGTTCATCCCCGCGTGTGCGGGGAACACTCGGCGCCGTCCGTGTCCATCAGGCGAATTGCCGGTTCATCCCCGCGTGTGCGGGGAACACGTCCGGTGATATCAGTGTTCATGTCAAAGATCCGGTTCATCCCCGCGTGTGCGGGGAACACATCGCGCATTATGCGGCCCTCCCGGTTACGGCCGGTTCATCCCCGCGTGTGCGGGGAACACTCGTCTACCGGTGTCACGACGACGGGAGTGAACGGTTCATCCCCGCGTGTGCGGGGAACACCGGCGCCGGCGGCGCCTGCAGCGGGCGGATTTCGGTTCATCCCCGCGTGTGCGGGGAACACGGGAAATCGACGCGAAGGGCCATTCAAAAACACGGTTCATCCCCGCGTGTGCGGGGAACACGTGCGCCGTGACCTCGGATGCCTGTCGTCGCTCGGTTCATCCCCGCGTGTGCGGGGAACACTACCGTAACGAGGTCATGCACGCCCGTAAGACCGGTTCATCCCCGCGTGTGCGGGGAACACGCGCCGACCGACAGGCCTACGCCGAGGAACGCCGGTTCATCCCCGCGTGTGCGGGGAACACGGGCATTGCGGTCTTGATCTCGAGATTGATAACGGTTCATCCCCGCGTGTGCGGGGAACACGATCACCATGATGCCGGGCTCGACGTGGCATGCGGTTCATCCCCGCGTGTGCGGGGAACACGCGCTCCATTCCTGTTGCATCCAGCACGGGGCCGGTTCATCCCCGCGTGTGCGGGGAACACGTCCAGATCGCGACGGGCACATACGGGCCATCCGGTTCATCCCCGCGTGTGCGGGGAACACGCTGCGGCGACGCGCCAGGGCGGAGAACGGAACGGTTCATCCCCGCGTGTGCGGGGAACACTCTTGTTGATAACGCTTTGATCTGGCAATCAAAATACAAATGTCAAAGAGCGCACCGGCGTTCCGGGTTTGTCCCACCCCCCAGATGATGCTTCACTGTGCGCCCGCGTCAATCAGCAGGCCAATACGCCGTCGCGCTTTTCAACCGAAAGTCGATATCCAGTCGGCACCTGCGGAAACGCTCATGAAAACCGCAAACCGGCATAGGGATCGTATCGCACGCTCCTGTGCTCATCGCCCTTGTCGATCTTGCCGCTCCAGCACTCATTCTCAGGTTCGAGTACGAGTAAGGGAGTCTTGTCGCGCTCCCACTCCGGCCAGTGTGCCTTGGCGGCTGCGATGACATCCGTGTGCACACCGGATGGCACACCATCGGCCAGCGCTTTCCGCACACTGATCTCCGAAAGCGCCCATGAGCGCGCTGGGTCGTCATCATCCGCTCTGCACCAAGGAACGAGGCGGCCGTTCTCGATCTTGCCCAATCGGAACACCATGACGGGCTCGCCGAGCCGGGTTGGCGTGATCGTGTCGCTCGTCCAGAGTAGCGGTTCGCCCGCATAGCCTTTTTCGACTTTCAGTACATTTGAGCGCGCGGTCCCGGTCGCAGCGTGGCTGCGCCCGATCGCATCTTGCGATTTGGCAAGGAGGGGCGCAGGAATATCTTCGAGCTCCTCGGGAGCATAGACGCGTTCGATCAGATCGCGTACGCCGTTCGGCGTCGCAATACATCCCGTCTCGAAGAGTACCTTGGCACTACGCCACACTATCCCATGATGATCATAGACCGTGGCGGCGCGAGGCAAGAGTGCGTGATACCAGTCCTTGTCCTGCACAGTCGCAGGATCCGGTGAAAGGACGACGAACTCAGGCGAGACGACCGGGCGGGTTCCGCGCGCGTGTCGCCACAATCGCCCGGCGCGCTGGATCAGAAGATCAATCGGAGCGAGATCCGTGATCATGACGTCCACGTCGTAGTCCAGGCTCTGCTCGAGGATCTGCGTTCCGACTACGACGAACCCGCGCCGGGCAGTGTCCTCTCCCTGGCGGCCGAGGGTCGTTGCAACGCGCGCCTCGATAGCCAGGCGGTCGCCCATGGCAAAGCGTGCGTGCAGAACGCACGGCGTGATCCCTTGCGCTTTTAGCAGATCAGCTGCATCGAGCGCATCGTCGACGGAGTTGCGGATCCAGGCGACCGCGGCCCCCTTGGCCGCCATGGCGACGACGTAGTCTAGCGCTTCGGCAGTGCTCGCGATGCGCCGCACAGGAAGTGCGCGCGTGCGATCTGCCCGGGACGGCAGCGGCTGGGCTGATACGCCCTCCTCGGAAGCAACGGTCAGAAGAGGATAGGCCCCACCCGCCGTATCGATCTTCACGCGCTGGCCTCGACCTTTTGCAAAAGCCGAAATGAGCCCCGCCCGCTGTTTCGCTGGCAGAGTCGCCGACAGAATGATCGCCGAGCCGCCGAGCGCCGAATGAAATTCCAGCAACGCCTCGATCTCGCGGTTCAAATAAGGGTCATAGGCATGTGCTTCGTCGATGATGAGCACACGGTCGGCCAGCCCCCACAGCCTGAGGGCCTGATAGCGCGAGGGCAGCACACCCAACACTGCCTGGTCGATCGTGCCGACGCCAATATGAGCGAGAAATGCCTTGCGCCTGTCGTCACCGATCCAGGCTGCGCACACGGCTTGCGCGCTTTCCTCATAGCTGCGATCCGGATCATCCTTCGCGTCCTCGTCCTCCAGGATCGAGCACGAGAAACCTTGATGCAGCTTGCGCTTGCCATGAGCCAAGACGAGCGAAGGGCATGTGCCATCCGCAAAAAGCTTGCCATAGGTTTGATATAGACGATCGTACATGGCATTCGCCGTTGCCATGGTCGGCAAGGCAAAGAAGAGCCCGTCCGCCCGCCTTTCGGAGATGAGGCGAGCAGCCATCAGAACTGCCGCCTCTGTTTTTCCGCTGCCCGTCACGTCCTCTACGATGGCGAGAACAGGTCCTTCCGAAAACGGATGGTCCCACGCCGCTTGCTGCAGGGGACTAAGAGCATCGGCCACATGCGCCGGTAGAAATCTCCCGGGCGAGACCACCTCGTGAGGAGAAACAGGAAGAATGCCAGCTCGCAAGATGGCTCTCTGTGCAGCGATGCGCGCGTGCGCCCAGTAGTCCGCCAACGAGAGAGCGGGCGGCATGTAAGGAAACCACACGCGATTGGAGCCGATCCAATCCGAGATCACGGTGAGGCCAGCGACCAGCCAGGAGAGCATTGCGATGCTCCGAACCGGCGGGCGCGGCAGCGCGATGTCGGCGGCAAACAAGGTGGCGATCTCCCGGCAGAACGCGGCCGCTGCCTGCTCACAGCGCGCGGGAAGTTCCCCACAAATTTTGCTCGGATCTTCATATTGAGGAGAACCGTGATGGCCGCTGACCGCATGCCACAAATGGTCAAAGTCAGACGCGCTCCAGTAGCGGAATGCTGGACCGAACACAGACCTGAGACCGAGAATATCTCGGATCTCGGAGGCGAGCGCGTCATGCCGACCCGTACCGCGTGGGCGCCGATAGTCTCCGAGAGCGTCACGCGGCCATGCGCTCTCGCACTTCGCCTGAAACGTCTCGGCAAACTTGCCAATATCGTGAAGCGAGATCAGCGCGACCAGGATGTTGCGCGCCTGATCGGGCGTTGCCTCCATGAGGCGCGCGATGGCCCTCAGCTTGCGCGGATTTGACGTCAACAGCGCATCGGCGACCGCAGCGACATCGAGGCAATGATACGGCAAGGGGTGCCAGCCCGGTTGGCCGTCCCGCGCTCCGCCAGCCTTCCCCCAGAAGCTGAGATACGCCTCCGCCATTCGCGCTTAATCTCTCAAGACAATAATGATTCGCGAGCGAGCGCCCTGCGGTGCCTTAGTCTTCACCGCGTTTCATTCGCAAGCTGGCGTTGGTCAAGCCAGCGTCGGTGTATACGGATGATCATGCTCCGATGTCTAAAGTGGGATGGATCAATAATCATGCCATAGTTAGCCGTGTTTAACCCTTCTCGACTTTGACGCTTTACCTCACTTCGACCGCAGCCGATTACGATGCAGACGTTGTATCACCGCTTGGCGTGTGAACAGCACAAATAGTGTTTGAACCGATAACGTCGAATGTAGGTCGGTAACTCATAAGAGAACTTCTCGCCGCCCTCGGGACTGACGTGACGGGCGAGCGGAATGCGTCGCGATTGTCAATCTTCGTCGCCCGGCTTCGCGGAGGAGCCTTCCAGCACTTGCACCGAGCCGGCCCGGAGCGCCAGCGCCTGGCTAGGACATAGCCCTGGATAAGATCGACACCCGTGTCCCGGAGCGTCTCGAGTTCCCGGCGGGTCTCAACCCCTTCACAGATCGGAATGATGCCAAGGTCAGCCAGCATCTGCAGGGTCAACCGCACAATGACTTGCTTTCTGGAATCGGAGTCGATGCCGCGAATGATCTCCATATCGAGTTTGACGATGTCACGGGCGTCATCATCCCCAGCATGGAGCACGGAGAGAATCTGGCCAAGGGTATGTTCACCGGACGCAAGCGACCTGAATGAGCAATGCCCCGGATTTCCAGTGCCTGCCTCCCACATATGCCAATCGTCGCCGGCACGCGCCTAACACCGTCACATCATGCAGCAGCCTGCACCCAGCAGCAGGTCGGCCTTCTTCTTTTGCTCATCGCTCAACACCTTGTAGAGTGCTTCGGTAGCCGGGGAGAGGGCCTTCAGAGTCTCGACCATGCTCTCCATCGCTCGAATGTGCGCCTGCAAACGCTCGACGGCACTGCCTGACTGCATGGTCTGCATCATCGCTGCGTATGTGCTCTGCATAGTGGAAGCACGGGCTTTGACGGCGTTCACGTACCCGTTCCAGGCTTCTGTCTGGGCCTCGGAGATGCCGAGCTCGGCTTTGAGATACGCAAGCCGCCCCTCCATCATTGGGCCGTTTCCCATCATCATGCCGGGGCCCATCATCTCCTGCATTCCGGGCCCCATCATGCCCCGCATGCCCCAGCCCATCATTCCTGGTCCCATGCCTCGACCCATCATGCCGGGTCCCATCATGGGCGCCGAGTGGCCACCTTGGTCCTGCGCAAACGCCACCGAACCCGCTGCCGTAGCCAGGACAGCTGCTGCCGCGATCGTCCGTCGAATTGAGTTGGTCATTTTGCGTTCCTCCTATGCGGCCCGGAGCGGAGGTCACTCGGATGAGCACCTGATGACAGATGCCACACTCATTTAGTAATTCTGCATCTGCATCCTTCGCCGGCCGGATTCAATTTGCGAAATCGCTGCGCTATCAAGCCGCGACCCCGAAGACCGCCCCGATCCCTGCCGTCAGAGCCATGGCAAGCGCGCCCCAGAAGGTCACGCGAAGGGTGGCTTTGAGTACATTTGCTCCACCCGCCTGGGCACCGATCGCGCCGAGAATCGCCAGGAACAGGAGCGATGCCACGGAGACACCCGTCACAAGCATCGCGGCCGGCAGGAGCAGCGCCATAAGAAGCGGAAGGGCCGCACCTACGGCAAAGGTCGCAGCTGAGGTCAACGCCGCCTGGATCGGGCGAGCTGTCGTCACTTCCGATATTCCCAGCTCGTCGCGGGCATGTGCCCCGAGCGCGTCCTTCGCCATGAGCTGGTCCGCCACTTGATGCGCCAGATCGGGCGACACTCCACGGCCGATGTAGATCTGCGCCAATTCCTCGCGCTCGAACTCAGGCTGGGTTGCGAGTTCGGCTCGCTCGCGGGCAAGATCCGCCTGCTCGGTGTCCGATTGCGAGCTGACCGAGACGTACTCGCCGGCAGCCATCGACATCGCCCCGGCGACAAGCCCCGCAAGCCCCGCGATCAATACCTCCGCCCGTCCTGACCCAGCCGACGCCACACCAACGATCAGACTGGCAGTCGAGACGATACCGTCGTTGGCGCCGAGAACTGCTGCCCGTAGCCAGCCGATGCGGGAGACGAGATGGGACTCGGGATGGATATGCAGGCGCGACATATCTTCGTTCCAGGACGGGTCATTCCTAATTTACCGCCGACGCTCCCGCATTCATAGCTGGATCGATAGAACTCAACGAAGGCCTCCCGACAGCGATGTCGCCCACCAGCTGCCGAACCAGACCAACGGGTCATAAACGGAAATCTCGCGTGCCGTCCGCAGTCCGTGCGGACTGCGTTTGGCAGGCAGCCGCTCCTGACGCTCAGATGATGATGTGTCTTCTCGGAGTGAATTATCTTGCTATTCGGATGTAAATAGCATCAATAGCATTATCGGTTTTGGCCAGACAATCGGGCCGTCTGCCCACGCTGTTGGGCGTACGCTTAGAACATCTCAAAAAATCGTTTACCGGATGTGCCGCGCTTTTGAGCGTGAGCATTGGCTTTTGCTTGGCAAAATGAGGAACTAAAATGCAAAATGGTACCGTGAAATTCTACAATACCCAAAAGGGCTTCGGTTTCATTCAGCCGGACGATGGCAGCAAGGACGTCTTCGTCCACGCCACCGCGCTTGAGCGCGCAGGACTGCATGGTTTGAACGAAGGCCAAAAGGTCTCGTTCGACACGCAGGAAGATCGCCGGTCGGGCAAGACCGCCGTTGCCAACATCGCAGCTGCATAAGCTGCGTGTTCGGGCCGGGTTGATGTGAACTCTTGGCCGTCCCTTGCGGGACGGCCATTCTCTCGGTGTGCGACAGCCTTATCAAGGCGGGCCAGGAAGCAAGGGACATTCTGGTAAAATCGCATCTGACGCATCGAACGCCTTCGTTCCCAACCAACTCAACGAGGCCGCCGACCAGGTGTTCTCAACTCTTGCCTCTGACTTCGGAAGCCAAGGCGCTCAGTACTGAGCGGCATGTCCGCTATGTGTCACCGGCGGCTGTAAGCTGACGCGGAAGTATGCCCGATCTTGGCCTGCAAGCGGACGCGGGTCTGTAGAGCCGTCTCGGCACGACCATGGATGCTGGCGATTGCGCCTAATGAGACGAACCTGCTCCATGGGTTTGGTTAGCCACGGGCCAGAAACTGACGTCTCCTCAATTTGAATCAATTCATCCACATCGTGAAAATTAAATGTCAGCAAGCGCGCGCTAGACTGGCCCCTACGTATGGAGGCCGCAATGATCACGAGTGTAAGTTCTCCGACTTTCACACGCACCCGCGAGATTGCGAGTTCGGACAGGTCCGCCGCGTCTGAAGTCGCGGTATCGAATATCGACATTTCGCGCCTGACGGACACGGATCTCGATAAGGAGATTTTGAACCGCTACATCAAGGCGGTCGATGACGCGCTCTCCGAGCTCACTCTGTCCGCGTCAATCGTCGGCGCCACGAAGGCGCGGATTGAGGGCAACAACGCCTTCGTAAAAAATCTCATCGACTCCAACACCCGCGGCATCGGCCAGCTCGTCGACGCAGACCTGAGCGAGGAGGCTGCCAAAATGAAGGCCCTGCAAACGCAGGAGCAGCTAGCGATTCAAACGCTTGAAATTTCGAATAGCGGCTCTCAAAACCTGCTGCAGATACTCGGGTAGAGGCTCACCTCAAAACCCGATCTCGCCAGCAGCCGTCAACGCCCCGAACGCGCCATCCCGGCGATGCGGTCTCCCATTTTACAGGAATGAGTGACAGCAACAGGACGCCACCGGTCTATCTCAGCACTGCTGAACTGGCCGAGTTGTTGAAGATGTCGACCCGCGGGCTGGAAAAGATGCGGTGTACCGGGCGTGGGCCTAGGTATGTCCGTCTTGGAGAGGGCGGCAAGGCAAAGGTTCTCTATGATTTGGCCGATGTGAAGGTCTGGCTTGAAAAGCACAAACGGTGATGGCGAGAGCAGGATGTTGCCGACGGAGCGCTGGAGCTGCTCTTGGCAATTCGTTCTGCCCAAGTTGGGTTAGCAGCATCATTCGCCCCAGGAGTTCGCTGAGCTGGGGCTTGAGGGATGGCGCCTCGATGTAATCGCAGCCGAAGCTGCGGGCGGTGTCCTGCGCCTTCTGAAGCCGGTTTCGGGATTGACCAACATTGCCCATCGCGGCATCGCGCCAGGACAGGAGCAGCTCCGCATCGATAATATCGACGGCGTGTTGGGCTCTGATCCCGCGCGGGTCATCGGAGATACGGATGCTGGTCGATAGCATCACCACACCGGCGTGCTTCGAGGCGTTGAAATTCCTTCGGCACGCGGCGGACGAGGCACCAGTATCCGTTGACGTTGCGGGGCCGAGCCGGTTCGCGTTTCCTAGACATGGGGGCATCCGTTGAAAATGGACCGGCCTCCCATCAATCACACGGGATTTGGCTAGTCATTGTGTGTGTAGGAACCCCTCGTAGCTACGACATACGCCGCTGCCGGAAGGAGTGCGCTTAACAATTTCAACGATGTAGGATTGGACGCTATGGCGGAGGGAGTGGGATTCGAACCCACGGTGGGCTTGCACCCACGCCGGTTTTCAAGACCGGTGCCTTAAACCACTCGACCATCCCTCCGCAGGGTCCGTCTCGGCGCGCGCCGAAGCCAGGGCTGTTCTGGCCGCGAACGTCCGAAGCTGTCGAAGCCTCTCGCCGAATGGCGAGCTGCGAAGCTTCGGCCCAGTTCCAAAACGAGCTGGCACATCTGCCGGCGCGCCGGTCGCCGAGCGGCGTGGGACCCTATACACACTCCGGCCTTGGCCCTCAAGGACAGGTTAACGCGGCATGAAGGCCCCCGGCCGCGCCACTTAACGGGATGGCAATCGCTTTCTGCGATGCTGCGAGGGCTTATCGGTGAAGACCGCGCAAACAGCGGCACCCGGAAGCGGCTAGGCAGGAGGGCTCGCGTTCGGAGCCCGTGGGATGGCGTCATGTTGAGTGTGTACAGCCAAGGTGCGTCCGCGCCTCGGCTTTTGAAACCGATTTCTCGAGAGATCCCCGCGCGCAAACTAGGTCCGGCGCCGTTCGTCGCCCTGGCCGCTGCGCTGGTTGCGAGCGCCCTGGGCGGCTGCTCCAGCACGCAGAGCGCGGTGTCGAGCGCCTTCTCACCGCTCGCCTCGTCGTCCAAGCAGCCCATGTTCCCCGAATCCAAATGGGGCGTCTCCGCCAGCCGTCGTGTCGCAGGCGAGAACGAGCGCATTCCCAAGGGTGGCGGCCGCTACAAGGTGGGTGAGCCCTATCAGGTTGGCGGACGCTGGTACAATCCGCGCGAGCAGCCCGACTACGATCGCATCGGCGTGGCCTCGTGGTACGGCAGTGATTTCCACGGCCGCCATACGGCCAACGGCGAAGTCTTCGACATGAATGCGCTGACGGCCGCCCATCCGACGCTGCCGATGCCGAGCTACGTCTACGTGACAAACCTCGCCAACGACCGCACCATTCTGGTGCGCGTCAACGATCGCGGCCCTTACGTGGGCGAGCGCATGATCGACCTTTCCAGAGCCTCGGCGCGTGAGCTGGGCCTCATGTCCGGCGGAACCGGGCGGGTTCGCGTCCGCTACGCCGGACCGGCCCCCCTCGACGGTAACGATGCCCGCGAGCGCCAGTATCTCGCCAGCCGCTCGGGGAATGGCGGAACCGACATCGCCGCCTACGAGCGGGATCAGTCCGCGCGGGAGTGGGAGCAGTACCGACGCAAGGCATTCGGACCGCAGGGCGTGGCACAGGAAGCCCAGCCGCCCGTGGGGGTGCCGCCGGTTGCCTACGCCGACGGCGCGTTCAACCGGAACGCGGCAAACCCAAGCTATGCACCCCGCAGCTACGCGGCGGCCGAGCCACAGCAGGATAGCGGCTGGTCGCCTTCGTCCTATCGCGCGGGGCTGGTCGCCCGCTAAGTCTCACGGGCAACGGCGGCGAGTTCTGGGTACCTCAAGAAAAAGACTGAAGGAACAAGCGTTTGCAAGGGCGCCTGTGCCATCTTCCGCACGTCCCATCCCTGTCCTATATCCACGGGCGGAATCTGGAACATTTGTAACGCGAACCGCACCCCGGTTCGGCGTAGAAGATGCGACCGGAGCAAGGGACAGGGGCAGGATTTATGTCTCGCTATTTCAAGGAATTCGCCGCTCTCGTTGCGGCTGGCTTGCTCGGCGTCGCGGGCGCCTCGATGTTCGATCGGGAGGCGACCGCGCAAAGGGCGGAGATCGGCGTCGCGCGTGAGGTGCCGCCGTCGCGCGAGGTTGCGCAGTACTCGTTCTCGCCGATCGTGCGCCGCGCCGCGCCGGCGGTCGTCAACGTCTACGTTCAGCGCCGCGTGCAGACCTTCTCCTCGCCCTTCGCCAACGATCCCTTCTTCCGTCAGTTCTTCGGCGATGCATTCGGCCAGCCCTCCGAGCGTATTCAAAGCTCGCTCGGCTCCGGCGTGATCGTGAGCCCGGAAGGCATCGTCGTCACCAACACGCACGTCATCCGGGGGCGCGGCGAGACCGAGATCCGCATCGCGCTCGCCGACAAGCGCGAGTTCGACGCGAAGGTTCTGACCCAGGACGACAAGACGGACATCGCGATCCTCAAGATCGAGAACGGCGATCATCGCTTCCCGACGCTCGAGTTGGAGGATTCCGACACGCTCGAAGTGGGCGACATGGTGCTCGCCATCGGCAATCCGTTCGGCGTTGGCCAGACGGTGACGAGCGGCATCGTGTCCGCGCTCGCCAGGAGTGAGATCGGAAACTCGGATTCCCAGGTGTTCATTCAGACCGACGCGGCGATCAACCCCGGCAACTCGGGCGGCGCGCTCGTCGACATGTCGGGCAAGCTCGTCGGCATCAACACGATGATTTTTTCCCAATCCGGCGGCTCGCAGGGCATCGGCTTCGCGATCCCGTCGAACCTCGTGCGCCTTTACGTGCAGGGTGCCGTGGAGGGCCGCAAGGTCGAGCGGCCGTGGCTCGGTGCGCGCCTGGAGACGGTCACGCGCGACATGGCCGAGGCGCTGGGTCTCGATCGTGTCGCAGGCGCCGTCGTGGCGCGCGTGTCCGATAAGGGGCCGGCCGCAGGCGCTGGACTGATCGCGGGAGATGTCATCGTCAACGTCGATGGCTTCGAGGTGGGAGACGCGCGCGCGGTCCACTATCGCCTGACGACGCGCGGCATCGGCAGCCAGGTCAAAGTGGGTGTCATCCGCAAAGGACAGCCGCAGACGCTCGAGCTGACCCTCGTGGCCGCGCCGCAGCCCGGCCGCGACGACGTGCGTAACCTCGCCGGGCAGCATCCGCTCGATGGCGCCCGGGTTTCCAACATTCTGCCCGCGGTCGCCGACGAGCTCGGCATCGATGAAGGCGAAGGCGTCGTCGTTCTCTCCGTCCGCCGCTCTTCCACCGCCGCGCGCCTTGGCTTCCAGCCCGGCGACATCATCGTGCAGGTGGGCCAGGTGCAGGTCTCGACCGTGAGCGACCTGGAGAAGCAGCTTGCCGTTCGTCAGCGCATGTGGCTCGTGGCCGTGCGCCGCGGCGACAAGGTGTTCAATCTCCAGGTGCCGGGATAGGCGAAGCGTCCCCTCCAGGCTAACATCGGATCCATGAGCAATCTCTTTGAAGCCGCCGGGCTCGAAAAAAGCGCGCCCCGCCCGCTGGCCGATCGTCTTCGGCCGCAGAAGCTGTCGGAGGTGGCAGGGCAGGCGCACATCGTCGGGCCCGAAGGCACGCTGACGCGCCTGCTCGCAAGCGGCCGTCTGCCGAGCCTCATCCTGTGGGGACCGCCCGGCTGCGGAAAAACCACCATCGCGCGCCTTCTCGCCCATGAGACCAAGCTCGAGCTGGAGCAGCTCTCGGCGATTTTTTCCGGCGTTGCGGAGCTGCGCAAAGCCTTCGACCGGGCCAAGGCCCGCCGTGAGCAGGGTCGCGGCACGCTGCTCTTCATCGACGAGATCCATCGTTTCAACCGCTCCCAGCAGGACAGCTTCCTGCCTTACATGGAGGACGGCACCATCACGCTCGTCGGCGCGACGACGGAGAACCCGTCGTTTGAGATCAACGCCGCCGTGCTCTCCCGCGCGACTGTTCTGACGCTGAACCGTCTCGACGAGGATGCGCTGGAGGATCTCGTGAAGCGTGCCGAAGCCGAGGAGCGTCGGCCCCTCCCGCTAGACGCGGACGCCCGCGATGCCCTGAAGTCGATGGCCGACGGCGATGGCCGGGCCGTCATCAATCTTGCCGAGGAGGTGTTGCTGGCGGTGAAGCCCGGCGGCAAGCCTCTGGACCGGACGGCTCTCGTCAAGCTCGTGCAGCGCCGCGCGCCGCTCTACGACAAGGGGCGTGATGGTCACTACAACCTGATCTCTGCACTCCATAAGGCCGTGCGCGGATCGGATCCCGATGCCTCCCTCTACTGGCTGTGCCGGATGCTTGACGGGGGAGAGGATCGCCTGTTCATCGCCCGCCGTCTCGTGCGCATGGCCATCGAGGACATCGGCCTTGCCGATCCCCAGGCGCTCGTGATCGCCAACGCGGCCAAGGAGACGTTCGATTTTCTGGGCAGCCCCGAGGGGGAGCTGGCGCTTGCGGAGGCGACCATCTACCTGGCCACCGCCCCCAAATCGAACGCCAACTACGTGGCCTACAAGGCGGCCATGCGTGCCGCCAAGGAGCACGGCTCGCTGAGCCCGCCCAAGATCATCCTCAACGCCCCCACCAAGCTGATGGAGGAGGAGGGCTATGGCGACGGCTATCTCTACGACCACGACCAGCCGGACGCCTTCTCGGGGCAGAACTACTTTCCCGACGAGATGCGCACCCGTCCCAAGTTCTACGATCCCCCCGAGCGGGGCTTCGAGCGGGAGCTTGGTAAACGCCTCTCCTACTGGGACGGCCTGCGCAGAAAGCGGCAGGACAGCCAATAGGCTCATGCAGCTCAGATAACCGGAAAACCGTGGCCTGGGCGATCTGGCCAACCTCGCGGCCGCCCCCTATAGTCCGTGGCGCGACGGCCGGGGAGGGACTGAGCGCTCTGGCCGCTCGACGGGGCGGATCGAGGTAGGGAAGCGTTTCATGATTGAATTCAACGATCTTTGGCGCGGGCATCCGATCAACGAAAGCGTGTCGACCCCGTGTATCGCTCCCCACAATCTCACCAATCTTGAAGGCAAGACGATCCTCGCGGGTTTTCCGGTTTTCTCGAACCAGTGCGCCATCCGCATGGGCGTCGCGCTCCGCAGGGCGGGCGTTCAGCCGTCGCAGCTCTCGGGCATCTCGCACTGCTCCGTCCATCCGCGCGATGAGATGCACTTCATCAACGCCAGCCAGCTCGCCCAGGGCATCGCGCGGGCGAAGATCGACGGCATCGGCCCGACGGAGAAGTTCATCGGCGCGGACGCCGCCGAGTTCTACCCGAAGATCTTCGGCCGCACGGGCATCATCTACATCCAGGACTATTGGCGCCGCTCCTCCGATACGGGGCGCCCCACCGGCGACCACATCGACGTGTGGAACGGCTACCGCTCCTCCGCGAAATGGCTGATGGAGTGGTTCTCCTGGCTTGGTTACTATTCGAACTATGCCGGCGCCGGAGAGATCTGGTTCTGGGAAGTTAAGTGAGCGCGAAAGAAGACGACCAAGAGGGGTGGGGAGCGCAAGCGGAGACACCCGAGGACGACCGGAGGGGTTCATGCGCTATCTCGTTGCAATCATTTTCGCCATCGTGGGCGCCGCCCTCGCCATGAAGTTTTTGAGCGGCCCCGTGGCGGATTGGGCCGCCCTCCAGTTCAAGTACGAGAGCTCGGACGAGGCCGAGAACATCAACCAGCTCGCTTATATGGTCGTGAACCTCGCCGGCCTCATCGTGGGCTGGACCATCGGCTGGGTGATCGGCGGCCCGCTACGCGGCGGATCGCGCCCCGACTGAGCCCTCGCGCGCGACCGGCAAGGGTGCTATCGGAAGTCCTCCGGCGAACGGAAACGGCTGCGACAGGCATGAAGCGGCCGAGGATGGAGTTTGCGGCCCATCGAAGCTTGTCCGCACGAAGCTGAAAGACCCCATTCCCATGACTGACCGCGCGCAGGAGCGCGTTGAGACGATCGAGGTGACGGAGCGCGAGGCGGGCATGCGCCTGGATCGCTGGTTCCGCGTGCACTTCCCCGAAATCACCCACGGCTACCTGCAGAAGCTGCTGCGGTCCGGGCAGGTGAGGGTGGACGCGAAGCGCGTCGAGGCCAAGGAGCGCCTCGAAGCCGGTTCCAAGATCCGCGTGCCGAAGGCCGCGCGCACGCCGCGCGAAGGAAGCCCCGCCGCCGCGCAGGCTTCCGTTCCGTCTGCATCGAAGGCCGATCGCGAGCTGATCGAGAGCATGATCCTGTTCGAGGACGACGACGTGCTCGTCCTCAACAAGCCGTTCGGCATCGCGGTGCAGGGCGGCACGGGGACGCGCCGCCATATCGACGGCATTCTCGCCGGTATGGTCGACCGCTTCGGGGACCGTCCCCGTCTTGTCCATCGGCTCGACCGTGACACCACGGGCGTCCTGCTGGTCGCGAAGCATCGCGCCGCGGCGGCGAAGCTCGGCCGCATTTTCCAGACACGCTCCGCCGCCAAGACCTACTGGGCTCTCGTCAAGGGCGTGCCCAAGCCGCCGCAGGGCAAGATCGAGGCCGCACTCGTCAAGGCGTCCGGTCCCGATGGAGATCGCATTCGCAAGGCGCGGCCCGGCGAGCAGAAGGAAGCCATGCACGCCACCACGCACTACTCGGTGATCGACCGGGTTGCGCATAAGGCGTCGTGGGTCTCGCTCAAGCCGGTCACCGGGCGTCAGCACCAGCTCCGCGCGCACATGGAAATGATCGGGCACCCGATCGTCGGCGACAACAAATATGACGGCGGCATGGATCTGGTGGCGGAGAACATCGAGCCGAAGCTGCACCTTCACGCGCGCAGGCTCATCATTCCGCACCCGGCCGGGAAGGCGAAGATCGACGTTTCCGCACCCCTGCCGCCCCACATGCTCGTCACCTGGGATTTGCTGGGTCTCGATCCGCGCCGTTTCGACAAGGACGATGGCTGAGGCATGACGGCCGTGAAGCTCGTCATCTTCGATTGCGATGGAACGCTGGTGGACAGCCAGCACGTCATCGTGGGCGCTATGCAGGGCGCGTTCGCATCGGAAGGGCTGATCGCACCCCCGCGTGACCGCATCGTCGGCGTCGTTGGCCTGTCGCTCGACATTGCGGTCGCGCGCCTCGTGCCGGAGGGGACGGACTTCGAGCGCGTCGACCGGCTGGCGGAAGCCTACAAGGCCGCCTTCGGCGAATTGCGCCGTCGGCCCGATCACGTGGAACCCTTGTTCGCTGGCGTCCGCGAGACGCTGGCGAAGCTCGCGGCACGGGACGGCGTTCTTCTGGGCCTCGCCACCGGTAAATCGCGCCGTGGCGTGGACGCCGTGCTCGAGCGTGAGGGGTGGGGGGATCTGTTTGCCACCATCCAGACGGCCGACACGCACCCCTCGAAGCCACATCCGTCCATGATCTACGCCGCCATGGATGAGACGGCCGCCGAAACGCCGGACACCGTGATGATCGGTGACACCACCTTCGATATCGAGATGGCACGAGAGGCCGGCACCTCCGCGATCGGCGTAAGCTGGGGCTACCACCCGGAGGATGCGCTCCGGGCGGCCGGCGCGCACCACGTCTCGGCCGATTGCGCCGAGCTCGAGCAGGCGCTCGATCGCATCGTATTCCATCGGGAGCGAGCTTGATGACGGGTGACGAGACGAGGTCCAACGGCAAGGCCAATGGCGCGCCGGGGCTCGAGATCAAGGATTCGCTGCGCGCTCCGCTTCCGAAGCGCTTCTACAAGTCCGTTTCCGTCGAGCAGCAGCCGGAAGGCTTCGCGATCCTGCTCGATGGACGCGCCATCAAGACCCCCGGCAAGCGCGCGCTCGTCGTTCCGGCCGAGGCGCTGGCGGACGCCATCGCCGCCGAATGGGCAGAGCAGGGCGAACGCATCGACCCGGCCACAATGCCGCTCACCCGCATCGCGAACTCCGCCATCGATGCCGTGTCCGCCCGCATGGCGGAGGTCGTGGGCGATGTGGTGGCATTCTCGGGCAGCGATCTTCTGTGCTACCGCGCCGAATCTCCGGAGACGCTGGTGCGCCGGCAGGCCTCGGCATGGGATCCTGTGCTCGCATGGGCGCGCGAGGAGCTGGAGGCGGAGTTCAAGCTTCAGAAGGGCTTGATGCCGATCGAGCAGCCGCCCGAGGCTCTGCAAGCCATCGGTCGCGCGCTGGGCAGCTTGGATGCGCTGAGCCTCGCAGCGCTTCACGTGCTGACCACCATCGGCGGCTCGGCCCTGTTGGCGCTCGCTCATTCCCGGGGACGTCTGTCTCTCGACGAGGCATGGGCCGCGGCAACCGTGGACGAGACGTGGCAGCGCGAGCAGTGGGGCTATGACGCCGAGGCCGAAGCGCAAGCCGCCGCCCGCTTCGCCGAGTTCAGCGCCGCAAGTCGGTGTCTTCGCCTTCTTCATCCTCTTCGATGATAAGAGCGGACTCCCGCGAGCTGTCCGGGCTGGACCGCGGCGATTGGATGAACCTCAAAATCACGAACGACAGAAGCGCGGCCACGATCGCGAGCATGTAATGGCCTGCGCCTGACGCGACGCCGAGTGCACCGGCCATCCACATGCCAGCACCCGTGGTGAGCCCTCGCACGCTATTGCGTCCCTGGATGATGGTGCCCGCCGCGAGAAACGCGACGCCCGCGGTGACGGCTTCGATGATACGGATCGGATCGGACGCGCCCTCGGAATGGCTGAGGCGTACCGTCTCGTAGATTTCGAATGTCAGCACTGTGAAGACTGAAGCCGCGAGCGCAACCAGCATGTAGGTGCGGATGCCGGCCGGACGATCTCGCTCTTCCCGATCCCAGCCGAGCAGCGCCGCAAGCGCCGCTGCGAGCACGAGACGAAACACGACCTCCACATAAGCGAGAGACCCCGAGGGATAGAGAAGCTCGAGAGCAGTCACGGCTGAGTTCCTCCGGAGGACGTGAAACGGGCAGGAGGATAAGCCAAGTCGCTCTTCAGAGAAATGATAAATTCAAACTATCAGTCTTCGTCATTTCTCTTCGGAACGGTGATGTCGACTCCCGGCGCTTGAATGCGAGTCTTCTCGTTGTCGGACTCGACGGTAGTGCCTGGCGCGTCGACGCGCGTTCCTTCGCCACTCGAAACAGCAGGGCCGGATGCATCTCTCTGTGCAATTGCGAGAGCACCTCCCATCAGCACGACGGCCGCCACGAGAATGAGAAGCGTAGTGCGCGACATGAAAACTCCTGTGAGAAATCCACTTGCTCGTGAAAAAACGCTCGCGGTGCGAAAGCGTTCCCTCATGTGCAGCATGCCGCGCCCGTTTCGAAGCGCGCGTTAGATCTTCGTTTACCTAATCGGCCGCAGATTGGTGGCAATCTGGAACAGGAGGAGTGGGCCATGGTGCCGACTGCAGCCATTGCCGTGCGCACAGATGCCCCCGTTCGCCGGGCAATGCTGGCAACGGGCGCGCTCATCGTGCTTGCCGCTCTTCTCGTGTCGGCAAAGGCGAGAGCTTCGGATCTGGTCGTCGCCTACGACCAGTCGCAGCTTCTGCGTCTGCCGCGGCCGGTGGCCAGCGTCATCATCGGCAACCCGTCGATCGCCGACGTCGCGATCCAGGGCGGCAACTTGCTCGTGGTGACGGGCAAGACCTTCGGTGTGACGAACATCATCGCGCTCGATGCGGAGCGTAACATCATCCAGGATCAGCGCATCGTCGTTCAGCGCGACGAGGTCCGCACGGTGAATCTGACCAAGGGCGGATTGCGCCAGTCCTATAGCTGCACGCCGAACTGCTCGCCGACGCTCACGATAGGCGACGATAGCGCGTACTTCGATACCATTCAGAAGCACGCCACGGCGAAGACGAAGTTCTCCGACGGCCGCAGCGGCGAAGGCGGCGCCGGAGAGGGGCAGTAAGCCCTGAAGAGAAGGACGCCCTAGGCGTCCGCGCCGTTTCTTGGCGTGCACATCGAGCGCTTGCCGCCAGCCTTGATGAAGGCCACGATTTCCATCACCGTCGCATGGTCCTTGAACTCGTCGGCCACGTCGGCCACGCGCTCGAGAAGCGTGCCTTCCTGCGCGAACAGAAGACGGTAGGCGCGCCGCAGGTCGTGGATCTCGCTGCGCGAGAAGCCGCGCCGCTGTAGCCCCACGATGTTGAGGCCGGAGAGATAGGCGCGATTGCCGAGCGCCATGCCGTAGGGGATGAGATCCTGCTCGAGGCCGCTCATGCCGCCGAGGAAGGCATGCTGGCCCACGCGGGCGAACTGGATCACGGCCGCCCCCCCGCCGATGATGACGAAGTCGCCGACCTCGACGTGCCCGGCAAGCATCACGTTGTTCGAGAGGATGACGTTGTTGCCCACGGTGCAGTCATGGCCCACGTGAGAGTTCGCGAGGAACGCGCACGAGTTGCCGACCACTGTCTTGAGCCCGCCGCCTTCCGTGCCGGGGTTCATCGTCACCCCTTCACGGATCAGGCAATCGGTGCCGACCTCGAGGGTCGAGGCCTCGCCCTTGTATTTGAGATCCTGCGGCTGGTGCCCGATGGACGCGAACGGGAAGATGCGGGTCCGTGCGCCGATCGTCGTGCGCCCGGTCACCACCACATGGCTCTGAAGCTCGACGCCTTCTCCGAGCGTGACGTTCGCGCCGACCACCGAGAACGGCCCGACCGTCACGCCGTCCGCGATCCGGGCCCCGTCCTCGACGATCGCGCTGGGGTGTATCCTGGTCTCAGCCATTCTTGCTCGCCGCGAACGCCCGAGCCTCTGCGGTGTCGGCGAGCATGGCGCTGATCTCCGCCTCTGCCACCGTATGACCGTCCACCTTCGCCTCGCCGTAGAAGCGCCAGACGCGGCCGCGGTTCCGGATCTTTCTCACGTGGTAGTGCAGCTGATCGCCCGGCAGCACCGGCTTGCGGAACTTGGCCTTGTCGATGGCCATGAAATACACGAGCTCGGTCTTGTAGTCCTCGCCCAGGCTGTGCACGCAGAGCGCGCCCGCCGTCTGCGCGAGGCCTTCGATGATCAGCACGCCCGGCATGACCGGATACTGGGGAAAGTGCCCCTGGAAGAACGGCTCGTTGATCGTGACGTTCTTTATTCCCACGCACGTCTCATCGCCGTTGATGTCGTAGATGCGATCGAGAAGAAGGAAGGGGTAGCGATGCGGCAGCAGCTTCAGGATCTTGCTGATATCCGCTGTCGTCGCTGAAGATTTCTTCGTCGCGTCGTCCATCCCCATTACACTCCTTTTTGCCCAACCGGTCTCGACTCTGGCGAGGGCATTCGATCCAAAAATTTCAGGTGCTGCTCGCGTCGTCGTCGGGGCGATCCCCGCCGCGCTTTGCGAGCCGCGTTACGGCGGCCACTTCACGCGCCCATTGCTTGAAAGGTCGCGCGGGAGTACCCGCCAGCACAGCTCCCGGCGGAACATCGTCCTTCGGATGAGAGCCGCCTGCGATTTGCGCTCCGTTGCCGATCTTGATGTGTCCGACAGCGCCGGACTGACCGCCCATGACGACGTAGTCACCGAGTTCGGTCGATCCCGAAATACCGACCTGCCCGACAATCACGCAATGGCGCCCGATGATTACGTTGTGCCCGATCTGGACGAGATTATCAATTTTCGTCCCCTCACCAATGATGGTATCCTTAAGCGCCCCGCGATCAACGGTTGAATTTGCTCCAATCTCGACGTTGTCCTGGATAATGACCCGCCCGACCTGCGGCACTTTGAGGTGCCCCTGGGCGCCCATCGCGAAGCCGAAGCCGTCCTGTCCGATCCTCACGCCCGCGTGCAGAATGACCCGGTCTCCGATCAGGGCATGCATCACGGATGTAAGCGGGCCGATGTAGCAGTCACGGCCGATCGAGACCCGGTAGCCGACCACGGCACCGGCGGCAATGCGGCTTCCCCGCCCGATCCTGGCCTCGGGGCCGATGATGGCGCCTGGCTCGATCTCGGCCCCATCCTCGATCTGCGCCGAGGGAGAGATGCGCTGCTCCTCGCCCGCCCCGGCCGCCTTGCTGCGGATAGCTTCCGGATAGAAGAGCCCGAGCGCCATTGCGAACGAGCGGTAGGGAGACTTGACGATGAGCGGGATGGTATGCGTTGGCACGCGATCGGCGAACTGCGCGGAGACCAGGCACGCCCCCGCCTGCGTCGAGAGAAGCTGGGGCAGATACTTGCGGTTCTCGAAGAACGAGAGGTGACGTGGTGAGGCCTCGGAGAGCGGCTGCACGCTGTCGACCTTACGCGTCTTGGCCGCATCGTCGCCCCGCACTTCAGCCTGAACCGCCGCAGCGATCTCAGCCAGCGTGAAGGGCCCGGCGTTATGGAAGAAACCGGGGTGGTTCATGGCGTGTGGACCTCGATAACCTAGATCTCGATCGCTTCGGATGCCGCTGGCCCGGAGCGTGACTTGAGGGCGCTCTCGCGAGTGGCCCGGCAGGGATGACGCGGCGGCACGGGACGTCCGGTGCGCGCCGGATACTCGAAGTTGGGCCCCGGTTTTCCGACAAAAAGCGCGCTTTAACAAGCGCCAGGGCCGGGAGAAGCGCGCCAATTCAGCGGAAAACCCGACGGAGGCGGCCGGCGGCCCAAATCTCAAAGCCCACGGCATACACCCCGTAAACAGGCCGCCAAGGGCGAGACCTATGCAACGAAGAGGAGGGGCTGAGGGGGGGCCCAAAAGGAAACGCCGCGCAGAGCGCGGCGTCGCCTTCAAGATGGGTATGTCTCTCAGAACTTGGTCGAAGCACCGAAGCGGAAGAACTGTTCCTCGTCGTACTTCTCTTTGGTGAGCGCCTTCGCGAAGTCCATGCGGATCGGGCCAACCGGCGAGTTCCACATGATGCTGGCGCCGACCGACGAGCGGATCGAGGAGTCGTCCGCGAGAACGATGCCGTTGTCTGCTACCGGCTTGCCGTTCAGGCTCTTAGCGAGATCGTTTGCGTTGAACAGGGAGCCAGCATCCGCGAACACCGCGCCCGAAAGGCCAAGGTCGTCCGGAATGAAGGGCAGCGGGAAGCGAATTTCCGCAGTCGATGCCCAGTAGGTCGTGCCGCCGATCGCGTCGTTCGTCAGCAGGTCGCGCGGGCCGAAGCCGCCCCGATCGAAGCCGCGGATCGTCTCACCACCGCGATAGTAGAGGTCCGTCAGACGGATGTCGTCGCCGCCCCAGCCTTCGATATGACCACCGATGAGGCGGCCGACGAAGGTTATCTTCTCGGAGATCGGATAGTAAGCGCGGCCTTCACCGTTGACGCGGACGTACTGAACGTCGCCGCCGAGACCAGCCATGTCGCCCGAGACCTGTAGATAGTAGCCGCTGGTCGGGTTCTTCGGGTGGTTACGCTTGTCGTAGGTGAGCGAGGTGCCGAACGAGGAAGTGAGCGAATCTTCGCCGCGGGTGTTGATTTCCTCGATCACGAGGTTGGACACGCGGTTGAGGTACTTCGCCTCCACGTCGATGGTGCTGTAGTCGAGCGTGTAGCCCGTCTGCATCCAGAGGTTCTCGGAGAGCGGGAAGCCAAGGCGAACGGTGCCGCCGGTGCGCGTCGACGAGAAGCCCGACTCGTCCGTCTGATCGACTTCCTTATGGAAGAGATCGAAGCCGGCCGAGAGGTTGCGGTCGAGGAAGCGCGGCTCGGTGAACGAGAGGTCCACCTGCATACGCTCCAGAGAGCCCGCCAGCTTGAGGCGCAGGAACTGGCCATTGCCGAGCAGGTTGCGCTCGCTGATGCTGACGTCGCCGATCACGCCTTCCGAGGTCGAGTAGCCGGCGCCGAACGAGAGTTCGCCGGTCGACTGCTCGACGAGATCCACGTCGAGCACGACGCGATCCTGTGCAGAGCCGGGACGGCGCTTGATATCGACGGACTTGAAGAAGCCGAGACCGTTGAGGCGCTTCTTGGCGCGGTCGACGAGCAGCGGGTTGTAAGCATCGCCCTCAGCGAGGCGGAACTCGCGGCGGATCACGTGATCCTTGGTGCGCAGGTTGCCGCTGATGTTGATGCGCTCGATGTAGATGCGCGGACCTTCATCGACGATGTAGGTGAGCGCGATCGTGCGCGTTGCGGGGTCCGGCACCGCGCGCGGACGCACGCGGGCGAAGGCAAAGCCCTGCTCGGCGGTGAGAAGCGTGAGCTTCTCTGCGCTCTTGTCGATGTCGGCGCCGTTATAGGTTTCGCCCTGATGGGTGAGCACCTCGCCGATCAGGCTCTGCGGATCGGCACCAGGAAGCGAGCTTTCGATCGTGACGTTGCCGAACGTATAGAGTTCGCCTTCGTCGATCGCGAAGTTCACGTAGAAGCCCGAGCCCTCACGATCCAGCTCTGCGTTGGCTGCCACGACCCGCACATCCGCGTAGCCGTTCTTGAGGTAGAACTGGCGCAGAAGCTCGCGGTCTAGGTTCATACGATCGGGGTCGTAGATGCTCGTGCCCTTGAGGAAGTCGAACCAGCCGCTCTGAGTGGTCGAGACGATGTCGCGGAGCTGTGCGTCGGAGAAGGCGTGGTTGCCGACGAAGTTGACGCCCTGAACCTTGGTGGCGCCGCCTTCGTTGATCTCGAAGACCAGGTTCACGCGGCTCTGCTCGAGCTCGATGATCTTGGGCTCGACGGACGCGGCGAAGCGGCCCTGCCGGCGGTAGACGTCGAGAATGCGCTGCACGTCGCCCTGTACGCGGGCGCGGGTGTAGACGGAGCGCGGCTTGAGCTGAACTTCGGCGCGCAGCGTGTCGGTGTCGACTTCGCTGTTACCTTCGAAGGCCACCTGATTGATGACCGGATTTTCGACGACGTAGATAACGACAGCCTGGCCGTCCTGATCGATCGAGACGTCTGCGAAAAGGCCCGTAGCGAAGAGAGCCTGCAGCGAGCGGTCGACCTTGCCGGCGTCATAAGCCTCGCCGACGGAGAATTGGAGATAGGAGCGCACGGTCTCCGGCTCGACGCGCCGGTTTCCTTCCACGCGAATTTCTCGCACGACACCCTGCGCCTGCGCAGGGCTCGCCATAGTCACGAACTGCGTGACAAAAGCTGCAGGGGTTACTGCTGCCAGCCAAAAGAGGAGGCGCATTCCCCCCAATGACATGATCCGTAACTGCACCATGTGCGGATCTGCCTCGCCTTTCTTGTGCCGATCCCCCTCGGCTCCTGAACCCGTCGGCAATGGTTCAGCGCCGTAGTCCCGTCGTGATCTTGTCCGAGGTTGATCCCCCGAATAAGCGACCCAAATCGGCGCAACAAATATCGAAGCCCCCAGCCTCGAATCGCGCCGCCTAAGCCGTTCACTTAGGCCATTCTTAACAACTGGGTAAGAGGCTGGGAAGTGGCAAGTTTACGTCACTCAATTCAGATTCTAGCCGCCACCAAATAGCCACCTTTTCCCAAGGCGCATCAGGTCATTGAGGTTGACGAACACGACCAGCATCAAGACCACCGCGATGCCGATCTGGAAGCCGATCTCCTGCACGCGCTGGCTCAGCGGGCGGCGCCGGATGGCCTCGATCGCGTAGAACACGAGATGACCGCCGTCCAGGACGGGAATCGGCAGCAAATTCAAAAGGCCGATGTTCGCGGAGATGAGGGCGGTCCAGCGCAGCAGCGGCTCCCAGCCGAGCTCGACGACACGGGCCGTGACCTCGGCCATCAGGATTGGGCCGCCAACCTGATCGGCCGACTGGCGCCGGGTGACGATGTCCGCGATGCCGGTGATCGTCTGAACGATGTTTGCATAGGTTTCGCGGATTCCCAGGCGAACGGCCTCCGGGAAGGAGACGGCGACCGGTTCCGGGCGATCGGGTGCGACGCCGATCCGTCCGCGATCTACGGTTGTCCCGTCAGGCTGCTTGGTCTGGGTGGTCTCGGGAATCACGTCGACCGTCTGGGGCGTACCCTTACGGTCGATGGTGAAGGCGAGGGAACGTCCGGCCGCGGGGCTCACCGCTGAGATCACGTCCTCGAACGAGTTGACGCGCGTCCCGTCGATGGCGACGATCACGTCGCCTGCAGCAAAACCGGCCTTCGCGGCTGGCGAATCCGGGATGACGGCGCCGATCCGGGCCGGAATGTTGCGCCGGACACCGATGTCGCCGAGGCTGACCGTGACGCCGAGGTCGTCCTTGTGTTCGCGCATGGCGGGGTGCACGGGGAACGTCAGGCTCTTGCCGTCGCGATCGACGGTGACGGAGAGCGTCCGCCCACTGCTCGTGGTGACGATGCGAACGACATCGTCGAAATTCTCGATCGACCAGCCGTCGATTTCGGTGATGAGGTCGCCGGCCTTGAGGCCCGCCTTCTCGGCCGGCATGCCCGCGACCACCTCGTCGACGCGCGCGCTGACCATGGAGACGCCATAGGCTGCATTGACGCCGGTGTAGATGAGGGCCGCGATCAGGAAGTTCGCAGCCGGACCGGCGGCGACGACCAGCGCGCGCTTCCACACCGGCTTGCCGTGGAACGAGCCGGCCTGCTGCTCGGGGGAGAGTTCGACGGCGGTGCCGGGCTGGCTCGCCGCGTTGGCGTCATCCAGGAACTTGACGTAGCCGCCGAGCGGAATAGCCGCGATCCGCCACCGCGTTCCGTGGCGGTCGTAAAATCCGAAAAGCTCACGCCCGAAGCCGATCGAGAAGGTCGTGACGGTGACCCCGCACCAGCGGGCCACGAGAAAATGGCCCAGCTCATGGAAGAATACGACCACGCTGAGCACGAACAGGAAGCCGAGCCCCTGAAGGATCCACGTGAGAACCTGGCTGAGTAAGCCTTCCATCATTCTGCTTAATTCCCGTTGCTTAAGTCGTGCGCACCCCGCTCCCGGCGGGGACCTTTTCCGGCCGCTTTGCGCAATTTATCCCGGAAGCATCATCCGTGCCATGTTTCGCGCTTCGCCGTCGACGGCGAGCACGTCGTCCAGTGTATCGACACCATTAAAGAGACCCCGAGCTTCGGCCTTTTCAAGACAAGAGGCCACGGTGCTGGCGATTTCCAGGAAACCGATCCGCCGTTCGAGGAATGCGGTGACGGCTATCTCGTTGGCAGCGTTCAGAACAGCGGGCGCGGCGCCGCCGCGGCGAAGCGCCTCGATCGCGGTACCGAGTGCGGGGAAGCGGTCGAGATCCGGCGCCTCGAACGAGAGGCTGCCGAGCGTCACGAGATCGAGGCGGGAGACCGGCGTCGCAAGCCGCTCGGGCCAGGCGAGCGCCAGCGCGATCGGCGTGCGCATGTCCGGTTGCGAGAGCTGCGCCATGACCGAGCCGTCCTCGAGCATCACGAGGCAGTGCACCACGGATTGCGGATGCACGATCGCCTCGAGCTGGTGCGCGCCGACTGGAAAAAGGTGGAACGCCTCGATCAGCTCCAGCCCCTTGTTCATGAGCGTCGCGGAATCGATGGTCACCTTCGCGCCCATCGACCAGTTGGGATGCTTGAGCGCCTCCTCCGGCGTCACGCGCGAAAGCCGTTCCTTGTCGAAAGTACGGAACGGCCCGCCAGAGGCCGTGAGGATGATCTTCTCGATGGAGCGGCCCGGCGTCTGCCCGATCGATTGAAAAGCGGCCGAGTGCTCGCTGTCCACCGGCAGCAGTTCCGCGCCGTGCTGTTCCACCTCGCGCAAAAAGATGTCGCCTGCGCAAACGAGGCATTCCTTGTTGGCGAGTGCCACGCGCGAACCCTGCCGCGCGGCGGCGAACGTGGGCCTGAGCCCTGCCGCACCGACGATGGCGGCCATCACGCAGTCGGCGGGCTCGAGCGCGGCGGCTTCGATGGCGGCAGCGCCGGCCGCGGCGCGAATACCCGTCCCGGAAAGCAGAGACTTGAGTTCGTCGTAATGAGCTTCCTCGCCGATGACCGCGATCTTCGCCCGATGCGTGATCGCAAGCTCGGCGAGACGGCGCGCATTGCACTGCGCGGTCAGGGCCACGACGTCGAACTTCTCGGGATGGTGTCCGACGAGGTCGAGCGTGCTCTTGCCGATGGAGCCGGTGGCGCCGAGGATCGAGATCCGCACCGGCCCGCCGGATGCGCTGAGCGCCGCCCGCGCAAGATCGCCAGGCCGGTCCTTACGGTCAGCCGCGCCGTTCGATACGCTGACCGCCTCGGCCATGCTACGCCAGTCTCCATCCGTTGCGCGGACGCGTTATGCGTCACATCGGGTCATTCTACCAGCACAGGCCGGCGCCTGCCGCCTCATTCGCCGCCGATCGGCAGCCCTGCCAAGAGCGCGCTCGCAGGCGCCTGTGGGTCGAGAAACAGCGCCGCCAGCGCGACAGCGACGGCCACAGTCACGAGACCGTCCATACGATCCATGAAGCCGCCGTGCCCGGGGAGGAGTTGGCTCGCGTCCTTGACGTTGAAGGCCCTCTTCAGCGCCGATTCCGCAAGGTCTCCCGCCTGCGCGATGAGCCCCATGAGAACGCCTGCCGCTGCGAGGCCCAAAACCGGGCTTCCGATCACATACCCGAAGGTGCCAGCCGCGAGGCCCGCCGTCGTGATGCCTCCGATGAGCCCGCTCCACGTCTTGTTGGGCGAGATCCGGGCGGCGAGACGCGGACCGCCGATCAGGCGCCCGAAGGCGTAGGCGGCCGTATCCGTCGCAGCGACCACGAGCACGATGAACAGCACGGCATGGAACCCATTCGGTTCGTCGCCGCGAAGCCAGAGCAGCGCCACCGCCGGGAGCCCGGCATAGCCAACGCCCGCTGCGGACAAAATCGGGTGCCCGCCGAATTCGAGCGCGAGCACGATGATGGTGCCGATAAGAAGCACGGCGACGCCGAGCGCGGCGAACCCGAAGCTCGCGAGCGCGACGGCCGCGATGATGGAGAGGCCCTGCACGATCAGGCAGATGTCGATGCCCTCGCCACGCACGACACGGCACCATTCCCAGCTCATCACCAGCGCCACGACGAGCACGAGCCCCGCGAACGGGAGCACGCCGGCCCAGGCGAGGCCGAAGGCGACGACAGCGAGCGCGATGGCCGAGGCGGCTCTCGACCAGAGGTCGGAAGACTTGGGTGGTGGCGCGATGATCCGCGGTTCTGCAAGAGTTCCATCTTCTTCCATGCGGGCCGGCCTCTAAGCCGTCGACCGGCAGGGCAGGCCGCCGAACCGGCGCTCGCGCGCCTTGTACTGAGAGACGGCTTCCAGAAGCAGCTCGCGGCCGAAGTCGGGCCAGTAGGCATCAAGGAAGACGAACTCGGTGTAGGCGCACTGCCAAAGCAGGAAGTTGGAAAGACGGCATTCGCCGCTCGTGCGGACGAGAACGTCTGGGTCCGGAACGTCGCCGGTGTCGAGCGCGGCTGTGATCCGCTCCGGCGTGATGTCCGCAGGCGTGAGGCGTCCCGCGGCCACGTCCTCGGCCAGCCGGCGCGCGGCCCGCGTGATCTCGCTGCGCGCGCCGTAGTTGAAGGCGATGATCAAGGTCAGGCGCGTATTCTCGCGCGTTAGTTCGCACGCCTCGTCGATGAGGGCCTGCATCTCGGGATCGATGTTCTCCCGCTCGCCGATCACGCGGACGCGCACGTTGTTCTGATGCAGCTCCGCGAGATCGCAGCGGATGAAGCGCTTCATCAGCCCCATCAGGTCGTCGATCTCGGCCTGCGGGCGCGACCAGTTTTCCGAGGAGAAGCTGTAGAGGGTGAGATAGGGGATAGAGAGATCGATCGCCGCCTTCACCGTGCGCCGCACCGCCTCCACGCCTGAGCGATGTCCGAGTGCGCGGGGCAATCCGCGCTCCGCCGCCCACCGACCGTTGCCGTCCATGATGATAGCGACGTGCCGAGGCATGATTGCTGCGCTGGGCGTCGCCTCGGAGGATATCGATCTGTCTGCCACGGGCATTCGAGCTTTGTTGCGGCTTCAGGTGGTCGGATCGTTGCGGCCAGCCCTGCGCCGAGGGCGCGGGCCGTACGTTCGGAACAGGGACACTAGAGCATTTTCGAGCGAAGTGGACACACGTTCATCGTAGAAAAATGCAGCAAAAAACAAACCATCGGGGCGCTGTCCGATCCGGCCGGGAAGCGGTCTGACCGGAAAACGTCCCAAAGGCCTGTTTCCTGGGGGCGCGTAGGGGAAGCACCGGAGTCTTCCGGGTGCTATCCAGCGCGCTCCGAGGCCGGATCATAGGCCGCTTCGACGGCCCACGTCAGTACCGGACGGCACATCGAGACCCGGGAAACTGTGCTTGCGGGCGCTACCGTGCCAGTTTCATCACTCTGGCACGGGAGCTCCAGTCTTCGTATGGAATTTGGAGAGTAAGTCACATCTTTATTGATGGGACGGAAGCAAACCGCCACTCAGACCTTGTGGATCTCGGCTTCCTTGGTCTGCAGCGTCTGGTCGATCTCCTTGATGAGCTTGTCGGTAAGCTCCTGCACCTTTGCGGAGTTCTTGTGGTGCTCGTCCTCGCTGATCTTGCCGTCCTTCTCGAGCTTCTTGAGAAGGTCCATGCCCTCGCGCCGCACGTTACGCACCGCCACGCGGTGGGCCTCGGCATATTTGTGAGCCTGCTTGGCGAGCTCCTGGCGCCGCTCGGCGGTGGGGGCGGGGATCGGCAGGCGGATGATCGTGCCGTCCACGACGGGGTTCACGCCGAGGTTGGCCTCACGGATCGCCTTGTCGACGGCCTGAAGGTTACTCTTGTCCCAGACCTGCACGGAGATCATGCGCGGCTCCGGCACCGTAACGGTCGCCACCTGATTGATCGGCATGCGCGCGCCGTACACGTTGACCTGCACGGGATCGAGCAGATGGGCGCTTGCGCGGCCGGTGCGCAGGCCTGCCAGCTCGCGCTTGAGAGCTTCGAGAGAAGCGCGCATCCGCGCCTCGATATCCTTGGGATCGAAAGTCGTGATCGACACCGGGGTGTTCTCCTTCTTGTCTTCGCCGGCCGGCGCAAACGCGCGCGAGCCTGGATCGGGACTGCTCGAGACCGGTCCGCGCCGCGGGGGTCTCTCGATCGGATGTGGCGCGGGGGCGCGTCTGAGATGCTCGATCCCGGAGACGGGCGCGCCCGGCCGTTTGAAACCGAGGTCCTTGCGGCTCAGTCGTGAATGACCGTCGCCCGTGCGGATCCCGTGAGCAGCTTGTTCAGATTGCCCGGCTCCTCGATGGAAAAGACAATTACCGGAAGATGATTGTCCCGGGCAAGGGCGATTGCCGCGCCGTCCATGACCCTTAGGTCGCGGGCGAGAACGTCGGAATAGGTGAGCCGCTCGAAGCGCTGGGCGTTGGGGTCCTTCTTGGGGTCCGCGGAGTAGACGCCATCCACCTGAGTAGCCTTGGCGACCGCATCGCAGCCCATCTCGATCGCCCGCAGCGTGGCGGCCGTATCGGTCGTGAAGAACGGATTGCCCGTTCCGGCAGCGAAAATGACAATTCTCTTTCGTTCGAGGTGGTAGAGCGCCCGGTGGCGCACATACGGCTCGCAGACCGTCGGCATCGTGATGGCCGAAAGAACCCGCGCCGGCGCGTTGGCCGCTTCCAGCGCGCTCTGAAGCGCGAGCGCGTTCATGACCGTGGCGAGCATGCCCATGTAGTCCGCCGTCGCGCGGTCCATGCCTTTGGCGGCGCCCTGCAAGCCCCGGAAGATATTGCCGCCGCCGACCACGACCGAGAGCTCGCATCCCGCCGCCAGCGCCTGCGACAGGTCGGCGGCCAGGCGGTCCACGACAGCCGTATCGAGACCGTATCCGTTGCGCCCCATCAGGGCTTCGCCGGATAGCTTGACCAGCAAGCGCTTATATTTCAGCGATCCACCATCCGTAGCCATGCGGGCCTCCGCAATCTCGAACCTTCTTCGTGTCGACGTGCGAGCGAGTTAGCGCGTTCCGGCCGAAAGCTCGACAGCCAAACGCGCGCACTCGCAAAAAAAAGCCGGCGCTCTCGCCGGCTTTTGATCTTGCTGCGGTCAGCCCGCTTTGGCTGCGCCGACCGTCTTCGCCACTTCCGCGGCGAAATCCTCGGCCTTTTTCTCGATGCCCTCGCCGAGGGCATAGCGCACGAAGCCCGCGACCTTGACGGGAGCGCCGACGTCCTTCTCCGCCGACTTCAGGATCTCGGCGACGGTCGCCTTGCCGTCGATGACGAACACCTGCTTCAGCAGAACGGACTGGTTGATGAACTCCTTCTGCAGGCGCCCTTCGCTTGCCTTGGCGAGGATCTCGTCCGACTTGCCGGCGTTCTTGGGCTCGGCCTTGGCCTGCTCGACGTAGATCGCGCGCTCACGCTCGATGGCTTCCTTCGGCAGGTCCTCGACGTTGACGACCATCGGATTAGAGGCGGCGATGTGCATGGCGAGCTGGCGTCCGAGCGCCATCAGGCTATCGGTGTCACCGGCGCTCTCGAGCGCGACGAGCACGCCGATCTTGCCCAGGCCGTCGGCGGCCTTGCTGTGCACGTAGTCGGCGACAACGCCTTCCTTGACGGAGAGCGCGGCCGTGCGGCGCAGAGCCATGTTCTCGCCGATCGTGGCGATGGCGTCCTTGATCTGCTGGTCGACGGTGGCCGACGTGCCGGGATAGGTGGCGGTAAGCAGCTTGCTGACATCGCCGTTGGCGGCTAGCGCCAGCGACGCGATGTTCTGCACCATCTCCTGGAACTGGGCATTGCGCGCGACGAAGTCGGTCTCGGAGTTGACCTCGACGACTGCGCCGGACTTGACCTTCGAGAGAACGCCGATGAGGCCCTGAGCCGCAACGCGGTCGGACTTCTTGGCAGCCTTCGAAAGGCCCTTCTTGCGCAGGAGATCGATCGCGGCTTCCATGTCGCCGTTGGTTTCGGTCAGCGCCTGCTTGCAATCCATCATGCCCGCGCCGGTCTTGTCGCGCAGCTCTTTGACGGTGGCGGCGGAAATCGTGCTCATGACTGCTCCTTTTTGCACCGGGCTCGCAGGGTGCGGTGTCTCTGGGGGTGCTTCGGAAAAGCGTGAAACGGCTTTTCGGTGCGAAGCACGTTCACTCGAGTGTTCGGGCCTTTGGCGTGCTTCGGCGAAGCGCGGGAAACGACCCGGTAAAATGCCAACCGGCGGGCCGAGGATCGGCCCGCGCGAGAGAAATCGATGCACGAGGCGGGAACCCCGCCTCGCGCTGACTTACCTGCCGTCTCAGGCGGCCGAAGCTTCGACGAGCTTCTTGGCCTGGCCGACCCAGCCTTCCTGCTCGATCTGGCCCTTGAGCTTCAGCTTGCGGTCGAGCGCCGAGAGGTTGTCGGCGTCGAGGTCGGCGATCTGCCAGAAGTGGAAGACGCCAGCGTCATTGAGCTTCTGCTCGATCTTGACCGTGATGCCGGTGATGCGCTTGAGGTCGTCGGCCTCGCCGCGCGGCCCGTCGATGCCGCGGAACACGGTGACGGCTACCAGATCCTCTGAGGGCGGCTCTGCCGAAGCGCCGATGTCGATGCCGGAAGAGCCCTGGCCCCGCTCGAGGCCGTCGAGAGCAGCGCGTGCGATCAGATCGCAGTAGAGCGTGATAGCGCGGCCGGCGTCGTCATTGCCCGGAACCGGGAAGTCGATGCCGTCGGGATCGCAGTTGGTGTCGACGATGGCGACGATCGGAATGCCGAGCTTGCGGGCTTCCTTGATCGCGATGCCTTCCTTGTTCGTGTCGATGACGAACAGGAGATCCGGCACGCCGCCCATGTCCTTGATGCCGCCGAGCGCCTGGTTGAGCTTGTCCCGCTCGCGCTGGATGTTCAGGATTTCCTTCTTGGTGCGGCCCTGCGGATCGGCCAGGATCTCGTCGAGCTGACGGAGACGGCGGATCGAGGTGGAGATCGTCTTCCAGTTGGTCAGCGTGCCGCCGAGCCAACGATGGTTGATGAAGTACTGAGCCGACTTCTTGGCGGCTTCAGCGATCGAATCCGAAGCCTGGCGCTTGGTGGCGACGAACAGCACGCGGCCGCCCGATGCGACCGTATCCGAGACCTTGTTCAGTGCCTGATGCAGCATCGGCACGGTCTGGGTGAGGTCGAGAATGTGGATGTTGTTGCGGGCGCCGTAGATGAAGGGCGCCATCTTGGGGTTCCAGCGGTGAGCCTGGTGACCGAAGTGCACGCCGGCTTCCAGAAGCTGGCGCATGTTGAATTGCGGCACGGACATGTGCGACGTATCCTTTTCCGGTTGATCCTCCGCGTACCCTGAGAAGAAAAATCAAGCTCGATCAACGAGTTGAAGTTTCCACCGGAGCGACCCTGCGGGGCTTTCAATCCGCAAGGCGCATGGAAGTACGCGTGTGAGATGGGGCGGCTTCTACTGTGCTTGACTTGAATTGGCAAGCCTTTCCCGAGAGAAGCGCCCATCGTAAGCTTGCTGACTGACGTGATGGGGGGAGCCTGAATGCGTATCCTGGCCTTTGTGGTGCTCGCCTTTGTGGTCGGCGCGGTTGCCGGGTGGGTCCTCTCCATGTGCGTCTACATTGCGCAAACCGAGTGGTTCGGCGTCCATGACCAGGACGGCGGGGGCGCCATGGCCTACGGCCTCATCATCGGCCCCGCCGTAGGCCTCGGGCTGGGCATCGTGCTCGCAGTGCTCACCGCGCTGCGGCTGACCAGCAGACCCAAGCAAGACGCCGCCCGCTGAAGCGAAGCAGCAACCCGCAGGATCGAGATGGACAAGCCCGTCACCGTGCGCGCCCTACAACTCGGGGAGCGGATCGATCTCAGGGGCCTCGAGCGTGAGGACACGTTCTCGACCAGCCCGTTGGCGTTCCGCACGCCCGAGGGGGGCGCCGTCGTCCTGTTCAAGAGCGGCACCGCTGTCTTCGTGGGTCTCACCCCGGTCGCCGAGGACGCGCTGATCGACAGTCTGGCGGGACGGATCGCCGAGCCCATCGAGGAGAGCGAGCGCGAAAGCGAAACTGCGCACCTCGTCGTCAAACCGGACGCCGACGACCTCGCAGGCCCCGCTGGCACGCTTCACATCCGAAGCCTGGACGCGAACCGTCTGGTGCTGATTGCGCAGGCGCTGGCGACGAGCGTGGCAATGGCCTACGACGAACGGCGCATCGCCCAGGCTTTCGAGCGCATCGCGCCCCTCGCCGAGCGTTTGAAGGGCGGGCGCTTGCCGGAGCAGCCGCAGGCCGAGCTTCTGCGCCAGATTGGCGATGCGCTCCTGATCCAGCAGCGCCTCGCCGGCCGTGTCGATCTCGATGAGAAACCCGACGTTCTCTGGGATCATCCGGAGCTGGAGCGGCTCTGGACTCGCCTGGTCGACGAGTACGATCTCACTGTGAGAAGCCGCGCGATCGCGCGCAAGCTCGAAGCCATTCAGGAAACCTCGGCGACACTCACCGATCTTGTGAGCACGCGCACCAGCCATCGCCTCGAATGGTACATCATCGCGCTCATCCTGCTCGAGGTCGTGCTCGGGCTGTACGACAGGATCTGGAAATAGCTGCCCCGGAGCGATCGCGGAGTATGGCGAGCGCGCGGAAGTCGCCCGCAGCGCGACGCGAGTTCAGTTCGGCTTTCTGGGATGAAGGGGCGGTCGTCTATGCGATCGCGGCGCAGCGCGCGAGTCTGCGGGATGTGCAGCGGCTTTCAATAGCGAGAAAGCAGCCTCGTCGGAGATGTCGGGAAATTGGGCCACGATAAATCGGGCCGTGTTGATGATGTTCCGGTCGGAAACCGGAGCGTGGTGCTGGGAGCTCTGTTTTATCGTTCGCCGCAAGGTCATTTGGCATCTATCCCGCCAGATGTGCACGAGCTGAGGTCGTGTCGCCATGCAATGTGCTATCGCAGCATGAGATTGACGCAGTAGCAATCAAACTTTGGATCAACAAACGAGCATGCATCTAAATTATATAGTGAAAATAGATAGTTAGATCTCGTGACGCAGTGCAAAAAAATAGTGCAAAATCCAGCCGCCGGGGAGCAAGTGTCCGTCTGGAAGCGTTCGATCGGCAGGCAGGAGAGGCTGCCTGCTTCGAGAGATTCGAATTGGAAAGGGACGCTACGCGGGATCCTCTGAAAACCCGATAGCGCTAGGATCGGTTTGATAAATACCGGTCTCCAGAAGGCCGACGATCGATCTCAGATCGAGCTTTGCGATTTCGATCGCCGCTGCCGTGCGGTTGATGACGTCGAGTTTCTTCAGGACTTGGCTCGAGTGAGCCTTCGCGGTCGATTCTGTGATTTCGAGTTCATGGGCGATTTGCTTGTTCAAATAGCCCTGATGGATCAGCTTCAAAACGCGCAGCTCCTGCCTCGATAGCGACATCACCTTTCTGATTGCGCCGTCGAGGTTGGGGCTCAGCTCGGTTTGTAGCCCCGGAGAGCCCCCTGGTATGACCTGGTCCCCGGCGAGAACGGAATGAATGGCCTCGACGAGAACCTTCTTGCTCTCAGCCTTTGAGACGAAGCCGGCTGCCCCGCAGAGCAGGGACGCGTGCACGAGGGAGTCGTGGTCGGAAGCCGATACGACGATGACCGGGAGGTTGGGAAAGCACACGCGCAGTTCGAGCAGGCCGGTGAGGCTCTGGCTGTCGGGGAGCCAGAGATCCAGAAGAGCAAGGTCGAACCGCTGGGATCCGGCCAGCACGCGCAAGGCCTCGGCGATCGTGTACGCACACGTGACCGACGTATTGTCCATGGAGCTGGTGACGGCGAGTTGGAGCGCCTCGGCGTAGATCGGATGATCTTCCACGATCAGAAGCTTCGTCGTCATTGCGGCGCAAGAACCTCGACGGAAAAAGCCTCCCGGAGCGGCTCGCCGGTCTCGAGTGCTGCGTTGGGCGCGTTCTGGATCAAGGTTTCCTCCTGGGAGATCGCGGAGAGGTCCCGACGCGCCGCGTCATCGGCGCAGTCATGGCCCCGGAGCATCCCGAAGCTAAGCCGAACTGGCTTGGCGCAATGGTGTGTGCGCACCGGAGGTTCGTGTCACCAGTCCCGCTGCGTGTGGCTGGCGGGATGTGTCTCAGTCCTGAGACAGAAAGGCCCCTCCCCGTGGGCCGGAGCGATCCCGAGGGGGATGTCTGGGATCTCGGAGTATTCGGACAATCCCGCGCGGCGCATGCGGCGGTAAAGCGTGGCGCGGCCGATGCCGAGCTCCCGCGCGGCCGCGGAAACATTGCCTTTTGTGCGCGCCAGCGCGCGGCGGAGCTCCGCCTGCTCGGCGATGCGCAGGCTCGACGCCTGGCTGCCGTCGCCGATCAGGTCTGCGGCGGGTCTTTCCAGCCAATCCGTGGTCAAGCCCAGGGCCTGGCGGGCCATGCGCGTTGCGCCCACCACCAGGTCGTAGCGGTCGACGGCCAGCAAAGCCGATGGGTATTGGCTTTGCGAGGGGATCATGAGGATGCGGCAGTTCGGAAATGCGGCGCGAAAAGCCGCGCATTCGATGCGATGCGCCGCGTCGGCAATGAGCGCGCTGACGAGAGGGGCCAGGCTCGCGATCACGTCATCGCGGCAGCAGGAGACGTCGAGCACAGCCGCCAGCCGCCCCGTATGGTCGAAAACGGGGCTGCTCATACAGCTCATTTCCGTGTTGCGCGCGCGGAAGTGGTGATTGCGGAGAATGGCGACGGGACGCTGCTCGGCCAGACATGTTCCGATGCCGTTGGTTCCTTCCTTCGCCTCGCTCCAGATTGCTCCCGTCCAAAGGCCCCAACCCGAGAAGATGTCATCGTCGGACGGCAGGCCGCGCCGATCGACGATCACCCCGTCGGTGTCGGTGAGGAGGACGCAGAAGCCCGATTGGCCGAGGGTTTCCAGCATCCGATCGATGACCGGGCCGGCGGCGCCTACCAGTATGCCGAGCCGCTCGCGAGCTTCGCGCAGCCCGGCTTCCTCGATCCTTTCCGGCGGAGAGGACGCTTCGGGATTGAGCTGATGGTAGAGCAGCGACCGGCGCCAGGACGCCGCCACGGCAGATTGGGTGGCACACGACGATAGCTCCACTGTCGCACGCACAACGTCCGCGTGTCGAATATGCGGGCCATTCCTCCCGGGCTTGTTCATTCTCAGTGCCCTGATTCTGCAGATAGGTGCCCCTGCGACATTAGATCTCACCCTTTGGTAGGGTGCAAGCTTCAATGACGGCCCGGGCTTGCTTTTTTGGGGGCCGCCAGGTCGGGGAAGAGGCTTTGGGAAGGGCGGTCTGGTTCCACGTCGGAGGGGGCGAGGGACCCCGAGCGTGCGGATCTTGGAGCAGGGCGCGCCGGCCTACTGGGTTGGCAGCTTCGTATTCATGATCGGTGTGGTTACGCCGTTCACGTGATAGCTGTGGCACAACAGGCAATCCTGACGCGCCATGCCACTGGTGTGGCAGCTCTGGCAGAGGTCCTTCTTCACCGCACCGAAGTTGGATGAGAAGGTGTGCGGATTGCCCTGCTCGTAGCTCTTGAGATAGGGGCGCTCCTTCTCGAGGTTGTGGCACGTGAGGCAGCCGCGTGACTCGACGCTGCCGAAATGCGGCTCATGGATGAAGGACGTGAAGCGTCCCTGCTTGCCCGCCGCCGACGCAGAAGAAAAATTGACGAGCCGTCCCTTGCCTTGGACGTTGTCGATGCTGTGGCACTTCGTGCAAGATCCCTGGGCGTCCTTGCCCGTGAGAGCATCGAAGACTGCCGTCGCGGGGCTCGCATTGCCCTTCGACGCGTGAGGGCCTGTCAGAACGAGCCACGAATAGACGAATTTGTCCTTGTGGCCCGTGGGGCGGTAGTAGATCGCGTAATCCTGTCGGTACCAGCCGCCATAGTCGGCCCAGCTCTCCGGATCGACATCGCTTGCGATGCTGATGACGGGCGCCGCGCCCTTTGGAGACGCCCCTGACCCGGAGGCCGGGCTTCCGGCTTCAGCGTCGGCACGTGCCTCGATGGCGGCCTCCTTGGATGCCGCGCGATCCGGCTTGGCGTCTCTGGCCTCGGCCTTTCCGTCTGCGCGTTCGGACTGCGCCGCTGCCACCGCGGGGCTCTTTGTGCCCGCTTTGATCGCGCGAAGCTCATCCTCCGTCGGGAACAGCAGATCGTCGGTTTGCTCGGTAGCTTTTCCTGGAGGCTCTTCGGCCGGAGGCTGTGCCTCCTTGGTGGCATCGGGCTTCGGCGCGGCGTCGGCGTTTCCGACGCCACCTTCCTTTAAGCTTGGTTTGTCTGCGCGATCCGGGTCGCCCGCGCGACGCACGTCATCGTTGCGATCTTCCTTTTCGGTCTTTCCGCTCGGCGGTTCGGCGTCGCCCGCCTGCTCCGCGTCCTTTCTGCGAGCCTCGATCGCGCGAGGTGTTCCGCTCGGCAAGAGCGAGCGCCCTTTGATGGGACCGCCGGTGTCCTCTCCGGATGCCCCATCGCTGCTGTCTTCCGGCCCGGCGTTCGTGGTGTAGGTCTTCACCTCCACGCCTTGGGGCTGGGCTGGTTTACTCCCGGAATCCTGCTGGCTGGGATTCTTAGCGGCCGGGGCCGCATCCTCCGAGGCCCGCGCCTCGCGTTCGGACGTTGCCCCGCCCGGGCTCGCGTCCTCGATCGTTGCGCTCCAGACGCTTTGCTTCTGATCGCGCGCCTGCGGCCGGTTCGCCATCTCCGTCGCGAGGTTGGGAAGCCACTGCTGTTGCGCGCTGACGATCACATCGCGCGGAATGCTTGCGGTGAGGTCGGTGACGAGACCGGGGGAGAGCGTCGCACCGCCGCCGATGTTGAATGTGCCGAGCACGTCCGAGGCTTTTCCCGAGATGAGAGCGTGGAACAGCCCCTTGATCTCCCACGCGAGCCTGGTCACGGCCCGGATCTGCTCATCGGTGGCGGCCGTCAGGTCCTGCAGGTTGAGGCTGTCCACCGCCTTGATCAACGCGCGGCCGTCCTCGTTCCGGCTGATCATCATTTTCATGAACGGCGTGAGATCGGCTTCGGACGCATCGGGCCATTCGCCGACCGAGGCTTTCTTCTTTTTGAGCGTCACGAGGTCGAGGCCGGGCACGCTGAGGAACGCGATGCCTTTTGGTCCGCTGGCCCGCTCCTTGCCGGCGATCTGGTCGAGATGACAGCCGGTGCAGGTTTGCTCGAAGGGCGCGACCGCCATCACGCGCTTGTCCTCCCGGCTGTTGTGGCAGGCCGAGCAGGTGTTGGGGATGCGCCGTGCCGGGGTCTTCTTCGCCACTTCCGGGAAATGCTTACCGAAATGTCCGGCATGATCGTAGATGATGCGTGAGCGCCTTTTGAACGGATAGGCTTCGAACTGCGGGTGGCGGCCGTCGAAGCTGTCGAACTTCACCACGTGGCAGGAGCGGCACTGCTCATTGGAGATCTTGGCGAGATCGAAATTGGCGCCCCGATGCTCCTGATGACAGGTCGCGCAAAAAAGCCCCCGTTCGACCACGTCATGGGTGGGAAAGGCGGCGGCCTGCGCGCGCGCCGCGTGCGGCTGAGGGGTTTGCCCTGCGATTTTGGTCAGCCGTCTCGTGCTCTGCTCCAGCACGTCGGCCGAAGCTCCATGCGCATTGAAGGCCGTGTCCGGCATTTTGTGGCAGGTGAGGCACGCCTTGCTGTCGGCAAGCGGATCGCCGGCGACGAGACCATGGACCCAGCTTAATTTGCTGTCGCCGTTCTTGGTGTGGCAGGCGCTGCATTTCTCGATGCCGCCGTGAGCGCTCGCAAGCGGCCCCGGCATGAAAAGCTGCGTCCCCTTGGAGAGCAGCAACGCCGCGCCCACGCAGACGACAGTCGCGAGCGCGAGCGCTTTGGCAATGCGATCGCGGGAAGCGCCGGGCGCCGCCTGTGCCTCTGACTTCAGCGGCCAAACCGAGCTGATCCAGTCGGGGCGCCACATCACCAGGCTCCCGATGAAAACGCGTACGCGACGAGGACGTGCAGCACCCCGAGAACCGTCAGCCCATAAGTGACGGGCACATGGAGGAACAGCCAGCCTTTGGTGAGCGAGAGATAGACACGGGCGAAATCGAGCCGGTCCTTCTCGACGACCAGACGCCTGATGGCACCCAGTTTCTCCTGGCCCTGCTGGCCTACATAGCGCGAGAGGGCGTCGATCTCGTCGGTCATCCGCCTGAGCGGACGCTGCGAGCCGACGAGATGGGCGAGCATGTTGCGCGGGCCCTGGAAGAAGGCGCTGAGATGGGTGGAGTAAAGATCCGCGATCCACGCATCATGCGGCAGTCCCGGCAAGGCGATTGCGGTCGCTGCCGGATCGGGTGTCGCGACGATGGCATAAACCTTCTGCGCGATCTCGGCGCGAAGGGCCGGGATGCGATCGTAGCTCACGCCCTCGTCCATATGGCCCTTCGCCTTCAACGACCAAGCGAGATAGGTGCCGAATATGCCGCTCAGCGTCACCAGCACGAAGCCCGCCCACAGCGCCCATTCGAAGCCGGTATCCGGCAGAGAAAAATCCGAATGCGAGATGAAGGCGGCGATTAGCAGATATCCGGCGAAGACATGGATCTTCCGCCAGCGCGTGGCGGATTTCGGCGGGAACGCGCCCCGTTTGATGGCGACGTGGAAGGAGAGCTGCAGCCCCATCCCGCCCGCCAGAATCCAGCCGTCGAGATAGCGCGGATCGCGCAGCCCGTTGCCATAGATCCACACGAGCCAGAACAGCGCGCCCGAGAGGGCCGCGATCAAAGCCCCCTGAACGATCTGGCTTGCGGGATATTTCGCCGGGCGGCGCCCGATGGCGTCAGGTGTCACGGCAGCACCTCAGGACTTACTCAAACGCGTGGCTCTGCTCCCAAAGGAATCAATTCGGCGGCTTTCTCGCTGTGCCCTTGTATTTGTCCGGCCCGGGGATGAGGCTATCGAGCCCCGTCATCGTGCTGCCGTCGTACTTCTCGGTAATGAGGACGAGTTGCTGCGAGACGCCGTCGGCTGCGGCGGTCAGGCGCCGCTCATTGTTCAGCCTCAGCCCGGCCGACTTGGAAAACTTGATGATCTCCGCGATCTCCGGCACGCCCGGCTCGGCCTGCGCTGCCGCGGTGAGTTGCTTGCGCGCGCGGTCGGCACGCTTGGCCATCTCGAAGGCGTAGAGCCATCTGACTTTCGCCCGGCCGATCCCGCGTAGCGCGGTCTCGAGCTCCACGCCGAGGCCAACGAGATAGAGCATCCGCCTGCGGGCCGCGCTGGCCGCCACGTTCTCTCTGCCCTTCGAATACCAGGTGTTGTGCCGGACCTCGCCCTGCGACCAGGACACCAGCTCGAAGTCGCTCCCGGACTTGTGCCCGCCTTTGTTGACGAGATCCTCTTGCGGCACCACGTGGCAGCCGTAGCAGTTCTTCGCAAGCAGGTAGAACGAGCGCGGCCGGATCATTCCCTTTGAATCGGAGAGCTTCCAGCGCTCCTTCTCCTCGGCCTTGCTTTCGAACAGAACGGTCTTGCCGCTGAACCCGCTGTGGACCTTGATCCAATCCTGCCCGGCGCTGTGGCAGGATTCGCAGGAGATGCCTGCGATCGGCTCCTCCCTGTTGGTCTTCTGCTGCGTCGTGAAGTGGCAGCTCTTGCACAAGTTGTCCGACTTGATGCGCCGCACGCCCATTTTATCGGCAATCTCGTTGGCCTTCGTGTCGCGCGGCAACTCGCGGAATGTTTTGAAATGATGCGTGCCTTTCCAGGCTTCGGCTTCTTCCTTGTGGCATTCCGCGCAGGCATTAGGCCCGACTGTCTTCGCTGGGTCGGACGCAGTTGCGCCCGCCGCGGCGAAGCCGAGAAGCATCAGCAAGCCGCAGACGAGAAGAACGGAAGACCGGACAGGCGAGCCAGCGCCGAACCGGATCGACCGAAGGCTATGCGCTCTGAGGACGATAATGACTTCTCACCCTTGCGTCGGCCAAACTTGCAGCCTCCATCGGCAGCTCCCGCGGAGTGCGGAAGCGATTGAGAGCGAGCCACCCGAATGTGCGGCTCAGCCCGCTTTGCGCGGACGCGCCGTCTGTGGTCGGCAGGAAAGGATCCGCATGGCAGGTCACACCGGCCGCAGCGGCGATGCCTTTGACGGAGCCCACCATCTCCGGCCCGCCGCAGGCGTAGATCACGTCGCTCGGCAGCAGGCGCGGCAGATAGTCCGTCGGCCGGCCTGGCTGAACCGCTGAGATCGGCGCCTCGAGCGTGCTGCACACAGGCACCACATGGACATTTGGGAAGCTCGCGAGCCGCACGAGAGCGGGAGCCATGTAGAGCGATCCCAGGGCGCGTCCTCCGGCGATGATCATCATCATGCGCGCTGGGTTCTCGCGAAGCGCGGCGACGGCAATCGACCAGATCGGCGCAAAGCCGGTGTTGGTTGCGACGAGCAGCAGCCGGCCATTCAGATTGGGCCGGAAGTGCGCCGAGCCGTAAGGTCCGGAAAGCGTCACCCGATGACCGGGCTTGATGCGCTTGCCGAGCGACGAGGTCACCAAGCCGTTGCTCATGCGCCGGACGTGAAACCAGATCGACGCGCCGCTTGCATCGCCGTGCAAGGGGTGGGTGATGCTGAATGGACGGCTCGGATATCCGTTGAAGCGCATCTGCACGTACTGTCCCGCGTGATAGGGAAGCGCGCGCTGGGTCCGTATGCCGACCTCGATCACCTCCGGCGAGAGGGGGCGCAACGAGCTCAGCACACCCTCGACCGTGCGAGCACCCGAAGGTTGCTTTTTCTCGATCACCACGTCGTCGACGATGCGGCACTGGCAGGCATGAACAATGCCAGCCTCGGAGCCCGCGCCACCGCTCACCTCGCCCGCGACCAGCCTGACGCAGCATGTGCCGCAATGGCCAGCTCGGCAGTCGTGAGGCAGGTTGACGCCATTGCTGAGCGCCGCATCCAGGAGAAGCTCGCCGTGGTGCGCGAGGAAGCATTGTCCGTTGATCGTGATTTGGTGACGTCGCGTCATTGTGCAGCCCCGGCAGGATTGAGGAGCGCGCTCCGAGAAACGTGTCAGGCGCAATGATTATAGGGATTTGCCTAAAGACCCATCGTGGTCGGAGAATGACATTTTGTTGGCGATATACGTCTATTTGCGGAAATGAAGATTTCAAGAATAACAAATAAAAAGAAACAGCAACGGCTGTTCATGTGTCAATTGTGGCGAAATATCGGTGCCATATGAATAAGCAGATTCGCAATAACGAATTGAGCGGCGCTTTTATTCCATGCAGGATTTTGAGCGTCCGCGCGGGCGTTTGCGATGCCCAGAGTGAACCGTGTTTTTGATGCTCCGGCATGCGATAGGTTTTATCATGGATGAACAGTGTTGTGTTCGTTCGGGCTCAAAGACAAAGCGAACAAAAAGCTTCTTGGAGTCAGGCGATCGCGCGGCATCTGCTCAGCGAATTGTTTTGTATGTGTCCTTCCGTTTTGGATGCTCGGATTGAACGTTGCGCGACGGTGGGTGGATGATCGTCTCAGTTTTTGCATTTTTCGCGTAATTTCTATTTTATTCGCAGCCTTATCGCCGACAATTTTCACGTACTAATTTTGGATCAGAAATTCCATGCGGCGGTCGGGCGCCGTTTTCGCGCAAGCGAGTTGAATTGGATGCTGCCCTGAAATTTATCGAGATGGTAAGGCGATGAAAAGATTGCCCGATGCTTCGATTGTTTCGTGCGTTCTCGCGAGCGCGATGCTGCTGAGCCCAGCAGTCCTGGCCCCGGCGATCCTCGGCCATGCTATGGCCGGATCAGCCGGAGCCGGGCCGGTGAAGACCGCGGAGACGCAGCGTGGAGCACCGCTCGCCCGAAGCGACAAGGCAGAAGCCAACGCGGCCGATGTGCGCACGCCACCCCAGGCGGCCAGCAAGGAGGATCAGAAGAGTAAGCTCAAGGCGGAGGAGAAATCCGTCAAGAAGGCCGATCTTGATAAGGCGAAGCCCGAGGGGCACGACAGCCTCCTCAACGACGAGACGCTCTATCCCACCGCCGCGCAATGCGGTGAATGCCACAAGCAGATTTACGAGGAGTGGGCGTCGTCACAGCACGCCTACGCGTCGATCTCGCCGATGTTCCACAAGTTCGAGCAAAAGTTCCAGGACTTGACCCAGGGCACGGTCGGCACCTTCTGCGTGCGCTGCCATCAGCAGGTCGGCACCCAGCTTGGCGAGAACCGTGAAACCCCGCTCTGGGCGCGCAGCCAGATATCGCGGGAAGGCGTGAGCTGCATCACTTGCCACCGCGTGAAGGAGCAATACGGCAAGGTCAACGGGGAGCGCCGCGTCGAGCCGGGCAAGATCTACGAGCCGGTCTATGGCAGCGGTGAGAAGAGCGTCATCAAAGACGTGCTGGCAAACAAGGAGACCTTCGCCGTCAAGACCAGCCCGAAGGGGCGCGGCAACGACATTCACAAAGGCATGATCACCAACGATCAGATCACCAAGTCGGAGTTCTGCGTGAGCTGCCATCAGGTGGCGGTCAATCTCGGGATCAAGCTCGAGATCGTCTGGGACCAGTATCGCGACAGCCCGGCGCGCAAAGCCGGCGTCACCTGCCAGGATTGCCACATGGGCAAGATGCCAGGAAAGCCCGAAGGCTATGCGACCGCGCCCTCCGCCATCGTCGGCGGCAAGGAGGTCAATCCGGGGCGCAAGCACGCCAACCATCGTTTCATCGGTCCGGGCTACTCCATCGCTCACCCCGGCGTCTTCCCGCACAACACTAAGGCGCAAGCGATCAGCATCAAGGATTGGCTGGAGTTCGACTGGCGTGCCGGATGGGGCACCTCGGAGTTCGAGGACAAGGTCGCCGACGGCAAGGTCAAGACCGCGTTCCCGAAGCGGTGGGCGGACGCGGCCGAGCGCGAGGACGCGCGCCAGATCATCGACGAGAATCTGAAGCGACTCGACGAGCGCGACGAGATCCGCCAGCAGGTGCTTGAAAACGGCAGCCACGTCGACGGCCCGAACATCGAGGGCACGCCAGCGGTCGGCAAGGATTTGGCGTTCTCCTACAAGATCAAGAACACCAACTCCGGCCATAACCTGCCGTCTGGATCGCTGGGTGCGCAGCCTCAGCTCTGGGTGAACGTCGCGCTCCTCGATCCCGATGGCCAGAACATCTGGGAGTCGGGCTATGTCGACAGCAACGGCGACATTGCCGACCTGCACAGCCTGGACGTCGCGGCAGGGCGCATCAAGACGGATCAGCAGTTGGTGCACTTCCAGACCAAGTTCCTGACCACCAACGTGAAGGGCACGGAGCGTGAGATGTACCTCCCGGTAAATTTCGACATCGATCCGCTGCCGCATCTGCGTCCGCCGGGTGTGCCGACCACCGTGCTCAACCATCCTCCGCTCGTGCGCATGGAGAACCGCTCGTTGCCGCCGTTGGCCGAGAAGGCGGCGCGCTACAAGGTGCCGGGCAACCTCATCACCAAGCCCGGCAAATACCGCCTGGCGTTCCGCATGCGCAGCCGCGCCGAGCCGATCTACTTCATGCGTTTCGTCGGCTCCACCAAGGAAATGGAGCAGAGCATGAACGAGCGCATCATGAACTTTCACGCCTACGCCGTGGAGTTCGAAGTGAAGGGCTAGCCCCGAGGGCCGGGCGTTTCGAATTGGGTGAGTTCAAAGACGCGCGTATCCAGCCTTGCTCCGCTGGTTAGTGCCACGGCGTGGAGTTCCACATGATGTGTATTGCGTACCGTGCGAGCACAACGATTGCCGGTGTCGTCCTGTCGGTGGGCGCTTATCTCGCCATATCCGGTGCGACGGCCGGTGAAAGCGCAGGCGGCGCCCAAGCGCAGGGATGGTCGACCGAAGTGTTGCCGCGGACCTCCTGGGTCGATGCCGGAGAAGGCCGCGCCGCTCCCCAGCACCTGGGCGCTGCGCCAGAGGAGGAAACTGCGGAGAAGAAGACCTCCGACAAGGCCCCCGGCAAAGCCAAGACCAAGACCGCAGCAAAAACCAAGGCCAAGGAAGATTTGTTCCGCCCCGATCCGCAATACGAAGGCGGCTACAATCCGCAAGGACAGGTCGACATCTATGGCGCGAAGAGTGCCGTCGAGCCCCCGCGCCCGCCGGTGGAGATCGGGCGTCAGCAGTACACCTCCGGAATTTATGACGAGAGCAGCACGCTCTTTGGCGCGAAGAACCCGCTTCTTCCCGGCCTTGCGGTTTACGGCGATTGGCGCACGGCGGTCGCCTACAACAACAATAACGGCAAGGACATCGCGCAGATCGCGACGCGTCTGAACCTCGACGTGGACTTCAAGATCACCGGCACCGAGCGCATTCACGCGTTCTTCACGCCGCTCCAGAAGGCAAACAAGGAGTTCACGCGCTTCGAGTTCGGCGGCGCCGACGGAAACGGAAAGTTCAACGACGAGCTCGACCTCAATCCGCAGACGCTGTTCTTCGAGGGAGACTTCGGCTCGATCTACTCCGGCCTCTCCGGCACGGAAGCGAGTTTCGATCTGCCGTTCACCGTGGGTCTCTTCCCGCTGTTCCTGCAGAACGGCATCTGGGCCAACGACGCAATCCTCGGCGGCGCCGTGAGCCTCCCCGCAAAGAACTCGGCGGCGCTCGGCCTCTCCAACTTCGACGTGACCTTCTTCGCGGCCTTCGACAACGTCGACAACGCGGGCCTCATCGGAAACGCGAAGGGCGACAACCACCTCGCCAACCTCTATGGCGTGACCGCTTTCATCGACGCCTTCGACGGTTACGTCGAAACGGGCTACGGCCTGATCCAGGGGCGTGACGAGCAGGAGGATCTTCTCACGCACTTCTTCACGGCCGCCTATACGCACCGCTACTACAACACGGTTTCGAATTCGACCCGCGTGTTCGCGAACTTTGGTGATGCTCCCAACGGAGAGAGCGATGGCGTCGCCGTCATTTCGGAAAACAGCCTGGTCACGGGCCTGCCGAGCACGCTTCTGCCCTACGCAAACTTCTTTGTCGGCTTCGGCAATCCGCAGCCTCTGGTAGACGGCAACGGCGCCGGCATCCTGAAGAACGTCGGTATCAACTTCGAGACCGATGCCCTCACCGGATACCCGAAACTCGACGACACCGGCTCCAACGCCTTCGGTGGCGCGCTCGGCTTGCAGTATCTGTTCAACCTCGACCAGCAACTCGTCTTCGAGGTGGCAATGGTGGAGCCGTTCGATAACGACGGTGTCGGCGCCAAGGACACGCAGTATGGCTTCGGCGTTCGCTATCAGATCCCGATCGATCGGGCCTGGCTGTTCCGCGCCGACGCAACCTATCAGATCCTCGAAGGCGAGGATGAAGACAACTTCGGCATCCGCGCCGAGGTCAGGAGAAAGTTCTGACAGGGGGAGGCCAGGCCATGACGTACACGAGTTTGTTCGCGAGGGGCGTGATGGCGTGTCTGCTGCTTGCGTGTCTCCTCGGAACGCCGCCGGTGATCTCGCCCGCGTCGGCCGGTCAATCCGGCGCGAAGGCGCGGGAGAGCAGGAGCTACGTTCTTGAAAGCAGGAGATACGCTCACAGGCGCGCTCCTGCCCCGCGCATCTGGTTGCCCGTGGGGCCGGCGTACATCTACTACGACTATCCCTACTACTACGCCCGCGGCCACTATCCGAAGCACATCGGCGGCTATGTCTACTACATCCCGAGATCCGGAGGCGGCTGCACCGAACGGAGCCGGAAGTGTGTCGCCAAGGCGGGCTATCACCGCGCCGCGTCGTGGCGCCAGAGGAGGGCTTGCGGATGTCGTTGACGCTCATCGGATGGCTTCTGATCGTCTCGTCCGTCGCCGTGTCGGCGCCGTTGATGGTCTCGCTGCTTACAAAAGGCTCGCGGAAAGAGCGGCTGGATCTCGCCTGGAGCGCGCTTCCGCAGGATATTCACGCGCGGCTCAAGCTGCGGAAGCTGAACACTGCGACCTCCGGAAGCCTCGTCGCGGCGGCAGCGGCATTCCTTGCCGTGGCTGGCATCGGCACAGCCACATCCTACGTGGCGAAGGGGCCTGAGCCCTCTCCCGCGGAGGAGAGCGATGGCGCAATCCTCGCGCGCCTCGACGACTACACCCGCTCCATCGGGCCTGTGCCGACGGCCTCGGCAGACACCTCGGCGTCGACGTCGGACAAGATGCTTCCAGATGTGAGCACCATGATCGAGCGGCTCGCGGCTCGGCTCGAGGCCGCGCCGGGCGACGTCCAGGGCTGGCGCATGCTCGGCTGGTCCTACTTCAACACCGGGCGTTATGCCGAGGCGGCAGGCGCCTATGCGCGGGCGGTAGAGCTTGATGCGAGTTCGGAGGAGCTGAAGCGGGCGCTGGACCAGGCGAAAACGAAAGCGTCCGAAAGCAACGGAGCGGAGATGAGAGCGTCTTCGCAGACGGCGCCCGAAGGCACGGGCAGCGGCACACCGGACGCCGGGAAGGAGCACGCGCCCGAAGCAAGGCCGTCGGGCGAGCAGGGCGCCGCCATCCGGTCCATGGTCGATGGCCTGGCGGAGCGACTGGAAAGCGCTCCGCGCGACATCGAGGGCTGGACACGCTTGATGCGCTCTCGCGTCGTGCTGGGCGAGAGGGAGGCCGCCACGGCGGCGTTCCGCAAGGCGCTCGAAGTCTTCAAGGACGACGCGACCGCATCCGGCCAGATCATGGCCGCGGCGGCTGAGCTTGGCTTGAAGACCGAATGAGCGTGCGCGCTCCTGTCGAAAAGACGGAGGTGGATATGAATTTCGAAGACATGGTCAAGCGACGCCTAGAGGCCCTTCACCGGGAAGGCCGCTATCGCGTCTTTGCGGACTTGAAACGCCGCCGCGGGTGCTTTCCGGTTGCAGACTATTTCGCGACGGAAGGGCCGCGTGAGGTCACGGTTTGGTGCTCCAACGATTATCTCGGCATGGCCCAGCACCCGGCGGTGTTGGCGGCCATGCACGAGGCGATCGACGTTGCTGGAGCCGGCTCCGGCGGCACGCGCAATATTTCAGGCACAACTCATTATCACGTCGAGCTCGAAAGTGAGCTGGCCGACCTCCACGGCAAGGAAGCGGCCCTTCTTTTCACATCGGCCTACGTCGCCAACGACGCGACGCTCTCGACCCTCGTCGCGCTCGTCCCCGGTACAGTCGTCTTCTCCGATGAGAAAAATCATGCCTCGATGATCGAGGGCATCCGCCGCGGGCGGGGCGAGAAGCAGATATTCCGCCACAACGACGTGGCCGATCTCGAAGCGAAGCTCAAAAAATTCCCGAAGGGCACGCCCAAGATCATTGCCTTCGAGAGCGTCTACTCCATGTATGGGCATATCGCGCCACTCGCGGAGGTCTGCGATCTCGCCGAGAAATACGGGGCGATGACCTATCTGGACGAGGTGCACGCCGTCGGTCTCTATGGCCCGCGTGGCGGCGGCATTGCCGAGCGCGACGGCGTGATGCACCGCATCGACGTCATCAACGGCACACTGGCCAAGGGATTCGGCGTGATGGGCGGCTACATCGCAGGCTCTCGCACGCTCTGCGATGCCATCCGCTCATTCGCCCCCGGGTTCATCTTCACGACCTCGCTTCCGCCCGCGATCGCGGCAGGCGCGCTCGCCTCCATCCGCCATTTGAAGAGCAGCACGATTGAGCGGGCCCGCCATCAGGAGCGGGTGCGGACGCTGAAGAGCGCGCTTCACGCCAGGCGCCTGCCTGTCATGGACAACCCGAGCCACATCGTGCCCGTGGTGGTCGGCTGCCCCGTTCACTGCAAGGCCGTGACGGATGCGCTCCTCCACCGTCACGGGATCTATGTGCAGCCGATCAACTATCCCACGGTGCCGAAGGGTACCGAGCGTATGCGCCTCACGCCGTCACCCGTGCACACCGACGAGCAGATGGCGTGTCTCGTCCATGCGCTCGAACAGCTCTGGGCCGCTTGCCCCGTGCCGAACGGCACCTACGCCCGTCTGGCGGCGGAGTAGGACCAGCGCCTCAAAGCCCCTCGGGAAGTTTCGACGCCATCATCTTGCGGCGATCGAACCGGCGGCCATCCGCGACAAAGGTTCCGTCGCCGACCGCGTGGATCATGCGCTTCTCCTTGCGCGTGGGATCGACGTAGGCTGCGACACCTTCCAGAACGACGATGTTGTGCTTGTCGACCAGGTCGACGACCTTGCACTCGATGTTGGCGAGGCACTCCTTGATCAAAGGCGCCTTGACCAGCTTGCCCGGTACGGCGGTCAGCTTGAACTTGGCGAACTTGTCGGTGTCCGTGCCGGAGCATGTCCCGATCCCGACGACCCGATCCAGCAGGTCCACAGCCGGAACGGCGATCACGCACTCCCGGGTTCGCTTCAACGCCGCGAAGGAATGGTTCCACGGACCGGTGGTGAGGGCGAATACCGGCGTGAAGTCCATCACCATGGTCCAGGAGATGGTCATCACATTGTTGGTGTCTCCGTCGCGGGTCGTCACGAGGACCACGGGGCCCGGCTCGATGAGGGTGAAAGCCCGGCTCAGCTTGAGCTGGCGCATGACGGATCTCCAGTCGGCCTGCTGCGGCCGCGGCCGATGATATCAAAGCCAGCCCCACTTTGCCGAGCGTCACGCGCATCTGCCGAGCGTGACGCCTCGACACCATGCCTGCGGCCTTGGGATTTTTCCTACGACAACGACGCGGCTATAGCTTTGAGCCCGCAAGCGTGGCTTGGTGCGTGATGTAAGGCTTGGAGAAGGGTGATGGAGACGCTCTACAGATCGCCATGGGCAGATCAGACGTGCGGAGAGCTCGCGTGGGGCGCCGCCGGGTGGGCGGTTGTCCTGGTGCCGCTGATCATGGCGGGTCTCTACGCAATCCTGCGTCTCTTCACGCGCAGGGACGTGAACCAGCTTCGCGTGCTCAACATCCTGTTCCTGGTGCTGTCGCCGGTCTTGCTGATCGCTGTGGTGTGGGTGTTCCTCACCACGCTGCACCAGCTCCAAAGCATCGAGGTATCGGACGGCCGTATGGTGGTGGACACGTGCACGGGCGCGAGTGCGGGGACGCGCGTGGTGGAAAAAGCTGGCGTTGCCGGGATCGTGCACCGCGTTGGGCAGAGTGGAGGGAAGTCGCCCAAGCCGCTGGATGAGATCGTGGTCAGCGTGAAGGATGAAGCTCCCGTGATCATCCCGGCCTGGGATTTCGGCAGAATGAACTTCACGGTGCTCCAGCGCCTCGTGCCACGCGAGCAGCTCGCCGCGTGGGCCAACGCCATGCGGGCGCGAGGCGAGACGCCGCCTCCCGAGATCGCCTGCCTCGTAACGGGAAGCGAAACGGATTGCGCAGCTCGCTAGCGCGACTTCTCCCCCGCCGCGCCTTCACGCACGCCCGAAAGCGTCTCCATCGGGTTGATGGCCTCGGGATCGAGCTTGAGGTCGATGACGAACGGCCTGTCCGCGTGGAGTGCAGCGCGGAAGACACCCTCGAAATCCGCGCCACGCGTCACCGTTTCGCCGTGCGCGCCGTGGCTCCTGGCAAGCGCGGCAAAATCGGGATTGACGATGCTGGTGCCATTGGGGCGCCCCGGATACGCGCGCTCCTGATGCATGCGGATGGTGCCATACATGCCGTTGTTGGCGATCAGGATCACCATCGGCAATCCATACTGGACCGCCGTGCCGAGCTCGTTGGAGGTCATCGCGAAGCAGCCGTCTCCTGCGAAGCAGACGACGGGTGCCTCCGGGTGCTCGAGCTTGGCCGCGATCGCTGCCGGAAGGCCGTAGCCCATTGTCCCCGACGTGGGCGCGAGCCCGCTGCGGAAGCGCTTGAACTCGAAATAGCGGTGCACCCATTGCGAGTAGTTGCCCGCGCCGTTGGTCACGAGCCCGCTTTCCGGCAACACGCGCGAAACCGTGGTGACGACGTCCTCCATTCGCACCGCTCCCGGCGTGGCGCGTGGCGCGAGGCTCGCTTCGTAAGCGGCCCTGAGATCGGATCTGAACCGGCTCCAGCGCCGCTCGGGAGGCGTGCCGCCTGCGGGGCCGCGCAGATTGGGCGCGAAGCCGGGCAGCGCTTCCGCGAAGGCTTCCGACGTTGCGGCGATGACGAGCGAGGCATCGCGATAGCCGAGAATGGCGCTGGGCTCCGGATGCACCTGCACGAACGTCTGCCCCGGCCCGCCGAGCAGCGAATAGCCGCCGGTCGCGATGTCGCCCAGTTCCGCGCCGATCGCGATCACGAGGTCGGCCGCGCGCAGCCCGTCCTTGAGCTTCCGGTCGGTCGTGAAACCGAGATGCCCCACGTAGCAGGGATGGCGGTTGTCCACGTAGTCCTGGCAGCGGAACGAGGATGCGATAGGGAGGTCGAAGGCCGCCGCGAAAGTCCCGATCGCGCGGCCCACGTCCGCACTCCAGCCAGGCCCGCCGACGACCAGAAGCGGCCGTTCGGCTGCTTCGAGGCGCTGGGCGAGCTCGCTCATGTCACGGGAGGTGGGGGCGCCGCCAGCAAGCGACGTGGGCGGAACGAGCGGCGCCGTGCTGGGGGACGACAGCACGTTCTCCGGCAGCCCGATCACCACAGGTCCCGGACGGCCCGACTGCGCTACGCGGAAGGCGCGCCCCACATATTCGGAGATCCGGTCCGCGGAGCGTATCACCGCCGTCCACTTGGCGATACCCGCGAACAGAGCCTCGATGTCGATCTCCTGGAACGGAGCCCGTTCTTCGAGCGGCGTCGTCGGCAGTCCGACGAACAGGATCATCGGGGTCGCATCCTGTTGCGCGACGTAGACCCCCGCCACGGCGTTGACGACGCCGGGCCCGCGCGTCGCAAATGCGATCCCGGGCCGGCCGGTGAGCTTGCCGGTCGCTTCCGCCATAAGCGCCGCGCCGCCCTCGTGACGGCAGATGATGGTTTGCATCGCGGGCATATCGTAGAGGCCGTCCAGCGCCGCCAGGAAGCTCTCGCCCGGAACCTCGAAGATGCGGGAGACACCATGGGCCGCGAGCTGATCGATCAGGATCTTTCCACCGTGCGCCATGAAGTTCCGCGGTCCGTTTGTTCGAGGTTTACCTTCACACATAGGACACACGAGCCGCCGGGGCTACCTCTTGCGGCGGCGCAGCTCGGCGAGCGGGCCGCGCGTGGGCTCGTTAGGTAAATACCGACGGTAAACAGGCGCGCAAATTATCCACACTGCGCTGTGGCCAAAGCGACGCTAGCCGCCTCCCGCATCCAGCCGGTATTCTGCTCTGGAACAGGAGAGGTGATGGCGGGGTCGATGAGAACGCTTGCGCAAGCGCTCGCGAGGACGGGCGGTCTGCTCGCCGTGGCGATTGCGCTGGGCGCGGGTGCGGCTGTGCCGGCCGCCGCCAAGCCGGACACGGCCCAGGACGCGCCTTCATCCGCCGCGTCGCCGCCCGAGCCGACGAAGCCGCTGCCCGAACGCGCGCGCGCCGTGCTCGAAGCCCATTGTCCGGCCTGCCGCGATCCCGCGAAGGGCGAGGGAGCGCCGCTCGACCTCGACGCGATCGCAGCTAACCCGCGTCTTGTGACGCCGAAGCGCCCCGATGCATCCCGCATCTATCAGCAACTCCTCGCACAACAGTCGCTGGCTTCGAGCCAGGCTAAGGAGCCCGTGCAACGGGAGGGCAACGGCAAGAAATCGGAGGCGGCAGGCACGGGCAAGGAGCCGGACGCAGAGACCGCCGCGCCGCCCGTTCCCGGTCCCGCTACGCCCGACGAGATCGAGACCGTCCGCGATTGGATCGAGAGCCTGCCTGCGCGCGACGAAGGATGCCGCGACCGGGCGGTGATCGGAAAAGCCGACATGGAAGCGCAGATCGACCGCTGGATGAAAGCGGCGGGTGAGGCAAAAGCCGCCGATACGCGCTTCGTTGCGCTGGCCCATCTCTGGAACGCGTGTACCACGCCCGCGCGCATGAAGGAGTTCCGCGAGGCCGCCACAACGTTCCTCCAGGCGCTGGCTCGCCGCAACGGAGCCATGGATATCGAGACGGTTGGCGAGGAAAGCGCCATCCTGACCTTCCGGCTGAGCGAGTTCCACCGGCCGGCGGACGAGGAGGACGTGCTGATCGATCCTCCGCCCACGGTCGTGAGCGGGGATGCAATCCCGATCGATTGGTTCGCAGCCCAGTTTCTCGGCAACGCGCGCCCGGGTGGCGCGCTCGAAAGAATGGTGAAGAGTTTTGATGGCGCCGCGCTCAGCGCGGCAGAAGAGCTCTCCCGCTCGTGGAACGGCGACGTGGATCTCTTGCGCGCCGCCGCCGAGCGTGGCCTCCCTCCGGCCGATCTCGCGAACACGCTCTCCAAGATGGAAGGCGATCTTCTCCTTCCGGCCCGGCGCCTTCTGCATGGCGTACTGACGCGTGCGGCCTGGAATCGCCTCGCGGCCGCTCTCGACGGCCGGCGTCCGACAGACGAGGCGGCAACCGCACCGGCGGCGGACGAGATCGACGTCGTGCTCTGGACCGACAAGCCGGCCTACAGGCCGCGCGACCTCGTCACCCTCAACGCCTCGGTCAGCACGGCGTGTCATCTCACGCTCATCAACGTGGACAAGGCGGGCAAGGCGATCGTGCTGTTTCCCAACGAGCTGGAGCCGGAAAATCTGGTGGCGCCCTCCGTCACGATCCAGGTTCCCGGCCACGACGCGGGCTATCAGCTCCGCTTCGACGAAAGCGGCGAGGAGGAGATCGTCGCCATCTGTCAGCGCAAACGGCGCGATCCGTTGGGCATCGCCTACGACTACGAAAAGCAGCGGTTCGCCGTGCTGGGAGACTGGCGCACCTTCCTTCGCACCGCCCCCGAGCGTGAGCGGGAGGTTCGCGCCCGCGAGGCCGCGGAGAATGCGCGCCGCACGAGGCGCAGGGGCCGGTCGGCGCCCGTCGCGCCGCCCGAGGCGGCCTCCGTCGATCCGGAGGGCCCCGCCATCGAAGGCCGCGCGGCCATTTATGTGCCCATTGCGCCCGCCGGAATGGCCAACCGTTGAGCGCTTCGCTCCGCGCCGAATTTTCAACAGCCGAATCGGATAATCGCAAAGGCTATGGTGGAACCGAGCCCTTCTTCCCTGGCTGACTGGCTTGCCGCGCTTCGTGAGGTTCTCACCGCGGCTGCGAGCGGCCTCGACCCCGCGTTGGTGGCCGGCGCCGCCGTCGTGCTGGCGGTGGTGCTGCTATGGATCGCGCTGGGGTTGAGACGCGCCTCCGAGGCCCACAAGCGTGAGGCGCTCGCCGCAGCCGAGTTCGCGGAGATCAAGGGGCGCCTCACCGCCATGAGCGAGATGACGGTGCGCCGCCAGTCGGAAGAAGCGCGTGCGCTCGACGAGCGTGTGGAGCAGGTGGCAGCCCGCCTCGGCAGCGCGCTCGATGGCGTGAGCCGCCGTCTGTCGGACAGCCTTGCCGAGACGCAGCGCCAGAACGGCGACACCGTGGCCCGCCTGTCTGAGCGGGTCGATACTCTGTCCCGGCACATGGCGCAGAGCCTCGATACGGTTTCGGCTCGGCTCGGCGACAATCTGGCGGAGGCGGGACGGCGCACCACCGAAACCCTCTCGACGCTGAACGAACGCCTCGCCGTCATTGCGGAAGCCAAGCAGAGCCTCGCCGATCTCTCGTCCGAGGTGGGCTCGCTCTCCGGCGTCCTCGCCAACAAGCAGGCGCGCGGCGCTTTCGGGCAGCTTCGCATGGAGACCATCATCCGCGATGCGCTGCCTGCCGGCGTCTACGAGTTCCAGGCCACGCTTTCCAACGGAAAGCGGCCGGATTGCGTGATCCGCCTGCCGAACACGCCTGCTGCCCTGGTCATCGATTCCAAGTTTCCCCTCGAAGGCTTCGAAGCCCTGCGCGTGGCCCGCGCTCCCGACGAGGTGAAGGCCGCCCGCGATGCCATCCGTGAAGCCGTCGGCCGCCATATCGACGACATCGCGGAGAAATATCTGATCCCGGGCGAAACCCAGGACACGGCGCTGATGTTCGTGCCCTCGGAATCGGTCTACGGCGATCTGCACGAGCATTTCGCCGACCTCGTCCAGCGCGCGCACCGGGCGCGTGTGGTGATCGTCGCGCCCAACATTCTCATGCTTGCGGTGCAAACCGTGCAAGCAGTTATCAAAGACGCCAAGATGCGGGATCAGGCCGGGCTCATCCAGCGCGAGGTGGGTCTGCTGCTGGCCGACGTGTCGCGCCTGGTCGAGCGCGTGTCGGAACTCGAGCGCCATTTCTCCTTGTCGGGCAAGGCGCTCGAGAAGGTCTCCGCCTCCGCGTCCCGCATCAGCGGCCGGGGCGAGCGCTTGGTTTCGCTCGACCTCGAGGACAAAGCTCTCGAAGGAGAAGCCGCCACCTCGTCCGCCGCACAGTTGACGCAGCGCGCATCCTAGATCAATGAAGCCATCGCATTGCCGGAATCCCGTCCTCTTGCATAGGTGTTGCGAAGCACGAGTCCGGACAAAATTTACCTGACTTATCTGGATCTAAGCCTCGTCGATGGGTGTCCGGATCCAGATACGTCTCCGATTGAGCCAAGGTGTCCCTTTGAAGGTTCAGAGGGATGCCGACTGACTGACCTTTCTCCGAGGAGGAAGGGATTTTTCGTTCTGTAGGTAGGCCATGGACAAGATCAATCAGCGTATTGCCGACGAATTGCGCGTTGCGGCCGGGCAGGTTGCCGCCGCCGTGACCCTTCTCGATGAAGGCGCGACGGTTCCCTTCATCGCCCGCTACCGTAAGGAGAAGACGGGCGGGCTCGACGATACGCAGCTCCGCACCCTGTCCGAGCGCCTTGTCTACCTGCGCGAACTCGAGGATCGCCGCGCTTCGATTTTGAAAAGCGTGGAGGAGCAGGGCAAGCTCACTCCGGAGCTCGCCCGCTCGCTCAACGCGGCCGGCACCAAGGTCGAGCTGGAGGATCTCTACGCTCCCTACAAGCCGAAGCGGCGCACCAAGGCGCAGATCGCGCGAGAAGCGGGTCTCGAGCCGCTGGCGGAAGCGCTGCTGGCCAATCCCGCGCTCGACCCCGTTGCAGAGGCCGAGAAATTCGTGGCGGCCGACAAGGGCGTGGCCGACCAGAAGGCAGCCCTCGACGGCGCCCGCCACATCCTGATCGAGCGCATCTCCGAACGCCCAGACATCGTTGGCGGTCTGCGCGAATGGGAATGGGGCGAAGGCACACTCACCTCCAAGGTGAAGAAGGCCAAGGAGACGGAAGGCGCGAAGTTCTCGGACTATTTCGACTTCGGCCAGGCCATCAAGGAGATGCCGAGCCACCGCGCGCTCGCCCTGCTTCGCGGCGTGAACGAGGGTGTCCTCGACATCGATCTCGACGTCGCGCACGACGAGACCAAGGCGCATCCCGCGGAGGCAAAGATCCGCGCGGCGTTCGGCATCGCCGACAAAGGCCGTCCTGCGGACGCCTGGCTAGGCGAGACGGTGCGGCTCGCCTGGAAAGCGCGCCTAGCCACCACCATCACGTCGGATCTGCTGACCCGTCTCAAGGAGCGCGCGGACTCCGAGGCCATCACCGTGTTCTCGTCGAACCTCAAGGATCTGCTGCTGGCCGCACCCGCGGGCCCCCGCGTCACCATGGGCCTCGATCCCGGCTTGCGCACGGGCGTGAAGGTCGCCGTCGTCGATCAGACCGGCAAGCTCGTCGACACCACGACAATTTATCCGCACGAGCCCAAGCGCGATTGGCAGGGCTCGCTGGCCGCGCTCGCGGCGCTCTGCGCCAAGCATAAGGTCGATCTCGTGAGCGTCGGCAACGGCACCGGCAGCCGCGAGACCGACAAGCTCGTCGCCGAGCTGATGAGCAAGATGCCTCAGCTCAAGCTCACCAAGGTCATGGTGTCCGAGGCTGGCGCCTCGGTCTATTCGGCCTCCGAGCTCGCCGCCAAGGAGTTTCCCGGTCTCGACGTCAGCTTGCGCGGCGCCGTTTCGATCGCGCGCCGCCTCCAGGATCCGCTGGCCGAGCTGGTCAAGATCGAGCCGAAGGCCATCGGCGTCGGCCAGTATCAGCACGACGTCGATCAGACCGGCCTTGCGCGCTCGCTCGACGCGGTCGTCGAGGATTGCGTGAACTCCGTCGGCGTCGACGTGAACACGGCCTCCGTTCCGCTGCTCACGCGCGTGTCCGGCCTTAACCAGACGCTCGCCGCCAACATCGTCGCCTTCCGTGACGAGCACGGCGCGTTCAAGACACGCGCCGCATTGAAGAAGGTGCCGCGCCTCGGGCCGAAGGCGTTCGAGCAGGCGGCGGGCTTCCTGCGCATCATGAACGGCACGAACCCGCTGGATGCCTCCGCCGTTCACCCCGAAGCCTACGAGGTGGTGGAGCGTATCGCCGAGAAGACGAAGCGCCCGCTCAAGGCCATGATCGGCGACCGCGCGTTCCTGAAATCGCTGCGTCCCGCAGAGTTCGCCGACGACAGCTTCGGCATTCCGACGGTGACCGACATCATCGCGGAACTCGAGAAACCCGGCCGCGACCCGCGTCCCGAGTTCAAGACCGCGACCTTTGCCGACGGCGTCGAGAAGATCTCGGATCTCAAGATCGGCATGCAACTCGAGGGCACGGTGACGAACGTCGCCGCTTTCGGTGCGTTCGTCGATATCGGCGTGCATCAGGATGGCCTCGTGCACATCTCGGAGCTGGCCGATCGGTTCGTGAAGGACCCGCGCGAGGTGGTGAAGGTGGGCGACGTCGTGAGCGTCCGCGTGAAGGAGGTGGACGCCGAGCGCAAGCGCATCGCGTTGACCATGCGCTCGGGCACAATCGACCGCAGCGCCGCGGCGGGTGCCGGCGCGCAGCGCCCCTCGGGAGCGTCCTCCCCGCAGGGTGGATCCCGGAACTTTTCCCCGCCCCCGCGCAAAAGCGCGGAGCCCGCAGGCGAGAGCGCCCTCGCTGCCGCCTTGCGCCGGGCTCAGGAGAGGAAATAGCGGCAATCGCACGGCGACGTTTTCATGATTGGCGCCCTGTCTCGGGTCAGCCGAATAACGTCATGAAAACGTCGCATAATCCTTTCTGCAGCAAGGGTCTTTACATCGCGGCCCATAGGCCCTAAATCCACTTTACGCACGGCGGCGATCTCGCTTCGCACGGCGCTTCTTTTCCAACCCGATTGTTGGTGGAGGTCCGTTGATATGGAGCGTTTTGCCTCAGCGGCTGATCTTGTCGCCGCACGTAAGCCGGAGCGTCCCGTTCTCTGTGCCCGTCCCCACGCCGCCGCCCGCGCGGCGCGCTGGTTCGTCGAAAATTTCGACGGAGACGTGGCTTATGCTTACAAAGCGAATAGCTCGGTCTTTCTGATCGGTGCCCTGTACGGTGCCGGCATCCGCCATTTCGACGTGGCGTCGCTGCCCGAGATCGAGGATGCGGCCACCATTCCCGGCGCCGAGCTGCATTTCATGCATCCCGTGAAGTCGCGCGAAGCGATCCGTCGCGCCTATCACCAGCACGGCGTCAGGAGCTTCTCGCTCGACACTGAGGACGAGCTGAAGAAGATCGTCGAGGAAACCGCGGGCGAAGATGGCACCGCGCGTGATCTCGCGCTGTTCGTGCGCGTGTCCGTGCCCGCCATAAACAGCCGCATTCCTCTCGAGCGGAAGTTCGGCACCGGCGGCCAGAAGGCCGCCCGCCTCCTGGTCAAGGCACGCCAGGTCGCAGCAGAGCTCGGCATCACCTTCCACGTCGGCTCGCAGACCATGACGCCGGACGCCTACGTCAACGCCCTTGCCGAGGTGCAGCGCCTCATCGGCAAGGCGGGCGTCGTCGTGGACCGGCTGGATGTCGGCGGCGGCTTCCCGTCGATCTATCCCGGCATGAAGCCTGCCCCGCTTGCGCGCTTCCTCCAGGCCATCCGTGAGAGCATCGACAAGCTTCCGGTGCGCGAGAATGTGCGCCTGATGTGCGAGCCCGGCCGTGCGCTCGTCGCCGAGGCCGAAAGCCTGATCGTGCGGGTGGAAGCCCGTCGCGGCAACGACCTCTTCATCAACGATGGCGGCTACGGCGTGCTGTTCGATGCGGCCCATCTCGGCTGGATCTATCCGGCTCGCCTGATCAACCGCGAGCCCGCAGGCGGCGAGGCGCCCATCTCCTACGAGCTGTGGGGACCTACCTGCGATTCCATCGACCACATGAAGGGTCCGTTCGTGCTGCCGGCCTGCATCAAGGAAGGCGACTATCTGGAGATCGGCAACGTGGGGGCCTACGGCCGCGCCATTGCCGGTGACTTCAACGGCTACGGCAAGTACGAGGAAGCGATCCTCGACGACGAGCCGATGATGACCATGTACGGCGAGGCCGACGCGGCCGCCGCTCTTCTGGGCTGATCACCTGGCTGCCTCTCTCCGTCTAAAGCCGGAGGGAGGCCCGCCTAAAGACAGTCTGTGCAACCCATAAAACTGAGCAAAACTCTGAACGCCGTGCGCGCGACGGCTCGGAATCGCACTACCTCGGTCCTGTGGATTAGGGGGATAACTCCATCATGGACGCAGATGCGGCCTTCGCGGTCATCCAGCGCGCGCTCGACGACTTCAACACCGAGATCGGTAAGGTTCGCGCTGAAACCGCGCAGACGGAGGAGACCATCGCTTCGCTCGAGTACGAGATGGAGCAGCTTCGCAAGGCCATCGCGGAGAATGCCCTCGACATGCCGGCCGCGCGGGCAAAGCCGGAAGCGCTCTCAGATGTCGAGATATTTTGCGAGAACGTCGGAAGTGGGCTGCGGCAGCGTTTCCTCGGCCGCGCGGCCTGAAGAATCCTCGGCCATGAGCTGATCCACGCGTGCAGAATCCGCCTCGATGTTATCGAGCAACGTCTGGGCGAGTTCGGCCCGCTCTTCAGGAGAGAGCTTGAGAGCGGTTATCAGGATTGCCTTGACGCGCTCGTTCATCAGCCACCTCGCGGCCTGCCGACTCATTCCGCGAGCCTAGCACGGCGTGCGCTGAATACGCGTATGCCTCATTCGGAGGCGGCTTGCCTCTGAACGCTCTTTAGCGCGTCCATCACGGGCGACGAGAACTCGCGGCGGTAGAGCACGAGGGTGACGAGCAGCGTGGCGCCGAGGAACAGCAGCGGATCGACCAGCCAGGCCATCAGCGGGATCGAAAAATAGTAGGCCCGCACGCCATTGTTGTAGGCCTCTCCGGCGAGCGCGGCCACGTCCCCGGCCGCCGCGATGTAGGTCTTGCGTTGCGGGCCGTCGTGATCGCGATCCGGCATGGCGCCCACGAGGATCGACAGCACGTTGTACTGCCAGGCGGACCACGTGAACTTGAAGAAGGCGTAGACGAAAACCAGGATCAGGATGAGCGCCTTCAGCTCCGCGAGCGCGGGATCGGAAGACCGCACGAACGGCAGGTGCGAGGTGAGCTCCGCCACTTTGCTCGCCGTGCCGAGCAGTGCCAGCAGGCCGCCGAGGATGAGCACGGTGGTGGAGGCAAAGAACAGCGCCCCACGCAGCAGGTTGCCGAGAAGCGTCGCATCCGCGACGTGGCTTTCGCGCTGGCCGATCCGCTCGATCCACTGATGGCGGAATTTTTTGACGAGAGACATCAGGCTCGGGCGGCGCGCATCCACATGCCGCGCGGCCCAGTGGTAGCCCGGCCAGCACACGAGAAACGTGGTGAAGGCCACAACGTCATAGAGCGTGATGCCGGTCATCATGTCGGATCCTGAGGGGTAGGACGCGGCTTTGCCGTGTGAAGGTCTGCGATCGCGGTCAGGCTGTATAGAGGGCCTGCGCGCGGCCGCATACTGCGACACGTGGGAAACGAGCTGCGACATGAAGACAAAGAAGTGCGACGGGAAAAGGATGTGACCGGCAAAGGATCGGGCCGGGACCCCGCAAACGGGACCCCGGCCCTTTTTTCTACTCCCGCACCGCGACGACGGAGCCGAGCGAGCTCCAGAAGGCCGCAAGGTTCTCAATGTCCTTGTCGGTCAGTGGTTTCGCCATCTCCACCATGGTCGGATCCGTCCGCACGTTCCCCGCGCGATAGGCGTTGAGTGCGGCCATGAGATAGTCGCGATCCTGGCCCGCAAGGTGCGGGATGCCCGGCACTTGGCTTCGGCCTTTCTCGCCGTGGCAGGCCATGCACACCTCCGCACGCTTCTGACCTGCGGCGATATCCGCAGATTGCGCGTTCGCGTCATGTGCGAGAGCGGTTTGTCCGATGAGTGCGAAAGCAAACGCGATCTTGATCTTTGCCGAAAACATGGGTTCCTCCAATTCCTATGCGAGTAGCGCGTTGCGGATCCAGATCGCGACGCCGTAGACGAAGAACACGCCGATCCACACCACGAGCACGGCGACTGCAGCCGTGCCGAGACGCGCGATCGGGGGCTCGGCGGTATAGGTGCCCTGCACACGGCCAGCGCGGTAGAGGAGCGCCAGGTAGTAGCCGCCAACCAGCCCGCCCACGCCGGCCAGCGTGGAGAAGAACAGGACAAGGGACGGCCAATCCGCATGGACCTTGTAGTCCGATGCGATGTAGCCGAAGGGCGTGAGGTAGGTGATGCGAACAACCTCTCGCCAGAAGGCGAGCAGCGCCAGAACGCCGAGGCCGATCCCGAGAAACGCATAGCCGTGAAGGCGCTGGTATCCCGCTGCCGTGAGGCCTGCCAGGACGAGAAGGAAGCCCGGCAAGAGCCAGCCCAGCGGTTGCTCCGAGAGCCCTGTAGCGGCGGGATGGTCGAGCTGCCACCACGACGCGAGAAGCGCGGAAACGGCCAGTCCCGGGACGGCGATGGTGCGGCCGAGCAGGCGGCCGAATGCGCGATACTCCGGCGTCTTGTCGGAACGCGTGGCGAAATAGTCCGCATACGCGATCAGATAGAGACCGACGGCCGGCGCCGACAGGCTCATGATGAACAAGTAGCGCGGCCATTCGATCGCATGCAGCTTCGAGCCGCTCGTATCGACGACCCCGCCCGGCGCATACCACTCCATCCACCTGTCAGGCAGGATCGCCTGATAGGCGAGCGCGTGCATGATCAGACCGTCCAGAATGAAGAGAGCCAGGCTCAGCACCGCATAGACGCCGATGTAGCGCTTCGCGCCCTCGTGGTTGCCCCAATAGAACGCGAACCACAGGCAATAGCCCGCGATCAGCGTGAAGATGAAGCCGATCGCCCACCCCGCCGATAGCACGTTGGAGGTGTACCACTGCGGATCGTAGATCACCTGCGTGAACAGCAGCGGCGCCACGCCGAGCACGATGAGAAGCGAGACGCCGACCTTGGCGACTTTCGTCATCGCGATCGACATCTGCTCCCAGTAGGGTCCGGCCTCGCGCTTGTAGAACGCGTAGATCGCAAGACCCGCCGCCCCGAGCGTGAGGTGGACGAAGGCGATGTGGAAGACCCAGGTCCCCACCGCGAGAACCTGGAAGAGCTGGGGCACGGCCGGCACTCCTGCCGGATCGCGCATCGTATTCATGATTGTGCCGATATCCATGATGTCACTCCTTGCTTGGCCCGGAGGCGGGCGCGATGTGCGCAACCGGCGTATCGCTCTCGGTCCCCGCCTGCGCCGCTGCATTCACGGTCGCGATGTAATGGGCAATCGCACCGATCTCCGGCTCTGGCAGATCGATGCGCGGCATGTAGGGAATGGCGCCGTGCTTCAGCGGTCCTCGCAGAAACGCGGCGATCAGGTCTTCGTCCGTCGAACGCCGGAACTTGTCGGGAATGCTCCGCAGAGGCGCTCCCGGATCGAGCGAATGACAGTTCGAGCAGGAGATCTTCGCGAGAAGCTCGCCCACCTCGTACCGGTTCTCGTCCGTCACCGTCCTCAGCCGATCGGGCACGAAGGGATGGAGCTTGAGCAGTCCCTTCTCCGCGATCGTCTCGACCTCTGCCACGATCTCCTTGCCCGGAACGTCGCGGGCGATCACCTGATTGCCGTAGATATACTGCCCGGCCACATAGGGCTTGCGCATACTCTCGCGCATGCGTTCTTCCGGCCAAACGCCGACGACGGCGATGAAGGTGAACACCGGTACCGCGATCCAGAGCCGAACGATCTGCGGTCTTGCCCATGCGGCGATCAGATAGAGCGACGCCACCGCGACGACGGCCATCATGCCGGCCGCGTAGGACGGCAGAAGGTGCGCCTTCAGCATCACGCGTGCGTTTTCGGGCAACGTCTGCAGATAGTAGAAGAACATCATCACGGAGAAGAGACCGCCGACCAGGCCGACCGGCGCCAGCATGCGGATGACGCCGTGCTTCAGCTCTCTGTCCTTCATGCCGGCCGCGACCATGAAACCGACGACGGCAGCCATGACGAGCATCGAGCCTGTCCTGACCCCGAGGTGGGCAAAGAAGTTGAGATTGTAGAAGGCGTCGTTCGTGGAGCCGGTCATGTACCAGGACTCCGAACCCGGCCACATCATGAACGAGAGGATGCCGACGATCAGCAACATTGTCGCCCACGAGGCGAGTGCGAAGGACCACGTGAGCTTGAGATGGGAAAGCGGATCGATCTTTCCGATGAGGTAGACGAGCGCGTAGACGCCGATCACCTCGACGGTGAAGTAAACCCACTCGGCCGCCCACACCCACACGAAGTTATGGATCAGGCCGCCGACGCCGCGCGGGCTCGCAACCGTGATGGCATACCAGATGCCGGGACCCGTGATGGAGCCGATGATGTAGGAGAAAACCAGCAGGAAAACGCCATACCGTTTGATGAAGGTCATCAACTGAGGCTGGTTGTCCCTGTAGGCTTTGGTTTCGAGTAGAGCGAAGAGAAAGGCCGCGCCGACCGACGTGTGTGAAGCCACAACGTGGATGACGCCGATGATACCCATGACCCAGGCCGTGCCGATGTAGGGCACGTAGAAGGTCGGGTACATGCCGAGCATGTCCATGAGCTGTTTCCTTTGTTTTTCAGGCAATAGGAGCTCTCCTGCGCACGCGCGTGCGTGCCAGTGCGCGCCGGCCTTGAGCCGGACGAACGGGAAGGAGAGGGAGAAACGCGCTCAGGCTCGGGGTGGTCCGCGCGGCCCCAGCACCGGCAATGCCGGATTGACGCCGATGGATGCGATGCGCGGGAAGTGCCGATTGACGGCAGCGCACCGAAGGGAAAGCCACGCGGAGCCGGACCGTGACGGCGGAAGGCCCGGCGCGGCGATCAGGCGGCACGCTTTGCAACTGCTCTTAGAGGCACCGGCACGGCCCGAGGTGTCTCCTTTGGTCAGACAGAGGACGGGTAGCGTGCCGTCCGGCATGGCAAACTCGGCCAGATCCGCGGCCGATGGCTGCGCTGGTCTATGCGCAAAGCCGATCGACAGGCTGGCCAGCGCATAGAGCACCAGCACCAGACAGCGCGCAGGTTTGACCCAGCCGGCTCGTCTCATGACGCGTCCGTCATGGCTATCCGCTCCGCGATCATGCGAAGAAATAGTAGTAGGCGAGGGGCGCCCAGACGAGCGTGGTCGTGATCAAGCCCTTGATGGTCTGGTATGCGATCCACGCCCAGAAAGCAGCCGACGTCGCCCGCCCGGCTCCTTGCCCGGCATGAGCGGCGGCCGCGCGGCCTCGGCGGCCGAGCGAAGCAAATCGCCGAAACATGATCGTTACATCCTCGCTGTTGATCGTCCCCGTCGCGCCGATGGCGCGCAGGTTCCTCACGGTGCGTACGGCCCTTTGGTGAGCAGGGCCCATCCCGGCCCGGTCTCGATGCGTAGCGGCACCGAATAGGGGCGCAGAGCGTCGACGAAGGCCGTCGAAAAGGCTTCCCGCTCGAACGGGGAGAGGTCGCGCGCGATCTCCACGCTCTGTTTCCGCAGCTTGAGGATCAGCCGCCGGCACCCAAAATCCGGATCGTCGCAGCGCAAGACGCTGAGGCCGTAGCACGGCAGATGTTGCTCGGTCATCGCGCTGCGAAATGCGAACCGTCGGATCGAAATGGTGCCATCCGCAACCTCGATCTCCTCGCGGCGGTGTCGCTGGCACAGCCTGAAAACATGAAGCACGAGAATGGCCCCCGCGACATCGAGGGAGACGAACATCGAAACCGGCCACCACCCGTGGGTGAGCGCCGGAAGCTGAATAGCGATGCCGAGCATAAGAAGCGCGGCGTAAAGGACGAGAGCGGCGTTGTCGCTCAGACTCTGGTGCGGCGTGATGATGAACGAAGCCGGAGCGCTCGCGCGCGCGGTACCGGCTTGCGAAGACGCAAGCGCATCCGGTGATGGCATGGTGGCCTCACGATCTATCCAATCCAAATCGGGATTGCGCGCAGGCATGGCGTGCCAGCACGCGCAAATGTGCGATCAGGCAGGAAGAGACGGAGGTGCGCGCGAGCGGATATTGAGCGGCTTGTTCTGGTCGCCCGGCGCGCGCAGGCGCGTCGGCAGAACGGCGGCAGGCGGCGCAGCATCATAGGTGAGGCTGTCGCTCTCTCCTGGCAGGAGGCCGGGCGCAGAGGTCAGAAGACACGCGTCGCAGACGGCTCCGGCATGGCGCTTGGCGGGCAGCGAGCCCGGCTCCGTGCTTCCTGTTCCGCAAATGACCGGAAGCGTGCCGTCTGGCAACGCATAGGCCGCGAGATCGGCCCCGGACGCCAATGCGAGCGGGCGATGCGCAAAGCCGACCGTCACCGCCGCCAGCACGTAGAATGCCAGCAGGAAGTGTCGGGCGATCATGTTTCTGCGCAAGCGTCGCATGGGCGCACGATCTGCAAGGTTGAGACACTGGTCAAGGCGATTAATCGTCGCGAGGATAAAGGATCATCTGCATTCAACCGTTTTTCGCCGCCGCACGCCGGGCGGCCTCTGCCGCCTTCACGAGGAACGGCGCGAACATCGCCGTCATCATGTCGAGGTTAACCCTGGACGCCTTGGCCGGTGAGCCGGAGTCGAAGGGAGGCGCGGGATCGTACTCGCCCATGAGCTGGACGCCTTCGGCGTATTGGCGGTCTCGCAGCTTGCCGACGAGGGTGAGCCCGAAATCGATGCCGGCGGTGACGCCGCCGCCCGTGATGCGATTGCGGTCTTCCACCACGCGGGCATCTATGGGCTCGGCGCCGAATTCGCGCAGAATTTCGCGCGTGGCCCAATGCGAGGTCGCCTTGTACCCCTTGAGAAGTCCCGCAGCGCCCAAAACCAGAGACCCCGTGCAGACGCTCGTCACGTATTTCGCACGCGAGCCTCGATCCTTGAGGAAAGCGATGGTCGCCTCGTCTTCGATGGCAGCAAGGGTCCCGTCGCTTCCGCCTGGAACGCAGATGATGTCGAGATCTGCCGGACACTCGTCGAACGTGACCGAAGGCATGAAGACGAGCTGTTGATCGCTCACGACCGGCTCTTTCGTTTTCGCCACGATATGCACCGTGGAGCCCATCAGGCTGGCCAGCATGTAATGCGGACCAACCATGTCGAGCGCGGTAAACTTCGGGTAGATCAAAAACGCGATCTGCTCCTTGCCGTACCAGGAGGCGGGCATCTCGTGCATGTCGCCGTGGGCCGATTGGGCGCCGCCGGCTTGCTCGGCCGCACCGGCGGTCGCGGGAAGCAAAGTGCTTCCCACGCCGCCGGCCAGCATCATCAGAACGTCTCGTTTGGAGAGCGGCATGTGGACCTCAATATTTGTAGACCAACGTGCCAAAGAACTGCCGGTCGGCACCGGGAGCCACCTGTCCGTCGAACCAGATGTACGGAACGAAGTAGTCTTCGTCCGTGAGGTTCTTCACGTTGAGGCTCGCAGCGAAGGTCTCGTTCTCGTAGCCGATTTTTGCGTCGATCGTGTAGTAAGAGCCGGTTTTGTAGATGTTGGCGGTGTCCACGTATGAGCCGGATGCCGCGTAGATGCCGGCACCCGCACTGAAGCCCTTGAGCGCGCCGTCGAATTCATAATTGACCCACAGCCTGCCGGAATGCTCTGGCACGCCGGGAGGCGTGGTGCCGGCCGGTACGACGCTGAATGACGTCGCGTCGAAAAAGTCGTCACTGAACTCGATGTCCGTGTAGCCGTAGTTTGCCAGCACGGACCAATTCCGGTTGGGCTGCCATAGCAAATCGAACTCGTAGCCACGCGACGACTGGTTCGTGAGGCTGGCAACACCCAGCGGGCCGGTAGCTGGCACGTTGCTGCGGTCGATTTCAAAATAGGCGGCGGTGCCGCTGAGCTGATTTCCGAAATTGAACTTGATGCCGACCTCGCGCTGCTCCGATTCTTCGGGCTTCGGTTCGAGAACCGCCTGCGAATAGCCCACCCAACGCATGCCCTCGCTGTAGCTGGCATAGACGGACAGGTCTCTTGTCAGATCGACCACCGCTCCGGCCCTCGGCAGAACCTTTGTTTCGTCGGTCCTGAAAGTCGTCGGTGTGGGCAAGCCCGTCATCGGGTCGAAGATGGCCCGCTCATTGTACTCGATGTCGATGTTGGCGAGCCGCGCTCCGGCAAGGAGGTGGACGCGATCGTAGATCGTCGACTGGAGCTGAACGTAAGCGCCCTTGGTGACGTAGGTGTTGTCGGCGTCGAAGGCAGGGAAGAACTCACCCGTTCCGGGGGCAGGATCCTTGTATGGAACCTGGAAGGAAGGGTTCTTCAGGTCGATGGCTGGAAATGGAGACGGCGGCACACAGGCAGGGAAAGGAGGCGCGCCGCCCAGGCATCCAAGGTAGCCCATCAGGCCAAGGGTATCGACAAACATGTAACCCTTGTCCGTGACATGGCTGTAGTCGGCACCGATGAGCGCGGTGTTCTTGGTTTCGCCGAGAGCAAATCTGGCCTGCAGGTTCGGATTGATCGTGAACTCTTCTTGCTGTTGACCCATCAAGACATTCAGCAAAGTCCACGTCGTCGGCCCGACATCGGGCGCGGCTGTCGTTGGCCCTTGCGAAGGTTGCACCGCATCCGTCTTGCTGTAGCGCGTCTTCACGTTGAAGGACCACACAGGATCGAACCTGTGATCCAAGCTGAGGGTAACTCCCTGTCGCTCGACGTCGGTGCGAGGGATGTTCGGATCGCCCGTGTACAAGCTCGGATCGATCCGGAAATCTCCAGCCACGGTGCCGACTGCCGGCAAGCCGGGATACGCCTGCTGCTTTGACTTCGCGAACGAGCCTTGAATAGTCAGCGTCGTGTCCGTCTTGTTGGTGATCGTAAGAGTAGGATCGATGGCATAGCGGTCGGACTCGAGGACATCGATGTAGCTGTCGGCGCCGCTGTACTCGCCGGTCAGCCGGAACAGAACAGTGCCATTCGATGTAATCGGCTGATTGATGTCGAAGAACGTACGGAGATAGTCGTGACTCCCTACGGCGATCCCGAATTCGCCGCCCGCGACATCAGTCGGCAGCTTCGAAATCAAGTTCACTGCGCCAGAAACGGGAGCGCCCGCGCCGCCGCCGTAGAGGATCGCGCTCGGTCCCTTGAGCACTTCGACACGCTCGATATTCGAGTAGGCATCGCGATGAGTATTGCCGAACAGAACGGGCATCCCATCGATCCACAGGTCGGCGCTGAAGCCTCTGATCTTGAAGGGCGACATCTCCGCGTTGCCGATGGCGCTGGGATGCGGGCCCTGCGTGTTCGAAACGTTCTGAAGCGCCTCACCGATGGACGTCGGGCGCTGATCGTCGAGCACGGCTTTCGGAATGACCTGGATCGCGTGGGGGATTTGCTCGATCGGCGTCGCGGTCTTGGTCGACGACATGGCCGAGAGCGCCTGGTAGCCGTACACCGGGCCTGCCGTGGTCAACGTCGTGCCGGGCGGAAGCTCCATGTCGGGAAAGTCGAGCGCCGGATTGTAGCTGCCGAGCGCGGTTGCGGGATCGCTCGCCTCGGCGGCCATCGGGGCCGAAGGCGCGGGCGCAGTCATGGCGGAAGACTGCGCGCTGCTCTTCTTGCTCGAGCTTGTCGCTTTTGCGCTTGGAGACGTCGTGACTTCCACAGGCGGGAGCTCGGCCGGCTTGTCTGGCGCTTGAGCGAGGACTTTCGCCGCCAGCGCGGCAAGCGCCAGCAGCGAGAGCACGAGGGCAAATAGGATCGATACGAAATTTCGATACAAGCGGTCGAGACGCGCCGCGTGAGGCAAGGCAGCCATGGATTTTGCTTTCGAGATGATCTGACGGGTCAGCGAGGCGCGCGCCGCTCGGACAAAAAGGCCGGCTCGGAACGCACGCTTCTGCTTCGGAGAACGTCGCTAGATCAGCTCGATGGGCGGGCCGCGTGCGGACGTGGCACCCGGCTTAGGCGTCTCGCGGAATATCGCCCGCGTGATGCGATAGGAAATCGACGCGTAGAGAGCCTGCGTCTCGAGGCGCGCTGGTTCGCTTGCAAGCGCCACGGCACCGAACGTTGCGTAGTCGCAGCGCTTTTCTTTCTGCGGCTCAGGGGGAAGCTGGTGTCCCTCGGAGTCGAGGGTGAGCGTCTCGGGGCCATACCCCGTACAGATAACGACGGTCACGGCGTCGGCGCTCTGTGCACGAACCAGCATGAAGCCGGACGGGAGCAGGGCGTTCACTGCTACCGCGATCGTGCACAGCAGTGTGATCAGGCGTTGTGCCATCTGACCGCCAATCGCGCCCCCCGAATGCGAGAGAGCCGACGGTAGGTTCGGGTAGGACCGCGAGCAACCCAATGCGAGCCACTCGGGGAATAATCTTGTCTGGCATGTTGCGAATTGGACACTTCAGAATTCGTCCGCCTACGGCAGGCGATCCAATTATTCACGTGAGAGCGCGGCACCAATTCATTCGGGAAATGTATGCACGTCGTCGTGCTCTGACTGCCACACTGCCTTGACTTTCGCCAAGGCGCGGGAAACCGAAGTTGCTATCGCTGATCTAGCACTGCATCTGTCACAAAAGCTCGATCCTCAGGACCCAGCGAAGCCGTGATCGTAAGGCGTGTCATCCATCTGCTCTTCCTGGCGGTGTTTGCCGCCCACGCTGTCGTGCCGGCGGGGTTCATGGTTGGCACCTCTGCCGATACGGGCTCTACGACGCTCGTGATCTGCACGGGCTATGGGCCGCAAATCGTGGCGGACGATCTCGGAGACAGCCAGGCTCCTCTTCAAAAGCAGAAGCGCGACGTCAAATCTTGCGATTTCGCGACGATGGGCGCTCTGGCTCTGCTCTCTGATGCGCCGTTCCGGCCAGCGTCCGAAGCGGAATTTTCCGCCGTTGTATACCGGATCACCCGGGATCTTTATTGGGCTACACCGAAGCCTGGCGCCGTCTCCGCGCGCGGCCCCCCTGCTGCGCTCCTAGCCGCTTAAGCGGACCCGCTTTTCCTCACATCGTCCTGACCCTTTCGGCTGCGTCCGCACAGTGCGCGTCTGCGCAAGCGGCGGCTGATAAACATCTCGAGTTGCATCATGACCAAGCTTCATCCGAGCCGCGCAAGCAAGGCCCTCGCGGTCAGCCTGCCATCCTTGTCCATCGTGTTCTCAGCATTTCCGCTCTGCTCGGCGACCGCGCAGGAAACCGGCGGTAAGCCTGTCGATCTCCCGCCCCTCGTCGTCGAGACGAACAAGGCGGCCAAGTCGAAGAAGGCTGCCGCCAGCAAAAATGCGCCCGCAACGGCCGTATCGCAGCCGGAGCAGCCGCCTACTGAGCCGCAGCGGTCTCCCTCCGACATTGCCAACGATCCGAAGGTCGGCACGGCACAGGCCGCCGCCGCAAAGCTTCAGATCCAGAACACGACTGGCAGCGCGCTGGGCCTGACGCCGGAGGAGACACCGGCTACCGTCAACATCGTGAGCCGGCGCGACATCGAGGAGAAGGGCGCACGCGGGCTGGTCGAGACGTTCCGTACCGTTCCGGGCGTCGTCGTCGGCAACAACCCGGGTGAGGTGGGAACGACGGTCACGCGCGGCTTCTACAAGGCGACGGGCTTCTCGGTGGACGGCTCGCGCACCGCCGACCCTGTTTTCCTGCCTCGCGATTACAGCTCCTTCCACTTCGAAAGGGTCGAAGTGCTGAAGGGACCGGCCTCGGTCGTCTCCGGCACCAGCGGACTGGCGGGCTCGTTCAACATCGTCACCAAGCAGGCGACCACCGAGCGGAGCTTCTCCGAAGCCATGGTGAGCTATGGAAGCTTCGACACCGTGCAAACCGGCATCGGCACCAACATCGTGCTGAGCCCCGACGCCGCCATCCGCTCCACCTTCACGTTTTCTGGCGCGAACGGCTACGTCGATGACACAGGAAGCGAGAAGTACGGCTTCACGAACAACATCCTGCTGAAGCCGACCGACGATCTGAAGATCACCGCGTCGGCCGACTACTTCAAGGATGACATATCGGCCTACTACGGAACGCCGCTCATCGACCGCAGCGTCGCGCGCAGGCCGACCGATGCGGTCTCGAGCCCCAACGGTCTCGTCCTCGACCGGAGCATTCGTTACAAGAACTACGATTTCGAAGACAGCGTGATGGAGTCCGAGAGCCTGTGGCTGCGTGGCGCCGCCGACTACAAGCTCTCCAGCAACTGGACCTTCAGAAACGAGCTCAACTACTACCACGCCGACCGCCTGTGGAAGGATGCCGACTTCTACACCTATTCGGCCGGCCTGATCACGCGCGGCACCAGCTACATCTCGCACGATCACGAGTTCTGGTCCGACCGGATGCTGCTCAGCTTCGATGGCTATGTGGGCGGCTTCCGCAATCGGTTCGCCGCTGGCGCCGAGTACATGGAGACCACGTTCGGATCGACACGCCGCTTCGGAAGCACGCCAGGCGTCGACATCTTCGATCCGGATCGGGGCACCTATCCGGCGGGCACGCTCGGGACGCAGCAGGCGACCGAGCACGTGACCAAAGCCGTGTTCGCGGAGAACGCGATCAACCTCACTCGTGAGTGGCTGGTCTCGGCCGGTATCCGCTATGAGACGATCGATCTCGATCGAACAATCTTCAATGAGGCGACGCGCGCGACGCAGCAGTTCGGCAACGATTTCGAGAGCACGACGTGGCGCATCGGAACGACCTATGAGATTGTCGAAGGAACCTCTCTCTTCGCACAGTATGCCGAGGCAGTCGTCCCCATCACAGCGCTGATGCTCTCGAGCTTCACCAACTCCCAGTTCGAGCTTTCGACTGGAACGTCGGCGGAAATCGGCATCAAGTCCAAGCTGTTCGACGGTCGGGTCACCACAACCGCCTCCGTGTACGAAATCACCCAGGACGACATCATCACGCGCAATCCCGCGAACCCGGCCGTTCCCGTGCAGGGAGGCAGCCAGCGCAGCCGCGGCATCGAAGCGGAGGCGGCAATCGACCTCACAAGCAGGTGGAACCTCGCCCTGTCGGGAACGCTGATCGATGCCGAGTTCACGGAGCTGCGGACTGCGAGCGCCGACCTCACCGGCAATCGCCCGCTCAACTCCGTGCCCTGGGCTTGGTCGGCGCTGACCACCTACCGGCTCGAGGGGCTGCCGGCGACGGTGGGCGCGCAGCTCTCCGGAGTAGGACCGTTCTACACCAGCAACGCGAACCTCTATGAGGCAAAGGAGCGGACGGTGCTGGATGCCTGGATCGCGTTCGATGTCGGGAGCGGCACGCTCGCGGTGCGCGGCAGAAACCTCACGAACGAGTTCTACGCCGAATGGGCGGATTACAACGAGACCTCGCTCTACGTTGCTCCTCCGCGCAGCTTCGATGTGACTTACAGCGTCAAATGGTGAGCAATCCCGGCGGTCCGCCCTTGTGACGGGCCGCCGATTTCAATCGAAGGCGAGCCCGATGTCATCATCCCATATGGCCCTCTATCGCTCGGTGTGGCGTTGGCATTTCTACGCGGGGATCTTCGTCGCGCCGTTCATGCTGATCCTTGCCGTCACCGGCGCGATCTATCTGTTCAACGACGAGATCAACGACGCGCTCCACGCCGACAAGCGCTTTGCCGTGGCGGAAGGTGCACCCGTTCCACTGAGCCGGGTGGCGCAAGGGGCCCTCGCAGCGTTCCCGGGCGGCACGGTCACGCGCATCGACACGCCGACAGCGCCCGGCCGCACCTATCAGGTGTTCGTGACCCCCTCGGAGGGCGAGCCGGTCCGCGTGTTTGTCGATCCCGCGAACGGACACGCGCTCGGCTCCTATGTGTATCCGAAGACGTTCATAGGCATCGCGGATCTTCTGCACGGCTCGTTGCTAATGGGAGATTTCGGCGATGGAATTGTCGAGCTCGCCGCCTGTTGGGGTATCATTCTCACCGTCACCGGCCTCTATCTCTGGTGGCCGCGCGGTCAGGTCCGGCTTCACCGCGTCTTGTTTCCCCAGTTCGGCCGCCAGGGCCGGAGCTTCTGGAAATCGCTCCATGCGTCGATGGGATTTTGGTCCGCGTTCCTCATTCTATTTCTGATTTTTTCGGGACTGCCCTGGGCCACCATTTGGGGTGACTTGTTCCGCCAGGCCACGAAGGCGGCGGGTATCGGATACCCCGATAGCGTTCGCGCGCACGGCGCCCCGGTCAGCACGTCGCAGACCGTGGGCGACGTCGTCGGTAAAGCGATGGCACCCTGGACGGTCGAGGGAATGCCTGCGCCGCAATCCGATCCGCACGCCGGTCATCATGCGGGGGGACCGAAATCGGAAGCGACCGGTCATGCCGCCATCGGCCTCGACGAGGTCGAGCGCATCATCGCCGCGCAAGAGATGCGCGATCCATACCGCCTCAGCTTTCCTAAGGATGCCACCGGTGTCTATTCCGCCTTCACCTATCCGGATCAGCCGGAGGGGCAGCGCACGCTTTACCTCGATCAATATACCGGGAAGGTGATCGGCGATGTGGCCTTCCGGGACTATGGGATTGCCGCAAAAGCGGCCGAGCTCGGCGTGCAGATCCACATGGGCAACTATTTCGGACGGCTCAACCAGATCGTCATGCTTGTGCCTTGCATCGGGATTGTCGTTCTCGCGATCACAGGGCCGTATATGTGGTGGCAGAGGCGGCCGAAGGGCGCGTTCGGTGCGCCGAAGGCCGTTTCGCCGACATCCATGAGGGCGGTCGCGCTGATCGTGCTGGCGCTCGGGCTCTTGTTTCCCCTCGCAGGTGCGTCTCTCGTGGTCGTCTTGGCCGGCGACTGGATGGCGGGCAAGGTGCTCGGTCGCGTGGCTTACTCAACCTGAAGCGGCGAAGGGGCAGTATGCCCTACGTCCCGCGCCTCGATCTTCTCGCGCGGCGACAGCGCGGACTTTCCCGTCCGTCGCGAGCAGCGGCGCGAAACGGGCGTCGGTAAGTTTCTAATTTTTCTGTCAAACCAGGTCGCAGAAGTTCCTCTGTTTCGGCGTCGCGGAGAAACCGCCTTTGCTCACGTGCATTGCCGCGACATTGGCATGCTTCAGAGCGTTCGACAGATCCTCTGTATCGCTGAACGAGTGCGTAGCATGCGCGGAGAGGTGCATGCTCCAGACCTCACCAAATTACATTTTGATCGATGTCACCGTAGCGGTTGATTGTCAGTCCTCCTGGTAAATTGCAAACTGGCGTTGCAGGTCGTTCCGCGCTGCAATGCACAATGGAGGTGAGGCCGTGGCAAACGACAAGAAAAGCGGCGTAGACCGCCGAAAGCTCATGATAGGCGGCGCCGGAGTTTTGAGCGCTGCGCTCGCGGCTTCAGGATACCCGCGGACGGCCATCGCGCAAAATGGTGATGCCAAGCCGGCGTCTCAAAAGACGCCTCACGCGAAGCGATCGACCAAGCCCAACATCCTGTTTGTTTTCACGGATCAGGAAAGATACCGCGCGAAGTGGCCGGCCAAGCTGAGCCTGCCGGGTCACGAGTGGCTGCAGAACAAGGGCGTGACTTTCCACAATCACTACTGTCCAGCCACGATGTGCACGTCCTCTCGCGCAGTGATGATGACGGGGCTGACGACGCCCGACAACGGCATGTTCGAGAATTGCGACATGAAGTATGTCGGCGATCTTTCACCGAAGATCCCGACGATCGGCCATCTCCTCGGTAGGCTCGGGTACTACACGGCTTACAAAGGTAAGTGGCACCTTAACCGGGACTTCGACAACAACGAGGAAAAGCTGCTCACCACCGAAATGCAGCAGTATGGCTTTTCGGATTATTTTGGCCCGGGTGACATCATTGGCCATACCCTGGGCGGCTATCAATTCGATCATCTGGTTGCGGGCAGCGCCATCTCCTGGATGCGTCGCAAGGGCCGCCCCCTCCAGGACGAGCAGAAGCCCTGGGCGCTGTTTGTCAGCTTGGTCAATCCGCATGACGTCATGTACTTCAACACGGATGCGCCCGGCGAGAACGTGCAGGATTCCGGCTACCTCATGAAGCACGCGGCGCGAGCGCCCGACCATCCGCTCTATCGCGCGACGTGGGATGAGCCGCTGCCGAAAAGTCTGCGCGAGCCGATGAACACGCCGGGGCGGCCGCAAGCCCACGGCGAGTTTCTCAAAATGTGGGACCATGTCCTCGGCCACATTCCCCTCGAAGAGGAGAGGTGGCGGCGGTTCAACGACTACTACATCAACTGCATACGCGCCGTGGACATGCAGCTTGCGAACATGTTCGCAGAGCTCGAAGCGCTCAGTATGGCCGACAACACCATCATTGTGTTCACGTCGGATCACGGAGAGGCGGGGGGCTCTCACGGCCTTCATGGCAAGGGGCCGTTTGCCTACCAGGAGACCATGCACCTGCCAATGTACATCGTGCATCCCGACGTCAAAGGCGGGCAGGATTGCAAGTCGCTCACGAGCCACATCGACTTCGTTCCAACTCTGCTTTCCATGGCAGGAGCGAGTTCCGAGCGTGCGAGCGAGGCTGCCGGCCGCGAACTTCCGGGCAAAGATTTCTCACCGGTATTCACGAACACCGCGCGCGCAGGCGTCAACGAAACGCGAGACGCGGTGTTATTCACCTATAGCGGTCTCGTCACCAACGACAGCGAGATCTTCCGCATCAACACCGAAGCGAAAGTAGCCGGAAAGAAGCCGATCGTGCAGCTGATCAGGGAAGGCTACATGCCTGACATGAAAAAGCGTGGCAGCGTGCGGACCATGTTCGACGGCCGTTACAAGTTCTCCCGCTATTTCTCCCCGCTCGAAAGAAACTCTCCCAAAAGCATCGACGAGCTCTTCAAGTGGAATGACGTCGAGATTTTCGATCTCGAGACGGATCCCGGCGAAGTGGTCAACATCGCCAACAAGAGGGATGCGCAGGGGGAACTGATCTCAGCGCTCAGCGGCAAGCTCGAAGGTGTCATCAAGGCCGAGATCGGCACCGACGACGGCCGCGAGATGCCCAATATCCCAACGGTGGATTGGACCATCGAACGGCCGGATCTCTAGAATGGGCTACCCCGTGCGAAGCAGAAAGTTCGGGGCGCCTTTTGACGGTACGACACGCGGCGCCCCCGGGGCTTTGGTGATGGGCGCCAGTAGGTCCAAAAAATCTCCCATAAGGGAGGTGTGCGTTAGCGCCGATCCGCTGGCGGATCGATAAGGCGCAGGATCAAGCCGAAAAAATGTAATTGAGCGAAGGGCATGGTGGGCGGTACTGGGATTGAACCAGTGACCCCACGCGTGTGAAGCGTGTGCTCTCCCGCTGAGCTAACCGCCCATCTCGGCAACGACTTTCCGGTCACGGGGACCAGGAAGCGACGTCATGCCGGACGTCGCGCGGGCTCTAGAGTGCTTCCGCAGGCCTGTAAAGCCAATTTCCGAAAAGAAGCACGAAAACAACGATCCTAGCGCCCGGCGCAGGAAGGCGCCCTTATGCGGGGTGTGCGCCCATCATGTCAAGGTGGGGCTGCGCATGCGCCGCAGTCAGGGGCTCAGCCGCCGTCTGTGGCGGCCTTCCGGATCAGGAAACGGTGCACGGGCCCGGAGGTCGTCTGCTCGATCAGGAGATGCCCCGTCGCCCGGCAGAAGACCGCGAAATCCTCGATGGAGCCGGGATCGGTCGCCAGAACCTCGAGCAGCGCCCCCGCGGGAAGCGTGGAGAGCGCCTTGCGCGCCTTGAGGATGGGGAGCGGGCAGGTGAGACCAGTCACGTCGAGGGATGTAGCGGCCGGACTGAGAGGCATGGCAGAGCGGTCCTTCTGAGTCCACGGCCGGAAAAATAGGTCATTCAAGGCATTGCTGCAACGCTGTGGGTGCCCCGGAGATCCTATCAAACCGGCGCATGAATCATGGAATAAGAGACCGATCGGCGGGCAAAATCGGCCCTTGCGAAGGCCGTCGCCGCAACGGATGGGGGAAGTCCGGCCGAGGCCGGCAAACGCATGGCCAACAACGACACACCGCGTCGCTCGTTCCTGTTCTCGTTCGGCCTCGATCGTCTCGGATTGTTCGCCCTCGAGGCCCCCTATTTTGCCGCCTTCCTCATCGCCATTCTGAGCGCGCTCGCGGTCCTCGGGATCTCGAAGCTGCGGGTGGACGACAGCCTCTCGGAGCTGTTCCGGACTGATACGGCGGAGTTCCGCAAATACGAGGAGATCGACCACCGCTTCCCGTCGAGCGAGTACGACGTGCTGGTCGTCGTGGAAGGCAAGGAGCTCCTTTCGCGCGAGAAGATCGAGAAGTTTCGCAACGCCGTCGTGGAGCTGCAGTTGACGGACGGCGTCGGCGGCCTGGTGTCGATGCTGTCCGCCCGCAATATTCCCGATGCCACAGGATATGCCCCGCCCGTGGTGCCCGACGAGCTGCCGCAGGACGAGGCCGAGTACGCAGCCGTGATGCGGGCGCTGGCCGAGAACGACATCGTCAAAGGCAAGTTCCTGTCGGATGACGGCGAGCTTGCACTGATCGTCATCGCGCTAGACCGAAAGATGGTGGAGGAGCGCACCGCGCGCACCGTGATCACCGGCATCAAGGAGGTCGTCGACAAAGAGCTCGAAGGCTCCGGGCTGGCGGCAAAGCTCACCGGCGCGCCGGTCATGCAACTCGAGATCCGCAACGCGGTCGAGCGTGACCGGCTCGTCTACAACGGTCTCGGTTTCGCGGTCGGCTTTGCCGTGGCCTATCTGTTCTTCCGGCGCCTCTCGCTCACGCTCATCGCGGTGCTTGGCCCAACGGTCGCCATCCTCTGGACCCTCGGCGTGCTGGGTGGCCTCGATTTCCGCTTGAACCTCTTCATCAATGTCATCACGCCTCTGATCCTGGTGTCGGGGTTCTCGGATTCCATGCATCTCGTGTTCGCGATCCGCCGGGACATTCTGGCTGGCGTCGATCGTATCGAGGCGGCACGCAACGCCGTGCGTGAGGTCGCGCCCGCTTGCCTGCTCACGGCCATGAACCAGGCCATTTCCATCGTCTCGTTCGCCTTTGCCGAGTCCGCCTTGATCCGCACGTTCGGCTTCGCGGCGCTGCTGGCGGTCGGAATCTCCTATACCGCCGTCGCGGTCGTCGTGCCGACGCTCGCCGCCATCTTCGTGCGCCGAGAGGCCCCCGCCGCCGTCGATCCGCACGAGCGGGAGGAGGGGGGCGTCGGTCTGCTGCAGCGTCTCAGCGAAGGCGTGATGGGTTACGTGGGCGATCGTCCGCGGGTGTTCGTGGCGCTGGGCCTGATCGCGGTGCTCGGAACCGGACACGCGTTCATGAGCCTGAAGCCCATGTACCGCCTCGCCGATCAGGTTCCGGACAAGGAGCAGGCGCTGGCCGCGACCGGCAGCCTCGACCAGAAGCTGACGGGTGCCAATCCCGTGCACGTGATGATCGAATGGAAAGGCGCCGGTCCCGAAGGCGCAGCCCCCGGTGCTCCCCCGCCCATCGCCCTGTACGACGTCGGCACGCTTGCCGTAATCGCTCAGGCGCACGACGTGCTGGAGAAGGAGGCGGGACTCGGCAATGTGTGGTCGCTGGAGAGCCTGCGGCGCTGGCTCCAGGATGCCGGAGACGCCAGCATCGAGAACATCCAGCGCTATGTGAAGCTCCTGCCGGAGCATCTCGTGCGCCGCTTCATCGCCGCCGACGAGAACGCCGTGCTCGTCACCGCGCGCCTTCCAGACATCGACTCGAGTGAGATCCTTCCCGTAGTGGAGAAGATCGACAGGGCGCTCGAGCCGGTTCGCCAGCAGCATCCAGGCTTCGAGATCTCGGTGACGGGACTTCCCGCCATCGCTGCGCGCAATTCGGCAACCCTCATCAGCGAGCTGACCTGGGGCCTGGTCGGCGACATCTTCCTCGTCTTCATCTTCCTGGGATTGGCGCTGCGCTCCCTGCTGGTCGGCGTGTCGAGCATCTTGCCGTCGCTGTTCCCGATCTTCACCACTGGCGCGCTGCTCTACTATTCGGGCCAGGGTCTCCAGTTCGCCTCCATCGTGGCCATCACCGTCGCGTTCTCGCTCGCCATCGACTCCACCATTCACTTCCTCAACCGCTTCCGGCTCGAGGAGGATCGTCAGCCGCCCGGCGACGCGGGCGCGCGCGCGGCCCTGACGCAGACGGCCCATCACATAGGTCCCGCCGTCATGCTGACAACCATCGTGCTCACGCTCGGTCTCGGCGTCACCATGCTGTCGGACCTGCCGTCGCTGCGCCTGTTCGGCCAGTTGGCCTCCGCTTGCCTTTTCGCGTCCCTCGTCGGTCAGCTCGTCATCCTGCCGGCGACCGTCTCTCTGTTCCGCCGCTACTTCCCTCGGAATCCATAAATCCACGCACTTGCGTAAAATCCCGATTGCCTCTCCCGGCGCGACTGGAATCCTGTTCTAATGATGGGATCGAATGCGCAGCTATCGCGTTCCAGCGACGAGGCGTGGTCGCCATGCCTCTATGCGATTAGAGGAGGCCGTCATGCCCAAGCCTTCGAAGAAGCTCGTCATCGTCATGGCCAACAGCGATCCTCGCAACGGCGAGGAGCTTGGTGCGCCGATTTTCCAGGCCGCCCTCGCCGCCGCCATGGGCTATGACGTCGAGGTGCTGTGCACAGGCACAGCAGGCAAGCTCATGAAGCGAGGCGTGGCCGAAGGACTGCACCTCAAGCCCGGCATGAACAAGAGCATCTATGACTTCATCCGCGAGGCACATGAGGCAGGCGTGCGTTTCTGCTGCTGCTCGCCCGCGCTCGACATGTTCGCGATCCACCACGAGGATCTGATCCCCGAGTGTGATCGCGTGGTCGGCGGAGCCGCGCTGATCGAGGCGGTGATGGAGACGGACGCCCGCGTGCTCACTTACTGAGGAGGCGCGTGCCTCACCAGTCCTCGCGCCACAGCGGATAGGCCATCGCGCCGCGCGGAATGATCACGACGCCGCTCGCATCGCGTCCGCCGCTCACGCCCAATTCGCCCGCGAACTTGTTGGCGATGTTGGCCTTGAGGCCCGCGTCGGCGTTGGCCGTGAAGTTGATCTTGTATTCGAAGCGTCCCACCGCGAGACGCACGATCTGGAACTGAAAGCGGTTCTCGTCGCTGCGCGGGTTGGAGGAGCCGAGGCACGAGCGGCGAAGCTGCTTGAGCTTGTCCTCGGGGTACTCGTAGATCGTGCCGGTGAAGGTGAGCGACACATCCGAGACGTAGGCTCCCTTGAACGAGGCGTTCAGGATGTTGGCCCACCCCGCAGAAAGGCCGAACGTCTTCTGATCGTGGGTCGAGAAGAGCGCCCCGTCGATGTTCTCCTCGAACCCATCCTTGTCGAACGGCGGACGGCAGCGCACCACGTTGAGCTTCAAGAGCTTTTCACCCGTGCGCTGGAACGTGCGCTTGTCGAAATGTCCGCGCGCGATGGTGCCCGGCGTGTAGGACGCCAGCGGAGGGCTCATCCGGTAGACATTGAGATTTTCTGAGATCGCGTCGGCGCGCGCACCCGTGGCGAGCGAAAAACACAACAAAAGAGCGCAAGCGCCCCATCGCGCACCACGCATGACATCACCCCCCGCAACACAACAAAACGGGGGCGATGTTAGTCGCCCCCGTGGAAGATGAGCAATCGGCAGCGAACGGATTTGTGATCCGGTGTGCTGCCTGCGCCACGAGCCTTACTCGGCGGCCTTCCAGACCAGCGTATCCGGGAAGATTTCCAGGAGGTTGGCCTTGCAGTAGTCCACGTCGGCATCGAAGTAGGTGCCATCGATGAAACGGATCTGCGTGCGCACCGTGCACTTGCCTTCGTCCGTTTCGAAGTCCAGCGTGACCTTGTCACCAGGCTCGATGCGGCTGGAAACCCAGTTCTCGCTCCACTCGCCTTCCTCCTGCGTGCGGAACTCGATCACGGGTGAGTTGCCCTTGTTTACAACCTCGAACTCCCAGCTCTTGTCTGCCGCGAAGGCCGGGCAGAATGCGGCGAATGCTCCGGCGAGGCCAAGAGCGAGCGCCGAACGTGCGAACGGGCGGATCATTAGATTTGCTCCGTGAGAGGGTTCAGTGTCACGGACGCGGGCTCTATCACGAGTCGGAAACGCCATCCGCAAGATGGGAAAATTACGGAGGTCAGTGTCCGCACTGTCACAGATCTGAACGATGCGGCGCAGCAAAAAGGGCCGCGTCTCCGCGGCCCTCTGCAACAGAAGTGTCGACCGCGTCAGTTGACGCGGCAGACCTCGACGAGGTTGTCCGAGAAGGTCGGCGCACGCCCGAGGCCGCACCATTCCTGCGACGAGATGCAATTGACGGACCCGTCCGAACGGTTGAGCGAGCGCCAGTATCCGAGCGTCGCGACCACCACGCCGTCCGGCACGTCGTCAGTCACGCGCGCGACGCCCTCGAAGTCGCCGCGGTCGTTGTAGACGCGGACGGGATCGCCTTCGCGGATGTCGCGCTTGGCGGCATCGCCCGGGCTCACCATCACGAACTGTTCGCCCTGTCCTTTGATCTTGTGCTTCTCGTTGGCGTAGCACGAGTTGAGGAACCCGTGGCTCTTGGGTGAGATGATGTTGAGCGAGTAGAGCTTGGCGCGCTCGGGGTTCGTCTCGGGCCGTTCGCGTGCCGGCACATAGCCCGGCAGCGGATCGACCGGCTCGCCCGACTGCTCGCCGTCGTACATCGCGCGGAACGGGCCCGCGACGAAGTTCTTTGCGTCGTGCAGCAGGAATTCGCACTTGCCTGACGGCGTCGGGAATTTGCCTTCTGCGTGGGGCGTGCGCGTATCCGCCGATCCCACGTCCACTTTGTAGTACCCGTGCGTCTTGAAGTACTCCATGTCGATGCCGCCCATCTTGGGATCGGCCCATTGGATGTACTCGGCGCAGAGCTCGCTATCCGTCATTTTGAAGACGGGATCGTCGAAGCCCATCTCCTTCGCGAGCAGTCTCCACATGTCGCTGGTCGGCTTGCACTCGCCCGGCGGATCGATCGCCTTCTGATTGTACGTAAAGTAGAAGTGCCCCCACGACCACATCATGTCCTCGGCTTCGCCCGCCATCGCGGCAGGCAGCACGATGTCGGCATACTTCGCCGTGTCGGTGAGGAAGTGCTCGGAGACCACCGTGAACAGGTCCTCGCGCTTGAGGCCCTCGACGATCTTGTTGGTTTCCGGCGCCTGGCTCACGGGATTCGTGCAGAACACGAACAGGCTCTTGATCGGCGGATCGAGCTGCATCTCGCCAGTGAGCGCCGCGCCGAGGCGCAGGTTGTTGACGACGCGCGTGCCCGGCTTGATCCAATCGGGGCGCGCAGCCTTCACCCAATCGACGGGGAAGTCCCACAGCGGCATCTGCAGAAGGCCGCCGCCCACGTGGCGCCAGGAGCCCACGAGCGCAGGGAGGCAGCAGGCGGCACGGATCGCCTGGCCGCCGCCCGCGCTGCGCTCGAGCGCGACGCCGAGACGGATCACGGAAGGTTGTGCCGTTGCGAACTCGCGGGCGAAGCGCGCGATATCCGCCGCCTTAACACCCGTGATCTTCTCCACGTATTCGGGCGTGAACTCTGCCGCCCGCTCGCGCAGCTCCGGATAGCCGTGCGTGTATTTGTCGACGTAGTCCTGATCGACGAGTCCCTGCTGGATGATGGAGTTGATGAAACCCATGGCGAGTGCGCCGTCCGTCCCGGGCTTCGGGCAGATGTGCCAGTCGCCGGCTTTCGCGGTGCGTGACTTGTAGGAATCGATGACCACGACTTTCGCGCCGCGCTTCTGCGCCTCGAGCACGAACGGCCAGTGATGGAGATTGGTGGAGATCGAGTTGCACGCCCAGATGACGATGTAGCGGGAGTGCACGAAGCTCTCCGGATCGACCGCGCCGGTCGGCCCCACGGTGAGCAGCCACGCCGTCGATGAGCCCGATGCGCAGAACGTCTTCTCGTTCACGGTAGAGCCGAGCTTGTTGAAGAATGGATCGCCCGAGTTGATGCCTTGCACGAGGCCCATGTTGCCGAGATAGCTATAGGGCATGATGGCCTGGCTGCCGTAGGTGGCGATGATTTCGCGCCAGCGTTTGCCGATCTCCGCGATGGCCTCGTCCCAGGTGATGCGTTCGAACTGCTTCGAGCCCTTGGGTCCCGAGCGGCGCAGCGGATAGAGCAGCCGGTCCGGGTTGACATGATGATCGTGGAAGTCCTTGAGTTTGACGCAGAGCCCGCCGCGCGTCATCGGATGGGATTTCTTGCCGCGAACCTCTACCAGCTTGCCGTCTTGCACGAGGTAATCCATCGAGCAGGTATCGGGACAATCGTGGGGGCAGGCTCCGTGAAACACTTCGGGCTTCAATTGCTCGTTCATTCTGCGTCCTCCGTCGCAATTTTTTTTGGATCCGGTCGTTCGAACCCCTCTTCCGGAGGGCGCCGGTCTCTGTTCTTGTGGTGCGACACTCTGACATCGGGCGCGGAAACCATCAACCATCTTGTTTAGGATGTGAAAAAGATAAAAAAGTCTGCGTATTCAATGAGAAATGCCGCGATCATCATCTCGTAATGCCTCTAAAGATATAGCGGATGTCGTCTGAGCTCTTTCCCGGGAGACGTGTTCTCTGGATGCCGTTGCAGGTGCCGTGGACGCCGCCCACAGAGGCGGCCGTCTTGTGCTGCGCTGCAATGTCGGCGGCACTCGCGTTCACCTGCGCGCAGCATGCAGATCCGTTCGACTGCGCGGACAGTCTCATCGTCTATAACGAGACGTTCGACGAGTTCGGTCTTGTCGTGCATGACGGCGGCGCGTCCTACGTGCTGATCGCTTGCGGCCCGTGGTGCGGGGTGCGCCTGCCGGAAAGTCAGCGCGATCGCTGGTTCGAGGAGACGGAGGCCAAGGGCTACACGGACGAGACCCTGCCGCCCGAATACCTCACGGGCGCTTGGCGCCGGCGCACATGAGGCTTAGAGCCCAGGTTTGCCGTGTGCACCTCTCTGCAATTGGCCCCTGGATGGCCGCCTCCAAGGGCAGCCGTGACGCACCGCGGAGAGATCAGTCTACGGCGCGCAAACCGGCCGAAGCGCAACTGCCTTCGCTTCGACGCGCCTGGATCCCGCCTCTGCCGGGATGACGCCGCGTGTGCGCTGAGCCGGTTGTCCCAAAGCCTCCGTCACTCCGGCGAAGGCTGGAGTCCAGCCGCGTGACCGCATATCGCCGCTCCGCGATCGGGGAGTGGCGCGCTAGCGCATTTTCCGACCAAGTGGATGCCAGTTCGTCTCAAGAAAATGCGGCAAATCAAAAATATAGAGCGCGCGATCCGGCTCCATCCGATCGTAATCGCCCTAGGGCGCGCACGAGCCGTCGGTAAGATGGAGGCTCCCGCTCGGATCCGCCACCACGTCGCCATCGAGATAGGCAGGGCCCACCGGCACCTTCCCGAAGCCGCCCGGGATATCGAGCACATAGGTGGGCATCGCGAGCCCCGATAGGCGCTGGCGCAAACCGCGCATCAACGCTTGCCCCTCGGCCACGCTGGTCCGGAAATGCGACGTCCCGGGCGCCAGGTCGCCGTGATGCAGATAGTAGGGCTTCACGCGGGCTTCCACGAAGGCGCGCATGAGCGCTTCGAGCGTCTCGACGGTATCGTTGACGCCGCGCAGCAGCACCGACTGGCTGACGAGTGGAATGCCCGCATCGACGAGCCGCGCGATGGCGTCGCGCGCCGCGCCGGTCAGCTCGCGCGGATGATTGGCGTGCAGCGCGACGTAGACCGTTTTTCTCGTTTCGCGAAGCGCGGCGACCAGCTCCGCAGTCACCCGCTCCGGCGCCACCACCGGCACGCGCGTGTGCCAGCGCACGATCTTCACGTGATCGATCGCGGAGAGCGCCAGCGTGATCGCCTCGATGCGCCGCGGGCTCATCACGAACGGATCGCCGCCGGTGAGGATCACCTCCCAGATTTCGGGATGCGCGCGGATGTAGGCGAGTGCGTCGTCGATTTCCTCCTGGGAGAGATTGGCCTCGGCTGCCGGGCCCACCATCTCGCGGCGGAAGCAGAAACGGCAATAGACCGGGCACACGCCGACGATCTTGAGCAGCACGCGATCGGGGTAGCGATGCACGATCCCCTTCACCGGGCTCTTTGCGTGATCGCCGATGGGATCGGCACGCTCCTCCGGCCGCGTATCCAGCTCGCGAACATCGGGCACGAACTGCAGCGCGATCGGATCCAGAGGCGCCTTGGCGTCGATCAGCTCGGCGACAGCGGGCGTGAGGGCGATGGCATAGCGCGCGCCAACGCGGGCGAGATCGGCCTCCGCCTCGGCGGGCGCTAGCCCGGCCTCCACGAGGTCCGTTGCCGTCCGGAGAGTGTGACGCAACCGGGTCATGCGGGCGGCCATGTCAGCGGCGGCCAGCTTGCCGTGTCGTGATCGGGATGCTGGCGCGTGGTGAGCTTGGCGAGATCTTCCGCCGTTCGATCTTCCGCGGTCGAGTGGGCGGGCAGTGAAGGCAGTCCGTCGAACCACGAGAGCTTGCTCTCGATGCCCACCTGCTCCGAGGGCGGCGCCTCCTCCGGATTGTCCAGCGAGCCGATCGCGATGTCATAACTCTGCCAGCCGTCCTCCTGCATGTAGAGCGGGGTGCCGCACTCCTTGCAGAAGCCGCGCGCGACACGCGGCGAGGAGCGGAACTCGGCGGGCCGGCCGCGTGTCCACGAGAGCGCAGCGATCTCCACTGACACAAGCGCGGCGCCCCAGGAGCCGAACGCCTTCTGGCACATGCGGCAATGACAGATGCCCGCGCGGCCGAGCGGTCCGTCGATGCGGTAGCGCACCGCGCCGCACTGGCACCCGCCGCTATGGGCCTCGCTCATGGGTCTCTCCGTGGCTACCCCGCGCCTGATGGAGCCGGGAAACCCTACTTGCTCTCATCGGCGAGCGGTGTCCAGATCACCTGATCCACCTGCGTCGCTCCGGCCGCGAGCATGACGAGACGCTCGAAGCCGAGCGCGCAGCCGGACGTGGGCGGCATGTGTGGAAGCGCCGCCAGGAAATCCTCATCCAACGGATAGCGCTCGCCGTAGATCCGCGCCTTCTCGTCCATCTCGTGCGCGAGGCGGCGGCGCTGCTCGCTCGCGTCGCCGAGCTCGCCAAAGCCGTTCGCGAGCTCCACACCCGAGACGTAGAGCTCAAACCGCTCCGCCACTTCCGGACGATCCGGAACGGTGCGCGCGAGGGCGGCTTCCGGCGCGGGATACTCGGCAAGGATCGTCGGGCGCGGAGAACCCAGCACCGGCTCGATCTTCTCGACGAGCACGCGTGAGAAGATGTCCGGCCAGGTGTCGTCCGGCGCGATGCGGATGCCGGCGGCCTGCGCGCGCTCTGCCAGAGCATCGCGATCGGGTTTGCCGCCGCGGCAGGTGTCGAGCAGGGCGAAACCCGCATAGCGCTGAAACGCTTCGTCGAGCGTGATGCGGTCGAGGCCCGCACCAATCGCGGCATCGCGTCCGCGGAACGTCCAGGCGGCATTCTGAGAGATTTCCGCGGCAAGCGAGAGGATAGTCGCGCAATCGTCCCACAAGGCCGTGTACGGCGCGCCCGCCCTGTACCATTCGAGCATCGTGAACTCGGGGCTGTGAAGCGCCCCGCGCTCGCGGTTCCGGTAAACGGAGGCGAAGGCGAAGATCTTGTCCTCGCCCGCCGCCAGAAGCTTCTTCATGGCGAATTCGGGCGAGGTGTGCAGGTAGAGCCGCCGCCGGTCGAGTGCGGTGCCGATCTGCTCCGTGGCGAAGGCGTGCAGATGCGTCTCGTTGCCGGGCGACACGGCGAGCGCCAGCGGATCGACCTCCACGAAGCCTTGCGCCTCGAACCAAGCCCGGATCGCGGCCTTGATGCGATTGCGCAAAATGAGCCATGGCCGGCGGTCCCGGTGGCGATCGTGATCCCACCAGGGGGAGGGGGCGGACATGGTCTGGCAATCCTCGAAATGGGGCGCATCGCAGGATGACGCGCCGGCACCATATCGAGGCGGGAAGGGTCCCCTCAAGCCGATTTCCGGAAAGGTGTGTTTGTTGGGTTCCGGCCACCTTGCGGCTGTGGTGAAGCCCTGATTAACCTTCGCCGGCAGGGCGGGCCGCAACCGAAGGGGGATCGCATGACCGCTACCCAATCCGACACCGCGACACTGACCGCGACGCTCGACGCGCCGACCTTGTGGGCCGCAGCCTTCACCCTCGTGTTCGCCGTGGCGGCGGGCGTGGGGCTGAGCGCGCTTCCGCAGGAGGGCAATCTCGGAGGTGCGCTCGATGCCCTCAAGAACCTCATCTATGTGCTGACGGTCCCCCTGTTCGATCTGTCCCGCCGCGCCTTCTCGCGCAGGAAGGTGCAGGCCGCCGCCACCGCGCCGCCCTCCGGCAGCGCAAACCTGCTCGGCACGGCCTTTGTGACGGCTCTCGTGCTGTTCGTGATCATCGAGCTGATCAGCTGGCTCACGGGCTTCGGCATGGGCAGCACGTGCGTGATGCTCGGCCATTCGCCCGAGGGCGGTGATTTCGGAAAGTGCCTTGCGCTCGGCATCGGTGTGTTCGGCAGCGTGGTCGTCGCGCCCATCATGATCGCCCTCGGCATCAGCGCGGGCTGGATCTGGAAGGGCATCCTCCATTCCGGCTTCGTGACCACGCTGCTCATTTTCATGGCAGTGGTCGCCCTGTTGTTCGGGCTCGATTTTTTCATTCTTCTTCAACAGGCCGCCGGTCCCGCGCAGGCGGTTCAGGACCAGTTCAACGCCATCGGCCCGGTGCGACAGGTTGGCCTGCAGGTGGCTATTCTGAGCGTCAGCGTGCTCATCGGCTATGGCGCGCGCCGCCTGTGGCACGGGATAGCGAGCCTTTTCGGCTGACGCGGGTCCAGCTCCCCGGATCGGGGGCCTATTGCCGTCTTAACGCATCGGCCCTTGGCCTCTCACCCGATACAGAGTATGAGAGCGCCCATATTTCCTGCCCTGCACGGACGTATGGCGAGCTGCCGCGAGGCAGCTTTCGTGGTTTCCGCCGGGCACGATCTGAATTCATGGGAGAAGACCGTGGTTAAAGTGATCGCCAGCTCGATTCGTAAGGGCAATGTTCTCGATCTCGACGGCAAGCTCGCCGTCGTCATCTCGGCGGAGAATATCCATCCGGGTAAGGGCACGCCCGTCACGCATCTCGAAATGCGTCGCATCGCCGATGGCGTGAAGGTGACCGAGCGCTACCGCACCACCGACCAGGTCGAGCGCGCCTACCTCGAGGAGAAGGACTACAACTACCTCTACGAGGACGAGATGGGTTTCAACTTCATGCAGCCCGAAACCTTCGACCAGATCCCGGTCTCGAAGGAGGTGCTGGGTGATCAGGCCATCTGGCTCCAGGAAGGCATGACCTGCACGATTTCGATGTTCGAAGGCAATCCGATCGCCATCGAGCTGCCCGCCCGCGTCGTCCTCGAGATCGTCGAGGCGGATCCCGTCGTGAAGGGCCAGACCGCGTCCTCCTCCTACAAGCCCGCCAAGCTCTCCAACGGCGCGCGTATCATGGTGCCCCCGCACATCGGCAGCGGCACGCGCGTCGTCGTCATGACGGCTGACGGCTCTTACGTTGAGCGCGCAAAGGACTGATCGGAACGATCGTCGGTGAAACGAGAAGCGCGCCCGGAGCAGTGCTCGGGCGCGCTTTTTTGTGGGCGAAGCTGGCGCGGACAGGTTGGCCCGGCCTGGCGCCGTTAGAATAATCCGGGCGGCCCCGGGAACGGACCCCACGGGCTATTCGGATAGGCGTAGGAGCGATCGCGCTTGACCCGCTTGTGGGCGTGGTGCTTCCGGTGGGCGCGCCTCGGCTCATAGGAGCGGCTCACGCGTCCGTGCAGGTCATAGGTCTCGCCGTAGGCAGAAACGGCCTGAGCCTGATCTTTTCGCCCGGCATGAGCGTCGTGCGACACCATAAACAAGACGCTGACGGTCATCAGAGCGGCGAGCATGAATGAATAGGGCACCGCATCACCTCCAGGGTGAATGTCGACTGTCACGCATAAACGCGCCAGCTGCCGATTAGGTTCGGATGCCTTGGTCCGTATCCTCGGCGTCCCACTCGTCGTCGCGAGGGCCGCGGGCATCCTCGTCGTCGCCGTCACCGTCCGGATCATCGAGATCGGCCGATCCGCCATCGTCGTCGTAGGCGCCCCCGCCATATTCGTCGTCGAATGCCAGCGCTGGATTGTCGGGGGCCGAGGGAATGGCAAACGATTGTGTGCCCCCGAGCGGTCCAGCGAGAAGCAGAAGGGCGGAGAGGAGAGCGAAAGTACGCATCGGCACCTCCAGACGAAATCTACCGTCGTCATGGATGAACCCCAAATGGGGCCATCGGAAGGTGGGGAAGGGGGACCGGGGTCGCACCCTGTCGCAGCCGTGCGAGGCACGCCGAGAAAGCCCGTAAAATAGGGGCTGAAAGAGGGGCTAAGCCCTCAGAATTTGATGAGCGTCGAGGGCTTGTGCTCGCCCACGCTTTCGGCAAACAGGCTCTGAACGCGCGGCACGATCTCGCTCGCCTGGGTGACGACGCCGAAGCGGACCTCGAGCCCCGGACGGATGAAGGCTTCCTTGCGCATATGTGCGAGGAGGTTCAGGAACGGCGTCCAGAAGTCCGCGATGTTGGCCACGACGATGGGCTTGCTGTGCTGGCCGAGCTGCGACCAGGTGAGCTGCTCCACCAGCTCCTCGAGCGTGCCGATGCCGCCGGGCAGCGCCACGAACGCATCGGACCTTTCGTACATCTGCCGTTTGCGCTCGTGCATGTCCCGCGTGACGATGAGATCGGTTACCTCGCGCAGCATGTGCTCGCGAACGGTGAGGAACTCGGGAATGATGCCGGTCACGCTGCCGCCCGCCGCCAGCGCCGCGCGCGCAACCTCGCCCATGAGGCCGAGACCGCCGCCGCCATAGACGAGGCCGATGCCGTTTTCTCCCAGGGCCCGCCCCAGCGTGTGCGCGGCCTCGGCATAGATCGGGTTCTCACCCACGCCGGACCCGCAGTAGACGCAGACGTTCCGCAGCGCCCTGGAGGACGAAACAGCGGCGCCATTCGTCGTCTGCTCGTCCTTTCTCACGCGCTGGATGTCGACAGGTTTGAGTGGGGTAATGTTTGTTTCTGAAGGGCTTTTCAAGTCGTTTCCTTAATACGGATAAGATACGGACCTAGAACATGGTCTGTTCCATTTAGATGGCGTTCCGGTGACTGTCTGCCAATAGGGGCCGGCGACCGGGACTGAGGATGCGGCGTTAACTTGCGGTCGGGCTTAAGCAAAGACCGGAAGTTCGTTGACCCCGCCCCCCTGGAATGGCCTAACCTGGGGGTAAGCCCGCGGACGGGAGCCCGTGGGCATGAGTGGAGTGCCGGAGTGAGTGCGTCGATGCTGGATAGGCAACCCGGAAGGCTGGCCGCGATCTCGGCCGCTGCTTTGCTTGGATGCATGGCGCCAGGCATCGCCGCAGCCGGGTCGGCAAAGCCGTCAGATAACTCAGACACCGCAGAGACCAAGGGCGCCGAGACGCGTAGCGCGCCTGAGCCCAAAAGCGTTCTGCCCGAAGCGCTGACCGAATGGCTGGAGCGCGCGGCGCATGCCTATCAGGCCGATGTCGCAGACAAGCTGTCGGTGCCGCGTGAAACTGGGGCAGTGTCGTCCGGACAGCCCCCGCAAAGCTACTCCGCCAAGGCCTACGATGTCCTGCGCACCGGAATCGCGGCCGCGCTGGGCTACGTGTCTTATTGGATCGAGCGCGCCTATCAGGTCGCGGGTCTCCCGCCGCCCGATCTCACAAATCGCCTCGCTGGTGATCAGTCTGCCCGCGACGCCAAGGAATTCGTCGAGGCACGCCGCCGGGCCGAGGCGGAGTGGAAGGACGCGGTTGCACGGGCTGACGCAGCAGCCGCGGCGGCGGCGCGTGAGGCGGCGGCAGCGCCAGGAGCGATGGGCGATAGCCCCGCCGAAGCCGAGCGCAAACGCGCAGAAGCCCGCAAGAAGGAGCTCGAGCAGATCAAGCGTGATCTCGATCAGCGGATCTCTGACGGCCTCGCCAAATTGGAGGCGTTTGAGAAAGCCGAGACCGCGCGCAAGGCCGAGGAGGCCCAGAAGGCTCAGAGGGAACAGGAAAGGCTGCCCCAGGAAGCTGCCCGGAACGCCGAGGACGCCCTGAAGACCGCCGAGGCGGAGCAGGCGAGAAAGGCGGAAGAGGCCCGCAAGGCCGAGGAAGCGCGTAAGGCGGAAGCCGAGCGGAAGGCTGCCGAGGAGAAGCGTCTCGCCGAGGCCGCCGCCGAGCAGGCGAGAAAGGCGGAAGAGGCCCGCAAGGCCGAGGAAGCGCGTAAGGCGGAAGCCGAGCGGAAGGCTGCCGAGGAGAAGCGTCTCGCCGAGGCCGCCGCCGAGCAGGCGAGAAAGGCGGAAGAGGCCCGCAAGGCCGAGGAAGCGCGTAAGGCGGAAGCCGAGCGGAAGGCTGCCGAGGAGAAGCGTCTCGCCGAGGCCGCCGCCGAGCAGGCGAGAAAGGCGGAAGAGGCCCGCAAGGCCGAGGAAGCGCGTAAGGCGGAAGCCGAGCGGAAGGCTGCCGAGGAGAAGCGTCTCGCCGAGGCCGCCGCCGAGCAGGCGAGAAAGGCGGAAGAGGCCCGCAAGGCCGAGGAAGCGCAGCAAGCCGAGGACGCACGCAAAGAAGCAGAACGCAAAGCAGCGGAGGCGAAGGCTGCGGAGGAAAAGCGCATCGCCGACGCCAGGATCGCAGCGGAGGAGCACACGAGGAGTGAGACGGGCCGCTCGGCCCCAACAACGTCAGAGCCTTCCACCCGTTCGAAATTTGCCGAAGCCCGCGTTGCCGATGTCTTGCCGCGCCGTAAGGCCGCTTCGCACAAAACGAATGTCCGCCCGGCGCGCAAAAGCGAGCGGGCAGGCGTCCGCCAGTCGCGCCGCTACGCGGTAACTCACAAGTGTAAAGGCAAGAATTCGGCGCGATCGCGAAAGAAGCGGCTCTACGTCGTCAAGCGCGGCGAGACGCTCTGGAGCATCTCGCGTCGCGCCCTGAAGAAGGGCTCGCGATACGCCTCGATCGTGGGCGCGAACGGCAAGCGTATACGCCACCCTCATCGCGTCTATCCCTGCCAGAAGCTGCGCCTTCCGCGCACCTGATGGCCGGCGAGGGGCGGGCGGCTGGCCACCCGCGCATAAACCGGGTAAGTGTCCCGCCTGCCTCGATCCACCCCGCACCTGCGGGCGAGTGATCGGAAACGCTCTCGCTTTCGTATGTCTGAAAGAGACATGAGACCAAGAAACATCGCGACTTCCTCGGCGAGCCGCAGCGAGCGGCCGGATTTGTTGGGCCTTTCAGCCGACACCAGCCATTGGATAGTGCTGAAAAGCCTGCTGCCGTTCATTTGGCCGCCGGGCCGGAGAGACTTGCGCGTCGAGGTGGTAGGCGCGTTCGCGGTTCTCGTAATCGCCAAGATCGTGACTGTCGCCGTCCCTGTGGCATTCAAGGCCGCGACCGACTGGCTGGCGTCGGATCTCGCGAATCCCGCCGTGGCCGCTACAAAGAGCCTCGCGCTCGGCGTCGCGATGCTGATCGTCGCCTACGGCACCGGGCGCGTTCTCATGATGGTGCTGAACCAGGTACGCGACGTGCTGTTCACGCGCGTTGGCCAGCACGCCATCCGCGAGCTCAACAACCGCACATTCCGTCACCTGCACAGGCTCTCCCTGCGCTTCCACCTCGAAAGGCGGACCGGCGGCTTGTCGCGTGTGATAGAGCGCGGCACGCGCGGCATCGATCTCATCGTGCGCATGGGCGTGATGCAGCTTGCCCCCACGATCATCGAGCTGGTGCTCGTCGCAGGCCTTCTCGTCTACTATTTCAGCTGGATCTACGTACTGATCCTGCTTGGGACCATCGTGATCTACATGTGGTTCACGTTCTCGGCCTCCGAGCGGCGCATCGCCATTCGCCGTGAGATGAACGAGAGCGACACCGAGGCCAATACCAAGGCCATCGACAGCCTCCTGAACTACGAGACCGTGAAGTACTTCGGCAACGAGGACGCCGAGGCGCGCCGCTACGATGCCTCCATGGCGCGCTACGAGAAGGCCGCGGTGAAGACCTATTACTCGCTCGGCGTGCTGAACTCCGGCCAGGCCCTCATCTACACCGTCGGCATGACGCTGGTCATGTGGCTTGCCGCGCGCGGCGTGATCGCGGGCACCCACACGGTAGGCGACTTCGTGCTGATCAACGCGGTGATGATCCAGCTCTACATTCCGCTGAACTTCATGGGCATGGTGTATCGCGAGATCAAGCAGGGTCTCGTCGACCTCGAAACCATGTTCGCGCTTCTCGGCGAGAAGCCCGAGGTACTCGACAAGCCGGACGCCAAGCCGCTCGATGTGCGGGAAGGTACCGTCCGCTTCGAGAACGTCTCGTTCTCCTATGACAAGGATCGCGAGATCCTGCACGACATCTCGTTCGAGGTTCCGGCCGGAAAGATGGTAGCGATCGTCGGCCCGTCGGGTGCAGGCAAATCGACGATCTCCCGCATTCTGTTCCGCTTCTACGACATCAACTCCGGACGCGTGACCATCGACGGACAGGACATTCGCGATGTCACCCAGCAGTCTCTGCGCCGGGCCATCGGCGTGGTGCCGCAGGATACGGTGCTGTTCAACGACACCATCCTCTACAACATCCGCTATGGCCGGCCCGACGCCACGGACGCGGAGGTACACGAGGCCGCGCGCCTCGCGCAGATCGACGGCTTCATCGCGACCCTTCCTCAGGGTTATGCAACCATGGTGGGGGAGCGCGGGCTCAAGCTTTCGGGCGGTGAGAAGCAGCGCGTCGCCATTGCGCGGACGCTGCTCAAGGGGCCGCCCATCCTGATGCTGGACGAGGCGACGAGCGCGCTCGACAGCCACACCGAGAAGGAGATCCAGGACGCTCTGGATCGCGTGTCGCGCAACCGCACGACACTGGTGATCGCTCACCGCCTCTCGACCATCGTGCATGCGGACAACATCATCGTGCTCGAGAAGGGCCGTCTCGTCGAGCAGGGCACCCATGCCGAGTTGATCGCCAAGGGCGGGCTCTACGCCAGCCTGTGGAACCGCCAGCGTCAGGCGGAGCGGGCAAGAGAGGAGCTGGCCGCCGCGCTCGAAGCAGGCGGCGCGAGCGCGTCCCCGTTGCCCGGCGAAAAGAAATTGCCCGAGACCGCGTCCCGGGCAATCGCACCCCCGTTGGATGAGCCCACGCCCTTCGGCGCGGCCTGACGTAATCTCAGGGCATTTGCGCCTTGAGTTCGTCAAAGCGCTTCTGCGCCGTGCCCGCAGGCTTGTAGCTGTCGAGCTGGGCTTTGTTGGTCGGCTCGCCCGCCACGATCAGCGCGATCATACCCATCGGATAGTGGGGCAGGCACTTGACGCCGTAGACGCCCGGCTTCTCGATCGTGAGCACGACTTCCTGGTTGAGGTCGCCTTTGAACTCCGTGGCGCCTTCGGGCCAGATGTTGGGAATGGTCTCCGCGTTGTGCCCCTTGTTGGTGGGCACGAACTTCACGGTGTCGCCGACCGAAGCTTTCACGAAGTCCGGCTCGAAAAGCATGAACTTCCCCTTGCCGTTGTTGTTGAGCATCTTGATCACGTGCTCCTCGGCGGAGGCGGAGCCTGTGACCGAGCCGAGCAGCAGCGAGGCAGCAGCAATCAGAGCGAAACGTGATGTCATGTTCCCTACCTTTTGAGGTTTCTTCAATTCTTGAAGAATTTAGTATAGAATATATTCGCGGCTGTCAAACGTGGCCCTCCGCCGCCATGCTTGGCCAAAATGTCGCGCATACGGAAGATGTCATCCCAGTCACGAGGCGGGGTCGCGGGAATGACGCGTTAAGCGGATGCCGGTAATCTCGGTCCCGGAGCAGGATCGGGACCAGGAACGCGATGTCGGGGCAACTCCCGGACGAGATCAGGGCCTTGTGGGAGGAGATGCGGCCGCGTCTCCGCCGCGCTGCCGTGCGCGTTCGCCTCGCGCTGCGTGCCCTGTGGTCCGCCGTGAGCCCGCCGCTCGGCTTTGCGCTTCAAGTCGTTCTGGCGCTCATCCTGCTGTTCGAGGAGTGGGGCTGGCGCCCGCTCGTCGCGGCGCTGGAGTGGCTCTCGCGCTTCAAGGTGTGGGCGCGCCTCGAGCTGTTCATCGCCGGGTTGCCTCCTTATGCGGCCCTCGCGGCATTGGCGCTTCCCACGTCCATCCTCTTTCCGCTGAAGCTGCTCTCCATCTATCTCTTGAGCAACGGGCAGTTCTTCGCCGCGGGCCTGCTGTTCGTCGGCGCGAAGATCGCGTCCACTGCGCTCATCGCGCGCCTCTTTCTGCTGACCAAGCCCGCCCTGATGCGCATCGGCTGGTTCGCCGTGCTCCACGACTGGATCATGCCGTGGAAGGAGGCGCTGTTCGCCAAGATCCGTGCCTCGTGGGCCTGGCGCTATGGACGGATGCTCAAGAACCGCGTGCGTTTGGAAGTGAAGCAGGCGTGGCAACGGCTGAGGCCGCGCATCGAGCCGCTGGTCGAGCGTGTGCGTCTCGCCTTCAGGCGCGCCATCGGGCGGACATGACCTCGGAAGACGATCTTAAGCAGGTGGCGAAAGCGCGGCTCGCTGGCCGAGCGCACGCCGCACATCCGCATCGGCATAGCCTTGGAGATAAAGCAGCGCCGTGAGGTCGCCATGCGTGACCACGGCCCCCGTCGGCGAAGCCTGCGCGGCATCCCGCAGGATCGGCTTGGCACGGAAGGCAACGCCGAGCCCTGCTGAGGCCAGCATGGTGAGATCGTTCGCGCCGTCTCCCACCGCGATCGTCTCTGAGAGAGCAAGGCCATGCTCGCGCGCAAGCCGCGCGAGGGCATCTGCTTTGCCCTGCGGCCCGAGGATCGGCTCGCGCACACGCCCTGTGAGGCGTCCGTTCTCGATTTCGAGCACGTTGGCGACGACGTGGTCGAAGCCGAGACGCGCGCCGATGCGCTCCGCAAACAGCGTGAAGCCGCCGGAGATCAGCGCTGTCCTGGCGCCATTGGTGCGCATCGTGTGTACGAGCGTTTCGGCGCCGGGCATCAAGGTGGCGCGTTCGAGGATGGCGTCCAGCCGCTCGACGGCGAGGCCCTCGAACAATGCGACGCGACGCACGAGAGAGGCCGCGAAGTCGAGCTTGCCCTGCATCGCGGCGGTCGTGATGGCGGCGATCTCGTCATGCCGCCCTGCGAGCTTTGCGATCTCGTCGATCAGCTCCTGCTCTATGATCGTGCTCTCCATGTCCGCACAGAGAAGGCGTTTCCGGCGCGGCCCCGAAGCCTCTGTGAGGAGGTTGATATCGACCGAGGCGGCGGCCACCGCGTCAGAGAGGAGAGTGCGGAGGCCGGAGATCCGCCCCGGATCCGCAAGCTCGAAACGCGTCTCCCAGGCATCTCCGCGTGAAAGCCAATGCCCCGTCGCAGAGACACCGGAAAGCGCTTCGGTGGCCGATTGCGTCACTGCATCCGTGAGTGCACCCGATCCCGGCTTCGCCGTCAGAGTGAGCGTCGCGATGTGAGCTGCGGTCATGAGCCGGTCTGTCCGTAAAATGCGAGGTCGAGCCGCCCCACATCGCCTGGATCGCGCGGGACGGCAAGCCCGGAGCGAGATGCGCGATGAGGAATGAGCGCTGGTGCTGCGTGCGCCGGCCAGGGTAGGAGTGCACACCGGTACATGGAAGCAGAAGATCCGCCCGCTGCGGCCTTCGTGGCATTGTACGTTTGGATGAGAGCACGTTCGGATGAGGCAAGGTGCCGGGGACAAGGCGCCAACGGCTTGGAAGGAAGGATGACGATCCCCGCCCCCATACTGATCGCTGGGCCGACTGCCTCGGGCAAGTCCGCGTTCGCGCTTGCGCTCGCGGAAAAGGTCGGCGGCACGATCATCAATGCCGATGCCATGCAGGTCTATCGCGAGCTGCGCGTGCTCACCGCGCGCCCGTCCGACGCCGATACGCGCCGCGCGCCGCATCTGCTCTACGGGCACGTCGCGGCGGCCGATGCCTATTCGGCCGCGCGTTACGCCAGCGAAGCCCGCCGCGCCATCGACGACGTTATCGAGACCGGCCGCGTGCCGATCATCGTCGGTGGCACGGGGCTCTACTTCAAGGCGCTGACTGAGGGCCTGTCGCCAATTCCTCAGATTCCGGACGAGATCCGGGCACGCTGGCGCCAAGCGGCCGGAGAGGAGGGGGCTGCCGCCCTGCACGCCGTTCTTGCCGAACGCGATCCTGAGATGGCTGCGCGCCTGCGTCCCACGGACCCGCAGCGCATCGTCCGGGCGCTCGAGGTGCTGGAGGCGACCGGCCGTTCGCTGGCGCGCTGGCAGGAGATCCCCGGCGAGCCGGCGATCACGATCGGGGAAGGGCGCGCGTTCGTCGTGGCGCCATCGCGAGAGGAGATGAGGCGCCGCATAGACGCCCGCTTCGATGCCATGCTGGCGGAAGGCGCGCTCGATGAGGTTCGCGCGCTCGTCGGCCTGGGTCTCGATCCGGATCTGCCGGCCATGCGCGCGCTCGGCGTGAAGCCGCTGGCCGAGCTTCTTGCCGGGCGGATGGCGAAGGAGGAGGCCGCCGAGGCCGCCAAAGCCGAGACCCGCCAGTATGCAAAAAGGCAGGTTACGTGGCTTCGTCGCAATATGATTACGTGGAAATGGATATTAGCGCAAGAAATGAAAAGTTTTGCGACAGAAATCAGAGATTTTATTAATTCTAAAGCTTGACCCTGCAGGGTGTGGCCCTTAGGGTGCCGCCGGAACCCACGACACTTGTGATGACATCCCCGGGGATCGACCCGGGGTAAGGCCCCCTTTGAGTGCTGCGGAAGAGTGGGAACCCGGCTTCCGAAAGGAAGCGCGGCCGGGCGAGGCGCAAAGGGGCACGCGGAGGTTTGAATGGCACGGACGATGACGGGCGCCGAAATCGTGATGAAGGCGCTCCAGGATCAGGGCGTCGAGCATATTTTCGGCTATCCGGGCGGCGCCGTTCTCCCGATCTACGATGAGCTGTTCCAGCAGGAGAAGGTGAAGCACATCCTGGTGCGCCAGGAAGGCGGCGCGCTGCACGCTGCGGAAGGCTATGCGCGCTCGACCGGCAAGGTCGGCGTTGCGCTCGTTACCTCGGGACCCGGCGCCACCAACGCAGTCACCGGCCTCACCGACGCGCTGATGGATTCGATCCCGCTCGTCTGCATCACCGGCCAGGTGCCCACCCACCTGATCGGCAACGACGCGTTCCAGGAATGCGATACGGTTGGCATCACGCGCCCGTGCACGAAGCACAATTGGCTCGTGAAGAACGTCAACGACCTCGCGCGCATCATTCACGAGGCGTTCTACATCGCCAAGGCAGGCCGGCCCGGTCCGGTTGTCATCGACATTCCGAAGGACGTGCAGTTCGCAACCGGCAACTACGTCGGTCCCTCGAACATCGCGCACAAGACCTACAAGCCGCGCGTGAAGCCGGAGCCGACCGCCGTCCGCGACGCGGTGGACCTCATCGCGTCCGCCAAGCGCCCCGTGTTCTACACCGGCGGCGGCGTGGTCAACTCGGGCCCGAAAGCGAGCCAGCTCCTGCGCGAGTTCGTGCGTCTCACGGGCTTCCCGATCACATCCACGCTGATGGGTCTCGGCGCTTATCCCGCATCCGACAGGCAGTGGCTCGGCATGCTCGGCATGCACGGCACCTACGAAGCCAACCTCGCGATGCATGACTGCGACGTCATGATCAACATCGGCGCGCGCTTCGACGACCGCATCACCGGCCGCATCGATGCCTTCTCGCCGGGCTCGAAGAAGATCCACGTCGACATTGATCCCTCCTCGATCAACAAGAACATCCGCGCCGACATTCCGATCATCGGCGATTGCGCCTATGTGCTCGAGGAGATGCTGCGCGTCTGGAAGGCCAAGGCTCCGCAGATCGACAAGATCGCGCTGAAGTCGTGGTGGAAGGAGATCGACAGCTGGCGGGCCAGGAAGTCGCTCGCCTACACCAACTCGACCGAATACATCATGCCGCAGTACGCCTGCCAGCGTCTCTACGAGCTGACCAAGGATCGCGACACCTACATCACGACCGAGGTCGGCCAGCACCAGATGTGGGCCGCGCAGTTCATCAATTTCGAGGAGCCGAACCGCTGGATGACCTCCGGCGGCCTCGGCACCATGGGCTACGGCCTTCCCGCCGCCATCGGCGTGCAGTTGGCCCACCCCAAGTCGCTGGTCATCGACGTGGCGGGCGACGCCTCGATCCTCATGAACATCCAGGAGTGCTCGACGGCGGTGCAGTACCGCCTGCCCGTGAAGGTGTTCATTCTGAACAATGAGTACATGGGCATGGTGCGCCAGTGGCAGCAGCTCCTGCACGGCAACCGCCTGTCGGAGAGCTACACCGAGGCGCTGCCCGATTTCGTGAAGCTCGCCGAGGCTTACGGCTGGACCGGCATGCGCTGCGATCATCCGGCCGATCTCGATGACGCGATTCGCGAGATGATCAACACTAAGGGTCCGGTGATCTTCGATTGCCGCGTCGCAAAGCTGGCTAACTGCTTCCCCATGATACCCTCGGGCAAGGCCCACAACGAGATGCTCCTCGGCGAGAACGTTTCCGACGAGGAGGTCTCGAAGGCGATCGGCAAGGAAGGAAAGGTGCTCGTGTGACGCTCACCGGCGGTCTTCGCTTCGCTGCTCTCTCGGTCGCGGCGGCTGTGCTTCTATGCGCAGCCGGAGCGCCGATGGCCCATGCCACGGGCACGGAGCCGGAGAAGCCGGACGGGACCGCAAATCAGGCGGCATCGGAGGCCGCGACCTGGGATCAGGTGGCGAGCATCCGCGGTGCCGCCGAGAGGCTCGGCCGTCTGCACCGGGCGCGCGGCGCCAAGGCGGCCTACGAGCTGATCGACAACTGCTACAAGACCCACAGCCTCGCCTCCACCTACGGCGAAGGGTTCGAAGCCTGCATCGCCCAGGACTATCTGGAGACGCGAACGCTGATCCAGGTCTACTCGCGCATGCCGCCGGAAGCCCTTCACAAGCTCGGCGTTCCCTCGCCGCAGGAGCTTGCCGATAGCATGGGCCAGCGGATCTCGGCGGCGTTCCAGCGGTACAAGAAATCCCAGGCCTATGCGGACGAGGTAAGACGGCTCGTCGATACGCATGGCGCTCCGGTGTTCTTCGCGATCGTCTTTCCCGAAGCGGTGAAAGCGATCGAGGATAAGAAAGCTAAAGAGAAGAAGTAAGCGGCGATGATCAACACCAATCCTCAGACTCACTACGCAGGCCCGGCCCTTCGCCAGGAGGTCGAAACGCGCACGCTGTCCGTGCTGGTCGACAACGAGCCGGGCGTTCTCGCACGCGTCATCGGGTTGTTCTCAGGCCGCGGCTACAACATCGATAGCCTCACCGTGACTGAGACGGAGCACGAGAAGCATCTCTCGCGCATCACCGTCATCACCCGCGGGACGCCCGCCGTTCTGGAGCAGATCAAGCATCAGCTCGAGCGTCTGGTGCCCGTCCATCGCGTGCGCGATCTCACCTTCGAAGGCATTTCCCTCGAACGCGAGCTGGCGTTGGTCAAGGTCGCGGGCAAGGGCGAGAAGCGCATCGAGGCCATGCGTATCGCCGAGATCTTCCGCGCGCAGGTCGTAGACACCTCGCTCGAGCACTTCGTTTTCGAGATCACCGGAAAGCCCGGCAAGATCGACACCTTCATCGGCCTCATGACCGAGCTCGGGCTCGTCGAGGTTTCGCGCACCGGCATCGCCGCCATCGGGCGCGGCGCGGCTGCGATGTGACGATGAGAGCCGAAGCGAAAGAGTGCCGCGGAGAGCGGGGCGCCTTAGAGGCTCGGACGCCGTCCGCCCTTCTTGGGCGACGCTTGCATCTCCGCGACCGAAAGCGCGAGCCGCGAGAAGGTCACGCTCTGATCGCTAGCGAGATAGGTGCTCTTGTCGGACGATTGGAAGCCGACGGCGCCATCCTTTGCGGGATAGAGCGGCTCGGCGCGCGGCGAGGAGCCGAGCGACACCATGAAGGCCGAGAGCTTCTGCCGGTATTTGCCGGAGGCCGCGCGCTCGCACTTGTTGGCGCCGACCGCCTTCTCGCAGGCTTCGATGTTGGAATAGGCCTGGGACGAGGCTTCATGGCGCGTCACCGCGCGCTCGATCGCCGCCGCGCAGGCCGTAACAGCCTCCTGTCCGAACGACACGCAGTCGGAGGCGCTCGCGATCACGCCGCGCATGGCGGGAGACTGGGGCGCGTCGGCAGAGGTGGTGTTGGCGTTGCCGCAGCCGCCGAGCAGGGCGGCGAAACCGAAAAGGGCGATGACGCGGGCAAATACAAGGGTACGCATGGGTTTGCAGCTTCCGGCCAGAAGACGACAGGCCATTCTGCTGTCCCACCTCTTTCGGATCTGTTAATCACGTCGCGGCAGCCGTTTTCGGCCTCCCGCGGCGCAAATCCGCCCATCTCCGTCTTGGCCGTTGAAACGGCGCCGAGCGGCGGTGTAACGTCCGGCGACCTTTCGGGGATGCCCGGTTTCCACTCCTTCCGGGGCGTTCGTCCCGTCTCCTTCACCCTCCGATAATCACAAACCGCAAGAGAGAACGATGCGCGTTTATTACGATCGAGATGCCGACATCAATCTGATCAAGTCGAAGAAGGTTGCCGTTGTCGGCTACGGCAGCCAGGGCCACGCGCACGCGCTCAACCTGCGCGACTCCGGCGTCAAGGACGTGGCGATTGCGCTCCGCAAGGGCTCCGCCTCCGCTCAGAAGGCCGAGAAGGAAGGCCTGAAGGTTCTTGAGGTCGCGGAAGCGGCGAAGTGGGCCGACGTCATCATGATGCTCACCCCCGACGAGCTCCAGGGCGACATCTACAAGGAGCACCTCGGCCCCAACATGAAGCAGGGCGCAGCTCTTCTGTTCGCCCACGGCCTCAACGTGCATTTCAACCTGATCGAGCCGCGCGCCGACCTCGACGTCGGCATGGTCGCTCCCAAGGGCCCCGGCCATACCGTTCGCGGCGAGTATCAGAAGGGCGGCGGCGTTCCGTGCCTGATCGCCGTGCACCAGGACAAGAGCGGCAACGCCCACGACCTGTTCCTCTCCTATGCGTCGGCCATCGGCGGCGGCCGCTCGGGCGTCATCGAGACGACCTTCAAGGAGGAATGCGAGACCGACCTCTTCGGTGAGCAGGCCGTGCTTTGCGGCGGTCTGGTCGAGTTGATCCGCGCCGGCTTCGAAACGCTGGTCGAAGCAGGCTACGCGCCCGAGATGGCCTACTTCGAGTGCCTGCACGAGGTGAAGCTGATCGTGGATCTCATCTACGAAGGCGGTATCGCCAACATGAACTACTCGATCTCCAACACGGCCGAATACGGAGAGTATGTCACCGGCCCGCGCGTGATCACGCCCGAGACGAAGGCAGAGATGAAGCGCGTGCTCACCGACATCCAGACCGGCCGCTTCACGCGCGACTGGATGCTCGAGTGCAAAGCTGGCCAGCCGAGCTTCAAGGCCACGCGCCGCCTGAACGACAGCCACCAGATCGAGGAAGTGGGCGCCAAGCTGCGCGCCATGATGCCCTGGATCTCGAAGAACAAGCTGGTCGACAAGGGCCGCAACTAAGCGCGCCCTTGGCTTAACCGCCGACCTGTCAGCAGCCCGCCTTTTGTTGCGCGAATGCCGCGCCCGGAAGGCGGGCTGCTGCGTTTGCAGCGTCAACTCTGGAAAGGCGCCCCGATCAGGCGCATCGTGCGATTGCGCATGCAAGTAACAGGGAGCGCAGAACAATGAAGCGGACTATCCTGACTGTGGGGTTTGCAGCGATCGTTGCTTTGGCCGGCACCATTGCTTTCGATGCCATGAGAGGTCCGGAGCAGGGCGCGGCAATTGCGGCGAAGGGCTATAAGACCTGCAAATCGAAACTTTCGACCGGAAAGACAAAGACATGGCGCTGCGGCCAGGATCAGGCTTGCTGCGTGAACAAGTCCTTGAACCTTTACGTCTGCGGCTATCCCGGACTGGGCTGCCTCTAGAGCTCCAGACGGTCGAGCTGAACGCTCTGCCTGCGGTCACGGCGCAGCGAAAGCGCGCTCGTGGCCGTTTGGTCCGCCACATGCGCGCGTGAGCGCTCGCCACGCCCCGCCGGCGGCCCGTCCGGGCCCGGCCTGCGTCGTCCAGCGAGGAGCCGCGATCCGACGGCTTGTCCGTAGGAGGCAAGGCGTAGAAAAAGCGGCATCGCAACCCCCGTTACGCATAGAAAAAGAGGACGACCGTCCCGAGTTTTGCGCTGCAAAACGCCGGCATTCCGTCATCGCATTCTCAATGTGAATGGCGGGTTAATGGCCCTCTGAAACAGGAGTGGCATCCGCAGCATAAATAGAAAAGATCGCTAGGCCAATGGGTTGCTGAATTTGTAGGCAGTCTGATGAAGTTGACTGATCAAATTTGAGGACATGTGCACCGCCCAAAAGGAAGTGCCAGGCGGAGCTTGCACTTTGTTTGGTCAGTGAAGTTATAAATTCAGCAACTGTTCATATGGGATAAAAATCCCAAACGATGTCCTCTGAGACCAAAAGGCAGGGTCTGGGAAATTCGCTCTCGGGAAAGAGAAAGCCCAGGCGATTGGCTGAGGGGGCAAAGGAGGAAGCGGTGGGTGTCAGGAAAGTATCGCGGAGCCGGACGGTCGAAGACCGGCTGAAAGACATTCAGCACGAGATCCTGATTGCCGTTGCATCCGGAAAGCCGCTGCCGGAGGTCATGGCGCTTCTGTGCAAGCGCGCCGAAAAGATTGCTCCCAACGCGATTTGCTCCATCCTGCGCGTGGATTCCAGCGGCCGCCTGCGCCCGCTTGCGGCGCCCTCGCTGCCCGACGCCTATTCCCAGGGCATCGAAGGCGTGGAGATCGGCCCGATGGTGGGCTCGTGCGGCAGCGCCGCCTATTATGGTGAGCCGGTCGAGGTTACCAGCATCAAGACGGACCCGCGCTGGGCCGTCCACAGAGAGCCGGCGCTTGCCCTCGGCCTCAAGGCCTGCTGGTCGAGCCCGATCAAGTCTCACGACGATCGCGTCATCGGAACGTTCGCTTTCTATTTCCGCACCACCCGTCGCGCCAGCAAGCTCGAAAAGCGCATCGTCGAGCGGTGCGCGCATCTCTGCACGCTCGCCATCCAGCATTGGGCTGCACAGAACAGAATTCGCCGCCTCGCTTTCCGTGATCCGCTGACCGGGCTCGGAAACCGCGCGCTTCTGGTCGAGAAGTTTCCGACAATTCTCGAGCGCGCCAGGAGCCGGGGCAAGGAGGTCGCGGTCTTCTACGTCGACATCGATGGCTTCCGCACCATCAACGCCCAGCAGGGCCACAAGATCGGCGACCAGCTTCTGACTAACATCTCACGCCGCATCCGCAATGTGGCAGCCGACGCCGATCTCATCGCGCGGCTGGGCGCCGATGAGTTTCTGATCGTGCGTACAGCGCGCGAGAGCCGCGCCGAGTTCGAGGCCATGGCTGTCGAGCTGACCGACGCGCTGCGTGATCGCTATGTGCTGGAGGCTGGTCTCGAGGTGAGGGCCGCCGCGTCCGTCGGCGTGGCGTGCTTCCCCGATGACGGCGAGGATCTCGATGCCCTGATGGGGCATGCCGATACGGCGCTCTCGCGCGTGAAGAGTGGCGGCCGGGCTGGACACGCATTCTACACGGCTCGCATGGACGCGGAGAAGCGGGCGCGCCGCGCATTCGAGCGCGACGTCTCCGCCGCAGTCAAGGCAGGTCAGCTTTCTCTCGTCTTCCAGCCGCAGGCCGATGCGCACTCGTGCGCCGTGCGCGGTTTCGAGGCGCTGCTGCGCTGGAACCATCCGATCCACGGCTTCGTCTCGCCGGCCAAGTTCATTCCCGCCGCCGAAGCCTGCGGCGCCATCGAGGACATCGGCACGTTCGTCCTGCGCGAGGCCCTGCTGCAAGCCGCGAAGTGGCGGAAGAACCTGCGCGTGGCCGTGAACGTCTCGCCCGCCCAGATCATCCGTGCGGACTTCGCCAAGCATGTCGAAGGCCTGCTGGCGGAGACCGGCGTCGATCCCGGGCGTCTCGAGATCGAGGTCACCGAGAGCCTATTCATCTACGACGCAGGCGCGGCCCTCAACACGCTGCAACGGGTCAAGGCACTCGGCGTAAGCGTGGCCATGGACGATTTCGGCACGGGCTATTCGTCGTTGAGCACGTTGCGCGCGTTCCCGTTCGATCGCATCAAGATCGATCGCAGCTTCATTTTCGACATGGTGACGAACGCGGACGCCGCGGCGATCGTCAACTCCATCATGGGGCTGGGGCGCGCCTTGGGCCGCCCTGTTGTCGCCGAAGGCGTGGAAACGCGCGATCAGCTGGATCTTCTGCAGGTCCAGGGTTGCAACGAGGTGCAAGGATATCTGATCGGCAAGCCGTTGCCGATTGGAGCCTATTCCGACATCACGGGTGTCGAGGAAGAGGCCTCGCAGGCCACTCCACCCCAGGAGCCGGAGCGTCCGGCCGTCGTGGTTGCACCGCCGCGCCGTGGCGGTGACATGCTCTCAGTCGTTGCTCCCAAACGCGGCCACGCGATTGCGTCCGGCTGATTTGGCGTCGTAGAGCTTGGAGTCCGCCCTCTGCACCAGCATCTCCGCGTCGTCGCCCTGCCTGAACTGAGCTACGCCGAATGACGCGGTCAATTGGCCGATCTTTTGATTGGTTTCACGGATCGTGAGCTTCTTGCTTTCGAACTGTCGGCGGATGCGCTCCGCGATCGACTTCGCCGCATCCAGCTCTGCCATCGGCAGGATGATGGCGAACTCCTCGCCGCCGTAGCGGATGACTGTATCGCCCTCGCGGACGCCGGCCTCGATGACGCGCGAGAACATGCGGATGATCTCGTCGCCGACTTGATGTCCGAATGCATCGTTGACGCGCTTGAAGTGATCGATGTCGCACATGACGAGCGAAAGCGACGACTTCTTCTGCTTGCAGTCGAGGATCGCCTTTTCCATCGTCACGTCGAAGCAGCGCCGGTTCCCGACGCCCGTCAGCGGATCCTTGAGAACCACTTCCTCCGCTTCGCTCAGGCTGGACCGAAGCGCCTCGATCTGTTTGCGCGAATCCTCGAGCTTGGATTTGAGCTCGGTGCTGTCCTGGCGCATGCGCTCGTTTTCAGCGACGAGCAGGCTCACGATCACGCGAACCTGCTCGGCTTCCGTCAGACCGGACAAGCGCGCCTGCGCGTTTGCAAGCGACTTGGCATAGCTGTCGTTGGTCGTGATGTGCGCGCGGATCAGGCCGAGAACTTTTGACAACTCGCGGTCGAGCGTCTGGCTCGCCTTTGCGATCTTCTCGGCAGAAACGCCGGACTTGCCGCCCGAGAAACCAGCGGCGAGCTTCGGCCCGAGCCACGACACGAGCAGACCGAAGCCGGCGATGACCGCGAAGCCGATGGCGGATATGCCGAGGATGCCGAGCGGATTGTATTGCGTTTCGAGGACAGCGCCTCCGCCCATGCGCTCGGCACGCAGGGTGCGAAGAGGCGAGAGATCAAGATCCGACGCAGCCAGGAGAGCCACGAGAATCGCGCCAAAAATCACTCCCCCAGCGGCCAACAAACCGCGCTGGGTCGAGGACAAGTCTCGGAATGAAATCATGAGGAGACACTTTGTCGAGCGATACGGAAAGTGATGCGCAATTACGCCCCACACCTACAACTTATGGCGTCATCCGAACATGTGATAAAGTAGACCATAAGTCGAGCTTACGGCCGAAAACACGCAGATTCAGATCGCCGATCCGTATAGGCACGGAGGATCTATTGGCATTGCAGTGTGACACTGCTCACCGCTGCGGGTGCCGAATCCCGCATCAAAGAGCCGCTTAATAGGAACGCCTCCGTCCGGATAAATCCGTCGGAGGAGATATGAACGACGCCAGCCTAAGCGATTCTGCTTGGCCTAGGAAGAAACGCCGAGGAATGCAAGTTTAGTACGGCACTTCTGTCTAGGCGAGCCGAGATGAAAAAGCCGAGAGGAGGGAGATGTGCGCCGGACACGGCGGCAAACGCGTAGCTGTATAGAGCCAGGGCTCGGTTCTCGCAGGGAAATTCGTGCTTCTGATCGCGCTGATCCGACGTCGTGCGATCAGCGCGTGCGAATTTTTTCTGCCCGATGTGTCCACGCGAGCGCGCTCTCCAGACGGTCGTTCCCCCAAAAGACTTCGAAATCTTCTGTTACAAAACTCGGCGCTCCGAACAGTCCCAGCTTCGCCGCCATTTCGGTCTCGCTCCGCAGTTGTTCTTTGATTTCGGGGCTTTGCGCACGCTCGAGGATCCCGTCCGCATCGCTGGAGAAATGATCCAGAACAGAGCGGATCACGGCGGGATCGGCAATCTGGCGCCCGTGGGCGAACTCCTCGCGGAACACCTGCGCACAATAGTCGCCGGCCCAGCTTTCCTCTGAGACCGCAACCGCCACGCGCGCGGCGATGAGACTGTTTTGCGGAAAAGGATCCGGCCGCACCAGGGCGAGCCCGAGCTCGTCGCAAACACGCTGAAGGTCGCGCCACATATAGGCGCCCTTGGCCGGATAGAGATTGAAAGGCGATGTGTTCCAGCCCTGCGCTTTGAAGATCGCCCCAAGCATGAACGGGCGAAACCGCACGTAAACGTGCTGTTCCGCGGCGAGCGCCTGAATGCGTTGCGAGGCCGGATAGGAATACGTCGATCCGAAGTCGAACCAGAAATCGAGTTGAGGGAGGCTCATGGCGGAGGCTGCGTCCTGCGAACGTTCAAACGGCTTGGATCAGGTCATAGGCGACGGGCGCGGCGCTTGCGACCAGCAGCAACGCCATCGCCACGTTGAAAACACGTGTCTTTGACGGCGTGTCGACGAGGCGGCGCATGAACGTGCCGAACGCGGCCCACGCAGAGAGGCAGACGAACGCCACCGCGGTGAACACGAGCGAGATCAGCGCAAGGCTTCCCGTCGCCGTGTCCGGAACGGTGAAAACCGCCGTTGCGGAAAGCGCCACCGCCCAGGCTTTCGGGTTCACCCACTGGAAGGCTGCCCCGTCGAGCGCCGAAAGCGGGCGCCCGCACGCATCGTTATCGAGGGCGGCCGGTGTCGCATCGCTGACGGCTACTTTCCACGCGAGCCAGAGCATGTAGGCGAGCCCGAGGATTTTCACGCCGGTATGGACCCATGAGCTCGACTGGATCATGGGTCCAAGGCCGATCCCGATCGCAATCAGCATGGCGACGAATCCCAGCGTGATGCCGGTAACCAGAGGCAGCGAGCGCGGCACGCCGTAGTTGAGCCCTGACGTCATCACGAGCAGATTGTTCGGACCGGGCGAAATGGACGATACGATCGCGAACCCGATGAGCGCGATCAGAAGATCGGACGACATGCAAACCCCGAGGTCGGTTATCTGCGCACTATAGCCTATGGCCCACATATGCGCCGCGTCCATCAAGGACCAGCGTTCCAGTTTTTCATGAGCACCATCATCTTTCGCGCGGAAGATCCCAGAACGAGCGGCTCCATTCGCCGTGCGCATCGGCCCTGCTGAGGCCGATGTCCTTGAGCGCGCGCTCGTCGAGCTGCATCAAGGCTCTCCGCTCTCGAAGCGTTCGGAATACGCGCTCGATGACGAGAAAGGCCAGCAGCGCACGCTGTTTGTAGCTCGCTCTCGGAGCAAGGGAGTGCAAGATGTGCGAGGATTGGGCCATGAGATCGCTCCCGGGCTTGAATGGGAGCGTTTTCTAGGGCAGGAGATGGCATTAGAGAAGAAAATGTATTTCATGAGAATCATAACGTATCGTTATGATGGGCGGGTGCTGTGGTTCGCAACATCGACACGGGGCTGCTGAGAGCCTTCACCACCGTTGTGGAAACCGGCTCCGTCACCAAGGCGGCCGCCGCGTTGAGTCTCACGCAAGCCGCCGTCAGCCAGCAGATCAAGCGTCTCGAGGACTTGTTCGATAAGCCTTTGTTTGCGCGCAAGCGGCGCAGGCTGGTGCTCACGCCCGAAGGCGATCAGCTTCTTCCCCTCGCCCAGAAGCTGATTGCTCTCAACGACGAGACGTGGCGGGCGATGGCGGCACCCGCGTTCGACGGAGAGGTGCGCCTTGGCGTGCCCTACGATCTGGTGGCGCGCTTCCTGCCGAAAGTGCTTCGCCGCTTCGATAAACGCTTTCCCAATGTCCGCGTGTCGCTGATAACCAGCACGTCGCGCCTGTTGCTGGATGCCTTGGGCCGGGGCGAGCTCGACCTCGCGCTCGCGACAGAAGCCTCGCGCCCGGCACGGGCGGAAAGCCTGCTCGTCGACCGGCTGGTCTGGGTCGGAGCGGCCGGAGGAGACGCCTGGCTCAGGGACCCGCTTCCGGTTTCGCTCGGCGCCGAGACGTGCGCCTTTCGCCCTTATGCGCTGGCGGCCTTGGCCAAGTGGCATCGCGGCTGGCGGCCTGTCAGCGAGTCGAACAGTCTCGAGCCCATGGTCGCCACCCTCGAAGCTGATCTTGCTGTGGCGCCGATGCTCACCTGCGCCGTGCCCAAGGGGCTCGTGATCTTGAGTGCAGCGGCCGGCCTCCCCAAATTGCCGCTGTGCCATGTCAATCTCTACCTGCCACGCAACACCCAGAACGACATGGCGACGGAGCTGGCGTCCGTCCTGCGCGAGGAGTTCGATCTGCGGGGCAGGGACACACCGCTCCGGGCCCGGCGCAAGGCACCTGCAAACACCTGACATGGCCTCGGATCGGCTGAATTGAGGAGCGACACATGAACTTCGATCTCGCGAATAAGGTAGCCCTGGTCACCGCGTCGTCCGGCGGCATCGGGCTCGAGATTGCCCGCTCTCTCGCCGCTGAGGGCGCGCGCGTCGTGATCAACGGGCGCACCCAGGCGAGCGTCGACAAGGCGATAGCCGACATCCGTGCCGGGCTGCCCAAGGCCGACCTGGTGCCCCTTGCCACTGACAACGGCACTGCGGAAGGATGCACCGCGACCATCGCGGCAATTCCTTCCGTCGATATTCTGGTCAACAACCTCGGCATCTACGAAGCAGTCGGCTTCTTCGAAGAGACGGATGCGGACTGGCAGCGCTTGTTCGAGGTGAACGTGATGAGCGGCGTCCGCCTCACGCGGCATTACCTGCGCGGGATGCTCGATCGCGGCAAAGGCCGCGTCGTCTTTATCTCGAGCGAATCCGGCGTGAGCCCCGCGCCTGAGATGGCCCACTACAGCGCCACCAAGACCACGCAGCTCAGCATCTCGCGCTCGCTTGCGGAGCTGACGAAAAACACCAACGTCACCGTCAATTCCGTGCTGCCCGGCCCCACGCGCACCCCGGGCGTCGAGGAGTTCATCGGCGGCATCTATCCGGGATTGAGCCAAGCCGACGCGGAGCGCAAGTTCGTCGCCGACAATCGTCCGACCTCGTTGATTGGACGCCTGATCGATCCGAAGGAGATTGGCGATACGGTTGCTTTTGTCTGCTCTGATCGCGCCTCCGCCATAAACGGCTCGTGTATCCGCGCCGAAGGCGGCCTCGTCCGCACCGTGTTCTGAAGCCCGGTTTTATTGGCTTAAACGATGCGAGCGTGCAGCGGCCAAAGCGCACTGGGCCGCCGCACGGCTTGCCATGTGCAGGGCGAGCTGTTATACGGCGCCTATGTTCAACTCAGCCGGGGAGGGCTGCATGACAACCACACGCTCGCTTCTTCGCCCGGTTTGGATCGTCCGGCACGTTTGAGTCGGCAATCCGCTGGCCGCATGTGCGGCTTCCTCGATCGTTCGAGGCAATTCCCAAAATCTGGTTCTGGCCACTGACGCCCGATCTGCGCGCGTTTTTCCTCGCGCAAAAAGGCAGTCGTCGCGGTCGATAATGCATGGAGACGGCGCGGTCCTGCGCCGGAATGGAAATGACAACGCAGCACCGCAATAGCGGGCGAGCGGCCATGAAAGCCGTGTTCGCCTACACCGCGCGCCATTGGCGGCGACGCAGGCTCCTGTTGGCTCAGATCGCGGGCGCGATCCTGCTCGCAACGTTCGCCGACGTATTGATACCCTTGTTCTCGGGCCGGCTGGTCGATGCGCTTTTGCTGGCCGGCGAGACGCGCGACGTCGCGCTGTCTCGCGCCCTCGAAGCGTTCGCCGTCATGGTCGCGCTCGGCGCCGGAATGGTCGCCCTCCGTCACTTTGGATGGATGCGCGTCATCCCGCTGTCGCTCGGCATGATGTCGGACATTGCAGAGGAGACGTTCGCGCGCGTGCAGCGCTTCTCCACCGATTGGCACGCCAACAGCTTCTCGGGCTCGGTGATGCGCAAGGTCACGCGCGGCATGTGGGCCGTCGACCAGTTGAACGACACGCTGCTGCTGGCGTTGTTGCCGTCGGCATTCGTGCTCGCGAGCACCACGATCCTGCTCGCGGTGCAGTGGCCGCTGATGGGTCTTGTCGTGGCGCTGGGCGCAGTGGCCTACATTGCGATGACGGTGTCGCTCGCGATGTACTACATCGCGCCCGCCGCCAAGCTCTCGAACGCGTGGGATACGCGCATCGGTGGCACGCTGGCCGATGCGCTCGGATGCAATGCCGTCGTGAAGGCCTATGGCGCTGAGCACCGCGAGGACGCGCGGCTGATCAACGTCGTCGGCAGATGGCGCAAGCGCAGCGCGCGCACCTGGTCGCGCCACACGCTGGCCGGCACGAGCCAGCACGTCGTACTCCTCACCATTCGCTCGACGCTGGCTGGCGTTGGCCTGTGGCTGTGGTGGAACGGCAAGGCGACGCCCGGCGACGTGACGTACATGCTCACGACGTACTTCGTCGTGCACGGCTATCTGCGCGACGTCGGCATGCACGTGCACAATCTCCAGCGCTCGGTGAACGAGATGGAGGAGCTGGTCGAGCTTCATGACGCGCCGATCGGAATCGAGGATCGGAAGGGTGCCGTTCCCATGCGGATCACGGCGGGCGAGGTGCGCTTCGACAACGTGGCGTTCCACTACGGCGCGCACGAGACGCCGCTCTATCGCGACCTCTCGGTCACGATCCGAGGCGGCCAGCGCGTTGGCCTCGTGGGGCACTCTGGTTCGGGCAAGACGACGTTCGTCAAGCTGATCCAGCGCCTTTACGACGTCACGGGCGGGCAGATCCTGATCGACGGCCAGGATGTGAAGCGCGTGACGCAGCAGTCGCTGCGCTCGCAGATCGCCATCGTCCCGCAGGAGCCGATCCTGTTCCACCGGACGCTCGCCGAGAACATCGGCTACGGCCGGCCGGGCGCCTCGCAGGCGGAGATCGAGCGTGCGGCACGCCTCGCCAATGCGCATGAGTTCATCGCCCGCCTGCCGAAGGGCTATCAGACGCTCGTGGGTGAGCGCGGCGTGAAGCTCTCGGGCGGCGAGCGCCAGCGCATCGCGCTTGCGCGCGCGTTCCTGGCGGATGCACCGATCCTGATCCTGGACGAGGCCACATCGAGCCTCGACTCGGAATCGGAGCAGCTCATCCAGGCGGCGGTCGAGCGCCTGCTGCGGGGACGAACGGCGATCGTGATCGCGCACCGCCTCTCGACGGTGAGAAGCCTCGATCGGATCCTCGTGTTCGATCGCGGCCGCATCGCCGAGGACGGCACACATGCCGAGCTGATGCGCCGCCCCGACGGACGCTATCGTCATCTGTTCGAGCGTCAGTTGGGAGACATCCGCGGCGCCGCGGAGTAGAGCGGGCTCCCCTCCCTGCAACGCAGGGAGGGGACGCGCTCAATGTTTGACGGCCGGCCTTGCCACCTCGGCGGCCGGTTTGTCCTCGCGCAGTCCTTTGAAGGACGCGTGCCGCAGCAAGCCGTCGCGGGTCCAGGCGCGATAATCGATCTGCGCCACGAGCTTTGGCCCGGCCCAGACGACGCCGCGCCGTTGCGCCGCCGTAAGCGAGTCCCCGAACGCAGACGTCTTGCGCTTGAGTGGCTGCAGCTTTCTCCAGAGTGCGCGCGCGGTCTCGTGCGAGAAACCCGTGCCGACACGGCCCGCATAGACGAAGCGCCCGGCCTCGAACGTACCGAGCACGAGCGCGCCGATCGCCGTTGCATCGACGCTCGACACCACGTAGCCGCCGATCACGAACTCGTCCGTCTGGATGCACTTGGACTTGAGCCAGTCTCCATTCCGTCCCGAGCGGTACGGAAGATCCGCGCGCTTCGAGACGATACCTTCCAGCCCGAGCTTGCACGCGTTTTTGAGGACGGCCACCCCGCTGCCGGAAATATGGGCGCTGAAGCGCAGCCGTTCCGGATCGGCTGCCCGCTCGAGCACCGCCTTGAGGAGATCCTTCCGCTCGATGAGAGGCGCGCGGCGCATATCGACGCCGTCGAGATAGAGCAGGTCGAAAGCGACGAACGTCATATCGCCGGATCGGCCCTGCTCGAGCGCCTGAACCAGCGCGGAAAAGCTCGAGACGCCCTTCTCCGTCAGAACGACGGCTTCGCCCTCGACGAGAGCGGATTGGACAGGAAGCTCGGAAAGGGACTTTGCGAGGGAGGAGAAGCGCGCCGTCCAATCGAGGCCGCTGCGTGTGAGCAGTTGGGTTTTTCCGCCCGTGATGCGTGCCTGCAGGCGGTATCCGTCGAGCTTGATCTCGTGGAGCCACAACTCACCGGCGGGCGGTGTGTCCGTGAGGGTTGCGAGACACGGGGCGACGAAAGCGGGGAGGGCATCGCCGCCCCGGGTACGCGTCGTCTTTCCCCTGCGCGCGCCTTTCCTTTCCGGCGTTTGTACGGAACTCTTGCTCATCGCTCTGCATTCGCCCTGTACGAGCGGCCGGTCAGCGCCGCACGCACGGCGCGTTCTGCGCCAACGAGGAGAGCCCAATGCCGATCATCACCACCGCCATCATGACGTTCATACTGCTGATCCTCATCGGCATCGTCGTCGGACTGCTCTTCAATCGGCGTGGCCGGAGCTGGCGTGGCCGTCAGGTGGCGGACGCGACCGGCGCAGGCGACGTCACCTACAGTCTCGTCGGCATCGCCGGATCCTTCATGGGCTTTCATATCGGCGTGATCCTTGGTCTTCTTCCGTCGGTTCTTCTCTATGTGACCGCCATAATCGGAGCCGCGCTCACGATCTGGCTGTGGCGCGGCCGTTGATGCCTCTCAGCGCGCAGCCGCGACCAGCCGCCGGATCGCCTGCTTGAGCGGCTGGCCTGCGCTGTCGTAGTCAGCCCAGGCTTTCGTGGTCGCGAGCAGTGCCGGCACGGTGCGCATCGTGAAGCGCATGGGGTCGAGCCCCTTGCGCACCTGCGCCCAGGTGAGCGGCATGGAGACCGGAGCGCCCGGCCGTGCCCGCGGCGAGAGCGGTGCCACGGCGGTCGCCATCCGGTCGTTGCGGAGATAGTCGAGGAAGATGCGGCCCCGGCGAAGCTTCTTGGTCATGGTGGTCAGGTAGAGGCCGGGGCTGTCGTGAGCCATCTCCTGGCACACCGCCTCAGCGAACATCTTGGCTTCCTTCCAGCCGAGGTCGCTCCCGCGCCCGGCTTTGAGCGGCGTCACCACATGCAAACCCTTGCCTCCCGTCGTCTTGCAGAAGGGCACGAGGCCGAGCGCTTCGAGCCGCCTGCGCAACTCGTTGGCGGCGGCGACGACGTCGTCGAAGGCGAGATCCGGCGCCGGATCGAGATCGAACACCAGCCGTCCCGGAATCGCAGGCTCGTTCGGCATCGAGTTCCACGGATGGAATTCGAGCGCGGCGACCTGCGCCATCGCGATCAGTCCCTCCATGCTATCGATCTGAATGTAGGGCTGGCGGTCCCCGCTGACGCGCACCATCGTGACGAGATCGGAGGTGCCGCGCATGGCGTGGCGCTGGAAGAACGTCTCGCCCTCGATGCCGTCGGGCCCGCGCACGACGGAGCAGGGGCGTCCCGCGATATGGGCGAGCATCCGCTCCCCTACAGCCTCGAGATAGCGCGCGAGATCCATCTTCGTGAGAGCCGCTTCTCCGTCGTGCGCAGGCCACAGCGCTTTGTCAGGGCTCGAAATCGCGACGCCGAGCACGGTATTTCCGCCCGCTGCGGAGGAATGCCACACCGCGTCGGATCCGTGTGCGCTGGGCGTATCCAGCATGAACGTGCTCGGGTCGTTTCCGCGTCCCGAGGCGATCGCGCTCATGCTTCGCCCGGAAGCGACGGACCGGTCCTTCTTCAGCAGCGCGTCCTTGTCCCCGGGGCGGGCATAGGCATCACGATGCTTGATGAGAAGCCAGTTCGTCCGGCTCCCGCCAGACCTGTCCCGCTTCATGCGCACCAGCACCCAGCTTCCCTTGAGCTTCGTGCCGGCCAGCAGGAATTTGAGCTCCCCGTTCCGCAGGGCTTCTCTCGCGGGCTTGTCGCCCTCGGGCATCCAGAAGCCGCGGTCCCACACCATCACGGTGCCGCCCCCATATTCGCCTTCCGGAATTGTGCCTTCGAAATCGCCATAGTCGAGCGGATGGTCTTCCACCTCGACGGCGAGCCGCTTGTCCGCCGGGTCGAGCGAGGGACCGCGCGTGACGGCCCACGATTTGAAAACCCCGTCGACCTCGAGCCGCAGATCGTAGTGCAGCCGCGTCGCGTCGTGCTTCTGGATTACGAAGCGCGGGTAGTCTGCCGCGCGGATCGTCTGCTGACCCTGGGGTTCCTCGGTTTTCGTAAAGTCACGTTTCGCGCGATACTGTGAGAGTTGCTTCTTTCCCTTCGCCATCGAAGACCTCGCGCCCCGTCACATCTCAAGCGCGTTTTTTGGTTGCACGCGGCGTCTTGGGCTTGCCCCCGGAGGGTGAAGCAACGCTCTTCTTGAGTGCTTCCATGAGGTCGACGATGTTGCCGCCCTTGGGTCGGTCCTCCTCGTGCGCCACAATCTTGCGCCCTTTGAGCTTGTCCTGAATGAGGGCCTTGAGCGCCGTGGCGTAGTGGTCTTCGAACTTCTCGGGGCGGAAGGCGGCGGTCTTCTTTCCGATGAGCTGCACGGCGAGATCCACCATCTCCTTGTCCGGCTTCGCGGTCGGAACCTCGTCGAAGAAATCGACGGGCTTACGCAGCTCCTCCTCGTAGCGGAGCATTTCCATCACGAGCCCATCGTCCAAGGGAGCGATGGCGACAAGCCACTCGCGTCCCGAGATGGTGATCTGCGCGAGGCCTACCTTGCCAGTCTTCCGCAATGCGTCGCGGATCACGACGTACCCCTCGCCCGAAAGAGAATCCGTCGGCGTGATGAAATAGGGACGCTCGAAGTAGCGGTAGTCGATGTCCTTGGCGTCGACGAACTGAACGAGGTCGATCGTTTTCTTGCTCTCGAGCTTGACTGCGTCGATCTCCTCGGGATCGAGGGTGACGTAGGTGTCCTTGTCTACCTCGTAGCCCTTCACGATGTCGGAGCTTTGGATCTTGCCGACGCCGGCGACCGTCTTTTCATAGCTCACGCGCCTGCCGGAGGGCTTGTGGATCTGGCGGAACGTGATGTCGGCTTTCGATTCCACCGCGTTGTAGATTTCAACGCCAATGGTGACCAGGGAGAGCCTGAGGAATCCCTTCCAATAGGCACGTGCAGACTTGGGCATGACGCAACACTCTCACGCTCTATGCACAAACAATGCGCACGGAGAAGCTTCGTTCCACTTTGCGCCGAACGCAAGAGGCGGTGAAAGGTTTCTTACGCGCTGCTTCGGCTGTTGACCTCGATCCAGACCCTTGCGACGGTCTTCAGCAGGCGGGAAATGGTTAAGGGGGATCAGTATGACTGAGGCAGGCAAGCCGGCGGAGGCTGCATCCCCGTCCTCAGGCCCGCCCCCAGGCGAAACGAGCCTACACAGGGTGATGGGACCCTGGCTCCTGCTGCTCTTCATCGTCGGCGACATTCTGGGAACAGGCATCTACGCGCTGACGGGAAAGGTCGCGAACCTGGTCGGCGGCGCCGTCTGGCTCCCGTTCCTGCTCGCCTTCGTCGTCGCGCTTCTCACGGCGTTCAGCTATCTGGAGCTCGTGACGAAATACCCGCGCGCCGCCGGAGCCGCCCTATACACGCATAAAGCGTTTGGCATTCATTTCGTGACCTTCCTGGTCGCCTTCGCCGTGATGTCGTCCGGCATCACCTCGGCATCCACCGCATCGCGCGCCTTCGCCGCCAACTTCTCCGACGCATTCGGGCTGGGGCTTGCGGGCGGGATCGGCATCACCGTCGTGGCGCTTCTGTTCATGGCCGCCGTCGCTATCGTGAACCTGCGGGGCGTCGGCGAAAGCGTGAAGCTCAATGTGCTGCTGACCTGCGTCGAACTCAGTGGCCTCCTCATCGTCATCGTCATCGGGTTCTGGGCCATCGGTGCCGGACAAGGCGACGTCTCCCGCGTGCTGGAGTTCAAGACGGAGGACAGCGGAAGCATGCTGTGGTCTGCCGTGGCCGCGACCACGCTCGCTTTCTTCGCCATGGTGGGCTTCGAGGACAGCGTGAACATGGCGGAGGAGACCAAGGATCCTGTCCGCACCTTCCCCAAGGTGCTTCTGCTCGGCATCGCGATCACCGGCGTGATCTATCTGCTCGTGTCCATATCCGCCATCACGCTCGTGCCGCCTGCCGAGCTCGGCGAGGGGGAAACGCCGCTTCTCAAGGTGGTCGAGGCGGGTGCGCCGAATTTTCCAATCGAGCTGTTCGGCTTCATCACCATGTTCGCGGTCGCCAACAGCGCGCTGATCAATATGCTGATGGCTAGCCGTCTCGTCTACGGCATGAGCCGCGAGCATGTCCTGCCGCCGATCCTCGGGAAGGTTCATCCGAGGAGGCGCACGCCTTACGTCGCCATCGCGTTTACGACGGCGATCGCGATTGCACTGATCACGTTCGTGGGCGAGGTGCCGGCGCTTGGCGGCACGACAGCGCTTCTGCTCATCTGTGTCTTCGCCATCGTCAACGTCGCCGTGCTCGTTTTGCGAAAGGACGCCGTCGAGCACGATCACTTTCGAACACCGACGGTCATACCGATGGCTGGCGCGGTGAGCTGCATGTTCCTCGCCGGACCGTGGACGGGCCGCGATCCGGTTCAATATAAAATTGCGGGCGCTCTTCTGCTCATCGGCGTTGCGCTCTGGCTTGTCACGGTGTTCATCAACCGCGCGACGAGGCAGCATCCTGCGGATCCTCGTGGCGATGATGCAGGCACGAGCGCGCCTCGCAATTGAACGCGAGAGCTGCTGAACGCCGGGCATGAGCATGGTCGCGCTGGAACCCTATGGCCGCCACGCGCGTTTCAAACGGACACCATCCCTGAAAAATCCATCTCCAGAGTGGAGGCGTCCCAATGTCTAACGAGAATCGGAATCCCGGCCAGCAGGGCGGGCAGTCTCAGCGCGATCAGCAGCAAGCACAGCAGGATCGCGACAAAGAGCGCCAGAACCAGCGCAACAATCCCGGCAACCCCGCGAAGCCCGGGCAGGATCAGCAGCGCAGCCGCGACCCGCAGCCGGGCGATCAGGATGACCGGAGCGGCGACCAGCGTCAGGCTCAGGATCAGCGCCGCGACCAGCAGCGTTGAGACTAAGAGAATAAGAAAACAAGAAGCGTTTTCGAACTCCTCAGGGCTGCGAACAGGCAGCCCTGATTTTTTGCCGGTTTGTGGGGATTTAGATTTGAGACGCCATGTCAAGCTCGGTTGGCTGCGTAGCCCGCCGAGGGTTGACCTCATGGGACACAGCGCGCAGCATGCGCGCGCGTTGAGGTGCGCGCTTTGATCGTAAATCCGGCCCTTTTGCTCTGGCCGGACGCAAGAGGAGGTTAGCGAGATATCGCTTCAAGCCAATTTTCTATCGCGCCCATGGCTACGCCGGCCGTTTCTGAAATCTGCTACGGGTCATTCCGCGAAGCTCGCGGCGCGCTACGGCATGATCGCGTGCGCCGTCGCGCTCTTCGCGCTGACGCTCCTGGGTCCGCTCGTCACCTCCCTCGTCGATGACTGGTCGCGCCGAGATGTCGAGTTGCGCGCAACTCTCGTCTTCAATTCCGTGAGCGGCCCGCTGTCCGCAATGCTTGAGAACGGGCAGACCGATCATATCAACGAGCTGTTCGAGCGCGTCGCGACGGACTCCCGCATCGTTGCCGTCGCCGTCTGTAGAGACGGGAAGGAGCCCGCACACGCCACGAAACTGATGCCCTCATCCATTTCCTGCGAGAAGATCGCGCGATCGGATACTGAGAGCTTCTCCTCCGTCATCGTCAACGGGCGGCGTATGCTCATCGGCGCCTACCCCATCGTTTCGCGGACAGATCCCTCGCGCGAGATAGAGGGACACTTCATCATCGTGCACGACCTCAGCTTCGCGGAGCATCGCGGGCAGGAAGCGCGCAACTATCTCACGCTCATGCTGGGCGGCATCATCCTCGCAAGCGGGGCGTTGGCCATCGGCCTCGTGCTCTACCTGATCCGCACCTGGCTGCGCACGTTCAAGCAGGCGGTGACGAGCGCGACATCGCCAGGCGTGAGGAATGCAGCTGCCAGCTACGGCCCCTTGGATAAGGAGGTGCGCCAAGTCCTTCGCCAGCTCGAGATGAGCCAGTCCGCCATTGATCGCGACCAGGCGAACTGGAGCAAGGAAACCCTGCGCGACATCATGCTGGCCGAGCTACCGGGCGTGGAAGTGCTCGTCGTAGCCAATCGCGAGCCCTACATCCACAATCATGGCCCCGGTGGCATCGAGCTGCAGACCCCGGCGAGCGGACTCGTGTCGGCTGTCGAGCCGGTCATGCGCGCATGCGGCGGCACATGGATCGCCCACGGAAGCGGAACGGCCGACCGCGAGACGGTCGACGCCAACGACTGCATCGGCGTACCGCCGAGAAGCCCCGAGTACACGCTGCGCCGAATCTGGATTTCGGAGGAGGAGCAGGACGGCTACTACTACGGTCTCGCCAACGAGGGGCTTTGGCCCCTTTGCCACATCGCCTTCACGCGACCCGTCTTTCGCGAATCCGATTGGCGGACCTACCGCGCCGTGAACGAGCGCTTCGCCGATGCGGTTGCCGCCGAAGCCAAGACATCCTCGCCCATCGTTCTGATCCAGGACTATCACTTCGCCCTGTTGCCGCAGATGGTACGCGAGCGCATCCCCGACGCCACCATCATCACCTTCTGGCACATACCCTGGCCGAACGCGGAGACCTTCGGCATCTTCCCGTGGAAGGAGGAGATCATCCACGGCCTGCTGGGAAGCTCGATCATTGGCTTCCACACGCAATTCCACTGCAACAACTTCCTGGAGACGGTGGATCGCTTCGTCGAGAGCCGCATCGATCGCGAGCAGGAGTCGGTGACGCTCAAGGGGCACGAGACCTTCATACGTCCCTATCCCATCTCCATCGACTGGCCCCCGGCTGCGCTTGCGAACCAGAAGAGCATCCAGGACTGCCGGGACGCAGTGCGCAAGCGGCTCGATCTGCCGCCCGAGACGAAGATCGCGGTCGGCATCGAGCGTTTCGACTATACGAAGGGCGTGCTCGATCGCATTCGCGCCGTGGATACGCTTCTCGAAACGCACCCCGAATGGCGTGGGCGCTTCGTTCTGGTGCAGGCGGCCGCGCCCACCCGCAGCAAGCTGCAGACTTACAAGGGGCTGCAGGACGAGGCGATGGCGCTCGCCGAGGAGGTCAATGCGAAGTATGCCGATGTGTCGCCGCAACCCATCAGGCTGATCATCCGCCATCATGAGCCGAGTGAGGTGTTCGAGCTGTTCCGCGCAGCCGACGTTTGCATCGTCTCGAGCCTGCACGACGGCATGAACCTCGTCGCCAAGGAGTTCATCGCAGCGCGCGACGACGAGCGTGGCGTTCTGATGCTATCGCACTTCGCGGGCGCCTCGCGCGAGTTGGCCGAAGCGCTCATCATCAATCCCTACGATGCCCACGCGACGGGAGAGGTGCTCCATAGCGCGCTCGTCATGCCGGAGACGGAGCAGCACGAGCGCATGAGGCTCATGAGGGCCTACGTCAGCACCCGCAACGTCTACCGCTGGGCCGGGCAGATGCTGCTCGATGCGAGCCGCCTCCGCAAGAAGCAGCGCATCCTGGAGATCGCCGCGCTCGATACGGACCGTGCCGGTTAGGGCGAGAGGGCGGTTACGCCTGGGACGGTGCCGTCGCGAGCAGGCTCGCGATCGCGGCTTCCGCGCGAGCCCGCTCCGCATCCGCCATGTGAAGCCCCGCCTTCGTGCGACGCCAGAGCACATCCTCGGCCGTTCGCGCCCATTCGTGATCGCGCAGGTAGATAACCTCCCGTTCGGTAAGGCCGCCGCCGAGGGCGGCGCCGAGATCGTTCTCATGCAACGCGCCGCCGAGCACGAGTTCGGCGCGTGTTCCGTAGAGCGAAGCGAGGCGCGAGAGCGTGGCCGGTGCAAGGCCGGGATGGCGGCGTTCGAGACTTTGGCGATAGGCTGAAAAGCCGTTCGCACTGAAATTCCCGCCGGGCAGGGGCTGCGTCGCGGTCCAGGGCGGCGGAAGGCCGGGAAAGAACGGCGCGAGGCGTTCCATCGCCGCTTCCGCGAGACAGCGATACGTCGTGATCTTGCCGCCGACGACATTGAGGAGCGGAGCTTCCCCGTCGCCGTGAATGAGATCGAAGCGATAATCCCGCGAAACAGCGGACGCGTTCGCGGCCCCATCCTCCACCAGAGGGCGCACGCCGGCGAAACGCCACGCGATGTCCTCGCGCGTGAGGGCGCGCGAGAAGAACCGTCCCGCGGCAGCGAGCAGGTACGCCTCCTCCTCTGCACTGGGTTTCGCGCCGTCCTCAGGCGAAGGGGCTGTCACCTCTGTCGTGCCGATGAGCGTAAAGCTCTGCTCGAACGGCAGCGCAAAGACGACGCGCCCATCCGTGTTCTGCAACAGGTAGGCGTCGTCCGCGCCGGAAAGACGCGGCACCACGATGTGCGAGCCGCGCACCAGCCGCAGAGCCGGTGCCTGTCCGGCAGGGCTCGCGAGCCGCGCGACCTCGCTGCACCAGGGCCCGGCCGCATTGACGAGCGCCCTCGCGGCGATGGTGCGCATCCCGGATGCCGTCTGGGCCGTCACCTCCCACAGGCCGCCGCGCCGCGCGAGGTGCGTGACGGGCGTGCGCGTCAGGATGGTGGCGCCGCGCTCGGCCGCATCGAGAGCCGCGAGTACGACGAGACGCGCATCGTCCACCCAGCAATCGTAGTAGGAAAAGCCCGCCCGGAACTCGGGCTTCAAGGGGCGCCCCATCGGATCGCGCGTGAGGTCGACCGAGCCGGAGCCCGGGATCCGGCGCCGTTTCGCGAGGTGGTCGTAGAGAAACAGCCCGAGGCGCATGAGGACGCGCGGGCGCATGCCAGGCGCATCCGGGATGACGAAACGCAACGGCCGTATCAGATGGGGCGCCCGTTCGAGCAGCACCTCCCGCTCCGCCAGCGCCTCCCGCACCAGGCGGAACTCCCAGTGCTCGAGATAACGCAAGCCGCCATGGATGAGCTTCGAGCTGGCCGAGGAGGTCCCGCTCGCCAGATCCGCCTTTTCGAACAGAACGACCTTGAGGCCACGTCCCGACGCATCAGCCGCGACGCCTGCACCGTTGATGCCGCCTCCGACGATCGCTAGATCATAGACGCCGTCAAGCATCCGAAAGGTGCTCCCTGAATCCCGTATCTGCGCCGAACCCTACTACGAATGCGGACAAAAAAGGATCGGTTCGGCACAGGGCCCGGCCGCCCAATGGCTTGGTCCCAAAGGGCCGGACTCCATGGTATGAGTCGCCGCACCCAGAATAGCGCGAACGGCGGGATACGCGACGCACAAGAACCTCGCGCGAAGGGCCGCCAATCGGCGCAACTTGCCACGATGCCGCCGTCTTCCAGCACCAGATCTTCAGCCCATGATGAGACACATGATTGAAAAACTTGCGGCGCTCCTCGCCCTTGCCTTGCTCGCCGCGCCCGCGCACGCCTCCGATCTGCCGCCGCTCAAGACCGGCGACATCGTGTTCCAGAAGACGGAAACCAGCGCCAGCGACGCCATCATGCTCGCGTCCGGTACGCAATATACCCACGTCGGCATCGTCGAGCTCGACAAGGCGGGCAAGCCCCACGTGATCGAGGCGGTGGGGCCGGTGCGCGTCGTTCCCCTCGATCAATGGATTGCGAACGGTACGGACAAGCGCGTAACAGTGAAGCGCCTCAAGGGCTTGGATGAAAAGGCCGCCAAGCAGGCGACACAGCGCGCCCGCTACTATCTCGGCCGCCCCTACGATCATTTCTTCTACGAATCCCACGATCAGATTTATTGCAGCGAGCTCATTCACCTCGCCTTCAAGGAAGGGCCGAAGATCTCGGTCGGCGAGCAGCAAAAGGTCCGCGACCTCAAGATCGACACCGCCGCTGCGCAAGGCCTCATCAAGCAGCGCTGGAAAGCCCACCCCCTCTGCAAGGCCAAATCCGCCGGAAGCTTCAAGGCGTGCTATGGCCTCATCATGGAGCAGACGCTGGTGACGCCGGCGAGCATCGCCCGCGATCCGCGCATGGAAATGATCTACACGAGCTTCGGGGCCAACGCCGAGTAAGCCCCAGCCCGCCCTTTCGAGATCCGAACGCTCAGCCTCGCGGGTTACCCGCTTTACCGAGCCGGCCGCGAAGCTCGCGCGCCGCGAACTCGACGAACTGGCGCACCTGCGGCTTGGGCATGCGCACGGGCCGGCGCACCAGATGCACCGGCACTTCCGTATCGTCGAAAGCCGCGAGCACGGTCTTGAGACGTTTGCGGGCAAGCGACGCCTCCGCCTGATAGGAGAGAATGCGCGTAAGGCCGAGCCCCGCGACGGCCGCGTCGACGGCCGCCTCCGCCGTATTCACCGCAAGCCGCGCCCGGATGCGGACGGCATACCGCCCATGGGCTGCGCTCCTGAAACTCCAGCGTCCCTCCCGAGGAAGGCCGGAGAACACGATGCAATCGTGATTGACGAGGCCGTCGGGCGTCTTCGGCTCGCCGTGCTTTCGGATATAGGCGGGCGACGCGCAGGTGAGGAGACGCAGCGCGCCGACTTTCGTGGCGATCAGCGATGAGGCCGGCAGCGCCCCGATCCTGAGCGCGACGTCGAGGCCTTCCTCTGTGAGATCGACAACCCGGTCTGCGAGGTGAAGCCGCGCATTGAGGCCCGGATGAAGCGCGAGGAAGCGCGTAATGAGCGGCAGCACGTAGAGGCGTCCGAACACCACCGGTGCCGTCACGACGATCTCGCCATCCAGCGTGTCGTCGCGCCGCGCGAGACGGCGTTCCGCTCCATCGAGCTCGTCGAGCACGCGGCGGCAGATTTCGAGGTACGTGCGGCCTTCCTCCGTCACGGAAAGGCGCCGCGTCGTCCGCGCGATCAGGTTTGCGCCCACATGCGCTTCGAGGCTCGCCAGTTGCCGGCTCACCGTCGTCAGCGGCAAGCCGAGGTGGCGCGCCGCCGCAGATAGGCTCCCGGTTTCGGCGACCGTTATGAAGACCCGCATGGCGTGAAGGCGGTCCAAATCATTATCCTGAAAAACGGTAGGATGATTTCCGATTTTACCGTCTGTCGCAGAGCTGTCCAGACATGCTTCCATAGAGCCAATGCAACGCGATCTGGAGAGGAGCCGCCCCCGTGCCGAAACTTTACGACCTCGAGCCTTCGGGCAATTGCTACAAGGTGCGTCTGATGTGTGCCGTTCTCGGCGTGCCGCTCGACATCGTGCCCGTGGATTTCATGGCGGGCGCGCACAAGAAAAGCCCCCTGATTGACATGAACCCCTTCGGCGAGATCCCGATTTTCGTCGATGGCGACGTGGTGCTGCGCGACAGCCAGGCGATCCTGGTCTACCTCGCGCGCAAGTGGGGCGGCGAAAGCTGGCTGCCGAGCGAGCCGGCCAAGATGGCCGAGGTCGTCGAATGGCTGATGGTGGCCGAGAACGAGATCGCGCGCGGCCCCAACGATGCACGCCTGCATGACAAGTTTGGCTACAAGCTCGACGTCGCGGCCGCGCGGGAGAAGGCGGCGCGTATCCTGGGCCTGATGAATACGCATCTCTCCAAGACGCAGTGGCTCGCGCTGGGGCGCCCCACCATCGCGGACATCGCCTGCGCGCCTTATGTGGCCATGAGCTACGAAGGCGGCATTTCGCTCGAGCCCTATCCGGCCGTTTCCGCCTGGCTCGATCGCATCAAATCCATCCCGGGTTCTGTTCCGTTTCCGGCGTGAACGCTGCGCCGGCTCGAAGCGCCGCGAGGTTTCTCCATGACCCGTCTTCCGTCAGACTTTGCGTTCAGCCCGGCCGTCAAGGCCGAGCAGGAGCGGCTCGGCTCGCGCGAGCAGTATCGCCGCGTCGAGGAGGGGCATGGCTGGCCGGACCGGATCACACCCGATCTCGCGGCCTTCATCGGAACGGTACGCTCGTTCTACCTCGGAACGGCGAGCGCTTCCGGCCAGCCCTACATCCAGCATCGCGGAGGGCTGCCCGGCTTTCTCTGCGTGCTGGATGAGAAGACGCTTGGCTTTGCCGACTATCGCGGCAACCGGCAGTACATCACGATCGGCAACCTTGCCGAGAACCCGCAGGCGTTCATCTTCCTGATGGACTATGCAAGCCGCCTCCGCATCAAGTTGTGGGGTACGGCACGCGTCGTCGAGAATGACGATGCGCTGCTGCGCCAGGTGAGCCGTATCACCAGCGCGCCGCCCGAGCGGTGCATTCTGTTCCGGGTCGAGGCCTGGGATCGCAATTGCAAGCAGCACATCCCCCGCCTGTTGGCGGCCGAGGATGTCGAGGAGCACGTGAGCGCTCTCGAAGCGCGCATTGCGGAATTAGAGGCGGAGAACGAGCGCCTCAGCGCGGCTGCGTCCTGACGGCGCTTCAGCTCTCGGCACCTGCAGTCTGCGTCAGAAGGTGCTCGGCGCAGAAGGTGGACACCGCGCGGCGGGCCGGCTCGTGATCCGCATCGAGGCACAGGTGCCCTTTGCCCGGGATGATGTCCATCGACACATGGGGGTTCTTGAGCGAGCGGATGAGGAAGCGGTCGACCTCGTCCATCAGGCAGGGAATGACGGGCTGCGAGCGCACCGGAAACAGAGGGCTGTCGCCGGTCAGGATGCGGGCCGGGATTTTGACGGCCGACACCATCGAGTAGTAGACGCGGTCTCCGTCGATGCCCTGGGGCGTATAGCCGAAGGTGTTGAACATGAAGGTCATGAGATAGTCGCCGATCGGGTTCTCCCGCGCGCGGCGCGTGAAGTTGCCGTAGATGGGCCACTGCTTCGCGGTCGAGAGCGGCGGATCGGCGGCGATCACGGCCTTGAGGCCCGGCGTGCGCCCGTTCGCAAGGCCGAGCGCGACGAGCCCGCCCACGGATTCCCCCACGGCGACGATCTCGCGATCCGAGAAATGCCGCAGGATCATCTCACGCACACGGTCCGTGAAGGCGCGGATCGTCGGTTCGCCGTCCGCCGGTGTTCGCCCGTGACCCGGAAGATCGACGAACAGCAGGTCGAAGTGCTTCGACAGCACCGGATACCAGCCGCGCAAGTTGTCGGAGTTGCGCAAGGCGCCGTGCAGGATGATCACAATCGGCCGCGTGAACGTCCTAGGATCGCGATCCATGAGGAAATACAGCGCGCCGTGTGACGTCGTGGCCGTGCCGATCTTCAGATCCGAATCATCCATCGCCAAAGGCTAGAGCGGGATCGGCGGAGATGCGAGAGCGCTCTCCAAACGCCGCGCGTGAGGCCGAGGGAAGGGACTGCCGCGGCAGGCAGATGCCGATCCATCATGGCTGCCTTGCAGCACACGCCGGTGTCGCGCTTACGGTTTTGTCATGAGAGGAACCGCGCCGCCGAGCGGCTGTTCTCTTTACATCGGTAGAGGGTGGCGGAGCGACAGAGGAGAATGCTCATGAAGACCGTGATGATGGGCATTGCGCTCGCAGCTCTGCTTGGTGCTGCACCCGTCGCAATGGCCAAGGACACATCAAAGCCGATGAAGAGCCAGAGCCAATCAAGCCTGGAGAACGCGAACAGGATGCAGAACCCTGACGGCACCTTCCAAGGCAAGCCTGTGGTTCAGGGTCCCGCACATTGGCAGGATGCCGACCGCTCGGCCAGCTCCGGCACATCGAGCGGCGAATCCGGCTCGCGCTCGGTGAGCGGATCACGCTCGAAATAGCCCTCAGCAAGCCCTTGGCCCAACTGGATCCGGGGCTTGCCTCATCCTCGCACGTTCAACTGAGTATGCGTTTAATCCCCTTCGGGTTCGTGAGGATCGGGGAGTGGCTTCTTGGGCCGCTTTCCTCCGGCAAAGCCGCCCAAGTCGTTCACGATATCCGCTCCTTTCGAGCGGTCTTCCTTGCGGTACCCGTAACCTTCTCCGTAATCCGCGCGCGGCCCTTCCCCATAACCCACGTGCTTTTTGGATTTCCTGTCGGCCATAGCGCGATCTCCGGTGCTGTGCGGCTGGCCCCGAATGCAGTGGGCACGAGCCGATGTCCGAGAAAGCCAACGCACAAGCCAACCGCGCGTTCCGCAGCAGATTGCGCAGCGCAGAGATGAGGGAAGGGCTTTAAGGAGAAGAATGGTGGGTGATCACAGGCTCGAACTGTGGACCCGCTGATTAAGAGTCAGCTGCTCTACCAACTGAGCTAATCACCCATCTTCTTGAGACCGAACGTCGTTTGGTGTCGACGCGGCGCCGTCTTGGAGCCCGAAGGCCTGATATAGGACGGCAAAGGGACCCTGAACGATTGTGCCGGGCCATGATCGTGTCAGATCCTGTCGGTCTGACGCGTAAATCATTGGCCTACACAGAGGAAGGGCCCCAATGCCGGTTCATCTATCACCAGCCGCACCCCCTGTCCAGAGCATTTTCGGACTAAGTGGATGCCGGGTTCGTCGTTAGAAAATGCGCCAAAACAAAAGGCTAGAGCTTCTGGTCCGATTGGACCGGATCGGAAGCTCTGGCCTGATGTCCGGGCAGAGACAGCTTTTCTTGCCGCAAACACGGCAGGGCCGCGTCTGATCAGCCAACCTGCTCGGCTTTGGCGGTTTTCTGCCGCTTGAGCATGAGCTTGTTGAGGGCCGCCACATAGGCACGCGCCGATGCAACCATGGTGTCGGTATCGGCTCCGCGGCCGGTCACCACGCGCCCATCCTCGGCGAGGCGCACCGAAACCTCAGCCTGGGCGTCGGTGCCCTCGGTCACGGCGTGCACCTGGTAGAGTTCGAGCTTGGCGGTATGCGGCACCAGCATGCGGATGGCGGCGAAGATCGCGTCCACCGGGCCGTTGCCGTTCGCGTGTACCGTCTGCTGGTTGCCGTCGACGTCGAGCGTCAGCGTCGCGGACTGCGGGCCGCTCGTGCCGGCGATCACCTGCAGCGCCACGACCCGCATCCGGTCGTGCGCGTGCGCGATCTCCTCGTCCACCAGCGCCTCGATGTCCTCGTCGTAGACGTGCTTCTTGCGGTCGGCGAGCGCCTTGAAGCGGTTGAACGCATCCTCGAACGCATTCTCGCCGAGCTCGTAGCCGAGCTCCTTCAGCTTGGTGCGGAACGCGTTGCGACCCGAATGCTTGCCCATCACCAGCGACGTCTTGCCGACGCCCACCGATTCCGGCGTCATGATCTCGTAGGTCTGCTGGTGCTTGAGGATGCCGTCCTGATGGATGCCGCTCTCGTGCGCGAACGCGTTCCGGCCGACGATGGCCTTGTTGTACTGCACCGGGAAGTTGGTGACCGCAGAGACGAGCTTGGAAGCGCGCGCCAGCATCGTGCTTTCGATGCCGGAGCGATAAGGCAGTGCGTCGCCGCGCGTCTTGATGGCCATCACGATCTCTTCGAGCGCCGCATTGCCCGCGCGCTCGCCGATGCCGTTGATGGTGCACTCGATCTGCCGCGCACCCGCCTTCAGCGCCGCGAGCGAGTTCGCGACCGCGAGGCCGAGATCGTTGTGACAGTGGGTCGAGAACACCGCCTTGTCGGCGTTCGCCACGCGCTCGCGCACCGCCCGGAACATCTCGTAGTATTCCTCGGGCGTGGCGTAGCCGACGGTGTCGGGCAGGTTGATGGTGGTGGCGCCTGCCTTGATTGCGGCGTCCACGCACTGGCAGAGATAGTCGATGCCGGTGCGCGTCGCGTCCATGGCGCTCCACTCCACGTCCTCGACGAGGTTGCGGGCGCGCGACACCGTAGCCGTGATGATCTCCAGCACCTCGGCTTCCGATTTGCGCATCTGATGCGCGAGGTGGATGGGCGAGGTCGAGACGAACGTATGGATGCGCCCGCGCTTGGCGTGGCGCACGGCCTCGCCTGCGCGGTCGATGTCGGCGTTGATGGCACGCGCGAGTCCGGCGACGGTCGCCCGCTTGACCCGCTTGGAGATCGCCGTCACGGCCTCGAAGTCACCTTCGGAGGCGATGGGGAACCCGGCTTCGATGATGTCGACGCCCATGGTGTCGAGGTAGTCCGCGACCTCGAGCTTCTCCTCGAAGGTCATGGTGGCGCCGGGGCACTGCTCGCCGTCGCGCAAGGTGGTGTCGAAGATGACGACGCGGTCGCCGGATACGTCTTGCGGTGTGGTGGTCATGAGAAACTTGGTCCTTCCTCGGGGCCAGGCCGGTGGTCCGGTCGCTGGCGGAATCCTATCAGCGTGCGGTCGGCGATCCCCTGAGCACCTGCCCGGCAGCGCGCCGGGCCCCCGGTTCTCAGGGGCTGATAAGGAGGAGGGTCAGGAGAGAGGACGCGCGCATCACGATGCGCCCGCACCCGTTTCCGGTGCCGGCAGCCATCAGATCAATGCTCGCAGCGAATGGGCGCATGAGCCTTCGCGACATCCACAAAATTTGTCCGATCTCACGAATAAGCCAAATCGCGACAAAAATGCAAGCGCGGCAGTGCCGCAAGGGCAAGGCACCCCCTGTAAGGCCGCTGTCAGCGCGAGGCGCGTAAGTTCTCTTCGGAAAGGCCCTTTATGGCCTTCCGGCTGCGCTGGGCCAGCCGCCGCGTGACGGCGGCCGCTCTGTGGCGGGGTCGGCAACTTGCGAAGGGGTACCCCATGACTGGATCGGCACACTCGGAAAAATACCCGTTTACGATAATCGCGCTGCACTGGATGACGCTTCTGTTGATGGCAGCCGCGTATGTCACGATGGAGTTTCGTGACATCTTCCCGCGCGGCAGCGTCCCGCGCGATCTGATGAAAAGCACGCACTACGTGATAGGGATCACGATCCTGGCGCTCGTCGCCGTTCGCATCGCGGCCCGCTTCATGGTCCGGACGCCGCCGATCACGCCCCCCTTGCCGGCGTGGCAGAAGGTAACCTCGCGCGCCGTGCACCTCGCGCTCTTCGCCCTGATGATCGTGCTCCCGCTGCTCGGATGGCTGATCTTGAGCGCCGAAGGCGTGCCCGTCTCCTACTTCGGGCTCGAGCTTCCTGCCCTCATCGGCGTGGACAAGTCGCTCGCCGAAGGCTTCGAGGAGGCGCACGAGACCATCGCACGGATCGGCTATGGGCTCATCGGCGTACACGCGGCCGCCGCTCTCTTTCACCACTACGTCGTCCGCGACAACACGCTCGCGCGGATGCTCCCGCTGCGGCCGAGCGCCTGACGCATTGCTGCCGGGTGTCAGGTCGCGAGCCACTTCTTTTGCTGTCGCTGGAACGGGCGCTCCAGCCAGAGATGGATGAGGCACCCGGCCGCCACGACGGCCACGAACACGACGCTGGTCATCCAGAAGGAGCCGAACGGCGAGGCTCCCGTCATTTTCCCAAACACGCGCAACACCACCGAAATCAGCAGGAGGTGCGTGAGATAGATAACGTAGCTGGCCTCCGCGAGCAGGAGAAGCGGCGCCGGCAGCGAGATCGCGAAGCCGAGCAAGCCGTACAGAATGAGGGCGCTGGCTACGCCTGCGCCCCATTCCTGTTGATTGCGCTGCCGGACAGCTCCTGCGCACCCGCGAGCCACAAGAACATCAATCCCAGACCAGCCGCAAGCAAGGGTACATGGAACGCATGTTGGCCGCGCAAGAACAGGCGGGCGATGATGGCACCAAAAAGGAATTCTACGACACCGCCGTAGAGAGTGAATGAAAGCCACGGGCTATGGGCCGCGCCCGTCAGGGCGTAGAGCTGTGCCGCCGCCGCCCACGCAATCATTGCCAGGAAAAACCCACGCGCGCCGAACCGGAAGAACGTCGCGCAGAAGACCGCGTAGAACAGCACTTCGATCGTGAGCGTCCAGGCAACTGGAATGATCTGGTTGGGAAAGGGGAAGAGTGCGATCGACGAGAGGGCACTGAGCGGGGTGACCTCGAACGAGACCGGGACCGAGAGCTTGCCCAGGGCATTTAGGAGCCAGATCCCGAGATAGAGTCCGAGCACGGCCCAGTAGGTTGGGAAAATGCGCAAGAAGCGCGAGACGGCAAAAGTGCGGGCCGTGAGGTTTTTCCGCGTTGCCGACGTGTAATAGATGATGAACCCGCTGATGACGAAGAACAGATCGACGCCCGCTTCGCCGTGCCGGAAAATCGAGTAGAGGGTTTCGTATCCCTGCTCGGCGGCCGTGGCCCAGATATGGAATGCCACCACCATAACCGCCGCGATCGCTCGTAGGAGTTGAACGGATTCGATGCGCGCCGGGCGGCGGCCGGATACATCTGTAGTGGCGTGAGTTCGGGTGGGTACGAGTTCGACCATAAAAGGAACCGGCGAGAACGGAATTTGCGCACTAGAGCGCGCTTGTTCCGTCGTCGTCCAGCAGGCGTCCCGATCTAGCTTGAAATCGGCCAGAACCGTGATGGTAATGCTTAGATTTCGATCGTCCCCTCCGACACGCGCACGGAGGAGCCTCCGATACGGACGGTGGTGAGCTTGCCGCCGTCCACCACCAGCGTCAGCACGATCTGGCTCGGCCGGCCCATCTCGTAGCCCTGCTCCACGATCCGCCTGTGCGTACCGTCCGGCAGGCGGTCGAAATGATGGACGATGCCCGCGAGCCCAACGGCCGCAGACCCGGTAGCGGGATCCTCAGGAATTCCGACCTGCGGGGCGAACATGCGGGAGTGGAAGGCGCTCGCCGTGTGCTCGCATTGGCGCGTGTAGAGGTAGACGCCCACGATCCCCTGCTGCTCGAACCCGCGCTCCCAGTGCGCGCCGTTTACGCGCGCGCGCCGTATCGCCTCGATGGAAGCCACGGGGACGAAGGCGAACGTGTTGCCCGCCGCGAAGCAGAGCGGCCTGTGATTTTCGAAGCCGATCTCGCTCGGGATGAGGCCAAGGCCGGCCGCCAGCACATCGTCGGGCGGCAGCACGCCGGCCTCGGCGGGCAGCTTCGGCGCATCGAACTCGGCGAAGGCCGGTGACCCCGCGCGCACCCGCGCGCCCACGCGCACCGTGCCGATACCCTGTTCCAGCACGATGAGCGCGTCCTGCTCGCCGTTGTGGATCGGCGCCTTGAGCTCGGCCAGCAGCGTCGCCGTACCGATGGTGGGATGCCCCGCGAAGGGCACCTCGCTGCGCGGGGTGAAGATGCGGATCTTGGCGGAATGGGCCGGCCGCTCGGAGGCCTGCACGAACACCGTCTCGGACAGGTTGAACTCGCCCGCGATGGCCTGCATCTGCTCGCCGGAAAGCCCATCCGCGTCGAGCACGACCGCCAGCGGATTGCCACCGAAACGGCGGTCGGTGAACACATCGAGCGTATAGAACTTGAGCGCCATGGAGCCTTCCTGAGAGCCGCGGAAACCCGGCGCCGCCTTGGGAGGGCACTGGGCACGTGAGAGCGCGCGCACTCTGCCTCATCCAATGCTCCGCTCCAAGCGGCGAGAGCACCTAGGCGGAAGTTTTCAAGTCCGGAAGGTCCCGAAGCAACGCCCGCGCATAGTCCGGCATGGCGAGTGCGGCAGAAGCCTCGCCAGGCGCGGTGAGCACGACGCTCGAAAGCTCCCCGTCGGGATCCGCCGCGATGAAGCGGCTTACCTCATCGAGAAGGGCGGGTCCGGACAGGTGGGACTGCCACGGCACCGCGATCGAGATAGAGGGACCCGCGAGTGTAACAACATAGCCGCCGCTGCGGCGGAGCACGCGAGCATCGAGCCCCGTTTCCTCGGTGATCTCTCTCAGAACGCTGCCCTCGATGTCGATCACCCCGTCCGGCCCCACGTCGCGGGGATCGATGAAGCCGCCCGGCGGATAGCAGAGCCCCGCGTTGAGGTTGCCCGCGCGTTGCCGCCCAAGCAGCACATCCCCCTCGGCCGAGAGGATCAGCGCGGATCCGAAAGCGTCCATCACGCTGCGATCCTGCCAGCCGGTCTCGCGCCAGTAGAGGAAGCTCTTGAAATCGGTCCGTAGGAACCGGCCGGTCAGAAGGGCGCGGCCGGAGAGGGTGTAGTCGGCCAGGATATGGACGGTGCCGTTGAAGAAGTTCGGGCTTTCGTGAAGCCGGCGCTGCCAGTGGGCATTGATGTCCGCGGCATGGCTCTCCGCGAAGGCCCACGGTCCCTCCGACACCTGGAGCGAGACACGCTCCACGGTGAATACCCGTGTCTCATCGTGACGCCACATGCCGGATTCCGATCCATTCATCAGGAGGCTGGAGGCAATGCAGGGCGAGATAGCGGATCGGCAGGCCCGTGAAAAGACGGCCAAATGTGCCGCTTGGGTAACTGGGGCGGACCAATGGGCGATGCAACCTGAGCGGCGCAATGACCCGCCTGCGGACGGCCACTTAGGCTCCCGCAAGTCATTACAATGACATAAGGTCCGCTATGTGTTCGCCGGGTGGACCAAATGAGATCAGCCCTCGATGTTGCAGCGTGAGGATCAGAAGGGAGCGCGTCCGGGCGGCTCAGTCCGCGCGGCGGGTAGCCGCGCGCGAAGCGGGAGCCGGTGCAAGCACGTCTGCCTCGCGCTCGCGGGGCTCGTCGTTGCCGCGCTGCTCTCCGCGTGCGCGACGCTCGAGCGCCTGCCTGCCGTTCCGCTCGCGCTCGCGTCCGAGATACGACCCCTCGACATTCCCTATGCGCGTTTCTACGCCGACGGCGATCCCGCGCAGTTCCGTGCTCTCGCGTTCGAGGTAGTGTCGAAGGCGCGTGCGGCCCGCGCCGCCGCCGGACAGAAGCCGGACGCTTCGACCACCACCACGTTTCTCGCCATATCGGGCGGCGGCGACGACGGCGCATTCGGCGCGGGCCTGCTCGTGGGATGGACCGCCCGGGGAGACCGTCCGCAGTTCAGCGTCGTCACCGGCATCAGCACCGGCGCGCTGTCGGCTCCGTTCGCCTTCCTGGGCCCCGAGTACGACGACAAGTTGAAGAGCGTCTACACCGAGACCAGCTCGGCCGACATCTTCAACAAGGAGCCCATCCTGAGCATCCTCTCGGGCGATGCGGTGACCGACTCCACGCCTCTGAGGCAGCTCATCGCCAGGCACGTCGACCAGCAGATGATCCGGCGCATTGCCGAGGAGTATGACAAAGGGCGTCTGCTCCTGGTCGCCACGACCAATCTGGATCAGGCCCGCTCGGTGATCTGGAACATCGGAGCCATCGCAAAAAGTCCGGACCCGCGCGCGCGCGATCTCATCATCGAGGTGCTGCGTGCGTCCGCGTCCATCCCGGGCGCTTTCCCGCCGGTCATGCTGGACGTGACGGTGAACGGCAAGCGCTACGAGGAGATGCACGTCGACGGTGGTGCCATGACGCAGGCGTTCCTCTATCCGCCCTCGCTGAGGCTCAAGTCCGTCGAGCGGGTGGTCGGCACGGCGAAGCACAAAGACATCGCTTACGTGATCCGCAACGGGCGCCTGTTCCGGCCAGAGGAGCAGGTCAAGCGACAGACGCTGGCCATCGCGGGGCAGGCCATCGCCACCATGACGGCCTCGAACGGCGTCAACGATCTCTATCGCATCTATCTCACGACACAGCGCGATGGGGTGGAGTTCAATCTCGCCTATCTGGACGACGAGTTCGGAGTTCCTTATGTGGGGCCGTTCGACAAAACCTACATGAACACCCTGTTCGAGTTCGGTTATCGCAAGGGCGCCGCCGGCTACTCCTGGCACAAGGCTCCGCCGGGCTATCAGAACTGACTATCGAAGAAAGACAAATCCGGCATGAGCAGCGAGTCTCCCGGTCCTCCGCTCTATTTCGAGGACCTCCCCGTCGGGCGGCGCTTCATCACCGCGAGCGTGCGTCTCGACCTCGAGGCCATCAAGGCGTTCGCGGCGAGCTTCGATCCGCAGCCGTTTCACCTCGATGAGGAAGCCGCCAAGAAGAGCTTCTTCGGTGGTCTTGTCGCCAGCGGCTGGCACACTGCCGCGCTCACCATGCGGCTTCTGGTGACGAGCGGGCTGCCCATCGCAGGCGGTGTGATCGGCGCGGGCGGCGAGGTGCAGTGGCCCCGGGCCACCAAGCCGGGAGATGAGCTGAGAGCCGTCTGCGAGGTGGTCGCTGCGAAGGCATCCGCCTCGCGCCCGGAGCGGGGAATGGTGACGGTGAGGACCGAGACGCTCAATCAGCGAGACGAGGTCGTGCAGATCATGACGGCGCGTCTCGTGGTGCCGCGCAGGGCTGGCGCGACCGCGTCTTGAACCATCCGTATTGAGCCTGATTTCGACGATAGAACTGTTACACCATAGCATCAGGGCCACTTATTGGGCCTCACGGAAAATACGATTGGCCGGAACCGGGGCGCTTCGCTACCTTCAAGCTCAGAAGACGGGCGGCAGAGGAACCCGCCCCCAACCCAAGGAGATCACAACATGAAGACCTGGATGAAGCCCTCGGTTCGCGAGCAGGAAGTTGGCCTCGAGGTCACCTCGTATCTGCCGGCTGAGATCGACCTGATCTAAGCTCACGGCGTCGAATACGCCCTGCATTGAACGTGCGGCGGTCGCGGAAGCGGCCGCCGCTTTGTTTTGGGGAAGCCCTGACGAGCGTGCGCTCATCCGCTGGGGGTGAGGCTGCAGAAGAGCTTGGCCACAGGCTCCTGGCTCTCCCATCCCGCGCTCGCGCCGAGCGGCACGAAACAGGTGTCACCCGCAACGAAGGTTTCCTTGCGCCCCCTCCCGTCATCGAGCGTCACGCTTCCTTCGATGATGTGCATCAGTTCGTGACGCGCGAAAGGAACGGCTTTGCGCCGATAGGGCGTCGCGGACCAGAGCCCGGCCGTGAGCTGTCCGGTGAGATCGGTGAAGGCGAGCGCTTCCTTGCAGGAGGGCGCCGGTCCGGCGAGAAGCGCGGGGTCCGGGCCGTCGGCGGGAGTGAACGGTGTTGTTCGCTCGATCTTGCGCGCGCGGAGTGAAGAAGGGGCCGCGCTCGTCAATCCCGAGCTGTCGTTGTGGATGGCAAAGAACTTCTTAAGGTCGCCCTCCTGACGCCAGGAGCAGACAGTTCCCTTGGGGATGAAGAACGCCTCTCCGGCTGCCACATCGAGCGTGCTGCCGTCGGCGTGATCGATGCTCACTGCGCCTTCGAGCAGGATCATCACTTCGTTGGTGGACCACGGTCCCATGCGGCCCGTCATCGGCGAGCATTGCCAAACACCGATCATCAATCCCGTGGCCGCATCATCGAGCCAGAGGTAGCCGTATTGTTGCCCTGTTCCCGAGATCAGATCTGCGCTGGGCATCGGCCCCCAGTCCTCGAGCTCGCCTGATCCGAGCGCGGAGAGGCGCACAAACTCAGTCATTTTTTCTGGTCTCCAGGCCGGCGCGGGCAGATCTCGACGAGCAATGAGCGAACCACCGAACAGTGTTCGATTTGCTTCGAATCCCGTGAGCAGGCACGTCGCGATTATGGTGCTCTGCGCCATGACAGGGATGTGAACACTATAGCAGTTATTTTCACTTTGCCTTGCGTCGCACCGGGTATTAACTCAACCGGCGTGGGGCAGACACAGAGAAGCAGGAAAAGGGGAAACGAAGACGAGGGGGCCGGCATTGAGCTTGAACGTTCCGGCCGGGCAACTGAGCAAATGAAGCGTAACGGAGTAATCGCCTCATGAAAAACTCAGCCGCTCTTTCCAAGGCAGTCGCAACCGTCACGTACCTGCCGAAACGCGATCGGTCCCAGAACCCGGTCGAGCTGACTCCGATCCGCTATCCTTGGACAGAAGAGCTTGAGCTTCGCCGCAGAGCCGTGGCGCGCTGGAGAGGCAACGATACGGGCCTCAAGGAAACAATGATGCGCGACGTCTCGCTCTAGATCGCGCTTTCCGATTTTCACATTCTGCCGTGTGCAACACAAATCCGATGCGCGCCGAAGCGCGCATCGGAGGATCGTGGCGCGTCAATCGATCAGTGATGGCTGTGTCCAGTGGAGCTGCCGCTGCTGCTACCGAGCGCGCGGATCGGCAGCTTGAGCTCTATCACCGCACCGCTCTTGAACGTCAGCTTCAGGGGTACCGTCTCGCCCGCCACGAGCTGTTTCTTGAGATCGATGAACATGAGGTGCATCCCGCCCGGCTTCAGCTCCGCGCTGCCGCCAGCCGGAATCTCGAGTCCCTCGGCGAGCCGCCGCATACGCATGACGCCGTCCGTCATGGTCATGTCGTGAATTTCGCCCTTGTCGGACACGGGCGTCTCGACGGAGACGAGCGTATCGGCAGCGCTCCCGCTGTTCTTGATCGTCAGATAGCCGGCCGCGACCTTCGCACCGTCTGCGGTTGCCCGTGACCAGCCGTCCTCGACGGCCAGCGAGCCGGCGGTTGCCGAGCCCGTGTCGGCGCCGCCCGTCGCCGCGCTCTTGGCGTCGCCCGCGATCTTCAGCACCGCGGCGGGGGCTTCGAGGTCATGCGCATCGACGCCGGGGCCCGGAACCTCGACCCACTTGAGCTCGCCCTTGGCGCAGAGCTGAGTGACCTTGAAATAGAGCGAGGAACCGGGATCGAGCTCCTTGGCGACGAATCCCGAGGCGACGAACTCGTCGTAGTAGGCGTCAGGCAGGTCGCCGCCCGACCACTGGATTTCCTTCACGCCCTCCTTCAGCGACTTTCCATGATAGAAGGCATACGTCTTCGCGTAAGGGCCGCTCACGGTGTCGATCTTCCAGCCCGCCTTCGGCATCGGCTTGACGCTGATGAATCCCTCGGGGATCTCGACCCGAACGGTATGGGTGGACGCGCCGTCGCAGCCATGCGGGATCTTGAGCACGGCTTTGTACGAAGTGCCGCGAGCCGCCTCGCTCCGCTCGAGGCTCACATGCGCATTGGCCGCGCCGCTGACGAGCGGAACCGCGAGCAGGGCCGTCGCGGCCGTGGAGAAAAGAGACGTTTTCAATGACATGGTGACCTTCCGACTTTCTAGGGGGTATGGTGCTTGTGCATCTCGTGACCGGGTGATGTCGGCCCATGATGGTCTTTGCCTTCACCCATGTCATTGATCGTGGCTAGGCCCTCGAACAGGGAAAATTGAGCGCGCCTTGCCGCTGGCACGCGCGCTTCGGCCTCCGCCAGATCGTCCGCGATGCGCTGGGCGTCCATGTGAGGAACACCCGCTTCCTCGAGCGTGGATGCCGCCTTCAGCGGATCACCGCTGCAGAGAACGACAGTCCACCTTTTGGCTTCGCGCCGGAGCAGGGCGCGTCCGCCTCGCTCGCCTTGTGTCCAGCTCGCGACCGCATGATCGCCGGAAATGGCGATGGGATCGGTAACCACTTTGCTGTCGGGTTTATCCCAGGTTGATCCGATAAGAGAACGGATCTCGTGCGCATCGTCGTGCGCGAGAGCCGGCAAGGGGCTGTGGATGGCGCCGAGAACCGGGAGAATCAGCGCCATCCACGTACGCACAATCAGCGCCGCGAACGATCGGGAGGAGAGGTCGTGACGCTGAAAGCGCATATCTCTCACCACTTGACCTGCACGCCGCCGTAAATCGCGCGTCCCGTTCCGGGCTCGAACAGCGTTGACGCTGCGTTCGCCTGATCGATGATGCTCGCGCTGGCGATGTAGGCTTCGTCCGACAGGTTACGGCCTTCGATGTAAGCCGTGATCGGTCCGCCGTTGTCGAAGCCGAGCTTGGCGCCCCAGATGGCGTAAGCCTCCGTTTCGAGCGTGTTGGCGCTGTCGACGTAGTACGCCTCGGGCACCCATTCCACGTTGGGCCCGAAGTAGACGCCCGAGGGATGCTTGTAGAGCAGCTCCGCGCGCAGGTAGTGGCGCGGCGCGCCCGGCAGCTCGTTGTCGCCGAACGTTGCATCGTTGTCGAAGAAGAAATCGTTGAACGTATAAGCCGTGTTCAGCCACAGCTTGTCCGGATTGCTGCCGTCAACGAAGAGCGACTTCATCACGGCGAGGCCCAGGCCGAGCTCGATGCCCTGATGAACGGTTTTGTCGGCGTTGCTCACGTTGCAATTTCCGAATGCGCTGTAGAAGCACATGAGCTCGTTGTCGATGTTGGCCCGGTAGAGCGCGACATCCCAGCTATAGTCCTCTGTCGCGCCGCGCGTGCCGATTTCATACGTCGTGGCCCGCTGCGCCCGGATGTCATAGAACGGAATGACCGTCGGTCCGACGTTCACGCTCTCGCCGAAGCTCGGGACCTCCGCACTGCGCGAGATATTGCCGAACACCTGCCATTGACGCGTGACATTCCACACGATGCCGCCCTTGGGGCTCCAGAGATTGAACTCCGTCGATCCGCTGACCGCGCCGAGATGCGCATCGCGATCCCGTTCGGCATGCAGGAACTGGGTTCCTGCGATGAGCGCAACGTTAGGCTGCACGTAGAAGTGGTTCTCGAGGTAGGCACTGAAGTTGCGCGCCGTGTCGTCGGCGTCGACAGCGAGGGCGCCTTTCCGGCCCAGCACGTTCACGTACTGCTTGGTATCGATCGTTCCGTTGTGCAGGTTGACGCCCGCGATGAGCCGGTTTTTGTAACCGCCGATGGTGCTCTCGTCGGTCAGCCGGGCAAACCCGCCGTAGTCGTCATAGCGATAGTCGAGCCACTGGAAGATGGGATGCATGAGGTGGCGGTCGACGTTGAAAGCGCCGAGTTCGAGAAGGGTGCCGGGCGCGAGCCGGATGGCTGTCTTGTTTGCGATGCGCACGGTGTCGATGTTGCGCTGATAGTCGCGATCGACGTTGTCATTGCCGTTGCCATCGAACCCGAAGCCCGGCCTGACGAATGCCCCCTTGGGATTGGTGAGAGCTTCCTCTCTCGTCACGCTGCCCGGAATGCGCTGGTCCACGCTGGTGGCGTTGACGTAGAAGCGGGTCTCCACGTTTTGCGACAGGCGGTAGCCCACGTTCATGGCCCCGCGCACGCTCTCTCCGTCGCTGTGGTCGCGGAAGCCATCCTGCTCCTGCCACGTGCCGGTGATGAAGTAGTCCGCTGCGCCGTACACCCCGCCGGAGCTCACGGAGAGCTTGTGGAAGCCGAAACTGCCGACGTCGATGCGCGCGCCGAACAGATCGGAATCATAGCCAGTCGGCATCACGAAGTTGATGGCGCCGCCGAGCGAGTTAGCGCCGAAGCGCATCGCATTGGCGCCCTTGAACACCTCGATGTAGCGATAGGCCGTGGGATCGATCTCCTGGAAATCGCCGTAGCCATCCGCCGTGTTGATCGGAATGCCGTCCATGAAGAGCTGGATGCCGCGCAGATGGAAGTTGCGCGAAAGGCTCGAGCCACGGATCGAGATGCGGCTGTCCTCGCCCCACTTGGGCTGCACCCACACGCCGGGAACATAGTCGAGCGCGTCTTTGATCGTGACGGCTGGAGTGGACGTCTTGAATGCGGTGTCGGGCACAACCTCGACCGCGCCCGGCGTGAGCTGAATGTCGGCGGTGGCTTCCGCGGTCGTGGGCGAGCTGAGACTGCCCGAGCGGGTGCCGGGTGCCGGGAGTGAGGCCGAATCCGTCGGCGGCGCGCTGGCGGAGGTCTGCTGGATGGGGGCAGGTGCCTGCTGCGGCTTGGCCTTCGCCGCCTTCTTGGCGCTGCCCTGAGAGGTCGTCACTGTCACGGCAGGAAGTTCGGTGACAGGCTTGGCGGCTTGCTGAGCCACGGCTGGCGTGCAGAACGCAGCAGCCGAAAGCGCCGCGAGAGAGCAGGCCGTGGGAACGGAAACGAAAAGCCGGGATGAGGCCAGCGGGCGGAACGGCGATGTCATGACACTAAGTCCGAATTGAATCTGCGAGGAGAGGTCGTCGTGCACCGGAAACGGACGCAACGCGAACCACTGTCGGACGCTCTAGCGAGCGGGATCAGATCAAGACGGAGGGAGGACCACGCGCGGATGTCGCGCCAGGTTTCGGCGTTTCGGAGAAAAGCGCGACCGCGAGCGTGTAGGTGATCGCGGCATACTCGGCCTCGCTCGCAAGGCTTTGCGATGCGGCTTCAGCGAGCGCTGCGGCGCCTGTGGAGGCGAACGGGCAAATCCCGTTCTCAACGTGCTGCGGCTTCTGCGGAGATGAAGGCTCGCCGTGATCCACGCTCAAGAGCTTCTGGCCCGCGCTCGTGCAAATCACGATCTCGAGCGAGCCATCGGCGCTTGCGGCCTGCACCATGAAGCCCATCGGCAGCAGGCTGCGCAGAGCCACCACCAACAGCAGAAACACGGTTATCGGCGCGCGAGTGAGCACGTAGCGAAGCCTTTCCATCTCGCCGTCGGAAGTGAGCCCTAGGGCGAGCCGGGTCACGGTAAGGGCCAAGCCCTACCTTGGCAAGCGACCGAATTACGCACGTACCAACTACGCGTGTTTCCAAAGCCACAGGGAAGCGGCCCCGTGTCGGCGCCATGTCTGCACCAGGGAGACTGGCGGGCTGGTGCAGAGCAAGGCTATGATGAAAGAAAGATGATCTGAGCAAGATGAGAAGAATGCGATGACGTCATGGAGATCGGCCCGGCTTTGGCTGGGATTTGCCGCTGCTGCGCTCGCGGGCATGTCTCTCGCACATGCACAACTCGCCGACATGCCGGCAGAGGTCGACACCGCGCTCATCGTGTCGGTCGACGTCTCCAATTCGGTGGATGAGCATCGCTACAAGCTGCAGATGGAAGGCATCGCCAAGGCGCTCGAGGATCCCGAGGTGCTGAAGGCCATACTAAACGGCCCTCAGGGCGGCATTCTCGTCTCGATGGTCACCTGGGCCGACAAGCCCCGCCTCGCGCTCCCCTGGCAGCGCATCTCGAATGCTGCCGATGCGGCCGCCGTCGCGGCCAAGGTGCGGGCGCTCCCTCGTCAGACAGGTGAGTTCACATGTCTTTCGGGCATGCTGCGCACGATCTCCGACAAGGTCGTTCCGCAAATTCCCGCCAAGGCCCTGCGCATCGTCGTCGACGTCTCGGGAGACGGCCGCGAGAACTGCAACCCGGACGAGCCGCCTGCGAGCGTGCGGGATGAGCTGGCCGCCTCCGGCGTGACCATCAATGGCCTGCCAATTCTGGAAGGCGACGAAGGGGCCACGCTCGAAGGCTGGTATCGCGAGAACGTCATGGGAGGCCCGGGCTCGTTCATTCTGCCGGCCAACGGGTTCGGCGATTTCGGCCGCGCCATCCGCCAGAAGTTCATGATCGAGATAAGCGGCCAGTTCCCCCGCAAGGAAGCGCATCTCGCGCACTGACGCGCCGGGGAGCTTGCAAGTGCTCTCCGGGCGCTGTGCCTTGATCAGGTGTCGTTCAAACCAGCGGGCTGGCATTTCCAGCGCCGCACCTGCCACTGCGGGTGCTCCTCCATCCACTGCGCGAAATACGGCGGAGCGGCCATCGCGCACTGAAGCGTGTCCATGTCCACGTCGAGCGGGATCTTGAAGTCCCGGCACTGGCCCGGATCGGCCACGAGGCAGGCAGAGAGTATGATGCTGATCATGCTTTGATTTCCTCTGGGACGGGCCGGTTGAAAGAGGCCGCCGGTTGAGCCCGGCGGGTCCGATCCGCTCTCGGAGAATACGCGCCGCCCGCCGCCACGGATCGGATGGCGCACAAATATTTCGGGCGGGGACCGAAAAGGCGCCCGCCCGAACCTGGAAACAGAATGTCGAGCGCGGCCTAGGCCGTGAGCAGGATCTCGCCCTTGCCGATCGTCGCGCGGTCGCCGGCGAGCTTGCGCACCATCGGCGGCAGAGCCTTGGGAGCGAGCGCGCCCAGCGTCTCCGCCACATAGCGCGAGAGAATGCGCAGGATCACGGGGTCGATGCGCCCGCAGTCGGCGAACGTCGGAAGCAGCTCGTCGACCGAAGGACCGATCAGCGTGCCACGCCGCAGCAGCGGGCCGGGACGGGGACCGAAGCCTGCCTCCGTCCAGAGCGTGCCACCCACCATGCGCGAGCCGGCAGCCGGGCCGAACTTGCCGCGCGTCACCACCATGCCGCGCCGCATCCGCTCACCGGCGCGTTGGCCGATGTTGCCCTCGACCACGACCGTACCCCCGAGGAGGCCGAAACGATCGCCCGGGCGCGTGCCGCCGAGGAAGTCTCCGGCGGAGCCCTTCACGTGGACGAGACCGCCCGTGGCCGTGGACGCGAGGTAGCTGCCCGCATCGCCCGCGATGACGATCTTGCCGCCCTTCATGCCGCGTCCGGCATGATTGCCGACGTTGCCTTCGACCGTGATCGTTCCGGCGTCGAGGCCCGCGCCCACATAGTCGAGCAGAGGCGAGGCGCCCGAGATCGCAATCTCGTCGCCCGGCGTGCCGGAAACGGTGAAGAGATCGCCGACACGCGGTGCGTGCGCGCCGTCGCCGAGCACGATCTGCTCGATAGCGCCGTTCGAAAGCCCCGCGAGCTTGCTCGGAATGAGCGCGGAGAGGTTGACCGCCTGCTTCGGTGCGGAGCGCAGGGTGAAGCTCAGCGTGCTCATGGCAGCAGATCCTTCAGGTGATAGTGATGCTGTCCGAGCTTGCCGCCGTAGTTGCCGGCGGAGACCCGCGTGACGCCCTTGGCGGCGCCGATTTCGATGATGGTCTTGAGACCGGCGCGCATCGCGTCGGCGACAGACTTCGAGGTGAGGCCATCGATGACGATCTCGAGCACCGCGATGGTATCGGGGCTGCACTCCGTCTTCACCGCGCCCTTGAGCGTGGGGCAGAAGGCGTCGTTGGTGGAAGCGATGGCGCCCTTGTACTTCGACCCCACCTTGGAGCCCGAGCGCACGATGCCGCCGGGGAACGGCGTGATCACATCGTCCACCTTGGCAATCGCGGCAACGGCCGCCTCTGTCGCCTCGAGAAGTCCGGCCCGGTCGCGGCCGAGGATCAGCAGATTGCCGCCGCCGACGGCTTCCGTCGTCACGCCGCACTTGTCCTCGATCACGAACTCGCCGTCCATGACGGGAACGCGCCAGAAGCGCCGCTTGCCGAGCTTCTTCGCCGTCTGCCAGCCGTCGCCGAAGAAGCGCGGACCGGAGGCGAGGCCCATCTTGGTCTTGCTTTCGAGACCGTTGTAGCAGGCCGAGCCGGGGCTGGTCAGCACGCACTGGCCGACGCGGTTCAGAAGCTGCGGGACGAGCGCGTCCGGCGAGAAGCCGAACATCAGCACCCGCACGCCGGGCCGCCCGTCGGGCGTCTCCGAGGGCGACAGCTCGCGGTCGATGCCGCATTCCGCGCCGCAACCGATGACCGAGGTGCCGAACCCGGTCATTACCTGGGCGGAGATCATCGCCCACTTCGGCGTATCCGCCGTGATCACGAGTCCGAGTCCGCTCATGCCGAAAGCTTCGGCGAAGGTGTCGTCGATCGTGACGCCGTTTCTTGTCATGGCGCTCATTGTCAGGAGGTCCTCGGTCCGCACGGCTGAACGATGACGCAGCCGCATTCCCCACCGGTATGGCCGCAGTTGCTGTCGACGATCTCCTGGTCGGAAAGACGGAAGTTGTCGAGCTTCACGGTATGATAGCGTTCGAAATACTCACGCAGCGGCTTCTCGATGGCGCGGTCGTACTCGGGCCGCGCCACGTGGGTGGCGCCCGCCACGACCTTTACAACCTGTCCGTTGCGCACGATCAGCTCACCGTTCTTGAACACGAACAGCGGCGTCTTGAACATGGCCTCGCGGTCGGCGAGGTCCTCGTACACCGTGATGTCGGCGGTGGCGCCGGCGCCCAGGTGTCCGCGGTCCCGCAGGCCGAGGCTCCGCGCCGGACCCGCGCGCGTCATGATCGCGATCTCGTAGAGCGAGTATTCGCGGTCGAGCGACTTGAGGATGGTCGCCGCCTGTGCGCCCGGATGCAGCTTCTCCAGCATCTCGTTGCGGAAGGTGCGGTCCATCAAAAGCCGGATGAGGTGCGGATAGTAGTAGAACGGCGCGCCGTTCGGATGGTCCGTCGTGAGGAAGATGCGCCACGGGTCGTTGACGAGGAGGAACAGCTCGAGGCCGATTGCCCACTGCAGCGCGTTGACGTAGCTCTTGTCGCGATAGGTCATCGGCACGACGCCGCAGCCATTGTCGCACTCGATGTCCATCACCACCCACTTCTTGGGGTCGGCAGACTTCGTGTTGCCGTACTGGCGCATGCTGTCGCCGGATGCGGTGCACGTCTGGCCGAACATGATCTGGCCGATGTCGATGGAGACGTTGCTGTGCTGGTTCAGAAGCTCCGCGATCTGCGGCGCGCCCGACGAGAACTTCATATCCCCTTCCGTGCCGTAGCTGTGGAACTGGATATGCGTGAGGTGGAGCGGCAGACCTTCCGCGGCCCGGATCGTCGCCAGCGTGGAGTGCATGCTGCCCGGAACACCGAGGTTGCAGCCGTGGATGTGAATGGGATGGGGAACGCCGAGCTCCTTCATGCCGCGCGCCAGCGTGAGGATGATGTCGCGCGGGGTGAGGCCGTAGAACTGGTGACGCTCGTCGAGGTCGAGCTGGCGCTGGTTGAACTTGAAGGCGCTGATGCCGCCCGGGTTCACGATCTTGACTGCCAGCGCCTGCGCTGCGTGCATCGTGAAAGCGATATAGTCCTTGATGAACGAGAAGTCCTTCTTCTGCGCGAGCGAGCGCAGGAAGAAGTCGTCGTTGCCGAGCATCACGAACGCGCCTTTGTCGATCATGGGCGTGTCGCCCATCTCGAGGTGCGCCTGGCGCGCGTTGGCGGGCAGCATCGCGGGCTCGAACGCCGCCGTGTAGCCCATTTCCGCGTAGCGGTAGCCCGTAGTCATCGTCGAGGGAACCGCATGGCCGCAGCCGGAGCGCGTGAGATCGGTGCGCGCGACTTCGTGGCCCTGATGATCCTCGGGGAGCAGCATGCGCCCGATGGTGACCTTGCCGCCGCCGATATGGCTGTGCGGATCGATGGCGCCAGCCATCACCGTGCGGCCCTGGAGCGAATACTCCTGGTCGATCTTGGTGCCGGGCGGCGGAGCGGCGACGATGCGTCCGTCGCGGGCGTAGATGTCCCGGACCTCGCCGTTGACCCCGTTCGCGGGGTCGTACACGGTTCCGCCGGTGAACTTGATAAGCATCTTTTTAGGTCCTCGAGGCGGGATGTCTAAAGGGCGAGTTCGATGGCTGCGAGAACGTCCGCAGCCTTGGGCAGGCTCGAACGGCCGAGGTCGCGCAGCGGCAGCGAAACGACGTTGTCCACGCGGATGATGCGCCCGCCATGGTCCACGCCGGGCGTGCCGATGGGAATGTACACGGCCGGTGTGCCGTTGAGCTTGATGCCGGGTGTGCCGAGCACGATGGTCGGGATGCTCGCGGGCGGGGGGCCGAGATCCGGCGTGAACGAGGCGAGCCACACCAGAAGATCGCCTTCGCCGCCGGCCAGCATCTTCGGGATCGCATAGCGCGTGAAATCGTAGTCGGGCTTGCCGCTCGAGAAGCTCACGCGAAGCGGATAGCCGCTCTGCCACGAGCAGACGGCGCCGGCCGAGATCGCGCCCTCGTTGCCGCCGAGCGCGAGGCCCGCCGCACGGCCCTTGACGTTGAGATCCTTGACGAGGTCCGAGACGGTGTTGACGACGAGGTCGGCGTTGGGGAACGCGAGGCTCGGCGGAGCCCAGACGAACACGGGATAAGCGGAAGCCTTGCAGCGCTCGGAGAGCGCGCGGATATCCGCAGTCGGCACACCTGCGACGCTGTCGGCGCCGACTGGGGTGCCTTTGATCTCGGCAGCGAGTGCGGATACCACCTCGTCGATGCGCTCGAGCTCGCAGGGAAGCGTGATGACCTCGCCGATGCGCGGACCCTTCACGCCCGACTGATCGAGCCCCTTGCCGATGAAGTAGACCGTGCGCTTGGCCGGCGTTTCCGTGAGCAGCGACTGCTCCACGTTGACGATGCGCTCGAAGAAGCGCGGGTGAAGCTTCTGGATGTCGCTTCCCACGACGATGATGACGTCGGCGCGGTTCCGCGTCTCGGTGAGCGTCGTCATGATCCAGCCGGTCGTCTGGAGCACCCGGAAGTTCCGGTACTGGCCCTCGGAGAGGGCGTGATCGACGACGCCGCCGGACTTGTCGGCCAGCGCCATCACCGCGCGGATGCCATCCACGTCGGTTCCGAGACCGCCGTATAGCGGCAGCGAGGATTTGCGGATCAGGTCGGTTGCCGCCCGGATCGCGGTCTCGATATCGACATCCCGTCCGTCGACCTGGGGACGTGCACCGTCGACTTTGCGCTCGAAGCCGGCGACGGCCTTTTCGCAGCCGTTCTTCGCCACCTTTAAGCCGGTCTCGTCGCGTACCATCTCGAGATCGTCACAGACGAGACCACAGAAGGGGCAAGCGACGTCCGTAATCGCGTTGGACTTCGGGCTGTCGCCCGGGCCCTTGGCTTGGGTCCAATTCGTCATTGTTGAGGTCTCGTGATTTGATTTGGCGCGGAACAAAAGCATGGACGGCCGCTCAAAACAACATCGGAAAATGCTGCGTTGCGGGGTGGCGAATGCGCGCATCGATTGCGTAGGATCATTCTCTTCCCTATTGTCCGGCGCCGGCGCGCGATCGCCAGCCCAAGACGGAATCCCGGAGGACTGCTGATGGTTAGATTGTTTGCTTCATTCCTGGCACTTGTAAGCCTCATGCCGCTAGCTGCAATGGCGCACGGACCCTCGCGACAGAAAGTCGTCGAGCAGATCGAGATCAACGCGCCCGCGGACAAGGTCTGGGCCGTCGTCGGCAACTTTCAGGACATGAGCTGGCATCCGGCTGTCAAAAAGACCGAGGGCAAGGGCGGCAACGATGTCGGCGCGACTCGGACCCTGACGCTCGATGGTGGCGGGCAGATCTTCGAGAAGCTCACAAAATACAGCGCCGAAGGCAAGACGCTCTCTTACGAGATCACCGAGGTCGACACGAAGGTTCTGCCGGTTTCGAACTACGCCGCGCATCTCACCGTCACGCCCGATGGCGACAAGTCGAAGGTGGAGTGGAAGAGCGCATTCTACCGCGGTTACGTGAACAACGACCCGCCGCCGGAGCTCAACGACGAGGCCGCTGTTAAGGCCATCACCGGCGTGTTCCAGGGCGGCCTTGCCGGGCTCAAGAAGAAGCTGGAAGGCGGCTGATGCCGGCCAGCCGGAGCGGAGCAAGCGACGAAACGAGCCAGACGCCGGGTCCTGCCCGGCGTCTGGTTATCGCCGCTCTCGTAACGGCGCTGATGCAGATCACCCAAGCGGCCGGCGCGGCCGCTGACCCGGTCAAGGCCCGAGAGGCTTTCGTCACCAACCAGACGGGCGATTCGCTCTCGGTGGTCGACCTCGCGGCCGAGAAGGCGGCCCCGGCAATTCATATCGGAGGTAAGCCGGCGGGCGTTGCCATGTCGCCCGATGGGCGTTTCGCCTACCTCACCTCTCCAGACAGCAAGGAGCTCGTCGTCGTCGATGCCGATGCGCGCACGCTCGTGCGGCGCGTGCCCGTCGGGCAGGGGCCTCTCGGCATCGCCGTCCATCCCGCGGGCGATCGCGTGTTCGTCGCAGACTGGTACGAGCACAAGCTTTACGCCGTCGATCCCGCGGCCGGAAAGATCAAGGCGAGCGTCGAGGTGGGGCAGTCGCCATCGGGCGTCGCCGTCACCGCGGATGGCGCGCGCATCGTGACGGCCGATCGCGACAGCAACGAGATATCCCTGATCGACGCGGAGACCTTCACCCGGACAGGACACGTGACCGTCGGCGAGCGCCCCTTCGGCGTTACCGTGGATCGCGAGGGCAAGCGAGCCTACACCGCAAATGTGGGAAGTGACAACGTCAGCGTGGTGGATCTCGTGGCCAGCAAGGTCGTGGGCACGGTCAAGGTCGGTCGCCGCCCCTACGCGGTCGCTCTGGCCGGGGGACGCGGGTTCGTGACCGACCAGTACGGCTCCACGGTCACCGTATTCGATCTCGAGACGCTGGCCGTCCTCAAGACCATCGAGGTCGGAGACTACCCGGAAGGCATCGAGGCCGACCCGAGCGGTGCGGCGGTCTACGTCGCTTGTTGGGAGTCCAACACGCTCGAACGGATTGATACGGCAACTCTGGAGGTAACGGCCCGGATTCCGGTCGGGGACGGCCCCCGCGCCTTCGGCTTGTTCCTGAGATAGCCCCGTTTGGACGGGCTGCCCGAACCTCGGGCAGGCGCCTCCAGGCCGCCCGAAAAGACAGCCTTTCCGAGATTTCATGTTCGGGAAGATTGCCGGGATGTGGCTGCCGGCGTTAGAAGAACTCCCAAGAAGGCTGCCAGAATGGCGCCCAAAAGGAGGAAAACGGGACCATGTTGAATTTCGTTCGCGTGTCGGCGCTTCTCTGCCTGACGTTGCTGCCGTCCGTCACGCTCGCTGCCGGAGAGCACAAGGCAGTGGACATTCTCTTCGAGACCCGCCAGCTCGATCTCATCGAAAAGGGCCGCGAGGTCACCTACCGCTTCGAAAGGAGCGGCTCCGACGAGCGCCTGGTCGGCAAGAACTACGCGGACGACATTCGTCTTGGCGTCGCGAAGGTGGATGACAAGGGCAGCCGGGATGTCGTGTTCCGCGTTTTCACGGGCGAGAACGCCCGCGATCCGCAGAACTGGCCTGAGCTCACCATCAACCCGCTCTTCATCTGGTATCTCGACCGCGCCGTCGCCACCTTCAACACGCTGGCGGGCGGCAACCAGATGTACTTGAAGGCGAGGTTCCGCGAAGCGTTCCGCGACAAGGCCAAGGTCGAGGAGATCAAGTATGACTTCGACGGAAAGTCCGTCGATGCCTACAAGATCACCATCGCACCCTACGCCGACGACGCCAACGCCAAGAAGATGCAAGGCTTCGAGAACTCGCGGTTCACCGTGATCGTCAGCGAGCAGGTGCCCGGCTATTTTGTCGACCTCCAGGCGAGCTACATCAGCACCGAGGCGGCCGGCCCCAAGCTTGACGAGCAGATCAAGGTCGTCGGAATGGGAGAGCAGAAATGACGATGAGAAAGTTCGCTCTTGCGCTCGCGGCTGCGACCGTCGGCATCGTGGCGGCGGGTGCCGTCGCTATCGGCGAGGAATGCGCGGAGAAGACGACGAGCAGCAGCCTCGTCAACGACTATCCGACATTCGCCCGCGCCGACTACGTCTACGGCTGCATGATGGTCAACGGGCAGGGCCGCGACATCCTCGAGAAGTGCGCCTGCTCCATCGACGTGATTGCCTCCGCGCTTCCTTACAAGGAATACGAGGAGGCCGAGACCATCATGTCGGTGCGCCAGCGCGGCGGCGAGAGCGTGGCCTATATGTACGCGCCCGCCATGCTCGAGAAGATCAAGAACCTGAAGCGTGCGCAGGTCGAGGGTGAGATCCGCTGCTTCTGATCGGGTCTCGCGTGCCGGAATGAAAAAGGGCGCCCTTCGAGGCGCCCTTTTTTTGATCGCAGAGCCTATGCGCGCAATCAGGAGCCTTTCGGCCCCGCCTGTCCCTTGAAGGTGCGCCCGTCGGTGTCCTCGGCCGTAACAACCAGTGTTTCGTCGCCGCCCGGAGCGTACGTGAAGCGGATGTTCGGATCCTCTGAAAGCGAGATGCCGCCTTCCATGCGGAACACGCGCTCGCCGCCGCGCTGCACCTCGATCACACGCAGGAATTTCGCGGGGATGTAGTATCCGGTCGCCTGGTTGAGCTGCAGGCCCGAGTACTGCGGATGGCGGATTTTGAGCTGCCCTTCACGCTGCCCGTCGGCGGTGTTGGCGAGCACCTTGATCTGCATTTTGCCGGCTTCCGCGAGCACGGCGTCGGTGTCCTTGAGAGCTGGCGCGGAGCAGCCGCCCGCGGCCTTCACGAACTTCGTTGCCATCAGAAGCTTGCCGTCGTTGGTTTCGACGATGGCCCGCACGTTCGAATACATGTCGATGCGCACACGCGTTTCGAGCACGCGCTCGCCCGCACCCGCAGCAGGCCCGAACGTGAAATCGGCGACCAGCGGAGCCGGGTTCTTGTCGATCACGAGCATCAGTTTCTTGGCCGTCGCGGCCGTTGCCGCGGGGAGGCGAACCGTAAGCGGAACGAGAGCGGCATCCTCCGCCCGGTAAGGCGCCTCGAGCGTGACGGCGCTGGTGTCTTCCACCGCTTCGCGCGCGCCGAAGAGGTCCTTCTGAAGTGCCGGCCAGATGTCTTCCTCGTCTGCGGCGAGGGCGCCGGTCCAGCCGCCCGCAACGACGAGTGCCGCGGCAACGAGCACCTTGAGACTGCTGAGACGTGTCGTGAAAGCGCGGTGAACCATTGTACGTCCTCCGTTTTGGCGCTTGGTGCGCCTTGCTTCTTGTTGAGCGGGACTACTCCCACTCGAGTTCGGCGAAAGCCGCAGAGACGTTGCGGACATGATAGTCTTCGAACAGGCTCCACGCACTCTTTTCGGAAAGTCCGACGCTTTCGGTTGCCTCCGAGAGGGTGCGATTGGCCTTGATCATCGCGCGGATCTCGTCGGCGATGACCTGTAGATAGTGACGAAGCGGCGCCGCCGCATCCGGCCACGGCATCGACGGGCCTCCGTGCCCCGGAACGACGCGCTGGATCGGCTCCTTGGTGAGCGTGTCGAGTACCGCCATCCAGCCCAAAATCGAGCCATCGAGCGTCGGCGCGTGCTCTGAAAACAGGAGATCGCCGAGAAAAACCGTGCCGGTCTGGCGGTCGCGCACGATGAGATCGTTGTCCGTATGTGCGGTCTTCTGCGGCTCGAGCAGGATCTCGCGCCCTCCGAGATCGAGCACGGTCGGCGTGCTGATCGCGAGCGTGGGAAGCACGATCTTGGTGCCGGCGAAAGCCTCCTCGCCAAGCGCTTCCTTGTTGATCGAGAGGTACCGATCCGCCCGTGCGCTGAGGCCGCGAGCAAGCTTGTGATGGCCGACGAAGGCCGGCTGATCGGCTTCGAAAGCCGCGTTTCCGAACACGTGGTCCGGATGCATGTGCGTGTTGATGACGTAGCGGATCGGCAGCGGCGTGATCGAGCGGATGGCCTGGTGAAGACGGGCCCCGATACGGGCGCTGCCGCCGGTGTCGATCACCGCCACGGCCGCCCGCCCGACGATGAAGCCGGCGTTCGAGATGTCGCCCTCGTTGGCCGGCGCGTAGAGCGCAATCTGACCTCTGTGAGCATAAGCCCCGGGCGCGATTTCGGCGACAAATGAGCCCGGAGAGACCTCCGATCGCGTGTCCGCAAACGCCGGACGCCAAGCGGCGCTGACAGAGGATGCAAAAAGCGTCAAGAGGCCCGGGACTGCCCGAAGCAGGGTGCGGCGGTCGAAATCAGCCGAAGGGGACGGGGGCATCAGAGCTCAACCCATTGAAGAAAATGGCTTGCCGTGGGGTCCAGAGAGCGGCTGGACGGGTTGCCGCGGGCGCACCAGACGCGCGGGCATTTGTCTCAGTTAGCTCAGGAAAAAATACCCAAAACTCAACGCTTTACAAGGGAGAAAATGGCATTTTGCATGAAATTGAGGGCAAATATTATTCACATAAAATATCTTAAGTCAATAGGTCAACGGGCCATCTTGCGCGGGGAAAATCTAGGCGTGCGACGCACCATTTTCTGCCGCAGCGCAAAAAACATCGATAAAACGGCCCAAAAAATGGGTCAGAATGCTTGTCCTATCGGTGTTGCAAGAAAAATGGTCTCACGGATTGTCTTGCGGACCTCACGAGAAAGTGTCTAAAACGATGCCACGGTAGCGATGGCTTCAGAGGGCTCCTCAGTGCGGGAGCCAACATTCGTAAGCCAGCGGAACAACAAGGGAAAAAATCCCGATAAACCGTAAACTGGGCTGTGACACGCTGTCGTTCGCTGCCGCTTGCAAGCGTGGCAAGAACTTTAAGGAGGAAGCGCGATGCGCAGAAGTGCACTCGCATGCGGGCTGCTCGCCACTGTCGCTCTGAGTTCGCCGGGTCTGGCGAACGAGGACGTCAAGAAGGCGTCGGCAGATCCGAATAACTGGGCGCTGCAGCAGGGTAACTACGCCGGATGGCGTTACTCTGAGCTCGACCAGGTCAACACGTCGAACGTCAAGGATCTCAAGGTTGCCTGGCAGTTCTCGACCGGCGTTCTTCGCGGTCACGAGGGCTCGCCGATCGTGATCGGCAACCGCATGTACGTCCATTCGGCATTCCCGAACAACGTATTCGCTCTCGACCTCGACAACGACAACAAGATCCTCTGGAAGTACTCTCCGAAGCAGGATCCGTCGGTCATCCCCGTCATGTGCTGCGACACGGTTAACCGTGGCGTTCAGGTGGCAGGCGACACGCTGATCCTCGGCCAGGCCGACACCACGCTCGTCGCGCTCGACACCGCGACCGGTAAGGAGAAGTGGAAGGCTGTCAACGGCGATCCCAAGAAGGGCGAGACCCACACGGGCTTCCTCCTGATCGTCAATGACAAGGTGATCATGGGCACTTCGGGCGCCGAGTTCGGCGTTCGCTGCCACGTCACCGCCTACAACCTCAAGGACGGCAAGCGTGCATGGCGCGCTTACTCCATGGGTCCGGACGCCGACATCCTCGTCGACCCGGAGAAGACCATGTCGCTCGGCAAGCCGGTCGGCAAGGACTCGTCGCTCAAGACCTGGACTGGCGATCAGTGGAAGATCGGTGGCGGTTCGACCTGGGGCTATGCCTCTTACGATCCGGAAGCCAACCTCTTCTACTACGGCACGGGCAACCCCTCGACCTGGAACCCGGCTCAGCGCGCTGGACCGGACGGCAAGCAGATCGACCAGAAGTGGTCGATGACCCTGTTCGCCCGTAACCCCGACACCGGCGTGGCCGCCTGGGCTTACCAGATGACCCCGTTCGATGAGTGGGACTACGACGGGGTCAACGAGTCGATCCTCGCCGATCTGAAGGTCAAGGGTGCGGACCGCAAGGTTCTCGTCCACTTCGACCGTAACGGCTTCGGCTACACGGTTGACCGTCTGACGGGTGAGCCGCTCGTTGCTGAGCCCTACAACACGGCCCTCAACTGGTCGACGGGCGTTGAGCTCGACAAGTCGAAGCCCAACTACGGTCGTCCGACCGTCGTCGCTTCGAAGTCGACGTTCCTCAACGGTCCCGACGTGAACACCAAGAACGTCTGCCCTGCAGCGCTTGGCTTCAAGGACCAGCAGCCGGCCGCCTACTCGCCTCTGACGGGCCACTTCTACATCCCGACCAACAACGTCTGCATGGACTACGAGCCCTTCAAGGTTTCGTACACGCCTGGCCAGCCGTACGTTGGCGCGACGCTGTCGATGTTCCCGCCTGAGGGTCAGACGAACACCGGCAAGTTCACCATCTGGGATGCATCCGAAGGCAAGATCGTGAAGGCTATCGACGAGCCCTTCTCGGTTTGGTCGGGCGTGCTCACGACCGCTGGCGGCATTGCCTGCCACGGTACCCTCGAGGGTTACGTGAAGTGCCGCGATCAGAAGGATGGCGCGGAGCTGTTCAAGCACCGTCTGCCCTCCGGCTCGATCGGTAACGTCTTCACCTACGCTCACAAGGGCAAGCAGTACATCGGCCTCTACTCGGGCGTTGGTGGCTGGGCCGGCATCGGTCTCGCCGCTGGCCTCGACAAGCCGACGGACGGCCTCGGTGCAGTCGGTAACTACGCTGGCCTGAAGTCGTACACCGATCTCGGCGGTACGCTGACGGTCTACTCGCTTCCCTAATCAGGGTCGTTAGGAAAACCGGACCGGCGCGGGGAAACCCGCGCCGGTTTGTTGCTGGAAAGTAATCTTCGAAAAAGCTTGCGTGACTGGGGAACGTCACCAAATTTTGAAGATTGAGCTAGGATGAAGCACCATTTTGTGAGGTCCATATTCCCGGTTTGAGAGTTGTTTTTTCCCGGGTCGGAGGATATGGCAGAACTTCAACGAACAAGGGGACGCGCGTGGACAGGATTGGTTTTGGTTTGGTTGTTGCCGCAGGCTTGAGCCTTGCGGCTCTCTCGGTAAGCCCAGCGGTTGCAAACGACGATAAGGCTCCCGTCCCGGATCCGGCTTTCGAGAAACAGTTTCAGGAAGGCAAGAAGCTTGTAGACGGCAAGTGGGTTCTCCCCGACGGTACGCCGACCTATGACGTCAAGCGCGATCCTGCCAACACCGACCACGTGATCCAGGTCGACTGGTACACCTACTCCGGCTGGCGCCGCTATCACGCCGAGTGCCACGTCTGCCACGGCCCGAACGCAGAAGGCTCGACCTTCGCTCCGGCCTTGAAAGACTCGCTCAAGACCATGACCTACGAGAAGTTCCTGCAGGTCGTGTCGAGCGGCCAGGAGCGTGACGTCGCCGGCACCAAATACATCATGCCCGCGCTCGGCGATAACCCGAACGTCATGTGCTACATCGACGATCTTTACACGTATCTCCGCGCTCGCTCGACCGATGCGCTGCAGGGCGGCCGCTTGAGCGCCGACCAGCGTGCTGAGAAGCCGAAAGAGGCTCAGGAGTACGAGAAGAGCTGCACCGGAGGCTGATGACAGCCGGCAGTTCGGCGGCTGCTCTTGCTAAGAGAGAGAAAAAGACATGAGAACGCGCGCCGTACTTGCTCTTATCCTCGGAAGTCTCCTCGCCGCCCCTGGCGGCGCCGGGGCTGCCGAAGGCCATCTTGCGGACGCGGTGAACCGAAAGGTGCTCCGCGTCTGCGCCACGCCCGCCAACCTTCCGTATTCCGACGAGAAGGGCGAGGGCTTTGAAAACAAGATTGCCCAGCTCGTCGCCGATGAGCTGAAGCGTCCCTCGGTCGAATACACGTGGTTCCCGCAAGGTCTGGGCTTCGTCCGCAAGACGCTGTCCGAGAAGCGTTGCGACCTCATCATGGGTACGGTGCAGGCCGACGAGTTCACGCTCAATACGAACCACTATTATCGCACCACATACGCGCTCATCACGAAGCCCGGGTCCGGACTCGAAGGCATCACGTCCATCCTCGACCCGAGGCTCAAGGGCAAGAAGGTCGGCATTCAGGCCGGCGCTCCCGCAGGCGATTACGTGGCCAAGGCTGGCTTGATGCCGAACGCCAAGTCGTATCTCTTCATCGTTGATACGCGCTACCAGAACCCCATGCAGGACATGGCCAACGACGTGCGGTCCGGCGAGATCGATGTCGGCGTCTTGTGGGGACCCCACGCGGGCTGGTACGCGGCCCACGGCGGCGAGAAGCTGCACGTGTCTCCCATGCTCGAGGAAAAGCAGCCGGGCCTCCCCCGGCTCGAATACCGCATCACGATGGGTGTGCGCTCGGGCGAAACGGCCTGGAAGCACGAGATCAACAACGTGATCGCCAAGCGCCAGGGTGACATCGACAAGATCCTCCTCGATTACGGCGTGCCGATCATCGACGAGGACAACAAGCTCATCACCGAGCCGCGTAAGCCCGAGAAAGGCACCAACTGACGCCGAAAATTCCGGAGCTTGATCCGCCTCGGTTTGCTAGGATCATGCTCCGGCGAGGGCAAGCAACGGAAGCACGGCGTGCGGCTATCGGATTTCACGACATCGAAGTTTTGGAGCGCGGTATGTTACGGGATGCTTCCCGGCGCCGCGCTTTCTCTTTGTCTGGTGCTCGGGACGGCAGCCTCCTACGGCGGGGAAGGCGAGGTTGCGGAGCCCGAAGCGTACCGCATCGACGAGTATCGCTCGCCGGTGCCGAAGACGTTGAAAGGCGCGCGGGTCATCGGCGCCGATGAGGCCGAGGTCCTGATCAAGGACGGCAAGACCGTCTTCGTCGATGTCTTTCCGCGTGCGCCGAAGCCGCCGAATTTGCCTGAGGGCACCGTCTGGCGCGATCCTACGCACATGACCATCGACGGCGCGCACTGGCTCCCCAACGTCGGCTACGGCGTTCTCTCGGCGGATTTCGAGGTCTATTTCAAGTCGCGCTTGGCAGAGCTGACGGGCAACGATCAGACGCGGCCCGTCGTGTTCTTCTGCCTCAAGGATTGCTGGATGTCGTGGAACGCCGGCAAGCGCGCGCTGAGCCTCGGCTACACCAATGTCATCTGGTTTCCGGAAGGCACCGACGCCTGGCAGCAGGCAGGCTTCGACCTCGTGAAGGCAACGCCGGTTCCTTAGGGAAAATCCCGCGAAACCGGCCCCGCCGTCAGCTCTTCATCAAGCCGCGGATCGAGCGGGTGAACGCGTACAGCCGCTCCTCCATCAGCACCGGAAGCTCGCAAGCGAGAGGGATGCTCGACTGGCGCTCCTGGAAAATGCGCTGCGCCCAATTGTAATGCTCGCGTGCCTGATCGAGCGCGACACTCTCGTTCGAGCCGGCCTCGCCTTCGAGGCGCGCGATCTCGGTGCTTTGCCGCTCGAGCTCCTTCGCGCGCTCCTTCTGCGATTTCTGATACTTCTCGATGCCGGAGAGAACGCCGCGCCGCTGGCTGTTGATCTTGTCGAACAGACCGGCGAACAGCAGTGTGAGCTGCGCGTCGCGCTTGTCCTCGGGCTGCGCCTCGGCGAATTTCTGAATGGCAGCCTCGCCCTCCTCGACGGGAACGCGACGGCTCGACAAAAGCTCGATCAGGTCTGAGATGGCCTTGTCTTTGTACCACCCCTTCACGCCATCGACCGAAGGCCCGTCCCACATCTGTGATGCGGTGAGGCTCTCGATCTTGCGCTGAACGCAGGGCCAGTCGACGTTCATATTGATGGGGGGAGGCGCCGCCTCCGCCTCACCCTGGATCGTCGTCTCGGGCGCGCCCGCGAAAGCGGAAGAGGTGAGCGCGAGCGCTCCGATCAGGAACGGCACGCGCATGCAGTAAGCGGGTCTGGTCATTTTTTATTGTCTCTCGTGTGTCACCAGGTTCGCCGAAATCTCGTCGCGTCTCAGCCCCCGCCGCCGGGACCGCCACGCCGGGCAATGAGCCCTTTCGATGGGTTATAGGCATAGACCGCCGCACCAAGGAAGAACACGGTGTAGCCGATCACGACATACAAATTCGTAAGGTCCAGCGAGCCGTCCTCCAGGCGCGGGCCGATCTGTCCGTAAAGCGCAAAGCGGATCAGCTCCACCGCGTAGGTGAACGGATTGACCCGGCAGATCTCGTAGAGCAGGGGGCTGCTCTCGCGAATGCGCCACAGCGGATAAAGCGCGGATGACGCAAAGAACATCGGAAAGATCACGAAGTTCATCACGCCCGCGAAATTCTCGAGCTGCTTGATGACGGATGAGATGAAGAGCGACAGCGAGCCGAGCATCAGGCCCGCGAGGATGAGGGCCGGAGCCACCGTCAGATAGCCGATGAGGGGAGGCTCGATCTCCCAGTAGTAGGCGATCGCCAGGAACGCATAGGCCTGCAGCAGCGCCACCGCGACGCCGCCGATGAGTTTTGAGAGCAGCAGGAACGAGCGCGGAAACGGGCTGACGAGAAGCGTGCGCATGGCGCCCGTCTCGCGATCGTACACCATCGAGAGCGACGACTGCATGGCGTTGAACAGAAGGATCATGCCGACGAGCCCGGGCGTCACGAACGTCTCGTAGAGCACGTAGGACTCGTAAGGCGGAATGATCGAGACGCCGAGCACCTGCCGGAACCCGGCCGCGAAGATGAAGAGCCACACGAGCGGCCGCACAAGCGCGGAGAAGAAGCGCTCGCGCTGGTGCAGGAACCGCAGCACCTCGCGCCACACGATTCCGCGGAAGCAGGCGAGATAGGCGAGGGGACCGAGGCGCGGCGCCTCGACATCAGGAACAGCCTGCGCCTGCGGCGGGGCGTCGGATCGCACGATGTTCACGTTCATGCGGCCTCCGCCGTCGATGAGGTGCCCGTGACAATGCGAAACGCATCACGGGCCGAATTGGCTCCCGTTGTGGCCAGAAATGCGGGCAGGCGCCCGGTGAACAGCACTTTGCCTTTGTGCAGCACGACAATGAGGTCTGTATCGGAGATCTCGTCGATGAGGTGCGTGGCCCAGAGCACGCCAAGCCCCTGCTTCTGCACGAGGCCGCGCACGATGCCGATCACGCTCTCGCGCGAGCCGATATCGAGGCCGACGGTCGGCTCGTCGAGCAGCAGGCATCCCGGGCGGTGCATCAGCGAGCGGGCAATCTCTACGCGCCGCGCCTGGCCGCCGGAAAGATTGCGCACCTTCTCGTGAGCCCGGTCGGCAAGCCCGACCGTCTCCAGCGACTCGACGGCCCGGCGCTTGGCTTCCGATCGCCCGATGCCGTGGAGCGCGGCGTGATAGAGCAGGTTCTGCTGCAGCGAGAGATCGGCGTCGAGCGTCTTCGACTGGAACACGACGCCAAGCCGTTGCAGCGCGGCGCCCGGCTTCCTGCGAACGTCGTGGCCGAGAATGCGGATCTCGCCAGACACGTTGTCGTAGAGGCGCGTGATCAGCGAGAACAGCGTCGACTTGCCTGCGCCGTTGAGGCCCAGGAGCACGGCGAACGTGCCACGCGGGACCGTGAGCGAGACGTTGTCGAGGACGACTTTGTCGCCGAAGGCATGGCTCACGCCGTTTACGACGAGCGCGTCCGGAGCGGACGCGCCGGACGCTGCCGGCATGTTCTGATCTGTCTGGCTGCTCGTCACTTGATGCTGAACTTCCCGGTCAGGTTCTTGGCTTCGAGGCCGCGGCAGGCCCAGGTATATTCACCGGGGCGGATGGCGACGAAGTATAGCTCGGCCTCGCCTTCTTCCTCCATCTCGATCTCGTGCAGTCCCGAGAGCTTGACCTCGACCTTGTTGATCTCGACCTTGCGGATGTAAATGTTTGCGAAAAACTGCGGGGCGACTATCGCGCACTCGTGCTTGCCAGTCGACTTGATCTTGAGCGAGTAACCTTTCCCCGTCACGATTGAATAGTCCCCGCCCTTTTTCTCGAGCCCCGAATCTCCGAGGCCGATTTCGAGATCGGGAAGGGCCTCCGCCTTGCCTGCAAGGTAGCCTTCGGCGGAGGCGGAGTGTGTCGCAAGCGGAATTGCGGCAAGAGCGGCAAACGTAAAAGCAAGTCTTCGCGCCATGTCGGATCGCTCCATCTGAGGTGCTTCCGGAGATGCGGGAAAGCACGATCACATCGTGTCGACGGGCACGAGTTGGCCCGCGACGGTTGGTGGAGGGACGAGGGAGCGCCGAACCCTGGTCCTTGCAAGAGCCGCGTCATTACGGGGCGACGACGACACCCCACGGATAGCGGCCGACCTTGATTGACTTAGTCACCTTGAGGGATTCGACATCGATCACCGAGACGTCGTTCGAGGTGCCGTTGGTCGTGAACAGCAGCTTCTCGTCAGGCGTGAAGCCGAGGTTCCAGACGCGCTGTCCCACGAGCAGATACTTCTCGACTTTGAGGGTCGCCGTATCCACCACGGCCACGCGGTTGGCCGGCCCGAGCGCCACGAAGGCCTTCTTGCCGTCCTTGGTGATGCGCACGCCGACGGGCTGGATCGCATCCTTGGTGATGCCCTGGATCTCGAAATTCACCTTTCCGATGACCTTTCGCGTTTCCGCGTCGATCACGGTCACGGTGCCGCCGATTTCGGCGCTGACCCACACCTGCTTGCCGTCGGAGGAGAACTCGGCGACGCGCGGACGGTTGTCCACCAGCACGTTGTCGATGTTCTTGTAGGTATGCGCATCGATGAAATGCGCCATGTTGGTGGTTTCCGAGGTGTTGACGAGCACCTTTCCGTCCGGGCTCATGCCCATGCCTTCCGGCTCCACGCCCACCGGCACGTCGGTGATGATGGTGCCTTTGAACACGTCGACGACGGTGACGAGATTGTCGTCCTCGTTGGAGACGTAGAGCGGGTTTCCAGAGGTGTGAAGGATCGGCAGCTCGGGATCGGGTCCCGAAGGAAGATCCTTGACGTATTCGAAGGTCTTCGTGTCGAACACCTGCATCTTATGATCGTCGCTCGCGCACACGATCACCCACTTGCCCTCGTTGGCGAGAATGATGCCGCGCGGCCGGTTGCCCGTCTTGATCGTGTGCACCACCTGCAGCGTCTCGCTGTCGATCACCGAGATGGTGTTTTCCTTCTCGTTCGAGACGAACACCTTGTAGGCCAGCGCATTCGAGGTCGTGAACGCCAGCGCCGAGGCGGCGAGCGCGAATACGAGGCCTTTCCGTTGTCTTGTCACGTCGAAGCTCCTTGGTGGTTCGCTCGCATTATTTCTTGAAGGCCGTGCACTTGGTTTCCGGCTGATCGACACCCAGCGTGTCGAGCTCCGTGAATTGATGCAGGAAGCCCGGTTGTGGCGAGACTGTTACGTGGATCTTGGCCGTTGCGATCAGGATCGGCTGGCGAAGCTGCCCGTTCCAAGCCCGGTAGGTGAGCTTCTGGCCCTTGAAGGCCGCAAGCTCGAATTCGGGCGAGCGCATGTAGGCGATGAGGTCCTTGGGGTCTGCCGTCTTCCGTCGCGTCGCCGCTTCGCCCACCGACCGCACGGCCATCCAGACGTTGTAGTCGAGCGGCCGCATCTGCCGTCCGGCGAGCCGTTTGAAGCGGTTCTGGAACTGCGTTCCGCCCCAGAGCTCGACAGCCGGATGCCACGTGGTGGCGAACAGGCCGGCGGTTCCGATCACCGGACGCGCCTGCCATGTGCGATAGGGGAAATAGTCGCCAAACAGCTCGCCCTCGTCCGCCACGACGACAACGTCATGCTCGGGGGCGCCCTGCATAAAGCCAGGAATCTGCTGCTGAATTTGTTCGAACCCGCCGTCGGAGCGTCGGCTGCCGGGATCGTACTTGAACTCCCGCTCCTCGACGATCTTGTGCCCGAAGCGCTTAGCGGTCCGCCGGATTGCCTCCGCGTAGGCCTTGTCCTCGGGAGTAGGGCCGACGACCAGCAGCCATTTGCGCCACTGTTTCCACGCCATGTATTGGCCGAGCGCGTCCGCGAGCATCGAGCGCGATGGAGCCGTGTGCTTGATGTTGATGCGGCACTGCTCCTCGCGAAGCGGCTCGTCCGGCTCGGATGCGTTGAAAATGACGGCATCCTTGTCTTTGAGAGCGTCGGCGAGCGCGAGCAGCGTCTCCGCCGAAGCGTCTGCCACGACGTAGGCGATGCCCTCGTCGACGCGCTTCTTCACCTCGGCGACCAACTCGTCCGGCGAGGCCGATTGCACGATATCGAGCGCGAACTCCTGCTTGAGGAAGCGGCCGGTCGTGTTGTTGTCGGCAATCGCGAGCTTCGCGCCGGCCACTCCGTCATCGGGGGGCGGGATGTCGAGCAGCGACAGCGGCGGAAGCCGGTCCTCCCGGATCTCGCGTGCCATCAGGATGCGGATCTTCAGCACCGAGGGATCGGCGGCGGCATCCGCCTTGGGTACCTCGGCCGGCGCAGCCGCGGGCGATTGCGAGGGCGCCTCTGCAGGTGAGGCCGCAGGCGCGCCCTCTTGGGCATAGCCGGCGAGCGGCGAGATCAGCAAGGCGACCGCCGCAGCGGCAAGGAAGGGTAAACCCCTAAGGAAGGGGCGGTGCGGGCGGCAGAAAACAGACCGGGCGGGCCGTGGCCGCGGCCCAGTTGAAACGTTCATGCGTTGTCCTCCCGGCGGACCCTCCGGCAATGCGGAATTGCCGGGTATATTGTAACATGTTCCCTGGGAAGATCGCATCGTATTGCCAATTGTCAAGCTCACCGGCTTTGGCCCTCGCGCTTTTGTTACACGCCGTGAAGGCAGCCTCGGGGACATAGCACTTGCAAATCCGTCGTCATCAAACGCACGTTATAGTGTAAGCACTCCGTGCTTGTTGAGAACGGTAAGGTGAGATGACACGAAGTCGAGTGGCGGCTTGGCTGGCGGTGGCAATGGTGACGAGCGTGGCGCTTTCCGGCGCCGCGGCGGCCGGCCAGAAGTTGGCAATTTTCCCGATCGATATGTCGTTTCCGCGAAGCGAGGACGATTTTTTCCTGGGAACCCGCGGCCCCAGCCCTGACGAGCAGCGGCGCCTGGACCAAGCCCACGCGGAGCTTCAGAAATTGCTGGCTGCGAGCGGGCGCTATGAGATCGTAGACATCACGCCGCTCTCGAGCGAGATCACCGCCGCGCAGCCGATCTACAACTGCAACGGATGCGAGGTCGACATCGCGGCGAAGTCCAAGGCGGACCTCGTCATGACCGGCGTCATCGACAAGATCTCGGAAACGCACTTGAGCCTTACTGTCGCGATCGTAGACATTGCCAAAAGCAAGCTGGTGAGCAATTCAAGTGTGCTCATTCAGGGCAATACGGACGAAGCGTGGATGCACGGTGTTCGGTGGCTGACGAAAAATCGACTGTTGGCAGAGGAAAAGCCCAGATGATCGATCGCCGCCGGCTTCTGGCCAGCACGGGGGTTGCCCTTGTTGCCGCCGTGTCGCCGTGGCCGCTCTTCGCTGCGGGCAATCCCTTGCGCCTCGCCTCCGTCAAGTACGGATCGCTGTCCTGGGTCATCAAGACGATCCAGCTTCTGGAGTTGGACAAGAAGGCGGGGCTGTCGTTCGAGGTGGTGGACGTCGCGTCCAACCAGGCCGGCCCCATCGCGCTTCTAGGTGACGGCGCCGACGTGATCGTCTCCGACTGGACCTGGGCCATGCGCCAGCGCTCGCTCGGCGAGAAGCTCAAGTTCTCTCCCTATTCCTCGGCTCTCGGCTCTCTCGTCGTCCCTGAGAAGAGCGACATCTCCGGGATCTCGGGGCTCGAAGGCAAAGCGCTCGGCGTTGCAGGCTCCGCCATCGACAAGAGCTGGCTCCTTCTCAGGGCCTATTCGAAGAAGCGCCTCGGGCGCGACATGGCAGAATACGCGCACCCGTCGTTCGGCGCCGCGCCTCTTCTGGCCGAGGAGATCCGCTCCGGCCGCATCGACGCCGTGCTGAATTTCTGGACTTACGCGGCGCGTCTCACCGGAAGCGGCTTCAAACAACTTCTCACGGTGAGCGACATCATGAAGGATCTCGGCATCGATCCCGTACCCTCGCTCGTTGGCTTTATCTGGAAGGAGGATTACGAGGCGACGCACGGCGCCGAGATCACGAAGCTTCTTTCGGTGGTGCAGCAGGCCAACGACGTGCTCGCGACCGACGATGCGGCCTGGGAGCCGTTGCGTCCGCTGGTGAAGCCCGCATCCGAAGGCGAGTTCCGCTCCATCATCGCGTCCTATCGTGCAGGAATTCCGAAGCCCTGGGGCCTGGAGGAGCTGAAGGCGGCCGAGAGGCTCATGCAGGTTCTGGTCGAGGCCGGCGATGCCGAGCTGATGGGCCGCGGTACTGAATTCGATCCCAAGCTTTTCCACCATGCAGCGACTTAACACAGCCTCCCGCGCACGATCCGATCAGTCTCTCCTCGTGCGGGTCGCATGGGGGCTCGGCTCCATTGCGGGCTTCCTCCTGTTCTGGGAGGTGATGGCGCTGATCATCCAGCATCGCCATTTGCCGACGCCCACGGTGGTGTTCTCCGCAATGATGCGCGAGCTTGCGAGCGGCGAGCTGCTCTATCATATCGGCGTCACGCTCTATCGTGTGGTCATCGCCTTCGCGGTGGCGATGTTGATCGGCTCCAGCATCGGTATTTTTCTCGGGCGCAACGCGCGGGCCGACCGCTTCTTCGATAGCTGGCTCATTCTGTTTCTGAACCTGCCGGCGCTCGTCATCATCATTCTCTGTTACGTCTGGTTCGGCCGCACGGAAGTGGCCGCTATCACCGCAGTCGCCGTGAATAAGATTCCGAACGTCGCCGTCACGGTGAGAGAAGGCGCGCGCAGTCTGTCGCGCGATCTCGCAGAGATGGCGCACATGTATCGCTTCGGCCGCTGGAAGACGCTGCGCCACGTCACGCTTCCGCAGCTGGCGCCGTTCTTCCTCGCCTCCGCCCGCACCGGTCTTTCTCTCGTCTGGAAGATCGTGCTCGTCGTCGAGCTGCTCGGGCGCTCCAACGGTGTGGGCTTTCAGCTCGGCACCTACTTTCAGATGTTCGACGTCTCGATGATCCTGGCCTACGCCTTGGCCTTCATCATTCTCGTCCAGCTCATCGAGTTCGGCATTCTTCAGCCGATCGCCGCACGGGTGAACAGATGGCGCCGCTGAACGACACGCCCGCAGGCGCGCTGAAAATCCGCGTGAAACGCAAGATCTATCCCGCCTCCGGCGTGCGCGCAGAGCAGCCGGTGCTGAAGGACATCGCAATCGACATAGAGCCGCGCTCGTTCGTGGTGCTCACAGGACCTTCGGGCTGCGGAAAGTCGACCCTCCTCAACATCATTGCCGGGCTCGACAGCGAGTACGAGGGCGAGGTGGCGCTGGGCGGCCCCGACACCAGGCTCGGCTACATCTTCCAGTCGCCCCGGCTTCTGCCCTGGCGCACCGTTTACGAAAACATCGCGCTCGCGCTTCCGGATGGTGACGCCCGTCACGGCCGCATCGAGGACATGCTGCGCCAGGTCGGTCTCGAAGGCTTCTCCTCCCAGTATCCGGAACGCCTTTCGCTCGGTATGCAAAGGCGCGCCGCGCTCGCCAGAGGCTTTATTACCGAGCCGGACGTGCTGCTGATGGACGAGCCGTTCGTCTCCCTCGACGATCCCACGGCCCAGGGGCTGCGCGAGCTTCTGATCGGCCTCTGGAACCGGCGCCCGACCACGGTGATCTTTGTCACCCACGACCGCGCCGAATCCGTGATGCTGGGCACCCGTATCTTGCGCATGTCCGGTACAAATGCGACTATTGTCCAAGACGAGACCGTGCGCCTCTCCCCGTCCGAGCGGACCGATCGGGACAAGGTGCTGGCCGAGCAAAGACGCATTTTTCGCGAGACGTGAGCCCATCCAAATGACGACGACGAAGCATCGGCTCGTCCGCCTCCTTGCAAGCGTGACGTCCGAGGCAGAGGCGCGGGTCGCCGCCGCCCATGGCGCCGACATCGTCGACTGCAAAGATCCGGCCGCTGGAGCGCTAGGCGCCCTTCCTCATGAGGTTGTGGCGGCGGTCCGCAAGGCGCTGCCCGCCCATGTGCCGGTCAGCGCAACCATCGGCGATCTCGCGCCAGAGCCTTCGCCCGTGGTGGAGGCCGCGCGCGCCATGGCCGCGACGGGGTGCGACATCGTCAAGATCGGCATCTTCCCGGGCGGCGACGCGCGCGCGACCATCGACGCGCTTGGCCGCGATCTCGCGCCGTCGACACCGCTCGTGGCCGTTCTCCTTGCGGATGCACCGCTCGATCTGGGGCTTGTGTCGGCGTTGGGTGAGGCGGGCTTTGCGGGCGTTATGCTCGACACCGCGACGAAAGACGGCCGCACGCTGCTCGATCATCGCACGCCCGCCGAGCTGTCCACCTTCATCGCGGAAGCCCGCGCCGCGGGGCTCATGGCTGGTCTCGCCGGATCGCTTCGCCTCGCGCAGGTTCCCGTCCTGTTGACGCTCGGACCAGACGTGCTCGGGTTCCGGGGCGCGCTCTGCCGCGCGGCCGACCGTCGTGCAGCCCTCGATGCCACCGCGCTCGCCGCCGTGCGCCGCGCCATCCCGCAACCAAAGAATCCAGCCGGCCCATCGGCTGGCCTAGAGTTGGAAACCACACCGTGACTACGATCGAGACGGCACGCGCCGCAACGGCATCGCCCACGCAAAAAGCGTCCGAGGCGCTGGGGCGGGACTGCATCTTCCTCAAGGATTGGGTGATCGACTGCAACATCGGCGTCTATGCCGAGGAGAAGGGCGTCACGCAGAAGGTGCGCCTGACTGTCGATGCTTATCTTGCGCCCGCCGTCCGCGCGTCCGAGGACGACATGGACACGGTGCCGTCCTACACCGACATCATCGATGCGGTGAACGACATCACGAGCGCCGGACACATCAATCTCCTCGAGACATTCGCCGAGCAGATCGCCGAGCGCGGCCTCCAGGATCGCCGCATCGAGGCCATGCGCGTCCGCATCGAGAAGCTGGAGCGCGGCCCTGTGCGCGGCGTCGAGATCTATCGAACGAGGTAGATCGGGCCGTGACCGCGCTCGTGCTCAAGATCGGAGGCAGCCTCGCGGAAAGCGGGCGGCTTCGTGCGCTCTTGGGCCTGGTGCGCCGTGCGCGCCGCTCTGTTGTCGTGGTGCCGGGCGGCGGCCCGTTCGCGGATGCCGTACGCGAGACGCAGGCCCTTCTCCGGTTCTCCGACGAAGCGGCTCACGACATGGCGCTTCTCGCCATGCACCAAATGGCGGAGGCGATGATCGCCATCGAGCCGCGCCTCGTCGCGGCCGACACGCTGATTGGCATGGAGCGCGCCTGGCGCTGCAGGCGCATCCCGGTCTGGCTGCCTGCGAAGCTCTGCGCGGGCGACCGGCGCATTCCGCGCGACTGGAGCATTACCTCCGATGGTTTGGCCGCGCGCCTCGCCGAGCGCTTGGGGAACGTCGAGGTGGCCCTCGTCAAATCGCGGACGGTGCGCCGCACGATGGCGGCGAAAACGCTCGCTCGCCAAGGCATCGTCGATCCCGTGTTTCCCGTCATCGTGGAACGGGCCGATCTGGCCTGGCGGGTGCTCGGCCCGGGAGAGGACGCCGCGCTCTCGGCCCTCCTCGACGTCGCTCCTCAGAGAGCGCCGCGCACGCCTTCTCCCAGCCGCCGCGCGCTGAGATCGACGGCGCGCGGCATCCGTGCTAGGGCCGCAGCGGGCAGGCCGAAGTAATCCGCACGACACCAAGCCGAGGGGAGGCGCGAATGCCACGCATCGTCGAGGCCATCGTCACGACGACAAATGCCGCGGGGGTGCCCCACATCGCCCCTCTGGGCCTCATCGAGGATGGCGCGGGCTGGATCATCGCGCCCTTCAAGCCGTCGCGCACGCTCGACAATCTCATGGCCAATCCGGCGGCGGTGGCGAGCCACACGGGCGATGTACGGGTTTTCGCGGGCTGCATCACCGGCCGCAGGGATTGGCCCACCGTGCCGGCCGACGTGGTCAAAGGCGTACGTCTGAAGGATGCGGTCTCCCACTGGGAGCTGGCCGTCGAGCGCATCAGCGAGGATGATGTGCGGCCCCGGTTTCATTGCCGCATCGTGCACGCGGCGAGCCATTCCGTTTGGAGCGGCTACAACAGGGCCGAAGCCGCCGTTCTGGAGCTTGCGGTGCTGTCGACCCGGCTGTCCATGCTGCCGCCGGAAAAGATCGATGCCGAACTGAAGTATCTCGAGATCGCGATCTCGAAGACCGCAGGCCCGCGCGAGATGGAGGCTTGGGAGTGGCTGATGGAGCGTATTCGCGCCTATCGCAGCGGCAATGCGGAAGCCGCGAGCAAAAAGTAAAGAAAACCTTCCGCGCTTAGACAGCCGGAGCCAGTTGCGCCGCTTTTGCGCGTGCGCGGTGACGTGCGACCAGGAACGTCGTGATGCCAACGGCCAGAACGATGAGGCCCCCCGGCATGACGATAGCTGCAAGAATTGTGAGCGCCGTTTTCATGGCCTCTCCCCGATTGAGGCTTGTTGTTCATTATGGGTTGAGTCTAGCAGCAACGCATTAGAGGCCGCTTCAGATGGCCGCATGTATCAGAGGAAAACTTTTAAGACCTTTGTAAGGAGTTGCAGCGCAGCCGCAGTCACGCAGTCACGCAGTCACGAAGCGCGCATGCACCGCAGTTATGTTCAACGATGTCTTATTGCGTTGCGGCGCCGAGCAGCCGCGCCACGGCCACCGCAGGCGCGCATCCCGTCGCCCACGCCTCGCACGATTGATCGGCATTGGCGAGCGTGCCGAAGCGCACGACGGGCCGTCCCAACCGCCGGGCGATCTCCTCGATCTCTCCAGCGCCGATGCCTGCAGCTACGATCGGAGCCGTTGCAAGCAGAGGTGCCGCGGAAAGAACGCGTGCCGCGCCGTCATGAATCGAACGGAGCTGACACTCGCGCACGAACGCCGCCGTCTGGCGCCAGTCCTCGGCCTTGCCGTCTCGCGCATCCCGCCCCAGCATGCGCCCTAGCCGCGCAACGCTCTCCTCGAGCGATTTGCCCTTTCCGTCCGCCGTCGCGTGCTGGTCGATCTCCGTGAGGTCGTAACCGAGGATGCGGCGCACGTCGGCCATGGTCGCGAGATACTCGCGCGCAAATCCAACGCGCTCGCCGCGGAACGGTGCCTCGGTCGTAACCCCCATTACAGCCGTCCGCGTGAAGCCCGTATAGACAAGCTCTCCGGAAATCTGCCGTTCGGCGTCGGTAAAGCCGCGCGGGGCCGGTGAGCCGGACGAGATCGGAATGATGTCGGCCGTCGTCGATCCGAAATCGATCAGCAACGCGTCCGCCATGCTGCTGCCGATGAAGGCCGCCGTCGCAAGAAAATTGGTCGAGCCCACGTCGCCCGGATGATGGCATGCCTCTTCGGCACGGCCGAAGCCGCGCGGCCCCATCCAGAATCGCGCCTTGTCTCCGAACTCCCGCGACAGGCGCGCGACGAGGGTTGCGACGCCGGTCTCCCGGTCGGGAAAGAGATCGGACAGCTCACCCGTCATGGTGATCGCAACCGAGCGTGCGCTGGAAATCAGGGCATGGGCCTCCGCCAGCGCGGTGTCGAGCTTGTCGAGGCCTTGCCAGAGCGGGCAGGCGATCTGACGCACGGCAACGGTGCGCGCAGCCTCGACCAGCGCCACCTTGAGGTGCGCGCCGCCCACATCCAGACCCGCCGTCATGCCCATGCCAAACCTGCTCCTCGCTTCGGCGTACACTACGCGTTGCCCGCTCCTCCCTATCACGGCGAAGATGGGCTGCGCAGGGGCTCGCGTGGCGCGGCACACAGCCGCCGCCTGTGGTACATCACCAGCCGGGCCATGGAGAGTATGCCTCGCCCATCCTGTCTGGACCCCAACTGCGAGCAGTGAGCTGATGGAGATCATCCCGGTCATCGACGTGCGTGGCGGTCTTGCCGTTGCAGCCAGTCGCGGAGACCGCGCGAACTATCGCCCGCTCGTGACGCCGCTTGCCGGGAGCGCCGATCCGGTCGCGGTCGCGCTGGGGCTTTCGCGCCTGTTTCCGTTCCGGAAGCTCTATGTCGCCGATCTCGAAGGGATCGAAGCGCGCGGAGCTGATTACCGGATGCAGCAGCGGCTCGCCGCATCCTGGCCCGGCACCGAGCTCTGGATCGACGACGGGGGAGCCGGCACGCAAGCCCCGCTCGGCGACAATGGCCCGCCCGCCGCCATCATCAAAAGTCACGTGCTCGGATCGGAGTCGCTCAGCTCGATCGATGACTACGAGCGCGCGCGAAAGGCAGCAGGTCCGGCGGCGCCGCTGTCGCTCGATTTCCGTGGCGATGACTTCATTGGCCCGCCCGGCCTGCTCGAAGATGCCGCGCTCTGGCCGGACCGCGTGATCGTCATGACGCTCGCCCGCGTGGGCAGCGGCGAGGGGCCGGATCTTCCGCGCCTCGATGCGGTCGTCTCGCGCGCGGCACATCGCGCGGTTTATGCGGCGGGCGGTGTGCGGAGCGTCGCTGATCTCGCGTCCCTGCGAGACATCGGCGTCGCGGGCGCGCTCGTAGCCACAGCGCTCCATGGCGGCGCGATCACGAGGCGCGACATCGAAGCGATCGCCTGAACCGCCGGCCAAAAAAATTAGAGCCTGATTGCGAAGCTCAAATCGCAACCAGGCTCTAAAGTTTCAGTCCACTTTGCGAGTGGATAGTGAAGGTCCACCCGTGTAGATCAGCCGTTCCAACGGCCAGAGAGTAGTCTTCCCAATCGCTGCAGCAGACCCCCCTTCAATGGAGGGGCATTATCCTGCTGTGGACGGTTTCCGCTTCAAGTCTTCGCACCGAACGGATGCGAGACCGAGTTGCGCTGAGCGGTAGCTTCAGCAGCGGTCGGCTTGCCAGCAACGGCGCGGGCGAGAGCCTCCTTGGTGGCGCGGTAGTTGTAGTCCTGGATCTTGGCGTCGTCGGCCGCTTCCCAGTGGATGAACACGCCGACGAGGACATAGAGGTCGTCAGCTTCGTTGGCGGGGATCACGCCCTCGGCAACCGAGTCCTGAACGGCCTTGGCAACGCCGTACTGAGCCGGTCCGAACATCTGGACGGCCTGGCGGGCGTCCTTGATGGTGACCTTGTTGAACATGATCGTGTTCGGCTTGCAGGGCAGGTTCGGCGCGATCACGGCGAGGAGCGTGGTGAAGCCATCCTTGTTGTTGGAGAGCGCGTTCACGAACGCCGTCTCAGCAGCGCTGCCGCGCGGTCCGATGACGAGGTCGATGTGTGCGACTTCGTTGCCGTCGCCGACGAGCGACTCGCCGACCATAACGCGATTGATCTTGGCCATTAGGGGGTTCCCTTCCTTCAATTGAACGAAAAACAACGCGCCCCGAGCGTCCATTCTGAGACGTTCGCTTGGAGCGTCCTGCCCAGGGTGCGAGGGCTGCAGTCCGAAGCTATCCCAGTTGCAGCGAACGGTGATGTGGGTCACCGGTCCGGTTGGCCAGATAGCGGCACGCTTCGCGAGCCGCCCCTTAATAGCCCTAGGATTGCGACTTCGACAAGGGGCTAGAGTGCAATCGGAAAAAGCCCGCCTCGAAGGGGGACGAACAAGCCCCCGAGGCGCTGACGCCCAGCAATACAAGGAAAGAAGAAAAGCGCCGCCGGCTTCTCCCGAAGGGAGACACAACCTAAGGGGACATGGTTTCTCGGCCTGCGGCGATGAGCGCATCTGCGAAAAGCGTCGCGACGACGAAGTCCGCGGTCGTTCCGGGGTTTAGCCCGCGCGATTTGAGGCTGCTGTCGAGATCGAGCAGCGCCTGCCAGGTCTCCTGCCGCGGTGCGGGACGCCAGAGGGCTGCGCAGTCGGCCGCCTCCCTGCGCACGGCCTCTGCGGCATCGTCACCATATTTGCGCGCAATATGACTATCCGGGAACGACGCAAGCAGGCTCATGTGCAGTGCAGTAATGGCCATGCTTTCGCTTTCGGCACTGCGGCGGGCTGCATAAAGTTCGGGCAGCGCGTGGGAGAAGATGTCATCGAAGAGTGTGACGTAGGCCCGCGCGATCCGGTCCCGATCGGCGGCGAGGGCCATCGCGTCCTTGAGCGTCATGCTCGGAGGGCCGTTAACGTCGCCCGCATCCGCGCGGCCAAGTCCCGCAGGATTGGCGATGACGATTGCCTGAAACGCCTGATCCGCGTCAGCCCGGTCGAGTCCATCGAGCACGCGGCCGAGACGGTCTCGAAGGTCGGAAGGCTCCTCGCGTCCGCCCGAAGCGACCGCGAGAGGCGCGCAGAGCAGCACGATCCCGAGATTGGTGTTGCACCCCGCCGCCGCGACGCTGGCGCCGACGGCACCTAGAATACGCGCGCCGACGCCGCGTGCGGGATCGCCGAGGAAGGGGGCCGCTGCCAGCGCGGCGCGCTCGAAATGCAGCGTCTCCATGCCATGCCCTGCCGCATGGATATGGACGTTGCCGGGCTTCAGCGCGGTGAGCTCGGCACGGCATGCCGAAAGAAAGGCGGCCTCGATCGTGTCGCGGGAGAGCGGGAACGCCATCACGCCTTGGCCTTCGTCACCGCCGATAGAAAATCCGCCGCGATGGTGTCGGCGATATCGACCGATGTCACGCTCTGGAGGCCTTTCCAGGCCGGGTTCGAATTGATTTCGAGCACCATGAGGCGCCCGCCCTGGTCGCGGATCAGATCCACGCCGGCGTAGTCGGCGCCGATGGTCGAGACGGCACCGAGTGCGAGCTGGCGCATCTCGTCGCAAGGCTCGTGCGCCACCGGCTCAGCGCCTTGATGCACGTTCGTGATCCAGCTTTTGCCGCGCCGGACCATGGCCGAGAGAATGCGCCCCTGCGAGACGAACACGCGCCAATCCTCGAACTGAGTGGCTTCGGGCCGTCTCAGATAGTGCTGCATGTAATAGACGTCGCCCACGTCCTCCGGCGGCGGCAGCTCCTCGGGACCTTGCGCGCGGCGCACGCCGTTACCCTGGCTTCCGAACAAGGGCTTCACCACCAGCGGACGCGGATCCCGCATCGCGTGCGCGAGCGCGCGCGCGCGGGTCTCCACCACGCGCGTCGGCGGTGTGGCGAGGCCTGCCTTCTGGAACAGGAACGTCGCGGTCGATTTGTCGACGCAGCGCTCGATCGCACGGGCGTCGTTCCAGACGCGGATGCCGCTTTCGCGCAGCGCATGAAGAATGCCGAGCCGGAAGGTGATCTGCTCGAGCGTGCCTGTTGAAACCGAGCGGACGAAAGCACCGTCCGGCAGCAGCCCGTCGAAGCCCGGAATCTCGATGCCGCTCGGGCAAGACGTATCGAAGGCGCAGGCGCTCAGCGTGGTGGTCACTACCTGCGCGCCGCGCGCCTCCATCGCGCGCTTGAGGCGGCGCGCGTGCCAGTCACCGGAGCCGTCCTCGACGAACAGCACGATGCGCGGCCCGCGAGGGGCCGCGTCGTCGAGGTCGGAAGCTGTGACGAGCTTGTTCATGAGCCTTTCCCGCTCCCTTGGCCGGGAGAGGGCCGAAGTTTAGCGGAAGCTCGCGTCGACGATGTCGGGCGCGAGCTTGCCGGCGTGGAAGGAGGAGCCCGTGTCGAGGTTCGACACGGTGACGACCGCGGGGCTGAACAGCGAGGCGTCGATCTTGTAGAAGTCGCCGTTGACGCTGGCGAAGATCTCCGCGAACGGCTTGCCGTAGATGGAGCAGGTGTTGGAGGGCAGCGCATCTGCGAGCTTCTTGGCGGCTTCGTCGGTGCCGCGCACGAAGAGATGGATGCGCCCGCCGTAGATGATGGCGTCGTTGGTGCGGCCCATCGCCTTGACGAAATCCGGGATCGGCGGGGCGATCGGCGCCACGCCGTAGCCGTCGACGATGTTGCCGAGATCGAAATGGAGCGCGTGCGCCTTGTGAAGCGCCACCTCGAGCACGCGCGCGGCAATCTGCACCGTGCCCGCGAGGCTGCCCGTCGGCGCGTAGAGAACCGTGAGATCGCTGGTCTTGATGCCGCAAGCCTCTGCAACCTTGGTGGCGACGCCCGGCGGCGGCGCCTTGTCGCCCTCGATCACGAGCGCGCCCTTGTTGTGATGATCGATGTAGCCGAGCTCCTTGTAGAGCTCCTCGACGCGCGAGAGTGCGCGCGCCGGACCCGAGCCGAGCGCGAAGAAGCCGCTGTCGTCCGTGATGGTCCAGCCTGCGTACTGGCTGCCGAGGCACGCGACGACGGGGTTGGACGAGTGCACGACGACGCCGAGCGGCCAGCGCTCGAGACCCGAGGACGAGGTGAGCGTCACCGTTCCGAGGCCGCCCATGCAGATCTCTCCGAGCCGCCGGCCCGCTTCGAGGCCGCCCGGAACGTTTGAGCCCAGGTCGATGCACCGCTCACCCGCCGCGCCGGTGGTGACGGACACGCGCAAGGCCTGGGCGTTCGCGGCCAGATCGTCGACCAGAATGCCCGCCCGTGCGTTGACGCTCGGCGCGAAGCCCTGAGTGCTGCTCATTGTTGAGCTCCCTTTTTGTTTGAATGGTCATACAGCAAAGTTTCGAGGGCGCCCAAGCGTTGAACGCACGCGGCCTGCACCTCGTCAACCGAAAGTCCTTCGGCGATCACCGTCGCAAGCGGCTGGCCCGCGCCGATCACGCTGCCGGGGCGTGGCCGGTCAGAGGCCCAGTCCGGCCAGTCGATGGAGGAAACGGAGAGAGGGCCCTTGTCCGCATAGAGAAAGGCGGCGGCGCGCGCGACGGGCGGATGCCAGCCGGAGGCGAGAAGAGCCGCGGGATCGCCGCCGCGGCAGGCTTCCACATGAGCCTTGAAAAGCGTGCCCGCAGCGTCGTCGAACACGTCGAGTGTCGCGCCGGGGCGCGGATTGACCTCGAGCAGGAACGGCTCGCCGTCGCGTACGAGATAGTCGAACGAGACGATACCGCGAAGCGAGAGCGCTTCGGAGACCGCAAGAGACATTTCGATGAGGCGCGCTTCGAGATCTTCCTCGAGCGGGAGCGAGCCGGTGGCCCCGCCGTAGCGGAACGGGCGGCGTGGAAGCGGGCTGGTCCACTGGCGGCTAGCCGCGAATGCGGCGCTTTTCTCGGAGACGAGCCCCATGAGCGAGATCTCCTCGCCTGCGATGCGGCGCTGGAAATAGCGGCGCGCGTCGGGACGGGGCTCGGAGGGACATATGTGGATGTGCAGGCCGCCGCTGCCGCCAATCCGCTTCATCAGCCAGCCGTCGGTGTCGGACGGAGCATCGAGCCGCGTCTCGGGATGGGGAACGCCGAGCTCGTCGAGAATTCTGAAGAAGTGCGCAGGATCTTTCGTGCGCTGGATGGTCTCGGCATCGTTGCCGATGAGAGGAAATCGTGCGGCGATTTTAGAGACGAGGCGCGGATTGCATTCGAAGCCCGAGCCGAGCACGAGCCCGATCGGCGGGGATGAGGCCTCCGCCACGAGGCTTTCGAGGGCTGCGATCAGGGGGCGCGCCGTGAAGCCGACCTGGACGCGGGCAGGAAGGCAGCGCGAGGCGGCAGCGAGAGCCACCGTATCCTCGTCGCCGAAGCAGTCGACGACCAATGGCTCGTAGCCAGCCCTCCGCGCGGACGCCGCAAGCGCCCGCGCGGAAAAGGCGGCAATGAGGACGGTCTCGCCGGTCAAGCCACGAGCTGGCGGGCCAGCGCGAAGGCGTGACGGAAGTCGAGAGAAAGGGCCTCCTGCGAGTTGATCATCTGCTTGAAGAGGCCGGACTCCGTCTTGTATTTGATGTCGCCGATCGCGAGCGGGCCGACGCCGAGGGCATTGCAGCCCGGAAGCGGGGCGCCGTCCATGAACAGCTCCATGCCTTCTACGCCTGCGGGCGGCACGGCGTTGACGTCGGCGACGACGAGCAGCTTGTCGGCGTAGGCCTTCTGCTCCTTCGAGATCACCTGCACGCCGGCGGCTGCGGCCGCGAAGATGACCTCGGCGTTGGAGATGATCTCGCGCTTCTGATCTTCCGTTTCACCGGACACCGCCTCGAGGTCGACGCCGAAGCGCTCCTTCGAGACTTGCGCCGACTTGATGACGCGATCGACGCCGCGGTGAGCGACGAGCTTAACCTCTGCGCCTTCGAGCGCGACGATGATCGAGGAGGCGAAGCCAACGACGCCGGTAGCGCCGAACACGGCGACCTTGGTGCCCTTCCAGCCGCGGCCGAACTTGAGCTTCAGCACGCGCTCGACGCAAGCCACCATCGCGGCCGCCGTCGTGAACGACCCGGCGGGATCGGCGAGCACGGAAAGCTGGAACGGGGGAACCAGCGCCTTGCGCGCGGCTTCGAGGAAGTCGAGAGCGAGGATCGCATCCTTGCCGCCGACGAAGAAGCCGGTGCGGACGCCGTAATCCGGCGGACGCGAGAAGATCGCGTCCTGAACGAGACCCGTGACCTCTTCCTGGGTCACGTTGATGTAGGGAACGATCACCTTGTAACCGGCGTCGGCCGCCATGTTCACGTCGAACGGGCTCATGTGCTTCTGCGGCGAGAGCATGTGCAGAATCGGCGTGGCTTCACTCATAAAATCGTCTCCCGTTCACAAAAGGCTTGGCCGCTCATTGTCTTGAGTGTCGGCGTGCTCGTCTCAATCGGCCGCGATCGTCGCTCCGGCATTGCGCCCTCGCACCACCGCGATTTCAAGGCCCATCGCTTTAGCGTCTTCGACTAAAGAATGATAGAGGCGGTCTGCCACATCCGGAGAGGGTACGAACCCGAATCCGGTCGGCCCCCACGAGGTCTGGCCGATACCTGTTGCACCGAGCTCTGACGCCTTTTTGAGCAGCGCTCCGACAGGAGGCGAGGTCCAGGGGCTGCCCCCCTGTGCCGCCGCAAAATGGCCGCCCACGATCCGCTGAATCTCGGTTAACGCCGCGCCGAACGCGCCGATGTCGGCTTCCTTCAGGCCCGGGGCAAGCTGCATGAGAACGAGCCGGCAAAGCCGGTCCGCAAGCTCGGCAGGGAACGGAGGCAAGGCCGCGAAGGCTTTGGTCTCGCGGTCTCCATGTGCCCCCTGCGCCTTGGGGTCGAGCACCAGCAGCACCCGCCAGTCCTCGGGAAAAGGGCTCTGGATCAGCACCGGCGGCGGCTGGTCGATGGCGCCGCGTCCCCCATCCACGATGAAGCCGCCGGCCTCGAAGGCCGCCATGCCGATGGCCGAGCGCGCGCCGCGTCCGGCGAGGTCACCGATCTGCTGCGGCGAGAGCGAAAGCCCTTCGAGCCGCATGAGCGCAAGGCCGATGGCAAGCGCGAGTTGCGTGCCCGAGCCGAGCCCCGCATGGGCGGGAATCGCACGGGCGACTTCCACGCGGTAGGCCCCTTTGAGCTTCAAGGCCTCCGAACAGCGGGCGAGCACCGTGAGGACACGCTCGCGCTCCGGGCCCGAGGCCGACATGGTCTCGGCCCGCTCCACGCGGATGTCCGTGCTGGGTGCGTCGAGGGCAAGCCCGATCGAGCCGTAGCGGCGCCCCAGCCCCCCGTTCAGATCTAGAAACCCCAGATGAAGCCGAGCGGGTGCCGAGACGCTGCAGCCTCTGACCGGGTGTGTGTCGTGCATCTGAGAGCGCTTCCTTGGAGGGGGACGTTCGCCGCCGGATCTCGCCTCTGCGAGGGTTGGAGCCTGGTCTCAGCGAGGCGCGCGGCATCGCGCATCGAGAGCATGAGTAAATCTCAAAATTAAGAACGAGGGAGCCCGATTGCGCCCGAGGGCAGGATTCCCTTGAGGGCAGACGTGCTCTAGAGCATTTTGCCGCGAAGTGGAAACCGGTTCGTCGCGGAAAATGCGGCAAGCGGTATCCAAAGCCAAGGCGCCCGAGCAGGCCCGCGCGCAGGGCAGGCGCAATAGTCCACGAAAGGCGAGGAGAGAGCAATATGAGCAGCCCCCGGGACAAGGCACTTTCTGATGGCGAGGTCACGAAGTGGCTGGCCGAGAATCTACCGGAATGGCGCCTCGAGGACGGATGGATCCGCCGCACATACAAGACGTCGAGCTGGAAGGGCACGTTGATGGTCATCAACACCGTCGGCCACCTCGCCGAGGCGGCCTGGCACCATCCCGACATCACCGCTTCTTACGCCTGGGTCGAGGTCCGGCTGGTGACGCATTCCGCCAAGGGCATCACCGAGAAAGACCTGGCCCTCGCCAAGAAGATCGAGGAGGTCGTCCATTGGCAGCCGGGCAAGGAGGGCGTTCTCGAAGGCACGCCGGCCGGCGACATGCGCTTCTCTTACATCAAGTATGACTGATCGCGTGATGCGGCTGGCGTATCCCGGCATTGGCCGTGATGACGCCTCTGGGATTCGGACCGGTAGCCCGGCCTCTTCGTCGCGCGGGCGACGGCCTGTGTCCAGACGCGCCGGCAAGCAGTGTCCTGCCCGCCCATGACGCCGCCCGCCTCAACGTCATCCTCTGACGCAACACCCGCGTTCGATGCCCTGATCGGGCTCGGATCCAACGTCGGCGACAAGGAAGCGAACATCCATCAGGCGATCGCCCTTCTGACCGCGAAGGGCGATATCGCACTCGTGCGGGCTTCGCGCCTCTACCGCACGGCTCCGTGGGGCGTGCTCGATCAGGATTGGTTCGTCAACGCCTGCGTCGCGGTCAAGACGGACCTTTCTCCGCAGGATCTGCTGCGCCGCTGCCTCGGCATCGAGGAGGAGATGAAGCGTGTCCGCGAGCGGCGCTGGGGACCGCGCGTCATCGACGTCGACGTGCTGATCTACCGGGATGCGGTGCTTGCCGAGAGCGATCTCGTTTTGCCTCATCCGCGCATCACGGAGCGCGCGTTCGTGCTGGTGCCCTTGGCCGAGATCGCGCCCGAAGCCGTTGTCGCCGGCCATCCGCTCGCCCATTGGCTCACGCACCTCGACGCGAGCGACGTCACCCCCCTCTGAAAAGAAAAACGCCGCGGATGCAAGATCCGCGGCGTCTTCTTAGATCAGCTCGCGCGCGTGCAGATTACTCTTTGCACTGCGACTTGATGTAGGCGAGCAGGTTCTTGCGATCGTCCTCGTTCTTGATACCGGCCGGGAAGATCATCTTGTTGCCCTTGACGACGGCGTCGTCCTTCTCGAACCATGCAAGCAGGTTCTCGTCCGTCCAGGTGATGCCCGAGTTCTTCACCGCGTCGGAATAGTTGAAACCTTCATGATGGCCAGCAGCCTTACCTGCAACGCAGGTGAGTGCCGGGCCAAGGCCATTCTTCGCATCAGGGCCGATCTGATGGCAGGCAGCGCACTTCTTGAATACAGCGGCACCCGCCTCTGCATCTTGCGCCGACGCAGCGACAGGTGCAGCCACGAGCGCGGCGGCCGCAATAACCCACTTGAGCATCTTCCGAATCCTCCGAAACCTTCTTCTAACCGTCCTGCCGGGCGGCCTCCCGCACTACCTGGCAAGCGGCCCATACTCGCAAAGTTTGCCTGAACCTGGAGTGAACAAGTTGCCGCACCCAGGCTCATCCACTAGCTGTACTTGACCCTAGTCAGCGGCTCAAGATGCGTTGTGCGTTTCCGGTTTCTTTGCTGCACCGCCCACACGACGGTAGATGAACTCCGGAGCGTTGGGGCTGTGGCTCTCCACCTCTGCAACGGCTTGCCACTGTGCGTGCAGTGGAGAAAGAGAGCAGGCCGGATCGGTATTGGCCGCATCGCCGGTGAGGGCGAACGCTTGGCAACGGCACCCGCCGTAGTCGATCTCCTTGCGCGGGCAGCTCCGGCACGGCTCCTTCATCCAGGAGGTGCCCCTGTACTTCTGGAACGCCTCGCCATTGAGCCAGATGTCGGCAAGCGGCCGCGTCTTGATGTTGTCGAACTCGAGCCCCTTGATCGACTCGGCTGCGTGACACGGAAGGACTCGTCCCGAGGGAGTGATATTGACGATGCCGCGCGCCCAGCCGCCCATGCAGGGCTTCGGGAACTTGGCGTAGTAGTCCGGCACGATGGCATCGATGACGATGATGCCCTTGTACTTGGCGCGCGCCTCTTCCACCTGGCGGGCAGCCGTCATGAACGCTTCGCGCGTGGGCATCAGGGCGGCGCGGTTCACGAGCGCCCAGGCATAATACTGCACGTGCGCGATCTCCACGCGCCCGGCGCCCATCTCGACGGCAAAATCGATCATGCGCGGAACGTTGTGGATGTTCTGGCGATGGATCGGGCAGTTGATCGTCAGCGGCAGGCCGAGCTCGCGCACCCATCCCGCCACCTGGATCTTCTTCGCCATGCCGCCCTTGTAGGCGGCGATGCGGTCGGCGTTGTCCGGATCGACGTCCTGCACGGAGAGCTGAACGTGATCGAGCCCCACCTCCGCGAGCTTCGCGAGGCGGTCGCGCGTTAGCGTCACGCCGGCGGTGATCAGGTTGGTATAGAGACCCACCTCGGCCGCCACCTTCACGATGTCCTCGAGATCCTTCCGCGCCGTCGGCTCACCGCCGGAGAGATGGATCTGAAGCACGCCGAGCGATGCGGCCTGGCGCATCACATCCTGCCATTCCTCCGTTGTCAGCTCTGCGTTCACGCGCTCGAGCTCGACCGGGTTCGAGCAGTAGGGGCACTGGAGCGGGCAGCGATGCGTCAGCTCGCACAGCATGCCGATCGGCGCGCGGGCGCAAAGCGCAGGGTCCGGACCTGGATCGGCAACCGGCGCCCCGTCGGCGTTGCGGGCGCAGACGGGCATCGCCGTCTCGGTCACGTGGGTCGGTGCGATCTCGTTCATGCGTCGCTATCCTCTCTCAGCCGGCCACGCACTAGGCTTTGGCCAGCACACCCTTGTCGGTAAGGTCTTGGAGCATGGCCAGAATGTCTTCAGTCACCACCTCAAGTGGGGCCTGATACTCTTGAGACAAGGCTTCCGCGATCTCGCTCACGGAACGTTGTCCGTCGAGGCGCTTGAGCACTTCGACGGCCGTATCGTCGGGGTTGAACACGCGCTCCGGCGCCAGGATGATCCATCGGCCGCGGCCGGGATCGTGCCGGAGCTTGATATGCCGTGGCAGCACGAGTTTCGTGTCGCCCGCCACGATCAGGCGGGTCGGCATGCTGCGGGGCTCGGACGTCTCAGACATTCAGCGTCTCCGGCCTGAAAGCGCCGGGCGGAATCCAGCCCGGGGTCACGTAAGCATGGTGCAGTGCATCGAGCTGCGCCCAAAGCACGTTGCATTTGAAGCGCACGGCATCTACGCAGGCTTCCTGCTCTTCGCGGGTCTTCGCGTGCGTCTTGATGTAATTGAGCGCGAAGTCCGCATCGAACGGCGCCTGCACGAGCCGCTTCTTGAAGTATGCCATCACCTTGTCGTCGATGAAGTCATAGTTTTCGAGCATGCCCGCGATGCGCTCCTTGTGGATCTTGGGCGCGAAAAGCTCGGTGAGCGAGGAGGCGACCGCAACCGTGAGCGGCTGCTCGTAGACGAAGCGCACATAGGCTTCGACGGCGAACCGGGTCGCGGGAAGCGCGCCGACCATGCTCTGCACGTAGTCGCGGTCGAGGCCGAGCCCGTCCGTCAAAACCAGCCAGCGCTCGATGCCGCCGGGATCCTCGCCGTGACCGTCGTGCTCGAGCACGCGATGGATCCAGTCGCGGCGGAGCTGCCGGTCGAGAACGCGGCTCACGAGGGCCGCATCCTTGCGCGGCACGGCCGACTGGTAGCAGTAGCGATTGAGCGCCCAGGCCGCCACCTGGCCCTTGTTGAGCTTGCCGCCGTGCAGAAGCTTATGGAACGGATGCTTGTCGTGATAGCGCTCCGCGCCCACGGCTTGAATGGCCGCTTCGAATTCCTCGGGGCTCCACAGCGCTTGCGTATCAGGGCCCGCGCGACGCTCGCTCATAGGTGGATCTCCATTCCGTCATAGCCGACCTCCCAGCCGGCCGCTTCCGTTGCGCGGCGCTCGGGCGAGTTGTCGTCGAGCACCGGGTTGGAATTGTTGATATGGACGTAAATCTTGCGCGCGACGTTCAACGGCTCGAACGCGGCAATCGAGCCCTCGGAGCCCGAGATGCTCATGTGCCCCATCCGCGCGCCTGTCTTCTGCATCAGGCCCTGCCGGATCATCTCGTCGTCCGTGTAGAGCGTGCCGTCGAAAAACACGAGCGGCGCGCCTTTGAGCCGCCCGGCGAGCTCCTCGTCCACGATCGCGCATCCAGGCACGAAGAAGAAGTTCTTGCCCGTGCTCGCTTCCGTGATCTTGAGCCCGATCGCATCGCCTTCGCGGCTGCCGTAGTTGTTCGTTGAGCTCCCCGCCTCGAGATAGAGCGCGATCTTGCCGGGCACCGGAAAGGCTTCGACCACGATCCCCGTGTCGCGGCCCGCGCCCGTGATGGGCGTCGGCTCGCCGAAAGAGAGCACGTTGCGTTTGACCACCGACGCGTCGAGCACGTTGAAGATCGAGTTGGAGGCCAGCGTATCGAGAACGCGGGACGATCCGTAGATCGAAAACGGCTGCATTTCCCGGAGATTCAGGAGGCCTGCAATGAAGTCCACATCGGCGCCGGTGAGAACCACGGCGGTGATGGGGCTGTTGCGCAAAGGTCCGTCCGCCCGGGCGCCGAGGGCTGGGGTCTCGTTTATCTGCTGGCGGAGATCGGGCGAGGCGTTGAGCAACACCCAATCCGAGCCGTTCGCAGACAGCGCGAGCGAGCACTGGGTCCGCGGGCGGAAGCCCGGTTTGCCAGCGCGGACAGCAGCGCTGTTGCGACCGTTACAGTTCCACTGAGGAAAGCCGCCGCCAGCAGCCGCCCCCAGGATCCTGATGATCATGACTTGTTCGCTTTTTGGGCGGCGTGCCTCGCCGAAAGCGGCGCCGCAAATGAAGAGCATCGGCCGTAGGACGCGAGTGAGAGTGGGGAGGGCCAAAGTCCTTGAAAAGACTAGATCCTCAACGGACTAAGCCCCCAAATGACTACGGCGGCCGATGGGTTCGACCGCCGCGCCAGAACTGCTCAAACGCGTTGCGAGCGGATCGATTTAGATGATGTCGATCTCAGCCGGCAGGTAGCTGGTGACTTCGAGGCCGACTTCCTGCTCACGAACTGCGGGCTTGGTCCAGGTCTTCATGATGGTTCCTCCTTAAAATGCGACAAGCTGCTTTACAGAAAGAGCGCTCCGCCAAGAGCCCCCCACTGAGGTCGTCAGTCTTCGTTTTATGACCGCCTCAGTCTGCGGATCGAGCCTTGCTTGTCAAGCACGATCCCCTTGCCCGTAAGTAACCACAGGCCGCCTGCGGAGCAAAGTAACAGTGCGTCACGAGTTCGTGTGACGGGGCGAGGTCTTAACGGCGTGCAGGAGGCCCTGGGGCCTGGCCGTACCAAAGGATGAGGAGCGCGTCGGCGGGTCTCTTCGTGAGCCTGTGCCCCGAACCGCGGCCGGGGCATAAAAGCGATACGATTTCGGATATATGTCCGCAATGATTGTCTAAGACAGAAGCATCACGGGGAATGACATTGCGATTACGGCATCGCGACCTTAAAGCCATGGAAAAAATTTCTACGTTGGTGTATCTCCGGCAATCAAATGCCGGCGGCTCCGTAGATCGAATTTTACGAATGGCCGCTAGGATGATCAGACCGGCAGCGCGAGGCCAATTCGAAGCGCCGGTTTCCCAGGGGTGATGGAGGAGGAGCGGGTGACCGCGGTTCCATTTTTGCCGAAGAACGCGCCGTTCGCGGCCGAGGATATCAACGTGCTGAACCAACTCGTGCAGCGCTCGACGCCGCTGCAGCGGAGCTGGCTTTCGGGGTTCCTCGCCGGCCTGGATGCCGCCCACGGACAGTCAGTCGGCGCCGTGGCCCCTGCTGCCCAGGCGCCCCGCCCGCGCCAGCCGCTAACCATTCTCTATGGCAGCGAGTCCGGCAACGCGGAAACCCTGGCGCTGAAGGCTAAGAAGCTGGCCGCAAAGCAGAATTTCGACGTGCGCGTGGTCGATATGGCCGACGCCGACCTCGCCACGCTCGCGAAGGCCAAGAATCTCATCGTCTATATCTCGACCTGGGGCGAGGGCGACCCGCCGCAGCGCGCGGCCGATTTCTATAAAGCGATCCTGTCGGAGGACGCACCCCGCTTCGATGGGGTGCGCTTTGCCGTGCTCGCCCTCGGCGACACCGCCTACGTCAACTTCTGCCAGACCGGCCGCGAGGTCGACAAACGGCTCGAAGCGCTGGGCGGCATCCGCGCGGCCGACCGGGTGGACCTCGACCTCGACTTCCAGAAGGCCGCTGCTGCCTGGACCGACAAGGCGCTCGAGACCATCGCGCCTGCCGAGCCCGCCGGATCGGCTACGGTCGTGCATGTTGACTTCAAGGCGCCTGTTGCCGCCGACGAGGACGACGAGCCGCGCTTCACCGCGGAGAACCCCGCCGAGGCCGAGATCTCGGAGCTGATCAACCTGAACGGCACCGGCTCCACCCGTGAGACGTGGCACGCCGAGTTTGCGGTCGAGGACCCGGGCTTCATCTACAAGCCGGGCGATGCCATCGGCCTCTTCCCGGAGAACGATCCGGAGCTGGCCGAAGACCTGCTCAAGGCCGTCGGCCTCGCAGGCGACGCGGCTCTCAAGAAGAAGCTGGTCGAGAGCTACGACATCACCACGCTCTCGCGTCCGCTGGTGGACGCCTATGCCAAGCTCACCGGCAGCAAGGGCGTCGCCAAGCTGCTGGAAGAGGGTGAACTGGCGCGCTTCGCCGCCGACCGCCAGTTGATCGACTTGTTCGAGAGCTTCCCCGAGAAGCTCGCAGGCGATCAATTCCTGAAGCTGCTGCGTCCGCTCCCGGGCCGTCTCTATTCCGTGGCGTCGAGCCTCAAGGCTCATCCCGGCGAGGCGCATCTTCTGGTCGGCGCGGTGCGCTGGTCGTCTCACGGCAGGGCGCGCAAGGGCGTGACCTCCACCTATCTCGCCGACCGCTGCAAGGTCGGCGGCAAGGCCCGCATCTACGTCAAGCCGAACCGCCACTTCGGCCTGCCCGCCGACGGAGACCGCCCGATCATCATGATCGGCGCCGGCACCGGCGTCGCGCCCTACCGCGGCTTCATCGAGGAGCGTGCCGAGACCGGCGCCAAGGGCAAGAGTTGGCTGTTCTTCGGTGAGCGCAACTTCTCGAACGATTTCCTCTACCAGCTCGAATGGCAGGACCACCTCGCCTCCGGTACGCTTTCGCGCATCGATGTGGCCTTCTCCCGTGATCAGCCGGAGAAGATCTACGTCCAGACGCGCCTGTGGGAGCGCCGCGCGGAGCTTCAGAAATGGCTCGACGAAGGCGCCCACATTTACGTGTGCGGCGACGAGAAGGGCATGGCCAAGGATGTCGACGTCACGCTTGCGCGCATTCTTGCCGAAACGGCCAATGGCGACGAGGAAGCAGGGCGCGCCAAGCTCAAGGATCTCGCCAAGGCCGGCCGCTATCAACGCGACGTATATTAAGGCAGCGCGCAGCAGGCGGATGGAACTAGCGGTTTCGTTTTTTCCTTCCCTGCTGCCGCATCGCTTGCCGTCTCACTGCCCAGGACCCCCATGACCGACAAACGCTCGAAGAACGAGTTCCTCAAGGAAGAGAGCCACTATCTCCGCGGAACCATCGCCGATGGTCTTTCGCACGTGGAGACTGGCGCTATCGCCGAGGACGACACGCAGCTCATCAAGTTCCACGGATCCTACATGCAGGACCACCGGGACGTGCGCGGCGAGCGGGCGAAGAAGAAGCTCGAAAAGGCGTACAGCTTCATGATCCGCCTGCGTCTGCCGGGCGGCCTCGTCTCGCCCGAGCAGTGGCTGAAGCTCGACGATATCGCCGGGAACTACGCCAACGGCACGCTGCGCCTCACCACGCGCGCGACCTTCCAGTATCACGGCGTGATCAAGTCGAACCTGCGCCGCACCATGCAGGCCATCAACGACGCCTGCCTCGACACCATCGCGGCGTGCGGAGACGTGAACCGCAACGTCATGTGCGTCGCCAATCCATTCATGTCGCCCGTGCACGCAGCGGCTGGCGATTTCGCGCGCAAGGTGAGCGATCACCTGCTCCCGAAGACCAGCGCGTATCACGAGATCTGGCTCGAAGGTGAGAAGGTCTCGGACATGTCGCGCCCCGCCGTGCCCGACACCGAGCCGCTTTATGGCGTCCACTACCTGCCGCGCAAGTTCAAGATCGTCATCGCCGTGCCTCCGCACAATGATGGGGACGTGTTCGCGCACGATCTGGGCTTCATCGCCATCACCGATGCCAAGGGCGCGCTCGCGGGCTGGAACGTCTCCATAGGCGGCGGCATGGGCATGACGCATGGCGATACCGCAACCTTCCCCCGCACGGGCGACGTCATAGGTTTCTGCACGCCGGATCAGGCAATCGACGTGGCCGAGAAGGTGATGCTCGTGCAGCGCGATTGGGGCAACCGCGAGAACCGCGCGAACGCCCGCTTGAAGTACACGGTCGAACGCTTCGGAGCCGATGCCTACCGCGCCGAGGTCGAGAAGCGCCTCGGCTACAAGCTCGGTGACGCGCGGCCATTCAAGTTCACATCCATGGGCGATCCCATCGGCTGGCACCAGGGTCCCGACAAGAAGTGGCACCTGGGTCTCTTCATCGAGAATGGCCGCATCAAGGATACGCCAGACCGGCACCTGCGCACGGCACTCCGCGAAATCGCCCAGGCAGGCGGGATCACCTTCTCGCTGACCGGAAACCAGAACATCATCATCTGCAACGTCGGTGCGAAGCAGAAGGCGAAGATCGAGGCTACGCTCAAGGCGCACGGCATCGACATCAAGACGTCATCGGGCCTGCGCCGCAATTCGATCTCGTGCGTGGCGCTTCCGACGTGCGCGCTTGCGCTTGCCGAGAGCGAGCGCTTTCTGCCGGAGCTGATCACGACGCTCGAGGACAGCCTCGACAAGGCGGGCCTGCGCGAGGACGATATCGTCATCCGCATGACCGGTTGCCCGAACGGCTGCGGCCGGCCCTACATGGCGGAGATCGGCTTTGTCGGCCGCGCGCCCGGTCTTTACAACCTTTACCTCGGCGCGGCGCACGAAGGCACACGCCTCAACAAGCTCTATGCGCAGGATGTCGGCAAGGCCCGCATCGTGGAGCTCCTGGAGCCGTTGTTTCTGCGCTACGCAAAGGAGCGCCAGGAAGGCGAACGCTTCGGCGACTTCGTGATCCGCGCCGGTGTCGTGAAGGCCACTCTCGGCGGCAACACCTTCCACAGCGATGTGACGCTCGTCTGAGCGGCACTATTCACTAGCGGCCAGCAACGAAGCGTCCTCTCCCGTGCGGGAGAGGCGCCCGTCAGCCGTTGGAGCGGGCCGTGCACGCGTTTCCACACCTCGACGTCATCCCGGCGGAGACCGGGATCCAGACACGCGCCAATTTGGGGGCGGGGAGCAGCGCTCAGAGCTTCGCGTAGAGTTGGGACGCCGCGAACACGAGGATCGCTGCGAGGGACGCGCGCAGGAACCACTCCGGCAGCTTGCCGGTGAGGCGCGATCCGATCGCGATGCCGGGCAGTGAGCCGAGCAGCAGCAGGCCGAGCAGGGTGAAATTTGTGTTCCCCATGCCGAGGTGGCCGAGCCCGGAGACGAGCGTGAGCGGAACCGCGTGCACGATATCGGTTCCGATGAGGTGCCGGGTCTTGAGCGCGGGATAGAGCAACGTCAGCACCACGACGCCGATGGCGCCCGCGCCGACCGAGGTCAGCGTCACGATCGAGCCGAGCAGCAGGCCCAGCAGCAACGTCGGAAGCGGACGGATCGGATGGTTGAGCTCTGCGCCTTCCTTCCACTTGCCGCGGGTGATGAACGGATAGATCAGGATGGCGATGGAGCTGATGAGGAGTGCCGTAACCAGCGCGCTCTTGATGACGTGCGCCATCACCTCGAGGTTGGGCTCGAGCCATTCGATCAGCGCGAGCATCGCAAGCGCGCCGGGAACGCTGCCCGCGGCGAGCCAGCGGACGATGCGCCAGTTCACGTTTCCGAAATTGTGGTGAGGTGCGGCGGCCGACGCCTTGGTGATCGATGCGAACAGAAGATCGGTGCCGACTGCGAGCGCGGGCTGCACGCCGACGTGCGTGATGAGAAACGGCGTCATGAGCGAGCCCGCGCCGACCCCCGTCATGCCAACGAGGAAGCCCACGCCGAAACCGCCCGCGATGATATGCGGCCATTGAGCGAGGATGGAGGGATCGAACATCGGGTCACGTCGCTCGTAAGCTACTGGAGGGTGAGGTAGATCGTTCGGACGGAGAGCAGCACGACCACGCAGCCGACCACCAGCATCAGCACTTTGGCGGGCACGTGCTTGGCCGCGAGCGCGGCGAACGGAGCCGCGATCACGCCGCCGACGATCAGCCCCGCAATGATAGGCCAGAGGCTGAGCCCCACCGTGAGGAAGAAAGTCGTCGAGATCGTCAAGGTGACGAAGAACTCCGCGAGATTGACGGAGCCGATCGCGTAGCGCGGCGTCGCGCCCTGTCCGAGCAGGCTCGACGTTACGATCGGTCCCCATCCGCCGCCGCCGATCGCATCAAGAAGGCCGCCGAAGAAGCCGAGCGGCGCGACGGAGCGCGGAGCGGGTGCGGCGAGAGGTTTCCTCGCGAGAGCTTTCCAGATGATGACGAGACCGAGCAGCAGGAGGTAGGCACTGATGAAGGGCTTCAACGTGTCGCCCGGGAACTCGGAGAGCGCGTAGGCACCGATCGCGCCGCCGATCATTCCGGGCACCGCGAGGCGCCACAGCAGCCGCCGGTCGACGTTTCCGAGCTTCCAGTGCGCAAGGCCCGAGGCGCCCGTGGTGAACGTCTCGGCGGCATGCACGCACGCGCTCGCAGTGGCTGGCGGAACGCCCATGCCGAGCAGAACAGAGCTCGTCGTTACGCCGTAAGCCATGCCGATTGCGCCGTCGATCATCTGGGCGACAAAGCCGATGGCGACGTAAAGAAGGATGTCATCCATGATGATGGGCGGCGTCTCCGTTATTGCCGCCAACTGATAGCAAATTTAGATCAGATCGAATAGTCGGGAGCACTCTCGATCTCGACATTTATGCCGGCCGCTCTGAGGATTAGTGCGACCTCGTTTGCGCGTCTGCGGAACTCGGCTTCCGTCTCCGGACGATCGCCGAGATCGGCGTTGAGGCCGCGCTCCAGCATGGCGCGCGTGAGCACGAAGGTGTTCTCGTCCGCTTCGGCCGCCTGCGCTTTCGCTTCGGTGACGACGCCCCCTGCGATGGAAGCGCCAGTGATGGCATCGACCAGCATGAAGCTGCCGGTTTCCGGCGCTTCGCCGAATGTGTCGATGGCCGCCGGCCGCCCGAGCGCGATGTCGGCGATCGCGATGTCGTTTGCACCGCACTCCGCCGAAGGCGTGGTTGCGAGTGTCTCGAGATCGAGAAGCGCGCGGATCTTGAGGTTGGAGACCGGCGTAAGATCTGTTGCGGTGCGCAAGAGATAGGAGCCGCGCGGATCATACGGCGTTTCGCTGAGCCACACCATGCGCGTTTCGAGGCTGCGCGCCACGACGGGCCGCGCATCGGCTTTGGAGAGGACGGCGCCGCGCGCCACGTCGATATCGGTGTCGAGCTGGATCGCGACAGCTTGGCCTTGCGAGGCCTGCTCGAAATCGCCGTCCATGGTGGCGATGCGCAGGATCTTGGCGCTGCGCTTCGAGAGCGCGTCGACCACCGTCTCGCCCACGCGCACGCTGCCCGCGCTCACGGTGCCGGCAAGACCACGGAAATCGTTGCGGCTGTCGCGCAGCACGGTCTGCACGGGAAAGCGGAAGGGGCCCTTGGGCTCGGTGCCGCGGCTCGGCAGCTCCTCGAGATGCTGCAGAAGGGTCGGCCCCTTGTACCAGGGCATGTTCTCGGAAGCCCGCGCGACGTTGTCGCCGGAAACGGCGGCCGCCGGAATGGCGATCGCCTCCCAGAAGCCGAAGCGCCAGGAGAGCGTCTGGAAGTCGGCCTCGATCTTGCGGAAGGAGTCCTCGGACCAGCCGACGAGATCCATCTTGTTGACGGCGAGGATCACGCGCTTCACGCCGACGAGATCGAGGATAGCCGCGTGACGGCGCGTCTGCTTCTTGATGCCGTGGCGCGCGTCGATCAGCAGAATGGCGACATCGGCGTGCGAGGCACCCGACGCCATGTTGCGCGTGTACTGCTCGTGGCCCGGGCTGTCGATCACGACGAACCGGCGATGCGCGGTGTCGAAATAGCGCCAGGCGATATCGATGGTGATGCCCTGCTCGCGCTCGGCCACGAGGCCGTCCATGAGCAGGCTGAAATCGGGATTGCCGCCATCCACCTTCTTGCCGCGCGCGAGCGTCTCGCGCTGGTCGTCGTAGAGGTCGGTTGCGTCCCACAACAGGCGGCCGATCAGCGTCGACTTGCCGTCATCGACGGACCCGCACGTCAGGATGCGAAGCATGCCCGAAAGCTCGGGCGCGATGCGCGACAGGTCGGCAGGGGGAGACGAGGGAACGGCTTGGTCGGAAACGACCTTGAGCGTCTTCGATTTCTTGACCTTCGCGTCCTGAAGGGCGTTGGGATGTGCCGACATCAAAAGTACCCTTCCTGCTTCTTCTTCTCCATGGCGCCGGCCTGATCGTGGTCGATGAGGCGGCCCTGCCGTTCGGACGTGCGCGCGCCGAGCGTTTCGGCGACGACGCTTTCGATGGTGTCGGCATCGGATTCGACGGCTGCCGTGAGCGGATAGCAGCCGAGCGTGCGGAAGCGAACGCGCCGGTTTACGATGGCCTCACCGGGCTTCACCGCGAGACGATCGTCGTCGCGCATCAGGAGCTGGCCGTTACGGATGATGGTCGGGCGCTCCTTGGCGAAATAGAGCGGCACCACGTCGAGCTTCTCGCGCAGGATGTAGCGCCACACGTCGCGCTCGGTCCAATTGGAGAGCGGAAACACGCGCACCGTCTCGCCTGCGCCGAGGCGGCCGTTGAGCAGCCGCCACATCTCCGGCCGCTGGCGGCGCGGATCCCAGCGATGACCTTCCGCGCGGAACGAGAACACGCGCTCCTTGGCGCGGCTCGCCTCCTCGTCGCGGCGCGCCCCGCCGAAAGCGGCGTCGAAGCCGTACTTGTCGAGCGCCTGCTTGAGCGGCACCGTCTTCATCACATCCGTGTAGACGGACGGCGCGTAGTCGATCGGATTGATGCCCTTGGCCGCGCCGTCCTCGTTGGTGTGCACGATGAGATCGAGGTCGAAGTCACGAGCTGTCTTGTCGCGGAACGCGATCATGTCCCGGAACTTCCAGCCGGTATCGATGTGCAGCGTCGGGAAGGGCAGCTTGCCCGGCCAGAACGCCTTCCGCGCGAGATGCAGGAGAACCGTCGAGTCCTTGCCGATGGAATAGAGAAGCACCGGCTTGCGGAACTGCGCCGCTGCTTCGCGGAAAATATGGATGCTCTCGGCCTCGAGCAGGTCGAGATGGGAAATGGGCTGCGTCATGCCTGCGTCTCTTTCGATTTCGGGCGATTGTGCAGCCCGCATTCCTTGCCGTCCTCGTTCTCCCACCACCAGCGGCCGGCGCGGATATCCTCGCCGGGGCGGATGGCGCGCGTGCACGGCTGACAGCCGATGGACGGAAATCCGCGCGCATGCAGCGGGTTCACCGGAACCCCGTTCTCGGCGATGTAGGCTTCGAGCGTCTCGAGGCTCCAGTCGGCGATCGGGTTGAGCTTCACGAGGCTGTGCTCGGCGTCCCAGACCGCAAACGGCACAAGCGCGCGGCCCGCCGACTGATCGCGCCTGAGGCCGGTCAGCCATCCGTCCGCGCCAGCCAGCGCCTTGTTGAGCGGTCTCACCTTGCGCACGTCGCAGCAGGCCTTGCGAGCTTCGATGGACTGGCGGAACCCCATGATGCCGTCGCGGGCCACCAGCATCTCCACATCGCTCGCTTCCGGAAACACGACGCGGATCTTGAGGCCATAGCGCAGCTCGCTCGCGTCGAGCGTTTCGAGCGTCTCGGGGAAATGGCGGCCGGTATCGAGCGTGAAAACGTCGAAGGGGCGTCCCGTGGCGGCGATTGCGTGCAGTACCGCCTGGTCCTCGAGGCCGAGGCTGGTCGAGAAGGTGACCCGTCCGGGGATAGCGTCCGCGATGGCATGAAGACGGCCTTCGAGGCTGTCGATCGCCGCAAGCGTCTCGTTGAGGGCTGCCGCGCGCCCTTCGCCCTCGTCTTTGAAGGCAGAAAGATCTTTCGTCGCCCCGGCGATGCCACCGGCGCGCGCCCGAACTTGTGACTGAGACATGGAAGTCCTCCGATGGCCGGAAGCTAATAAAATGAGTTTCTTAAATAAAGGGGTATGGAGAAATAAAAATAGGATATCATTCCAGTATGCATGAGATGCAGAAAAATTGTTCTCCAGGGCGCCATCGTGGGAACGGTTTCTTGCGGAGCAGCATGGGAGCGAACCGCGATACGCTTTTCGCCCTCCCAAGATGGGAGTTACCAGGTGCCGGAGTTGACCATGGAGGCCCAGGGCTCGGCGGACGGAAGCGCCGCGCCCTTCTGCAGAAGCTCGATGGAAACGAGGTCGGGCGAGCGCACGAACGCCATGCGACCGTCGCGCGGCGGGCGGTTGATGGTGACGCCGCCGGCTGCGAGCTTGGCGCAGGCGGCATAGATGTCGTCCACCTCGAAGGCGAGATGCCCAAAGTTCCGCGCCGAGCCGTAATCCTCGGGGTCCCAGTTATATGTGAGCTCGATGAGAGGCGCCCGCTCAGCACCCGCCTTCGGCTGGTCGGCGGGCGCGGCGAGAAACACCAGTGTGAAGCGTCCGGCCCGGTTCTCGATGCGGCGGACTTCAACCAGACCGAGCAATCCGCAATAGAACGCCAGGCTCTCGTCCAGGTTGCGGACGCGGATCATCGTATGAAGATAGCGCATGACGATCTCCCTGTGTTGCGTAACGGCCACGGGAACACCCAGTGAACGTTCGGAGCTGAGCACGGCAAGTCATAAGGATCATTCGAATTTCGAGACTGACCTGGTTTCGGGCAATTTATCCCCAGGCCGCGGCGACCATCCAGCCCATCATCAAATCATCCCAGGGGGCGGGTTCAATGCCCCATCGGCGGGCCTCCTGACGCGAATCACTCACGCCGGTCGGCGCCGCTTTGGAGCGATTATTCCACGTCCGCAGTGCTGCGGGATGGCAGCCGTCAAAGCCCGGAAAGATTTTTTCTGCAGCATTGGAATACTAAAAAAGGGTTAATCAACTCAGTTGTTTACAGATAGGATCTCATGTGGACACCCCGTGAGTGGCTCTCCTCCAGATGTGTCGCAATGGGACGGGGGGCTAGCCTCGAACAGCTCAGGTGATATTCTTCGCTCGTTCCAGTCGCGTGAGCAGTCGATGTTGAGGGCAAAGACTGTATTCCCGCGGCCGGGATGCATAAATGTTCAACGTAGGCCAAGTTAGGCGGGGTAAAATTATGGGGGATTCCAAGCTACCTCCGGAGTTTCCGGGCGGCGGAGTATTGGCTGAGGGCGATCTTGAGCGCCTGGAAGAGGGTGGTCTTGAAGTATTCGAGATCGCTGGAACCATTAAGTGGTTCGACGTAGCGAAGGGATATGGCTTCATCGTTCCCGACAACGGGCTGACGGACGTGCTTTTGCATGTCACATGCCTCCGGGCTGGCGGGTACCAGACCGCCTACGAAGGTGCGCGGATCCATTGCCAGGTTCTGCGCCGCCCGAAGGGCATGCAGGCTTTCCGCATTCTTTCGATGGACGAGTCGACGGCCATTCATCCGTCGTTGCTTCCGCAGCGGACACACGTTCACGTACAACCAGAGAGCGACTGGGAGCGCGTGATCGTAAAGTGGTTCAACCGGGTCCGGGGCTTCGGCTTCCTGACCAAGGGCGAGGGCACGCCGGACATTTTCGTCCATATGGAGACGCTGCGCCGCTTCGGCTTCACCGAGCTGCGTCCTGGCCAGACCGTCCAGGTTCGCTGGGGCATGGGTTCCAAGGGTTGCATGGCGGCCGAACTGAAGCCCGACGGCTCCACCACGGGCATCACGTCGTCCCACTGACCGGCATTCGGTCCGGGAGCAGCGCTTCGGCGCTGCCCTTCCGGATCGCCGGATGCTAGTCTACCGCGCGCGGGCGGAGTTTGAGGTCGGCCTATTGGCGGACTGCAGGTTCGTCAGCTCCTCGGGGACGGATGCATCGATGATTGAGATACGGTATGGAAGAGGGGCTGCCTTCGGGGCGGCCCTTCTCGTTCTTGTTGGCACGAGCATGGGGGCTGCCCTCCGGGCCGATCCAGGGGGCTCGAAAGAAGCCCCTGGCCAGTCCGCTGCTGCCAAAGAGGAACGCTTGGAGCTCGTTACCCAGAGCGGGGTTCACGCGCTCGACGTCGAGATCGCCGCGACGCCAGAGAAGCAGGCGCTCGGCCTCATGTACCGCACCAGCCTGCCCGACACGAAAGGCATGCTGTTCCAGCACAGCTCTCCGCGCGAGCTGACGATGTGGATGCGCAACACTTACATTCCCCTCGATATGGTTTTCATCCGCGCCGATGGCACCGTGCATCGCATCGAGGCGCGCACGGAGCCGCTGTCGGAGCGGATCATATCGTCGGAAGGCCCGGTGACGGCAGTGCTCGAGATCGCAGGCGGCGCCGCCGAGCGCATGGGGTTGAAGCCCGGCGACAAGGTCCGCCATCCTTATTTCGGATCGGCGGCGGCGCGCTGAAGCTGCAGGCTGCGAGCGCCGGGGCCCCTTGCGAATGTCGCACCGCTTGAGCGGGCGTTGACCGCAACGCGCAAATGCCCGTAGAAACGGGCAACAAAATTCGTCGGGGCATAGCTCAGCCTGGTAGAGCGCTTGCTTTGGGAGCAAGAAGTCGCGAGTTCGAATCCCGCTGCCCCGACCACTTGTATCGATGTATTTAGCCGCCTTTCGTGGCGCCGTTCTGAATTTCGGCTTCGCCGCCGTTCTGAATTCTCGCCCGGGTTTGTTCCAATACCCACGCCCTCGCTTGCGTGAGGCCGCGAGCCGCCGGGCCTCGGTGTCGCGCTCGCAGGGCGGGCCGTGCGCAGCTGTGATGGATTGCGATGTACAAATTCTGGATCCAACGTCTGCACAGGTGGGCGGCGCTGGTTTTTGCGCTTCCGCTCCTCGCCCTTTTTGCGACCGGGCTTATTCTCGCGTTCGAGCCGTTCCTGCAGGCAGCACCCCGGGAGCGCACGCCTTTAGAGCTGTCGAAGCTCGAGGCAATTTTGTCCAGGCAAGACCCCGACGGCAAACTCGAGCGGCTGTTCCTGCATTCCCACATCGATACGGTCGTGCTCGGTAGACGCGGCGGAACCGAGATCGATCTCGCTACGGGCGAGCCGCGCCCTTCGGCAAGCGTCCTCCTCGCGCTCTTCGCGGAGACGCGGCGGATTCACGAGACGCTGCTCGTAGACGAGGGGCAGGTCTTCGTCACGGCGTCCACCGGTGTACTCTTGCTGCTCGTCGCACTCGGCCTGGCGATGGGGCCGAGGCCGTTCCGCAACTCCTTGAGCGGGTGGCACACGGGCGCTGCGTGGATGGCCTTGCCGCTGATCATCATGCCGCCGGTCACCGGGCTGCTCATGCTCTATAAAGTGACGTTCGTTTCGGTTGAGCCCACGCGCACGCCCGAGGCGCCGGTGCAATCGCTCGCCGAGGCGCTAGGCATCGTTGCGCGCGAGAAAGACGTGGGGAGCCTTCTGTCTCTCCGGCAGCGCAAGGGGAGAGCGGAGGCACGGCTCCTCGTGGACGGCGAGCATCGCTCCTATGAGGTGACGGCTGCCGGTCTCGTCGAGAAGCCGCGCAACTGGCCGAAGCTGCTTCATGAAGGCAATTGGGCGGGCGTCTGGTCTGCTGTCGGCAACGCAGCGATCGTATGTGTGCAGATGCTGCTGCTCGGAACCGGAATCGCGATTTGGAGCGGCAGAAGGTTGCGAAGGCGAAAGCATGCCGCGCAACAGTTTTCAGTCAACAGATAATAGTTGAGGTGCGGTGTCCGTGCGCAGCGATACTTTGCGGCGCGCAGGCTGCCGTGTGGCAATTGTGCCGCTTCAACGCGCATAATGCTTCAAAAAAAAGTATACAATCTTGCGAGTGTAACATCCCTCGATAGAGTGCCCTCCGTAGTCTTGAAAGGGGAGACGGATGGCGGTTAAGACAAGCGCACGCACGGCATGCTCAGTTCTCGTATTGGTTGGGCTTGGATCGCTCGCGAAAGCTCAAGAACAGCAAGCCGCCACGCCGCTGCCTCCCGTAAACGTCACGACAACTCCGAAGGCCAAGCCCGCCAAGAAGGCGGCCGTCAAGAAGCAGTCTCCCGAGCGGGTGCCGGCCGCTGCGCCTCCTGCGCCGAGTTTCGAACCCGAGGCACCGCCTCAGGGCACGGCGTCGAAAGATGGCGGAAATGCCATCGGCGCATCGGGAGTGAGCGCGCTGCAGGTTCGCTCGAACGCGCCCAACGCAACGGTCGTCATGGAGGGTGCGCAGCTCCAGCAGTACAACAATTTGAGCATCGGCGATGTGGTCCGCCGGTTGCCGGGCGTGACGTTCCCCGGTGTGAACCGCTCGCGTGACATCAAGCTCCGCGGTATTGGCAAGGAGTATACTCAGGTTCTGCTGGACGGCCGCCCTCTCCTTGATGGCGACACGAGCCGCAACATGGAGGTGGATCGCATTCCCGCCTCGCTCGTCGAGCGCATCGAGATCACGCGCACGCCGCTCGCAAGCATGGAGTCGCAGGGCGCGGCCGGAACGGTCAACATCATCACGCGCCGCGCATTCGGACCCTCCGGAGGTCAGGTCACGGTCGGTGGCGGACACCTCGAAGGAAACGGCACCCCGGGCGAGCTGTCCGGGTGGCAAGGCGGAGAGGCGGGGCCGCTGCGGTATTTCCTGGGCGGCGGGTACCAGCGGCGCCTCGTGCAGGAAAGCAAGACCGAGTACGTCTTCGATGGAGCGGGCGGACCAGACGGCGGCCAGCGTGTTCCGCAGCACCGGGAATTCGACGAGTACACGTTCCTGTCGCGTTTCGAGCTCGCCATCGATCCGGCGAACACGATCGTGTTCTCGCCGAGCTACCTCAAGACGACAGAGGATCGCGATCAGCACTCGCTGCGCCTCAACGGTGCTCAGACTTACGTGAACCGGGACACGCATGAAGTTCGCGAGCGCATCCGCGAGACGTACGGCGCGAATGTCGAATGGCAGCATGACTTCGGGAACCAGATCGCCTCCCGCGTCTTCTTCGACTACCAGCAGGGCAGGGAGGACACGACGCGCGCCACGACCCGCACGAGCTACAATTCGTCCGGCGTCATCACGAGCGGCCCGACAGTTCAGGAGCCCCGCTATGTCCCGATCGATCTGGACCGGATCGCCACCGGCGCCGACCTCAAGGCCCGCCTCGGCCGCCACACCCTTGAAACCGGCTTCGGCTGGGCACAGAGGGGCCATGAGGAGAACGCCATCATCGGCTTCACGCCACGGCCCGTGCCCGAGCGGACGTACGAGGTGACCGAGGACATCTACCACGCCTACATCAGCGATAGCGTATCGCTCATCGGCAACGATCTCCTGACGATCGGCCTGCGCCTCGAGCACAGCATGACCGAGACTGTCGACGTGACCAAAACAGGCACGGAGCAGGACAGCACGGACCTCAATCCCACCATCAACTACCGGCTCTCCGCGACGTCCGACCTCGATTTCCGCTTCGGCGTGGCGCGGACGCTGCGACGCCCTGATCTCGGCGACCTGACGCCGACGCTGGTCGAGGAGGACGGCACGCTCTCTGCGCCCCATACGCGTGGCAACCCCAACCTCACGCCCGAGAAGATCTGGGGGCTCGACGTCGGTGGCGACTACTTCCTGTTCAATCGCACCGGCCTTCTGTCGGCGAATTTTTTCGCACGCTCGTTCCAGGATAAAATCGAGGGTTCCTTGTCGCTGGAAGGCGGCGATTGGGTCGACACCTTGCGCAACGCAGGTGACGGCGAGCTTTACGGCGTGGAGCTCGAAGCGCGCGTTCCCTTCGTTTTCATCGGGCTTCCCGATCTCACGCTGTGGGGCAACGCCACGGCGATGAAATCCGAGCTGACCGATCGGCTGACCGGCCAGACGAGGCCGTTCGACGAGCAGCCGGAATTCGTCACCAACATCGGGTTCGACTACTACGTCCCGGCCTTGGCCACGACGTTCGGGCTTGGTTACAACCGCACCTACGCCTACGACCAGGACATCCTGATGGTGGACGGAACAAGACAGCAGACCAGCTTCTCGGACCTCGATCGCCTCGACGCCTCGGTGAGAATCTCGCTCGACAAAGAGGTCGTGCTGACGCTCACCGCGAGCAACCTGTTGCGTCCCGACGACGTGCGCACCCTCGTCATCCGCGATGCGAGCGGGGCCGTCGACAGCACGACGGTGAGCACGGAGCCGAGCCCGTCCCTCTATTACGGAAAGCTCTCGTTCGGCTGGTAAGGCGACGGTATCGCGTTCGACGGGCAGCGTGGCACAGGCCGCGCTGCCCGTGCTGCATCTCGCGTGGATCTCGCCGCCCATCCAGACCAACTCAAAGGCAAGCGCCGGGTTCGTTCCCGGCCCCGGCCCGCGCTGGGCGAGCCAACGCGCGCTGCCGCCATCGTTTGGATGGCCGGCCAAAACCCGCGGCGACAATCCCCGCCCCCTCACCCTCGCTCGAAATGGCCTCGCATCGCCCCGCGACCGCGGTCCCGCATGGCTTCGCTCGCGGGCACCTTTACGCCATTTGGAATCTGGTATATACCATTTGGTATATACCAATAAAGCTATCAGAATCCGGGGGCTTCAGTTATGGGTGCGGTTCCGCAAACAGCGCGTGTCGTGATTATCGGGGGAGGGATCGCGGGCTGTTCCACGGCCTATCACCTCGCCCAATTAGGGTGGACCGATGTGGTGGTTCTGGAGCGGGGAAAGCTGACGTCGGGTTCCACCTGGCACGCGGCGGGAATGGTGGGGCAGCTTCGATCTAGCTCGAACATCACCGAGCTCTTGCGCTACTCGGTCAAGCTCTATGGCAGCCTCGAGCAGGAGACGGGACTGGCCACGGGATGGAAGGCCAACGGCTCGCTAAGGCTCTGCTGCACGAAGGAGCGGCGCATCGAGTTCCTGCGCCAGCTCACCACGGCGCGCTCCTTCGGCCTGGAGATGGACCTGCTGACACCGCGCGAGATCGAGGCGCTCTGTCCGGGCATCGTGACATCGGATGTGGATAGCGGTCTCTTCGTGGCCTCGGACGGCGTCGCCAACCCCTCTGATCTCGTTCAGTCCCTCGCCAAGGGGGCCAGGATGAAGGGTGTGCGGATCTTCGAGGACACGCCCGTCACCGGCATCGAGGTTCGCGACGGCGAGGTCAACGCCGTCATCACCGCGGCCGGGCGGATCGCGTGCGAGGCGGTCGCGGTCTGCGGCGGCATCTGGTCGAGAGAGCTGGCGCGCAGCGTCGGCGTGCGCCTGCCGATCCAGCCGGCGCATCATCAGTACTTCGTCACCGACACCATGGACGGCCTGCGGCGCGACATGCCGTCCATCAGAGACCCCGACAACAAGACCTATTTCAAGGAGGAGGTCGGCGGTCTCATCGCCGGCGGATATGAAGCCAATCCCATCGGCTATGCGCCGAGGCCTGGGCTCGACGATGAGCAGTTCAAGCTCTTCCCCGAGTTCATGGATCACTTCGAGCAGTTCCTGCCCGCCATGATGAAGCGCTTTCCAGCGCTCTCGGGCGTCGGCATCAAGAAGTGGTACAACGGCCTCGAGTCCTTCACCGAGGATACGAACTTCGTCATCGGCGAGGCGCCTGAGCTGAAAGGCTTCTTCGTCGCCTGCGGCTTCAACGCCATGGGGATCGCGGCCGGCGGCGGGGCGGGCATGGCGCTCGCGCACTGGGTGGTCCACGGCGAGCCGCCGTTCGATCTCTGGCCCGTCGACATCCGCCGCTTCTCGGCTTTCCACGCTTCCGACCGCGGCGTGCTTGTGCGCTCGCTCGAAGGGCAGGGCCATCACTATGCGATGCATTGGCCCCACTACGAGTTCGAGGCGGGCCGTCCGCTGAGGCGCAGCGCACTCTACGATCGCCTCGGTCAGCAACGGGCGTGCTTCGGTAGCAAGGCCGGATGGGAGCGGCCGAACTGGTTCGCGCCTCCAGGTGTCGAAGCCAAGGATGTCTACACCTTCGGCCGGCCGAACTGGTTCGAGCACGTGGGCGCGGAGCATCGCGCCTGCCGCGAGCAGGCGGTCGTATTCGACCAGTCCTCGTTCTCGAAGTTCATGCTGATCGGCCAGGATGCCGAGCGCGTTTTGCAGCGCATCGCGGCGGCCGATATGAGCCAGGAGCCGGGCCGGATCATCTATGCACAGATGCTGAACGATCGCGGCGGCATCGAATGCGATCTCACCGTGACCCGCTTGTCTCGGGACAGCTACTACGTCGTCACCGGAACAGCGGTGGGTGAGCACGACCGAAGCTACATCGAGAGGCACATCGGACAGGGCGAGAACGCCTATTGCGTGGACGTCACGTCTGCCTTCGGCGTGCTGGGGCTGATGGGGCCGAATTCACGCGCGATCCTGGCGGAGATCGCAGAAGCCGACCTCTCCTCCGAGGCATTCCCGTTCGGGCACTGTCGCGACATCATCGTCGCGGGCGCACCCGTGCGGGCCCTGCGCATGACGTTCGTAGGTGAGTTGGGCTGGGAGCTGCACATTCCGACCGAGTACATGCTCACGGTTTACGACGCGCTCAAGAAGGCCGGTGAGAAATTCGGCCTCCGCGACGCGGGCTATCGCGCGATCGACTCCTTGCGCCTGGAAAAAGGACTGTGTGTCTGGGGTGCCGAGGTCGGCCCCGACAACACGCCGCTCGAAGCGGGGCTCGGTTTCGCCGTGGCCTTCGACAAGCCCATGCCCTTCAGGGGACGCGACGCGCTCCTTGCTCAACGCGGCACTGCTCCGACGAAACGGCTCGCGACTTTGATCGCCGAGGCACCGGGCGCAATTCTGCTCGGCCGCGAAACGATCTACCGGGACGGCCGGCCGGTGGGCTGGCTCACGAGCGGAGGTTACGGCCATGCCATCGGCAAGCCGCTCGGCCTCGGCTACGTCCGCAATGCTGCGGGTGTCACCGACGACGATCTGCGGAGCGGCAAATACGAGCTCGAGGCGGCGGGCGAGCGCATTCCCGCGACGCTCGTGATCGGCGCCGCCTACGATCCGGAAAACGAAAAATTCCGAGGCTAGCGCGCGAAGGCAGGCTGGCTCACGCGAAGTCGGCCGAGATGAGAAACTCGGCCAGCTCGAAGCGCCAGTCCTGCCTGTCGTAGGCGAAGGGCTCGCCGTCCGCGTCGAACATCGTCTGCGTGAGCGCGATGTTCGGCGAGCCCTTGGCGACACCGAGCACGCTCGCATCCTCGTCGGAGAGAAACGCGCCCCGCAGCGTGGCATCGGCGTGGCCTACGGAGATGCCGTACGTATCCTCCCACAGCGAGAGGATCGATCCGGTGAGCGTGTGAGAGAGGAAATCGGGAAAGCGCGCGCATCCGAGATACATCGTTTCGATGGCCGCAGGCTTGCCGCCAAGCTGCAGCAGGCGGCGCACGAAATAGGCGTCCTCGTTTCTCCTGAGCTTCAAGGGCTCGCGGGCGAACTCCGGCGGAATGACCTTCTCGGCGTGCAGCAGCACAGAGCCGGCCTCTTTGCCGCGCACGGCCGCGCTGTTGATGAAGCTCACCGATTTCATGAGCGCGAATTGCAGGCGCGCTTCCGAGACGAACCAGCCGCGTCGGTGCGAGCGCGAGACGAGCCCTTCGCTTTCGAGCCGCTCGTAGATGCGCCGCGCGGTCATGCGGCTGATGTTGCGCACATCGCCGAGCTCGCGCTCCGAAGGCAACCGCGTGCCGGGCGCAAGCGCACCGGATCTGATCTGGCCTGCGATGTCGTCGCAGATCACCTTGATGATCGGAACGGATTGGACCTCACTGGTCAAACTCGAGCTCCCGTGTGTGTCGCTTCTCGACGGGAGATATACTACTCGGGGCGCGCTGCCCAGGTCATCGTCGCGCTGAGCTGACGATCTGTTGTGGCCGCGAGCGGAAAGAGGCAGTCGGCCGGGACGATCGCAGATATGTCCCGGCCGACCGGCGGAGCGCCCCCGAGCGCCTACCCGCGAACGCGGTCGATGTGCTTGCCGAAATCAGGACTTTCCATGATTTCCTTGCACCGGTTGAAGCGGTCCATCGTGTACTGCCAGAAGTCGTCGAAGGGATAGTGGATGTCGGAGGGCTTGAGCGGGTTCTTGTTGGCCACCTGCAGCGCGCCCCAAAGGGTCCACAGCAGAAACACCATGGCCTTCTGCAGGATCATGCGGCTGTAGAGCTTGTCGGAGAATTCGCCCTTGTTGTAGGCGGTGAGCATGGCGCGATCCTGCGCCTCGTCGAAGTAGGCTTCGACGGAGAGGTCCCCGAGATCCCACATGGGATCGTTGCTGCCCGCGAACTCCCAATCCAGCAGATAGAGCTTGCTCGGCGTGTTGATGAAGTTCTCCGGAACCGGATCGTTGTGGCTCGGAACCAGCGGCAGCGCACCCTTCTTGAGCGCATCGCGAACCACGAGCGCTTCCTTCTGCATGACGTCGTAGCCGTCTGGAAAGCGGCCGCCCATCTGCTTCAGCACGTCGAGATACTCCTTGGCTTTCTCGACGTCGTTGAACTCCTGGTGGAAGGTGGCGCCGGAGCGATGGAGCGTGCCGAACACCGCGCCGGCTCGCGCGCAGATCGTCAGGTCCTTGAACAAGGCGGGCGTCATCATGGTGGCGCCTTCGATGTAGCGGGTGAGCTGGACGCCTGTGCCAGCCTCGTAGAATACGAGCTCCGCATTGACGCCAAGCTCGGAGGTCAGCCGGCCGGCCTGCTCGTCCGCGCGCCGGTCGACGTACTGCTCCGTGCCTTCGCCCGGAACGCGCAGCACATAGGCATTGCCTCCCGCCGTCACTTTGTAGTTGCGATTAGTAAGGCCGCCGACCTTCAGGATCTGGATGTCCTCGGGCCGAAACGTGCGCAGTTGCGGCACGCGCGCCAACGTCGCTTGCAGACGTGTGGTCTCTGAAGTCTCCATGTCATTTCCCCGTTTCTCTAGATTTCTTTTAGAAGGTCGCGTTTCGTGGTGCGTAGCAGCGGGCTCAGCTCGCCGAAGCTCTCGATTTCGAAAGTGCCTGACGAAACCAGCGCGGCGGGCACGTAGGCGTTCACCGCCGTCTTGCCGATGGAATGGGCAAAAGCCGCGCTCGTCGTGGCCCCGATGATCTCGCCGTTGGCGTAGACGGCCTCGCCGCCGAACGCGTTGCCGAGGCTCCCTGCGATGAACGTTGAGAGCCGCCGCGACGGTCCTTCGGCTTTTATCTTGCGGAGCGCGGCCTGCGAGAGGAAGGGATCCCGATCGAGATCGACACAGAAGCCGAGACCGGCTTCGTAAGGGTTGCAGTCGGGCGTGATGTCACTGCCCCAATACCGGTAGCCCTTCTCGATCCTGAGGGAGTCGAGCGCGCGATAGCCGACGTTGCGCAGGCCAAACGGCTTCCCGGCTTCCATCAGGCGCTCGTAAACATCGCAGGCAAACTCGGCCGGGATGTGCAACTCCCATCCCGCCTCGCCAGCGAAGCTGATGGGCAGCGCGCGAACGGAGGCCGCGCCGATCACGATATGGCTGAGATCACGCCCGTTGAGCGCGCTTTCGTAGGTGTCGATGGCGGCAGTCACGATGTCGGGCGCCTTGGGGCCTGTCACCAGCAGCACGGACCAGGCGGACGTCACATCCTCGATCGTGAAGCGCGCGTTGGCGGGGGCGTTGGCGCGGATCCATTCGATGTCTCGCGTGCCGTTGCCGGTGCCGGTCACGTAGTAGAAGCGATCGTCCGAAAGCCGCGTGATCGAGACGTCGGCCTCGATGCCGCCCCGCTTGCTGCAAAGTTGCGTGTAGCTCACGGTCCCGGCGGGCTTGTCGAGGTTGCGAACCGAGAGGTATTGCAGCGCGCCGAGAGCGCCGGGCCCGTGGATCTCGTATTTCGCGAACGAGGTGAGATCCAGGATGCCCGCGTTGTTGCGGACGGCGTGGTGCTCCTCCGCGACCGTCGAAAACCAGTTTGGACGGTCGAAGCTCGGCCGGTCCTCGGTCTCGCCGCGGGTCGCAAACCAGTTCGGCCGTTCCCAGCCGAACTTCGCGCCATAGATGGCTCCGCGTTGCTTGAGCAGCGGATAGAGCGGGCTTTTGCGCAGCCCGCGGGCGGATGTGTGCTCGTAGCCCGGAGGCTGCAGGCGATAATGCGCCCCGTACACTTCGATGGCACGGGGGTAGATATAGGACTTGGTGCCGTGATGGGCGCCGAACCGCCGCGCATCTACCGGCCAGAGATCCAGCGAAGGTTGTCCCTCCAGAATCCATTCGGCCATCACCTTGCCGATGCCGCCTCCCGCGGCGATGCCGACGACACAACCCGAGGCGACGAACGCGTTGTCGAGCCCCGGGATCGGTCCCATCACGAAGTCGCCATCGGCCGAGAACGGGATCGGCCCGGTGACGAAGTCGCGGATGCCGATCTTGCCGAGAACGGGCGTTCGCTTCATCGCAGCTTCGATGAACGGCTCGAAGCGATCCATGGCGGGCGGCAGCAGCTCCTGCCCGAAAGCGCTGGGAATGGGCTCAGCGTCGAAGGTGGCTGTGTTGGGCTCCCAGCAGCCGAACACCAAGCCGTTGGTTTCCGGCTTGTAGTAGATCGAGAGGTCCGGATCGCGTACTGAAGGCATGCTGGAGTTGATGCCCTCGATCGGCTCCGTGATAAGATACTGGTGAACCAGCCCGCAGCAGGCGAGGTTCACCTGCATCAGCTTGCCGATCTCGCGCGCCCACACACCCGCCGCGTTCACGACGATGCGGCACGTGAGATCGCCCTGTGTCGTGCGCACCTGCGTGAGGCGCCGGTCTTTCCGTTCGAACCCGGTCACGGCGGCGTGCTGGATGATCCTGGCGCCGTGCTTGCGGGCGCCGGCCGCGAAGGACAGCGTGAGGCTCGTGGGATCCGCGACGCCGTCTCCAGGAACATAGAGCGCGCCGAGAATATCCCTCGTTTCCGCGATGGGAAACAAGTTGCGGACTTCCTCGGGGCTGATGATATCGGCTTCGAGGCCGACGCTCTTGGCGATGGTGTTGGAACGCTTCGCCTCGAGCAGGCGCTCGGCGTTCGAGACCAGCCTCAAGCTGCCGGTTCGCCGCCAGCCCGACGCGAGCCCGGTCTCAGCTTCGAGTGTCTCGTAGATCTCCACACTCGATTGCAGCATGCGGCTCAGATTGCGGGAGGCGCGCAATTGCCCGACCATGCCCGCAGCATGCCAGGTCGAGCCGTGTGTCAGCTCGTTCTTTTCGAGCAGGACGACGTCCTTCGCGCCTGCCTTCGCCAGATGATAGGCGATCGATGTGCCGAGAACGCCGCCGCCGATCACGACGATGTCCGCTTGGGAAGGAAACGCTGTCATTGCTTGGCTCCGGAATGCCTGGTGTATACCAGATTCTGGTCTATACCATCACAATCAAAACGCCATTGCAAGACGGCATCGATCGTATTTGTTCTGAAATTCGATGGCTCAAAGAAATTTTCGCATTTAGCAAATGCGAAATGCTTCATTTATGCGCTGAAGCATAAATGATCTGCATAATAGTGAAGCATGGAATCGCGCTGTGGTGCGGGATTTGTCGAGCACACCCGAAAAGTGAGCGTGCATAAGGTGCGAGCCTCAGCTCGCTCAAAGATAAAAAAGTATAGGTCGGGTTTTGAGCGGGGGGCATGGGAACATTGCCCCCCGCTCGTTCGTCTGGGGATGGACCCCGCGCGTTGAGCGGCCGTGGGAGATCGGCCGCTCAAAGGTGAGAAGAATGCGGTGTTGCCCGCGGATCAGTAGGTCAAGATGCCGATAATCTGGAAGTTGTGCACGGTGTCGTCCGTGCCGTAGGCAGCCTCGTAGCCCTTTTCGGGGAGCAGCACGCTGTAGAGTGGCGCGAGGTAGAGTTTCTCGAAAAGCTGGAACTCCGCATAGGCGGCAAGCTCGGTACCCCAATTGCTGTCGATGCCGGGCGCTGTCTCACGGACTGAGTAGTGGTTGATATAGCCGCTGAGCCCCGTCCATTTTCCGATGCCGATGTCGATGTTGGGAACCGTCGAAAGGCCGATCGAGTGAACGTCCGCGTTCTGGCTGAAAGGGCCGGAATAGTTGGCTGCGATCTCGCCGATGAACCAGCCGTTGTAGCCAGTCGCTCCGTAGAAGAGCGTATCGTAGCCTTCATTCTTCGCGGTTGTCGGATCGTCGCCGGAGTAGCTGGCGAACCGGTAGTAGACGCTCGGCGTCCAGGTCGCATCGGAGAACGTATAGCTCGGCTTGATGTACCAGGCCCAAGCGTCAAGCCCCTGGCATTGAACCGGAGTGGCGCAGACATCGACCGCGCCGCTCTTCTCGCTCACGTAATTGAAGGACAGGTTGAAGTCCTTCACGCCTAGGCTCGAGTTGCCGTGAATGCTGTAGAGGTTCATGCCGTCCGAAGCCGGCGTGAACGGCAGCACGGTATTCTGGGGATCCTGCACGTCGAGGCCGCGAATGTAAGTAAAACCCAGTGTTCCGTAAGTTTTGTCGACGTAATCGACATTGCCGCCTGCGATCGCGCGCTTGCCGTTCCAGCCCTTCTCGGATTCGATGTAGAACGCATCGAAGCGCAAAGGCGTGCCGGTCTCTATGTTGGCGATCGCGGTTTGGCCGAACACGCGGCGCGGGTTGAGGTAGTAGGCGCCGCCCTCGTTGTACTGTGCGCCGTAGCCGATGCCCGAGCTCGGCTGATCGCCCGCGATCAGGAAGCCGTCTCCCAGCACCCACTTCTGCCGGCCGCCTGAAAGAGTGATACTCGCGCCGCCCTCGCGGCCATCCGTCCATTTCACGCCGCCCGAAGCGTCCTGGAGTTGCGCGCCGTCCTCCTCGCCGATCGTGGACGCAATCGCGTCGCCGTCGCCGCGCACACCGTTGACCACGCCTGTCAGCGTGCCGAAGACCGACCAGTTCGCGTTCAAGGCACGCTCGAACTTGAAGCCCATGATGGCGTAGCCCTCGGCCCACGCCACATCGTCGAGAGGTTTGCGATTTGCGAGGCCGAACAGGTTGTAGTCCTGTGAGACGTTGAAGCCGCCAAAGCCGATCTCAGCCGTGAATTCGACGATCGTGCCGTGCGCCTTGTAGATTTCGACCGCCGAAGCGATCGGCGCCGCATAGAGTCCACCCGCCGTGACGAGCAAAGCCGCGCCGCTCGCTTTCAAAGCGCGCCGCAAGGCTTTCATGGACGAAGAATGGCGAAGATCGGAAGCCTTCATTGTAGTCCCCCCAGTTCTGGTCTGGCGTGCGGCCGGTGAAGCGCACGGAAGATGAGCCATCAAAAACGAGGAGGGCATTCGCGCTTCTCGTTTCTGGGAGAAACATGCCTCAACACGGCGCGAGCTGATAATCTCAGAGCGACGTATTGTTGGCTTTGAGCGACATGGAATGAAAAATAGAGGACTGTTGCATTTGTGAAACATTTTGTATTTGAGGCGGAATGAAGTCGTGAAAATGCAAGGCGCGAACGAGGGAATGTCGCGGCCGTTCTGGTTTGGCGAATTTTGGCGTCGAATTCGGGGGTATCTAAGGTGCGTATCGCCGGTTTTGCGCGACCCGATAGGGTTCAACGGCCGTCGTCGACGAAGATCCTTTTGCGCCCCGCTCCCCGTCTAGCTTCTGCTTTCTTTCGCCGCTCGGCGTGACGCCATAGAACGCCTTGTACGATCTGCTGAAGTGCCCTGGAGATTCGAAGCCGCAGGCCACGGAGATTTGCGTGATGGAGAGGGGAGTCTGGAAGATCAATTCCCGCGCGCGCTTGAGACGCAAGCTGAGATAGTGCTTCGTCGGGGTCGTTCCGAGCGAGTCCTGGAAGATCCGCTGCGCCTGGCGAAGCGAAATGCCGGCCAGCCGCGCGAGCTCCGTGAGCGGCAGGACTTCCTCGAGGTTCGTTTCCATGAGCGACACGATCTCAATCAGCGCCATGTGCTCCAGCCCGAACCGCCGCGCCGTCGCGATCTTGTCGTGCGGATCCCGATCCCGCGCCTTCTCGGCGGCGAGGCGATCGGAGATTTCGACAGCGCGCTCGTAGCCGAAGCCGCTGGCGACGAGGGACAGCATCAGGTGGATGGGCGCGATGCCGCCCGTGCACGTGATGCGGTTGCGATCGATCACAAAGGGAGAGTCCTGGATCGTGATATGCGGATAGGTCTGACGCACGAGTTCCGCGTCGTCCCGATCGATTGCGCACTTGTAGCCGTCGAGCAGACCGGCCTCCGCAAGCGCATAGGTGCCCCCGCTCAACCCGCCGAGCACCACGCCGTCGCGCTCGATCTGGCGCAGGAGCGCGAGCACGGCGTCGTCGAAACGAGCCGGGCGCTTGGCGCCGCCGCAGACCAGAACGACATCGAGCTTCCCGGCGTCCGGATAGCTCACGGCGCGCGCTTGGGTCAGTCCGTCACCCGCGTAGGCGGTGCGCCCCGAAGGCGTGATGACGGACCACGCGTAGTCCTCCTTCTGCGAGATCTGGTTCGCCATCCGCAGCACCTCGATCGCGCACGAGAGGGCGACCATGGTGAAATCGTTCAGGGCGAGAAAGCCGATCCGGCGGATGGCGCGGAGCGTGGTTCGAGTTCGTTCCATCGGGAATCTCGCTCGGTCACAGCGCCTCTTTGAACTGCGGCAGAACCTCGAACAAATCTGCCACGAGGCCGTAGTCTGCCACCTGGAAGATCGGCGCCTCCGCGTCCTTGTTGATTGCGACGATGATCTTCGAATCCTTCATGCCCGCGAGATGCTGGATCGCGCCCGAGATGCCGCACGCGATGTAGAGGTGGGGCGCCACCACTTTGCCGGTCTGGCCCACCTGCCAGTCGTTCGGCGCATATCCGGCATCGACGGCCGCGCGCGAGGCGCCGACCGCGGCGCCGAGCTTGTCGGCCACGGGCAGGATGACTTCCTTGAACTTTTCGGCCGAGCCGAGCGCACGGCCTCCCGAGATGACGATTTTGGCCGAGGTCAGCTCCGGCCGGTCGGACGTCGCAATCGCATCGCGGACGAACTTCGAGAGACCCGGATCTGGCGCGGCTGTGATGGTTTCGACGGGAGCGGACCCGCCCTCCGGCGCGGACGCGAACGCAGCGGACCGCACCGTGATCACCTTCTTCGCATCCGTCGTCTGCACGGTCTGGATGGCGTTGCCCGCATAGACGGGCCGCTTGAAGGTATCCGCCGACTGGACCTCGATGATCTCGGAGACCTGGGCCACGTCGAGTAGCGCCGCCACGCGCGGCATCACGTTCTTGCCGACGGACGTCGCGGCCGAGATCAGCGTGTCGTATCCGCCCGAAAGCGAAACGATGAGAGCGGCGAGGGGCTCTGCAAGGTTGTTTGCGAGCGTGTCGCTCTCGGCCAAGAGAACTTTTGTGACGCCGGAAAGCTTCGCGGCAGCTTCGGCCGCCGCCTTGGCGTTCTTGCCCGCGACCAGCACGTGCACGTCGCGCCCGATCTGGAGGGCGGCGGTCAGCGCCTTGGCGGTCTGCTCCGAAAGAGCGGTATTGTCGTGATCAGCCAGCAGGAGGATGGCCATGGCTTCGCATTCCCTTTCTTGAGCTAGAGGACGCCGGGCTCGGCACGGAGCTTGTCGATCAGCTCGGCCACGGACTTCACCTTGATGCCGACCTTGCGCGTGCTCGGCTCTTCCGTACGCAGCACCTTGAGGCGGGCCGCCGTCGAGACGCCGTAGTCAGCTGGGGTCTTCTTCTCGAGCGGCTTCTTCTTCGCCTTCATGATGCTCGGGAGCGAGGCGTAGCGCGGCTCGTTGAGGCGCAGGTCCACGGTGACGACCGCGGGCAACTCGATCTCGATCGTCTGCAACCCGCCGTCGACCTCGCGCGTGACCGCAGCCTTCCCGCCCTCGAGCTCCACTTTCGAGGCGAATGTCGCTTGCGCCCGCCCCATCAGCGCAGCCAGCATCTGGCCCGTCTGGTTCGAGTCGTCGTCGATGGCCTGCTTCCCGACGATGACGAGGCCGGGGCCTTCGGCGTCCACGACACCCTTGAGGATCTTCGCCACCGCCAGCGGCTCGACGCTATCGTCCGTCTCGACCAGGATCGCGCGGTCGGCACCCATCGCGAGGGCGGAGCGGAGCGTCTCCTCGGCCTTGGCAGGTCCGATGGAGACCGCGATCACCTCCGCGGCCTTCCCGGCCTCCTTCAGCTTCAGCGCCTCCTCCATGGAGATCTCGTCGAACGGGTTCATCGACATCTTGACGTTGGAGAGATCCACGCCGGAACCGTCCGGATTCACGCGGATCCTCACGTTGAAGTCGACCACCCGCTTCACGGGCACCAGAATTTTCATAGTCGAAGGTCCTCAAGTGTAGAGCTGCTCGTAGGCGCGCAGGGGAGCGTCAGCTCCCCTTGCGCACGGCCTCCAGAAGCTTGCCGAAATTGTCTGCGTTCATGATTTCCTGGCAGCGCACGAAGCGATCCATCGCGTAGTCCCAGTAGCTCTTGAAGTGATAGGCGGGACGCGGGTTCTTGTTCGCCTCTTGCAGAACGCCCCACAGCGTCCACAGCAGGAACACCATGGATTTGTGCAGCACGATGCGGCCATACTCCGAAAGCGTGGGCTCCCGGCCGAGGTAGGCCGTCAGCAGAATGCGGTCCTGCTCCTCGGAGAAATTCGTCTCGACGGCAAGATCGGCGAGATCCCAGAACGCGTCGTTGTTCCCGGCGAACTCCCAGTCGAGAATGTGCACGCGCTTACCGGTGTCGATCAGGTTCTCGGGCGCGGGATCATTGTGGCAGGCCACGTGCTCGGTGCAGGCCTTGGCAAGCGCTTCGCGGATCGTGTCGGCTTCCCGCTGCACGCGGTCATAGCCTTCGGGAAGTGGCGAATTCTTCCCGCGCAAAAGATCGAGATAGCTCTGGGCGATGACCTTCTCGTCGAACCTGTTGCGGAATTTCGCGCCGCTCGTGTGAAGCTTGTGGAACGCGAGGGCGGCGCGGCGAACCGCATCGGGATCTTTGAACACCGTGGCATTCATCGTCACGCCGTTCTCGATGAGCTTGGTGATCATCACGCCGGTTGCCGAGTCGTAGTAGACGAGCGGGGCGTTCACACCGAGATCCGACGTGATGCGGCTCGCCTGCTCGTCCGCCTTCCGGTCCACGTATTCTTCAGTGCCCTCGCCCGGAATGCGCACCACGTAGTTCACATCCGAGACCGTCACCCGGTAGTTCCGGTTCGTCATGCCGCCGAGCAGCTCGATGGCGACATCCCCGGGGCGCACGCTGCCGCCCGAGATCACCGAGGCCGCGATCTCGCGCGCACGTTTCTGTCTGTCAATTTCCTGCGTATCCATCCCTGTTTCCTCACGTCTCAGGCGTTGATCTTAAGTCCTTCGGGATCGTAGAGCGGCTTTGCCGCGCGCTTGGCGCCATAGACTTCGCCGTACACCTCGACCTCGTAGGTGTCGTGCTCGGCCTCCTCGGCTGCCACGTAACCGTAGACGATAGGCGCGCCGACCGTATGTCCGTAGTCCGCGCTCGTGGTGACGCCGAGCACCTTGCCGTTGCGCAGGATCGCCTCGCCGCCGTTGACAGGAGCCTTGCCGTCGAGCGCCAGGATGCAGAGTTTGCGATCGGGTCCGGACGCGGCAATCTTCTTCAGGGCTGCGTGCCCCTTGAAGTCGCCCTTGGTCTTGGGAATGAGCCAGTCCATTCCGCAGTGATAGGGCGAGTAGTCGGGAGAGATATCGCTCGCCCAGAGCAGATAGCCTTTTTCCATGCGCAGGCTGTTGAGCGCGCGGTAGCCGAAGTTGGAGAGGCCGAACTCCGCGCCCGCTTCCCGCAGCACGCGATAGACGTGCAGCGCATACTCGGTCGGAATGTGCAGCTCGTATCCGAGCTCACCCGTGAACGAGACGCGCATAGCCCGCACGGGGGCCGCGCCCACGGTGAGCGCCTTCATCTGCCCATAAGGGAAGGCTGCGGCACCGACATCCTCTTCCGCCACCTTCGCCAGAACGGCGCGCGATTTCGGGCCGCAAAGGTTGATCACCGCATAGCCGGAGGTGACGTCGACGGTGCGCACCGAGCCGTCGTCCGGCAGATGACGGTGGATCCAGCCGAAATCGTGCTCGCCATAGGCGGTGCCGGTCACGGCGTAGAAGCGGTCCTCCTCCAGGCGGCAGAAGGTCATGTCCGCCTCGATGCCGCCCCGCTCGTTGAGGAGCTGGGTATGAATGAGGCTGCCCACCGGCTGGTCCATGTCCGCAACCGCGAGCTGCTGCAGCGAAGAGAGCGTGTTCCGGCCGAAAAGCTCCATCTTGGCGAACGAGGAGAGGTCGATCATCGCCACGCCCTCGCGCACCTGCTTGTGCTCGTTGGCCACGTGCTCGAACCAGTTGGGCCAGTCGAACGAGGGCTTGTCGACAGGCTCGACGCCAGCTGGCGCAAACCAGTTCGCGCGCTCCCATCCGGCGCGCGATCCGAACACCGCGCGCTGCTCCTTCAGCGGGTAGTAGAGCGGCGAGCAGCGGATGTTGCGGACGGACTCGTGTTCCTCGACCGGCCACTTCATCGCGTAGTGCTTGGCGTAGATCTCGATGGCACGGTCGTACATGAAGTACTTGGTGTTGTGGTGGAAGTTGAAGCGCCGCACATCGAGAGGCCACAGGTTGTTGGCCGGCCGCCCTTCCATAATCCACTCCGCCATCACCGAGCCCGCGCCGCCGGCTGCGGCGATGCCGTAGATGAACCCGCACGACACGAACACGTTATCGAATTCGGAGACGCCGCCCATGACGAAGTCGCCATCTGCCGAAATGGGGATGGCGCCGTTGATCATCGCGCGCACGCCGACGGTTCCGACGACGGGAGTCCGCTTCGCCGCATTGAGCGCCAGTTGCTCGAAGCGCTCGTAATTCTCCTGCAGGAGCTGCTGGTCCCAGCCCCTGGGAATGCCGTCGCGGGCGAAGGCCGGGGTGTTGGGCTCGTAGCCGCCCACCACGATGCCGCGAACCTCTGGCTTCCAGTAGAGCAGAAGATCCGGATCGCGCACCGTTGGCATGCCCTTCGGCAGATCGGGGATGGGGTCCGTGATCAGATACTGATGCTCGACCGCGAAGGCTGGCACGCGGCATCCCATCAGCTTGCCGAGCTCGTGCCCCCACATGCCGGCAGTGTTCACCACCGTTTCAGCCCGAATGGGACCCTTGCTGGTCTGCACCTCGACGATGCGGCGTCCCTCCGCCTTGAACCCCGTCACCTCGCAGTTCTGGATGAACTTGACGCCACGCTGGCGTGCGCCCGCGGCCAGCGCCTGGCAGAGGCTTGCCGGATCGACGTAGCCGTCCGAGTCGATGAACGTCGCGCCTTCCACGCCGTCCAGCGTCATGATCGGAAACAGGTCCTGCGCCTCCTTCGGCGTCAGGAGCTGCATATCGAGGCCGAACGACTTGGCGGTCGTGGCGGAGCGGCGGAACTCCTTCATGCGGTCCTTGGAGGACGCGATGCGCAGGCTGCCGACTTTCTTCCAGTCGATGGGCTGGCCGGTTTCCTTCTCGAGCACATCATAGAGCGCGATGCTCTTCTGCAGCATGCGCGTGACGTTGCGCGAAGGGCGGAGCTGTCCCACCACGCCGGCTGCGTGCCATGTCGCGCCGTGCGTCAACTGAAACTGTTCCAGCACGACGATGTCGGTCTTGCCTGCCTTCGCGAGGTGGTAGGCAATGCTGCAGCCGATCACCCCGCCTCCGATGATCACGATTTCTGCGGCATCAACTGTCATTCTGAGCAATCCTCTTTGCGTGCTTCGTTAGATGATGTGGACGATCCGGATCGCCTACGCGGCTCCCGCCGTCGTGGTGTCTTGCAGGCGGCTCGCGCCGGCGCGGAACATGCGATCGATCAAGATTCCGAGGAAGGCGAGGCACAGTCCGGCCACGAGCCCCCGTCCCGGATTTGCGGTGGTGAGCGCGATGTAGACCTCCTGGCCGAGATCGCGCGTGCCGACGAGCGCTGTGATCACCACCATCGCCAGTGCGAACAGGATCGCCTGGTTGATGCCGAGAAGAATGGTCGGAAGCGCAACCGGAAGCCGGATGAGCCGGTCGAGTTGGAATCTGGAGCATCCCATGGACTGTCCGGCTTCGACGAGATCGGAAGGCACAGTCCTGAGCGCGGTCATCGTGAACTTCACGATGGGCGTGATGGCGAACGCGACGATGGCGAGAAGCGCTGCGAAATCGCCGACGCGGAACAGCATCACAACGGGAATGAGGTAGACGAAGCTCGGCAACGTTTGCAGAAGCTCGACCGCCACGTTGGCCGCGCGGTAGAGCGCATCGTAGCGCGCGGCCGCAACCGCCAGCGGAATGCCGATCAGCGCCGAAACCACCGTCGCCGACAGGCAGAGATAGAGCGTGATCATCACCTTGTCCCAGAGGCCGGTGACGAGGCAGAAGCCGAGCACCAGCACGCTGAGAAGCGCCAGGCGGAGCCCTGCGATGAAATAGGCTGCGAGCGTGACGAGACCGGCGAGCACCAGCCACGGCATGTCCGCCAGAAAAAACTTGATCGGGTTCATGAGGTTCTTCAGCGTGAAGATGCGGAGAGCCTCCATCGCGTCGAAGAAATTGACGTTGATCCAGCTCACGGTCGCATTCAGCACGCCGCCCGTGGAAAGACGCAGCGCATCGGGGAATTTGGCGAGCCATTCGATCCACACGCCGGCCAGGGTCGCAGCCAAAAGCCAGCCGAGGGGGAGAATCAACGATTGCCCCCAGCCCGGCGCCTGCTCCACATCGGGGCGCGCACGATTGGCGACCGCCGCGCCGAGGCGGTCGAGCATGATGGCGATCACGACGATGGCCGTTCCCGAGACGAAGCCGCGATCGATGTCGAGCTGGCGCAGGGCGCGCAGCACGTCGAAGCCGAGCCCGCCCGCGCCGATCATCGAGGCGATGATCACCATGTTGAGCGTCATCATCACGGTCTGGTTCAGGCCGACCAGCAGCATCGGCCGCGCCGACGGCAGGAGAATGCGCCAGATCGCCTGACGCTTGGAGCAGCCGATCATCGTGGCAAGCTCGCGGATCTCCTGCGGAGCCTGATCGAGCACCAGCGCGGTGACGCGTGCCATTGGCGGCATCGCGAAAATGACGGTCGCGATCATCGCGGCAACGGGGCCGAAGCCAAACAGAAGGAGCGTCGGAATGAGGTAGGCGAAGGCGGGCACCGTCTGCATGATGTCGAGGCCCGGCGTCAGCAGCCACGTGTTTACGCTCGGCCGCGCATGCGCGAGCACGCCCACGAGGAGACCGGTGATGACGGCGATGGGCACGCAAACCAGAACCGATGCCAGCGTCAGCATCGCGCCGTCCCATTGCCCGAACAGAAGCAGGTAGGCGCATCCGGCCGCTTGCAGCGCTGCGAGGCGAAAGCCGCTGGCCCAGTATCCGGCCCACACCAGGAGTCCCGAGAGACCGAGCCAGGACAGCGCGGGCAGCTCGATGTGGGTCTCTCCGATGTTGAACGCGAAGCCCTTGACGAGGAGCGCAGTCACGAGGTCGAGCGGCAGCTGCACCACCGAGGCCAGCGCGCGCGTCACCGGCGAGATGTGGGACACGATGTATTTGAGCCACGTGGTGATCACGTCGTCGATCGGCAGCTTCCACGCGGCGGGATAGCTCGCCGTCCACGGGACCAGCGACGAGACGGCGCTCAGTGCGGCAAGCATCGCCGCAGCCGCCCAGAGCCGTTTGTCGCGCAGAACTGTCAGGGTCGCGGCTCCCCTCATGACGCCGACCTTTCCGCAGCGGTGACGGACATCATGCGCAGGATGGTGGCGGCGTCGATCTCGCCCGTCACCTGTCCGCTCGCGTCCTTGACGCCGACAGGCCCGTGGGCACCGGCGACGAGCGATGCGATCTCGATGATCTTCTTTCTGCCGTCCACGGTGACGTCATAAGGGAAGGGCCGCGCGGGTGCCGCAATGCGCCCGCAACTGATCACGCGGGTCTGATCGACGCCGGCGACGAAAGAAGCGACGTAGCTGTCGGTCGGCTCGGCAACGATCTCCTCCGGCGTTCCCGTCTGCACGGCTTTGCCATCCTTCATGATGGCGATCCTGTCTCCGAGACGAACGGCTTCGTTGAAGTCGTGTGTGACGAAAACCATTGTCTTGTGAAGCCGCGCCTGGAGCCGCATCAGCTCATCCTGAAGCTCGCGGCGGATGAGCGGATCGAGCGCGGAGAACGGCTCGTCGAGAAACAGCAGCTCGGGATTTCCCGCCAGTGCGCGCGCAAGGCCCACACGCTGCTGCTGGCCGCCCGATAGCTGATGCGGCAGGCGTTCCGACATTCCGGCGAGGCCCACCAGGGCCGTCAGCTCGGATACGACTTTCGTGATCTGGGACGTCTCGTCGCCGCGAATGCGCAGCGGGAGTGCGATATTGTCGGCGACTGAGAGATGAGGAAGCAGAGCGAAGTGCTGGAACACCATCGCCATCTTGTGCCGGCGCACCTCCATGAGATCCTTGGGGGAGAGCGTCATCAGATCGACGCCGTCCAGCATGATCTTGCCGAAGCTCGGCTCCACGAGGCGGGTGAGGCAGCGCAGAAGCGTAGACTTGCCGGATCCCGACAGTCCCATGATCACGAAGATCTCTCCGTGCCGGATATCGAGATGGACATCGCGCAGGGCGGCAAGCGTGCCGGCCTTCTCGGAGCTCGCCTTGAGCTCGGCTGCGTCAGTGAAGGTGTCCGTGTGGGCGCCGTAGACCTTCCAAAGGTCGCGGCAGCTCAGTTTGACAGCCCGTTCGGCTAGGATATGCGGGGCATATTTCATTGACGCATCGTTCCGGAGAGAGGCGAGAATCCAAGGAGCGGCAGAAACGAGACCGGTCTTGGGCGAACGGCATCCGTCCGCCCAAGACGGAGATGCCTACTCCAGCCAAGCGCGCCAGCGCGCCTCGTTGGCGTTGAGCCAGCCATCGGCCACATCCTCGACCGAGCTCTTCTCCCGGTCGACCTTGAGGATGAGCGCGTTCATTTCGTCGGTATCGACTTTGAACTTCGAGATGGCGGCATGGGCCTTCGGCCACTTCTTCTTCAGGCCTGCCCAGGCGGCTTTCAAAATCGGCCCCTTGGGCTTGCCGCAGTCGTAGCGCTTTTCCTCGTAGCAGGCGGGCGTGTAGGGCGGGAACTCGACCCATTCGCCCTTGTAGATGGCGGGCGCCCAATGCGGCGAGTAGATCCAGAGGATGATTGGCGCCTTTCTGGCGTAGGCGGACTCGAGCTCGGCGAACAGCGCCGCATCGGTGCCTGCGTGGACGACCTCGAAATTGAGTCCGAGCGCGGCCACGCGCTCATCGTCGAAGCCGGCCCACGTCACCGGCCCGCCGAGATAGCGCCCCTTGGGCTCGGTGTCAGGCGTGGAGAAAGCTTTGACGCACTCGGGGCTCTTGAGCGCTTCCCAGTTCGGAAGTCCGGGGCATTTCTCCTTCATGTACTCGGGATACCACCACTCCTCGCGGGCGTTCATGCCGGATTCGCCGAGATTCTCGACACCGCCGGTCTTGATCGCGGCGTCGAATACGTCCTTCGTCGTGGTTGTCCACACTTCCATCTGAACGTGGAGATCGCCGGTCTCGAGGCCCTGGAACTGCGCCATCGTGTCAGCCGTGGTGTATTCGATCTTGTAGCCGTTGCGCTTCAGCGCCTCGCCCATGATCCGGGTACTGAGAAGCTGGCCGGTCCAGTCGTTCAGGACGAACTTGATCGGATCTGAGGAATCCGCTGCGTAAGCGGCGCTTCCGAATGTCGCCGACATCGCGACGGCGGTGACACACAGTGCTTGAGGCCAACTACACTTTCCCATTTTCAGTCCCCTTTTCTACACGGCTGTCGATACTTTCTGGGAGCCGGATCGCCCGGCGGAAGACGCATCAGGCGCGGACCCTCGCTCCTGCGGCGTCGTAGAGCGGTTCGAGATGGAGCGTTGCGGGAACGCGGCGTGTGCGCACTTCCAGCTCGTAGTTGTTGGCGGCCCGGAGCGACGCATCGTCGAGGTCGCCGTCGGATCTGAGGTAGCCGAGCCCAATGCTCCGGCCGACCGTGTGGCCGGACCCGCCGGATGTCAGCCAGCCGATGCGCTTCCCGTCCCGGTAAATGGTCTCGCGGCCGAGGAGCACGACGCTGGGGTCCACGCTGAAGGTGACCAGGCGTTTCGTGAGTGGGGCCTGTTTGGCTTTGAGCAACGCCTCGCGGCCGATGAAGTCGGCAGGCTTGTTGAGGCGCACAGCGAAGCCGAGGCCCGCTTCGTAGGGCGTATAATCGGAGCCGATGTCCACCGACCACACGCGATAGGCCTTCTCGAGCCGCAGGGAGTCGATGGCGCGGTAGCCCGCGTTCTGGATGCCATGCGCAGCACCGGACGCCATGACGGCCTCGTAGACGGTGAGCGCGTACTCGGTCGGAATGTGCAGCTCCCAGCCGAGCTCACCCACGAACGTGACGCGTGCCGCGATCACGGGAGCGCCCGCAATGAAGATCTGCTGGCAGGTCGCGAACGGGAAAGCGCTGTTGCTGAGATCCGCTTCCGCGAGCGGTTGAAGGATCTCGCGCGCGGCAGGTCCCATGACCGAGAAGCATGCGTAGGCGGAGGTGACCTCATGCACCGATACGGGGGCCGCGCGCGAGATGTTGCGACGAAGGTGGGTGCTGTCGTGGGTGCCGAACCCCGTACCGGTGACGAGATAGAAACGCTGCTCGTCGAGCCTGCTGATCGTGACGTCGGCTTCGATGCCCCCGCGGCGGTTCAGCATCTGCGTGTAGATGATGCTGCCCACCGGCTTCGAAATGTCGTTTGCGCAAAGCCGCTGCAACTCGGCTTCTGCCGCAGGACCCTCGATGAGGAATTTGCCGAACGAGCTCTGGTCGAACACCGCCGCGCGTGTCCGCGCCGCCTTGTGCTCGGCCGCGACATGGCTCACCCAGTTCTGGTGATCGAAGCTGTAGATGTCGCGCGGCTCGACGCCGGTGGGTGCGAACCAGTTGGGGCGCTCCCATCCGAACTTGGCGCCGAACGAGCAGCCCTGCGCCTTGAGGCGATCGTAGATCGGGCTTCTGCGCAGCGGTCGCGCGGCTTGCGACTCGAGGTGCGGCCAACCCATCGCGTAGTGCTGCGCCTGTCCTTCGAGCGAGCGGGCCATGACCGTGCGCCGCGAGCGGTGATGATTGCCGAAGCGGCGGATGTCGACGGCCCACATGTCGTAGGCAGGCTCGCCCTCGATGATCCATTCCGCGAGCGCCCGTCCCGCGCCGCCGCCTGCCGCGATGCCGAAAGCATTGAAGCCGGCGCCAACGAAGAAGTTCTTCACCTCCGGCGCCTCGCCGAGGATGAACATGCCGTCCTCGGTGAAGGACTCGATGCCGTTGAACCAGGTCTTCACGCCGACGTTCGCCAGATCCGGCACCAGCTCCATCGCGTTCTTGAGCAGCGGCTCGAAGTGATCGACATCCGGCTCCATGAGCTTGAACTCATGGCCTTCCGGAATCCGGGGCACGTCGAACGGAATGGGATTGAACTCGTATCCGCCCACCTGCAGGCCGCCGACGTCCTCCTTGAAGTAGGTCTGGTAGTCCGTATCGCGGACGGTCGGGATGTGCCGGGCGAGACCTTCGATCTTCTCCGTGACGAAGTACTGATGATACGAGGGTTGAAGCGGAACGTTCACGCCCGCCATCCGCCCGATCTCGGGAGCCCAGATGCCGCCGCAGTTCACGACGATCTCGCAAGCGATCCGGCCGTCCTTGGTGTTGACCGCCTTGACAACGCCCGCCTCGGTCTCGATGCCGGTGACGACGACGTCTTCGAGGATTTTGACGCCGCCCATGCGCGCACCCTTGGCGAGCGCCATGGTGATATCGCTCGGATTGGCGACGCCGTCGCTCGGCACGAAGGCCGCGCAATCGAGGCCCTCCACATTGAGCTGCGGCACGATCTTCTTCACGTCGGCCGGCGTGATAATGTCGAACTCGAGCCCGAACGAGCGGGCCGTCGTTGAAGCGCGCTCGAACTCGGCGCGGCGGTCCTTGGTGCGGGCAAGGCGCAAGGAGCCGCAGCGCACCCATCCGGTCGCCTGGCCCGTTTCCTTTTCGAGGCTCTCGTAGAGATCGACCGAGTAGCCGAGCAGGCGCGTGATGTTCGCGCTGGAGCGGAGCTGTCCGACGGCACCGGCCGCATGCCAAGTCGAGCCGGAGGTCAGCTTGTGGCGCTCGAGAAGAACCACGTCCTTCTGGCCCATCTTCGCCAGATGGTAGGCGACCGAGCATCCGACGATACCGCCGCCGATAATGACAATACGTGCTTGCGCGGGAATTTTATTGCTCATGTGCACCCTGTAGGCGTTTCTGTTCTGGTGGCGAGGCGGCCAAGAAAATGGCTGAGGAAATGATCCTCAGCCGTGCTGGCTTTTGAAGTGTTCGAGGTTTCGGAGGAACCGTTTGCGGTTCATTTCGGTGTAGCCGGCATAGCCCTGCTCTTGATCGGGATAGAGGGACGACATGCCCGCTTCCACGATCTCGCGATCGAGCTTCGATGCGAGCTCCTGGACGGCGCCCCACAGCGTCTCCCGCAAATTCACGACCAGCTTGAAAATGCGGAACTGCTTCCAGATCTCGTCGTTCAAGCCGCCGAAATAGTGCGTGAGGATTTTCGCGTCGATCGCCTCGCTGTCGTCGTCGATGTTGGCGGTGATGGCCGCGACGTCGAACAGCGGATGACCGTAGGCGCCATAGTCCCAGTCGATCAGGAACAGTGTGTCGGCCTTGTCGATCATGACGTTCTGCGGCACGAGATCGTTGTGCGTAAAGACCGGATGGAAGGGAGAGACGAGACGTTCGAGCGCGTTGGCGTGATTGGCCAATGCGTCGACGTCGGCCACGATGCGTGACTTGTTCTCCTTCAAGTAGCGCGCGTAGGTGCGCACGACCTGGAAGGGCCAGAAGTAGGGAAGCAGCCCATCGATCGCAGCCCCGCCTGCGTGCAGCTCGCGGATGCGGCGCACGAGCCCGGCAAGGATTGCGTCATCCTGCATGTCGTCGGGCCTGAGGTGGCGCCCGTCGATGAAGTCGCTCACCGTGACGGGGCCGCTGGCAAAACGAAGGGCGGGCGAAACGCCGACCTCCGCCGCAGCCCGCATCGCGTTCTGCACGAGAGCCTGGGAGATGCCGTGGACCGGGATGTCCCGCCCCACGCGCACGACGTACTTCTGAGACGAAGCCTCGGCGATGAAGTTCTTATTGCAGAGGCCGCCGACGAGGGGCTCGATCGAGACGGGGGTGCGCCAGAAGGGCAGGGCCGCGATGTGGCTCCTGACATCAACGTCGGGCGTCGCCGCATCCATCATCTTGGAAACCCCCTCGGTTGGAGAGCCAACGTCAGAACTTTATGTGGCGGTTCTAACATGTCGCATGTGTCACTTCAACATCTTTTGTTGGAAGTGCCATATTTTATGATTATCTCTTGGCAAGTCCACGCAAACGGGGCCAACAAGAGGCGCTCTCCATGGCAACCGAGGGATTACGGACGATGACCAAGCTGAGGCCAGAAGATCGGCGTGAGCGGGTCTTGAAGGCGATCAACGCCAACGCGTCGTTGCGCATCACTGAGCTTGCGCGCACGCTCAACGTTTCCACCGAGACGATCCGGCGGGATCTGGATTTTCTGCATGAGCGCGACTTGGTTCAGCGCCACTACGGCGGCGCAGTCGCGAAGTCCGTCGGCTCGGAGCCGCCATGGTCGGAGCGCCTCGCTGCCTTCGCGGAAGGCAAGGCCGCGATCGCGCGTCAGGCCATCAAGCTGTTCGCCGACAAGGATGTGCTGATGCTGGGGCCTGGTGCCACGGCCTATACGTTTGCCAAGCACCTCGCGTCCGAGAACCGCCGCCTCACCATTTTCACGAACAATCTCGCGGCAAGCTTTTGTTTTCCACCGGATTCACGCACCCGTCTCGTCATCGTGCCGGGTGAGTTCGATCCGGCCGAAGGCTGCACGTGGGGGCCCGAAGCGACGGCCTTCATCAACAAGTTCCGCTTCGATACCTGCTTGCTGAGCGTCAGTGGACTGACGCCGGATGGCGGCACCGAGGTCGTGTCGGGTATTGCCTGGAGCGAGCGGGCCATCGTCGCGCAGTCGGCGCGCAATGTGCTCATGGTCGACCATGCCAAGTTTGGTAACACGAGCCTCGAGCTCGTGTGCAAGCTGGACGAGGTCGACATGCTCATCACGGATGTGGCGCCCCAGGGCGAGTTGCTCGAAGCGCTTCGCGACGCGGACGTCGAGATCGTCGTCGCCGATAGCGAATAGCCCGCGCCCGGCCTTCGCGACTCGATTTTCGCGCTTTAAGTACGGCGCGTGCGCCGGTTGGTCCCCAATTTGCGCCAATCTACCCATGAGTGGTCCGCAACAAAAAATGTGATTGTTGCAACATTTAAGCGTGCTAAGGTTTGGTGGTGCCACGCCCGGTCAGAAGGTATGCGTGACGCATCTGCCAGGTCGCCCGCGGCCTCGGTTGAAAATCCAACACATAAGCGACGGTTGAGCCCTCAATGAGCCGCATCACAGGTCTTCTCTTCGACAAGGACGGGACCATCCTGGACTTCTACAAGACCTGGATCCCCATCAACCGCGACATGGCTATCGACGCGGCGGGCGGGGACGCGATCCTTGCCGCGGAGCTCCTGCGTGCGGGCGGACACGATCCCGATACCAACATCGTCGCCCCCGGAGCCGTCCTCTCGGCGGCGGGCGTGATTGGAATCGCGAAGTGCTTCGCAGACGCCCTTGGCGAGCGGGCGCCTCCGGATCTGGTCGAGATCGTGTCGCGGAACTTTCGCGATGGCGGCGGGAAATACGCGACCTTGATCGAGGGCGCCTCCGGCGAGATCGCGCGCTTCGGTGCGCTGGGCTACCGGCTTGGGCTTGCGACGAACGATACGGTGGCAGGATTGCACGCCTCGATGGGCCGGTGCGGCGATCTCGTCAGGCACTTCGAATTTCTGGTGGGCTGCGACAGCGGCCACGGTGCCAAACCGGAGCCGGGCATGGGGCTCGCGTTCGCGGCCGCCACGGGGCTGCACCCCTCTTCTTGTGCGATCATCGGAGATTCCATCCACGATCTCGAGATGGGCACGCGCGCTGGCTTCGGCCTGCGTGTCGGCGTGCTCACCGGGCCGTCGCTCCGCGAAGACCTCGAGCCGCACGCGGACGTCGTCATCGACAGCATCTTGGAGCTGGCGGACGTGCTCCGCGCCTGAGCCTCGGCTTCGCGAAAGATCCTGGAAACCGCCCATACCAATAGGGCACCGGACGGCGCGTGCCAGGTCCGGTGCCCTTAACGGTCTGCGCCGCGATGCGACGCGCCAGCCCAACAACGTGACTTGGCTCGAAGTGTTCCGCGGGCGAGGCAAAGAAAAATTCCGGAGGGAGCGATCCTCAAGGAGGGTGCAGCCCGCGCGCGGGAAAGCGGACGATTTCGTTCAGGGCGCAGGGATGACGCCGGATGCAGTCCGTGCCCCGATGCCCGGCGAAACCTCGCACGATCCTCCCAAATTCAATTCATAATGCGTGGAAAGGGGGCTACCGTCGCGAAAGCCGATCGTGGCCCGCGCGTCGTCGCGCCTGAGCGATAGCACGATCGGGACTATGCAAATCACGCGGGCGAAGGTCGGGGCCTCAATCAGCCTCGACCGGGCGCGCAGCGCTTCGTCGTGTCGCGTTGTGAGGCCGCCGTCACCTCGATACGCGCTACGGATCGGGGCCGGTGGATTGCCGGAAAGCAGATGAGGGGGATGCGCTCGTGACCTTTGCCGAAAGTATCGTGCACGCTGTCGGCAACACGCCGCTGATCAAGTTGCGGCGCGCGTCCGAGCTGACGGGATGCACGATCCTGGGCAAGGCCGAGTTCATGAACCCCGCGCAATCTGTGAAGGATCGCGCCGCGCTGTTCCTGATCGAGGATGCGCTGAAGCGTGGTGCCGTGAAGGCCGGCGGCGTCATCGTGGAAGGCACGGCCGGCAATACCGGAATTGGCATTGCAGCCTTGAGCCGCGCCTTCGGCCTCCGCGCCGTGATCGTCATGCCCGACACGCAGTCCATCGAGAAGAAGGATGCCGTGCGCGCGCTCGGAGCGGAGCTGGTCGAGGTCCCGGCGGTCCCTTACGCCAATCCCAACAACTACGTGCACTACTCGCGCCGTCTGGCGGAAGCGCTCGCGAAGACGGAGGCGGGCGGTGCCGTCTGGGCCAATCAGTTCGACAACGTCGCCAATCGCGACGGGCATGTACGCAGCACCGCCGAGGAGATCTGGACGCAGACCGATGGCAAAGTTGCGGGCTTCGTCTCTGCCGTCGGCACGGGGGGAACGCTGGCGGGCGTCGCGCTCGGCCTGCGGGCGCGCAGCAAATCGGTCAAGATCGCGCTCGCGGATCCGCCGGGCGCCAGCCTGTTCTCCTATTACACCAAGGGCGTGCTCGCTTCTCACGGATCGTCCGTAACGGAGGGCATCGGCCAAGGCCGCATCACCAAGAACCTCGAAGGCTTCACGCCCGATTTCTCATTCGAGGTTCCTGACGCTCAGTCGATCCCTATTTTGCACAGCCTCATCACGGAGGAGGGCCTGTGCGTGGGCGGGTCGAGCGGCGTCAACATCGCCGGTGCCATCGCGCTTGCCCGCGAGCTGGGGCCGGGGCACATCATCGTCACCATGCTCTGCGATCATGGCACACGCTATCAGTCGAAGCTGCTGAACCCCGCCTTCCTCGCTTCAAAAGGATTGCCGGTTCCGGACTGGCTGGCACGCCGCACGGTGATGCCGGTGGTGTTCGAGTAGACCCGCCACTCAGCCCGCATGTCCCCAATGCCGGTGCAGCATGCGCGTTGTCCAATCGAGCAGGAAACCGAGCGCGCCGATGACGAGCACCATCGCCATCAGCTCGGAGTAGGCGAGCCGGTCGCGGGTATCGAGAATGAAGTAGCCGAGCCCCGCAGAGACCCCGAGCATCTCGCACGGCACGAGCACGATCCAAAGGATTCCGATCGCAAGCCGCACGCCGGTGAGCACATGGCCGAGCACGCCGGGGATGACGATGTGGAGAAGCGTCTCCCAGCGGGTTGCCGCGAGGCTGCGGGAAAGCTGAAGCCACGCGGGGTCGAGGTTGCGCACGCCCGCCGCCGTATTGAGCAGGATCGGCCAGACCGCCGCGAACGTCAGCAGGAAATAGATCGGAGTGTCGCCGACGCCGAGCACCATGACGGCGATCGGCATCCACGACAGCGGCGAGATCATCCGCAGGAACTGAAATGCCGGTGAGGTTGCGGCTTCGAAGGTTCGGTTGAGCCCCACGAGAAGCCCCACCGGCACGCCGATGAGCAGCGCGAAGCCGAGCGCCACCAGAATGCGCTTCAGGCTCACGGCCACGTGCAGAAAGAGATCGGAGCCGGTGACGAGACCGCGGAGGCTCGCGAAGGCGGCGAGCGGACTGAACCGCTCGCCCAATCCGCCCGGCGCCGCGAGAAAGTGGATCAGCGCCCACCAGAGCAGAAGGATGCTGCCGAGCCCCGTCAGGCCAAGCAGGAGACCCGCGTCCTGGCGTCCCGGCACCGCACGCGGTGCGGAGACGGCTGTCTCGACCTCACTCTCTCTCAGCTCGCCTGCGATGTCGCTCACGTGACGATCACCTCTTTGCGCTCGAAGCCCTCCGGAAGCCCGAACGCTGTGAGGCCGCCGTTGGCCGTGATCGCCGTCTTGACGAAGCTGTCGTCGACGAGGTCCTTCGCCGCGAACGCCGGATCGAGCGCATCGAGGAAGCCCCTGTCGCCTTCGATGAGCGTCTTCTTGAGCAGGCGCACCAGCTCTTCAGTATAGCTGGGATAGGGGTAGGGCTGGAAATCGATGCGCTGCTCGTTCCAGTCCTTGTGAAGGATGGCACCTGAAGCAAGGTAGCCGGTGATGTCGGTTTTTTCCGGCGCGAGCACCTTCGTCAGAACCTCGACGGTGTGCGGCGTATATTTGTTGCTGCCGTCCTTGGAGAGAAGCTTGGCCGTCTCGACCCGGTTCTCGCGCGTCCAGACCTGCGCCTTGACGATCGCGTTGACCACCTTCTGCGACCACGCGGCGCGCTCCTTGAGATCACGCTCGTGCAGGAGAACGACGCAGCACGCATGATCCTTCCACACGTCGCCGGTGAAGCGCAGAACCTTGCCGACGCCGAGCGTCTCGCCGGCGGCGTTGAACGGCTCGGCCACGATGTAGCCTGCGATCTGCTTGGCCGAAAGCGCCGGCACCATGTCCGGTGGCGCAAGGATGACGAGGTTGACCTCGTTGGGCGCGACGTCCGTCTTCTTCGTGACCGGCGTGAGCCCGTTCGCCCGCAGAAGCTCCTGCAGCACGATGTTGTGGATCGAGTACCAGAACGGAATGGCGACGGTCTTGCCGCCGAGATCCTTCACCGAGCTGATATCCTTGCCGACCGTGAGCGCCGAGCCCGACGTATGGTTCCAGGCGACGACCTTGGCGGGCACTTTGCTGCCGTAACGCGCCCAAACGGCGATCGGCGACAGCACGTGAACGACGTTGACCTGTCCCGAGATGAAGGCCTCGACGAGCTGCGCCCAGCTCCGCAGCAGAACGGGCTTTTCCGCCTTGATCCCTTCCGCCTCGAACAGGCCGTTGGCGTGGGCGACGAGCAGCGGGGTCGCGTCGGTAATCGGCAGGTAGCCGATTTTCACCGGCTCGTCCGGAGCCTGCGCGCGGGCTTTGAACGCATCGAGGAACGGCAGCGCGCCGCCGGCGGTGAGCAGCGCTGACAGTTTGACGATGTCGCGGCGCGAGAAGAAGTCTTCGTTCATGTGTGGTCCCTCCAGTCAGATCCAGTCAGTTGAGCCGCGATGTCGCCTGCCGCAGCCGCGTCACGATCTCGACGCGGATCCGGCCAAGCTCCGCGACCTGCTCACCTCGAGGATGCGGAAGATCGATCCGCCATTGTCCGGCTTCCCGCCCCGGCGAGCCGCCGATCAGCACGATGCGATCCGAAACGAGCAGCGCCTCGTCGATGTCGTGGGTGATGAGCACCACCGCCGTTCCGAAGTCGCGCACCACCTTGAGCAGGAGCTGCTGCATCTCCGCGCGCGTGATCTCGTCGAGCGCGCCGAACGGTTCGTCGAGCAGAAGAACCTTCGGCTGCCGCGCGAGGCAGCGGGCCAGGGAAGCGCGCTGCGCCATGCCGCCGGAGAGAGCGGAAGGATGCAGCGTTCGTGCATGAGCGAGGCCGACCTCTGCCACGGCGCGCTCTACACGAGCCGCGCGTTCTTTGGCGGAAAGATGCGGCTGGTGCTTGAAATCGAGCCCGAACGCCACGTTGCGTTCGAGCGACAGCCAGGGCAGAAGTCCGGGGTTCTGAAACGCAATGGCGACGCGGGGATGGACATCGCGAACAGGCGCTCCATCGATCTGAACGACCCCAGACGTCGGCTGCTGAAGCCCGGCCAGCACGCGCAGCAGGCTCGATTTTCCGACGCCGCTGGGGCCGAGAACTGTGACCACTTCGCCCGGCAGCAGCGAAAGGTCGAAGCTGGCAAGAACCGGCCGCGATACCCCGGGATAGGCGAGGGACAGCGCGCGGGCCGCGAGTAGAGGTGAGGGCCCCGCTTGAGTCATGCCTGGACCGCCGGATGCCGGGCAAGAGCCGTCTTCAGCTGGACGATGCTCGGCGTGATGACCGGAATGAACGCGGATTCTCGCCAGCGGCGCGCGAAGTGCTGGCCCGGCGCGCTGAGATACGCGCGTCCGCCGCTCGCCTGCAGCTCCAGCCCCACGGCTTCGGACACCAGGTCGGCGAGCGCGATGCGAATGCGGAAGAGCGCGGCGGCATTCGTCTCGAAGACGCCGAGCTGCAACCCGTCGAGCAGCGCGCGCTCCTGGTGGAGTAGCGCGTTGGAGAGGTCCGAGATCGGCTCCGCGAGAACGCTTCGTCCCGCGCCCGAGGCGGTCCGCGCTTCGGCGAGAGCCCGCCGCGCGAGACCGATCGACATGCCGCATTGGAGACCGAGAAACGCTGGCCGCACTTGAGGCAGCCAGGCGCGCGCATCCGGATGGATCACATCCTGCGGCGTGAGCTCGGTGTTCGAGACCGTGATCGCCGCCGTGTTGGTGGAGCGGAGCGCGATGAGATCGAGATCGGCCGAACGAGCGACGCCGGGCGTCTGCGACCACAGCGAGGCAATGAAAGGCGGCGCATCCCCCTGCGCCACGGCAACCGCGACGTGGAAATCATCCCCGCGCAGGTTCGTCACCCACGGCAGCTTCCCGCTCACGAGGCGCCGTCCGGCTTCGGAGCGCGCTTCGAACGAAAGCTCCTCCAACCCTTCGAGATGTTTCATCGCATTCGAAAGACCGGTTGCGCCTGCGACCGTTCCCGCGAGCAGGCCCGGAAGAAGGCGATTGCGAAGGGCCGCATTCGGGCTCTGCAGAAGGTACTCGATGTAGGTGCGGTGTCCCCACAGCACGAACCCGGCGGAGAGTGAGCGCTCGGAGACGTCCGCGATTGCCGCCACCGCGTCAGTGAGGTGCCCCCCGGCGCCTCCCAGCTCCCTCGGCACGCCGATCGCTGCGAGGCCTGCCCGGCTCAGCGCCGGAAGCACCCCCGCCGCTGGCTCGCGGCCGGTGTCGAGCCCGTCCGCCGCTTGGTCCAGCCAGCCGCTGACGTCGGATGCGAGACGCGGCGGGCGCGCGAGATGTTCGAGTGTGCTCATTCGGCGGCCGCTGCCGGTGTGCCGGACGCCACGGGGCCGTCCCAGCGATAGGGCTCGAGTTCGCGATTGAGGGGGGGCTGGCCGAGGTTATTGGCGAAATTGCACAGCGTGGCGAGGCTGACACCCAGCACCACCTCGAGCGCCGCGGCCTCGTCAAAGCCGGCCTCGCGGAAGGCTCGAAGCGCGTCGTCCGAAACGGCGCCGCGTCCCGCGATCACCGCGCGGGTGAAGATGGCGATGGCCTCGAGCCGCGGATCTTCGAGAGGCGAGAGGCTGCGCAGCGCCGAGACCGTCGCCGCGTCGAGCCCGGCTTTCTTGGTTGCGATTGCCGTATGCCCGGCAACGCAGAACCCGCAGCCATGCGTAGCCGCCGCCGTGATCTGCACCACCTCCCGCTCGGGAAGGGACAGCGAGGCACGCGCATTGATGCCGGAGACCGTGAGATAGGTTTCGAGCGCAACCGGAGCGTTGGCGAGAACGCGCAGCAGGTTCGGCAGATAGCCATTGTTCTTTTGCGCTGTCTCCAGCGCGGCGCGTGCCGCCTCCGGTGCGTCCTCGGGGGTGCGGAGTGGAAGTCGCGCCATAGCAGATCCTTGCGCTGAGCGTTGTCTGTCCGGATGGGCAGACTAGTCGCGCGTGCACAAGCGCTAGGCAAATACGAAGATCGAAAATGAAAAGCAGAAAGTCTGATATGTAAGAGGAAGCTACGAAGACTTGCGCGCTACGCCGGGGCGTCAGGCCTTGGCGCGATAGCCAAGACCGCGAACCGTCTCGATGCGGTCGCGCCCGATCTTCGCGCGCAGGTGATGAATGTGCACCTCCACCGCGTTGCTCTCGATCTCCTCCTGCCAGCCGTAGAGCATCGCCTCCAGATCGGCCTTGGAGTGGATCACGCCCGGCCGTTCCACGAGCGCCAGCAGCAGCGCGAACTCGCGGCGTGAGAGATTGATCGGCTCGCCGTTGGTGGTGGCCGTCCGCCGCTCCGTGTCGAGCACGATGTCCTGCCAAAGGATGGTCGGCGTTGCGCGGCCCACGGCCCGGCGGCGCAACGCACGCAGACGCGCGGCCACCTCGTCGAGGTCAAACGGCTTGCCGAGATAGTCGTCCGCCCCGTTGTCGAGCCCCCGGATCCTGTCGGCCACGGCGTCGAGCGCGGTGAGCAGCAGAACCGGCACCGCATCGTTGCGCTGGCGCAGCTCCCGCAGCACGTCGAAGCCGGATCCGTCCGGCAGCATGACGTCCAGCACCACGCCGTCGAACGTCGTCGTGCCGAGTGCGGCCAGCGCATCCGCGCACGTGCCGACCCCCTCCGCGGTGATCCCGTGGATGCCGAGGCCGACCGTCAGGCCGTTCTGAAGAACCGGGTCATCCTCTACGACCAGAACCCGCATATCGATCCTCTTACCTGCGTCTTGGGTCAGTTATGGAGGTTTTCTTGAGGAAATCCAGGGGCTCACTTTCTTAAGCCTGCCTTAAGCTTGCGGGCCTCCGATCGGCTATGAATGGGCGTGGTATGTCCACGATGTGGGTCTCCTCATGAACTCGTTGAATGCACGCCTGTTTGCGCTCCTTCTCATCGCGACGAGTCTCGTGTGGGCTCTTGGCATGGCTTGGATTTATTCGGGGAGCCGGAAAGAGCTCGAGCGGGTGCTGGACGCCCGCCTCGAGGAAGCGACCCGCATGGTGAGTTCGCTCATCGACAATGCCGACGTGCGGGTGACGACGGAGGTGTCCGGCCTCCGCTTGCCCAATCAGCAGTCGACGGCTCACCCCGCCATCTCGGACTTCCAGCTCGCCTGCCAGGTGTGGTCGATCGACGGCCGCCTCGTCGGCAAGTCCAGCGCCGCGCCCATGACGCAGCTCACGCACGTGAGCAGCGGCTATTCGAACCAGGAGATCAACGGCGCGCGCTGGCGCGTCTTCGCGCGTGAGGACCGCGAGCGGGGAATCCGCGTGCTCGTCGGCGACAGTGTCAGCCATCGCGAGCGCCTCGTGCGAGAGTTGATGTGGGGCCTCGCCGGTCCCGGCGTCGTCGTTCTCATCGTGTTGAGTGGCCTGATCTGGGCAGCCATCCGCCAGGGCCTCGCCCCGTTGCGGCGTCTCACGCAGGCCGTCTCCAGGCGCAACGCGGACGCGCTGGACCCCATCGACATCGGCGATACCCCGCGCGAGATCAGCCCCGTGGTCGATGCCTTGAACGGGCTGTTCGAGAAGGTCGTGATCGCCCGCGAGCATGAGCGCAGCGTCACCGCCTTCGCCGCCCATGAGCTGAGAACGCCGCTCGCAGGGCTTCGCACGCAGGTTCAGGTCGCGCTCGCGGCGCAGGACCCGGCGGTGAGGGAGACCGCGCTCAAGAATGCGCTCGTCTCGGCCGACCGCACGACGCGGATGGCCCGCCAGCTTCTCGCGCTCGCGCAGATCGATGCGGCGGGCACGCAGTCGCCGCAGGAATGGATCGACGCAGGCACGCGCATTCGCGCCGTCTGCGACGATCTGCGAACGAAAGAGAACCCGTCACCCGCCTCCATCGATGACCGCCTTTTCGGGTGCCGCATTCGGGTCAATCCGGATGCCTTCCATGCCGCCGTGCGCAATCTCACGGAGAACGCCATCCAGTACAGCAGGGGTCCCGAGCCGGTGTGCTGGTCGCTCGCCCAGCAGGCAGGCGCGGTGCTGCTCACCATCGAGGACGATGGCCCCGGCATCCCGGCGGACGAGATCGGCATGGTGACGAAGAGGTTCTTCAGGGGCCGCCACAAGAGCGCGCTGGGAAGCGGGCTCGGCCTTTCGATCGCGGATACAGCCTTGCAGAAGGACGGCCTAGCCCTGCGCTTGCAGAACAGAGCCCCGGCGCCGGGCCTGCGTGCTGAGATTGTCATCGACGTGTCACGTGTGACCTTGCACCAGGAGGAGAAGCGCAATTTCGAGCAGATCGCAGGCGCGGCTATCGAGCCGGTCTGACAAAACGCCTCGCGTTCCGGGGACGCGAGAGCCTTTAAGCTTGCCTTAATCTGAGATGTTAGATCTCCGGCGCTGGGATTGTGGCCGTGGGAAGCGATCTCGAATTCACGCTGGAGCACGCCCGCAGAGAGGGCAGTCGCTCCGATCGAAAGTTTGACGAGCCGAAGGGCGAACGCCCGCTCACGGGGATTGGGAACCAAGCATGTGGATCGTCAGGTATGCCGTCGGTCATCGCCACAGCATCGGCGTGCTGGCGATCCTGCTTCTGCTGATCGGCACGCTGTCCGGCCGTGGCATGTCCACCGACATTCTGCCCCCGGTGAACATTCCCGCCATCAACGTCATCTGGACCTATCAGGGCCTCAACCCGCAGGAAATGGCGAGCAAGCTCACCTCGTTCAGCGAGCTTGCCATCATGAACAACGTCGACAATCTGCGTGAGGTGCGCTCCGAGACCATCAACGGCGTTGGCATAGTCCGGGTCGCCTTCCAGCCCGGCACAGACGTGACGGGAGCCTTCTCCCAGGTGACGTCCGTGAGCCAGACGATCTTGCGGCGCATGCCCGCCGGCACCAACCCGCCGCTGATCGTTCCCTACGTGCCGTCGAGCGTGCCGATCATTCAGCTCGTGCTGGCCTCCGATACGCTGACGGACGGCGCCCTCTATGACTATGCCCGGCTTCAGCTCCGCGCACAGATTCAGTCGATCCGCGGCATCCGCCTCTCTCTCCCTTATGGCGGCGCGTCTCGCCAGGTCATGATCGACCTCAAGCCCGAAGCGCTCCAGGCTTACGGCATCTCCGCGAGCGACATTGCGCGCGCAACCGCCACGCAGAACCTCACGCTGCCGTCCGGCGCCTTGCGCGTCGGCACGCGCGAGATCGCCATCACGACCAACGCGAGCCCCGAGACGGTCGCGGCCTTCGCCGACCTGCCGCTGCGCTCGGTGGACGGGCGCGTGATCCGTGTGTCGGAAGTGGCGAGCGTCCGCGACGGGCAGGCCGTCCAGAGCAACATCGCGCGCCTGAACGGCCAGAACGCGGTGATTGTCTCGATCCTGAAGCTCGGCAACGCCTCGACCCTCGACATCATCAATCAGATCAAGGCGCGCATGCCCGAGCTGCAGGCGGCCGCGCCCGAGGGGATCACCATCGCCCCGGTGTTCGACCAGTCGGTGTTCGTCACCAGCGCCATCAATAACGTGATGGTCGAGGCCATCATCGTGGGACTGCTCGTCGCCTTCGTCGTGCTCGTCTTCCTCGGAAGCTGGCGCTCGTCGTTGATCGTGCTGACCTCGATTCCGCTTGCCCTTCTGGCGTCGATCGCGGGTCTCGCCGCCACCGGAAACACATTCAACCTGATGACGCTCGGCGGGCTGATGCTCGCGATCGGCATCCTGGTCGACAACGCGCTCGTCGAGATCGAGAACATCAACCGCAATCTCGATCTCGGCCATCCGTTGAACGAGGCGGTCCTGAAAAGCGCGAGCGAGGTCGCCTTTCCCGAGTTCGTCTCGACGCTTGCGATCTGCATCGTGTTTTCGCCGTTGTTTCTGCTCACCGGGACGGCCGCGTTCGTCTTCGTTCCGCTGGCGCTCTCCGTCGTGTTCGCGATGGTCGCCTCCTACATCCTCTCCCGCACGCTCGTGCCGACGCTGGCGACGCTGATGCTCTCCTCGTCGTCGGGGCATGGAAGCCACGGCAAGGGGCTGTTCGGCCGCTTTGCGGCAGGCGTCGACCGTTTGCTCGGCTTTCTCGAAAGGCTCGTCGCCGGTCTCGCGAAGCTACAACTCGAGTGGAAGATCATTCCCATCGCCGGACTGGTGTTCGCGCTGGGTCTCGGTGCGGTGTCCGCGACCAAGCTCGGGCGCGAGTTCTTCCCCGAGACGGACGCCGGCATGATCCGCATCTACGTGCGCGCGCAGACCGGATTGAGGCTCGAGGAAACCGCGAGCACCTTCGCCGACGTGCAGCGCGAGATCCGCAACGTCATCCCGCCCGACGAGGTGGGCTTCATCGCCGAGAACATCGGAAGCCCCGAGCCCATCAACCTCGCCTGGATCGAGAGCGGCGTCATCGGATCGTTCGACGGCGAGATCCTCGTGCAATTGGCCGACAAGCACGCGCCGACCGCGCTCTACATCGTGAAGATCCGCGATATGCTGCGTGAGAAGTTTCCCGCGCTCACCGTCTACTTCCGGCCTGCCGACGCGACCTCGCAAACCCTCGCGGGCGCCGCGCAGACGGCGATTGAAGTGCGGCTCATCGGTCGCGACGTCCTCGGCAACGCCGAGATCGCGCGCGATCTGATGGCCCGAATGCGCGAGATCCCCGGGGCGGTGGACATTGCCATGCGCCAGGTGAGGGATCTGCCGTCCTACTACCTCGAGATCGACCGCGTGCGCGCGCTCCAGATCGGCGTCACACCACAGGACGCCGCAACCGCGCTGCTCGCCGCGTTGGGGGCGTCCGGAACCGTGTCGCCGAGCTTCTGGGTCGATCCCTCGCAGGGAACGTCGTACACGGTGCAGGTGGTAGCCCCGCCCTCGAACCTCACGTCGCTCGAACAGTTGCTGAACACCCCCGTGCGCCCGGCGGCAGGCGGCCAGCCGGTGACGCTACGCTCGTTCGCCTCGCTTCAGCTTCGAAACATTCCGGCCAACATCGACCGCACCACGCTGCAACCGACGACGACCATTCTCGCCAACGTCCAGGGCCGCGATCTCGGCGGCGTGTATGCGGACGTGACGGCGGCGATCGACCAGCTTCGCCCCCGCCTGAAGCCCGCCAACCGCATCGAGGTCGCCGGCCAGGCTCAGTCCATGGACCAGGCCTATTCCGAGATGCTTGGCGGCCTGATGATGGCTGCGGTTTTCGTCTATCTCGTCATGGTCGTCAATTTCCAGTCGTGGATGATGCCGTTCATCGCCATGGGCGGTCTGCCGGTCGCAATCTCGGGCGCCATGTTCGCGCTCTTCGTCACCGGAACGCCGCTGTCGGTTCCCGCTCTCACCGGCCTCATCATGGTGATCGGCGTCTCGACCGCCAACAGCGTGCTGGTCACGAGTTTCGCGCGCGACCGTCTGCTCGAAGGCGCAACACCCGCCGAAGCCGCCGTCGACGCGGCGGGCACGCGATTGCGCCCGGTTCTGATGACCGCCACGGCGATGATCGTCGGCATCCTGCCGATGGCGCTGGGGCATGGCGAAGGCGGCGAGCAGAACGCGCCGCTGGGACGCGCTGTCGTCGGCGGTCTCGTTTTCGGCACCTGCGCGACGCTGACGTTCGTGCCGTTCCTTTTCTCGACGCTGGCCGGGTTAGGCCGGCGCAAAGCGAAACCCGAACCCGCCGTGCAAGCCGCCCCCGCGGGCGCTCACGCCCCGGCCGAGTGAACGACGGAGCACCGTGAATGAGCCTCAGAACCATCCTTGTGTCGAACCTCGCCATCGGGACGATCGTAGGCGGAGGCGTCTGGCTCGCCACGCAGAAGGATAGCGGCGCACTTTTCAGCCAGGGCCTGAAGACACTCGGCCTGCGGACGGAGAAGGCCGTGGCGGAAGCCGCTCCCGAAAAGGAAAAGAAGGTGACGCTGCGGTCGGTCCGCGTCGTGCGACCGGAGGCAGCCAAGGGAGGCTCGACGCTGACGCTCGCGGGCCGCACTGCGCCGGCCGAGCAGGCGCTCATCTCGTCGCGCGCAACCGGCGTCGTCGCCGAGCGGCACGTGGACATCGGCGACCACGTGAAGGAAGGAGACGTGCTCGTCGTCATCGAGGCGCCCGAGGTTGAGCAGGAGCTGCTGCGGGCGCGCGCCTCCGCCGATCAGATGAAGGCCCGGCTCGAGCTCGCACGCGCCACCCTCGACCGTGCCGAAAGCCTTGTCGGAAAAGGGCATGTCTCCGAGCAGACCGTGGACGAGCGCCGCGCGACCAAGATGTCCGCCGACGCGGATCTCGCCGCCGCCCTCGCCGAGGTGAAGCGGCTCGAAGAGGTGCAGAGCTTCCAGACCATCCGCGCTCCCTTTGCCGGGACGGTTGTGGCGCGGCAGGTCGAGCGCGGAGACAAGGTCACGTCGGCGGCGGCGGGCGAGGGCAGCTATCTGCTCCGCATCGGCCGCCTGAACGAGCTTCGCATCGAGATCGACGTGCCGCAGTCTTACGCGCTGAAGGTCGAGCCCGGCGCGCAGGCGAGGGTATCGTTCGCGGAATTACCGGATCAGACATTCAGCGCGCGCGTCGTGCGCGCATCCGGCCTCATCGATCAGACGTCGAGCACCATGCGCGCCGAGCTTCTGATGCCGAACCCCGGCAATCGCATTCCCGCAGGGTTGAGCGGCCAGGTCTCCATCGATCTCGGCGCCGCCGAAGGCGCCGTCACGGTCCCCACCAACACGCTTGTCACGCGGGAGGGCCGCCAGATGGTCGCCATCGTGGACGCCGAGGATCGCGTCCGGCTGAAGCCTGTTGCCGTCTCGCGCGATCTTGGCGAGCGCGTCGTCATCGCGTCGGGCCTCACGGTCGAGGACCGGGTGATCGTGAGCCCCAATGCGCTGCTCCGCGCGGGGGATCAGGTGGAGATCGTCACGCCGACGGCGCGGGCCGCTCCGGCCGCCAAGTGACCGGCCGCCGAGTGAGATGTGCGGCCAAGGAGGAGACGCGAGAGGAGGGGCTCAGGCTGGGCGCTTGTGCCGCCCGCCGCCGGGCGCTGCATCCGCGACCCGCGGCAGCACGATCCTGATCGCGAGATCCACCTGCGCCATGAGCTTGCCGCGGCGAAGGGGCCGCTTTTTCTCGAACAAGGCCCTGAGGTGAAAGTCGCCGATGACGGCTCCGCAGAGCGCGGTTGCCGTCTGAGTGACGTTGGCGATCGCGGCATCCGGCTTCGCAACTTTCAGACGCGCGAGGCATTCGGAGATGTAGCTCAAGCCGCGGGTCATGCCGCGCGCGTGAAACTCGTCGGCCAGCTCCGGCCAATGACGCGCTTCCGAGATCACGAGGCGCGTGATCTCGATCTGGCGCGGTAGCAGGGCATATTCGGCGAGCTTGAGCAGGCGCCGGCGCAACTCGGCCACGATCTCATCGGGCTCGTCCGTCGTGACCGCATCGCTCTCGAGAAACGCGCTGCCGTCCGTGATCAGAGCTCCGAACATCTGCCGCTTGTCCGGGTAGAGCCCATAGACCGTCTTCTTCGACATGCCCGCGACACGCGCGATCTCCTCCATGCTCGCCGCGCCGTAGCCCGAGGCAAAGAAAACCTCCTCGGCCGCTTCGAGGATCAGGCGGCGGCGCGCGTCGAGCGACAGCGCGGGAGGCCGTCCCCGCCGCTTGGGCGTGGAGGCGTGTGTGTCCGGGGCTCGGTTCAAAAGGCTTGACATTAGGAAACGTTTCCGTTTCTAAAAACATAGCGGATATGGTGGGGCTTCGCAATCCGTCTCAGTGCGTGCGCTTTCTAGGATACTGTCATCCCTGCCTTCCCGGGCGTTTTGTCAGACCAGTGTCATTGTTTGAAACGATAGGCTTTGCGAATGATGGCTCATGATGTTGCCGGCCTCCTCCGCCCGATCGGGCGCACGCTGTTAGGGTGGGGTGTCGCCGCCGCTGCCGCTTTGAGTGCAGGCGCCTCTTTCGCCCAGGCCCCGCCCGGCGGCGCCCAGCCTGCGCCGAGCGTCGTGGTCGAGACGGTGCGAAATTACGACGTGGCGGACCAGAGCACCTACATCGGACGCGTGCAGGCCATCGATAAGGTGGCGATCCGTGCGCGCGTCGATGGCTTCCTCGACAAGCGGGGCTTCGAGGAGGGCAAGGAGGTCAAGCGCGACCAGACGCTCTTCACACTTGAACGCGCACCCTATGAAGCCGCTCTCGACGCAGCGAAGGCCAACCTCGCGAGTGCGCAGGCCGGTCTCGAATTGGCGCAGGCCACCTTCGCACGCACCAAGGAGCTGGCCGATCGTGGCACGTCCTCACTGTCCACGCTCGACGAAGCGACCTCGAAGCTATCCCAGGCCCGCGCCAACGTGCAGGCCCAGGAGGCGGCGCTGACCAAGGCCCAGCTCGATCTCAGCTACACCGAGATCCGCGCGCCCATGGACGGCCGCACCGGCCGGGCGACCTACTCGGTCGGAGAGTACGTGGGGCCGAGCAGCAATCCGCTCGTCACGGTCGTGCGCCAGGATCCCATGTACGTGGCGTTTCCCGTGCCGCAGCGCGTACTGCTGATCGTGCGGAAGGAAAAGCTCACCGCTGCGGATGTTGTCGTACGCCTCAAGATGCCGGACGGCACGGCTTACGACCACGACGGCGTGATCAAGTTCTCCGAGGTCGAGAGCAACGCGGGCACGGATACGGTGACGGTGCGGGCGGAGTTCCCCAATCCGGACCGCCTTCTGGTGGATCAGCAGATCGTCGGCGTGAACGTGGTCTCCAAGAACCCCGACCACAAGCTGATGGTCTCCCAGTCCGCGATCATGCTCGATCAGCAGGGGGCCTATGTTCTGGCGGTCACTCCGGAGAACAAGGTCGAGATCCGCCGCATCGAGGTCGGAGAGCAGCGCGGCCCGCGCATCATCGTGACGAAGGGCCTTGCCGAAGGTGATCGCGTCATCATCAGCGGCCATCAGAAGGTTCGTCCCGGTATCGTAGTGGAACCCAGCGAATTCCAGGCCGGTGGCCTCGAACAGCCCGGAAACTAGGCGGCGCCATGATCTTCGATGTCTTCATCCGCCGCCCGCGTCTTGCGATGGTCATTTCCATCGTGCTGACCCTTGCGGGCGTGATCGCCATGGGCGTCATCCCGGTCGCCCAGTATCCCGAGATCGCTCCGCCGACCGTCCGCGTCAGCGCCTCCTACGCGGGTGCCGATGCGAAGACGGTGGAGGAGAGCATCGCGCAGCCTCTGGAGAACGCCATCAATGGCGTCACTGGCATGCGCTACATGAAGTCCACCTCCGCCAATGACGGATCCTACTCGCTCACCGTCTCCTTCCTGCTCGGCACGGACCCCGATATCGATACGGTCAACGTGCAGAACCGGGCCAACCTCGCCACCGCCAAGCTGCCGGAGGAGGTGAGGCGAACGGGCCTCACGATCTCGAAGGTCTCGACCGATCTTTTGCAGGTTTTCCTGTTCTACTCGCCCGAAGGCGACAAGGACGGACTGTTTCTCTCGAACTTCGTCACGCTCAACATTCTCGATGAGCTGAAGCGCGTGCCGGGCGTCGGCGACGCGTCGATCTTCGGTGCGCGCGATTACTCGATGCGCATCTGGATCGATCCCGGCAAGCTCGCGAACTTCGGGCTCTCGACCCAGGACGTGATCGCCGCCGTGCAATCGCAGAACGTCCAGGCAGCAGCCGGGCGCATCGGCGCAGCGCCATTGTCTCCGGACCAGCGCCTCCAGCTCACCGTCACCACCAAGGGCCGTTTGTCCACGCCTGAAGAGTTCGGCGACATCATCGTGCGCGCGACGGGCGACGGCTCGTTCGTGCGCGTGCGCGATGTGGCCCGCGTCGACATCGAAGGCGCGACGTTCGACAGCGAGGCGAAGTATCAGGGCAAGCCTGCCGCGCCAGTCGGCATCTATCTTTCTCCCGGCGCGAACGCCGTCAACGTGGCGACCGCGGTATCGAAGCGTCTCGATGAGCTGCGGGACAGGTTCCCGCCCGGCGTCGAGTTCGCTTACGTCTACAACACGGCCGACTTCGTCTCCGCGATGATCGAGAAGGTCATCCACACGCTGATCGAAGCCTTCGTGCTGGTGGCCATCGTCGTTTTCGTGTTCCTCGGCCGATTGCGCCCCACCTTGATCCCGCTCATCGCCGTGCCAGTAGCCATCATCGGTGCCCTGGCGGTGCTCTATGCGATGGGCTATTCCGCCAACACCATCTCGCTGCTGGCCCTCGTGCTCGCCATCGGCATCGTCGTGGACGACGCCATCATCGTGGTCGAGAACGTCGAGCGCGTGATGCACGAGGAGCCGCATCTTTCACCCGCGGACGCCACCCGAAAGGCCATGTCGGAAATCGCGGGGCCTGTGATCGCGATCACGCTCGTGCTCCTCTCGGTGTTCGTGCCCGTGGCGTTCCTGCCCGGCTCCTCCGGCGTGTTGTTCCGTCAGTTCGCCATCACCATTTCCGCCGCGATGGTGATCTCCGCCATCAACGCGCTCACATTGTCTCCGGCACTCTGCACCTTGCTGCTGCGGCCGGGGCATCCCGTCGGCCTCATGAAGCGCGTCACGGCCGCCATAGATTCCGTGGCCGATGGATACGCCAGCGTGGTGCGCCGGCTCGTTGCTGTGGCCTCGGCAAGCATCATCGCGCTGGGCCTCATCGCAGGCGCCACCTACTTCATCTTCTCCAAGACCCCGTCGGGCTTCCTGCCGGACGAGGACAAGGGCTTTGTCATCGCCGTTCTGAACCTTCCGGCGGGCGCGTCCCTCAACCGCACGTCGGATGCGGCTGCCAAGGCGGCCGCCATCATCGAGAAGGAACCCGCCGTCGACGCCGTGACGACCATTCTCGGCCTCGACTTCCTCGGCGGCGGCTCGGCCTCGAACGGTGGCGTGATGTTCATCCGCTTGAAGCCCTATGAGCAGCGAACGGCCCGCGACATGCACTCGACCGTCGTCGCGCGCAGGCTCACGGGTGCCCTCGCCGGCATTCCGGACGGCAATCTGATCGCCCTCAACCCACCCTCGATCTCCGGTCTCGGGCAGGTGGGCGGCTTCGAGTACGTGCTCGAGGCGCTGCAGGGCCAGAGCCCCGCCGACATGGCCGCCGTCATGCGCGCCCTGACGGTGGCGGCCAATCAGCGGCCCGAGCTGGCGGCCGTGTTCTCGACCTTCGAAGCCGAGACACCTCAGATCCGCCTCGACATCGATCGCGACAAGACGCGCACGTTGAACATCACGCTCTCCGACGTGTTCGCCGCGCTCCAGGCGACGCTTGGCGGCTACTACGTCAACGACTTCAACCTCTACGGCCGCACGTGGACGGTGCGGATGCTGGCGGAAACCAAATACCGCAGCTCGATCACCGACATCTCCGCGATCTACGTGAAGAACGCCGCGGGCGAGATGACGCCAATGTCGAGCATCGCGGATGTGCAACTCGACGTCGGACCGCGCACGCTCACCCGCTACAACAACTATCGCGCCATCTCGATCAACGGCAGCCCCGGCCCCGGACGTGGACCTGGCGAAGCCATCGACGCGATGCAGGACGTATCGAAGACCACGCTGCCCGCGGGCTACGCCTACGAGTGGACGGGGCAGGCGCGTGAGCAGATCGAGTCCGCCGGGCAGACCACCATCGTGCTCGGTCTCGCGCTGGTCTTTGCCTATCTCTTCCTCGTCGCGCTGTACGAGAGCTGGATGGTGCCGGTGCCCGTGCTGTTATCGGTCATCGTGTCCATCCTGGGTGCGATGGGAGCGCTGTGGGTTCTGGGCATGAGCTTCACGCTCTATGCGCAGATTGGCCTCGTCGTGCTCATCGCGCTTGCTGCGAAGAACGCGATCCTGATCGTCGCCTTCTCCATCGAGAGGCGCGCGGCGGGCGACACGCTGCTCGAATCCGCCATAGACGGCGCACGGCTGCGCTTCCGTCCGGTGATGATGACGAGCTTCGCCTTCATCATGGGACTCGTGCCCCTGGTGATCGCCAACGGCCCCGGCGCCGACAGCATGATCGCGGTCGGCGTGCCGGTGCTCGCCGGTATGCTCGCGGCGGCCATTTTCGGCATCTTCCTGATCCCGATGCTGTACGTCGTATTCCAGCGCCTCGTGGAAGGCCGCTCGCGGCAAGCCAAGGAGGCAGAGGATCCGGCTCCGGGCGCCTGACGCTCCCGAAGGAGGGGGCGTACAGGCGCACGTTTGTTCCGTGTCAAACGGCCGGGCGCTGACTTTGGACAGGATAGGCGCAATTCGTATCTGAAACAGGCCTGACGACCATGCTGAACTGGCTCATCCGACCCATCATGTTCGTAGCCGCCATCATCGCGGGATGGTTCGTGGCGGAGGACGCCGCGAACTTCGGCGTCGTTCAACTCGTCATCTCCGTGCTGCTGGTGACCTTGCTCGTCGCCTTCGCTGCATTCTGGGAGAGCATACGCGACTGGTTCCGCCCGAAGTCGGGAGCGGATGAAGGCACGCCCGACTGAGCACGTGCAGCCGGCTCAACTGACGCCATGCTGTTTGAGCCAGGCGAGCAGCCGCGCCCAGCCTTGCTTGGCGGGCTCGGCCCGGTAGCTCGGCCGGTAGTCCGCGTGAAACGCGTGCGGCGCTCCTTCGAACACGACGATCTCGCATGTCTTTCCCGCCTTCGCGCAGGCAGCCCGCATGGCCTCGACGGTGTCGAGCGGGATGCCCTGGTCCGCGCCGCCATAGAGGCCGAGCACCGGTGCCTTGAGATCTGCCGCCACGTCGACGGGATGCTTGGGCGTGGTTTGCGACGGCTCTCCCGCGAGGCGCCCGTACCAGGCGATCCCCGCCTTGAGCTTCGGATTGTGCGCGGCGTAGAGCCAGGTGATGCGCCCGCCCCAGCAGAAGCCGGTGATGGCGAGCTTGTCGGCGTTGGCTTTGCCGGAAGCCGCCGCGAAGGTCACGGCCGCATCGAGATCGCTCATCACCTGCGCATCCGGAACCTTGGCCACGATGGGGCGGATCTCGTCGATCGTCTTGAGTTGTGAGACGTCGCCCTGGCGGACGAACATCTCCGGCGCGAGCGCGAAATAGCCCTCCTTGGCGAGGCGGCGGCAGATATCCTTGATGTGCTCGTGAACCCCGAAGATCTCCTGCACCACGAGCACGACAGGAAACGGTCCGCCCGTAGCCGGCATCGCGCGATAGGCGGGGATCTCGCGATCGCTCGCGGGGATCTGAACTTCACCCGCGACGAGGCCGCTCGTGTCGGTCGTGATCGTCGTTTCGGCGGAGACCGGCTGCGTCGCGAGTGCGAACCCGGTGGCGAGCGTCGTCAACACCGCTTGACGGCGCGACATCTCGAACGAGGGAACGAGGCTTCTGCGATCCGCCGTGAGGTTGGCGTCATCCGGATCGTGGGAGGTGCGATCGGTCATCTCGGGGTCCCTCATCTTGGAATGCATCGCCGACGCACCAAAGATGGGGCCCGCACGGGAGGGATCAAGCACGCAAACGGGAGAAAAGGCCGGAGATCGCGTCCGCTTGTCAATCCTCCCGCCGCCGGGAGGGCTTCTTGCCGGGCTTCGCAGGCGGTTGTTTCCGGTCCGGCACGTCCAGTTCCCCGCGGTTTTCCCGGCGCCTGCGCCGATGCGCTTCGAGCCGCGCCCTCTTGAGGAGGATGGCATCGTAGTTGGGATGGTTCGGGTCGAGTTGAGTAAGGGGCGGTTCCGGCGTCGGTTTTTTCATTATGGGCCTGCGGACGGCGTAGAAATGTTATCCCGTTATACAGGGAAAAATTCCCGATCCAACAGTGCCGTGGGGAAGAAAATTACGCGCGTGCGCATCCGGCAACGCGCGCCGAAGCGCGTAAAACAGAATGAAAACAAAAGAAAAGCCCGCGCTCTGAAGCGTGAGGCTCAGCGCAGTATGGCAACCACGCGGGCGGGCGCGGCCGAGGCCCCGACGATTTTCAAGGGAAACACCGCCACCTCGAAGCCGTACGGAGGCAGTGCGGAGAGATTCGTAAGCTGCTCCATGTGCCAGTAAGGCCGTCGCTGCCCCACCCGGTGCGCCTCCCAGAACAATGAGGCATCGCCCGTGGCTTTCGATTTGGCGATCTGCGCCCGGAACGGCAGATCCCAGCCCCACTGGTCGATCCCCATCACGGTGACGCCGCGATCGAGCAGCCACTCCGTCGCCGCCGCGCTCATGCCGGTGCCGGTCTGCCAGAAGTCCTTGGTGCCCATCAGGCGGTCGCGCCCGGTGCGGATCAGCACGATGGTGCGATCCGTGAGCGTCGCGCCGGATTTGGCGAGCGCGTCCTCCATGTCGGCGACCGTGATCGGATCGTCGTCAGCTTTGTGCGAGAGATCGAGTACGACCCCTGGACCGATGCAGCGGTCGAGCGGCATCTCGTCGATGGTCTCCGCCCGCGCGCCGCCCGAAAGCGGACCGTAGTGCCAGGGCGCATCGATGTGCGTCGTCGCGTGCACGCCCATCGTCACAGTGTCGTCGGCCCAGCCAGCGAAGTCACGCGGGAACAGGCGGAAAGGAAGCCCGAGCAGCCGCACCAGCAGCTTCGCCATCCGGTGCGGCTTGTGCTTCACCTTGACCCGCATGAAGAACGGATCGTCTCGATTGAACTGCACCGGCTTCGAGAGATCGATGACCTTCATCTTCGTGTCTCCTCTGCGACGATCGGGGTCGTGATGCTCCCGATCTCCTCGATGCCGATTTCCAGGGTATCTCCGTCGGAGAGGAGCTGGCCCGTCTCGATGCCACTGCCTCCGGGCAGGGTACCCGTGGCGAACAACTCGCCAGAATAGAGCCGCTCCGAGCGCGATGCATGCGCCAGCGCCTCGCCGAGAGACCAGCGCGGCCCCGCACTCCTGGGCTCGGCCACGAGGCGCCCGTTGAGGCGCACGAATCCGGAAAGCTCGCGCCAGCGCGGCAATATTTCGTCGGCGCCGACGACGACGCGCGAAATCCCGTTTCGGAAGTGCTTGGACTTCTGCGGGCCGAAGCCCGAGCGCATTTCCGCACGCTGCACGTCGCGCGCGCTGAAGTCGTTCACCACCACGAGCCCGCCGATGGCCGCTTCCGCTTCCTCCGGCGTGGCATTGTAAAGCGGGCGTGCCAGCACGAAGCCGAGCTCGAGCTCATAGTCGAGGGCGCGCGTGTACGAAGGAATTGTGAGCGGCTCGCCGTCGAGCGCGAAGGCCAGGTGATTGCCCATGTAATAGATCGGCTGCCGGTTCCAGAGCGCATCCGGCCTGAGTGCCGGAAACGGCCGGCGGAATACGGCCTCATATGCTTTCACGACCGGCCAGGCGCGCGGCGTGAACCGGCGCACGAACCCGCGCGCCGCATCGATCGCATGGCGCTCGTAGAGCATGAAGTCGCGAAACGACCTGGGCTCGAAAGGCAGCAGCGGGCGGCCCGCGATGGCGTCGTCCGGCGCGAGGCCGAGTGCTGCCTCGGTCAGCCCGGAACGAACTTCCTCGGGCGCACCCAGAAGCGCGATGGTGTCCCGCGACCAAAGCGCGGTCTCGGCCTCAGAATGAGAGGGCGCGAGCGCGGCCAGCGCCCGGGACACGCGCACCCACCCGGTGTTCGCGGCGATTTGGACGACAGGCGTCTCACCTTCCAGAATGCGCCTGAGCTTCATGGGCGGTCCTTGAGGTTAACGTCGGAAGGCGCCCGGAGCGGGCGGAACGGCCCATCCGCTCCCACAGTATTGGATCGAGATCAATCGGCATGTCCGCGCGCCGCCGCCATCGCAGTTGCCGGGGGCCGTAGGGCATGCCATGCAGCGGACGCGGCCCAAAACTCGGCGAGCCCCATGCCCAGCACCTGGATATATGACCCGTGCCCTGCTCCGTCCTCGGACTACGAAAAGGCTGCACGGTCGCGGCAGGCAATCCTGACAAAGCCCGCAGGCTCTCTCGGCGTGCTGGAGACGCTCGCCATCGCGCTGGCGGCCCTTCAGGCAACGGAGCGCCCGCGCGCCACCAACGCGCCGATCATCCTGTTCGCCGGAGACCATGGCGTCACCGCGCAGAACATCTCCGCCTTTCCCGCAGCCGTGACCGTCGAGATGCTGAAGAACTTCGCGGCAGGCGGTGCAGCCGTCTCGGTGCTTGCGCGCGAACTCGGCGTACCGCTTTCCGTGATCGACGCGGGTACGCTGGCGGCGGACCCGCTACCCGGCGTCGTCACCGATAAGACGCGCCGCGGCACGCGCGATTTCAGCGTCGAGCCGGCGATGACGGCCGAGGAATGCGACGCGGCGCTCGGAGCCGGCCGGAGAGCCATCGAGGCTTTGGGACAGCCGGATCTCGTACTGTTCGGCGAGATGGGCATCGGCAACACGACGTCGGCGGCTGCCATTGCCTCCGCACTGCTCGGCAAGGCAGCGGGCGAGATCGCGGGCGCGGGCACCGGGCTCGACAGCGCGGGGATAGCGCACAAGGTCCACGTGATCGAGACCGGCCTCGAACGCCACGGCCTCGCGGGACCGGTGAGCGACGCCGTACGTGTTCTGCAGTCGGTCGGCGGTTTCGAGATCGCGGCGCTCACGGGCGCCATGGTCGCAGCGGCCCAGGCACGGGTTCCCGTGCTCGTTGACGGCTTCATCGTCACCGTCGCCGCGCTGACGGCGACGCGGATCAATCCGGGCTGCCGGCCTTGGCTCATTTTCTCCCATCGCTCGGCCGAGCAGGGTCACGGCATCGTTCTCGATGCCCTGGAGGCCCGCCCCGTGCTCGATCTCAACCTGCGGCTCGGCGAAGGATCCGGCGCAGCGACCGCGCTCGCCGTGCTGCGGCTTGCCTGTGCGCTTCACAACGGCATGGCGACGTTCGAGGAGGCTGCCGTCTCCGGCCGCGCCGAGCCATGACCTCAGTCGATTTCCTTCGCCACGGAGAGACCGCGTTCGCAAACGACCTGCTGGGCCGGTCGGACCCGCCATTGTCGGGCGCCGGGTGCAAGGCCGTGACGCGGCAACTCGCCGGGCGCACCTGGGCGGCCGTCGTCGCGTCACCGCTTGCGCGTGCGAGAGAGACCGCGGAGATCGCCACCCACTGGAGCGCACAGGACGTCGAGGTTGATCCGGACTGGCGGGAGATGGATTTCGGCGATTGGGAAGGCCGGTCGCGCGCAGACCTCGCGGCCGACGATCGCTTCGCGGCCTTCTACGCGGACCCCGAGGCAAATCCGCCCCCGAACGGCGAGAACGCGAGCGCGGTGAGGGCGCGTGTGGATGCCGCGCTGCGCCGCCTCGCGGCGCGCCGGGACGACCCCGTGCTCGTCGTCGCGCACGGCGGCACCATCCGCATGGCCCTGTCCATTCTTGTCGGCCTGCCGCTCGAGCGCCTATGGGCAGTGCGCATCGCCTGCGCCACCCGCGTGCGTGTCGAGATGGGGACGCATCCCGAGCATGGTCTGTGGGGCGAGATCGTCGAGATCGCGCAGCCCGAGGAAGGCGAGGGCGCATGAGCGGATTTTTCGTCGCCCTCTCGTTCCTGACGCGCCTGCCGGTGCCGCCGCTCGCGCCTGAGAAAGCAGGCAGCCTTGCACTGGCGGCCCCTTGGCTGCCCGCGGCGGGCGCCATGGTCGGCCTCCTGGTGGCGGTGTTCGCCGCGCTCGGCGCGAGCCTCGGTCCCTGGGTCGGCGCTCTGCTGGCTCTCCTGGCTTGGGTGGCCGTGAGCGGCGGGCTGCATCTCGATGGCCTCGGCGACGTGGCGGACGGCCTCGGCGCCGCGCACGGCAATCCGCAGCGTTTCGTCGAGGTGGCACGCGATCCCCACACCGGCAGCTTCGGCACGATCGCCATCGCGCTTCAGATCGCCGCCAAGCTGGTCCTTCTCGCGGCGGTGATCGAGGCGCTGGGCGTGAAAGCCGCCGCGATCGGCATTCTGCTGATCGCCGTCTGGGCGCGCTGGGGAACGCTGGCGCTCGGCCGCGCCGTTCCACCGCTCACGGAAGGCATGGCAAGCCGTCTTGCGGCAGGGATCTCGACACGCGTCGTCGTGCTCGAAGGGGCGGCCCTTGCCCTCGCCACCGCCTTTCTCATGCCGGTTCTGCTCACTGCCTTGCCCGTGACACTCGCCCTCGCTCTCTATTGGCGGGTTCGCCTTGGTGGCATCACCGGCGATTGCCACGGTGCCAGCATCGAAATTACGGAGAGCGCGTTGCTCTTTGCCCTGCTTCTCGCGTAACGAGCTTGTTTCGCCGCACTGTCACCTATGATAGCACGCCTGCTCTGATCGCCCGACGGTGAGCTGATGACATTCGCGCTGGCTTTTCTCGCCCTCTTCATCGAGGCCCTCGCGGGCTACTCGCAGAAGCTGGTCGCCCGCATCGGCCATCCCGTGACGTGGATGGGCGCGCTGATCACCAGCGCCGATACCGCCTGGAACGAGGCGCAGTTGACGTTTCCGCGGCGGCGCCTGCGCGGCATCCTCGCTCTCGCCACGGTGCTCCTGGTCACGCTCTCTGCCGTCATGCTGATCGATGTCGGCCTCGATCTCGTGCTGCCGGTTTTCGCCGCGCTCGCGGTCAAGGCGGTGCTGGCGAGCTCGCTCCTCGCGGGCCGCAGCTTGGACGAGCACGTCTCCCACGTGGCCGAGGAGCTGGAGCAGCGCGGATTGCGTGGCGGGCGCGCGGCCGTCAGCCGCATCGTCGGACGCGACCCCGAAACCCTGGACGAAGCTGGCGTATCGCGCGCCGCCATCGAAAGTCTGTCCGAGAACTTCTCCGACGGTGTCGTGGCACCGGTGTTCTGGCTGGTCGTGGGCGGCCTTCCGGGATGCGCGCTCTACAAGGCCATCAACACGGCCGACAGCATGATCGGCCACAAGTCGGAACGCTATCTCGCGTTCGGCTGGGCGGCAGCCAAGCTGGACGATCTCGTGAACCTGCCCGCCTCGCGTCTCTCCGCGCTCTGGATCGTCGCGGCGGCGCGTCTGATGCCAGGGGCCGACTGGCGTGCCTCCGCCACGGCCGCATTGAGCGATGCACCGCGTCACCGCTCGCCCAACGCGGGCTGGCCGGAGGCCGCGATGGCGGGCGCGCTGGGATTGGCGCTTGCAGGCCCCCGCAGCTACGGCGGCAAGCGCATCGACGACGCCTGGATGGGCTCGGGCCGCCGTGAGGCCACCACTGCCGACATCCACCGCGCGCTGCGGCTGTTCCGCATCGCCTACGTGCTCCAGGCCGTCACCATCGGCCTGCTCGCGCTCATCGCGCTCCTGCTTTTCTAGACTACGACGGCTGCTTCAGCGTGAGCGGAAGCCCGGCGGCCATCAGCACTACCCGGTCGGCGCGCTGGGCCACGGCGGCGTTGAGCCGGCCTTGCTCGTCGCGGAAGGCACGCGCCAACGCGTTGTCGGGCACAATTCCGAGGCCCACCTCGTTCGAGACCACCACCACCGGGCCCCCGGGCGCTGCGAGTGCGTCGAGCAGGCGCTCCCGCTCGGCCGCGACATCGCGCTCGGCCAGCATCACGTTGGTGAGCCACAGCGTCAGGCAGTCGATCAGCACCGGGCTCGGATTTCCGGCCTGGGTGAGGAGAACGTCGCTAAGTCCAAGCGGCGCCTCACGCGTCACCCAGCCGTCCCCCCGCCGCGCGATGTGGTGCGCGATGCGCTCCTTCATCTCGCTGTCCCAAGCCTCCGCCGTCGCCACGTAGGTCCAGGGGGCGGGTAGCGAGGTCACCAGATCCTCCGCGAACCGGCTCTTTCCCGAGCGGGCGCCGCCGAGAACGAGGGTGAGGCGAGGGAGCGATGCGGCGGCCATGGCCAAGGAGGTCCCAAGTGGAAGGAGGAAGCCCTGTTTGACAGGCCAGCGCGTCGATGGCTACCTCCAATCGGCCGGCGGATCACCGCATCGGGGCGCTGCGAGCGGGCCGAGCTGGCTCTGCAACCCGGGGTGTTCCGGGCGGCCAAGTCCCGCGCTGCGTTCGAACGTCGCGAGGACAGGGACCGGACGCGCGCCGCCCGGAGGTGTAGTGTCCTGTCTCCCGCCCCACCGAGCCGTCGTCTGAACCCGTTCCAGGAACCCGAGCCCGTCTCCCCGCCATGAACTTTCCGCCGGACATCTTTCCGCCCTTCCCGGATATGCGCCCGGGCGAAGTCTGGCTCGTGGGCGCCGGTCCGGGCGACCCGCGCCTTCTGACGGTCATGGCCATTCATGCGCTCCGCTCGGCCGACACCATCATTCACGACGCGCTGGTCGATCCGCGTATCCTGCGCCTGGCGCACGGCGGCGCCGAAATCCATTTCGCGGGCAAGCGCGGCGGACGTCCCTCGCCGCATCAGCGTGACATCAACGAGCTGATCATCGCCGAGGCCAAGAAGCAGCGCCGCGTGCTGCGCCTCAAGGGCGGCGATCCCTTCGTGTTCGGACGGGGAGGGGAGGAAGCCGCGGCCCTTGTGCGCGAAGGCATTCCGTTCCGCATCGTGCCGGGGCTCACCTCCGGCCTTACCGCGCCCGCCCTCGCCGGTATCCCGGCCACCACGCGGGACACGAACCACGCCGTCATCCTGGCGGCCGGTCATCGTGCGGACGAAGACCGCGCGGCGCGCGAATGGGAGTTGCTTGCCGCCACCGGCCAGCCGATCATCCTTTACATGGCGCTGGCCCAGCTTCCCCAGATTACGGCAGCCTTCGAGCGTGGTGGCTTGAGCTCCGCGACGCCCGTTGCCGTCATTTCCCATGCCACGAGCGAGAGCGAGCGTGTTCTCGAAACCCGGCTCGGCGATCTCGTTGCGGACGTGCGCACGCACGGCATCGAGGCTCCGGCCGTCATCGTCGTCGGCGCGACCGCGAGCCTGCGCGCCTTGCTTGGACCCGGGATGGCGAAACCATGAGCGATGCGCCGGCCTTCGGCTCGGGCTTTGCTGCGGCTTTCCGCGATCTCATCCTGTGGCGGCGCGACGTCCGCCGCTTCCGCACCGATCCCCTGCCGGACGGTCTCATCGACGAGCTGGTGGCGTTGGCCTGCCACGCGCCATCCGTCGGGAACTGTCAGCCCTGGCGCTTCGTGCACGTCACCTCGGAGGAACGCCGCGACGTCGTCCGCGCCTCCTTCCGGCGGGCGAACCAGTCCGCCCTCGAAGGCTACGACGGCGAAGCCCGCGCGCTCTACGCGCGCCTCAAGCTCGAAGGCCTCGACGCCGCTCCCGTCCAGCTCGCCGTGTTCGCCGACGAAACCACGGAGCGCGGCGCGGGCCTCGGCCGCCAGACCATGCCGGAGGCGTTGCGCTACTCGGTCGTCGGCGCCATCCACACGCTGTGGCTTGCTCTGCGGGCGGAGGGGGTCGGCATGGGCTGGATCTCGATCATCGAGCCGGACATCGTGACGAAGGCGCTGGGCGTTCCCGAAGGCTGGACGCTTGTCGCCTACCTCTGCATCGGCTGGCCGGTGGAGGAACACCTCGACCCGGAACTGGAGCGTGCCGGATGGCAGGACCGCGCGCCGGGCGACGAGCTGATCCTGAAGCGCTGATCTTGCCTGCCCGCCCGGATGATCCACATCAAATCGGCCCTTTTCGCGCCGTGATACGAGGGCGTCCCACGCAGCGAATGCCACACCGGCTTGCCGGAAGCCGCCCGCGGCGCTAAGGACAGACGAGGTACAGGAATCAGCGAGGCCCTCCGTGTCGGCACGCATTTTCAAGCCAGCCAAAACCGCCATGCAGTCGGGCTTTGCCCGCACGAAAGAGTGGGTGCTGGAGCACGAATCCAATGTTCCCCGTCAGATCGATCCGCTGATGGGCTGGACCGGCTCTGCCGATACGCGCACCCAGGTCCGGCTCGAGTTCGACACCAAGGAAGAGGCGATCGCTTACGCCGAGCGCAACGGCATCCCCTATCGTCTGGACGAGCCGAAGCCGCGCGCCCTCATCCGCAAGGCTTACGCTGACAACTTCAAGTTTGGCCGCATCGGCGCCTGGACGCACTGAGCCGCCCGGCACCGCGCCCTAACAACAGAACCGCGCCGGTCTCTGCGAAACCGGCGCGATTTTTTTGCCTTCGCCCGAAGGACGTCAGGTGACCTTTTCACCCATGGGCAGGCTGCGCAGCCGCTTGCCCGTCGCCGCGAAGATAGCGTTCGCAAGCGCGGGCGCGAACGGCGGCACGCCAGGCTCACCGATGCCGCCCGTGTGCCATGAGGCGCTCTTGGGCTCGATGATGATCGTGTTCACCTTCTTCGGGTAGTTGTGCATCGTCGCGACGTTGAAGTCCGAATAGTTGGACTGCTCCACCGCGCCATCCTTGAAGGTGATACCGCTGTAGACGGCATTCGACATGCCCATCACCGCGGCCCCTTCGATCTGCGAGCGGATGCGCTCCGGATTGACGTAGAAGCCGCAGTCGACGGCCGTCGTCACTTCCGGAACGCGGATCGTGCCGTCGTCGTCGATGACGACGTGCACCACGCTCGCCACGTAGCTCGCAAACGCGCGGTGCGCGGCGATGCCGAGCCCCTGCCGCTCCGGCAGCGTCTTGCCCCAGCCGGCCTTCTCCGCCGCGACGCGGATGACGTTCTTGAGCCGCTCCGTATCGATCGGGAACGACTCGTAGGGCTCGCCGTAGTTCCAGAAGTCGTCCGGGAAGCCGGACGCCTTGAGGTCGATCTTGCGGTCCGGCCCGATCATTTCGAGCAGGAAGTCCTTGGGATCGCGCCCGAGCTTATGGGCTACCTCGCACACGGCCGACTGCACAGCGAACGCGCGCTGGATGTTGGACACCGAGCGATACCAGCCGATGCGCGTGTGCGCCTTGGCAGGCCCGTTCTCGCAACGGAAATTTGGCACGTCGAACGGAACGTCGACGAAGCCCATGCCGTACTCGATCGGGAACTGGTAGCCGCTGTCGGGCGCGAACGTCGAAAGGATGGACGGCGACACGGTCCGGTGCCGCCAGCCGGTCACCTTGCCCTTGTCGTCGATCGCCATCTCGATCCGCTCGACCGATGTGGTGTGGTAGAACGAGTGGCGCGTATCGTCCTCCCGGCTCCACTGCAGCAGCACGGGCTCGCCGAGCTTCTGCGAGAGCAGCGCGGCCTCGATCATGAAGTCCCACTTCGACTTGCGGCCGAACCCGCCGCCCAGCAGCGTGACGTGCACCGTCACGTTCTCGAGCGGCAGCTTGAGCGCTTCCGCAATGTCCTTGCGTGCGCCGTAGGGGCTTTGAACGGGCGCCCAAACCTCGGCCTTGCCGTCGGCAACGCGCGCCACCGCCACCAGCGGCTCCATCGGTGCCTGCACGAGATGCTGGCCGTGGTAGTCGGCGGTGAACACCTGCTTGGCCGCGGCGAATGCGGCGTCCACGTCGCCTTCGTTGCGGATCACCTTGCCGGGCTTCGCCGCGGTCGCTTCCATCTCCTTGCTGTAGGCTGCGGAATTGTAGCTGGCGTTCTCGCCGTTGTTCCACTCGATCTGGAGCGCGTCGCGGCCGAGAAGCGCCGCATAGGTCGACTTCGCCACCACGGCGATGCCGCCGAGCTGATGGAACTTGCGGGGCACGTCGTAGAAGCCCTCGATCTCCACGACCTTCTCCACGCCGGGCGTCTTCAGCGTCTCGGAGGCATCGTATTTCACGATCTTCGCGCCGAGCACGTCCGGGCGCGCCATCACGGCGAACTTCATGCCCGGCAGGCGCACGTCCGCGCCGTAGATCGCCTTGCCCGTGGTGATATTGCGCAGGTCCGCGATCTTCGTCTCGCCCTTCCGCATCAGGGTGAACTCGTCGGGCGTCTTGAACAGCAGATCCTCGACCTTGGGCGTCGGCAAGGCCATGGCCGCTTCCGCGAGATCGCCGAAGCCGATCGTCTCACCCGTCTCCTTGCCGGAGGCGTCGAGCCGGATCACCTTGTGCGCCTTCGCCCGGCAGAGCTTGGCGTCGATGCCCCACTTGGCCGCCGCTGCGGCTTCCAGCATCTGCCGCATGGCTGCGCCGCACTGGCGCATCGGCTGGATGAAGTGGCGCATGCTGCGCGAGCCGTCGGTGTCCTGGTTGCCGTACTTCGGCTCGTCGCCGGGCGCCTGCACCAGCGAGACGCGCGACCAGTCGGCCTCCATCTCGTCAGCCACCACCATCGGCAGGCTCGTGCGGATGCCCGTGCCCATCTCCGAGCGATGGGTGACGATCTTCACGTCGCCGCTCTTGTCGATGGCGATGAAGACATGCGGGTCGTTGACCGTCTTGTCGGACATGCCCTCGGCGCCGGTCGGGTAAGGCGTCATCGGTTCGCGCGCATAGGCAGGCAGGATCTTGACCGCGAGCACGAGGCCGGACGCCACCAGTGCGCCGCCCAGGATCGTGCGCCGGCTCACATTCTCGATGATGGCGCTCTGCCCCACGGGCTGGCTCGATGTCTTCGTATGCTCTTCGATGTAATGCAGCATGGCTCACACTCCTCCGGCTGCAAGGCGCACGGCCGCGTGGATGCGCTGGTAGCATCCGCACCGGCAGATGTTGCCGCCCATCTCCTCGACGATCTCGTCGTCCGATGGCGCATTGTTCTTGGCGAGCAGCGAGGCGGCCTGCATGATCTGCCCCGCCTGGCAGAAGCCGCACTGCGGCACGCTGAGTTCCCGCCATGCCTTCTGCACGGCATGCTCGCCGTCGGCGCTGAGGCCCTCGATCGTCGTGATGGATTTTCCGTCTGCCATCTCGATGGTCGTCATGCACGAGCGCACGGCCACGCCGTCGAGATGAATGGTGCAGGCGCCGCATACCCCCGCGCCGCATCCGTACTTCGTTCCCGTCAGCCCCGCCTCATCCCTCAAATACCAGAGCAGCGGCGTGCCCGGATCGCTGTCCACGGTGCGGCTTTCGCCATTCACGGTGATGGTCGCCATGATTGTCGTCTCCCGATTTTCCGGCGGCTGGAAGCCGCCAACTGCGTCGTGATGGTGTGTTCAGGTCTCCCGTCGCGGGACTCTTCCGAAGTCCCTAAGGTTGCGGAGCAAGTAACGTCATCGGCCAGACGTAAGCCTGTCCCATGACCAAAAGTCCGACCAGCGTCGCAAGCGCCACCGAATGGAAGAACACGAAGCGCAGGATCGAGCCTTCGTGCCCGTACCAGCGCGTGGCCGTTGAGGCGACGACGATGGATTGCGCATCGATCATCTTGCCCATGACGCCGCCGGAGCTGTTGGCCGCCGCCATGAGGACTGGATTGATGCCGAGTTGCTCCGCGGTAACCCGCTGCAAGCCGCCAAAAAGCACGTTGGAAGCGGTGTCGGAGCCGGTCAGCGCCACGCCGAGCCAACCGATGAGGGTGCCGAACAACGGATAGAGCCACCCGGTGTTGGCCAAAGCGAGGCCGAGCGTGGCGTCGGTGCCAGAGTAGCGCGTCACGAAGCCGATCGCCAGCATGCAGGCGATGGTGAGGAGCGAGTAGCGCACGAGATGGATCGTCCGCCCGTACATACGCAGAAGCCCGCCGGGGCTGTAACCGAGAAAGAGACCCGAGACGATGGCAGCCAGCAGGATTCCACTGCCCGTCGCCGACATGAGATTGAGCGTGTAGACGGCGCTTTCCACGTGTGGGGCCGCGACCACCGGCGGCATCTTCTGCACGAGCTCGTTGAGCCCCGTGACCGGGATCTTCGCCACCCATAGGCCGTCGAGTGCCGCGCGCACCTGCGGTGTGCCCCACAGGAACACGAACACGCTGAGCACGATCCATGGCGTCCACGCCCTGCGGATGGCCGGATTGCTCAGAGGACGAATGTCTTCGGGCTCCGTGAACGACGGACTTTCGGACGGTGTGCGCGGCATCGCGCGCATCGGCTCGGACGGTTGCCAGACGCGCAGGAACGCCGCGAGCGCGACCATCGACACGAGGGCCGCCACGATGTCCACCAGCCAGGGGCCATGAAAATTCGAGACGAGATACTGCGGCACGGCGAACGAAACCCCAGCCACCAGGATCGGCGGCCAGATCTCGAAGGTCTTGCGAAAGCCGACGAAGGCCCACACCAGCCAGAACGGCACGATCACGGAGAAGAACGGCAACTGCCGTCCCACCATGCCGGAAAGCTCGTGGAGATCGAGCCCCGTCACCGCCGCGAGCGCGATTACCGGCGTGCCGAGCGCGCCGAATGCGACGGGCGCCGTATTGGCGATCAGGGAAAGGCCCGAGGCGGCGAGGGGAGAGAAGCCGAGGCCGATCAGCATCGCCGCCGTGACCGCGACCGGCGTGCCGAAGCCCGCAGCACCCTCGAAAAATGCGCCGAGACTGAAGGCGATGAACAGGAGCTGCAGCCGCCGGTCGTCGCTGATGGCGCTGATCGAGCGTTGCAGGATCGCAAACTCGCCCTTCTCGCTCGTGAGCTGATAGAGAAAGATGACGTTGAGGATGATCCATCCGATGGGAAGCAGCCCGAAAGCGGCGCCGTAGGCCGCGGCGAGCCCCGCCATATGCGCGGGCATCCCATAGGCGAGCACCGCGACGGCAAGAGCCGCGGCAAGGCCCAGCATGGCTGCGATGTGAGCGCGGACCTCGAAAAGACCGATTGCACCCAGCAGCACGACGACGGGAATGGCCGCTACGGCAGTCGAGAGGACCACGCTGCCGAATGGGTCATAAACCTGCGACCACATCAGTTCGCCACCCATCCACGCTTCCAGTTGCGTGCCAATATATCACGCATCTACGACGTATCAAGCATACGAAGCGGGCTGCACCGCGTTCGGACATGCTCCGTGTCCGGCAACGAAAAACGCTTGAGGCTGACGAAGTTGCGCGAAGGGCGCGCCGTGGGCACCGTCTTATGTATAATGTGGCCCATCGGCCACGACGCCTCACAGGCGAGACTTGCACGGCGGGCAATGTCGCTTTGAATAGGCATCGCGGGAATGCCGGTATACGACCGCTGCGCGGCAGCGTCTTGCGCCACCACCTGACGAAAGGACATTTATGACGACAACGGAACTTGAAGCTCCATCGGAAACGAGCCGCGCCAAGCGCCTCAAGGCGCGGACGCACGCCGCGCACGAGCGGCTCGACAGCCGCGTCATGGCGGCAGACCCCTTCGGCTCGAAGGAACGATATGCGCATTTTGCCGTCGTGCAGCACGCGTTCCACCGCGATATCGACGCGCTCTACGATAACGCGGTGCTCGATCGTCTGTTGCCGGATCTCGCCGGCCGCCGTCGGTTGCCCCAGATCGCGGAGGACCTCAACGATCTCGGCACTGCGCTGCCGAGCTACGACGCCGCACCCGCTTTCAAGGCCGGAATGATTGCCGATGTTCCCACCGCCCTCGGCTGGCTCTATGTGGCCGAAGGCTCCAACCTCGGCGCCGCATTCCTGTTGAAGGAGGCGATCAAGCTCGGCCTCGGCGAAACCTTCGGTGCGCGCCATCTCGCGGGCGCTCCGGAAGGCCGTGGCCTGCATTGGCGCACGTTCACGGCGGCGCTCGATGCCGTCTCACTGACCGATGCGGAAGAAAGCCGCGTCGTCGCCGGTGCCGAAGCCGCATTCGCACGCGTTCAGGCCCTGGTCGAGGCCCACCTCCCGGTTGTGGCCGGCAAGCCTCAGGCTCCTTCCGCGTAAGGAGCGCGAGTGAAAACGCCAGCCAGCGAGGGCCGGACACACGGCCGTTAGCCAGCCAGCGCACTCCCCCCCGAAAGGCGGGCTCGATCGCGGCGCACACCGCGTGCGCCCCTCCCAAACGGCTCTGACACCCTGAATTTTGGCGATCCCAGCAGGATTCGAACCTGCGACCCCCTGCTTAGAAGGCAGGTGCTCTATCCGACTGAGCTATGGGATCGTGTTGTAATCACGAAGATTTTCATGGGACCGGTCATACGGCCTCGGCTCCGTGCCGTCGCCAGCCGATGCACCACTGACTTATCCAGTGCCGGCGGTCCTGGCAAGCGACACCGGTGGCATCAGGCTTGGCGGCAGCCGATCTCTCCCGGCACGGCGCCGCTTTGCGGGGTGAGCCGCTTGCGGGCGCACTGCTCGACGAGGAGATCGCGCAGCGAGCTCTCCCGCTCCTTCCACTCGGGCTTCCCGGCAAGGTTCTCTAGCTCCATCGGGTCCGCCGAGACGTTGTACATCTCGTACTCGCTCGGCAGAGGCACCGTCTTGACCTTCTCCTCGTAGATGCGCCGGGACTTGCCTTCCTCGTCGCCCTCCCGGCCTTTGAGCTTGTTGACCACGTCCCGCACGCCCTCCGTTCCGGGGGTGCCGGGCGCGCTCCAGTAGCGGGGGTGATCGAAATAGCGCGAGTATTTCCAGATCTCGCCGCCGATGTCCGCGATCACGGTCTCGACGTGGTTCGGCTGCGTCACGGAATCGTAGGAGAGGCCGATGAAGTTCTTCTGGTCGAGCCCGCGGCTCGGATCGTCGTCCGACATGAAGTAGATGGGCTCGGCGAGCTTCTCTGGCCCCACCTCGCCGCGCAGCAGCGGAGAGAGGTCGCGCCCGACGAGCGGCAGCGCGTCGGTGAAGCCGGGCGAGATCGCTTCCAGCGCGGCCTTGGGGTCGACGCCCGCGAGCCCCAGGAGCGTAGGGGCGATGTCGATGTGGCTGGTCGGCATCGGGATTGTGCGAGGCGCGGCCTCTTTCCCCGGCATCACCACCACGAGCGGCACGCGCAGCGCCTCCTCGTAGGCCATGTACCACTTCTGGAACAGGCCGCCGTGAGCGCCGAGAAGATCACCGTGATCGGAGGTGAATACGATGATGGTGTTATCGAGGAACCGCGTCGTCTCGAGCGCCGCCAGCACTTCGCCCAGGTGACGGTCCACGTCCGCGTGCAGGCGATAGTAGAGACGGTAGTATTCGCGCGTGGCGGCGCTCGCCTGCATGAACTGGCTGTAGGCGTCGCGGTAGGATTTCTGGCACGAGGGTTTGTCGTCGAGCTTCTCGAGGCGCGTGCGGGCGAACAGAGCGCGGTCGAACACCTCCTCAGGAACCGTCTCCGGCACGCTGAAATCGTACTGCTCCTGGAACTTTGCGGCGAGGCGCGTGAAGAAGCCCCAGAGCGCGATGTCGTGCGGGTTGGTGAACGACGCCATCAGGAACCAGGGGCTCTCGTCCTTGGAGGCATCGAGCTCCTTCAGCGTGCGCACCACCTGAGCGGCGATGGCGGGATCGCGGCCCTGGTTGCCCGGAGCCGCGGACGAGCCTGAGCGCAACGGATCTGAGCCGTGCGGCTCGGGGCCGACCCAGCCCGAGAACCCGAACGGGTCCAGCGTGTCGGCCTTGAGGTAGATCTCCTCCTTGGCGGGATCGGCGACGCCCTTGGCGTCGTAGCTGGTGATCACCTGCTCGGTGCCCGGCACCTTGAGATCGGCCTCGGTGGCGTGCCACTTGCCTTTCCAGAACGTCCGGTATCCGGCGTGCCGCAGGTAATGCCCGAGCGTCGGCACAGAGCCGGGCAACAGCCAGTGCATGTCGGGGTCGTTGGCGGCCTTGGCCGCCCCGTCGGTATTCGCGACGCCGTGCAGCGAAGGATAGTGACCCGTGTAGAGAGAGGTGCGGCTCGGCACGCAGGCGACGGAGGCCACATAGTGGCGTTCGAACGAGACGCCTTGCTGGGCCAGCCTGCCCTGAGCGGGAAGATATGACGCACGAAATTGCTTGAGTGCGGCACTCTCGTAAACGGTCGGATACCGCTGCTCGTCGACGAGCAGGAAGAGAATGTTCGGCTTCCGGGCCCCTCCCTGAGCCGCAGGCGCCGCCGTCTCTGCTTCCGCCGCTTTGAGGCCAGCCGCGCTCGCCGCGCCGGCAAGGCCGAGTTTCAAGGCGTTCCTTCGTGTCACCTCCCCGCCAGACGCCATTCCTTCCCCCCTTTTCGTCTCTAGGGGAACAAGTATTGCGGGGCCTCCCCGCGAGCGCAATAGGTATCCCCGCGTAGTGGTCAGGGCCTCGGCGCGGCGGGCGAAGGGGCGTGGTCGGCATGATCGGCGTGACCGCCCGCGCAGCGCTCGAATTCGAGCTCGACCGTCGCGTGATCGAAGCCATATTCCGCGCGCAGGTGCTCCTTGATCGCAGCCGAGATCGTCTCGGGCGCGCTGGTGTCGCTCACGCGGGCGTGCAGCGTGATTATGGGCCTCTCCTGGCTGATCGACCATACATGAACGTGATGCACGTCATGGACCGAGGGGATCGCGGCCTTGAGGCTGTCACCGATCTGTCGCGGATCGAGCCCGCTCGGGGTGCCTTCGAGCAGGATGTGCGCGCTGTCGCGGACGATCCGCCAGGCGGAGCCGAGAATGAGCACGGCAACGAGAACGGAGAGGATCGGGTCGATCGGCGTCCAGCCGGTGACGAGAATGATCAACGCCGCCACGAGCGCGCGACCGACCCTAGGAGATCGCCGATCACGTGCAGCACCGCAGCGCGGACGTTGAGGTTGTCATGATCGCCGCCCTGAAGCAGCCAGAAGGCAAGCACGTTGACGAGAAGTCCTGCGAGCGCGATGGCGAGCATGACGCCGCCGATGACAGGCTGCGGATCGCGGATGCGGTGCACGGCCTCGATCACGATCCACCCCGCGATGGCGAACAGCAGGAGTCCGTTGGCAAATGCAACCAGAACGCCGAAGCGGTCATACCCGTAGGATCGCTTCCAGTCGGCCGGCCTGCGCGCCAGCCGGAAGCCGAGCCAGGCGAGCGCGAGACCGGCGGAGTCGGTCAGCATGTGGCCGGCATCCGCGATGAGTGCGAGCGAGCCCGAGATCAGGCCGCCCGCGAACTCGGCCAGCATGAACAAGCCAGTGAGCAGCGCCGCGAGCCCCACGCGCCGCTCGCTCACCCCCGCGCCCACGTGCGCATGGCTGTGAGCAGGGCTGTGGTCATGGTCGTGCCGGTGGTCCTGGTCATGACCGCCGCCGCGGGAATGCGGATGTGAGTGCGTGTGCATCTGGGCAAAACCCCGTTGCGCGCCGAATGTTCAGACGACCGCCAGACGCAATAGGGACCAGACGATCCGCTCAGCCGCCGAAGTCGTAGGCCGCCAGCGCGGCCAGGTTCACGATATCGGAATCCTTCGCGCCGAGCGTGGAGATTTGCACGCTCTTCTCGAGGCCCACCAGCAGCGGTCCGATGATGGTCGCTCCACCAAGCTCCTTCAGCATCTTGATGGAGATCGAGGCGGCATGCACCGTCGGCATCACCAGCACGTTCGCAGGCCCCGTCAGGCGGCAGAACGGATAGAGGCTGAGCAGATCCTGCGAGAGCGCCACGTCCGCGGCCATGTCGCCGTCGAACTCGAAGTTCACATCCCGCTCGGCGAGGATGCGCACGGCTTCGCGCACCTGTTCGGAACGCTCGCTCGGCGGCTGGCCGAAGGTCGAGTAGCTGAGGAGGGCGACGCGCGGATCGATGCCGAACTTGCGCGCGGCATTTGCGGCTTCGGTTGCGATGTCCGCAAGCTGCTCGGCCGTGGGCACGTCGTTGACATTGGTGTCCGCCACCAGCACGCCCCGGCCGCGGCATAGTGCGAGGTTCACGCCGATCACGTGCCGGTTCGGCTTGGGGTCGATGACCCTCAGCACGTCCTGGAACACGCTGGTCCAGTTGCGGGTGACGCCCGCCACCATGCCGTCGGCATGTCCGCTGGCGACGAGCAGCGCCGCGAAGACGTTGCGCTCGTTGGTGACGAGGCGCACGCAGTCGCGCTTGAGAAAGCCGCGGCGCTGAAGGCGCGCATAGAGCGTATCGGCAAACTCGTCCTTGAACGGCGAGTTCCTGAGATCGATGATCTCGAACTCGTTGCGCAACTTTATGCCGAGCTCGCGGAAGCGCTCCCGCATCACATCCTCGCGCCCCACCAGCACGGGAACGCCGAGACCTTGCGAATAGAAGCTGTTGGCGGCGCGAATCGCGGCCGGATCCTCGCCTTCGGCGAACACGATGCGCTTGGGAGCAGCCCGCACCTGCTCGAACACCGATTGCAGCCAGCTCGACACCGGATCGAGCCGCCCCTTGAGGCGGGAGATATAGGCGTCCATGTCAACGATGGGGCGGCGCGCGACGCCGGAATCCATCGCCGCCTGCGCAACCGCGGGCGACACGTGGCTGATGAGGCGCGGATCGAACGGCGCAGGAATGATGTACTCCGGCCCGAACGTCGGGCGGCGGCCGAGAAACGCCGCCATCACCACGTCCGGGACGTCCTCGCGCGCGAGGGCCGCGAGTGCGCGTGCAGCCGCGATTTTCATGTCGTCGTTGATGGTGCGCGCCTGCACGTCCAGCGCGCCGCGGAAGATGAAGGGGAAGCCGAGGACGTTGTTGACCTGGTTCGGATAGTCAGACCGTCCCGTCGCCACGATGGCGTCGTCGCGCACGGCCTGCACTTCCTCGGGCGTGATCTCGGGATCGGGATTGGCCATGGCGAAGATGATCGGCTTCGCGGCCATCGAGACCACCATGTCCTGCGTTACGGCACCCTTTGCGGAGAGCCCGAAGAAGGCATCGGCGCCTGCAAGCGCTTCCGCCAGCGTCCGTGCCTTTGTCTTCGACGCATACGCCGACTTCCACTGGTTCATGCCGTCCTTGCGGCCCTGGTAGATGACGCCCTTGGTGTCGCAGAGAATGACGTTTTTCTTCGGCATGCCGAGCGCGCAGAGAAGCTCGATGCAGGCGATGCCCGCCGCACCCGCGCCGTTCACCACCAGCGTGAAGTTCTCGATGTCGCGTCCCGTGAGTTCGAGCGCGTTGATGAGACCCGCAGCCGCGATGATGGCGGTTCCATGTTGATCGTCATGGAACACGGGAATGTCGAGCAGCTCCTTGAGACGCTCCTCGATGATGAAGCAGTCCGGCGCCTTGATGTCCTCGAGGTTGATGCCTCCGAAGCTCGGTCCGAGGTAGCGCACCGAGTTGATGAAGGCCTCGACGTCCTCGGTGTCCACCAGAAGGTCGAGCGCGTCGATGTCGGCGAAGCGCTTGAACAGCGCGCCCTTGCCCTCCATCACCGGCTTGGACGCGAGCGCGCCGAGATTGCCGAGACCGAGGATCGCCGTGCCGTTGGAGACGACCGCAACCAGGTTGCCCTTGTTGGTGTAGTCGTAGGCGAGCGAGGGGTTCTCGGCGATGGCCTCCACCGGAACCGCGACGCCCGGCGAATAGGCCAGCGCCAGATCCCGCTGGGTGACGAGCGGCTTCGTCGGCGTGATTTCGAGCTTGCCGGGCTTGCCTTGAGCGTGGAACTGCAACGCTTCTTGGGCGGTGATGCGCGTGCGCTGGGATTTGTTGGCCATGAATATCGAGCGAATGGACAAAGGACGAGGCCGGGGCGAAGCGAGGCCTGGCGGACGGGCAACGTGCTTCCGGAAGAAGGAATGATCCGGGTTTCCGGAACAGAAGCACGACAGATCTTGGTGCGAGGGCTTGATCGGCCGGGATGCAAGCGTGCGGCCCACATCGGAAACGACGGTCAGGCACTCGAAGGAAGCTCAGAGCAACAGATTGTCGTTACTCTGATCCGGTGTCCCGAATAAGAAGGACGCGATAGGGGGCTTCTCTTCCGGGAACGAACAGCGGGCGTCTAGCCTACGGTCGCGAGGGGGAGGGGACAACCGGTCATTCCTGCGACTTTTGGACGAGACAAACGCGCCCAATGCAGGCCGGGCGCCCAAAGCCTGTTGCGCTTACTGAACGATCTCCACGGAAAACGTCCGCTGTGTGACGTCCCCGCCAAGCTCGGCCTGGATGGAGAACGTGTCGGCGCCGGTCTCGCCCTCCCGGGCGGTGTAGTAGATGCCGGTGCCGAGCACCCGCTGACCGATGCAGGTCCCGGAGGCGCTCGTATTGATCGTCGTTTCCTGACCGGGCTCGAAGGTGACCGTGCCTTTGCTCGGCGCCGCCGTGATGGCGATGGCGGGCGCGGGCAGGCTCTCGCACTTGGCCCCGAAGCCCGCCATGACGAACACGCGCGCGCGCCGGCCCGCAACGACGGGACTACGCCTCACGCCGTCGCCTCCCGCCGCGTCCGGTGCCGGAGGCGGCGCGGTGTTGGAGGGGCCGGACGAGCATCCGGCCATGAGCAGAAGCGCGAGGACGAGCCCTGCGGCGGCAAACACGGGTCTGGTGGTCAAATGAAGGGGCCCTTCAAGCTCGTCGGTCGAATGCCAGTCTGGCACGCCGCGCCGCGTCAGGCACGCATCCCATCGGCCATCCTGTGGAGAAGTCGCCTGGCCAACGAAAAAGAAAACGCGCCGGGCTTTTCAGCATCCGGCGCGTCGGTGGCGGACTGATGGCGGGGGAGAGGCCGGTCAGTGCGTCAGATAGAGCTGGTTGATCTTGAGCGCGATGTCGCGGAAGGCCTGCTGCAACTCGCTGCCCGTGTTCGGCGTGTACGCCTTGGACGGGTCCGTGGCGCAATGGTCGAGCGTCTGGATCGCTGTCGCGTTGCCGCCGAGAGCAAAACCCACCGTGTAGACGGTGATGCCTTTCGTTTTCATGGCGGTGCAGACAGCGCGAGCTTGTGTCGCGGAATCTCCGTTGGCCGCGCTGCCGGCTCCGGTCGAACTCGTCTGAACACCCTTGGCGTCGTACTGAAGATTGTACTCGCCGTCCGTCATCAGGATCGCGATCTTGCGCGTGTCGCTGCCATAGGCGGCGGCGGCGCTCGAGGCGGACCACAGCGAGTTCCAGTTCGGTGACAGCGTATACCAGGTCCACGCCGTGCCGATTTGGCCCGCCGTCGTATTCGACAGCACGAGGTTGGCGATCTTGTTCGTCAGCGTCGTCTTATTGTTCGTGAGCGGAACCAGTTCGTCGGCGGCGGGCAGGCCGCAAATGCCGTAGCTGCCGCCTGCCCTGTTGAACAGGGTCATGACGTAGTTGCCGCTACCGGGCGCCACGTCGGTATACTTGTTGGCACCCGTGCGCTCGACCACGCACTCCGTCGGGTAGTAGGAGATCGATGAAGTTCCGTTTCGCGTCGAGTAGGGGTAGGTCACAGAGGATGCCGGGGTGCCGCGGGCCTTGGTGTTGGCGCTCGAGGGGAGGCGCACGCCTTCCGCGAACGGCACGATCGCGACGCGCACCGGATTTGCGTTGGCGCTGTCCGAGATCACGATGTTGACGAGGTCGGTGGCCGCGGTCTTCAGATCTCTGATCTTGGTGCCGCCCATCGAGCCCGTGACGTCGAGCATCATCGAGATCTCGACGGGCGTGTTCTCCTTGCCGCCGGCCTTCAGCAGGGCCTTCGAGTACTGGCTTTCGGAGACGTCGAGCAGCGCGAGCCTCGGAATGTTCGCAAAGCCCAGGAACGCGGTCTTGATGTAGGCGTTTCCGGTCGCGGCAAAGGCGGTGTTGTTGTCGACGGCGTCGAAGGCAATCGTATCGTCGATCACTTCGGGGCGGTTCTTGGTGTTCTCCTGGTAATACTTGAGCGCGGCCTCGCGGGCGCCGGTGACGTCTTTGTCGTTGAGCTGGAGAATGCGTCCACCCGCCAGCACGGCCGCGTCCATGGCGGCGATGGTCTGCTGACGCGCCGCTTGCCAGCGGCCAAAATCGACGCCCGCGCCCACGAACAGGCAGAACGCGACCAGCGACAACGCGAAAATGATGGCGATGCTACCGTTCTGGTCGCCCGCGAACTCCTGCGCGCGGTTCGCGATCCTGGACGAGGCACTGTTGCGGCGGCGCCGGTCGTCGGCGGTGGGGTTGCCGAGCAACGAGGCCATTTGAGACGCGATGAACGCAAACATGGAGCGGTCTCCGGAATGAGGTCCGCTAACGTTCATCCGGCAACGTCTTAGAACTCGTAAATTCCGCAGTCCTCTGGTCCTCGGCAGGATGTAATCCTCCCGATGTGGTGAATCGCCAGGAAACGCTTTGCCTGCAATTTGAGCGATCGCCGTCGGGGGAAGACGCCGGGCAGCGGGATCCAGGACGGCGCGTGGCCTCGTCCGGACGACAATTCCGTTAACATTCGCGTTATTGTCGATAATGCCGGCGCCAAATCGGCTTCGATGAGAAAAAAGCGGGCAGTGCCCGACAACTGTGCCGTGCGCTGGCGAGCCCCGTGGTCTATAGTCTAAGCCCAGCGGCTCCCAGTTAGGTCATGATCGATAAGCTTGAACTGCTCCTGGCCCTCGCACGTGAACGTCACTTCGGCCGAGCGGCAGACGCGTCTGGGGTCACCCAGCCAACACTCTCTTCGGCACTGAAAAGCCTTGAAGATCAATTCGGTGTGTTGATCGTCGAGCGTGGCTCGCGGTTTCGATGCTTCACCCCGGAGGGGGAGCGTGTTCTCGATTGGGCGCGCCGGATCGTGGGCGACGCCCGCGCCATGCGCCAGGAGATCGATGCCCTCAAGAAGGGCTTGTCGGGCCATCTCAGGCTTGCGGTCATCCCCACGTCCCTGCCGTTTCTGGCCGAGCTGACGGTGCCCATGCGCCGCCGGTACCCCGACGTCAATCTCACCATCCTCTCCATGACCTCGGATTCGATCCTGACCCGGCTCGAAAATCTGGAAGTGGACATCGGGATTTCCTACGTCGACGCGGAGCCCCCGCCGCGCTTCGAGACCATCCAGTTCTACGATGAGCAGTACGTGCTGCTGGTTGCGCCTGAAAGTCCGCTGGCCAAGCGCGAGCAGGTGACTTGGGCAGAGGCCGGGCAGCTTCCGCTGTGCCTTCTCACCCCGGACATGCAGAACCGCCGCCTGATCGATCATCATCTGGCGGAGGCGGGCGTGCATCAGAAGCCGACGCTCGAGAGCAACTCGATGCTCATCCTCTATGCCCACGTGATGTCGGGGGAATGGGCCAGCATCTTGCCGTCGCGGCTCGCCGAAACGCTCGATCGACCGAGTCGTTTGCGGTCGATCTCCCTGGTCAATCCGACTGTTACGCACAAGATCGGGCTGATCGTCACCAAGCGCGAACCCCACTCGCCAGTGGTCGCGGCCTTCATTGCGCTAGCAAAGCGCATAGGAAACCTAACGAAAGCAACAACTTCCCGCAAAGAAACTTGACGACTAGAGGAAAGAATCCGCGTCACCCGATAGAAACAATCTATCGTGGCACGAAACACGTCTATTGATCTTTGGGGTCGCTAACCTGATCTACATTGAAATAACTATAAATACATTGGAGGGCCGCCATGAGCCGTTTCGAACCGTGGAGCGAAGAGCGCACGGTCGAGATCGTCGCTGATCACAAAGGGCTGGAGGGGCCGTTGATGCCCATTCTCCATGCTCTTCAAGAAGCGTTCGGCCACGTTCCGGAAGAGGCAACTCCCGTGCTCGCGCGGGAACTTAACCTCTCGCGTGCCGAGGTGCACGGCGTCATCACCTTCTATCATGACTTCCGCCATCAACTGCCCGGCAAGCACATCTTGAAGTTGTGCCGAGCTGAAGCGTGCCAGTCGATGGGATGCGAGAAGCTGGTCGAGCGCGCCGAGTCTCGCCTCGGCGTCGAATGCGGCAATACAACTCCTGACGGCCGGGTGACCTTCGAGGCCGTCTACTGCCTCGGCCTGTGCGCCACCGCCCCCTCCGCGATGATCGATGGCCGCATCGTCGGCCGTGTCGACGCGAACCGTCTGGACCAGCTCCTGAAGGAGGCCCAGTCATGACGCTTCGCATTTTTGTTCCGCGCGACGCCGCGGCAGTCGCATGCGGCGCAGACGAGGTTGCAACCGCGCTCGGCGCAGCCGCCAAAAAGGCCGGCGTGCAGGTTCAGATCGTCCGCAACGGCTCGCGCGGCATGCTCTGGCTGGAGCCGCTGGTCGAAATCGAGCGTGAAGGCGTGCGCTACGGCTTCGGCCCGGTCGCGCCCTCTGATGTCGAGAGCCTGGTCAAGGCCGGCATTCTACAGGGCAAGCCCGTAGACCAGATCAAGCATCCGCTCTCGATCGGCGTCGTCGACGACCATCCCTATCTCAAGCGCCAGACGCGCCTGACGTTCGCGCGCTGCGGCATCACCGATCCCGTCTCGCTCGAGGACTACCGCGCCCACGACGGCTACAAGGGCCTCGAGCGCGCACTCGCGATGAAGCCCATCGAGATCGTGGACGAGGTGGCGAAGTCGGGCCTGCGCGGCCGCGGCGGCGCCGGCTTCCCGACCGGCATCAAGTGGAAGACGGTCCACGACACGCCGATGGGTCAGCAGAAGTACATCGTCTGCAACGCGGACGAGGGCGACAGCGGCACCTTCGCCGACCGCATGATCATGGAAGGCGATCCCTTCCTGCTGGTCGAAGGCATGACCATCGCCGGCATCGCGGTGGGCGCCACGCGCGGCTACATCTACCTGCGCTCGGAGTATCCGCACGCGGCGATCGCGCTCAACGCCGCCATCGACGCGGCGAAGGCGGCCGGATACCTCGGGTCCAGCGTCGCTGGCTCCCAGCACGCGTTCGAGCTTGAGGTGCGCATCGGCGCTGGCGCCTACGTCTGCGGCGAGGAAACGTCGCTTCTCGAGAGCCTCGAAGGCCGTCGCGGCCTCGTTCGCGCCAAGCCCCCGCTTCCGGCCCACAAAGGTCTCTTCGGCCAGCCGACCGTGATCAACAACGTGCTCTCGCTCTGCGCGGTGCCGTTCGTGCTCGCGGAAGGCGCGAAGGCCTACGCAGACTACGGCATGGGCCGCTCGCGCGGCACGATGCCCATTCAGCTCGCCGGCAACCTGAAGTTCGGCGGCCTGTTCGAGACGGCGTTCGGTATCACGCTGGGAGAGCTGGTGGACGACATCGGCGGCGGCACCCTGTCGGGGCGTCCTGTAAAGGCCGTTCAGGTCGGTGGCCCGCTCGGCGCCTATTTCCCGCGCGGCCTGTTCGACACGCCGTTCGACTACGAGGCCTTCGCCGCGCGCGATGGCCTCATCGGTCACGCGGGCATCGTGGTTTTCGACGAGACTGCGAACATGGCCAAGATGGCCCGTTTCGCCTTCGAGTTCTGCTCTGTCGAGAGCTGCGGAAAATGCACGCCGTGCCGCATCGGTTCGACCCGTGGTCGCGAGACGATGGACAAGGTGATGGCGGGCGTCGATACGGCCGCCAACTTGGCCGTCATCGAAGATCTGTGCAACACGATGAAATTCGGATCGCTTTGCGCTTTGGGTGGGTTCACCCCATATCCCGTTATGAGCGCGTTGACACATTTCCCTGAAGATTTCGGCCGGCCTGGCAAGAAGCTGGCCGAGGCAGCGGAGTAACCCATGAGCCTGATCAAAGAAACCGACTTCGGCACCCCGGCGTCCAAGTCCGAGAAGCTCGTGACGCTGACCATCGACGGCGTCGAGGTGACGGTGCCCGAAGGCACGTCCATCATGCGCGCCGCTATGGACATGGGCACCACCATCCCCAAGCTCTGCGCCACCGACATGCTGGAGAGCTTCGGCTCCTGCCGCCTCTGTCTCGTGGAGATCGAGGGCCGCAACGGCACGCCCGCATCCTGCACCACGCCGGTCGCACCGGGCATCTCCGTCAAGACGCAGACCCCGCGTCTTGCAGCCATCCGCAAGGGCGTGATGGAGCTCTACATTTCGGACCATCCGCTCGACTGCCTCACCTGCGCGGCCAACGGCGATTGCGAGCTGCAGGATATGGCCGGCGCTGTCGGCCTGCGTGACGTGCGTTACGGCTACGATGGTGCGAACCACGTCTTCGCAAAGAGCCGCGTCGACGGCGCCGCCAACGACCAGTGGCTGGCAAAGGACGAGAGCAACCCGTACTTCACCTACGATCCCTCCAAGTGCATCGTCTGCAATCGCTGCGTGCGCGCTTGCGAGGAGGTCCAGGGCACCTTCGCGCTCACCATCTCCGGCCGTGGCTTCGACAGCCGCGTGTCGCCCGGCATGAACGAAGCCTTCCTCGACAGCGAGTGCGTGTCGTGTGGCGCCTGCGTGCAGGCTTGCCCGACTGCCACGCTGATCGAGAAGCCCGTCATCGAGATCGGCCAGCCCGAGCATTCCGCCATCACCACCTGCGCCTACTGCGGCGTCGGCTGCTCCTTCAAGGCTGAGATGCGCGGCGAGGAAGTCGTGCGCATGGTTCCGTGGAAGGACGGCAAGGCCAACCGCGGCCACTCCTGCGTCAAGGGCCGCTTCGCTTACGGCTACGCCACCCATCCCGATCGCATCATGAAGCCGATGGTGCGCGACAAGGTCACCGATCCCTGGCGTGAGACCACCTGGGAAGAGGCGATCGGCCGCGTCGCATCCGAGTTCAAGCGCATCCAGGACAAGTACGGCCGCACCGCTGTCGGCGGCATCACCTCCTCGCGCTGCACGAACGAGGAGGCCTACCTCGTGCAGAAGCTCATCCGCGCCGGCTTCGGCGTGAACAACGTCGACACCTGCGCCCGCGTCTGCCATTCGCCGACGGGCTACGGTCTCAAGACGACTCTGGGCGAGTCGGCCGGTACGCAGGACTTCGACTCGGTCGAAGAGTCCGACGTCATCATGGTCATCGGCGCCAACCCCACGGACGCCCATCCCGTGTTCGGCAGCCGCATGAAGAAGCGCCTGCGTGAAGGCGCGAAGCTGATCGTCGTCGATCCGCGCCGCACCGATCTCGTCAAGTCGCCCCACATCAAGGCCGACTACCATCTGGCACTCCAGCCGGGCACCAACGTCGCCGTCGTCACGGCCATGGCTCATGTCATCGTGACCGAGGGCCTCCTCAACGAGAAGTTCATCCGCGAGCGCTGCGAGATCGACGCGTTCGAGGAGTGGAAGGCTTTCGTTTCCGAGGAGCGCAACTCTCCGGAGGCGATGGAGCAGTACACCGGCGTTCCGGCGGCTGACATCCGCGGAGCCGCGCGCCTTTACGCCACCGGCGGCAACGGCGCGATCTACTACGGCCTCGGCGTCACGGAGCACTCGCAGGGCTCCACCACCGTCATCGGCATCGCGAACCTTGCAATGGCCACCGGCAACTTCGGCCGGCCCGGCGTCGGCGTGAACCCGCTGCGCGGCCAGAACAACGTGCAGGGCTCCTGCGACATGGCCTCGTTCCCGCACGAGCTAACGGGCTATCGCCACGTCTCGGATACCGCGACGCGGACGCTCTTCGAGAAGGAGTGGAACTGCAAGCTCGATCCGGAGCCGGGTCTGCGCATCACCAACATGCTGGATGCGGCCGTCGAGGGCTCGTTCAAGGCGATCTACATCCAGGGCGAGGACATTCTCCAGTCCGATCCCAACACGCATCACGTCGCCGCTGGCCTCGAGGCCATGGAGTGCGTCGTCGTGCAGGACCTCTTCCTGAACGAGACCGCGCGCTATGCCCACGTGTTCCTGCCGGGCTGCACCTTCCTCGAGAAGGACGGCACCTTCACCAACGCCGAGCGCCGCGTGCAGCTCGTGCGTCGCGTGATGAAGCCGAAGAATGGCTACGGCGATTGGGAGGTCACCCAGCTCATCGCCAAGGAGCTCGGCCTCGATTGGAACTACAAGCACCCGAGCGAGATCATGGACGAGATCGCGCGTCTGACGCCGACCTTCACCAACATCTCGTTCAAGCGCATCGAGGAGCTCGGCGGCTCGGTCCAGTGGCCGTGCAACGACGAGGCTCCCGAGGGCACCCCGATCATGCACATCGAGGAGTTCGTACGCGGCAAGGGCCGGTTCCTGATGACCGAGTACGTGCCGACCGATGAGCGCACGGGGCCGCGGTACCCGCTGATCCTCACCACGGGTCGTATCCTGTCGCAGTACAACGTCGGCGCGCAGACGCGGCGTACCGACAATGTCGTCTGGCATCCCGAGGACGTGCTGGAGATCCATCCGCACGACGCGGAGTCCCGCGGCATCAAGAACGGCGACTGGGTCGCCATCAAGAGCCGCGCGGGCGAGACGGCGCTCCATGCGCTGATCACCGATCGCGTGGCGCCGGGCGTCGTCTACACGACGTTCCACCATCCGCTGTGCCAGGCCAACGTCATCACCACGGACTTCTCGGATTGGGCGACCAACTGCCCCGAGTACAAGGTGACGGCGGTCGAGGTCTCGCGCTCGAATGGCCCGACCACGTACCAGCAGGAGTACGAGGAGTTCTCCGATCTCACCCGGCGCATCGTGCCGGCCGAAGCCGCGGAGTAGCTTCGATGGCGGAGACGTCTGCGCGCGTGCCCTCGCGCCGGGTGTCTAAAGCCCGCGTCGAGGACACACAGCGGCTCATCCCGGAAGAGGTGCCGGTGGCGCTCGTCTATGACGGCTCGACACATGCCGTCATGATGGCGACGCCGGCCGACCTCGAGGATTTCGCAGTGGGCTTCTCGGTGACCGAAGGGATCATCGCAGGCCGCTCCGAGATCCGGGAGATCGAGATCGTGGAGCAGGAGAAGGGCATCGAGGCGCGGATGTGGCTCGCGCCGCAGAGCGGGCGCAACCATGCCGCCCGCCGCCGCCGTATTGCCGGGCCGACGGCCTGTGGTCTCTGCGGCGTCGAGAGCCTGGATGCCGCCGTGCCGGAACCTCGGCGCGTCGGCAAGTCAGCTTCGGCGACTGCGGACGAGGTGCAGAAGGCCCTCGCCGCCATGCAGCCCCAGCAGACGCTCAACATCGCAACGCGGGCCGTGCATGCGGCGGCGTTCTGGGATTCGGCAAAGGGCACGATCGCGCTTCTCCGCGAGGACGTCGGACGCCACAACGCGCTCGACAAGCTCGTCGGCGCTGTGATGAGCGCGGGCCTGGATCCTGCGAAGGGCTTCGTGGTTCTCACGAGCCGCGTATCCGTCGAGATGGTTCAGAAGGCGGCAGCGCTCGGCGTCGAGATCCTCGTCGCCGTGTCTGCGCCCACCGCGCTGGCTCTGCGCGTCGCCGAGACGGCCGGGATCACCCTTGTCGCTGTCGCGCGTCCCGACGCATTCGAGATTTTCACCCACCCTCATCGTATCGCACTTGCCGCGCAGCCTGGCGACGGCATTCGCCAGGAGACCCAAACGCATGCACTCCCCCTCTGACGCGCTCGTCCGTATGGCCAACGACATCGGCAAGTTCTTCCGCTCTCAGGGCGAGGAGCGCGCGGTGGTCGGCATCGCCGATCACATCCAGAAGTTCTGGGAGCCGCGCATGAAGAAGCAGATCTTCGAGCACCTGGACGAAGGCGGCGCCGGGCTCGATCCGCTGGCGTTGAAGGCGCTCGAGAAGCTCAAGTTCGATATGCGTGGCAAGCCCACGGCGGCCGAGGCAAAGGCCGCGATCGAGGCCGAGGCGGCAGCGAAATCCGCGGGCGCCGGACGCAAGAGCGCGCGCGGCTAGGCGATCCGGCGCGGTTCGTCGGTTTTCGAGACATCTCCGAAACTGTGATCGGCGCGCGCTCCTGTGAGTGCGCGCCGCGCCGCGTTCACGAGTGCCGGACCCGCCGCGGCGCATTCCCCCGACTACCGAGGGGGCAGGAGTTTCTTGACGCCGCTCCGCGCCGTACCGAAGCTTCCCGAAAGTCTTGGAGTTTGCTCATGATGACCGGATCGCTGCGTTTTCTTCTCTCTCTCGCTCTTGGTGTGCTCGTGCTTCTGCCGGCCGTCGAGCCTGCCAGCGCCGCCAAGCGCCACATCGTCGTGACGGCCGTCGAGCCCAAGGGCGGTGCGACCGTCGACAAGGAGAAGTTTCCGGCAGCTCCTCTCCCGGAGGGCGCGGGCTATGGCCTCAAGCAGCCCGACGAGAAGACGGGCCGCTGGGAGGTCTCGGTGTACGTGTGGGATCCACGCCAGATCTTCGTCGATGAGGGCGACGAGGTTACGCTGGAGTTCGTCGGCATCAATGGTGCGGCCCACCCGACGACCATTTCCGGCTACGACAAAACATTCGAGCTGAAGCGCGGCGAGGTGAACAAGGTGACGTTCGTGGCCAACAAGCCCGGCCGCTTCGAGATCGTGTGTGCCGCCCATCATCCGACCATGGTGGCCGAGCTGATCGTCACTCCGAAGAAATAGCAAAGCATGTCACCGGCCGCGGCGCGACACACGTCGCACACCCGCGGCCGGCATATCGAGGTTAGGAGAGCACAGGCTCCCGCTCGGCGCCGGTGGGAGGCCGGCCGATCTTTTCCAGCTCGTCATATTCGGCATCCGTGAACACGCGCGAGCGTGTCAGGAAGCGCACCCCCTCGGGCGCTTCGAGCGAGAAGCCCGATCCGCGCCCGGGCACCAAGTCGATGATGAGATGCGTGTGCTGCCAATAGTCGAACTGCGCCGCGCCCATGTAGAACGGCTGCCCGCCGATCTCGCCCAGATAGACGTCCTGCGCGCCCACGCGGAACTCCTTGCGCGGATAGCACATGGGCGCGCTTCCATCGCAGCACCCGCCGGACTGATGGAACAGCAGTGGACCGTGAATGCCCTTGATCTTCTCGATCATCGCGAGCGCTTCCGGCGTTGCCGAGACACGTTCGACCATAGTGAGACCTCCTTCATCGCCTCCCGACCGGGCGCCTTTTCAAGCCGGCACCTTGTCCTCCGACGGTACCACAATCGCGAAGATGTCGCTCAACGCCGTCAGCGCGCCGTTGTGCAGCTCCTCCGCCGACAGGTCGCCGCCCACGGGGTTCTTGAGCGAGCGGGTGGCCGTTGCGTTTCCGACCACCGTCGTCCGGTAGCCGTGATTGAACGCCGCGCGAGCCGTCGAGTTTACGCATACATGGGTCATGAAGCCCGCGAGCACCAGATCCGTGACGCCGAGACGCTTCAATTCCGCGTCGAGATCGGTCTGCTCGAACGAGCTCGGAAACGCCTTGGTGATGACCTTCTCGCCAGCCGCCGGCGCCACGACGTCGGCGATGGAGCCGATGTGCGCGCGCACGTCGTAGGGACTGCCCGGGCCGGCATCGTGCTGAATGTGAATGATGGGCGCGCCGGCATCGCGTGCGCGCTTCAGAAGCTTGGCGCACTGTGTGAGCGCGGGCTCCACGCCTTCGAGCTGCATGATGCCCTCACGGTAGGTGTTCTGGCAGTCGATCAGAACGAGGGCCGATTTCGAGAGCGGCGCGGGCGTGTCGGGCAGTGCGAGCAGCGAGCGGAGGGTGGGGCGGGTGTTGGTCATCGGTCGGTGTCCTTGAATGGAAGTGAAGGCGGCGCGCCAGCCGCCAGGATTGCGTTGGCATCCCAGATACGTTTGCTGGGATTGGCGCGTTTGCGCAACGTGAAGTGAACGCCACGAGGTCCTTCGAGCGAGAAGCCCGGTCCCAGCCCGTGCGCGACATCGAGAATGAGCGTGCTGCCACGCCAGTACTCGATCTCGCTCGTCATCAGGAAAAGAGGAACCTCGTCGATCGTTCCCATCAGCACGTCGCGGGCGCCGAGGTTCAGCTCGTCCGTCTTGAGGCAGATCACCGTGACGCCGTAGCTCCCGGACACGTGAATGGTGAGGGGGCCATGCTCGCCTTTGAGCTGCGCGATCAGCTCCCGGGCGGCCTTGGTCGCGGTAAGCGTCGTCATGCCGGGCATGAGCCTTCGCAAGTGGCGCGGCTTCCGTTGTCGCTCCCAAAGAAAAACAGCGCGGCCTTTCGGCCGCGCTGCGATGGAAGGAACCGACTTCGAAAGGTCCGGCCAGACCCTAGAAGAAGCCCAGAGCTTTCGGGCTGTAGGAGACCAGCATGTTCTTGGTCTGCTGGTAGTGATCGAGCATCATCTTGTGCGTCTCGCGGCCGATGCCCGACTGCTTGTAGCCACCGAACGCGGCGTGAGCCGGGTAGAGGTGGTAGCAGTTGGTCCACACGCGGCCAGCCTGGATTGCGCGGCCGAAGCGATAGGCGCGGGTGCCGTTGCGGGTCCACACGCCCGAGCCGAGGCCGTACAGCGTGTCGTTGGCGATGGCGAGCGCCTCGTCATCGTCCTTGAACTTCGTGACCGACACGACCGGTCCGAAGATCTCTTCCTGGAACACGCGCATCTTGTTGTGGCCAGCCAGAATGGTCGGCTTCACGTAGTAGCCCTCGGACGCTTCGCCCGAGAGAATGTTACGCTCGCCGCCCGTCAGCACCTTGGCGCCTTCGTCCTGGCCGATCTTGATGTAGGAGAGGATCTTCTCCATCTGGTCGTTCGACGCCTGGGCGCCGATCATGGTCGAAGCATCGAGCGGATGGCCCTGCTTGATGGCCTCGACGCGCTTGACGGCGCGCTCCATGAAGCGGTCGTAGATGCTCTCGTGCACGAGCGCGCGGCTGGGGCAGGTGCACACCTCGCCCTGGTTCAGCGCGAACATGGCGAAGCCTTCGAGCGCCTTGTCGAAGAAGTCGTCGTCTTGATCGGCGACGTCGGCGAAGAAGATGTTCGGAGACTTGCCGCCGAGTTCCAGCGTGCACGGAATGATGTTCTCCGAGGCATACTGCATGATGAGGCGGCCGGTCGTCGTCTCGCCCGTGAACGCGATCTTGGCGATGCGCTTGTTCTGAGCGAGCGGCTTGCCGGCCTCGATGCCGAAGCCGTTGACGACGTTGATGACGCCCGGGGGCAGCAGGTCGCCGATGAGATCCATCAGCACCATGATGCTCATGGGCGTCTGCTCGGCGGGCTTGAGCACGATGCAGTTGCCGGCGGCGAGGGCGGGTGCGAGCTTCCAGCAGGCCATCAGCAGCGGGAAGTTCCACGGAATGATCTGGCCGACGACGCCCAGCGGCTCATGGAAGTGATAGGCGACGGTGTCGTGATCGATCTCGGCGATCGAGCCTTCCTGGGCGCGCAGGCAGCCAGCGAAGTAACGGAAGTGGTCGATGGCGAGCGGAATGTCGGCCGCCATGGTCTCACGGATCGGCTTGCCGTTGTCGAGCGTCTCGACCATGGCGATCAGCTTGAGGTTGGCCTCCATGCGATCGGCGATCTTGAGCAGCACTCCGGAGCGCGTGGCCGGAGAGGCGTTGCCCCATGCGGCGCGGGCCTTGTGGGCGGCGTCCAGCGCGAGTTCGATGTCCTCTGCCGACGAGCGCGCGACTTCGCAGAGCGGCTTGCCGGTGACGGGCGTCAGGTTGGTGAAATACTGGCCTTTGACCGGGGCCACCCACTGACCGCCGATAAAGTTGTCATAGCGCGGACGAATCCGGATCTGCTGGGAAAGCTCGTTCAGGGCTTGTTGGATCATGGGGGGCTCCTCCTCGAGGGTGCGTAATCCAGGTGTGCCGAGGCAGGCCTGGTTCTTTGTTATTCTGGCTAATATGCAGCTTAATTAGTGAGGCCGTCACGCTCCGTCTATACCACGAAGGTCTAGATCGTGGTGATTGCGATCAAGCTCCAGCCTGAGTTTCTTAGGCTCTTCGATTGTGAAAAGAATAAGTCGCGAATGATCGTCAGTTGCCATGCAGTTTTGTGCATGTGCTAACTGTAATCTCACTTACGGCGCGCGAGGCCGGGAGCCTGAAAGCAGACGATTTCGCCTCAAGCAATTCATCGTTCAACTTCGCGGACGCTTCGGAGCGTGCTTGGAACCACGCCGGATCAGGCAACCACTTTTCACCGGCTAGGTCTGGATGCGCCATGCCGGAGAAGCTCGTTCCTGAACTCGCCGGTTTTCAGAAACGCTAACGCGCCGCGTTGAGGCGGGCGAAGCCTGCGTCCAGGTCCGCGATGAGATCGCCCACGTCATCGAGACCCACATGCAACCTCAGCGCCGGTCCTTCCGCCGTCCACTGCGTTGCAGTGCGGTAGCGTTTCGGGTTGAACGGAACGATGAGGCTTTCGAAGCCGCCCCACGAATAGCCCATGCCAAAAAGCTCGATTCCGTCGAGCATGGCAGCCAGAGCCTTGCGCGGCGCGGGCTTCAGGATGATGGAGAAGAGGCCCGACGCACCGGAGTATTGCGTTTTCCACAGCGTATAACCGGGATCGGAGGGCAGGGCGGGGTGAAGCACGCGCTCCACCTCGGGCCGTGCCTTCAGCCATTCGGCGACCGCGAGGCCCGAGCGATGGTGGCGCTCGAGGCGAACGGCGAGCGTCCTGAGCCCGCGTAGCCCGAGATAGGTCTCTTCCGTGCCGGGGCAGCCGCCGAGCGTGGCACGCGCATCCTCGACGAGCTTTGCAGTGCGCGCGTTCGCCGTGATCGCACCCAGCATGGCATCCGCATGACCCACGATGTATTTCGTGGCGGCGTTGATCGACACGTCCACGCCGTGGTCGAGGGGACGGAAATAAAGCGGCGTCGCCCACGTGTTGTCCATCAGCACGGTGACGTCCCGTGCGCGCGCCGCCTGCACGATGGCGCCGATATCCTGCATTTCGAACGTCAGCGAGCCCGGACTTTCCGTGAAGATGACGCGAGTGTTCGGCTGAATGAGCTCCGCGATGCCACCCCCCGCGAGCGGGTCGTAATAGGTCGTCGCCACGCCGAGGCGCGCGAGCAGCGTATCGCAGAAGCGCCGCGTAGGCTGGTAGACGCTGTCCACCATCAGCACGTGATCGCCGGCTTTCACGAATGCGAGGATGGCGGTTATGACGGCCTGATACCCCGAGGAGGTGAGCAGGGTGCGCGCGCCGCCTTCGAGGCTGCAGATCGCCTCTTCCAGCGCGGCAGTCGTGGGCGTTCCGTGCCGCCCGTACTTGAACGGCTGCTCATCGTAAGCCTCGATGGCATCCAGCGTGGGAAAAATCACGGTCGAGCCGCGATAGACCGGCGGATTGACGAAGCCGTGCTGGCGGGCGGGGTCGCGCCCGCTGTGCAGGATCTCGGTTTCCGGACGCCGGGATTTGCCGGAGCCATCTTTCGGTTTCGTCATAGGTTCGGATCCCTCGGGCGGATCGGCAGGACGTGCCGTCCGAGCCGCCTTGAAAAGCAGCAGAAAATCATAAATCGGGCCGTGCGGAGATCGATCCGGCGCCACCTGCACGGGAGGGGTGAGCCGAGCGCCCTTTGACGCAAGTTTCCACTGTGGTCAAGGGCTTGACCATCCGGGCGCAACGCGGGATGTGTGACGGGCGGGATGCGTACGGCGCGGCCGCCCTTCGCGACCCACGCGACGGTACACGAAATGCCGGCGGGCCCGCCAGAGCGCTGGGTTTGCGGCCGACGTTCCACTGATCCGGAGGCCCCCACCCGTGACGCCTGATCGCCAGACGACCGATCTCGCGCACCCTAGGTCTCAGGGAGCGCGCGGGCTGGTCCTGGTCATGGCTGCCGCTCTGATGGGCCTGCCCGCGGCCTCCACGGCAGGCAACGCGTCGACGCTCGACGAGGTGCGCACCCGGGGGCATCTGGTTTGCGGCGTGACCGAAGGGATGCCCGGCTTTGCCGCCGTCGCCGCCGACGGCACCTGGGCCGGCTTCGACATCGATTTCTGCGGCGCCGTGGCCGCAGCCGTCCTGGGCCGCAAGGATGCGGTGAAGTACCGGGTCGTGTCCTCGGCAAACCGGTTCCAGGTTCTGACCTCTGGCGAGGTGGACCTCTTGCCCCGCGCCAGCGCCAGAACGCTTTCGCGCGACACCGAATACGGCGTGCGGTTCGTCGGAACCCTGTTCCACGACGGCCAAGGCTTCCTGGTGAGGCGCGGCCATGCGGTGGCGAGCGTGCTCGAGCTGTCCGGCGCCTCCGTCTGCGTCATGACCGGCACCAGCGCCGAGCGCGGCCTCGAGACCTACTTTCAGACCCGCAAGATGCGATACCAGCTCGTCGCGTCCGAGAAGTGGGTCGACGCAGCGAAGGCCTACGCCGATGGCGCCTGCACGTTGTTGACCGGAGACATCACCACCCTCGCGGCCGAGCGCAGCCGCCTCGTCAATCCGGCCGAGCATGTGATTCTGCCCGAGCTGATCACCAAGGAGATGCTCGGCCCCGTCATCCGCCAGGGCGACGAGCAATGGTTCTCCATCGTCCGCTGGACCGTGGAGGCGCTGATCGCGGCCGAAGAGCTCGGCATCACCAGCCAGGGCATCGAAGGCCTGCGCAGCTCGAACAATCTGGATGTACGCCGCTTCCTGGGGCTCGAGGCGGATCTCGGTCAGCCCATGGGTCTCTCGCGCGACTGGAGCTATCAGCTCGTGAAGCAGGGCGGGAACTACGGAGAGCTGTTCGATCGCAACGTCGGATCGAGATCCGCGCTTGCGCTTGAGCGCGGCCTCAACAATCTTTGGACGAGGGGGGGGCTTCTGTCCGCGGCGCCGCTGCGCTGAGGAGAGGCTGTTTGCAGATATGAGACTGTGATGAGGGAGAACCGCGCGTGAGCGTGAGCGTCGCAATGGCGGGCCTCGTGGTCGCCGTCATCGAGATCACCGGCCTCGCCGGAACACTTGCCCTTCTAGTTCCCATCGTCCTGCTCTTGATCGTCATCCTCAGAACGCGCCGGCCGCCAGAGCCGAGATCCGAAAAGGCAACCGCAGTGCTGCGCGCAATTCCATCCTCCGATACGCCCCCGGGCGAAGCCGCGCCCCGCGAGGACGCGTCCGCGGCCGTCGCGGAGGAGCGCGCGCTCGAGGCCGAGCCCATGGCGGCGGAGAGCGCGGATTGGCCAGAGCTCATCCGGGCCGCCGAGGCGGAGAACAACCAAGCCGCACTTGCGAGCCTCTATCTGTCGTTTGCGCGCGACGAGATCGCGGCAGGACGCGTCGATCAGGCAGCCGATCATCTAAGGTCCAGCGTCCGCTCGGCCGCAAAGAGCCGCTTCGCCGCCATCCAGGCCGAGGCGCGCCTCGAGCTTGCCGAGCTTGCGCGCGCGGCGGGAGACCTGACGACCGCGTGTGAGCACTGGCAGATCGCCCGCGCGCTCTTTCACGACCTCAAGCAGAAGGCGGAGCTCGGCGAGACCGAGAACCTGATGCGCAAGCACGGCTGCCCCACCGATTGGGTGCTGAACGACTTCTGAGAGCAGCCGGACTCAGGAATCCCTACTAACCACTGCCTACTGCCCCGTCACTTCATGATCAGCTCGACCTGCGTGGTCTCGCCATTCGAGAGCGCGATATCCCGCTGGAACACGCGGCCCTGTGATTTCGCGATCACCGTGTAGTTGCCGGGCGCGAGGATATGCGTCGGGAGTGCGCCGACGCTCTCCTTCACCTCATCGCCCTGCGGGGTCTGGATCGTCCACTGCGTGTCGGGCAGCGCTTCGCCGCCAGCCCGGTGCACGAGCTTGAGCGTGGCCTTCGCCGCAGAATGCGTAACGGTCGCTTCCGTGAGCTTGCCCGCTTCCACAGTGACGTCGCTGCGCACGACGGCGTTGCAGTCGCCGTAGGTCGAGACGATGTGATAGATGCCCGCATTGAGGCGAATGATGAGGTTCGGCTTGGCGGCTGACAGCACGAGCTTGCGATTGTCGGTCTGGTCGCGATCCGAATAGATCGCGTAGCTCACCGTGTTGTGCGGAGCGTCCGCGCCGGACACCAGCGCCTTGACGCGCAGGCCGCCCGCGTTGAGCACGAACTCTTCCATCGTCCCGTCTGCCGGTCCTCCCGGCTTTACGGAAATGCGCCGCGTGATGTGGGCCCGCCCGAACGCGGCGTTGACGATGTAGTCGCCCACCCTGAGCTTGAACGAGGGCCGCGCGTCCTGCTTGGTTGCGATCAGCGAAGTCTTTCCTTCACCGGCCGCATGGCCGTAGACACGCCAGGTGAGGCCCTCTTCGATCTCCTCGCCATCGGCCGTAAGCCGGGCCACCATCCGCACATAGGCTGTTTCCTCGCTCTGCTCGGGCCCGGAGCTCTCGCGGCCCGGTTGCGGAGAAGGAGTGCCTTGTCCGGGAGGTGCGACGTGCTCCTGCAGTCCCGTCAGCCAGTCAGCGGGCGATTGGGCTTGCGCGACGCCGGGCGAGAGGACCCACGCGAGGCTGAGCAGACCCAACGCCGCCGCGGTGAGCGGGCGGACGCGTGAACGGTGTTCCCTCATGATGGCCATGCGCATCGGGACAGACTTGCTCGGGTTTGGGAGTTGCGATCGCCGGATCACGCCGCGAGACCTTGGTTGAAGTATGGCACAGTCCCCCGACGCATCACGGCGAACCGAGCGAAAGCTCGCGCCGCTCCCCGGTTTTGAGATCGAAGGCCTGCTCGGTCCTTCGCTCGCCCCCGTCTGTCAGCAGCACGTAGCGCCCCGGCGCCAGCCGCGCGGACGTGGCCTCGCCTGGGCCGGAATGCAGGACCGTGCGTCCGCTGGCGTCCTTGATGCGCCAATGGCGCCCCTGTGCCGCGCTCGCGCCGACGGCGACCTCGCCCGATTCCAGCGTGAGCTGAACGCCGCCGCCCCGGCCGTTGGAAATGTCGACGGTGCCGAGCGCCTTGATATTGAGGCCGCTCACGGTCGCCTCCACCCGGTAACGCGCGGGCGGCAGCAGGAACGTTCCGGTCATCCCGTTGGCGCGTGCGATCTCGCGATGCGTCTGGTCCTCGCTCAGGATGCGGATCAGAACGGGCTGGTCTGCTCCGCCGCCGGCGTTAGCCGTCACCGTCAATTGCACGAGGCTGAAGGTCGCCACGTGCTTGACGACGTCGCCGGTTCCGAGCGCGATGCGGTCGCGCGTTTCGGCGACGCCCTGGCGGGCGACGACGTAGTAGGTTCCGGCCGGTAGCGTAAAGGCCGCCGCGGGATCCGCCGAGCGTGCCACCTCGCGCCGTCCTTTCCGCGCGTCGGGATCGTCCTCCTCGATCAGGTAGATCACGTCGGTCAGCGGCTGTCCGTTGGCGGCCGCAACGGCGGAAAGCTCGAGGCGCCCCGTGCCGAGCACCGGCGTCACATCCGCGCCCGCCCCTTCGGTGAGCGTTACTTCCGTCGTCTGCTCAGCCAGGCCATCCTGCACCCGCACGATGTATTGCCCAGCCGGAACCACCATCTCGGTATCGGCGGCGCGTCCGACCCAGAACGGACGCTGGCTGCCATCGGCGGTCTTGACCGAGATCGTCACCAGGGGATTGGTGAGCGGTGCGCCCGCCTTGTCGGCATGCGCCTTGATCTTCAGCAGTCCGGCTGCGAGCGAGAGCCGCGCGGCCGTCGGCTTGTCGGACGCGACCTCGAGCGTCTGCCGCGCGGAGGCCTGCCCGAAGCGCGCCTCGACAACATAGGAGCCGGGGTCGAGGTCCACCGAAAGCTCGCGGTTCTTGACCGACTTCAGCACTGCGTCCGGCTTGTCGGCCTTGGCGACGGTCCAGTGCACCGGAGCGGCGAGAGGGGGCGAGCCGGAGGCGAGCGAAGCGGAGAGGCGAAGGCCCGGCGCGCCCTCGGGGTTTGGTGGCGGGGCGGCCTTGGGAAGCGGCACGGCCGCGCCCGTTGCGGGATCGATCCGCTCGAGATTGGCGAGCGTCAGCGCTTCGGAGAGGCCGGCTGCGAGGCTTGTCGAATCGCGCGCCTCGATCACCTTGCCGTTGGTCGATTTGGCGACGCAGGCGAGCCGCTGAACGTCCGGCTTTTCGAGGCCGAAGCTGATCAGGAACACGCGCGTCTTGGCGTTGGCCTTGGCGATGTCGGCTGCAACCGCGCACGGGTCTTGCGCGCAATTGTCCATTCCGTCGTGGATCGCGATGATGGAGCCGGCTTCGCCGGGCTGGATCTGCTTGGCGGCTTCGCGCAGCGCCAGGGCCAGCGGCCCCTTGCCTTTGGGATTGAGCTTGTCGGCGATCGAGAGAATGCGCTCAGGCGGCCCGGCTTCCGGAGCGGCCAGCACCTCCACGTCGCTGCAATCGGCGCGCCGCCGCTGCCCGAACGACATCAATCCGAGGCGAACGCGCGGGGAGATGTCGGACAGGGATTGACGGAGTGCCCCGCGGGCGAGATCGAACTTGGAGGCGCGCTCCGTTCCGATGTTGCCCCACATGGAGCCGGACCCGTCGAGGATGACGATGGCCGGGCCTTCGGGAGCCGTCTGGGCGCGGGCGCCAGGGACAAAAAGCAGCAGCAACCCGAAAAACGGCAGGAGAGAAGGGGCCAGGCGGCGCAGGACCAGCATCGGGGAACGAATCCGTTTTGCTCAATCGCGATGGGGAGATTGTATCAGACGCGCAACTGCGATAGCGAGGCCGGCAAGCCCCACCCTTCGAATTTAAGTCTCAGGGAAGCATCTGCAATGAACGAAGCCCTTTTCGAAACCCTGGCAACCCGGCGCTCCGTGAAGCCCGACCGGCTCGAGGCCCCGGCGCCGTCGGGCGACGAGCTGCGCCGTATCCTGACCATCGCTGCCCGCGTGCCCGATCACAAGAAGCTGGTGCCCTGGCGCTTCATCGTGTTCGAAGGAGAGGCGCGCCAGGCGGCGGGCGAGCTGTTCGCGGCGGCTTGCGAGGCCGAGGAGAAGGAGCCGTCCCGCATTCGCCTGGAGACGGAGCGCAATCGCTTCATGAGAGCGCCCCTCGTGGTCGCCGTCGTGTCCCGCATCGTGCCGCGCCCCGGCGCGCCAGAATGGGAGCAGACGCTCTCGGCAGGCGCCGCCGCCTTCAGCCTCTGCCTTGCCGCCAACGCGCTGGGCTACGGAACCTCATGGCTCACGGAATGGGTGGCCTACAGTCCCACGGTGAAGAAGGGCCTGGGCCTCGGCGAGAACGAGCGCATCGCGGCCTTCGTGCACATCGGAACCCCGAAGGAGAAGCCCGAGGAGCGCGAGCGCCCGAACCTCGACGACATCGTCAGCCACTGGAAGCCGGCGTCCTGAGACGCCCGCGGCCGTGCGCGCAGGCACGGCGGCGGATCAGTAGCGGAACTGCTCCGCCAGGATCCGTTCGTCCAGGCTGTGGCCGGGGTCGAACATCATGAAGAGGTCGATGGTGCGGGCCTGCTCGATCTCGACCTTCACGACGTTGCGCATTTCGATGGCGTCGGCCACCGCGCTCACGGGCCGCTTGTCGGATTCGAGCGCGGTGACGCTGATGCGGGCCTTGTTCGGCAGCAGCGCCCCGCGCCAGCGCCGCGGCCGGAAGGGGCTGATCGGTGTGAGCGCCAGAAGCTGCGCGTTGATCGGCACGATCGGCCCGTAGGCGGAAAGATTGTAGGCGGTCGAGCCTGCGGGCGTCGCCACCAGCACGCCGTCGCAGATCAGTTCCTCCATCCGGACCGTGCCGTCGATCGAGATCTTGAGCTTCGCCGCCTGGAACGTCTCGCGGAAGAGAGACACCTCGTTGATGGCGAGCGCCTTGCTGGCCTTGCCTTGCGCATCGTAGGCAACCATCGACAGAGGATGAACGCGGCTGATCTCGGCCTCGGCGAGACGCTCGAGAAGCCCGTCCTCGCGGTACTCGTTCATCAGGAACCCGACCGACCCGCGGTTCATGCCGTAGATCGGGATCCTGTCGTTCATGAAGCGGTGCAGCGTCTGCAACATGAGGCCGTCGCCGCCGAGCGCGACGATGGCGTCAGCCTCGCGCGGCTCCGCCGAGCCATAACGCGCCGAGAGCCGCGCCAGCGCGTCCTGCGCCTCGGCCACTTCGCTTGCGACGAATGCGATCTTCTCGAACTTGCTTTTCGATTTGGCCATGATGATTTGAAACGCGTCGCTGCGGAGGTGGGGTCCGTTGGCGGCTCGCCGCCTTTCGGCTTGAAGCAGCGGTTGGGGATCGCCGGGGCAGGCGCTACACTCGAAAACCTGGATCGCCCGGACAGGGAGGCTCGCCTACTTGCAGGAAAACGACAAGGCCGTTCTCGTATATTCGACATTTCCCTCGCTTGAAACCGCGGAGGAATGCGGGGGTGCCCTCGTGGATGCCGGGCTCGCGGCCTGCGTCAACATCCTGCCGGGCATGGTGTCCCTCTACACCTGGAAGGGCGCCCGCCACCGGGACGCGGAGGTGGTGATGATCATCAAGACGCGGCGCTCGCTGTCCGCCCGCGTGATCGAGGAAGCCCGCCGCCGCCATCCTTATGAGAACCCGGCGTTGATGGTGCTGCCGGTGGAGGACGGCTCTCCCGACTTCCTGGCATGGATACTCTCTCAGACCCAGACGCAATCCCCTGGTAATCCGGGGGATTGAAAGCTGGACCGATCAGAAGCCTGCCCGGGCTACATCCGCCCGAGCGGATGCTCGAACAGGCGCTGGACGTGGCGGTAGTTGCTCATTCGCGCAGGCGCCGCGCGTGCGGACTTCGAGCGTCCGCTGCTGGCCGCCTTGTTGCGCCGTGCCGGGGGAGCGTCGAAGGAATCGAACGAGGTCTTCGCGACCTTCGCAGTCAGTGCCGCGGCGTCCTCGCCGAGCCCGCCGGGACCCGGCAGCGCTTCGAGCGCGGCGGTCCGCTCCAGGTGCCCGGATGTCACGGCCGAGACGCCCGTGCCGCCGGGCCAAGCGCCTCCGAGCGTGTCCGCGTCGTCCGGCTTCGGGCCGCCGATGCTCATGCGGCCATAGAGCGGCGGTTTGCGGGTCGTGGAGGCGTCGGCGACCACGGGCTCCCACGTTGCGTCGGCTTCCTCCTCCGCGATCGCGAGCCGCTGTGCCCCGTCGTTCACGGCCTTTCCGCCCTGCGCGACGAGCGTCGTCGGCTGGCAGCGGCCGCTTTCCGTGAAGCTCTGGCCCAGCGGGCACGACGGGCCGCAGACCGACTCGTTCTGCGCGCGCAGCAGCGACAGCATGAAGACGTCGGGCTCCCGCGTCGGCAGCGAGGCGTTCACGCGGTCCATGAACGTGAGGATTGCGCGCTTGGAGCCACCGCCCCACCGCCCGTCGACGTCACCCAGATAGCAGCCCACGCGTTTGAGCTCGCGCTGGATGTCGCGGGCGAGCGCCACCCGCGGCGTGTCGCCGGCCGTGGCCTTGTCTTGTGAGGGAGCGCGCCCTTCTCGGATCACTGCGCTCTTCCATGTGGAGGCGGTGACCGGCTGCGGCGCGGGCACCGGGGCGGCAGGAACAACGTCGAGCGGGGCCAGCTTATGCGCCAGATAGTCGAGCACCGCAGCCCTCGGCCGTTCCGCCAACAGCAGCCGCTCGCCCGGTGAGAAGGCGGCCAGCCGGGATTGCGGCGCCCGCTCGTGCTCGGATGCCAGCACCACGGTGGCTACCGGCGGGGGCGCGACGACGCTGACCGCGCCGGGATCTGCAAAGGAACGGGAGAGACTAGCCTCCCCAGGGAAGAAGGTGTGGGCGCCGAATACAAGGCCAGCGGCTAGAATTGGATAGCTGATGTACCACCGCATGAAACGACACTCCCGAACACGGACGCCACGAGACAACATCCGGGACGCACGGTGCCGACCAGGGAACCGCCCTCGTCAGCGGACGCCGGCCGGCTGGATACGCCGTCAACGCACCATTCATGCCGGCACCCATCCTCGCGCCGATTTTGGAAGTCTAACAAATCGAGGCCCGCGCGGCCATGCTGAACGATGCATCGCCCACGCAAAATCTCGACGTCGGTTTCTGGGCCGTCTCCCGGCGCGGCCCTCGATAGGGCGCCTGAATTTTCTGCTGGCGCGTGTCCGGAACGAGACGGCGGCCTGTCGGATGTCAGCCGCTTTCAGCCTGCGGTGAAGGCTGGGGGTAGTCTGTGGATTTTCAATGCAAATCTGCGGACAACCGGTGCATAAGGGCGCCGCATCTTGTGGATGAGAATCAGCGTGCAAATGAGCCACATGTGATGCACTTCGGCATTGCCTCTGCGCGCAGATCATCTAGCAAACTGATTCTCTTAATAAAAGGTAGACGGCTTTCACTCGAATCGCAGTAGCCTCCCCGTCGAGGGATGTGTTCTGCGTAATCGAGGCTCACGTGAGCTTCTGTTTTGCACATTGGCATCGAGCGGCGGTGTCCCCTGTGCACAAGCCAGAAGTCACGGTGAGCGGGTTCAGCTCATGTGCGCTCGCCGCAGGGGGAGTGCCGGTCGGCCTGATGGACTGCCTTGGGGGGCAGTTCTAGCTCAACGGGCAAGAACGGTACGCTGCTTGGTCGGGCGCCAGTACGGGGTCGGAGCTGGCCGGTCTGCTTACCCTCCAGATCAGCAGACTGCACGAGGCTCGTTTCGCCTGCCAATCGGGCAGTGCGCGCGAGTCGACAATGGAGAGGGCAATGAAAATACGACATGCTCTAGGCGTGTTCGGAATTCTAGCTGCCGGCGTACTACTCGCCGTGTCAGCAGCTATGAATTGGCGTTTTGGTTTCAGCCTCGGTCGAACTGAGTTCGACGGACAGATCTATGGTGCGGCCAGCGTCGCAGCAGACTGTCTCAAAGCGCTGATCCCATTCTTCTTCTTCGCCGCAATTCGAAACAAGATGTGGTCGCAAGCAGCGGCCTCTGCCATCGTCGGCCTCGTGGTCACGGCTTACTCGCTGACCTCTGCGCTCGGCCATGCCGCGCTGAACCGGTTCGATACGACCGGTCACCGCGCCGTCGAAGCCCAGGTCTACAAGGACCTGCGTGGCGACCTGAAGCGGGCACAGGACCAGCTGTCCTGGATCCCGCAGCACCGTCCGGCAGCCACCGTGCAAGGTGAGATCGATGGTCTCAAGAACCAGCGCGCCTGGACGTTCACCAAGGCCTGCACGGATGTCACTGGCAAGGTCGGTCGCGACTTCTGTCAGAAGTACCACGGTCTGACCGCCGAGATGGCCTCTGGCCAGCAGGCGCAGACCCTCGAAGCCCGGATCGCAGAGATCCAGGGTAAGCTCGGCAAGACCGATGCAATGACGGTCATGGGCGAGGCGGATCCGCAGGCAACCGTGCTTGCGAAGCTCTCCGGCCTCAGCGTCGATCAGGTTCAGATGGCGATGACTATTTTTATCGCTCTGCTCCTTGAGATCGGCTCTGGCTTCGGCATGTACATTGCCTTCAGCCAGTGGCGCCTCTACGACCGTGAAGCCCCTGCCGCGCCCAAGATGGCGACGGTACAGAGCACCGCTGCGGCAGCGGTGGCAGCCCCTCAGCAGGCGGCTGTGGCAATCAGAAAGCCGCGTTTCGGAGCCAACGACAATCGCTCGTTGCCGCCGAATAAGCTGCTGGTCCCCGAAACGGACGTCCAGCGCTTCTACAAGGAGAGCGTCGACAGTCAGGACGGACACACCGTTTCAGCGACATCACTCTACGAAGCCTACTGCGTATGGTGTGAAGAACGACAGAAGGAGCCTCTAGCACTGCCGACCTTTGGTCGCGAGATTGCCGAGTTCGGAATACAGAAAGTCAAAAAGAAGGATGGTGTCAGATACGTTGGCATCGCACTGAAATCCGATCTCGAACTCGAGGAGGATAAGAAGCTGCCGGCCTACCGCGCAGAAGCTGCCTAGAAATAGGCAACGGATTTAGAAAGGGCCCCGAAACGGGGCCCTTTCGCATTTCTGGAAGCCGTCTCGGAATCGGGGCGGCTTTTTTGTTTTTTCCAGCCCGGTAAAGTTTCGGCGAAATGGACCGGAAAACAGGGGTCGGGAAGTAATTCCGATAACACGCAAGTAAATCCCAGCCCAAGCAGGGAAGTAGTCTCGAACTGAGGTGGGAAAAACAGGAAGTTAGGCCTTAGACGATGGTCTAGGGATACCAGTAAATACATCAGAGTTTCGCCAAAAGGCGAATGGACATCTGTTCCAATTTTTTGATTTGTGCAGATGAGGCGGCGAAATATATCGCCTCTGATAAAATTAAAATGGGAGAAACGCCATGCAACGTAGACACCCCCTCCGGGGCGTCAACGCGACGCTTTTCGCTGCTGCATCGACTTTCGCGCTCGCCGCTTTTGCCGGTAGTTTTGTGGCCAACGCCGAAGCACCTGGCAGCAAGCCTGTTTCGTGGGAAGACATTCTCAACGACGAGAAGACGACGGATGACGTCGTGAGCTGGGGCATGGGCGTTCGCAACCATCGCTACAGCACCCTCGACCAGATCACCGTCGACAACATCGCCAATATGAAGCCCGCTTGGTCGTTCTCGTTCGGCGATGAGAAGCAGCGCGGTCAGGAGACCCAGGCGCTGGTCCATGACGGCGTCATCTACGTGACCGCCTCGTACTCGCGCGCATTTGCGCTCGACGCCAAGACCGGCAAGCGTCTCTGGACGTATGCTCACCGCCTGCCGGACGACATCCGTCCCTGCTGCGACGTCGTCAACCGCGGCGGCGCGCTCTACGGCGACAAGTTCTACATGGGCACGCTCGATGCAGGCATCGTCGCGCTCGACCGCAAGACCGGCAAGATCGTGTGGAGCAAGAAGTTCGAGGACCACACCGCTGGCTACACGATGACCGGCGCGCCGAGCATCGTCAAAGACCAGAAGACCGGCAAGGTTCTCCTCATTCACGGCTCGTCGGGTGACGAGTTCGGCGTTGTCGGCCGCCTCTATGCGCGCGATCCCGACACCGGCGAAGAGATCTGGATGCGCCCGCTCGTCGAGGGCCACGTTGGCCGCTTGAACGGCAAGGAGTCGACCCCGACCGGCGATCCCAAGGCGCCGTCGTGGCCGAACAACAAGGAAGGCAAGAAGGTCGAGGCCTGGAACCACGGTGGCGGCGCCCCCTGGCAGACGGCAACGTATGACGAGAAGACCAACACGATCGTCATCGGCACCGGCAACCCGGCACCCTGGAACTTCCACTACCGCTCGGGTCCGAACGGCGACTGGAAGCCCTACGACAGCCTCTACACGTCGGGCCAGGTCTACATCGAGCCGTCGACGGGCGAGCCCGTTGGCTTCTTCCAGCACACGCCGAACGATGCGTGGGACTACTCGGGCAACAACCCGATCACGCTGTTCGAGATGGAGAAGGATGGAAAGACCATTCGCGCCGGCGCCCACGCCGACCGCAACGGTTACCTGTTCATCACCGACCTCGACAAGCTGACCGCACGAGACGGCAAGATCTCGAAGCAGGCCGGCTCCGCGCTCGGCATCTATCCGTTCGTTCCCAACATCTCTTGGGCGACGAGCTGGGATCTCGCAACCGGCCGGCCGAACGAGGTCGAGGGTCAGCGTCCTCCGGCGCCGGCCGAGGGCGAGACGAAGGGCAAGGTCATCAAGGTCACCCCGAACTTCCTCGGCGGTACGAACTGGATGCCCATGTCCTACAACCAGGAGACCAAGCTCTTCTACATCCCGTCCAACGATTGGTCTGAGGACTACTGGACCGAGAACGTCACCTATAAGAAGGGTGCCGCCTACCTCGGCCAGGGCTTCCGCATCAAGCGCCAGTTCGACACGCACGTCGGCGTCCTCCGCGCCCTCGATCCGACGAACGGCAAGATCGTTTGGGAGCACAAGGAAGAGATGCCGCTGTGGGGCGGCACGCTCACGACCAAGGGCGGTTGGGTGATGACGGGCACGAGCGACGGCTTCGTGAAGGCCTTCGATGCGAAGACCGGCAAGGAGCTGTGGAAGTTCCAGACTGGCTCGGGCGTCGTATCGCAGCCTGTCACCTGGGAACGCGACGGGAAGCAGTACATCGGTCTCGCGTCGGGTTACGGCGGTGCTGTTCCGCTGTGGGGCGGCGACATGGCCGACCAGACCAAGCAGGTGAGCCAGGGCGGCTCGTTCTGGGTATTCGAGGTGCCGCGTACCACGGCATCCGCCGAATAAACCACTCGAGCGGGCGGACCCTTCCTCTCGGCCCGCTTGAGCTACTGGCAGCCGGCTTTGGCCACGCGGGGCCGGCTGCCCTCTCCTGCATGACTCGGAACATGAGGCATCACCATGATGTCACGTCCCCTCCATCTGGGCGTGCGGCCGCTCTTGCTGGCGTTGTCGGCGATCCTCATCGCCGATTCCGTCCCCGTGCGAGCTGACGCGCAAGGCTATCCCGTCATCGTCAATACCGAGGAGCGTCCCGATCCCTGGATCATCAACGGCTGCACCATTGCACCGAAGACCTCCTGTGAAGAGGCTGATCTCCGCCACGCCGATCTCAGGAACGCGAACCTCGAAGGTGCGAACCTGAAGGGCGCGATCCTCGCTCGCGCCGATCTTCGCCACGCAAACCTCCAGGGCGCGAACCTGTCGGGCGCAAACCTCGATGGTGCGCGTCTTACCATCGCCTTCATGGGCGGCGCCAAGCTACCGGGCGCCACGCTGAAGGGCGCGGATCTCTCTTTCGTCCGCATGGCGAAGGCTGACTTCACCAACGCCGATCTCACGGCCGCGACGCTCGAGAAGGCCATGGCCAAGGGTGTCAAGTTCATCGGTACGAAGTTCATCAACACCGATGTCCAGGAGACCAAGTTCTACGAGGCCGATCTCTCGAACGCAGTCTTCGAAGGCGTGAAGATCAGGTTCGCCATCTTCCAGGATGCCTTCATGGAAGGATGCACCGGCTGTCCGATCCATTGGCAGACAGGCGACAGGGTTTGGGAAAACGACAAGGACAAATGGGAGCCAGCCGCACCCGGACAATGAGCACGCTCGGCCGGGCTCGGGGGATCGCCGTTCTCGCGCTCGGCTTTGCCGTGCTCGGCGCGCCGCAGGCTCTGGCCGGCGATCGTCCGGAAGGGCCGCGCGCGTGTCTCGCAATCGCGGACAACGAAGAGAGGCTCGTCTGTTACGACCGCGAGGTGCGCAAACTCATCGAGCCGCAGTTCTCCGGACGCCTCAACAAGGTGACGGACCGCTTCCTGATCGAACGGCCCACACGCCTTCGCTACCAGAGCGACGGAGCGATCTTCGTCCTCTATCTGAAGTCCGACACCAACGAGGTTGTCCAGAACCTGCACATCGGCGGCGGGGGCGAGGACAGCTACCTGATCGAGAAGCCCGGGACCTATTTTCTGGATGTCAGCGGAAGCGAGAGCTGGCGGATCTGGCTCGAGCCGCAGGACCAATCGACCACGAATTAACGACGAGGCAGCACGATGATACTGAGACAGGCCGCGTTGGCCATTTTCTTCGCAATCACTTTTCCGGCCACGGCGGCCCTCGCGCACGGTGACGGCGCTCCCCAGCCGGTCGACACCACCGGCCTCGAGCCGCTTGGCGACGAATGGCGCGCGACCAATCCTTATCGCAACGACAAGAAGCAGCACGACATCGCCGTCGAGATCGGCTCACGCGGATACAATTCGAATTGCGCGCGCTGCCACGGTCTCGAAGCGAAGTCCGGCGGCATGGCGCCGGATCTCCGCGAGCTCGGTGAGACCGAAAGCGAGGATGCGTGGTTCATCTCGCGCGTGTTGCAGGGCGCCGTCGTGAGCGGCCGCCAGAAGATGCCGCCGTTCGAAGGTCTCCTCAATCAGGAAGCCATCTGGGCGATCCGCACCTATATCGATGCGCAGCCACAATAGAGCGGCCTGCGCCCGGCGGACCGCGCTCGCTTGGGCGTGGTTCGCAGCGCTTGCCGCGCCCGCCGCCGCAGAGATTCCCGATTACATGATCCTGCGGCTGCTCTATCTCGGAACGTCCTGCGGCGTGCAGCACCTGGAGCAGCTCCCGCCGCCTCAGAAGGGCTGGCAGCGTTTCAAGGCGGCATGCCGTGATGTGAACGCCTATCCGCACGGGATATTCGTGACCTGCAAGGACCCGCACGACGACCGCGACTGCACGATCGAGACGCAGCCGAAGAGCTTCGACAGCCTGGAGCTGTTACGGCCGAAGGCGGAGGAGTCCGAATGACGCCGCGAGCCGCAGCATTTAGCAAGACCGCCATCGTGCTCCATTGGCTCGTGGCCCTCGGAATTGTCGGGATGCTCGGCTTTGGGCTCTTTGTCGGCGCGATGGAAAGCGGGCCCGACAAAACGGCGATGATCCAGGTCCACAAGTCGTTCGGAGTTCTGGTTGGCACGCTCGCTCTCTTGCGGCTCGTCTGGCGCGTGCGCGAGGGCTTTCCCGCCCCGGTCCCGGGGCTTCCTGCATGGGAAGCGCGCGCGGCTCACCGGATGCACCTCGCCCTTCTGGTCATGACGATCGCCATCCCGCTCACCGGCATGTTGAAGTCGGTGTCCTATGCGCGGCCCGTGCACGTCTTCGGCGTACTTGTCGTGCCGAAGCTGCTCGAGGAGAAGAGCGTGGTCTTCAATGAGATCGTCTCATGGCTGCACGCCACCCTGGCCTACGCGCTGCTCGTGGCCCTGGCGCTGCACATCGGCGCTGCCCTGAAGCATCATCTCGTCGACCGCGACGCGACCTTGAGGCGTATGGTGCGCCCGTTTTCTCGGCCCACGGCATGAAGCCCGCACGCCACAGCCGGAGCGCGAGGTGGGCTCAAGGACCCGTGTCTTTTTCACGTCGGGAAAATGTCGTACGAACGGGGTCGTGATCCTCGGAAGGACATTGCCATGAAACACGGACGCTTTACGGGTTCTGCTTTCTTTTGTTGTCTTCTCGCCGCTACATTCCCTACGATTGCCACCGCCGATACCGATCCGGAAGCCCTTGTGAACGCGCTGAATAGCGTGTTCGGCCGGCACGACGGCAAGCGCACGGCCCACACCAACGGTTTTTGTGTCAAGGGATCGTTCGCGCCGACGGCCGCGGCGGCGGACTATTCCAAGGCGCCCCACCTCTCGGGTAAGGGGCCATGGCCCGTCGTCGGTCGCTTCTCCATGGGCGGCGGCAATCCGGACGCGCCCAACAACCAGAAGGACAACGCGCGCGGTCTCGCCCTCCATTTCGACATCGGCAACGGCAATACCACCGATCTCGTGATGATCTCCGCGCCTGTGTTCGTCGCCAAGTCGCCCGATAAGTTCCTGGAGCTCCTGCAGACGGTCGCGACCAAGGACAAGGACAAGATCGACGCCTTCTTCAAGGCAAATCCGGAATCGACCAATCAGAAGACGTGGCTCACCGCGCGCCCGGTTCCTGCCAGCTATGCCACTGCGAGCTACTTCGGCGTGCACACGTTCACGCTCACCAACGCAGCCGGAAAGAGCCAGATCATCAAGTGGAAGCTCGTGCCCAAGGGTGGGGAGGTCGGACTTTCGGACGACGATGCCAAGGCCAAGGCACCGGACTTCTACAAGCCGGAGCTGACCGAGCGGCTGGCAAAGGGACCCGCGGAGTTCGAGCTGGCCGCGATCCTCGGGCAGGAGGGAGACGCCCTCGACGATCCGACGGCGCTCTGGCCTGAGGACCGGAAGGCCGTGAACCTTGGCACGCTGACGATCACGGCCCTGGAGAAGGACGCCACCTGCGACGCCGGGATGTTCGACCCCACGAATGTTGTGGACGGAATTGAAGGCCCAAAGAACGACGGCATTTTCCAGATCCGTTCTCCGGCCTACGCGATCTCCTTTTCGCGTCGCAGCCAGTGAGAGCACGCGGAAATTGTCGTAAGCATCGAAGAAAATAAGCTAACAGATCAAAGGTATGAGGTGGGACGCCCCCAGGAGGGAAGGCGTCCCCCTCGGTAATTGTCGCAGATCGGCAACGGCACCCCAAGGATCAATCCCCGGGCCCGGCCCGCCGGGCGACACGGGCGTCCTTTTGCTGCTAGCCTGAATCCAGGCGGCCGGACCTTCTGCGCGCGCCCTCGGCAGGAGGGGGCGCCAAGGAATGCCGGAGCTGCTACGGCATTTTCTTGGGGAGTGACAGATGTTTGGAGTTATTGGCAGGGCAACGGCGAGGCACGCGATCGCGTTGGGCGCCGGACTGATGGCAGTTGGATTGGGCTTTTCGCTCGCAGTGTCCGTAGAGGCGGTCGCTCAGGACAATCACGAGATCACCGTCTCGATCGTCAAGTTCAAGGCGCTGGACAAGGCCGACGAGCTCTCGAGCGGCGATTTCTTCGCGCGCGTCACCATTGACGGTGCGGCCCAGACCACCTCGCAGATCAGCGACAAGAAAGAGGTGAAGCCGGACTGGAAGCTCTCCAAGGCCGTTTCGCCGGGCGTCCATAACGTCAAGCTTGAGCTGATCGACAAGGACGTCAGCGTCGATGATCCGATCGACATCAACAAGATCGCGAAGAAGCGCGATCTCGACTTCACGGTCGATACCAACACCGGCCGTATCGAGGGCTTCTCGAAGACTTACAAGACCGGCCAGACCATCAGCCGCGCTGGAACCGAGCCGAAGAAGGCCGAGATTTCCTTCGTCGTCACGGTGAAGAAGAAGTAGAACCGTTTCGCGAGATCGAAGCGATCGGCGGTCGTCCTCGCGGGCGGCCGCTTTTTCTTTGGATGGAGCCGAGCGATGGGTCAGGAGCGCATCGTCATCCTCACCGGCGCCGGCCTCTCCGCCGAGTCCGGCATTTCGACGTTCCGCGACAGGGACGGCATTTGGGCAAAGTACGACTACCGCGAGGTCGCGACGCCCGAGGGCTTCGCACGTAATCCCGTGCGTGTGCACGAGTTCTACAACATGCGCCGCCGCGCGCATGGCGGGGTCCGCGCCAATGCGGCTCATCATGCGCTGGCCCGCCTCGAGCGTGAGCACGAGGGAGAGGTCTGGATCGTGACGCAGAACGTCGACGCGCTGCATGAGGAAGCGGGCAGCCGCAACCTCATCCACATGCACGGCGAGATCTTCCAGGCGCTGTGCGCGGCCTGCGGAGATCGCCGCCGCTGGACCGGCGACCTCTCGCTCGAAACGGAGTGCGCCGCGTGCGGCAAGGCGGGCGGCATGCGCCCGGACGTGGTCTGGTTCGGCGAGATGCCCTACCACATGGAGCGCATTCGCACGCTGATCGAGGACGCCGATCTGTTCCTGTCCATCGGCACCAGCGGCAATGTCTACCCGGCGGCAGGCTTTGTCGCGGAGGCGCGGAGCTGCGGCGCCCACACGGTCGAGCTCAACCTGGAGCCTTCGGAAGGCCGCTCCCTGTTCGCGGAGGCGATCTATGGCCCCGCAACGCAGGTGGTTCCCGCTTACGTCGACCGTCTGCTGCGCGGCGATATTCCCCACACACCATGACCGCCCTCTCGCGGAGGGATACACAAAGGTGCGCTGCGGAAACGTGTCTCGTCACCCCGACGGAGGTCGGGGTCCAGATCGCGGCGGAGTTCTCCCGATCGTCACCGCCAGCATCGTGGCGGCGCCATGAGCAGCGTATAGGGCCGATCCAGACACACGGAATTAAAGGGGCGTGAGGCGAGCATCCTCAAACCGCCGCCAGTCCGGTGATCTTGAGCGCGAACGCATAGTCGAGCGCCATCTCACGCAGTTGCTCGAAGCGCCCTGACGCGCCGCCATGACCCGCTTCCATGTTCGTCTTGAGCAGCACCAGGTTGTCGCTGGTGTTGAGCCTGCGCAGCTTTGCGATCCACTTGGCGGGCTCCCAGTAGGTCACGCGCGGATCGGTGAGGCCCCCGTAGGCGAAGATGTGCGGATAGGCTTTCGCCTCCACGTTGTCGTAAGGGCTGTAGGAGCGGATGATCTCGAACTCGCGCGCGCTCTCGATGGGGTTGCCCCACTCCGGCCACTCCGGCGGCGTGAGCGGCAGATCCTTGTCCAGCATCGTGTTCAGAACGTCGACGAACGGCACGTCGGCGATGATGCCGAGGAACAGATCGGGCGCCATGTTGGCGACGACGCCCATCAGCATACCGCCCGCAGAGCCGCCGTTGGCCACGATACGGCCGCGCTTTGTCAGCCCCTGCGCCACGAGATGCTCGCCCGACGCGATGAAGTCGGTGAAGGTGTTGAGCTTCTTGTCGAGCTTGCCGTCCGTGTACCAGTGATAGCCCTTGTCCTTCCCGCCGCGAATATGCGCGATGGCGAAGATGAAGCCGCGATCCACCAGCGAGAGGCGCGTCGTGGAGAACGATGCCGGGATCGAGATGCCGTAGGAGCCATAGCCGTAGAGGAACAGCGGCGCCGATCCGTCGAGCGGCGTGCCCTTGCGATAGAGGATGGAGACCGGAACCGTCTCGCCGTCGGCGGCGGGCGCGAACAGGCGGCGCGTCACGTAGTCTGCCGGATTGTGGCCTGAAGGAATTTCCTGGCGCTTGCGCAGCACGCGGGTGCGCTTGGCCATGTCGTAGTCGTAGGTCTCGGCCGGCGTCGTCATCGACGAGTAGGTGAAGCGCAGCGTCGTCGTGTCGAACTCGTAGCCCTCCGACATGCCGAGCGCATAGGCTTCCTCGCCGAAGGCGATGGCATGCTCCGCACCATCCGAGAGCGCGCGCACGATGATGCGCGGCAGGCTGTCCTCGCGCTCGAGCCGCACGAGATGATCCTTGAACACGGCGACGTCGATGATAAGCCGCCCGGGCTTGTGCGCGAGAATCTCACGCCAGTTGGCTTGGCCAGGCTTGTCGGCCGGCGTCTCGCAGATCCGGAAATCTTCCGCGCCGCCCGAGTTGGTGGTGATGATCAGCCGGTCGCCATGATGATCGACCTGATACTCGTGCCCGTGCACGCGCTTTTCGACGAGCACCAGCGGACTGTCCGGTTTGTCCGCATCGATGAGGTAGACCTCGTTCGACTGGTGATCGTGGGCATCGACGATCAGGAACTTGCCTGACAGCGTCTTGTCGAGACCCACATAGAAACCGATGTCCTTCTCCTCGTAGACGAGCACGTCCTCCGAGACTGGCGTGCCGATGCGATGGCGGTAGACGAAAAGCGGCCGGTGATTGGCGTCGAGACGGATGTAGAGCAGCGTCTGGCTGTCGTTCGCCCACACGATCTCGCCGCGCGTGTCGGGGATCTCGTCGGTGAGATCCCGGCCCGTTTCGAGATCGCGAATGCGGATCGTGTAGAGCTCCGATCCCTTGTCGTCGACCGAATAGGCCAGCAGGCGGTGATCCGGGCTGTGAGCCTTTCCGCCGAGATCCCAATAGGGTTTCCCTTCGGCTTCAGCGTTCCCGTCGAGCAGGACGTGCTCACCCTCGCTGTTGCGCGCGCGCCGGCAGAGCCGCGGATACTGCCCGCCGGCCACGTAGTTCGCGAAATACTCGAACGGCCCGTCGGGCGCCGGCACCGTGCTGTCGTCGGGTTTCAGGCGGCCTTTCATCTCCTGGAACAGCTCCGCCTGGAGCGCGGCCGTGGAGCCGAGCGCGGCCTGCGTGTAGGCGTTCTCCGCTTCGAGGTAGGCGCGGATGTCCGCGTCGAGCAGCGCCGGCTCGCGCATGACGTCCTGCCAGTTGTCCGCGCGCAGCCACGCATAGTCATCCGTCAGCGTCACGCCGTGATGGGTGGAGACGACGGGCTTGCGCTGCGCGACGGGCGGGGCAGGAAGTTCGGTGCGGGAGACGGGGGCGTGCATGGGGCAGCCTTCTGTGAGGGTGGAAAAGTGGTGACCGGGGCCACCGCCAGGCGGCGCCTCTACGTCAGGATGTCATGTTTCGGCAAAGTGCGCGGCCAAAGTCAAATGGCGGTTTCCCGCAGCGAGCGAGGTAACGGCGCGTCACAGCCGAGCCGAACCGGCGTGTTGCTCTGCAACATGTTGAGTTGCCAGAAATGCGGGGCGGCAACGGCCAAAAAAGCACCGCTCCTTCGTCAGCCGGATGTCAATCTTAACGAACAATTGGTGATGCAAGCAAGGCAGGTGCGCGTCAGATTTATTTGGAATAGGCGGCAAATCACGCCGGTAAAGCTTGAAATCACCACCCGCGCAAATTTAGTCGATAGCAACCTCCGGTCTCGGGTAATCCCTGGAGCGCATTGACGCGGTTAGGGATTTGGGCAAGTTCCGGAGACCTCAAGTTGACATCAAGTTGGGAATGATGTCCAAAGACCTCGGCGTCCACGCTACAACACAGCCGGGGCGCGACAGTAAGATCATGTTGAATTCAGCTTGAGGCTGTTACGCATAGACTATAATAGCCTTGCGATTGACTTCCCCCGGTGAAGATTTCGGCAGTCGCGGATCGCTGTGGGTTTGCTTGGAAGGAATGGATCGATGGAAGACGGGGCCCAGCCGGAATTGGTCGAGCTGACTGCGAGGATCGTGTCGGCATTCGTGAGCAACAACACGATCGGGGCGGAGAACCTGCCGCAGCTCATCAATGACACGCACGCCGCGCTGAGCCGCGCCACCGGCAATACGGTTCAGCCCGAGCGCGAGGAGCTGAAGCCGAAGGTTCCGGTTAAGAAGTCGGTGATGCCCGATCACATTGTCTGCCTCGAGGACGGCAAGAAGTTCAAATCCCTGAAGCGCCATTTGCGCACGCACTACAACCTCTCGCCGGAGGAATACCGCGAGAAGTGGGGCTTGGCGCATGATTATCCGATGGTTGCGCCCAACTACGCGCGTGCGCGCTCCGATCTCGCCAAGAAGATGGGCCTCGGCACCCGCCGCGAGAAGTAGAGCGAAGCATTCGGCAGAGAGGCGCAAGCGAGCGCCTTCAGCTCGGCTGAAAGTTCGATCGGCGAACAACAGACAAGCGCGCGGCACCAGCGGTCCGCGCGCTTTCTTTTTGCGAGGATGCCTGTTTCGAGAGCGCCGCGAGCGCGACGCGCTCGCGCCGCCAGATGCGGACCAGGGCCGCATGGCGCGCGAGGTCATAGGTCCAGTGTCCGCTGCGTCCGCGCCTCCGCTCTGCCTTGAGGGCACATTCGAGCTTGGCGATGAGACGTGTACGTCCTTCGCGGGAAGTGTCCGCGATCTCCGAGGGCCAGAGCGGGATGAGCCGGGCTAGCTCCCGCGCGCGTTCGTCATCGGCGCGCGGCTCGCGGGAAGCGGGGCAATCGGGCAAGAGGGGGACTCCTCTGGTGAAGATCCCACTCTCCCATGAGTGCGCGCTGCGGGGATTGTATGCCGCGACGCAACACGAGAGGCCTCGCTTAGCACTTATCCTCGCCGTTCACTGCTCCGGTAGTTTCGGTCTGGGCCGGCCGCGATCGCCGCGTATGATCCGGCACGACAAACGCTCCTCGCACGAAACAGAGACCATGCTGAACGGTGCCTCGATGAGCCTTAGACCCGCGACCGATCCCGCCGCTGTGCCGAACGCCGATCCGCAAGGTATTGCCGCCTGGTTCCTCGGTTCCCCGCACGACCACGGACATGGCGCGCGTGAAGAGGCGGCGGCGAAGCCGGTGCGTGCGCTTTCGGATCGCGAGGCTGCCCGCTTGCGCCACCTGATCGAGCAGGCCATCGGAGACGTGTTCGGAGTAAAGCGTGCGGATCTCTCCAAACCCTCGCGAGGAAAAGCCTCCGTCGCGCTCGCCCGGCAGGCGGCAATGTATATCGCCCACGTGTCGTGCGGATTGAGCCTTACGGACGTCGGCCACATCTTCGCACGCGACCGCACGACGGTCGCCCATGCTTGCGCCGTGATTGAGGATCGCCGCGACGATCCGGTGTTCGATCGCGCCCTAGAGTTGATGGAGTGGATCGTCCCATCCCTCGTAGGCAACGGCCTGCTCCACACGCACGCCACCATCTGACACGTCCTGGAGAAAGCCATGACACGGAACGCGCGATCCCCCTCGCCGAACGCCTCGCCGCGCGCACGCAAGTCTGCGTCCCGCGCGGATCGCGCACGCCCCGGGCGGAACCCGGCGGAAAGTCCTATAGCGTGGCTGTTCAATCGCAAAGACGGCGATGGCAACCCGCTGATCAGCGAAGCCCAGTACAACGCAGGCGAGCGGCTGCGCGCGGACTTCTGGTTCGCGCAGATGTCGCCGAGCGTCACGCAAAGCTGGAACCTGGCCGCGACGGCAGGAGGTGGAAGGCGCGGTGCGCCGGGCGCCGGAGTGGATCTGGCAGACAACGTGATTGCAGCGGGCGAGCGCGTACGCCGTGCCCTGGCAGCGGTAGGCCCCGAGCTGTCAGGCGTTCTGATCGATGTCTGCTGCCATCTGAAGGGCCTCGAGCAGGTGGAGAAGCGGGCCGGCTGGCCGCAGCGATCGGGTAAGGTCGTGCTGGGAGTGGCGCTGGATGCGCTCGCGCGCCACTATGGATTTGCAGCGCCCGCCACTTTGCCGCCGCGCAACGCGGTCGTGCGCCATTGGGGCGCGAGCGATTTTCGTCCCGCCATCGACGGCGGAAGAGATCCGGAAGGCGCAGGCGAGGGCGCGTAGGGGAGGGGGCTGCCGATCTAGGTGGCGAGCGCGGCGCGCGCATCGGAGCGGATGCGCTCCACCATCGAGGCGAGCCCGTTCGAGCGCTGGGGCGTCAGGTGATCCTTGAGACCGAGCGCTTCGAACACCGTGCCGGGTTCGATTTCCAGGATCTTGCGGGCAGGCTTCCCGTTGTAGAGCGCGAACACCACGGCGATGAGGCCGCGCACGATGTGAGCGTCGCTGTCGCCTCGGAAATGCAACACGGGACCGTCGCCGTTCTGGCCGGGCGTCGTCTCGCTCGTGAGCCACACCTGGCTCACGCAGCCTCTCACCTTCGTCTCTTCGGTCTTGAGTTCTTCAGGCAGCGGCTCGAGCGACCGCCCCAGCTCGATGATGTAGCGGTAGCGGTCTTCCCAGTCGTCCAGAAGCTCGAAGTCGGACTGAAGGCTGACAAGATTCATAAGCAAGTGTCCTCTGTCGGCCGGCTCGAGGTGCCGACAAATAGGACATAGGCGCCGCATTGGGGCCAGCGCAAGAGTTGATCTCGACGCGGCGCCTCGGAGAGGCGCCTCAGGCGCCGCCTTCCTCCACCTTGTCGCCCCGCCAGTTTGGCCGGAGGTCATCCGGGCTCAGCGTGCCGCGGGCCTTGGCGGAAATCGGCGCTGGCGGCCCGTCCGGGAGAACCTGGTCCACGGAGCTCCGGATCGCGACGTCGTAGGCGAGCTTTCCGGCGAACTCGGCCTTGCGCAGGAACGCCTCCCAAAGCTCGCCGGCCATCACGCATTGCTGGCCGTTGCGGTCGCAGTAGGTCATCGTCCAGTGGGCAGCTGTGGCCGCGCGCTCGTAGAGCGCCTCTTGCTGTTCCCTGTCGGATGGCATCAGCGCGACGCCAAGCGAAAGAACGACTGCAATCCTGAACAAGGACATGGCTCGTGCAACTCCGGTCTCGGACACAATGACCCCAGAAGGTCCCGATACACGGACGCTACGGCAAAAATTTTGAGGAAGCCCGGCCGCGAGCATGACAATTTAAGACGTCATTTAAGAGAGTTATCCGAAAAACATCGGCAAATTTTATCGATCTGACGCGCCTACACGCACGCAACGCCAGAATTCCGGCGCACCGCCCCGGGGCAGGTTAACGCCATCTTAACAGCCGCCCCACGATACTCCGTTCTTGGCGGGACAATGAACGCAGGCCGGACCTGAGGATGACGCCGTTTGCAGTGCGGTTGACGCTCCTGACCTTCGCGGTCCTCTCGGGAGCGATGGCCACCAACATCTTCGTGTTTCAGCCGCCGGGCCGCCAGATCGCCGGGATCGATGCCGCGCGCCAGGGAACGTCAGTCGGCGATGGCTGGTCGAGCCAGCCGCCCGCCATTTCCGGACTATCGAGGCCCGACGCAGCGGCGGGCGAACGTGGCGCGACGGTGCCGCCGATCGAGACGGGTGCCGTGAAGCCCATTCCGGAAACAGTCGATCGCTCGGATCTCACCCGTGCCATCCAGCGCGAGCTCAAGGCAAAAGGCTACGAAGCCGGAGCCGTGGACGGTGTCATCGGGCTCGTGACCCGCGGCGCCATCATGGCGTACGAGAGCGATGCGGGCCTGCCGCTGACCGGTGAGCCGCGCCAAGCTCTTCTTCAGCATATCGTGCTCGGCTCGGCGGAGCTTCAGGCCGCCGATACGGGCAAGTCGCCTCCAGGCCCCGAGGCGGAGGCCGTGATCCGCGCGGTGCAGCGCGCCTTCCGCCAGCTCGGCTATATCTCGACACTGCCGGATGGACGCTTGAACGATCAGACGAGACGTGCGATCCGGAAGTTCGAAGTCGACCGAAAGATGAGCGAGACGGGCCGGATTTCCGGAGAGCTGCTGGCCAAGCTGGCGACGCTCGCCGGTGACGCATTGCGCGCGACCCAGTAATAGCCCTTATCCTTGAAACGCGAGCGGACGCGCGCACCGGCGCTGCGCCGGATTCCCGCACGGAAACCAGATCGAAGCAATGCGGCTCAAATCCGAAATCTGGGTGAAAGCCTATGTGCGCCGCTGCGCGTCCGGCGGCAGGCAAGCCTACGTCGTGCGCCACGGCGACGACGACGCGGGCGCGATCTACATCCGCATCAATCGCCTCGACGGGACATCGTCGTTGTTCGGACCCGCGCCCGCAACTCTTGCTGGGCTCGAAACGGACAGGCGCTGGCTCGGGTGCTTCAAGGGCGAAGCGCGCCCCGACGCCGACGTCGATCTCTATCTCGAGCGCGAGGTGCGCACCGATCCCGACCTCTGGATTGTCGAGGTGGAAGCGCGCGACGGAGCGCACGGCCTAGACGGCTGGCTCGCGGACCTCTGAGTCTTCCCGGCCACGCTCGCCCGGATCGCAAAGCGCAACAGCCGCGCTGTTAACATTTCATTAACCAAAGCAGCAGCCCAATACGACGGTATTGGTCGCGAGCATAACCGGGCGCCGCGTCTCGCCACGAGCGGGACAGAAAAGAGCCCCGGAAAAGAACAGACGAGCGAGGAAACACCACCAGGACCGACGGCGTGAGGACACGCGATGGCCAGCATTCTGGAATTCAGACGGTCGCCGTTCCGCTATCGACCTCTGACCGATCAGCGCGGAGCGAACAGCTCGGCTGATATCGTTCTCTTCCCGGGCGTTCGCTATGAGCGCTGGAGCGAGGAGGAGGCCGCGAGCAAGCCGCGCAGCCGCCGCTCGCGCAGGCGCGACCGGCTCGATCTCGAAGATTGACCGTCTCGCGGATTAGGAGGCGCGCGTGCGCTGAACCTGACAGCGCGCCCGCTTCAAATCCGCCATCGCGCGCGCGCGATAGGCTTCGCCTTTTTCCGGTGCGCGCACGACCGCGATCCCTTCGTTGGCCGAGATCGTGAGCGTTGCATCCCGCGTGATGGCCGTTGTGGGTGACGATTGCCCGCCCGTGCGCCACGCATCTTCTCCCGGCACAAGCAGAATGGAAACCTCGGGTCTGCGGCCAGGGCCCGCAACCGAGTTGAAGAAGTTGTCGCCGGACGGCGAGAAGAGCGAGAGCGCCCAGCCCGGCTCGGGCAGCACCGCCGAAAGGCTCACAGCCCCGTTCGTGGTGTCGAACCTGCAGATCGCATAGCGGGCATCCGGAGACATGAACGGCAAGGGCTGCGCATCGGGCGTCACCGGCGGGACGATCTGCATCGCGTTCTCCGGCAACTCGCCTGCTAGCCGCCCGTATCCCGAGGTCGGCGTGAGAAGCGGGGTCGCGAGCGTGGCGAGGATGTGCAGGATGGCGCTCGCGAACAGCGCGGCCGCCACAAGCGGCACATTGATCGACGTGATGCGGGCCCAGAGGCGTTTGAGCATGTCTCAGCACCCCTTGCGCGTGATGGTGGGGATCAGCCGCTCGACCTCGCCGTCCTGCGCGATGGTGCGGGTGTCGAGATCGAGAACCGTGAAGGCGATGGCGAGGCGCCCAGCACCGCCGATCGGCAGCCAGTTACCGGGATGCGCGTCGCGTGAAAGCCTCGCGGCGTAGGTGCCGTTGGGATTGATGGCCATCGTGTCGCTGGTGAAGCCGTAGCGGCCGAGCACGTTGGGGATGAGCCGGCCGTTGGCGTCGAACACCGTGAGGCTCCACCAGAACGCGGAATCCTCCACGCCCTCGATCACGTAGTCGCAAGACGAGTGAAGCGTCCGCCCTTCGCTGTCGACACGGGCGATGAAGGTCTGCGCCACCTCCGTGCTGAGCGGGAGGATGCCGAGGCGCGCCTCATGCGCACGCGTGTAGGGATCCGCATCGGTGCGTCCCGCGGCGGTCCACGAAACCCAGGGCCCGACGGTCAGCGTCGTGAGCGAGGAGCCGCGCTCGATCATGTACCAGCTCGATCCGAGCCCGAGGATCAGCACGACGCCAATGAACAGAGCCCAGTCCGTTGTGTAGGTCATGAACACGATGAGCCGCTTCTTCAGCTTGTGAAGCGTGAAGCTCATGAAGTTCAGGGACGTGAGGGAGCGGAGCGCGTTTGCGACGGTCATGGATCAGGGCACGGCGGGAGAGGCAGAATTGCGATCGCCGCCCACGCGCTGGGCGAGAGTTGCGCCCGGTGGCGATGCGGAGCGCTCGGATCTCAGGATTGAGCCGAACGGTTCCGCGTCGGCTCTGTTGTTGCGCGGTCCCGGCGTTGCGGGCTCGTGCGGTTGGCCATCGATGGGCGTTGGCCCGGACGGCGCGCCGGGTGTTGTGGACGGCGGCTCGGCAACGCCCGCGGCCTTGCGCAAGGCGCTGGTGATGCGTTTCAGCGCATCGCGCGCCGAGGAGGACATCATCGGCGAGGACGCCTTCGCGCTGCCGAGCTCCGCTGCGGCTGCCGCAGGATTGGCGCGCTTCAGCTCGGCGATGCGCTGCATCTCTGCGACTTGCACAGGGTGGGGCTGCAGGCCGGGAAGCGTTGGGATGTTCATGTCACGATGGGCAACCGACATGAAGGAATGCCAGAGCGGAGCTGCGAGCTGGCCGCCCGTGTTGCCGCCAGCCATCGGACGGTTGTCGTCGTTGCCGAGCCAGATGCCGGCCACGTATTTGCCGGTGTAGCCGACGAACCAGACGTCCACCGGTCCGCTGCTCGTGCCGGTCTTGCCGGCTACGTGGGTGAAGTCGAGTGCCGCTTTCTGCGCGGTGCCGTCGGTCACCACCTTGTTCATCATCTGGTTCATGCCCTCGGCCACCTTCCGCGAAACGAGCTGGGCGGGCTCGGGCTCGTCGCGCTCGCGGCTGTAGATCACCTCGCCGCGCGAGTTGACCAGATCCAGGATGGCGTAGGGCTTCGCGCTCTTGCCGCCGTTGGCGAATGTGGCCGCGGCGCCCACGTGCTCGATCGGCACGATGCCGTAATCGCCGAGCGCCATCGAGCACGTCTTGCGGACGCCAGTGATGCCGAGCCGCTGGGTCATCTCGATGACCTTTTCGCGGCCGACTGCGAACGACAACTCGGCGGCGACCGTGTTCAACGATTTTGCCAGTGCCATCCAGAGCGGCATACGCGAGCCGCTGCCATGGCTGCCGCCATAGTTCTGCGGATGCCAGCGGCCGCAGGCACGCGAGGAGTCGCGCACGATCGTATCGGGCGAGTAGCCGTTCTCGAGGGCTGCGGCATAGACGTAGATCTTGAACGACGAGCCCGGCTGGCGGCGGGCGTGCGTGGCGCGATTGAATTGGCTCTCGCCGTAGTCCGGTCCGCCGACGATCGCGCGCACGGCGCCGTCCGTCTCCTGCGCGACGAGAGCGCCGGAGTTGATGCGCAAGCTGCGCCCCCGCTGCTTGAGGAACGTGACGAGCGCTTCCTCCGCCTGCTTCTGCATGGTGAGGTCGACCGTAGTGCGGGCCGTGAGCACGTATTGGTTCTTGCCTTCGGCGAGCCGCTGCACCTCCTCGAATGCCCAATCCAGGAACCAGTCGGGGCTCGTGGTGGCGCGCGTCTCCACGATCTGCGCGGGGTGCAGGCGTGCCTCATGAACCTGCGCGGGCGTATAGAAACCGGCTTCGACGAGGTTCTGCAGCACCTCGTTCGTGCGCGCGCGCGAGGCCGGCATGTTCACGTGCGGTGCGTACTTGGTGGGCGCTTTGTAGAGGCCGGCCAGCAACGCGGCTTCAGCCAGATTGACCTCGCGCACGGACTTACCGAAGTAGAATTGAGAGGCGGCTTCCACGCCGAACGCGCCGCCGCCGAGATAGGCGCGGTCGAGATAGAGCTTCAGGATCTCGCGTTTGGTGAAGCGTGTCTCGAGCAGGAAGGCGAGGAACACCTCCTTGATCTTGCGATCGATCGAGCGCTCGGAGGAAAGGAACAGGTTCTTGGCGAGCTGCTGCGTGAGCGACGAGCCGCCCTGCACCACGTCGTTCGCGCGCAGGTTCTCGACGAGTGCGCGTGCAGTGCCGAGGAAATCTACACCGAAGTGCTCGAAGAAGCGCCGGTCTTCCGTGGCCAGCGTCGCCCTGATCACGGCGTCCGGGATTTCCTCGAGCGGTACCGCGTCGTTGTGCAGGATGCCGCGCTGGCCGATCTCGTTGCCGTCCGCGTCGAGGAACTTGACGCTATACTTGCCGGTGAGGAAGCGCCCTTCGTCGAATTCGAGGAAGGCAGGCAGCGCGAGCGCATAGAGAACGAAGAGGCCGCCCAACGCGAGCGTGAAGCCCTCGGACGCGGCTTCGTTCAAGAGGCGCCGCCAGCCGGAGAGCTTGAAGCGCGCGAAGAAGCTCGACCCGGCGTCCCAGAGATCCTTGCAGCGCGACCAGAACTCGGAGGCCGACGAGTCGAGCCGCGAGTCGAGGCTCATCCAGTCGATGCCTTCACGCCGTCCGCGCTTGAAGAACCAGTCGCTCAACGTGCCAATCCTGTCAGTAGAGTCCCGTTTTTCGGCGGACGCGAACAACGAAAAGGCGGGAAGGCGAGCCTCTCCCGTCCCGCCTGTCGCGGACTCAAATCACCACGTCATTATGGTTATTTATACGCTGGCACGACGCCGAGCGAGAGCCTTGTGCGCGGCGGCTGGGGATAGGCTGGAGCCATCGCGGGGGATGGCGATCATAAAACTTATCCCCGGGGACCCTCCCGCGATTACTGTGGTGTGTTTTGTATTCCATAAGTACAAATTAAGTTTATCCACCCAGCGTCAAAGAAAATATTGAAATTAATACGGGTAGATCGTTGACAGCGCGACGGTAGAATGATAGTGTTTTTGTATGGTCGGGAAAGTGTCGATGACGCTCTCGGCGCGAAACACCAAAAATTCAGAAAGTAACGTGAGCGCGGGTCTGGCTGGATATGTTCGGTCCGGGCGCTTTCGGCTTTTCTGACTTCCTGAACACATTCGAGCCGGAACGGCGTGGCGGCGCATGCAGGTCGACGAGGAGACGTGGGCCTCTGTGCGGTCGGCCTATGCCGACGCGTCCGTGCCGCTCACCGAGATCGCGGCCCGCTTCGGGCTCACGCATCAACGCATTGCGGCGAGGGCCCGAAAGGAAGGCTGGCCGCCGCGAGAGCCGGCCAGGAAACGGCGCGGTGGAAGGGGGGCAGGGCCTGCCGTCGTCCGGCCCGCCACCGGGGAGACACCGCCGGACGGTGACGCCGCTGCCGGGCGCGCACCGAAGACCGGGAGCCGCCTGCCGACGCGTGGGGCGCGAAAATCGATCGTCGGGCGCCTCTACCGCGCCATCAGTCTGAAGCTCGAGCACATGGAGAAGAGAATGGCGAGCGGGGAGATCCGTTCGGCCCAGGACGAGGAACGCGAAAGCCGCGCCCTCGCCACCCTGATCAACAATTTCGAGAAGATCACGGAGGCCGTCGCTGAATTCGACCAGGCTAGAGACACCGGACGCGCCGCCGTCCGCAGCCGCGCCGATGCGGAGCGCATGCGCCGCGAGATTGCGGAGCGCCTTGAACGCCTCGGTGCAGGCGGGACGCTTGAGCGCGGATCTCGCAAGCCTCGACCCTGAGACGCTCCACTTCATCCTGTCCGACTGGCAGGTGTGGGCGCGCGACGATCAGCTTCCAGCCGCGACGACGCCAGGCGGCGCGGACTGGCGCGTGTGGCTGATCCTCGGCGGACGGGGCGCGGGCAAGACGCGGGCAGGGGCGGAATGGGTGCGGGCGAAAGCGCTCGGCATTCCCCCGCTGGGCGAAGAGCCGGCCCGGCGCATTGCCCTCGTCGGCGAGACCTTGGCCGACGTGCGCCGCGTGATGATCGACGGCGTCTCGGGTCTGCTCGCGATCCACGGCGAGGACGAGCGCCCCGAGCTCGAGGTTTCGAAGTCGCAACTCGTCTGGCCCAACGGAGCCATCGCGCAGATGTTTTCCGCCGAGGATCCGGACAGTTTGCGCGGACCGCAATTCGATACCGCCTGGTGCGACGAGCTGGCGAAGTGGCGCCGGCCCGAGGAGACGTGGGACATGCTGCAGTTCGGAATGCGCCTCGGCGAAAATCCCGCCATCGCCGTCACCACCACGCCGCGTCCGCTGCCGCTGCTGAAGACCATCATGGCCGACCCCGCGACGGTGATCACGCGTGCTGCCACGGTGGCCAACGCCGCGAACCTTGCGCCCGCCTTCATCGCCGAGATGGAGCGCCGCTACGCAGGCACCGCGCTGGGACGCCAGGAGCTGCTCGGCGAGATCGTCGACGAGCAGTCGGGCAGCCTGTGGCGGCGAGACTGGATCGAGCGCCATCGCGTCAAGGACTGTCCGGAGCTGACCAGCATCGTCGTCGCCGTCGATCCGCCGGTGACGGCCACCGCCAACTCGGACGCCTGCGGCATCATCGTGGCGGGCCTCGCGGCCGACGGGCGTGCCTACATCGCGGCCGACCGCTCTCTGCAGGGCCGCGAGCCGCAGGTGTGGGCCCGCGCCGCCGTGCGTGCCTATCGGGAATTCATGGCCGACCGCGTCGTCGCCGAGGTCAATCAGGGCGGCGATCTCGTCATCGCCATCCTGCGCCAGATCGACGAGGCCGTCGCGGTGCGCACCGTGCGGGCAACGCGCGGCAAGTGGCTTCGCGCCGAGCCGGTCGCCGCTCTCTATGCGGAAGGCCGCATCGCTCATGTGGGCGTGCACGCCACGTTGGAGGAGCAGATGCTCGCCTTCGGTGCGGACGGCTTGGCGAAGGGACGCAGCCCGGATCGCGTCGACGCGCTGGTCTGGGCCTTGACTGACTTGATGATCGACCGGCAGGCCGCCCCCGCCATCCGGCAACTCTGAAGGTGAGGCAGCAGGCAACCGGCAGCAGGCAGCGCATAGGAATACGTTCCAGGCGCGCCTTCCGTTTTGCTGCCGGCTGTCCGCTGCCTGTTGCCCCCTAAAAGGATCTCTCAATGCCGCGTATTCTGGAAACGCTGGCGGGCCTCTGGCCTGGCCGGGCGAAGCCCGCTGCTGCCGCTGTCACTCCGCTCCACGCTGGTGTGGAGGAGTCGAAAGCCAGCGCCACCGGCCCGCTGATCGTGCTGGAGACGCTGGGCCGCCCGGTCTGGACGCCGCGCGACTACGAGGCCTTCGCCCGCGAAGGCTTCATGCAGAACGCGATCGTCTACCGCGCCGTGCGCATGATCGCGGAAGCCGCCGCCTCGGTGCCGCTGATGCTGTTCGAGGGCGATGAGGAGCACGAGGATCATCCGCTGCTCGATCTCCTCGCGAAGCCCAGCCTCGACCAGACCGGCACTGACTTTCTCGAAGCCTGGTACGGCTATCTCCTCGTCGCTGGCAACGCCTACGTCGAAGCGGTCGCGCTCGACGGCCGCCTGCGCGAATTGCACGCGCTGCGCCCGGACCGCATGAAGGTGGTGCCCGGCGCCGAGGGCTGGCCGGAAGCCTACGAGTACACCTGCGCGGGAAGAACGGTGCGCTTCGAGGAGGAGCCGGTCTCGGGCGTGCGCCCGATCCTGCACGTGCGTCTGTTCCATCCCGCCAACGACCACTACGGCATGAGCCCGGTCGAGGCGGCGGCGCAGGCCATCGACATTCACAACACCTCCGGCCGCTGGAACAAGGCGCTGCTCGACAACTCGGCGCGTCCCTCGGGTGCCTTGGTCTACGGCGGCGCTGACGGGCGCATGACGCCAGAGCAGTTCGAGCGCCTGAAAGCGGAGCTGGAGGATGGCTTCCAGGGCCCGCGCCGCGCCGGACGCCCGCTGCTGCTCGAAGGCGGCCTAGACTGGAAGCCGCTGTCTCTGTCGCCGAAGGACATGGACTTCATCGCGGCCCGCAATGGCGCGGCGCGCGAGATCGCGCTGGCGTTCGGCGTGCCCCCGATGCTGCTCGGCATCCCGGGCGACAACACGTTTTCCAATTACCAGGAGGCGCAGCGCGCGTTCTGGCGATCCACGGTGCTGCCGCTGGTGACGCGGACGGCGAAGGCGCTGGCGTCGTGGCTCGCGCCAGCATACGGAACAAGTCTCGATCTCAAACCCGACCTCGACCAGATCGAGGCGCTGACGGCGGAGCGGGAAGCGCTGTGGGCGCGCATCGAGAAGGTGAGCTTCCTGACTCTGAACGAGAAGCGCGCCGCGGTCGGCTACGCGCCGCTCGATGAGCCGCCGCCCGAGCCCGCGACGGAAGTCGAGCAATCGTCCGTTCTGAGAAAGTATCCTGCCGGAGGCGGGCGGAAATATAGGCCCGATCAGGCCCGCGCCCCGAGCGGCGACTCCGATGGCGGCCAGTGGGTGGACGAGGGCGGCGGGAGCGGCAGCCGTCTCGGAACGAGCGTCGCGAGCGGTGTGGGTGCGCCCGCCCGCGACGACGGAGCGAGGGAGGAGAATGTTCGTGTCGCACAGGCGCCATCGAGACCAACGAGAAGGCGGGGAGATACTTGGACGGCTTCTCCGGCGCAGGAGACGCAACTCAGAATTACCGGCGAGGCCGCGCGGCGGATGCGAGACCAAGTACGGCAGCTTGATCCGAGTTGGAATCCCCGCCCGAGCGTATCGGCGGGCACGGCAGAAGGTGCAATTCGTCGAGCTGAAGGAGAATTGGCCGAAGCACAAGCGCGATGGGCCGAGCTCACGCGAGATGCCGTGCCGAGCACTAACCCATTATGGGGTGCAAATCGACTGCGTAAAGAGCTTGGCGTACAAGGCTATAGATTCACGAGGCCAACCGACGCTCCTGGATCCTTCTTTGAGAGCGATTCAGGTGCTCAAGTTCGAATTATGGTAAGGCCAACAAAAAGATTTCGAACAGATCCACAGCAGAAGCATGAATTCGAATATTACTACCGCTATCGAAAAAATAAGAGCGATCGTTGGGGCCAGCCTATACCGTTGCCTAACAAGGTACAATCGGAAGACTAGATATGAATGAGATTAAACGTTTGAGTGAGCTTGCAGCAAGGATCTTATCTGAGCTGGAAGAGGCAGGAGCAGAAAATTTTTCGTCCACTGTCAATACCGTCATGGACCCACTAGGCGAGAAAGCTGAGATTGATGACAGTGTAAATGCTTTGAAGGAGCTGATTCAATCCGGGCTTGCGGTCTTGCGTGTTGAGTACAAGTCAGAGAAATCGCCTGATGTATCGTTTGAAATGCTATCGGAATTGGAGTCAAGCGTCAGTTTTGCGCCCGAAGAGCGTTTATGGAAATGGAATGAAAAGTTGCCTATGGTTGAGATCGTCGCAACGGAGAAGGGGCGAGAGCTTGCGTTCGAGATTCTTGACGAGCGTGGCTATCAGTGGTGGCGGCAAAACGGTGGTGAGAAAGGTGGCAAGTGACGTGGCCAGCATCCTAGTCTGAGCGCGATCCTGCCGAAGGCGAGCAACCAAAGGTGTGGGCGCGCGTCGATGCGAAGCATCGCTCCGCGATGACGAGAAAGTGAGCTTCCTGACCCTGAACGAGAAGCGCGTCCTGCCGAAGGCGGGCAAGCAAAAGGGCGGTGGGATATGCGCCCCTCGACGAACCGCCGCCGGAGCGAGCGACGGAAGTCGAGCAATCGTCCGTTCTGAGAAAGTATCGCCCTGACCAGGCCCGCGCACCCGCCGGCACCTCCGATGGCGGCGAGTGGGTGGACGAGGGCGGTGGTGGAGGAAGCGGCGGAGGGCTGGTCCATCTTATAGGTGGCCGCGGCGGCCGCGCCGGCGGCAGAGGGCGGCCGCCGACGACCCAGGAAGAAGGTCGCCGGCTGAGGGACGAGACCGACGAGCAGATTCAGTCAGGGATCGCGAAGGAAAAACAGTTCAATGACTTGGCGGCAACAGCCACGCCGCTGCGGAAGGATCTGCGAAAGCTGGACCCGCAATGGAAAGGTCCGGTCAGCGTCGTCGATCCCGACAACCTCGACGGGCGGATCAGGCATCTTCATGCGTGGAATGAAGCGGCCCAGGCCCGGATCAAGGAGCTGAGCACGATCCCTGACACCAATCCGGATTGGGGTGTGAACAGACTAGTGAAAGAACTCCAAGCGCGGGGCTACGGACTTGAAAAGCCCGCGAGAGACCCAGGGTTGATATACAAAAATCCGGCGACCGGTGAGGAAGTGAGGATTATGCAACGGCCAGAAGCAACACCGTGGCGCACGGATCCATCCGAGAAACGTGCGAATAGCTATTATTACAGATATCGCCGGGGGTCGGGTAAGGGTGAAGGTGCACACATGGCGATCCCTGACAAAAAGGGAAAGAGCGAACCATGATCTCAAGAGACGAAATACAAGCGCGCGTTCTGGCGGAGGTGGAAGAATGCGCCGCCGAGCAGGAGCTTGTGGCGCTCCTGAACACGGTGATTGACGAAACGCAGGGTCGTCCTGAGGAAGTGGCGCTATTTCGCGAGGCGATGGAGCAGTTGATAGACAAAGGTCTGGTGCTAATGGCCCCCGAGAACGAGCCCGGGCAACAGACGGTTGAGGTTGATGCCGCACAATCACGGGCGATGCTTTCCGAGATCCTGGGTTCGCTCTATTTCGGCTCCGACGATCTGCATTGGACACTTGATCCTTTCGTCTACACCTATGCCGTCTTGACCGACGCCGGGAGGCTCGCAGGTAAAGAGGTCCTCGGCGAGCGCGGGTACCGGTGGTGGTACTACGAGGACGACGAGGGAACCACTTAGCGGAGCGAGGGCGGCCGGCGTCGGTGCGCCCGCCCGTGACGACGGAGCGCGGGAGGAGTATGTTCGCGTCGCGCAGGCAGGCGGCAACTACGGGATAGATGTTACCGAGGAGGATAAGCTAGGTGGGCATACCTTCGAAAGGCACGTAGGTAAGAACGACGAGTACCTTGTTGCCAGAATTCTCGGAAATAGGGTCAACATCCCGTTTCTTGGCTGGGAGGTGGGAGAGAAGAGAGCTGGATCGTTTTCGTCTCTCGATGCTGCTAACAAGCTAGTCAACGCGACACTTTCCGATCCCGCTAATCGGGAGTCTATCGAATCGTTTGCCCGTGGAGATTTTTTATACAGCTTGCCTGAGTTAAATATTTACAAGCAATTCAAGCGGCCGACGGGAAAAGAAGCTTACGGCCCCGGCGGGCACAAGCCCGAGATACGTGAGACCTATTGGGTTCGGGTCCGCCTGCGCAGAACCGATAAAACGGAAAAAGGATACTATGTACATTCAGCGTTTCCATTGAATCGGGATTAGGTGGCATGGCAAATAAAATAACGAAGACCACGATCCCTCCTGTACTCAGAAATCTTGGTGATGGCTTCGATCAGGATTCCTTCCTGGATGTTAAGAGCGTCGAGGAGCTTGCCCTTCGAGGGCTTGCCGGGGTAGCGCCCGCCGATGCGTTTGCGCTCGGCCAAGTTCTGGATGATCTTCTGAGTGGTTCGTACTCGCTTGAAGAGGTGCAGGAAATTTGGCACGCGACACCGGCCGATATCTATTTTCATGATCCGGAAGATACGATGAAAGTGCTTAGGGCGGTGCGTGAGGTCATCGGCTCCCATCCTTACTTTCAGGTAAGGGAATAATCTCTAAGCGAGGCGCTGACACCGGAGCGCGAAGCGCTGTGGGCGCGCGTCGATGCGAAGCATCGCTCCGCGATGACGAGAGGGTGAGTTTCCTGACCCTAAACGAGAAGCGCGTCCTGCCGAAGGCGGGCAAGCAAAAGGGCGGTGGGATATGCCCCGCTCGACGAACCGCCGCCGGAGCGAGCGACGGAAAGCAACGCACCCGTCGTTTCACAGAAGTACCGCTCCGACCAGGCCCGCGCCCCGAGCGGCGACTCCGATGGCGGCCAGTGGGTGGACGAGGGCGGCGGGAGCGGCAGCCGTCTCGGAACGAGCGTCGCGAGCGGTGTGGGTGCGCC